>ERZ1643247.33-NODE-33-length-195635-cov-40.564322_pt1 | contig 195635 bp, 159 predicted proteins | sample MGYA00579264_ERZ1643247 | MGnify/ENA primary metagenome ERZ1643247 (study PRJEB29033, sample SAMEA4952262) | chicken gut metagenome | biome: Broiler Chicken; feature: Gastrointestinal Tract; material: Caecum | place: Ireland | collected 2018 | study: Broiler... | reverse complement strand
TTTCCTACATCAGGGGGTACTTTGTCTATTGTCCGTTTTTACTGGTTCGGTTCATTTCGGCTTCCTTGGAGGGGCCTTTTTGTGCAATATTTGGGGGACAGGCTATTTTGCAGCAGGCCCTTTGTTCCGAGCCGGGGCGGTCAGGCTTCCTCCGCCTTTTCCTGGGGGACGAGGATGTTCAGAAGGAACACCACCAGGAAGGAGACCACCAGCGAGCTGCCGAAGATGTTCTGCAGCAGCGGCGGGACAAACTGCAGGATGTCGGGCGCGGCGTCGATGCCAAGGCCCAGCGCCAGCGCGATGCCGACGATCATCCGGTTGCGGTAGTTCAGCGGCTGTTCGTTGAGCAGCTGGATGCCGGACATCGTGATGGCCGCAAACACCGTGACGGTGGCGCCGCCCAGCACCGGCTGGGGGATGGTGGCCATCAGGCCGCTGAATTTGGGGAAGATGCCGGCCAGCAGCATGATGACGCCGACCATTGTGAAGACCCGGCGGGCCACCACCTTGGTGGTGCAGATCAGCCCGACGTTCTGGCTGTAGGGGTCGGTGGGCAGGCCGCCGATGCAGGCGCCGATCATGCCGCAGACGCCCTGGCCCTTGATGGCGCCGCCCAGTTCCTGGTCAGTGGCCTCCCGGTCGAAGCCGCCCATGGCGGTGGAGGAAACATCCCCGATGGTCTGCACGGCCTGGACCATGTACATCAGGATCATCATGACGATGGCGTCGGGGTGGAATTCCAGCCCGAAATGGAAGGGCACCGGCACCGAGAACCAGGACGCGGCCTGCAGGTTGGTGAAATCCACCACGCCGCCCATGGCCAGCGCCGCCCCATAGCCGACAACGATGCCGATGAGCATGCCGGAGGTCTTGATGAGCCCTTTGCCGAAGAAGTTGCAGCCCAGGGTGACGAGCAGCGTCAGGATGGCCAGCAGCCAGAACTTGGGGGCGCCGAAGCTGCCGTTTGCCTGGGCGGCCGAACCGCCGCCGATGTAGTTGATGGCGGTGCCATACAGCGACAGGCCGATGCTCATGACCACGGTGCCGCTGACGATGGGCGGGAAGAACCGGCGCAGCCGGCCGATGAACATGCCGATGAAGATGGACACAAAGCCCGCCACCAGCTGCGAACCGAAGATGGCCGCGATGCCGTACTGCTCGCCGATGATGGTCAGGATCGGCATATAGGCGAAGGCCACGCCCATGACGTTGGGCATCTTCATGCCGAAGCCCAGCACCGGGAAGAGCTGCAGCAGGGTGGTGATGCCGCCGATGATCATGGCTGCCTGGGTGAGCATGATCTGCTCCTCGGCCGACAGGCCGCAGGTGCCGGCGATGAGCATGGGCGGCGTGATGTTGCCGATGAGCATGGCCAGCACATGCTGCATCGCCTGCGGGAAGGCGACGCCCCAGGAGGGTCTGCCTTCAAACCGCAGCAGTTCCGCATTGGTGGTCTGATTCATAAAAAAATCCTCACTTTCCGAAAATAAGCCTCAAACAGGGACAGTATATCGGAAAGCAAGGCGTAATGCAAGTCATATTTCCCGGTTTTTCGAAAGTTTTTCCCGCAGCCGGTCCAGTTCCTCCGGCCGGTCGGCGTCCCGCAGCTCATCGGGGCCGCCGGCCTCCACCTGGCCCGGGGCCGCGGGGCCGGCCCGCAGCACCGCGCTGCCCCCCTGCCCCGGCCCCAGGCTGCGCAGGGCGGCAAAGTCCCGGGCCGGAAAAAGCACCGGCGCCCCACCCTGACCCTGCCAGGCGGCCCGCCAGGGCCGGTCCGGGGCGTTGACCGCCGCCAGCGCCAGGGCGGCCACCGTCTGCCGGCTCAGCAGCGGCTGGTCGGCCGGGCAGAACAGGCAGCCGGCCAGGCCGTCCATGCCGGTCAGCCCCAAGCGGATGGTATCCCGGCGTTCCGGTTCGCCGTGCAGCACCGCCCGGATGCCGCGGCGGGCGCAGTGGGCGGCGATCTCGGGGTGGCGGGTGACCATCACCCGGCGGGCAAAGATGCCCCCGGTGGCTTCCAGCGCCCGGGTGAACAGCGGCTCGCCGCCGAAGTCCGCCAGCAGCTTGTTGGACCCGAACCGCCGCCCCAGCCCCGAGGCCATGACCACGCAGCCCAGCGCCCCGAAGGGAGCGTCCAGATCCACAAGGAAGACATCCGGCCGGCGGCAGAGCCCCTGCAGCAGCGGCAGCTCCTGGCGGCGCACGGCGGCCAGCAGGCGCCGGGCATCCATCAGGGCGAGCAGGGCGGCGCAGTAGGCCGGGCAGGCCGCTTCCAGGTAGCCCACCTCGTCCACCGCCGCCCAGCCGCCGGGGGTGGCAGCACAGCGGGCCAGCGCCGGCACCCCCAGGGACAAAAAACCTTCGGGCAGCGGTCTCATGCGGTTTTCCGGCCCGGGCAGGGCCGGGTCGAACCGACCGATCGGCACCCGGCGGCCGGTGGCGTCCTCCTGCAGCCAGACCGCCCGGCCGGGCTCGGCGCAGCTGGTCAGCCCCGGCACCGGGCCGGGCAGGCGGGCCCGCAGCGCCCGCAGCAGGGTGGTTTTGCCGCTGCCCCGGTCACCGGTCAGGATCAGGTGCCGTTTGCCGCTCGCCCGGAAAGAACTCCAGATACAGTCGGCGGTCAGCCGCCAGGCAGGCGTCCCGGTAGGCTTCATAGCGCTGCAGCCACTCCTTTCCCTGTGGTGTCAGGCGGCTGCCGCCGCCCTCCCGGCCGCCGGCGGCGCGGGTGGTCAGGGCAAAGCCCAGCGCCTGCTCGGCCCGGCGCAGGATCTTGAGGGCCTTGGTGTAGGCCATGCCCATGGCCTGGGCCGCCGCCCGCAGCGAACCGGTCTGCTCCACGGCGCGGAGCAGCCGGCAGGGACCTTCGCCAAAAAACTTTTCCCCGTTTTCATCCAGGATCTGGACCTTGATGTGCGGCCGCATCCGCTCACCTCCCTTCCCCGGGGCCCGGCGGCTCCGGTTCCTTGAGCAGTACGATCTGTTCGGTGCCGCTGCGGCTGCGGCACCGCTGCAGGCTTACCGGCCCGTACAGGGCCGAAAGGGCGGCTTCCATCCGGTCCAGGCTGTCGGCGGCCGGGTCCAGCACCGCCTGTACCCGGCCGTCGGCCAACACCAGCAGCCGGTCGCAGCCGTTGAGCGCCAGCCCCGGGTCGTGCAAAGCCGCCAGCGCCCCCCGCCGCCCGGTCTGCACCCAGCGGCGCAGCAGCGCCAGCATCCGGGTGCGGTGGCGCAGATCCAACGCGCTTTCGGGTTCGTCCAACAGCAGCAGCCCGGCCCCGGCGGCCAGCGTCCGGGCCAGGATGCAGAGCTGCCGCTGCCCCTCGCTCAGCTGGCGGTAGTTTTCCTCCTCCCGCCCGGCCAGCCCCACCCGGGCCAGCGCGTCGGCGGCTGCCGCCCGCATTGCCGCCGTGGGCCGCTGGAGCAGCCCCAGCCGCGGGTTGAAGCCCATGAGCACCACATCCAGCACCGAAATGTCGATGTCGATGCCGCTGCGCTGGGGGATGTAGCCGCAGCGCAGCGCCAGTTCGCGGGGGCGCAGGGACTCCAGCAGGGCGCCTTCCAGCACACAGCGGCCGGTATGGGGCAGGATGCCGCAGATCGCCTTGAGCAGGGTGGTCTTGCCGCTGCCGTTGGCGCCCAGCAGCCCCACCAGGCTGCCGGCTTCCAGCGAAAGATCCACCCCGCGCAGCACGGTCCGGCTGCCGTAGCCGGCGCCCAGCCCCTCCACTGTCAGAAAGTTCATGGGTGCCGCCTCCCCCTTACGATCAGATACAGCAGGAACGGCGCCCCCAGCAGGCTGGTGAAGATGCTCACCGGCAGCTCGGTGGCGGCGACGCTGCGGGCCAGGATGTCCGCCCCCACCAGCAGCACGCCGCCCAGCAGCCCGCCCAGCAGCATGGTGGGCCGGTCGTTGCGGCGGGTGAGCAGCCGGGCGCCGTGGGGGGCCAGCAGCCCCACAAAGCTGATGAGCCCCGACAGGCTGACCACACAGGCCACCGCCAGCGTGGCGGCCAGCAGCACCGCCAGCCGCAGCCGGCCCACCTCGACGCCCAGCATCCGGGCTTCGCCCTCCTCCGCCGCCAGCAGCAGGATCTGCCGGTGGAGCAGGAACAGCACCGCCAGGCAGACCGCGCACAGCGCCAGGCTGCCGCCGATGGAATAGCCGCTGATGCCGTTGAGGCTGCCCATGATCCAGTATTCGATGGAGGCCAGCTCCCGCTCAGGGTCGGCGGTGAGTTTGAGACACATGAGGACAGTCTGGGCCAGCGCATGGACCGCGATGCCCGCCAGCACGACGGTGCCGTGCCGGCCGGACCGGTCGAGGGCGGACAGCCCCAGCGCCAGCCCCACCGCGGCCAGCGCCCCCGCAAAGGCGGAGGCCGTGACCGCCGCCCCGGACAAAAACAAGATGCCCGCCGCCGCCCCGGCGCTGGCGCCGGAGGACACGCCGATCACATCCGGCGAGGCCAGCGGATTGCGGAAGACCGTCTGGTAAACAAACCCCGCCGCCCCCAGCGCAAAGCCGCCGACGACGCCGACGACGGTACGGCTGACCCGCAGCGTCCAGAACACCCGCCACTGCATCTCGTCCCCGGCCAGCAGGCCGGCCAGGGTCAGCGGGTAGCGGCCGCAGAACAGGCTGAAAATGGCCAGGGCGGCCAGCAGGGCCGCCCCGGCCAGACAGAGCGCGTCAGATTTCCTGGTAGGTGAAGCCATAGAAGGTCTCATAGAACTCGTTGATGATCTGCATGTTCTCGCCGTCGATGCCAAGGTCCGGGTGCAGGGCGCCGGAGAGCCACACCGACCCCAGAATGCCGCCGGGCACCGGGCTGTCCCAGGCTTCGGCGTCACCGGGGATCTGCAGGACGTTGCCGTTTTCCACCGCCTTGCAGCCGGCCAGGTTCGGGTCGGCCAGCACATCCCCCACCGTGTAGTCGGCGTCGGAAGCCAGCACGATGTAGTCGGGGTTCCAGGTGAGGATCTGCTCATAGCTGACGGTGGCCCAGTAGGTGTCGGTGATCTCCTGCGCCACGTTCCGGCCGCCGGCCATCTCGATCATCGAGGACTGGTACATCGCGCCGCCGGCGGTGGACAGGAAGTCCGAATTGCCGGCCAGGTAGACGCTGGGGCGCTCGACGTCGGCCAGAAGTTCGGTGAGCCGGTTCTGCTGCTTCATCGTGAAGTCCGCCAGCTGTGCGGCGCGGGCCCGGGTATCGGTGGCGGCGGCGACCAGCACCACGGCCTCTTCCAGCAGGGTCTGGTCCTCGGGGTTGACCACCAGCGCCGGGATGCCCAGTTCCGCCAGGCTGTCGGCGGCGTCCTGCAGCTTGAGGGGCAGGATGACCAGGTCGGGGGCCAGGGCAGCGCAGCCTTCCAGGTCAAACTCCTTGGCGGTGCCGACGCTGGGCAGTTCCAGCAGCTCGGGGGCGCTGCGGGCATAGATCGGCCGGGTGTCGGCCTTGGCCTCGATGCCCACCAGCTGGTCCTGCAGACCCAGCGCAATGCACAGGCTGGTGCTGATGTAGTAGCCGCTGACCAGCGTCTCGGGCTTTGCCTCGATGGTCACTTCCCGCCCGGCCTGGTCGGTGAGGGTGACGGGGTACTCGGTGGGCGCGTCGGCGTCTTCCACTTCGGCGTAGACCTCCCCATTTCTATCCAGAATGACGGTCTGGCCGCTCCCGTCGGCGGATTCGGATGTCTGTGCCGCCGGCTCGGTGGGGGCAGGGGTGTTCCCGCCGGCGGACGCGCTGTCGCCGCCGCAGGCGGCCAGGGACAGGGACATCGCCAGCGCCAGCAGCAAAGCGGTGATCTTTTTCATCTTCATGATTCTGCTCCTTACCGTTATAGTCAAGAAACTATAACGCAATTATAACAATATCCCTTTGCAAAATCAAGGCTTGCTGGTATACTGTAGACAAAACTGTCCGTCTTTGCCGATGGATGAAAAGGAAATGAGCCATGATCAACATACAGAACTATGTCCGGGCCCAGAGCCTGGAGGAAGCGTACACCCTCAACCAGAAAAAGAGCACCCGCATTCTGGGCGGGATGCTGTGGCTGAAGATGGCCGGCAACACGGTGGGCACCGCCGTGGACCTGGGCGGCCTGGGGCTGGACACCATCGAGGAGAGCGAGGAGGGCTTCCGCCTGGGGGCCATGGCGACGCTGCGCGCCTTTGAGCGGCACCCGGGCCTGGCCGCCTACACCCGCGGCGCGGCCGGCCGGGCGGTGCAGGACATTGTGGGGGTGCAGTTCCGCAACATGGCCACGGTGGGCGGCAGCGTGTGGGGGCGGTTCGGTTTTTCCGACCTGCTGACCCTGCTGCTGAGCATGGACACCCGGGTGGAGCTGTACAAGGGCGGCCTTGTTCCGCTGGAAGAGTTTGCCGCCCGCCCCTATGACCGGGACCTGCTGGTGCGGGTACACATCCGCAAAACGCCGGGCCGGTTCGCCTACCGGGCCATGCGCATCCAGCGCACCGACCTGCCGGTGCTGACCTGCGCGATGAGCCGCCTGGGCGGCGAATACCGGCTGGCCGTGGGCGCCCGACCGGGCCGGGCGGTGCTGCTGCGGGACGAGGAAGGGCTGCTGGCCGGCGGCATCACCCCCGAAAGCGCCGCCGCCTTTGCGGCCTGGGCGGGGCGCAGCGTGCCCACCGGCAGCAATGCCCGCGGCAGCGCCGGCTACCGCACCCATCTTGTGGAAGTACTGACCCGGCGCAACGCGCTGGAGCTGGGAGGTTTGGCCCAATGACCGAAGTAACACTGACCCTGAACGGCCGCCCCGTCACCGACCGGGTGGCGCCGGATTCGCTGCTGATCGATTTTGTGCGCGCCCACGGCTGCGCCAGCGTCAAGCGCGGGTGCGAGACCGCCAACTGCGGGCTGTGTACCGTGCTGCTGGACGGCGTGCCGGTGCTTTCCTGCTCGCTGCTGACGGTGCGGGCCGCCGGGCGCAGCGTCCAGACACTGGAGGGCCTGCAGCAGGAAGCCGCCGATTTCGTCGGCTTTATCGCCGACCAGGGGGCCGACCAGTGCGGGTTCTGCAACCCGGGCTTTGTGATGAACACCATCGCCCTGCTGCGGGAGAACCCCGACCCCACCGACGACGAGATCCGGGCGTTCCTGGCCGGGAACCTCTGCCGCTGCTCGGGGTATGAAGGGCAGCTGCGGGGCATCCGGGCGTATCTGGACAGCCGGAAAGGAGGGCGCACCGATGCCTGAACAGAAGACCTACCGCGCCGTGAACCAGCCTGTGCGCAAGAAGGACGCGATGCAGCTGCTGCTGGGCAAGCCGGTGTATGTGGACGACATCGCCCCGAAGGACGCGCTGGTGGTCAAGATCCTGCGGTCCCCCCACCCCAACGCCATCGTGCAGCAGATCGACACCGCCCGGGCGCTCAAGGTGCCGGGGGTGGTGGCTGTCTACACCTGGCAGGATGTGCCCCGCCGGCGGTTCACCATTGCGGGGCAGACCTACCCCGAACCCTCGCCCTATGACCGGCTGATCCTGGACCGGCATGTGCGGTTTTCCGGCGACGCGGTGGCCATCATCGCCGCCGAAACCGAGGCGGCTGCCCTGCGGGCGATGAAGCTCATCAAGGTGCAGTACCAGGTGCTGGACGCGGTGCTGGATTTTCGCACCGCCAAGGACAACCCCACCCTGGTCCACCCGGAAGAGGACTGGTACCCGCCCTGCCAGGTGGGCGGCGACAACCGCCGCAACCTGGTGGCCAGCGAGGTGAACACCGCCGGCGATGTGGAGGCCGTGCTGGCCGACTGCGACCTGGTGCTGGACCGCACCTACCACACCAAGGCTTTCAACCAGGCGATGATGGAGACTTTCCGCACCTACACCGAACTGGACCGGTACGGGCGGCTGCATGTGATCTCCTCCACCCAGATCGTCTTCCATGTGCGGCGCATCCTGTCCCGGGCGCTGGGGCTGCCCAAAAGCCGCATCCGGGTGGAAAAGCCCCGCATCGGCGGCGGGTTCGGCGCCAAGCAGACCGCTGTGTGCGAGGTCTACCCCGCCTTTGTGACGATGCAGACCGGCCGCCCGGCCAAGCTGATCTATACCCGGGAGGAAGCCCAGATCGCCGGGTCCCCCCGGCATGAGATGCAGGTGCGGGTGCGGCTGGGCGCCGACCGGGACGGGCGCATCCGGGCCATCGACCTGTACACCCTGTCCAACACCGGCGCCTACGGCGAACACGGCCCCACCACGGTGGGGCTGTCGGGGCACAAGTCCATCCCGCTGTACACCGGCAGCCTGGAAGCCTACCGCTTCGGCTACGACGTGGTGTATACCAACCACCAGGCCGCCGGCGCCTACCGGGGCTACGGCGCCACCCAGGGCATCTATGCGGTGGAGACCACCGTCAACGAGCTGGCCGAGACCCTGGGGATGGACCCCACCGCCATCCGGGACAAAAACATGGTGCGCCAGGGGATGCGGATGCCCGCCTATTACAACGAGCCCGCCAACGCCTGCGCGCTGGACCGCTGCCTGGAGCACTGCAAGGAGATCTTCCACTGGGACGAAAAGTACCCGGTGCGGGATATGGGCAACGGCAAGGTACGCGCCGCCGGCGTGGCCATGGCGATGCAGGGGTCCTGCATTTCGGCGGTGGACGTGGGGTCCGCCACCATCAAGCTCAATGAGGACGGCAGCTACAACCTGATCATCGGCGCGGCGGACATGGGGACCGGCTGCGACACCATCCTGGCCCAGATGGCCGCCGAATGCCTGGACTGCCCGGTGGAGGATGTGGCCGTCTTCGGCGCCGACACCGACGCTTCCCCCTACGATTCGGGGTCCTACGCCTCCTCCACCACCTATGTGACCGGCATGGCGGTGGAGAAAGCCTGTGCCCAGCTGAAGGAGAAACTCTGCCGCATCGCCGCCGGTATGCTGGACTGCCCGCCCGAGGACGTGGTGTTTGCGGGCCGGGAACTGCGCAGCGCCGCCACCGGCCGGGCCGTGACGCTGGAGGAGGTGGGCTACAAGACCCAGGTGTTCAGCAACGAGGCGCCCGAGGTCACGGTGAGCCATTCCTCCCCCATCTCGCCGCCGCCCTTCATGGTCGGCATGGTGGAGATCGAGCTGGACCGGGAAACCGGGCTGGTGACCGTGCTGGACTACATGGCCGTGGTGGACTGCGGCCTGCCCATCAACCCGGCGCTGGCCCGCATCCAGGCCGAGGGGGGCATTGTGCAGGGCATCGGCCATACTTTGATGGAAGACGTGCAGTACGACCGCAGCGGCCGGCCGGTGGAATCCAGCTTTTTGCAGTACAAGATCCCCACCCGGCTGGATATGGGACACCTGCGGGTGGAGTTTGAGCACAGCCACGAACCCACCGGTCCCTTCGGCGCCAAGAGCATCGGGGAAATCGTCATCAACACCCCGGCCCCGGCGCTGACCCATGCGATCTACCGGGCCACCGGCGTCTGGCACCGGGAGCTTCCCATCACGCCGGAACAGATCGCCATGGGCCGCCCCTGACCGCCCCTCCCCGCTGACGGCGGCAGTTTCAGCCGTTTCGCATAAAAACCGCCCGCACAGGCTGCGGGCGGTTTTTTCATGTCCGGATCATCGCCGGGCCGTCTGTTTGCCGCCCGTGTTCCTTTGTCGCATCCTCCAAATATTCCCCGGGATCTTTGGCGGCCGGGCCCTGCCCGGCTATGGTATAATTGGATCAGGAATCTCTCTTGCCCTTTGCGGGGCAGGCAGAACAAAGGAGGCGCACGACATGGCGAAGTACAGATGCAGCGTATGCGGATACATCTATGACGAGGAGGCCGAGGGGGCTCCCTTCTCTGCACTGGGGGAGTGCCCGGTCTGCCACCAGCCCACCGAGAAATTCACCCTGTATAAAGAGGACCACGGCACCGAGCCGGTGCGCCCCAGGGAGCCCAGGCTGGAATATCCGAAGGAATTTGTCCGGGATGACCCCGCCTGCCGGTACATGAAGGAGATCCACGAGATGGCGGTGACCGGCAAAAGCCAGTCGGCCGCGATGGGCACCGAACTGCCGATGCCAAACTGGGACGATATTCTGATTTTGGGCGCCCAGCTGGACCCGATGCCGCTGGAGGAGGACGCCCCGGTGCGCACCACCACCGTCATCGGGCCCCGGGCCAAGCGCCCGCTGATCCTCGAAAACCCGGTGTACATCTCCCACATGTCCTTCGGGGCCCTTTCCCGGGAGGCAAAGGTGGCGCTGGCCAAAGGGTCCGCCCTGGCGCACACCGCCATGTGTTCCGGCGAGGGCGGCATTCTGCCGGAGGAGATGCAGGCCGCCGACAAGTACATCTTTGAATATGTCGGCAACCTGTACAGCGTCACGCCGGAAAACCTGAAAAACGCCGACGCCATTGAAATCAAGATCGGCCAGGGCACCAAGCCCGGCATGGGCGGCCATCTGCCCGGGGAGAAGGTGACCCGGGAGATCAGCGAGATCCGCAACAAGCCGATGGGGCAGGACATCGTCGCCCCCTCCCGCTTTCCGGGCATCGAGACCAAGGAGGATCTGAAGCAGCTGGTCAGCCAGCTGCGGTATGCCTCCGACGGGCGGCCCATCGGTGTGAAGATCGCCGCCGGCCGCATCGAACGGGACCTGGCCTTCTGCGTTTTTGCCGAGCCGGACTTCATCACCATCGACGGCCGGGGCGGCGCCACCGGGTCCTCGCCCCGGCTGCTGCGGGACTCCGCCAGCGTTCCCACCATCTACGCGCTGCACCGGGCCCGGAAATATCTGGACAGCATCCATTCGGACATCAGCCTGGTGATCACCGGCGGGCTGCGGGTCTCCTCCGACTTTGCCAAGGCCATCGCCATGGGGGCGGACGCCGTGGCGGTCGCTTCCGCCGCGCTGATCGCCCTGGCCTGCCAGCAGTACAAGATCTGCGGCACCGGCATGTGCCCGATGGGCATTGCCACCCAGGACCCCGAGCTGCGCACCCGCCTGCAGGGGGAGGCAGCGGCCCGGCGGGTGGCCAATTTCCTGAACGTCTCGCTGGAAGAGCTCCGGATGTTCGCCCGCATCACCGGGCATCGGGATCTGCATGAGCTGTCGGTGGAGGACCTTTGCACCATCAGCCGGGAGATCAGCGAGTACACCGATATTTCCCACGCCTGAGCAGCAGAGCCAAAGCCGTTGCCAGCCCGACCCCATGCACGCCATTCAATAAAATACCGACCCTCCCGGGAAGCCGCATCCGCTTCCCGGGAGGGTCGGTTTCTTCTGTCGTGCCGCGGTCCGGGCAAGCCGCCCTGGCTGCTTACGGGCCCGGCTTCGGGTCGTTCAGTCCCGGCGCCGGTTCCGGAAGCCGGCCACGCAGCCCCCGTCGCAGAGGATGTCGGTGCCGGTCAGGTAGCCCATGGCCGGGTCGCTGACGGCGGCGAACAGGGCGGCAATCTCCTCGGGTTTTCCCAGCCGCGGGATCGCGTTGAATTTGAGGTAGGTCCCGGCCTCCTCCTTTTCCAGCGCCCCCATCGGGGTGTCGAAGTTGCCCGGCGTGACCGACAGCACCCGCACGCCCCGGGCCCCGAACCGCGCCGCCTCGCTCCGGGCATACCAGATCACAAAATACTTGCTGATCGCATAGGCCGCGCCGGGTCGGGTGCTTGCCGGCAGCAGGTTCACCCAGGCCATCATCTTTTTGAGGAAGGCTTCCCGGTCGCTGCCGGCCAGCCGGAAGGCCCGGTGGGGCTCAGCAGCTCGGCGCCGGCGGGGTGTTCCCAGTTTGTGACACACATAGAAAATCCCTCCTGCGATCTGTAAAGATCTCGGTCTTTCCAACCGCCCCCAGGATATTCCCCCAAGGTAAACCCCAGGTAAACAAAGCCGTTGATCTTTTGTTGATCTGCACGAAGGGATTTTGCAGCAATAAAAAAGTGGCCGTTATTGCAGCGCTCGCCAGGTTTGTTGGGGGCGGTCAGATCGGCGAACAGCTGCCGGGGCATTCTATCTTGCCCCCTCCCTGCCGGAGCCTCAAAACCTTGCGGTGCGCCTGCCGCCTTTCGGCCGTTCGCCCCCATAAATCCCGACCAGATGCTTTTCGTTTTTCCCGGCCCGCATTGTACGGGCAGACGCCCTCAAGCGGGCCGGGCATGGCAAAGCCCCCGGAGGATGTTCCTCCGGGGGCTTTGGTTTAGAGGTTCAGCGGTGCGTCACAGGCGGTTGGCTCAGCGATCGCTCTTGCGCTTTTTCGCGTAGAGGAGCACGCCAATGCCGCCGGCCGCCACGCAGACCAGGGCGATCAGCGCAATGTACGGGAAATCGTCGCTCGTCTGCGGCACCTTATTGTTGGCGACCTTGTTCGCGCCGTTATCGGCGCCGTTGTTGGCGCCGTTGTTCGTGGCGGAAGAAGTCGAACCGTTGCCCGGCGTTGCGGTGGGCTTGCCGCCCCAGGTGCCATTGGCGATGCCCTCCGCGATGTCGGGATGCTCGTCCGGCGCAGGGGTGACCACCGGCTGCTCGGCCGGCTTGGAGGGTTCGGGGGCAGGCGGCTTCAGCTCGGCAGAATCCACAGCCTTTTTCAGCGCGGCAAAGGCAGCCTTCAGGTCCTCCTCGCCCGCGCAGTTGGCGATGGCCGCCTCGGCGTCGGAAACAGCCTGGCGGATGGCGGCTGCGCTGGCAGCCGTGTACTTGCTCAGGTCCATTTCCCTGACCTGCTGCAGCAGCTTGTCCAGCTCGGCGGTGTTGCCGGCCTTCTCCAGCGCCGCCACAGCTGCCTGCAGCGCCCGTGCAGCCGCATCCACAGTTTCCTGCGTGGCGTTCGCGTTGCCGGCGACCGCCCTTGCGGCCTCCAGCGCCTCAGCGACCCGCTTCCAGGAATCCGCAGAATACAGGGCTTGGTCCAGCGTCTCCGCATAAGAGACGGCGTTGTTGAGTTCGGTCATGTCTGCACGGAGCACCAGCGCCTTGTAGGCAGCCTCCAGGTTGGCGCGAGCGGTCTCGATCGCCTCGTCGGTGGCGTCACGGTCGGCGGCGACCTTCTCGGCCTCTGCCAGCGCCTGGGCAAGGGCAGCCCAGGAGTCGGACTGATACTTGCTTTCATCCAGTTCCTTGATGCTGCCAATGGCCGCGACCAGGTTCGAGTTGTCGGCGCGCTTCGCAAGACCATCCATGGCGGCTTGCAGCGCAGCGGCCGCATTGTTGACCATCTCCTGGTTTGCATCCTCTGCGGCAGAGACGGTCTTCGCTTCATCCAGTGCAGCCGCAAAGGCGGCCCAGCTGGTGGTCGTGTACTCGTCTTCCACCAGGGCGGAAGCCTGTTCGATCAGCTGATTCAGCATGGTCTTGTCCACAACGGGCTCGGTGGGCTTGGCCGCAGCGTACAGCTCGGCCTCGTAGATGCGGACGCAGGCGGCCCAACCGGTGGTATCGGTACGGCTGACATTCAGCTTGAAGATTCGTCCGGTCTCATCCCCCAGATCATTGGTGGTAACATCGGCCGCGTTATCACTGGTCCTGGCGAGTTCTTTCCAGTTCGCAGCATCTGCCAGCACATTGTTCCGTTCCTCGGGCTCCATGGCCAGCAAGTCGTCCACGTTGACCTTTTCTTCGTCCAGGACAGAGAACTCGTAATTGGCCGTGTTCATGCTGCCGTTGGAGGTCGTCGGATTTTCCGCCACGCCGACATGGGAAACAACCAGCTGCCGGACGTTGCGCTCTTCGCCGATGTCGAAGGCGACCCACAGGTTGCTGCCGTCCTCGCACCATTTGCCGGTATCAGGGTTTTTCTTGTCTCCGTCGAACAGTTTTTCGGGGCCCTGATCGGCGCCCAGGTTTTTGCCGTTATAGCCAACGATGGCCGCATTCCGGGACACCAGTTCCAGCTCGCCCACAGGCTCGGTGACAGTCGCAGTGGCGCTGCCGGAAACCTTCGGATCCTGAACCGAGGTTGCCACAACCGTCAGCTGCTCTGCGGTCTCGTCCTCCGCAACGGTCAGCAAGCCGGTCTCGTCGATCACCGTTGCCTCGGCAGCGGCACCGTTTACGCTCCAGGTCACAGACTGGTCGGTGATGTTTTCACCGTTCACCACGGCGGCAAACTGCTCGGTTGCGCCCTTCTCCACAGACACGGTGGCAGGCGATACGGTAACAGAGGTAACGATCGGATCCGTGGAATCGCTCTGCAGGGTAACGTTCACATCGTAGGTCTGGCCTTCGGTCACGACCAGGCGCTTCACGACCGTATCGCTGATCGCGTAGCCCTCGGGCACAGATTCACACTTGAGGGCGTAAGTGCCCAGAACGACCTCGGCAGGCTCGCCGGTGGTCACGGAGCAGATCTTTTCGTCGCTGTCATTGTAGACGCCATAGGTAACGCCGGTCAGCTCCTCGCCCTTGGCATTGGTCGCCACCAGGTTCAGGAAAGCGGTCGGCTCCGGGAACTCGGGGGTCTCCACAGTAAACTTGTCCGAGATCAGCTTACCGGCGCGCTTCACCTGCAGAGCGAGTTTGCTGCCGGCACGGGGCACCCGGATGCCGTGGATGGTCACCGAGTTCTCGCCCTCCGCCACCGGGAGAGACGCCTTGATGTAATCGTCAGTGGCCGCGCGGGTCAGCGGCTCAGCCTCGTAAACATAGACCACATCGCCCGCGCTCAGGCCGTTCACCGTCAGCGAGATGAAGATGTCGCTGCCGTTGGAGGAGCTGCCGGAATCGGGCTGAGAATACGCTTCAAACTGGACGTCATCTGCCGTCACAGGCGCGGACTTTTCTGCGTTTTCCGCCTCAAAGCGGGCGCTCAGCTTGATGCTTTCCCCCGCTTCTGCCGCGGTGGTGGTGTAGTAGATGCGGCCGGCTTCCGCCGTGCCAAAATCAAGGCCGGTGATGGTGACGGTGCTGTTTTCTGCCACCGCCTCGCCGATCATGGTATACTCGCTGCCGGACCTTGTGTAGACCTTGACAGTCTGGCCCACAGGCACCTTCTTCAGCGTAAAGGTATCATTGGCGCCGGTGCCGTTCTCTGCGGCGGCAAACTGGATGGACACCGGCTCTGTCTGGGGGAAGGTGGCCGTCTCAAACATCTGCCATTCATAGATGCGGATGCCGCCCCAGGGGGAATTGCCGTCGTCATAGATGCGCAGACGCCATTCCTGAGCGGTCACCGGCTCGTCCAGCAGGACATCGGTCACAGCGGCGGTGTTGTTCTGGATGCGCTTGGCTTCCTTCCACTCGCCCTCTGCGGTCTTGTACTCCAGGGCAAAGTCCACGGTGTTCATCAGCACGTCCTCGCCGCCGTACTGGGCATGTTCCACGCGCCAGCGGCGGACCGTCACTTCGCGCCCAATGTCAATGTCCATGTAACCGGTGGGCTGGTTGCTGGCGCACCACTTGGAGCCGTTCAGAGAGGTGCCGTCGATGGCCTTGGAAGCCGGCTCGCTCTCGTTCTCGGAGGAAACGTCGGTCACTTCCGCGCCCAGGCAGACGTTCTCGAACTCCTGCTCCTCGTAAACGTCGGAATCGTCGTTGCCGTACAGCCAGTCGATCACCAGCTCGGCACCCTCGCCGCGGACGCCGTTGGCGTTGACGGGGACGACCTTCAGCGTGACATCCTCCTCGTCAAAGTCACGGACCAGGGTGGGCAGGTAGAAGGCCGTGTTGGGGGTCTCCATGATCAGGCTGGAGGTGCCGTCTGCCTTGACCTTGTAGATCTCGTAGGAAGCGGCGCCGTCCACAGCGTCCCAGTAGATGCGGGCTTCCGCATCGTAGGCGTTGTGGTACAGGATCTCGTCCAGCGTCACCGAAGCGGGGCCGGACAAAGCTGCGCGGTCCTGGTCCAGAATGGCCAGCTGCCCCAGGTTGATCTGGTAGTCGGACACAGCGGTGTCGCTTTCCACCTTCAGGCCGATGGCGTACAGGGTCTTGCCGGCATGGTCGGAAATGTCCACCGCGGTGGTGGTCCAGGTATCGGCCTCGCTGGCCGCCAGATCGTAAGCGACCGTCTCGCAGTCCTCGTAGCCGGCGGTGCTCTCGTCGCCGTAGTAGGCCACCAGCTTGGCTTTGCCGTCGTCGTTCTTGGCGGTCAGGCTCAGTTTCATGCCGTCGGCCACCGTCACATCGGTGCTGTAAAGCATGATGTCGTTGGCGGCGTTGGCGTCCAGATCCCCCAGGAACGCGATGGAGGTGCCGCCGTTGTAGGCGTCGGTGAAGTCATAGCTGCCGCTCAGCTTGGAACCTTCGGAGTCGATGATCCAGGTCCAGGTGGGCATAACGTCCTGCACGGACTGGTAGCTCCACTCTCCGTCGCGGGACAGCTCGCCGTCCACGTAGTAGCCGGTGCCGTGGCCGGAGTTGAAGTTGGTCACAAAGGGGGTGCCCAGGATGGGGGTCTTGTCCGCAAAGAAGCGGGACATGCCCTGCCAGGTGGAGGTGGAAATGTCCGCGACCTCGGCCCGCGGGTCGGAAGCGGAGTTGACGTAGAAGTCCTGCTCCACCTCGTGGAACTGTGCGCCGTCCGCAGAATTGCCCAGCGTGGAGTTGGGGCAGTACAGCGCGATGGACAGTTTCAGTTTGCCGTTCTCATCCACCAGCAGCTCGTCGCGGAAAGGGGTGTTCATGCCGTTCTGCTGCACGTCCAGGCCCGCGAAAGCATCGTAGGGGCTGCGGCCGATGGAGTTCATGGTGTTGACCGTAGTGGAGATCTGCGTGTCGTACCAGTTGTAGTTCATGAAGAACTCGTTGATGCCCACAGAGCCGTCGTCGCTGCGCTCCATCCAGCGCTGGTTTTGGCCGTTGACGGCATTTTGATACGAAACATTGCCGGTGGGCAGCATCGAGTCGTACCAGCTGATCAGGATGTCCGGGCATTTGGCACGCATGTAGCGGATCATCTCGTCCAGGCGGGACGCGATTTCCGCGCTGCAGTTAAAGGATTCCTGGTTGAAGAAGTACCCGTCGAAGCCGTAGTACTCCATCACCTCCAGCAGCTTGTCAGCCACGGGGAAGCTGCCGTCCGCCGCCTTCTGGCAGAAGGCATCGACTTCCTCCACATAGCCCGCGCCCGAACCCCAGGGGAAGCCCAGCGTGGCGACGACCGGCACGCCGTTGGTGTGGGCGGCGTCAGTAAATTCACTGGTGGGGCAGCAGATCAGGCCTTCCTCGGAACCGGACCAGTACACGAAAGAATCGGTGTACTGCCAGTAGTTGAAGGACCAGCTCATGAAGTTTTCGTTCCCCTGTGCGCCGGTGGTGTCGTGGGAAGAGTTGGCCAGGGAGCAGAGCATCAGTTTGGCTTCAGGGTTTGCCTTCGGGTTTACAACAAAGCCGCCCTTGCGGTCCGCCAGCGGGATGCTCGCCCTGCTGTACCGCGCGTCCGGGTCGGATTCCGGCGTCCACTCCAAAAGGGTGGCCACGCTGAAGGAGGGGCCGATCGGCATCAGGGACTCGTGTGCGGCATACGCTTCGTTCATCTCCGCCGACCCGTCCTTACCGGGGGTCGCGGCACTTGCCGGCAGCGCGGTACTGGACAGTACCATGGTCAATGCCAGCAAACAAGAGCTGAAGCGTTTCCAAGTTCTTGTTTCCATTGGTAAAATACATCCTTTCATTTCGCTTTTCTCGGGTGCATCTGGTCAGTCGCTCCGAACCGGGTCCATTCTGGCCGAAAGCCCCTCCGTCGTTCCCCACGGGAGTTTGGAAGGCGGCTCAGAAGACAGAACGCCGCCGTTGAATCAGACGGATCCTTTCGGGGGTACGCCCAAAAGATCCCGTTCAATCCGCAGCAAAATACTTTTGCAGAGATCCGGTCAGGTTTGCGCTTAAAACTGCCGCCTCCTCTCAGCCAAATCCATATCCACCAGAAAATTTGGTTCACTGTGCCTGTATGCGCCCCCTTGATTTCATCGCAGGGCTGGCCCAAAACAGGAACGCGTCCATGTTAACTAATGTTAATGACGCATGGCGAATGTTTCTTCGATAAATGCTAAAGTGTCTTAAATAGGGAAATCAGCAATTCCCCGATCGGCCGAATTGCGTTAATCTTAGCATACGCTGGCAAACAAAGCAAGTAAAAGTTCGAATTTTTGTTGAAATTGTGGAAGCTGCACATAGAAATCCCCTTGAGCGAGAAATCGAGGCTGTCCGCCCAACAGCCGGTTTTTGCTTTTTTCGCATTTTGAAAAATTAAAACACGACCGAACGTGGGAAGAAAGTTAACTTTTGTTAATGACAGAAGCGAAGCTGCGCTTTCGTCAAATTCACAATAAAATCCGCATTCGGTTGAATCCATCTGTAAAATCAGACCACCCTTCTCGGCCGGGGCCGCACAGCGGACAAACAAAAAAGCCCGGTCCCCGGCTTCGAGAGGCCAGGAATCGGGCTGATGCTGCGATTGTTTTGTATGTTCGGAGGCAGACTTCCCGTTTCTGATGGTTGGTTGTCCGCGCATCTCTCAATCTTCTACGAATTGCACAAAAAGGCAGCCGAATCTTCTACGGTAGGATTTCCTTCCCTCCCGGCTCTTTTTTAGGGCAAGGGGGCAAGGCAGGCCCCCTCCCCTGTCAGAGAGTGGGAAGCGGCCTTATAAAGCCGCACGCCGGGGTCCTGAAAAGCCGCCGAACCCCCGCCGCGTTATCATTTGACCAACGGCAACTTTTGGAAGGGCAGAAAGGCCGGTTGCTTTCGACATAACAACAAAAAAAGTGGCCGTTATCCAAAACGACCACTTGACTTGGAGGTGACGACCAGATTTGAACTGGTGAATGAGGGTTTTGCAGACCCTTGCCTTACCACTTGGCCACGTCACCATATAAACAAAATACCGGCAGCTGGCCGGTATTTTGTTGTTTGTGGAGCGGCCGACGAGGCTCGAACTCGCTACCTCCACCTTGGCAAGGTGGCGCTCTACCAGATGAGCTACGGCCGCAAAATGTGTTCTCTTTTCAAAAGAGAACACCAGAGAAAATGGTGCCTCCGATCGGAATCGAACCAATGACACGGGGATTTTCAGTCCCCTGCTCTACCGACTGAGCTACAGAGGCAAATGGCGACCCGAATCAGGCTCGAACTGACGACCTCTAGCGTGACAGGCTAGCGTTCTAACCAACTGAACTACCGGGCCACAATGGTGGGAGTTAACGGACTCGAACCGCTGACCCTCTGCTTGTAAGGCAGATGCTCTCCCAGCTGAGCTAAACTCCCGAAATGGAGCGGCCGACGAGGCTCGAACTCGCTACCTCCACCTTGGCAAGGTGGCGCTCTACCAGATGAGCTACGGCCGCATATTGGAGAGTTTAGCTGTCGGCTCTCTCCGGGCGACGTGTTATATTTTACCGTACCCGGGGCGATTTGTCAAGCATTTTCTCCCCATTTTTTCAAAAAAATTTCTCCGCTTTATTCCTGCGCTGCAGCGCCGGTTTCCGGCTCTCCCTCCGCCTGCGGGGTCTCGGGCCAGGCGGCCAGCAGGTCGTTCAGGTCCACCCGGTACACCTTGTCGCAGAACTGGCAGTCCACCTCGGCGTGGGGGTCCTCGTCCCGCAGGCGCTCGACCTCCTTGCGGCCGAGGCTGCGCAGCATCCGGTGGACCCGTTCCTCGCTGCAGTCGCAGCGGTACACGGCGGGGGCGGTGTCCAGCACATCGGGCTCAAAGCCGGCCAGGGCCAGGTCCAGCATATCCCGCACGGTCTTGCCCTCGCTGAGCATCGCAGTGACCGCAGGCATGGCCTTGATGTTCGCCTCCAGGCGGGTGATCTCCTCCTCGGTGGCGCCGGGCAGCAGCTGCAGGATGAACCCGCCCGCGCACTGCACGCTCAGGTCGGCGTTGACCAGCACCCCCAGCGCACAGACCGACGGGGTCTGCTCGCTGACGGCAAAATAGCGGGTCACGTCCTCGGCGATCTCCCCCGAGACAAGCGGCACCTGGCCGATGTAGGGTTCCCGCAGGCCCAGGTCGCGGATCACGTCCAGCGTGCCGTCGGTCCCCACGGCCGCGCCCACATCCAGGTGGCCGTCCGCCCGCGGGGGCAGTTCCACCACCGGGTTCTGGACATAGCCCTTCACATGGCCGGCGCCGTCGGCCACGGCCAGCAGCCGGCCGGCGGGGCCGCCGCCGTTGATCTGCAGGGTGACGGTGTCCCGGCTGCCCTTGAGCATGGCGCCCATCATGGCCGCCGCGGTGAGCAGGCGGCCCAGTGCGGCGGTGGTGACGGCGCTGGTCTTGTGCAGGCGCTCCATCTCCCGGACGATGTCGGTGGAGTCCATGCCGTAAAAGACCACGCCGCCATTGTCCGAAATGCCGCGCAAAAGATTGTTCTCGCTCATTCTGTCTCTCCTTTGGGCCCCTGCTGGGTATACCGCTTGACGGCGGTGAAGATCCACCGCTGGCTGTCGGGGCGAAGGGGGCCGAAGTCCTCGCCGTCGGCGACCCGGGCCACCGTGTAGCCGTAGCGGTCCAGCAGCGTCTGCACGGTGTCCAGGTCATAGCTGTATTCGTAAAACATTTCCTGCCAGCGGCCGCCGGTCTCCCGGTCGGTGATGCAGATGTCGATGCGCACCCGGCCGGCCTGCGGGTCGTAGGTGTTGGACCAGCGGCAGCAGGCGTCCCCGGCGTCCAGGTCGAAGGTCTGGCCGGCCAGCACCCGGGCGTGTTTGTAGGGGGTGTTGAGGTCAAAGACAAAGACGCCGCCCTCCTCCATAAAGAAGGCAGCCTTGGCGATGGCCTGCTCGAACCGATCCAGCGGGCCGATGTGGCTGAAGGTATCGAAGGTAGACACCGCCGCCCGGATGGTCCCGTAAAGGTCCAGTTCCAGAAGATCCTGCTGCAGCAGCAGGATGCGGCCGGCCAGGCCCAGCTCGTCGGCCTTTTCCCGCAGGACGCTGAGCATTTCCTCCGACTGATCGACGCCGATCACATCATAGCCGGCCTGGGCCAGCATCAGGGTCAGGTCGCCGGTGCCGCAGCCCAGGTCGGCCAGCAGCCCGCCGGGCACGCCGTGGGCCGCCAGCTCGCCGGTGACATAGCGGTAGAGGGCGTCGTAGTCGGCGGCGGTGTTGAATTCATCGTAAAAATAGGCAAACTCGTTATAGGCCATCGGCGGTCTCCCCCACGGCGGCGTCCAGGCAGGCGCGCAGCGCGTCGATGCCGGTGCCCTTTTCGGCGCTGGTCAGAAAGACCTGCCGGCAGCCATAGGGCGCGCAGAGTTCCCGGAAGCGGGCCTCGGCCGCCTGCTGCTGGGCCTTTTTGAGTTTGTCCGCCTTGGTGAGCGCCACCACAAAGGGAATACCGTGGTAGTGCAGGTAGTCGAGCATCTGCCTGTCGTCGGCGCTGGGGTCGTGGCGGCAGTCCAGCAGCTGCACCAGCAGCGCCAGCGGGCGGCCGGCCTCGAAGTAGCCGTTGATGAGCTCGTCCCAGCGGGCCCGGTCGGCGTCGGACACCCGGGCGAAGCCGTAGCCGGGCAGGTCCACGAAATAGGCGGTATCCACCCGGTAAAAATTGATGGTGGCAGTCTTGCCCGGCGTGGAACTGACCCGCGCCAGGTTTTTGCGGTTGCACAGCTTGTTGATCAGGCTGGATTTACCCACGTTGGACCGGCCGGAAAAGGCAAACTCGGGGCGGTCCGGGGCGGGCAGCTGGCTGGAGATGCCGTAGGATGCCTGGAATTCACTGCGTTGGTAGTTCATGGGGGCTCCTTCTTTTCGCCTTACATGACGGTGGCGGGCTCTTTGGGGGCGCCGGCGTCGGCGGCGATGAGCTGGGTGGCCGGCGGCACCGTGACCACCGGGCGCGGGGCCTTGTGGGCCGGGCGGATCAGCGCCGCCTTGAGCACCTGGGCCAGGTCGCTGACCGGCTGGAACCGGACGGTCTTTTTGACCTCCTCATCCACCTCATACAGATCGGATTCGTTGTCCTTGGGGATCAGCACGGTGGAGATGCCCTCCCGGTAGGCGGCCATGCTCTTTTCCTTGAGGCCGCCGATGGGCAGCACGTTGCCGTGCAGGGTGATCTCGCCGGTCATGGCCAGGTCATGGCGCACCGGCAGGCCGGACAAAGCCGAGATCAGCGCGGTGGTCAGGGTGACGCCGGCGGAGGGGCCGTCCTTGGGCACGGCGCCCTCGGGGGCATGGATGTGCAGATCGGAGGTCTTGAACGCTTCGGCGTTGATGCCGTACTCCTGCGCATGGACCCGGGCATAGGTGACGGCCAGGTGGGCGCTTTCCTTCATCACGTCGCCCAGGCTGCCGGTGAGTTCGATCTTGCCCGAACCGCCGGGGATGACGCTGACTTCCACCGGCAGCATCTCGCCGCCCACGCTGGTCCAGGCCAGGCCGTTGGCGATGCCGACGGCGTCGGTGCGGGAGATGAAGGTGGGCTTGACCTTTTCGGGGCCCAGCAGGGTCTTGAGCATCGGCGCGGTGACGCTGATGGTCTCGGCCTCGCCGGCGGCGATCTTCTGGGCGCATTTGCGCAGCACCGCCGTGATGGTGCGCTCCAGGCTGCGGACGCCGGCCTCCCGGGTGTAGCCGTCAATGATGCCGTTGATGGCCCCGGCGGTCAGGGTGACCTTGCCGGTCAGGCCGTTGTTTTTGAGCTGCTTGGGCAGCAGGTGCCGCCGGGCGATGTTGAACTTTTCAATGCGGGTGTAGCTGGGCAGCTCGATCACGTCCATGCGGTCCAGCAGCGGCGCCGGAATGGTGGAGGCGTCGTTGGCTGTGGTGATGAACAGCACCTGGGACAGATCGAAGGGAATGTCCAGGAAGTTGTCCTTGAAGGTCCGGTTCTGTTCCGGGTCCAGCACTTCCAGCAGGGCGCTGGCGGGGTCGCCCCGGTAGTCGCCGGCCAGCTTGTCGATCTCGTCCAGCAGCAGCACGGGGTTGGCGGACTTGGCCGTGAGCATCGCGTTGATGATGCGCCCCGGCATGGCGCCGATGTAGGTGCGGCGGTGGCCGCGGATCTCGGCTTCGTCATGGACGCCGCCCAGGCTCATGCGGGCGAACTGCCGGCCCATGCACTGGGCGATGGACCGGGCGATGGAGGTTTTGCCCACGCCCGGGGGGCCCACCAGGCAGACGATCTGCCCTTTGACTTCGGTGTTCAGCTTGCGCACGGCCAGCAGTTCCAGGATCCGCTCCTTGACCTTGCGCAGGCCGTAGTGGTCCTTGTCCAGCACCCGGCGGGCGTGGGCCTGGTCCAGATCGTCCTTGGTGGTGGTGTGCCAGGGCAGCGCCAGGCAGGTGTCCAGGTAGCCGCGGATCACGCTGATCTCGGCCACGTTGCCCTGCATCCGGGCCAGGCGGTCACACTCCTTGAGCAGCTTCTCCTCGCTCTCGGCGTCCAGGTGCAGCGCGGTGATCTTCTCCCGGTAGGCGTCGGCCTCGGCGCGGGTATCCTCGCTGTCGCCCAGCTCCTCACTGATAATGTGCATCTGCTCGCGCAGGTAATAGTCCCGCTGGCTCTTGTCCATCTGGACGTTGACCTTGTCGTCGATGTCCTTCTCGATGGAGAGGATGTCGCATTCCTGGTGCAGCAGGATCAGCAGCTTTTCCAGCCGGCCCAGCAGGGTGGATTCGTTGAGGATGGCCTGCTTGTCCTCAAACTTGAACAGCAGGTTGGCGGGCATGTATTCGCTGAGGTAGAGCGGACTGTCGGAGGAGACGATGTTGTACACCACGTCCTTGGAGATCTGGGGGCTGTAGGACAGGTACTCCTCAAAGCAGTCCTTCAGGCTGCGGACCAGCGCCTCGGTCTGGTTGCGCTTGTCCGGGGCGATGCCGCGCACCGGGGCGGTGCGCACCTCGGCCATCAGGAACTTGCCGGAGCCGTCCAGGCTCAGCAGCTTGGCGCGGGTCTTGCCCTCCACCAGCACCTTGACCAGATCCTCCGACACCCGCAGCACCTGCTTGATCTCGGCAATGACGCCGTAGGCGTAGAGGTCCCGGGCGGTGGGGTCCTCGGTATCGGTTTCCCGCTGGGCCACCAGGAAGATGCTGCTGTTGCCGCGCATGGCGGCTTCGATGGCGGCGATGGACTTGGTGCGGCCCACCTCGAAATGGATGACGTTGTTGGGGAACACCACCAGCCCCCGCAGCGCGATGGCCGGCAGATGTACGACGTTGTGGGTCACTTTGATCTTGACCTTGTTTTCAGACATGGTTTTCCCTCCCTGGGGGCATCCCCTCTGTGCGCGGTTTACTGGATAGAGATTGCTGTTGTGGGCCGGGCGCGCACGGCCGGCGGCAGCAGCATGGAGAGCATTCCGGGGGCGACGCGGGCTTCGATGCCCTGCACAAGGCCGCATTCCCCGTCCACGGTGGCGGCCAGGGGGCGGCCGTCCAGCACCTCGATGCACACCTTCCGGGCGCGGAAAAACTGCATCCACCGCGCCAGGTCCGGCCGCACGGCGCCGTCCGGCGTCAGGTGCCGCCCGCCCTTGTAGCAGGCCAGCAGCCCGGCCACCCGCAGGCGGGAGATCGGGCGGACCAGCACCACGTCCAGCAGGCCGTCGTCCAGGCGTGCCTGGGGCGCCGCGCAGTAACCGCCGCCGTACAGCCGCCCGTTGCAGACGGCGGCCATCATGTAGCGGCCGGTGAAGCTGCGGCCGTCGGCGGTAATGCGCATCTCGTGGCCGAAGCGGCTGGTCATTGCCTGCAGGATGGACAAAGTGTAGGCCATGGTGCCGCCGCAGAAGGGCAGGCGCCGGAACCGCGGGATCTGGTAGGCCACCCGCGCATCCAGCCCGGCGGCGCAGATGCCCACGCCGTAGCCGAAACTGGTGTCCAGCGCGTCCAGCGTGACCGGCCGGGCCTGCAGCTGGGCAGTCAGGTCGAGGAATTCCTCCGCCCTGCCGAAGTTGCGGACAAAGTCGTTGCCGCTGCCGCAGGGCACGCAGCCCACCGACAGCGCCGTGTGGCCGGCGGCGGCCTGCAGCACCTCGTTGAGGGTGCCGTCCCCGCCGCAGGCGTACAGGCGGGCGGGCTCCGGCCCGGCGGCCAGGCGCTCGGCCAGTTCCCGGGCATGGCCGGGGTGGGTGGTCAGCAGGATCTCGGGCTGCAGCCCCAGCGGCGCCGCCGCTGCCAGGATGGCCGGGCGCAGCCAGACGGCCGCGTTGGAGGGGCCGGCGGTGGGGTTGATGACAAAGACGGTACGCACAATGTACTTCCCTTCCGGCCGACCCGCATCGGTGGTTTTGCCCGGCAGCCTGCAAGTTTCGATAAAGATACAGTTTCTATTGTAGCGGCTTTTTTTGCAAATGGCAAGGGGCTGTCATAATATGTTACAAAACGCACAAAATAAAGCGCAGCGGGCGCCGAAAAGGCTGGATCTTGCTGCAGGCGCCGCACGCCGCAAAAGAAAGTGCCCCGCCCTGACGGCGAGGCACCAGACTGCCGAAAAATTCTAAAATCGTCGCCGTCGGCGGACATGCGCCGACGACGGCGACACCGACAGGGAAATTTTGCGGCAAATTGTGTGCGAGGAACGAAGTGACGAGTGCGCGATTTGCCGTAAAATTTTGTCGAAGGGCTGCGGAGCCGAGCGCCGCCTGCGGCGGATGCAGCGAGGCGGAGCAGGGGCAGCGGTCGCAGAATGCAAGCGCCGTCCAAGGCGCGCCGCATGATGCGGGTACCGCAACCCGAACATACACAAGGGGAAACAGACGCGTTAGGCGATTGCCGTGCGCGGCTGTTGCCTCTTGTGAAGCGTGGCGAGGAACTCGACACGCTGACGCCCCGCCCTGACGGCGAGGCGCGACCCCGGAACAGTGAGGTGTATCCATGGAGATTTTGAAAGAGGTCGGCCGGGTGGCGGTGCTGAGCATCGTCTCGCTGGCCGTGATGTTCGCCACCACCCGCCTGGGCGGCAAACGGCAGATCGCCCAGATGAGCCTGTTCGACTATGTGAACAGCATCACGGTGGGGTCGATCGCCGCCGAGATGGCCACCAACCTGGAAAGCTGGTACCGCCCCTTCACCGCCCTGCTGGTCTACGGCGCGGCGGCCTGGCTGGCCCATTACGGCGCCTGCAAAAGCCTGTGGGTGCGGCTGGTGCTGGGCGGGCGGACCATTGTGCTGATGAAGGACGGGGTGATCCGCAAGCGGGCGCTGGGGCGGTCGGGGATCGACCTGAACGAGTTTCTGGCCCAGGCGCGGGTGGCCGGCTATTTTGACCTGAACGATGTGGAGAGCGCGATGCTGGAGACAAACGGGCAGATCAGCTTTCTGCCCCGGGCGCCCCGCCGCCCGGCCGCCGCGGCCGACCTGGGCCTGACCCCGCCGGACACCGGGCTGTGGTACGACCTGGTGATCGACGGCCGGGTGATGGAAAACAACCTGCGGGAGAGCGGCCGGGACGAAACCTGGCTGCGCCGGCAGCTGCACGGGGCGGGCATCGGCCACCCGCGGGAAGCCTTTTATGCGGCCTGTGACGGCGCCGGCGACTTTTTTGCCTGCCGGGGCGAGTAGGCTACAGCCGCCCCCGGCTGAACCCCGCGCCGGCCAGCAGCGTCAGGAAGTTTTGCATGGCGGTTTCTCCTTTTCGCTCAAGCCGGCTGGTGGCGGCGGTAGGCCCGCAGGGCCAGGGCCGCCAGCGGCAGGCAGAGGACCAGCGCCACCGCCGGGAAGACGACGTACTGGGGCAGCACGGCGCCGAAGAGATCATAGGGCGCGGGGCTGAAGATGTTTTCGAACTTCATCATCCGGCTGGGCAGCAGGTTGAAGAGCAGCAGCGGCCAGAGCGGCACGCTGGTGGGGTCAAAGTCGAAGAACATCGGCAGGAGCAGCAGCACCGTAGCGCCCACCACCACCGGGAACGCGCTGCGCAGCACGGCGCTGGCCAGCAGCAAAAATGCCGCGAACAGCAGCGCACCGCCCAGGCCACAGGCAACCGCCCGCACCGCCGCCTGCGCCACCGTCAGCGGGTAGACATAGCCGATCTGCAGCAGCTGCAGCGGCGCGTCGCCCACATCATAGCCGTAGGTCAGGCCCATGACCAGCAAATACAGCGCGGCGAAAAAGGCAAACAGCAGCGCCGTGACCGTAAAGCCGGTGAACAGCTTGGCCGCCGCCAGCCGGCCGCGCCCGTGGCGGCAGCTGCGCAGCAGCGGGTCGGTGCCGCGGCTGTACTCGCCGGCAAAGAGGGGCGCCAACAGCACCGCCCCGAGGAAGGCCGCCAGGTCGCCCGCCATCTCGAAGTTGATGAGCAGCCAGTTCCACCCGGTGGTCCAGCGGAAGGTCCAGGGGGTGGTGATCGCATCGTTCCAGTCCAGCAGCGCGGCCTTGGTGGCCCGGCTGGCCTGCATGTCCGCGATGCCGCCGGCCACCCAGGCGTCGCGGGCGGCGTAGAAATCATCCCCCCAGGTCGGGCGCGAGTCGCGCAGTTCATCATAGAAGAAAAAGCCCAGCCGGTCCCACACTTCCTCATAGGGTCGGGCCACGGTCTTGTATTCCTCGGTCTGCTGGTAGAGGTCGGCGTCCTCCGGGATGGCCGCATAGGCGGCCGCGGCCTCACCGAACAGGGCGTTGTCCAGCGCCCGGCCGCTCAGGGTCAGCGCGCAGGACCGGTCCAGCGCCATCTGCGCCCGGTTGGAGCTGACCCGCTCGCCGTCCAGATAATACCCGCCCAGCAGGTTGATCTGGCTGGTGATGACCGCAAAGGCCGCGGCCAGCACCAGCGCCGCCCAGGTCACGCGGCGGCGGAAGATCTTGCGGTATTCATAGCCGACCAGGGTCCAAAACATCCTCATGCTTCGCTCACCTCGCTGAAATGGTAGAGATACAGGTCCTCAAGCGTCGGCTCGGCCGGCTGTGCGCCCGGGCAGGGGCAGGCGTCGGCCAGCAGCCGCAGCGCCACCTTCTCCCCCGCCGGGCAGGTATCGGCGGCCGGGTAGCGGGCGCAGAGGGCTTCGGCCTCGGCCGGCGGCAGGGTGCAGGTCCAGACCTTGCCCTGCACGGCCTGCAAAACGGCGTCCCGCGGGCCGCTTTGCAGCAGCACGCCGTTTTTCAGAATCAGGATGGTGCCGGCGATGTGCTCCACATCCGAGACGATGTGGGTGGAGAGCAGCACGGTGCGCCGGGCGCCCAGCCGGGCGATCAGGTTGCGGAAGCGCACCCGCTCCTTGGGGTCAAGGCCGGCGGTGGGCTCGTCCAGCACCAGCAGCTGCGGGTCGCCCAGCAGTGCCTGGGCGATGCCCAGCCGCTGGCGCATCCCGCCCGAGAAGGTGCGGATCCGGTGGCCGGCCTCCCCCGTCAGGCCCACGAGTTCCAGCAGGTCCCGGCTCTGCTGCCGGGCGGCCGCCCGGGGCAGCCCCTTGAGGGCGGCCAGGTAGAGCAGGAAGTCCAGCGCCGTGAACTCGGGGTAGTAGCCGAAGTCCTGGGGCAGGTAGCCCAGCCGGGCGCGGTAGCCCTCGCTGGACACATCAAGGCCGGCAAACCGGATGTCGCCCGAAGTGGGCCGCAGCACCCCGCAGATCATCCGCAGCAGGGTGGTCTTGCCGGCGCCGTTGGCCCCCAGCAGCCCGTATACCCCGGGCCCGGCCTGCAGGCTGATGCGGTCGCAGGCGATCTTGGGTCCGTATTGTTTGGTGACCCGGTCCAGTACAAGTTGGTATTCCATTGGGTTCTCCTTTCCGATGGTTCAGACTACGCCGGGCGCCGCCAGCCAGCGGCGGGCCTGCCGGGCCGTCAGCCCGGCACCCAGCAGCACGGCGGCCCCCCACCCCCACAGGGCCGGGGGGGCGTAGAGCGCCAGCGGGGCCTGTTCCAGCGCCGTGCGCAGCACCGCCACCCCCACGCAGGCCGCCGCACAGGCGAAGGGGGCTTCCGGCCCACGGCAGACCCCCAGCGCCCACAGGCAGAGCCAGGCCGCCAGCAGGTAGGGGGCCAGCAGGTAAAGGGCCGCCGCAGCCCCCCACACCGGTCCGGCCGCCGCCAGGGCGGCCGCCAGCACCGGCAGCTGCCCCAGTCCCAGCAGCCAGGCCCGGGCCAGCACCAGCTGGCGCAGGTCGTAGCGGCATGCCTGTTCCAGTTCGGCCATGCCGCAGGGGGCCGAACGGCCCAGCTCGGCCGCCGCCGCCAGCAGCCCCAGCGGCAGCAGCGCCGACAGGGCCCAGGCCCGGTCGGCGTTCCAGCCGGGCAGCGCCCCGGCCCCCAGGCAGAGGGCTGCCGCCGCCGTCCCCGCCAGCCAGACCCGCTTGCGGATGTACCGCAGCTGCACCCGCACCAGCCACAGCGGCCCGCCGGCCGGCGGGGGCAGCGGCGGCAGACTGCGCAGGAATTCCGCCTTGCGGCTCGGCGGCGGGACGGCAAAGGCCGCCTGCAGCGCCTGTCTGGTCTTGGGGTCTATCCGGGAAATCATCACAATTCCTCCTCCCGCAGCAGATGTTTCAGATCGGCCAGCCCGGCCCGCAGCCGCCGGTACACTGCGTACCGGGACAGGCCGGTCAGCACGGCGATGTCCCCCACCGACAGCTCGTTGACATAGCGCAGGAGCAGCAGTTCCCGCAAATCGGCCGGCAGGGTGTCCAGGGCCTGGCGCAGCGCCAGCGTGCGGTCGATCGGGGCGTAGGGGTCCGGCGCCGGGTGGTCGTCGGGCAGCGGGGCCTCGGGCCGGCGGCGGCGCACCGCATCCAGGCAGAGGTTGCGGGCGATGGTGTACAGGTAGGCCAGCGCCTTGCCCTGCTCCTGGTAGGAAGCCTGGCGGTAAAACCGCAGGAAGGTCTCCTGGGTCAGATCCTCGGCCAGCTGGGGGTCCCGGAGGTGAAAGCAGCAGTAGCGGTAGATCTTGTCATATTGGGCGGACAGGTCCAACCTCCTCGCCCCCTTCCTTTGTCCTTTCACCCAGTATAACGCGCCGGGCGGGCGGTTTGTGCGGCAGAGGCAGATTTTTGCAAAAAAATGCCCCCGCCGCATTTGCGGCAGGGACGTTCGGGGTATATCGGGCGCCGGGGGCGTCAGCTCTCTTCCCGGCGCAGCAGCACCAGCGATTCATAGGGGCGCAGTTCCAGCGTTTGGCCGGGCCGGGCGTCGGGGTAGTTGGCCAGCAGCAGGGTGCAGCCGTCCAGCGGTTCGGGGCAGGTCCAGCGGCAGGGTTTGGGGTAGAAGTTGTTGATGCAGTACAGGGTATCCCCTTTCCAGCGGCGGCGGTAGGCCAGCACCGCCGGGTCCGCCTGGTCCAGCGGGGCGAAGTCCCCGCGGGAGATGACCGCATACTCCTTGCGCAGCCGGATCAGCGCCCGGTAGTGGCTGAAGATGGAATCCGGGTCGCCCACCTGGCTTTCGGCGTTGATGTGCCGGCAGTTGGGGTTGACCGAGATCCAGGGCGTGCCGGCCGTGAAGCCGGCGTTTTCCCCGTCGGTCCACTGCATCGGGGTACGGGAATTGTCGCGGGAGTGGACCTTCAGGATGTTGTAGGCGCTCTCCTCGCTCATGCCCTTGTCCCGCAGGATCTGGAAGTGGTTGAGGCTCTCCACATCCCGGTACTGGGACAGGTCGGTGAAACCGGCGTTGGTCATGCCGATCTCCTCGCCCTGGTAGATATAGGGGGTGCCGCGCAGGCAGTGGATCACATCGGCCAGCATCTTGGCGCTCTGCTTCCAGTACGTCCCCTCGTCCCCGAAGCGGGAGACCACCCGGGGCTGGTCATGGTTGCACCAGAACACTGCGTTCCAGGCGTCGTGGTCGGCCATGCCGCTCTGCCAGGAAAACAGGATCTCCTTGAGTTTGGCAAAGTCGGTGGGCACCAGCACCCACTTTTCGTTGCCCATAAAGTCCACCTTCAGGTGGTGGAAGGAGAAGACCATCGACAGTTCCCGGCCGTCGGCGCCGGCATACCGGAAGCAGTTTTCCATCGTGGTGGAGGACATCTCCCCCACCGTGATGATCCCCGGGTCCTGGCCGAAGGTTCTTTGGTTGAGCTCCCGGAGGTACTCGTGGATCCGGGGGCCGTCGGTGTAGAAGCGGCGGCCGTCGCCCCGGTCGTCATCCTCAAAGGCGCCTTTGCTGATGAGGTTGATCACATCGAACCGGAACCCGCGCACCCCCTTGTCCATCCAGAAGCGGACCACATCCGCCACCTCCTGCCGGACCTCGGGGTTGTCCCAGTTCAGGTCGGCCTGGGTCTTGTCGAACAGGTGCAGGTAGTATTCGTCAAACTGGGGCAGATACTCCCAGGCGCTGCCGCCGAACTTGCTCTCCCAGTTGGTGGGCGGGGTGCCGTCCGGCTTTCCCTTTTTGAAGATGTAGTACGCCTTGTATTTGGGGTCGCCGGCCAGGGCCTTCCGGAACCACTCGTGGTCGGTGGAGGTGTGGTTGAACACCATGTCCAGCATCAGGCCGATGCCGCGGCGGGCCGCCTCGCGGGAAAGTTCCTCAAAATCCTCCATCGTGCCGTAGCGGGGGTCGATGCGGCGGTAGTCGGCCACGTCGTAGCCGTTGTCGTTCTGGGGCGAGACGAAGAAGGGGGTCAGCCAGAGGTAATCCACCCCCAGCTCCTTGAGGTAATCCAGCTTCCGGGTCACGCCGCGCAGCTCGCCCAGGCCGTCCCCGTTGATGTCCAGGAACGATTTGGGGTAGATCTCATAGACGGTGCATTCACGAAAATCCTTCATAGCGATGCCTCCCCTGGCTCAGAAACGCATGACTTCGGTCTGCCCGGCCACCGCATCCAGGCCGGTGGCGAAGGTCGGCCGGGCGTCGCCGGCGTCGGTGACCGCAAAGGCCGTGGTGACCGGGTGGCCGGCCGCCCGGATCTTGTCCGGGTCAAAGGTGATCAGCGGGTCGCCGGTGCGCACCTTGTCCCCCACCTTCACATGCAGGGCAAAGCCGTCGCCCTTCATCTCGACGGTGTCCATCCCCACATGGATGAGCAGCTCGGCGCCGTTTGCAAGGGTCAGGCCCACCGCGTGGCGGCTTTCCTCCATGACGGTGGAGACGGTGGCGTCCGCCGGGGCCACCACGGTGCTGTCGGTGGGTTCGATGCCCACCCCTTCGCCCAGGATGCCCTGGGAGAACACCTCGTCGGGGACCTGCTCCAGCGGCAGGACCCGGCCGGACAGCGGCGCCTTGACCGAGACGGCGCCCGCCTCGGCCGCTGGGGCGGCGGGGGCCGTCACAGCGGCGGCCGTCTCAGCGGCGGCGGGGGCGGCGGGGGCGGCGTCCTCGCCCAGACGCTCCTCCATGGACAGGCGGACCTTGCCCACCAGCAGGGTCAGCACAAAGGGCACGACGATGGCCACCAGCATGGCGATCAGGAAGCTGACCCAGTACTGGGGCATGATGGACAGGATGCCGGGCAGGCCGCCCACCCCGATGGAGTAGGCCGTGACCCCTGTGCCGATGGAGATGACCGCGGCCAGGCCGGAGCCGATCATGCCGCAGACCAGCGGGAAGCCGTATTTCAGGTTGACGCCGAACAGTGCCGGCTCGGTGACGCCCAGGTAGCAGGAGATGCAGGCCGGGACGTTGACCTGCTGGGCGCGCTCATTTTTGCGCTGCAGCACGCTCATGCCCAGCACGGCGGAGCCCTGGGCGATGTTGGACAAAGCGATCATCGGCCAGAGGTTGGTGCCGCCGTAGGCGTTGACCAGCTGGGAGTCGATGGCGTTGGTCATGTGGTGCAGGCCGGTCATGACCAGCGGCGCATAGACCACGCCGAAGATGGCGGCAAACAGCCACTTGACGTTGGAGGCCAGGCCCATGTTGACCACCGCGGCGATGGCGTCCCCGATGCGCCAGCCGATGGGGCCGACGACGGTGTGGGCGATGATGACCGCCGGCACCAGCGAACAGAAGGGCACGACGATCATGCTGATGACTTCCGGGCAGTGCTTTTTGAAGAACTTTTCCAAAAAGACCAGCACAAAGCCGGCCAGCATGGCCGCGATGACCTGGCCCTGGTAGCCGATCATCTGGACCTGGGCAAAGCCGAAATCCCAGACGGGGATCTCCTCGGCGGTGGCCACCGAGAAGCCGTTGAGCAGCTGGGGCGAGACCAGCGTCAGGCCCAGAATGATGCCGAGGATCTGGGTGGTGCCCATCTTTTTGGTGATGGACCAGACGATGCCCACCGGCAGCATGTGGAACACCGCCTCGCCGATGAGCCACAGGAAGCTGTACATGCCGTTCCAGAAGGTGGAGACATCGGCCAGGCTCTGGGTGCCGTCGGCAAAGAAGTTGATCTCGCCGATCACGTTGCGGAACCCCAGGATCAGGCCGCCGCAGATCAGCGCCGGGATCAGCGGGGCGAAGATCTCGCCCAGCGTGCCCATGATCCGCTGGATCACCGACTGGTTGGTCTTGGCCGCCGCCTTCACGGCGTCCTTGCTGACCCCTTCAATGCCGGCGAAGGCGGTGAACTCGTTGTAAAACACCCCCACGTCGTTGCCGATGATGACCTGGAACTGACCGGCCTGGGTGAAGGTGCCTTTGACCGAGCTCAGCCGCTCGATCTGCTTGGTGTCTGCCTTGGACGGGTCCACCAGCACAAACCGCATCCGCGTCATGCAGTGGGACACCGCCTGGATGTTCTCTTTGCCGCCGACCAGGCGCAGCAGCGCCTGGACATCGTCTTGGTATTTCCCCATGGGGCGATTCCTCCTTCTTGGCTGTTCCGGCCGGCCCTGCGTCGGCCGGCTGCTCACTGCCCTTATGATAACGCAACTTGTTCAAACAAGTCAATCGTAGGGTTCCATAATCTTTCCGGCTTTCTTTTGTCTATTTTTACGGTTCGCCGCCCTATTGACAGCCATGCCCGCCGGGTGTAAACTGGGGGCAGCGATATTCTTGTATGAACAAGGTGGTGACTCTATGCCAGCTCAGAAATACCTGCCGATCTACCAGGCCCTCAAAAGCCGCATCGAGAGCGGCCAGTACCCGGTGGGGCAGCTGCTGCCTTCCGAAAACACCCTGCTGGGGGAGTTCTGCTGTTCCCGCAACACGGTGCGGCGGGCCATCGCCGGCCTGGTGCGGGACGGCTATGTCCAGACCAGCCAGGGACGCGGGGTGTGCAACATCTACCAGCCCCTCGAGCCTTCCTCCTACAGCATGGGGACCATTGAATCCTTTGCCGAGACCGCCCGCCGCACCGGGCAGCACAGCACCACCCGGGTGGTGCATTTTTCGCTGTGTGCGGCCGACCCGGCCCTGGCCCGCCGCACCGGCTTTGCGCCGGGCACCGAACTGTTTTATCTGCAGCGGGTCCATCTGGTGGAGGGGGTGCCCCGCATCCTGAACCACAGCTATTTCCGGCGGGACTGTATGCCGGATTTCACCGCCGACCGGGCGGCCGGGTCCATCTACCGGTATCTTGAGGAGGAGCTGGGCATGACCATCGTGACCAGCAAGCGCACCGTCACGGTGGAACACGCCGACGAACTGGACCGCACCTGGCTGGACCTGGGCGACTACGACTGCCTGGCCGTGGTGAGCAGCCAGACCTACAACAGCGACGGGGTCCTGTTTGAGTATACCCAGTCCCGCCATTACCCAGGCATCTTCCGTTTTCAGGAAAACGCCGTGCGCTCCCACCGGGAACACCGCGGCTGAGGCCGGCCGCCGCCCTTCGGCCCCGAGACCCGGCAGCAAAACAGCCCCCGGCGTTCCGCAAAAGCGGAAGCCGGGGGCTGTTTTGCTGCGCTTTGTCACCCCTGCAGTTTGGCGCGGGCCTGTTCGCCGTCCAGCAGGACGGTGCCGTCGGCAAACAGATAGCAGGGGATGCCGATGGTGTGCCCTTGTCGGACCGGGGCGAAGGCGGGATCGGTGTCCCGCAGCGCCAGGAACCGTTTGAGGGTGGCCGTGTCCGCCGTGATCTCCGCCCAGGTCCAGTCGCCCGGGTGCCGGGCCAGCCAGTCCTTCAGCGCCACGCAATCCGGGCAGATGTCCGCGCCAAAAATTTCTGCTCTCATCTTCAAACGCCTGCCTTTCCCGGGTCGGCCGCGGCTGCGGTCGGCCTTTTCCTGTATTATAAACGCCCGGCGGGCAAAGGGCAAGACTGCCGCTTGCAAAGGCCGGGCCGCCGTGCTAAGATTTGGATAGACACCGCCCTCGCGGCGGTCCATTGGGAGGGATCATGATGAAAATGGAACGGATCGACCGGGTGCTGCAGGCCATGCAGGAGCGCGGCCTGACGCAGATGATCGTCTGCGACCCGCAGAGCATCGACTATCTGACCGGCGTGTATGTGGAACCCTTTGAGCGGCTGTTTGCGCTGTACCTGCGCACCGACGGCCGCCACCTCTTCTTTTTGAACAAGCTGTTCACGGTGCCTGAAACGCCCATTGAACAGGTCTGGTTCACCGACACCGACGACGCCATCGGCCAAGTGGCCGAGCGGATGCAGCCGGGCGTCCCCCTTGGCATTGACAAGGAATGGCCCGCCCGCTTTCTGCTGCCCCTGATGGAGCGGCTGCCCGGTACCCCCTGCCGCCTGGCCAGCGACTGTGTGGACAGTGTGCGCGGCTGCAAGGACCCGGCCGAACAGGAGCTGATGCGGATGAATTCCCGCCTGAACGACGAGGTCATGGGCCGCGCCGCCGCCTTTATCCGCCAGGGCATGACCGAGCGGGAGGTGGCCGACTACCTGCTGGCCCAGTATCGGGAACTGGGCTGCGAAGGGCCGTCCTTCTCCCCCATCGTCTCCTTTGGCGCCAACGCCGCCGACCCCCACCACATGCCCGACGACACCCGGCTGCAGGCCGGCGACTGCATCGTGCTGGACATCGGCGGCAAAAAGGCGGGATATTGCTCGGACATGACCCGCACCTACTTCTGCCGGACCGTCTCGGACAAGCACGCGGCCATCCACGACCTGGTCCGCCGTGCCAACGAGGCCGCCGAGGCACTGGTGCGCCCGGGCGTGCCGCTGTGCGAGCTGGACAAGGCCGCCCGCGACCTGATCGCGGCGGCGGGCTATGGCGAGTACTTCACCCATCGGCTGGGGCACTTCATCGGCCGCACCGAGCACGAGCAGGGGGACGTGAGCAGCGCCAATACCACCCCGGCGCGGGAAGGCATGATCTTTTCCATCGAGCCCGGCGTCTACCTGCCCGGCGAAATGGGCGTGCGTGTGGAGGACCTGGTCCTGGTCACCGCCGACGGCTGCGAGGTCCTCAACCACGCAGACAAGCACTGCCGGGTGATCGGGTGAGGCAAGGGGCTTGCGGGGCGTTCCCGCCCTCCGCGGCTTGCGGCCCGACTGCGTTGGTATCGCCCGGCGGGAGTGAATGCACGGGGGCGTTTTGCACGTCCCGGGCAGGAGCGTCGTTTTTATAACGCGGCACCGCAGGCGATACCACGGTGCACGGACATATAGCAACAGCCCGCATCCAAACGGATACGGGCTGTTTGTGGTGGAGATGAGGGGGATCGAACCCCTTACCTCTTGAATGCCATTCAAGCGCTCTCCCAGGTGAGCTACACCCCCACGGGTCGATTGCCTTTCAGCAACGTGGTATAGTATACCAAACAAAGTTGGATTTGTCAACCGCTTTTTTCGAAAAAAGTCGGTTTTTTCCCGGCGGCGGACGGCGGCGAGGGGCCGGACATAGAATACGTCGGGAAGGAGGTGGAGCCATGCGGCGCAGAAACCCGAAGCCCGGGCCGCGGCGGTGGGTCCGGCGCGGGCTGGCCCTGCTGCTGGCGGCGGCCGGGCTGTATGTGTATTTGGTGGAGACCGAGGTCAAACCCCGGGTGGAGGAACTGGCCGAGTACGAATGCCGCGCCATTGTGGTGCAGGCGATGAACGAGGCCGTAAGCGCCGAGATGCAGCGCACCCCGGCGCTGTACCAGGACCTGTACACCCTGACCTATGCCCCGAACGGTGCGCTGTGCGCGGTCCAGGCGGACACGGCCGCACTGAACCGGGCGCAGCTGGCATTGGTGGACGCCGTACAGCAGGCGCTGGCGGCGCTTCCGGCCCGGAGCTGGACCTTCCCGCTGGGCAGCCTGAGCGGCTGGAGCGTGCTGGGCGGGCTGGGCCCCGACTGGGAGATGCAGCTGCAGCCCCGCGGATATGTGGAGGGCCGGATGGAGGAAGAAGCCGAAAGCCTTTCCATCAACCGCACCCGCTACACCGTATCGCTGGCCCTGCAGGTGACCATCAACATGGTGTTGGACGGCAAGCACAGCACCGCCGTGGTGGCCGAGTGCATTCCGGTGGCCAGCCTGCTGCTGGAGGGCGAAGTCCCCACCTATTACAGCGGCGGGTGATTCCCGAAGCCGGCCGGGTGGTGGGGGTGAATCTCGGAGCGGTATTCGGTGCCCAGCTTATCGGTGAGGAAATGCTGGTGGCTGTACAGCCCCGAATAGCCGGAGAGGGTGTAGCTGACGCCGCACACGATGGCATAATAGAGCAGCCCCGGCGCGCCGAACAGTTCGACGGCCAGCACGATGGAGGGCACCAGGCAGTTGGTGGCGCCGCAGAAGACCGCCGCCAGCCCCAGCGCCGCGCCGAACCCGGCCGGCAGGCCCAGCAGCGGAGCCGCCACGCAGCCGAAGGTGGCCCCCACAAAAAAGCTGGGGACCACTTCGCCCCCCTTATACCCCGCCCCCAGCGTGAGGGCGGTGAAAAGGATCTTCCACAAAAAGTCCAGGGGCTGGGCCTGGCCCTGCTCCACCGCCAGGGTGATGACATCGGTGCCGGCGCCGTTGTAGCGGGTGGAGCCGCACAGCCAGGTAAGGGCCACCACCGCCGCGCCGCCCGCCAGCACCCGCAGCCAGGGGTTGGGCAGGGCCCGTTCCAGCCAGCTATGGGCCAGGCGCAGCACCCGGCAGAACAGCTGGGTGACCAGCGCACAGGCCAGCCCCAAGGCCAGCGTGCGCAAAGCCAGCCCCGGCGCCCAGCCCGGCATGGTCACTGCGTAGCGGGTGGGCGCGACCCCCAGCAGCTGGGTGATGCTGTAAGCCACCAGCGAAGCCCCCAGCGCCGGCAGGAAGGCCGCGTAGAACACCAGCCCCACGTTGACCACCATCATGGCGAACAGGGTGGCCGCCAGCGGGGTGCCGAACAGGGCGGTGAAAAAGGCCGCCATGCCGCAGAGAGTGGCGGTGCGGCAGCCGTGGTCGGACAGGTGCAGCAGCCGGCCGGTCTGCCAGCCGATGTCCCCGCCCATCTGCAGCGCCGCGCCCTCCCGCCCGGCGCTGCCGCCGGTCAGGTGGGTGAGCACGGTGGACAGGAAGATCGCCGGCAGAAGCAGCAGCGCCACCGGCTTGCCGTCCTGCACCGCGTCGATCACATCGTTGGTGCCAAGGCCCTCGGTGCCGGTGGCCTTGTAGATCTGCACAATGGCCAGGCCGGCCAGGGGCAGCAGATACAGCAGCCAGGGGGTCTGGCCGCGCAGGCGGGTGGCCTCGTCCACCGCCAGGTGGAACGCCGTGCCGATCCCCCCGCACAGCCCGCCGATGACCACCGCCGCCACCAGCCAGCGCCCCAGCAGGACCGCTGCCGGCCGGCCCCGGCGCCACAGGCCGCGGGCCGTGTCTTTCCATTGTTCGGGCATATCGGGCTCCTTTCTGTCGGTGGGTCACAGGCGGGACAGGGCGTCCAGCTTGCGCTGGGTCGTCTCGTACCGCAGGCAGTAGGTGAGCACCGTGTCCCGGGTGATGCGCCCGGCCGCGTACAGGCGGCAGAGGCTGTCATCCATCGTACACATGCCCTCGGCGGCGCCGGCCTGGATGGCAGCGTCCAGCTGGAAGGTCTTGGCTTCCCGGATCATGTTCTTGATGGCCGGGGTGGAGCGCATCACCTCGAACACCGCCGCCTGCCCCCCGTCGGTGGTGGGGACCAGCTGCTGGCTGATGACCGCCTGCAGCACCATGGAAAGCTGGATGCGCACCTGCCCCTGCTGGCTGGCGGGGAACACATCCACGATCCGGTCGATGGTGTTGGCCGCCCCAGTGGTGTGCAGGGTGGAAAAAAGCAGCTGACCGGTCTCGGCGGCGGTCATGGCCACCTCGGTGGTCTCCAGGTCCCGCATCTCCCCCAGCAGGATCACGTCGGGGCTTTCCCGCAGGGCGCTGCGCAGCGCGCTCACATAGCTGGGGGCGTCGCTGCCGATCTCCCGCTGGGTGACGATGCTGCGGTTGTGGCGGTGGATGTACTCGATGGGGTCCTCCATCGTGATGATGTGGGCTTCCCGCTCGTGGTTGATGGCGTCGATCAGGCAGGCCAGGGTGGTGGACTTGCCGTTGCCGGCCGGGCCGGTGACCAGCACCAGCCCCTTGCGCTGGCGGGCCACATCCATCACCTGGGCCGGGATGCCCAGCGCCGCCGGGTCGGGCAGACCGAAGCGGATGACCCGCAGCACCGCCGCCAGGGTGCCGCGCTGATGCAGCACGTTGGCCCGGAAACGGCCCATCTGCGGGATGGCAAAGGAAAAATCGTCGTCCGCGTCGGCCTGCTGCAGCGCCCGGGGGCTGCGCTCCGACAGGGTGTAGATGGCCCGGATGGCCGCCTCGGTCTGGGCCGGGGTCAACCGTTCGCCCATCCGCTGCTGGCGGCCGTTGACCTTGTAAGTCAGCGGAAGGCCGGCAATGATGAACATGTCGGAGGCGCCGCAGTCCAGCGCCTGCTGCAGCAGTTCACGGATCTCCATACAAGCATTCCTCTCTTTCTGCCGCGGGGCGGCGGCGTCACTGTCCGGTCCACACATCCAGCGAGGTGTCCGGTTCCCAGGGGGCGGTCAGCTGCCAGCGGGTGATCCGCCAGCCCTCCCCCGCCGGCTCGGCGGCCAGGCACAGGGTGTCGCCGCTTTCCAGCGTCAGCTCGGCCTGCACCCCGCCGTCCCCGGTGGAGACGGTGTCGGCCGGCAGCGTGCCGAGGGCGGCGGCGTCCAGGGCAGCCAGCCACTCCTGGCCGGCCCGCTCGGCGGCGGCCTCCTGAGCCAGCCGGTCCAGGCTTTTTTGGGCCAGGGCCTCGTCGGCCCGGGCGGTGGCCAGCGAGAGCACCGCCAGCACGGCCAGGCAGAGCAGCACCACCGTGAACAGCAGGGTCAGCGCCCCGCTGCGCACCGGGCGATGGGATGTTTCCATAGGTACACCTCCCTTGCGGGCCCCGGCGGCCGGGGCGTGGGGATCGGTCGGGCCCGGCTCAGCCGCCGGGCAGATAGTGCGCGGTGTCCAGCGCAGCCAGTTCGTCCCCGCCGGGGGCCGACACCGCCACATGAGCCTGGATCATCCACCCCGCCGGGCGGGGGTCCGGTTCCAGCGCCACCGTGACGGTGTAGGCGGCGGGGTCGGTCTCGCCGTCGGCCAGGCGGGTGCCGTCGGCCGCGCACAGGCAGATGACGGTCTGCCCCTGTCCGTCGGCCGCCGCAGCCAGGGCCTCGGCCCAGCTACCGGCGCCGGCGTGGAGTTCCGCTGTGACGTTCTGCAAGATCAGCGCCGCGTCGGTCTTGCGGCGGGCCTGCAGGCCCAGGCGCTGGGCTGCGCCGAACAGCTGCACCAGCAGCGCCAGCACCACCAGCAGGAACAGCGTCAGGGCCAGGGTCTCGATGGTAAAGGCCAGGTTTCTGCGCTTGTTCATGGCAGTTCCTCCCCGCTGTGCAGCCAGACCCGGACCGTGCCCTCGCCGGTGGTGATGGTGTAGAGCCTGCCTTCCGCCGTGACCTCAAAGGTGTCGGTGCGGGCCACCACCTGGGCGGCGGCCGGGTCCAGCGGGGTGTCGGCGGCGGCGTATTCCTCCATGAGCGCCCCCTGGTACAGGTAGATGCGGGTCTCGTAGCCGGGTTCCGCCAGGATCAGCGCCGGGCCTTCCGGCCCCTGTTCCACCGTGACGGCGCCGGCGGCGTCGCCGGCCCGCAGCCGGGCGCTGACGTACCGCAGCGCCGCCCGGGCCGCGTTGTTGCGCCCCTGGCTTTCGGTGAGGGCGCGGTATACCTCGCCCCCGAAGCCGACCACCGCCAGCACGACCCCCAGCATCAGCACGAACAGCGCCAGTGCGCTGACGCCCGCCGTATTCGAATGTCTTTTGGTGCGGGTGAACATACCCGGCTCCTTTCTGGGAAAACGGACCGCCCGGCGCTATTTTTGCAGCACCTGCACGTCGGGCAGCTGGTTGGAGGCATAGACATCGTAGGTGACGATGTAGCGGGCGTGGTTGATCTGCACGCCGTATTCCCGCTCCAGCCGGTCCAGGCTTTCGGGGTATTTGCCCTCCACGGCGTAGCACTGCACGGCAGCTTCCAGCACGGCCTGGCGCAGCGCCGCCGCGCCCTGGCGGTCCAGGTCCTGCTCCACCCGCTGCAGAACAGCCCGGCCGCCCCAGCCCAGCAAAGCCAGGGCCAGCAGGACGCCCAGGACCCGCAGCAGACGGGTGCGCAGCGGGGTGCGGGGTCGATCATGATACATGGCGCAGCCCTCCTTCCCGGTTTGCGGCCGCTCAGCCGATGGCCCCAAGGATGCCCACCAGCGGCAGCATGGCCGACACCAGCGTGATGCCCACCGCCACGGTCAGGAAGGCCGAGAGCGCCGGCTCGATGCTGTCCACTGCCTGGTCCATCCGGGCCTGGGCGTCGGTCCAAAGCAGGTTGCTGAGCCGGGCCAGCACCAGTTCCAGGTTGCCGCTGCGGGCCCCCGCCACCAGCAAACGGGCATAGAGGGGTTCCAGCAGCTTTTGGGTGTAGAGGGCCGTGGCCAGGCCGGCGCCCTCCTGCTGCATCTGGCGGCGGCAGGCTTCCGCCTTGGCGCGCAGCCCCGGGTGGGTGACCAGTGCGCAGGCGTCCTCGATGGCCGCGTCCTCGTCCAGGCCGCTGGCCACGTCGATCTGCAGCACCTGCAGGAAGCGGCAGAGGGCGTTTTCCTCCACCAGCTGCGCTGTGAAGGGCAGCCGCCCCAGCAGCCGGACCAGACGGTCCCGGCCGGCGGGGCTGCGGAAGGCCAGGCAGGCCCCGAGCAGCGCCAGCGCCAGCAGCACCGTGACGGCCAGCGCCGCGCCGCCCACCACATACCCCACCGCAATGTACCGGTAGGAGGAGGCGGTCAGATCGCCGGACAGACTGGCATAGACCCCGGTGAACACCGGCATGACCCGGACCAGCAGCACCGTGAGGATGACCGCCATCAACAACAGCAGCACCAGCGGGTAGAACACCGCGCTTTTCAGCCGGGATTGCAGCCGGTCCTGGGCGGTATAGTACCCGGCCAGACTGTTCAGGGCCTGGGTGTTGCGGCCGGCCCGCTCCCCGGCTGCCAGCATCCGGCTGGCATAGGCGGGGAAATAGCCGCTCTGAGCCATGGCGTCGGACAAAGTGCCCCCCTGCACCAGCAGGTGTTTCTGCACCGCCTGGGCGGCGTCGTGGAAAAGGCTGTCGGCGCTGTCCTCACACAGCAGGCCGGCGGCTTCCTCGGGCCCGATGCCGGCGCCCAGCAGCATGGCCATATTTTCGCAAAACAGGCTCAGCGCCCGGTTGTCCAGTTCCTTGCTTGCCATCTGGGGTCCTCCTTAGTAGGTCAGGCGGTCGGTGTAGCCGGTGCCGTCCCCGGTGAATTCCCCGGGGGCGCCGGCGGCGAAGGTCAGGTCGATGCGCTCCCAGCTGTGGGCCGGGGCCTCGATCTCCACGGTGATCCAGCCGCTTTCCTCCAGCCAGATCATGTTCCAGGCATGGTAGAGATCCCCGGGCGAGACATAGCCGGTGATGAGCTTGGTGGGGATGCCCTGGCTGCGCAGCATGGCCGCCGCCAGCGCCGCATAGTCAAAGCAGATGCCCTGGCCGGTGGCCAGCGTCTCGTCCGGGTCGGGGAGGTAGCCGCTCTGCACCGTGGCGGCCTTGGCGGTGTCGTAGGTGATGGTATCCCGGATATAGGCGTAGATGTTGGCCACGGCGCCGGCCTCGTCGGCCGCCTGGGCGGCCAGGTCGGCGGCCAGGGCCACACAGTCGGAACCCGGGCCGTAGTTCACATACTGGCTGGGCCGCAGGAAGGGGGCGAATTCGCTTTCCAGCGTGACTTCGGCCTGCACGGCGCAGATCTCGACGTATTTGTCCTCGGTGGTGTTCTGCATCACCCGGAAGGTGTAACTGCCGTCGCCGCTCTGCAGCGGAAAGACCTGGGGGGTGCCGTCCCCGGGCAGGTCGTAGTTGTAACGGGTCTCGCCGCAGACCACCTGGAATTTCAGCCGGTGGTCGTTTTCGGCGCTGGCCGCCACCACCCCCTGCGCCACGCAGGACAGGTCGATCAGCGCGCCGTTTTCGCCGGCGGCGGCCTCGGGGTGGAACCCGCTTTCGGCCATGGGCGGGGCGGTGTACCCGCCGCCGGTGGTGCCGGGCAGGGCGGCGGAGGCCGTCGGCTCGGCCGCGGGGGCGCTGCCGGCCTGGGCGGTGGCCGCCGGGGCCCCGCAGGCCCCCAGCAGCAGGGCCAGCCCCAGGCATACCAGCCGGGCGGCCGGCGGAATATGCGGCACAGCGGTCCCCTCCCCTCCTGGCCGCGGCGGGTGCGGCCGTTGTTCTCCGCTGCCGGCGGCGGGCGGCGGCCCGGGGCAGCTTCTATGCTTATTATACGACCAAACCCGCCCCGGGTTCAAGCCTTTCGGGCAAAGCCGTATGGGCAGAAAAAGGCCGCCGGGCGGCACGGAAACACTCCATGCCGCCCGGCGGCTGCGCGGGCTGCGCCCGGGCGAGGTCCCCGGCCCCGGCCCGGTTTTCAGGCCATCGGGTGCGGGGGTTCGCCTGTCAGGGCGCCGCGGTATTCAGGTTGTGGGGCGGGTCAGCGGTCCTTGCGGTTGGCGCGCTTGCGCTCCTGCAGGTAGACGATCAGCAGCACACCGCACAGGCTCAGCGAAGCCACCAGCACGATGGGGGCGCCGTCCCCGGTCTGGGGGATGGTGCGCACCACACGGGCGACCTGGCGAACCTGGCGGACCACCTCATCGGTGACCTGCCGGGTGATGGTGACATCCCGCTTGGTGTTGTACAGGTTGATGGTGGTATCGCCCACCCACTCGGCGTCCGCGCCGCTGAGCACCGTAAGGTTGCCATAGGCGTCGAAGATGAACTCGGTGTCCTCAGCTTTGTCGTACCCGTCGGGGGCGGTGACTTCGCGCAGGATGTAGGTGGTATCCACATTCAGCACGCGCTCCATGCCCTGGGTCGTTTCGCCGCTGGTCCACTGGTACACCACGGTGCCGGTGTCCTTTTCGATGATCTGCAGCACCGCGCCGGTGACCGGCTCACGGGTGTTGGTGTCCAGCTTGTTCACATACAGCTTGGTCACCTCGTCCTGCACGCCGACAGCGCCGTCCTTGAATTCCAGCACAATGGCCTGCAGGTCCTCATCGATCAGGCCGGTATCGGCCGTAGGCGACGGGGCGTTCTTGGCCAGGCGGTTGTCGGCGTCGTACACCAGCTGGTAGCCGGAATCGGTCTTTTCCACACGGAAGGTCACGCTGGGATATTCATCCACCGTATGTCCTTCGGGGGCGAACTCTTCCTTGAAGTAGTAGCGCGGACCGATCTCGATGCCTTCACGGAAGTACATGTAGCCGTTTTCATCCGCCACGCAGTTGCCCAGGTAGACATCCTCACCGCCGGTCTCGCTGACCATCCACAGGCCGTAGATGGCGCCGGGCAGCGGGTCGTTGGAGCCGTCCTTACTGGTCTTCTGCACCGCCAGGATGATGGGATAGTAGGTGTTGACGAATTCGGTCTGGTTCTCTTCGGTCGCCGGATTGAGATACTCCGTCGTAGTGACCAGCTGGGTCGGGTTGGCTTTATCACGGGCCACAGTCACCTGCAGCTGGATGACGGAATCATCGTAGTCGAAGTGCGGGTCGCTGCCGGCCACTTCGGTGATGGTGTAGATGTGGCTGCCAATGTCCTCCTCCGTATACCGGATGGTTTCGAACAGGACATTGCCCTCCGCATCGTTGGTGGCAGTGGACAAGATCTTGCCCTCTTCATCCTGCAGCTGGAAGGTGAACTCGCCGGCCGTCATGGTCTCTCCCTCATCACGGCCTTCCACACGCTTGGTGATTTTCGGGTCGATGGAGACGGTGCCTTCGGCGTTGAAGGTGTTGGTGATCAGATAGCTCTGGGTGACACCGGAGTCTTCCTTCGTGACATCGGTGATGGTGGTGGTATAGTAATCCACCGGCTCCTCGCCTACGGTGTAGACGATCTTGTTGCCGTCTTCATCACGGGCCGGCAGATCATTCCAGGTGTGGGTCAGGCTTGTCTCTCCTGCCTCTTCGGAAAGTTTGACCTCATCTTGCTGTTTCCCATTGGCATACAGGTAAACAGTGACCGGGTCATGGGTGAGATTTGTTCCCTCTTCATCCTCCCATTTTTTGGTGACCTGGATGCTGACAGCACTGGTGTTGGCAAAGGCATTGGCGCCTGTGATTCCCTTAGCGTCAACCTCCACGTCGGTGTTATCGTTCCAGCTCAGCGTCACCGTCTTCACGGCGTTGGAATAGGTGATGCCGTCAATCGTCTTGCCGGCGTTCTCTTCCACAACCGCCAGGGTTGTGCCCGCAGCCGGCACATCGCTGATGCTGTAGTAGAAGGTGAAGGTCGCATTGCTGCCGTCTGTCGAAGCTTTCGTGCTGGCACTGGCAAGCGGCTCACCTTCCTGCAGATAATCCTGTGCCGTCCACCCATCTTGATGTTCGTACAGGTAGAAGCGGAACTGATCGTCCTCCACTGTCAGCGGCGTATCGTTGTCGGACTTCCAGATCTTTTCGCCGGTAATCTCAACAAACGCGCCATCCATGCTGAGCATCATGACTTCGTTGTTGTAGAAGGCAACATCCGCGGCACCCACATTTTCCTTCATGTTATCGAACATCCAGGTGTACGATGTAGCTGCCGCCAGCTCGTTGGTCTCTTCATTCACCGTGACATCCACCTCTACCAGGTAGGTGCTGGGGTCGTTGACGAGCTGATATTCGTTCGAACCCTCGGTCGAGCCACTGCCAGACGTTTGTTCACGCATCAGGTAGTAGTAAGTACCGGGGCGCTTGTAGGTGATCGTGGGGAAGTTGACAGCGCCACTATGCGTGGCATCGTCAATTGTTGCAGTCGCCGTCACGTCCGGAATCAGCCCCTCGGCGGTTTCAACCACAATGGGGGACTGGCCATTCCACTTGTCGTTTCCTGCGACCACCTCACCCTTTGCGTTTGCATTGACCAGTTCAAAGGTGAACTCCTGGTCAGACTGCAAGCCGTAGTAGTACTTGGTCGCGGTGAGATCCACGGAGGTCTCACGCACGGCACGGTTGGTGATGGTGTAGCCATTATAGGCGCGTTCGTCCTCTGCCGGGGTCGTCTGCGCTGCAGGCTCCACCGCTTCGGCGCTGCCGTTGTCCGGTTCCGCCGAAGCATTTTCACCGGAGTCCGTCCCGTTCGGCGCGGTGTACACCGGCGGCAGGAAGGTGTAATCCTTCCCGTTTTGGGCGTTCAACGTCTCGGTAACGAAGTAGATGTACTCCTCCCGCTGCCCGTTTTCGGCGGGGGTAAAGCGGGTGAGGTTCTCGATCGTCCAAGTCCACTGGGTGCCCGTAGTTTTCACCCATTTGACTTCATAGTCGTCGGCAGGCACTTCCTCCGGCGTGGGGTTGGTTTTTGTGCAGCGATACAGCGTCAGGGTGATGTCGTCGGTATCCGGCACCTGAACCCCTTCCGGCAGTTCCCAAACCTTCGTACCGGAGATGGAAGTCTTGGAAGTCAGGTTGTTGAAGATGATAGCGTCAGTCGCGTTCTGTGCTTCACCGTCCTTCAGGATACTGGTAATTTCAGCCTTCAACGTATCATCGGAACGATCATCGGGTGTACCGTTCTGGTTCAAGCTGACGGTAACCTCTACCATATACACGCTTTGGTCATAGATGTACGTTTCTTCGCTATCTCCCGCCTCTTCCTGGATGGTGTAGGTGAAGGTCTTGGTGTGGTTCGGCTCCTCCTCCACATCGTGGAAGTTGTAGCTGATCGCATCAAAGGTTACCTTGCCATCCTTATCGTTGTACTTTGTCTGCGGCTCTTTTCCTTCCGCATCCTTGAGCGTAAAGCGGAAGGTGTCGGGGACGGTAAACGCCGCCCCATCCAGCTGTTTTTCTGCGGACAGTTCGATGCTTGTGGACAGCGGCTGATTCACTACGGTAGCGCTACCATATTTGTGATAGAATTCGATATCTGCCTTGTTAAAGCTCGGATCCATCTCCTTGAGTTTTTCCAGCAGTGTCTGGGTTTCTTCCTTGGCCAGCCAGGCATCTTCCGTCGGGGATTGATCCAAAAGCACCACATAATGCTTCTCGCTGGCGGTTTGATAACCGACCGGCACGGTGGATTCTGTCCAGTAGTACAGGTTATCCAGCCCGATTTCCAGGACATAGGTGCCGCCGTTTTCATTGGTCGCACTATCACGCTCCACAATCGTACCGTTCTGCTGGATTTCGTATGCCGTGAAGGTGGCGCCGGGCAGTGCCGCAGCATGCTCGTCCTGTTTATAGATCGTGAGCTGCCCCGGGGTACCACTGACATACGCATCACCCATCTGGTAGGAGAATTTACTTTCCTCCGTGTCCGTAACCGTGATGGTGCCGGTCAATTCAGCCGTATTCTGCAGGGTAACGCCGGACCCCTGTTCATGATTCAGCACGCCGAGGACATACTCCACCACGACATAGGTTTCGTCCGGCAGAGTTATGGAAAGTTCGGTTCTTCCCTCCTCGTTCTGATCGATGGAACTGGTACACAGGCCATCCGCAAGCAGCTGGTTCCTGCTGTCGTTGTAGCCGTAATACTGGTCGCCATCGTAGAAGCGAACGCCGTCCAGAATGCGGGTATCCTCGGGCAGGGTATCCTTCAGACGCAGGGTAACGCCGTCATTCTCCAGTTCGGCCGGAATCAGGTCCATTTTGTCCGCATTCACGCGAATCGCATAGACAACCTGATACCCTTCAACCTGGCTGCTGTCCTCGTCATCGTCCTCCTCGTTGTCGTCGGAAACACCGCCGCCGGGCAGAATCACGGAAGAGCCTTTATCCAGCAGCGTGGATGTTACCTCAACTTCGGTGGTCGTCTCACCGATCTCTATCTCATCCTGAGACAGGGTCGCATCGTTGGAGACACTGACAGAAGTATCGTTGTTGGCCTCAAAGACTGCGCCGGTCACCTCGGTATAGTAGGTCAGGGTATACTGTTTCTTTTCCAGATTGGTGAACGTCCAGCTGAGAGTCTGTCCCTTCTCAACCGTGCCACTGACAGTGGGCTCATTGATTGTGACAGGCGTACCACTTGTATCCTTCAGCGTGCTGGAAATATTGGTATATCCACCATTGGGATCCGGTCCGATGTACCGCAGGCCGGGGGCCATCGCGTCCTCAATGGAAAACTCGGTAGATTGCGTCAAGTCACCAATATCAGTCAGATCAAGTTTGATCTTCCATTCAATGACCATCCGTTCTTCGGTCGTTTCATCTGCCAGCTGCAGTTCTTTTTGTGCGATCAGCGCGCCCGTCTTTTGCAGCAGGCTGCCGAAGTTGACCTTCTCGCTATCGTTGTCACTACCGGAGTTATAGTCGGTGCTCCAGTTTACATCAGCCGCATTCTCGAGGTGGACCTCCGCGCCAGACATGGTGGCGCCCGCCTGCAATTTGGTTTCGGTCTTATAGGTGATCCGATAGATATGGTCCACCAAAGAGCCTTCCGGGCGATTGGGATTCTTGTTAATCGGGGTTTTGATGCTGATTGCCAGGTCGCAATCCTGATAGGTGTCCCCTGTCAGGGTCTCATACCCGACGTTTTCGTTTATCACGGTCCCATCCGCCGACACTTCCTGGACCTTGATGTCTTTGATCGTGGTTGCATCCGCATCCACACCGGTGCCGGTTGTCGTGATCTTGTCCGTGATAATCAGGCTGGTCAGGGGTGCGTTGTCCTTCAGGTCACTGACCGTAACATCCAGCGTCCATTCGGCTGTACCATTCTTATAGGAGACATTGCCCGCGGTCTTTTCAAGTGTAACGGTGGGCGGGAGTTCCTTTTCATCATAGGTGTTGGTGAAGTTCAGCTCGTTGCCGGAGACAGTCGTGTCGGTGCCTTGGAGGGAATTGAGTAAGCGACGGACGAGATTGGACTCGACTTTGCTGATAACCGGTCCGCTGCAGGTCAATTCATGCGTAGCAGGGTCCTCAGTAACGGTAAATACAACCATGTACCGTGTCTGATCGTATGCCACGATGCCGGTCTCACTCGCATCATCTTCAGTCGGCTGCTTTTCATACAGATAATAGGTGTAGGTGCCTTCTTTTTCGAAGTGGAAGAAGTTCTCCTTGTTGAACGTGTACTGATGGGTGCTCGGGTCAGCCTTTGCAGTAGCAAGTTTCTTTCCCTCTGCATCAGTCAATACAAATTCAAATATGTCATAACTGCCCGCATAATCGCCCTGCGTTTCACTCACGATTTTGGTCCCGGAAAGGGCAAGATCTGCGAAGGTTTCATGATATACATATTTGTTCTCAAAGGAGAAGTTATCTTCCGGTTTGGACGCATCCTCCTGCAGCGTCCCATCAGCCGTCATTATCATTGGGGTTACAGTTGTTTTCAGCTCATAGCCATCAGCAGACACGTACACCTTGATATAATAAGCGTTCTCATCATATTCAGTGTGCGGGTTTGCGTTGCTATCAACCGATTCCGGAATCATCTCAGAGATTTTGTAGTAGTAAGTTTTTCCGTTATCGTTCGCATAGGAATACGGAGGCAGATCAAAAGTAACGCTGCCTTTGATCTGTTCACTTGTACTGCTGCTAGAGTCTTCCACCACGCTTTCTGTCTGGGTGGCAAATTCGGTGTCCACCACGAACTTTCCGGACTTATCTTTCACAAGTTTCTCCAGCTTGAACTGGAATGTTCCCAGAGAAGGGCGGCCGCTGCTGCTGTCGGTAATGGTCAGCGTTTTATTGGCATGGAGCGTAAGGCTGGTTGCCGTATACACTGTATTCTCAAAGTAGATTCCTTGGTGTTCCCCTTCTCCTGCTGCGTTGCCAAAAGATACGGTTCCATCCGGGTTCAGTGTTCCGCCAGCTGTCACGTTCGTGCTTCCGGGCCCATCGACCAAGTCGCACTGTACGTGAAGCGTTTCATCTTGATTCAAGGTCAGAACGACACGAACCCAATACGTCTTCGTGTCGTATGTGGTGTTGCTGTCCCCTGTATCCTTTTCTGTGATGCTATAGTAGTAGGTGGCTGTTTTTTGACCATTCAAATCATCTGCCGTATAGTCCAGTGTGAAAGTGAATAGGCTGTCTTTGCCACTTTCTTTTTCCTGTGCTCCACCGGATTCAACCCACTTGCCATTTGGGTCCTGCACATATTTCTGGAGTTCGAACACATAACCAGCACCCGATGCATAATTGCCATTCACAATCTTATTGCCCGTGATGCCGATGCCAATGCCCTGATATACATTCTTGAAAACCAAGTCATTGGGTGCAACCGTTGAACTGTCATCAGGTCCGTTGGTTTTCTCATCCAAAGGATTCACAGTGACCGTCTGGCCCAGTTCATTGTTTACCTTTTCCACCTTCACGGTAATAAAATAGCCTGGCGTATTACATTTGCAGCTGGAATCCTGGTCTATCTGTTCGGTTACCGTATAATAGTAAGTACCTTCCTCCGTGTAGGTAATCTCCGAAAAACTGAAGCTTCCTATCGTATTACCATTTTCACCAGTTGTAATCGAAAGATCGACCTGTTCTTTGTAATGTTCCGGCTGATTTTCCGAATATGCCACATATTTGCCCGCCGTCGCATCCCAATACACACGGTCAATGGTAAAGTGGAAATCGTCCGCATGGTCCTTCAGCTCAGCGCCAATCAGAGTCTTGCTGCCGCTGAAATTCACCGTCGTCTGATCATAGGTATTCACGAAGGGGATCGCAGTGTTTCGCAGTGCATCCAGCGTATAATTGTCATCATCAAAGTCGCTGTTTGTCTCGCCGCCGCTGATATGAATGTTGGTGATGGTAAGCCCGCCATCATTTTCCTTGGTCACGGTGACCGCAACATTATATTCCGTCGTGTCGTAGGTAAGACCCGAGATAGACTCCGAACGATTTTCTTTCAGAAGATAGTAGTAAGTCTTTTGGGTTTCATTTTCACCAAAGTCGGTGGAATAATAGGTCGGCAGCTGCAGGTTGCCCGTACCTGTAATAGTTTGGCTGTCATCATCGTAGCTCGCGGTAACCGTAACGCTCTTGACCGGTTCGGCATTGTCGGGAACGGTCGCGCTGGCATTATCTTTCTCATACAGATCAAAGGTAAACTTGCCGCCGGACGCACCTTCGCCGGTCACGGTTTTTTTCACCGGGATCTTGCCGGTCACACTGTTGTAGACGTTGGTAAAGGTGAAGAGATTGTCCTCGCGGTTCCAATCTACCAGTGTCCCGTCCTTTGTTGTCTGGCTGGTCACAGCGGCGTTCACGTCGCCATTGGCTTCCTGCTCAACAGAAACCGTAATATACCATTCGGTGTCATCATACTCCAGACCATTGACAGCCGCATCCGGAACATCCTCTTTGATCACATAGTAATGTTGCCCGACATCATCTTTGTCGTATTCGATGGGATCAAACGTGACGGTCCCTTGGTTATTTCCTCTGACCGAAACATTCGCCGTGTCAAGCGGGTTCGCTGCATCATCATATTCGAAGTTCTGGTCAGCCTCATACAAGTTAAAGGTAAACTCTGTCTCATCAGGCAGCGCACCCTGGACGCTCTTTTGGCCCTGGAAGGTGACCTCGTCGTTGTGCCCGACCTTCCAGGACACATCCGCCTCAGCTTGCTCCAAAATTTTTCCGTCTTTTGAAAGGGTCACATCATTGTGTACTTTGTAGTCGGCATCCGCCAGGTCTTTCTCGCTGACCTTCACGGTATACACAACCGTATAGCGGTTGGTGCCGGCGTCATTGCCAAATGTGTAAGTGAAGCCGGTGCCGTTGGTCGTCAGAGTGCCGCCATTGTAGACTTCGTTGGTATCTGTATAGGTAACTGCAACGGCAGGGTCCGTGTAAGACACACCCTCGCCTTGCTGCAAAGTCATTGTGTCGGTCAGGGTCAGACCGCTCAGGTCCATGCGGGGGTAGTCGTCATTCAGGTGGATGGTCCAGGTGATGGTGCGCATACCGTTATCGTCAGGTCCGCTCACTGTCCCCTGCTTCTTCAGCCAGTTGTTCGCGTCCTCCCACTTGACTTGGACTGTATCCGTCGCCGGTTCGCCATTATAGGTCACCGTAACGGAGTTTTGCTTTTCATCATCGCTCGCAACTTCATCGCTTGCATCTTCATCACTTGCATCCCCAGAGCGTTTGACAACGTTGGCCGTATAGGCCAGGGTATACGTTCCCTTACGCAATTCGCCCACGTTAATCGTCAGGATCTGGCCGACAACGCTGGCCGTGCCGTCCGCCGTGGAGAAAGTTGCCGAATAGCCATTATCGCCCGTCAGCGTGAAGGTGGCCGGATTCTGGAATTCAAATGCCGCCCCCATGGTGTCGGTGATCACGACATCCTTGGCCAGCTTATTGACGTCAAGTTTTACCTCGAAATCGATTGTGCCGTTTTCGCTGACATTTTCATCGTAGGTCTTTTCCGCCGTGATGGTGACATCATCCAGCTCGATGGTCGTGGTATGGCCGTCACCGCCAAAATTAATCACGACCTGTTCTTCTTCATCGGTAACCGTATTGCTGATTTCGCACTGGAAGGTGAAGCCGCCGGTCAGACTGTAGCGGCCCTGCAAATAGGCATCCGTATACCGGAAGGACAAACGCCACCGGCCGTCCTCGCCGTCTTGGGCCAGACGCCAGGTACCCGGCACCCCTGCGTAATCGGGGTCGGTGAGATTGCCTTCGAAGACTTTATCATCCCCGACGCCCTTCAGCACCAGTTCTACAGGGAAATCATAGTACAGCGTGGTTTCGCCATCAATCAGATACATCCACTGATTGTCAATGGTATATTGAATATTCAGCGAGAATTCCGCATCGTCCGGGATCTTAGTGATTGGGTTTCCGTCTCCGTCCCGGATCGTGAAGGTAATTTTGTCCCCCAGGGCAACATCAATCAGTTCGACCATATCCTGGGCGGTGCGGGTTTCCTCGGTAGCCGCGGTATCTTCCGACAGGGTCTGGGCGCCATTCTGCGGCAGTGTGTTGGCCGCTGCCTCCGGCTCCGCCGACGGCGCCGGGGTGGCGGTGGCCGTCGGGGTGGGGGTGGGGGCCTCGGTGGGGGCCGGGGTCGGCTCGGTGACGGCTGCAGAGGCGTCATCCTCCGGCAGGGGGGACTCCTCGGGCTGCGCCGTCGGTTCCCCGGCCGCGGCAGCCGGATCCTCGGTGGCGGCCGGCGTCTCGGTGGGGGCCGGGGCCTCGGTGGGGGCCGGTTCCTCGGTGGCGGCCGGTTCCTCGGTGGGGGTCGGCTCAGTGGCCGAGACGGTTGTATCCTCCGGCACGGGGGTCGCCTGGGTTTCCGCCGCCGCGGTGGGCGCCGGGGACGCAGCGACTTCCGCAAAGACTGACGCGCCGCCGGAGGAAGCCAGCATCAGCAGGACCAGCGCCATGGCGGTGATCCGCTTGCCAAGCTTCTGGGTAAATTTCTTCATGTGGGTTCCGTCCTTTCTGTAAGATCCAGACGTTTAGCGCCGGGTCGAGCGGTTGCGTTTGCGCTGCACGACGATCAGCACGACCAGAACGATGGCCACGACCAGCGCCGCCACGGTGCCGCCGGTCATCAGCGCGGTGCTGAGCCCCGATTTGGCCGTGTCATTGTCGGTGATGGCTTCCTCCGGCGTGGTCTCGCCGCCGGGGGCCTGGGCCAAAGGCGTTTCGCCTTCCGCGATCTGCTCCTCGCGCTCCTGCGCCAGGCCCTGCCCTTCCTCATTGACAGCCTGGTTCATGCCGGTGGTGTCGTCGGTAATGCCTGTGATACCGGTGCCGGCCGCCGGGCCGGTGGCGTAGGCGGGGCCGGTGACCGTGCCGCCGGTGACGGTGGTCACATCCTCCACATAGGTCACGCCGGTCTCGGTGCGCTCGGTGGTAACCGTTTCGATGTTGGTGATGATGGTGTTGGCATACAGCGTATCATTCACATCGCGGTAGTAGATGGTGTAGGTCCGCTTGGGGCTGTAGTAGCTGTGGCGGTAGGTATCGCTCTGGCCGCCCAGCCGGACATAGGTGTTGTCGCCCGCGGTGAACTCGGCCGGGCAGGTGATCTCGGTGTCGGCGCCCGGGTTGACCATGACCGACTCGCTCTGCAGCACCGCGCCGTCCGCGATGTTGACAAACTGCAGGGCGACAGTGTAGCTGACGCTCGGAACATAGCCGTCTGCCGTGTAGTATACCTGCTGGAGAAGATTCGTGTCCCCGTAGGTGTAGGTATATTCGTCCTGCACCGGGACATAGGTGGTTCCGTTATAGGTGATGGGTTCCGGGGTATGGGTCGCCGTTTTGCCCGGCTGGACGGTGTATTCCGTATTGCCCAGCGAGATGCTGGACCAGGTTCCGTCTTCCGCAACAGAGACCGCCAGATTCTGGATGGTCCAGGTGACCTCACGCGTCTGATCGACCATATTGTACTGAACGGTATACGTTTTGCTCTGGTCCGTTCCCGCATCGCCCAGCTGGAAATAGAGGTATTCCGCCGTTTCGGCGGCGCGGTCATAATAATTTGTCTGCGTCTGCGTTGTGCCGTCTTCCCCTGTCACATCCGCCGTGTGCACAAAGGTCTTCGGCAACATGTAGATGTAGTTTTCAGTGACCGACACTTCATCTCTCCAGATGAGTTCGTCGTTCTCATCAACATATTGGATGATCGCCTGATATGCACCGTCATCGCCCTTCGGATAGGTCCGGCAGGGAATGACAAAGTCGATCTGCTTATAGTAATCAACCTTTATGGGTGATGTTACCTGGGGATAATACACGGTCCCATCCGCCGCGGTAAACTTTTCCAACCGGATCTCACGGGCAGAATCCCCGGTTTCAGTCGCTTTGATCTCTTCAATCTGATCCGTCTTCACGACCGAACCATGAGAATCAACATAAGTGATGGAGCCGGTCAGCTCAGGCTGGACGTAGAGCGTGTAGTCGCAGTGGTAATCATCGTTCTCTGGGTCAAATGTTTCCTGCGCACGGTTGTAATCTTTGCCATCAAAATAGAACGTCGAAGGGAAGTCATCCATCGAGATCGCCACGGTGTCCACAACCGCACCAATGACTTTGCTCCCGCTCGAAGTTCCATCCTCGCTCCGCAAATCGGCATACAGGCAGCGGATGTTTGCCGTGACAGCAGAGCCGTCCGCCTTCGCCGACGGTCCGGTGTAAACCACGATACTGTAGAGGTTCTGGGACTTGCCTTCCTTCACTTCGATGCCCACATGGTCCACATGGTCCACATTATCCTCTTCCACCTCATAGTGTACATGCCGGTACACCGGAGCCCCGTCATACAAAACATCGTAGAACAGATTGGTCGCGTTGCCGCCGTTGATGTCAAACTGGACATAGTCGGTCCCGTAATAGACTTCGCCGGTGATGGTGACCGCGCCCGATGCGGTGGTCCCTGCGGAGCCCGCCTCGCTGCCGGCTGTGTCGGACGCCCCGGCGCCGACAGAGGGATCGGCGGTGGTCGAAGCATCCTCGGCAAAGGCTGACAGCGACAGCAGAGCAGCCAGGCTGAGGACGAGCAGCAGGGCTGTGATCCGCTTTTTCATTGTTTGCTTCATGGATTCTCACCTTTCTCGTTGATTTTGGGGCCGGGCCCCTGGGGGAAGGCGGTCATTCGCCGCCGATGTATTTGGCCGTGACCACCAGCTTGCCCTCACCGCTGACGGTGGCGCAGGTGCTCAGGCTGAGGACCTGGTCTTCGGCGGTGACGGTGACGCCGGTGTCATAGAGCGAATTTTCCTTCACCTGCTGCAGGAAGCTGCCGAACGCTTCGTCATGGGCGAAGCCGATGGAGTACAGCTGGCTGCTGTCGTCGGCAAACTGCACCGCAAAGATCTGGTAGCGGCGCACCCCTTCCGGCGTATAGAGGGTGAAGCAGCCGGTGCCGTTGCGGTAGAAGTCTTCCTCCTGATAATCCAGCAGGCCGGCAAACATGCTGCCGTCCTGCATGTGGTGGCCGTAGATCAGCACATAGGGGTCGGTCAGCGACTGGTTGGCGCAATCCATAAACAGGCTGCCCGCTTCGGAGTGGGTGCCGTCCGGCGCACGGCGCAGATAATATTCATTATCCTGTGCGTGAAGTACAGGATAATCGATGACCGGCCGGTCATCGGACTGCAGCCACCCCACCACGTCCGGGTATTGGGCCTGCAGCGCTGCAAAATCCACCGTCAGGCTGCCTGCGCTGGCCGGCGTACCCTGGCCTGTCTCGGCGTCCTGGGCGGCCACAGGGGCCGTGTAGTCCGCGCTGAGCTGGTCATAGGCCGCGCGCGCCTGGCAGTAGCCATACAGGCGGGAAGCGATCCAGAGCACGCCCCCCAGCACCGCAAGCCCCACCAGCACCTGGACCACCGTGATCCACCGGTTGGCGGCTTGTCTGTTTTTCAAAAGATCTTCACCCCCTGCAGGTATGGGCCGATCCCCCCTGTTGCGGTCCCTGCTCCGGGCGCAGCCGGCGCACGGGCTGGTCCGCCCGGCGGCGGGTTGGCAAAGGATTCAGCCGTTTCCTGTTTTTGTGCGAAATATGTAGGACCTTTTCTTTACATTATTGAATGTACCGATACGACATGGCAGTCATAACTAGGTATATTATTTCACTTTTCAAGCAAAATGCGATAGGTCACAACGCCATCAGCTTGCACAAAGTTTTGACGCTGTTTTGGGCGGAAACTGACAATTTTGGGACGCAGCTGCGGGAAATCTGCCTCCGGCGGCCCGGGCCGATTCCTCTGTGTAAAATTGCATCCTCTTTCTACAGAACGGACCGGCCCGGCCGGCGCCGTCTGACCGGGTTTTGTTGTAAAAATCAAGACGCTGTCTCATTCGAATCCTTTTCATCCCGGTTTCGCCGCTCCGCTGCCGGCCCGCCCCCCTCCCCCGCCCCACGTGTGCCCGAAAAAAAGCGGCGTTGGAAAGAAAAATATCCGTGCAGCGTCCGCTGGCGCCGCGTATTCAGCCCGGCGGGCGGCCGGCGCCCGGGGGAGGAGGATTCCGGGTTTCGTCTGCAAATGAATGGGAAATGAATACAAAAAGAGGTATGCAGCCCCTTTCGGGATACCACATACCTCTTTGCATTCTTTGTTTTCCCAAGAAACCCGGCGGTTCCCCGGGGCTTCGTCAGCCGCGCTCTCCCCCACTGCCGATCCGTTAAATCGGACGCATTCCGGGGACGGGCGGGCAGAACGAAGGGGACAGATTCACTCTGTTTAGGGGCAACATAATTTGTCACGAAGTGCGTGTTAATTTGTCAAAGAAGAGGGGAAAAGAAGAAGGATGAAGAGGTTTGAATCGCTCGTGAGCAGAGCGAGAAATATGTAGGAAGCGCCTGGGGGGAGGCGCCGGCTGCCGGGGGTGGATGGGACCTCCCGGCGGGGATTTGAAGGAATGATGGGGATAGATGAAGAGCTTTGGTGTCGTTCCTCGGAGAGAATAATTAACGATTAGTCGATGAATAATCGCGGCTTCCGATGCGTTCCACGCTTACCCATGAAAGGCGGCGCGGGCCGGGTATCGGAGTATTTGAAGAACCTTGGTCCCCTCCCCTTTCTGACAAACAAAAAAAGAGTAGTGCGAGGAAAAACCTCTACACTACTCTTCTATATGCGTCTTATGACAAATTATTTTTGCTTCTGTGACAATTTAATTTGCCCCTGGACACACTCTCAGCCCTTGATGGCAGCGGCGACTTCGGCGGCGAAGTCCTCGTTGCGCTTTTCCAGGCCCTCGCCCTTGATGAAGTGGGTGTAGGCCGCGATCTGGATGTCGCCGCCCAGCTCCTTGGCGGTGGCTTCAACGTACTTCTTCACGTCCATGTTGCCGTCCTTGATGAAGGCCTGGTCCACCAGGCAGTTCTCCTTATAGAACTTGCCCAGCTTGCCAATGGCCATCTTCTCCTTGATGGCGTCGGGCTTGTTGGCGGTCTTGGGATCGTTGGCCATCTGAGCCAGGATGATCTCCTTCTCCTTGGCGATCACGGTCTCGGGCACAGCCGCTTCGTTCAGGTAGCTGGGGCTGGCCGCAGCGATCTGCATGGCGATGTCCTTGCCGAAGGCGGTGAAGCCCTCCTTGGCCGCGACATCGTCGCTGGTCTCAAACTTGACGATGACACCGTGAGTGCCGCCGCCATGGACATAGGCAGCGCAGTGGCCCTCATAGCGGGCAAAACGGCGGACCTTGATGTTCTCCTTGATGACAAGGATCAGGGCCTTCAGGGCGTCGTCCACAGTGCCATCGCCCATCTTGCAGGCCATCAGGGCCTCCACATCGGCGGGGTTCTGCTCGGCCACGACCTGGGCCAGATCCTTGGTGAAGGCGACAAACTTCTCGTTCTTGGCCACGAAGTCGGTCTCGGCGTTGACCTCGACCACCACGGCGCAGTTGGGGAAGGTGGCGGCGTAGACCATGCCCTCGGCGGCGATGCGGCCGGCCTTCTTGCTGGCGGTGGCCAGACCCTGCTCGCGCAGGATCTCGATGGCTTTCTCAAAATCGCCGTCGGCCTGGGTCAGCGCCTTCTTGCACTCCATCATGCCGCAGTCGGTCTGCTTGCGCAGTTCCATAACGTCCTTCGCAGAAATAGCCATAACGTATTATCCTTTCTGTATAAAGATGATGGTGTTATACGGAACGGTTGCTCACTCAGCGGCAGCCTCGGCGGCCGGCTCCTCCGCGGCGGGGGCGTCCTGCTCGCCCTGCTTGCCTTCCAGGGCGGCGTCGGCCATAGCGCCGGAGATCAGCTTGACAGCGCGGATGGCGTCGTCGTTGCCGGGGATGACGTAATCGATCTCATCGGGATCGCAGTTGGTATCGACGATGGCGACGATGGGGATGTGCAGCTTGCGGGCCTCGGAAACGGCGATGCGCTCCTTGTGGGGGTCAACGATGAACAGGGCTTTGGGCAGGCTCTTCATGTCCTTGACGCCGCCCAGGTACTTGTCCAGCTTGGCCATTTCCAGCTGCAGCTTGACCACTTCCTTCTTGGGCAGCAGGTCGAAGGTGCCGTCTTCCTGCATGGTCTTGAGCTGCTCCATGCGGTCGATGCGCTTGCGGATGGTGCGGAAGTTGGTGAGCATGCCGCCCAGCCAGCGGGCGTTGACGAAGTGCATGCCGCAGCGGGTGGCCTCGTCACGGATGGATTCCTGCGCCTGCTTCTTGGTGCCGACGAAGAGGATCTCGCCGCCGGCGGCGACGGTCTCGCGGACGAAGTTGTACGCCTCGTCCAGCTTTTTCACGGTCTTCTGCAGGTCGATGATGTAGATGCCGTTGCGCTCGGTGAAGATGTACTTCGCCATCTTGGGGTTCCAGCGACGGGTCTGGTGGCCGAAGTGGACACCGGCTTCGAGAAGCTGCTTCATAGAAACGACTGCCATAGGTATTTCCTCCAAAAAATTTAGTTTTACCCTCCGCACCGCGAACTTGTTTTCTAACCCCTGCCGCCAGTATCGGCGGTTTTGGGCACAAAAAAACAACGCAATGCGTGTGTATTGCCGAAATACTATACCACACATTGCGTTGTTTTGCAAGCATTTTTTTGAAAAAGGGACGGTAAAAAGGGAAAACCGCCCCGCGCCCTCAGATCGAGATGGTGTTGGCGACCTCGATCTCGCTGTCCTCGATGGTCTTGTGCATCGAGAGAGCGACGTTCACATCATAGTCCACGATCTTGCCGCCGGCGACCGCCACGACCCGGTTGTAGATGCCCTTGTCCAGCAGGTCCACGGCGTGGTAGCCCATCAGCGAGGCGTTGACCCGGTCCCGCACGGTGGGCGAACCGCCGCGCTGGATGTGGCCCAGCACGGTGGCGCGGGAGTCCACGCCGGTGGCCGCCTGGATCTGGTTGGCCAGTTCCTGGGCGCCCACGACCCCTTCCGACACGATGATGATGAAATGCTTTTTGCCGGTGGCCTGGGTCTGGCGCATCCGCTGCAAAATGTCCCGCTCGAAATCGAAGGGGCGTTCGGGCAGCAGCACGGCCAACGCGCCGGTGGCGATGCCCACGTTGAGGGCGATGTAGCCGGCGTGGTGGCCCATGACCTCCACGACGCTGCAGCGGTCATGGCTCTGGGTGGTGTCCCGCAGCTTGTCGATGGCCTCCACCGCGGTGTTCATGGCGGTGTCGTAGCCGATGGTGTACTCGCTGCAGGCGATGTCGTTGTCGATGGTGCCGGGGATGCCGACGCAGGGCACCCCCTGGTTGGCCAGGGCCCGGGCGCCCATGAACGAACCGTCGCCGCCGATGACCACCAGCGAGTCGATGCCCAGCTCCTTGCAGCGGGCCAGGGCCTTGGCCTGGCCTTCGCGGGTCTTGAATTCCAGGCAGCGGGCCGTGTACAGGATGGTGCCGCCCCGGTGGATGATCTCGGACACGCTGCGCACGTTCATCTCGTACACTTCGCCGTTGATCAGGCCGTTGTAGCCGCGCTGGATGCCCAGCATCCGGTAGCCTTTCGAGATGCCGGTGCGCACGATCGCACGCACCGCCGCGTTCATACCGGGGGCGTCGCCGCCGCTGGTCAGTACGCCGATGGATTTGATCTCCTTCGCCATATTGGTTTTCCTCCCATTGCATTGAAACAGCAGGGTGCTTGTTTCTTTCGGGTTTTCGGTCTTTCCGTTTTCTCTCCCAAACAGGCGGCACTGCGGGCCGCGCCGGGGCCGCCCGCTCACGGTTGTTAAAAGCGTAACGATTCCCCGTAATTTCCATTATACCATAGAACGCGGCCGGTCTTATGGATATATCTTGCAAAAGAATGGATTTATTTTGCCTCGCGGGCGATCACATGGCCCTGGCCCAGAATGCGCTCCAATTCGGTGCGCAGCAGCGGGCAGTCGTTGGCCCACAGGGACCGGGGCGCCCGCATATACCGGCCGGTATCCTCGAACTTGAAGCAGACCGGCGTGGAGCCGTCAAAGATATTGTGCAGCAGGTTTTCCACCTTTTTCATCTCCGGGCAATCCCGGGAAGGCGCCAGCAGCCAGAGGCTTTCCACCCGGGGGGCCGCCGGCCGGCGGCGTTCCCCGCCCTGGTTTTCGGCAAAGCTGCGGTCGGGGTCGTAGCCCTGCACCGGCAGCACCCCCTCCACCAGCAGGCGGGTGCCTTCCTCTTCCTTATAGGAGACACGGCCCTGGGCGATGACGACGGCGTTTTCCTGCAGGATGTGGCGGCATTCGGCAAAGACCCGGGGGAAGACCAGCAGTTCCATCGTGCCGGTGAGGTCTTCGACGGTGGTGAAGGCCATGAGGGTGTTGGACTTGGTGGTCATGACCTTGTTTTTGACGACGGTACACAGGATGGTGACCATCCGGTTGTCATAGCCGCGGGCCTGTTCCTCGTCGGCCAGGTCGGCCAGCGTACAGCTGGAGACCCGGGCGGCCAGTTCCCGGTAGGCGTCCAGCGGGTGGCCGGACAGGTACAGGCCGGAGACCTCCTTTTCCATCTTGAGCAGCTCGGCGGCGGGGTATTCGGGCAGATCGGGCACCCGGAAGTCCTCGGCCGCGGCGGCGTCGCCGCCGGCGCCCAGGGCGCTGAACAGGTCCAGCTGGCCTTCCAGGTTCTGGCGGGCATCGTTTTCCACGCTTTTCAGGATGGCCTCCACGCTTTCCAGCATTCCGCGGCGGCTGGGTTCCAGCCCGTCGAAGGCGCCGGCGCGGATCAGGCTTTCCAGGGCGCGGCGGTTGAGTTCGGCCCCGTGCAGCCGCTTGCAGAAGTCGTACAGGCTGCGGAAGGGGCGGTTTCTGCGCTCCCGCACCACCGTGTCGATGAGGTTGCGCCCCACCGACTTGACGGCGTTGAGGCCGAAGCGGATGCTCTGGCCGTCCACCGTGAAGCCGCCGCGGGAGACGTTGATGTCCGGCGGCAGCACCTTGATGCCCAGGCGCTGGCATTCGGATGTGTACTCGATGACCTTGGCGGTGTTGTCCAGCACGCTGGTGAGCAGCGCGGCCATGAACTCCCGCGGGTAGTGGCATTTGAGGTAGGCGGTCTGGAAGGCCACATAGGCATAGCAGGCCGCGTGGGATTTGTTGAAGGCGTAGGAGGCAAAGCTGCTCATGTCGTCATAGATGGCGTTGGCGGCGTCCTCCGGAATGCCGTTCTGGATGCAGCCGGGGCACTCCTTGCCGGGGTCGGTGCAGCCGTAGACGAAGTGGGCGCGCTCGGCCTCCATGACCTTGTGCTTTTTCTTGCTCATGGCCCGGCGGACGTTGTCGGCCTGGCCGAAGCTGAAGCCCGCCAGTTCCCGGCAGATCTGCATGACCTGCTCCTGATAGACGATGCAGCCGTTGGTCACATCCAGGATGTGGGCCAACTGGGGGGTGCGGTAGCGGATCTTGTCCGGCTCCTTGCGGTTGCGCAGGTAGGTGGGGATGGAGTCCATCGGGCCGGGGCGGTACAGCGAGATCAGGGCGATGATGTCTTCGAGGTTTTTGGGGCGCAGACCGGTGAGCACCTGCTTCATGCCGGTGGATTCCAGCTGGAAGACCCCCTCGGTCTCGCCGCCGGTGAGCATGGCGTAGGTGGCGGGGTCGTCGTAGTCGATGCTCTCGTGGGTGAAGTCGGGGTGGGTGCGCCGGACCGCGGTCTCGGTGTCGTGGATGACGGTGAGGGTGCGCAGCCCCAGGAAGTCCATCTTGAGCAGGCCCAGCCGCTCGATCTCGGTCATGTTGAACTGGGTGACCGGCACGCCGTTGTTGGACCCCAGCGGCACATACTCGGTGGCCGGTTCCCGGGTGATGACGACGCCGGCCGCATGGGTGGAGGCGTTGCGGGGCATCCCCTCCACCTTCAGGGAGGTCTCGATGAGCTCGTGGATCTGGGGGTCGCCCTCATACAGTGCCTTGAGGTCGGGGGAGACTTCCAGCGCGTGGCGCAGCGTCATCTTGAGTTCCATCGGGATGAGTTTGGCCACCCGGTCCACTTCCTGGTAGGGCATCCCCATGACCCGGCCCACGTCCCGCACGGCGGCCCGGGCGGCCATGGTGCCGAAGGTGACGATCTGGGCCACATGGTCCCGGCCGTACTTTTCGTTGACATAGTCGATGACTTCCTGCCGGCGTTCGTAGCAGAAATCCACGTCGAAGTCGGGCATCGAGACCCGCTCGGGGTTGAGGAACCGCTCGAAGATCAGGTTGTAGCGGATGGGGTCGATGTCGGTGATGCCGACGCAGTAGGCCGCCAGACTGCCCGCGCCCGAACCCCGCCCCGGCCCCACCGGGATGCCGTGGCTCTTGGCATAGTTGATGAAGTCGTAGACGATGAGGTAATAGTTGGTGTAGCCCATCTTTTTGACCACGCCGATCTCATAGTCCAGCCGCTGGCGCAGTTCGTCGGTGACCTGGCCGGGGTAGCGGCGCTCCAGCCCTTCCCGGCAGAGTTTTTCAAAGTAGTCCTGGTTTTCCATGCCGCCGGGGGCCTTGAAGTAGGGCAGCTTGGTCTCGCCGTAGTGGAAGTCGAACCGGCACTGTTCGGCGATGCGGTTGGTGTTCTCGCAGGCTTCCGGCACCATCGAGAACAGATCGTACATCTCATCGGTGCTCTTGACATAGAATTCATCGGTCTGGAACTCCATGCGGTCGGCGTCGGCGATGGTCTTGCCGGTCTGGATGCACAGCAGGATGCTCTGCATCTTGGCGTCCTCCCGGCGCAGGTAGTGGGCGTCGTTGGTGGCCACCAGCGGGATGCCGGTCTCCCGGGACAGGCGGATGAGCTGGGGCAGCACGATGTTGTCTTCCTCCAGGCCGTGGTCCTGCAGTTCGATGTAGTAGTTGTCCGCGCCGAACAGGTCCCGGTAGTACAGCGCGGCCTGTTTGGCCCGCTCATAGTCCCCGGCCAGGATGGCCTGGGGCACCTCGCCGGCCAGGCAGGCGGACAGGCAGATCAGCCCTTCGTGGTGGGCTTCCAGCAGTTGTTTGTCCACCCGGGGTTTGGAGTAGAACCCTTCCAGAAAGCCCGCCGAGACCATCTTGATGAGGTTTTTGTAGCCGGTCTCGTTTTTGCACAGCAGGACCAGGTGGTTGTTGCCGTCGATGCGGTTGACCTTGTCGAACCGGGTGCGGGTGGCCACATAGACCTCGCACCCGATGATGGGCCGGATGCCCGCGGCCACGGCGGCGTCGTAGAACTGCACGCAGCCATACATAACGCCGTGGTCGGTGATGGCCACGGCGGTCTGGCCCAGCTCTTTGACGCGCTCGAACAGCCGGTCGATCCGGCAGGCGCCATCCAGCAGGCTGTATTCGGTATGCAGATGCAGGTGGGTGAACTGGCGGGGGGAAGTTGTGTCAGCCATGGGTCTCCTTTCCCGGTGCGTCGGGGGGTGCGGGTGGAGGGTCCTGCAGGCGCTGGGCGGCCTGCTGGATCCGCTTGAAGCGGTGGGAAAGCCCCGCCTTGCTCACCGGCGGGTCGAATTTCTGCCCCAGCTTGGCCAGCGGCAGGTCGGGGTAGGCCATGCGCAGGCGGGCGGTGTCGGGCAGCGGGGCGGGCAGGGCGTCCAGCGCGCCGGCCGCCTCCAGCGCACGGATGGCCAGCTGCACCTGCACCGTGGCCTGCACGCTCTTGCCCAGGTTGGCGGTTTCGCAGTTGGACAGGCGGTTGGTCTTGTTGCGCATGTCATTGTACATCCGCTGTTCCATGATCCGCATGGCCGCGTTGCCGGCGCCCATGAAGGTGAGCAGGTCCTCGATATGGTCGCCGGCCTTGATGTAGACGGTGCTGGCCCCTTTGCGCAGGGCCCGGTGGGGGTGGAACTCGTGTTCGGCCAGGATGGCTTCCAGCTGCTGGGAGAGCTGGTAGCGGGTGGACAGAAACTCGATGTTGTAGCCCTTTTCCGGGTCGGTGGCGGTGCCGCAGCACAGGAAGGCGGTGGACACAAAACAGGACACGCAGTTCTGGCAGCGGAAGCCGTCCGGCCGGATGCGCAGGGCGGTTTCCCGGCCGGTATGGCCGAAGATCTCCAGCATCTTGGCGATCTGGGCCGGGTCCTTGACGCTGAACTCGAACACCGGGCCGGCCGGGCGCTCCTTGCGCAGCAGCGTGCCGGTGATGCCGCAGCGGGCGTACATGCGCTGGGCGAAATTGGCCACCCCTTCGGTCTCGGTCTGCAGCACGATGCCCCGCTCGTCAAAATATTTGCCGAAGCAGGCCACCGCATAGGCCGCGGCCCGGCAGCAGCAGGGGCGGGTGATCTTGCGGCGCAGGATCTCGTTTTTCACATCCTGGGAAAAACTCATGCGTCTGCCCTCCCCCTTTCTCCTGTCATGGTATTGGATTCACATTGTCCGCCTGGCGTCCCGGTGCATCACGATGGGCTGGTAGCCCAGCCGGGTGCAGAACTCGCCGAGCTTGCGGGCGAAGGTGATGGACCTGTGTTTGCCGCCGGTGCAGCCCACGGCCACCACCAGCTGGCTTTTGCCCTCCTTGACATACAGGGGCAGGGAGAATTCCAGCATGCTCTCGTACCGGCGCAGCAGCTCCTGGGAATCCGGACTGTTCATCACATAGTCCACCACCGGCTGGTCCAGGCCGGTGAGTTCCTTGAGCTCAGGCACATAGAAGGGATTGGGCAGGCAGCGCACGTCCAGCACGATGTCCGCCTCCTGGGGCAGACCGTACTTGAAGCCGAAGGACAGGATGGTCAGCGACATGGGGCACTGGTCCTGCCCCAGAAACAGGCTGCAGATGCGCGCCCGGTTCTGGGAGGCGGAAAGCTGGGAGGTGTCGATCAGGTATTTGGCCCGCTCCCGCAGCGGCTGCAGGATCTCCCGCTCCCGGCGGATGGCCTCGTCGATGGGCAGCTGCCCGCCCTGGGCCATGGGGTGGATGCGGCGGGTCTCTTTGTAGCGCCGGCGGATCACCGCGTCGGAGGCGTCCAGAAAGAGGATGTCGTACTGCATCTTCTTGTCGTCCAGCGCCTGCAGGGCCGTCTCCACCGCTTCGCGGGAGCGCAGGCCGCGGATGTCCATGACCACCGCCACCCGCTGCAGCTGGTTTTCGCCCTGCAGGGCGAAGTCCACAAGGCGGGGCAGCAGCCCCGCCGGAATGTTGTCGATGCAGAAATAGCCGATGTCCTCCAGGACATTGGCGGCCATGGATTTGCCCGCCCCGGACAGGCCGGTCACCACGAGAAAGTTCATTGGGGGATTCCTCCTTGTCTGGGCCGCGGCGGGTCACTGGACCACGCGGATCTCCCGTTCGAGGGTGTGGCCGGTCTTTTCCAGCACGATGCGGCGCACCTCGTCGGTCAGGCGCAGCACGTCGGCGCAGGTGGCGCCGCCGGTGTTCACCACAAAGCCGCAGTGCTTTTCGCTGACGGCGGCGCCGCCCACCCGGAAGCCCCGCAGCCCGCATTCTTCAATGAGCTGGCCCGCAAAACAGCCGGCCGGGCGCTTGAAGGTGGAACCCGCCGAGGGCAGGTCCAGCGGCTGTTTGGCCCGGCGGCGGGCCATATAGTCCTCCATCCGGGCGCTGACCGCCCCGGGGCCGCCCGGGTCCCGGGTCAGGGTGAAGGAGGCTTCCAGGATGCACCAGGGCCGGATCTCGAAGACGCTGGTGCGGTAGCCCAGGGCCAGGTCGGCGGCGGGCAGGCAGGTCAGGCGCAGCGCTTCGTCCAGGCAGGCGGCCGACTCGATCACCCCTTTGATCTCGCCGCCGTAGGCCCCGGCGTTCATATAGACAGCGCCGCCCACCGTGCCCGGGATGCCGTAGGCGAACTCCAGCCCGGTCAGCCCCTGGGCGCAGACTTCCCGGCACAAAGCCGCCAGGCTGCGCCCCGCCCCGGCCCGCACCGTGACCCGGTCCGCCCCCGCCGGGGTGAAGCGGGTGGGCTGGGTCAGGTCGGTCAGGCAGATCACCGCGCCGGGAAAGCCGGCGTCGGCAAACAGCACGTTGGAGCCGTTGCCCAGCAGGTAGGTGCGCACGCCCCGGGCGCGGCAGAATTCCAGGGTGCGGGTCAGCTCCGGGATGGTCTGGGGCCGGCAGAACACCGCCGCCGGGCCGCCGATGCGGAAGGTGGTGTGGCGGGACAGCGGCTCATCGGCCGTGCAGGGCAGGCCGGCACGGCGCAGGTCCTGCAGCAGTTCTGAGATGGTTCCGGCCATAGATGCCTCCTTGGTTCAGATGGATTCGGCCAGACGGGCCGCGCCGATCACGCCGGCGTCGTTGTGCAGCGTACAGGCAACGATGGCCGTGAAGTTGCCGCAGGCGATGTTGCTGGTCTCCCGCTTGACATACTCCCGCACCGGGGCCAGCAGCACTTCGCCCTGGTTGGACACGCCGCCGCCGATGCAGACCACCTCGGGCTGGAAGGTGTTGACCACATTGGCCACCCCGCAGCCCACATACTCCAGCCAGTTTTCCACCACCTGGCGGCCCACCGGGTCGCCGGCGGCCATGGCGTCGAAGGAGGTCTTGGCGTTCACATGGTCGATGTCGCCGGCGATCTTCCACATCAGGGTCTCGGGGTGGGCACGCATGGCCTCCTTGGTGTCCTCGCTGAGCGCGCGGGAGGAAGCGTACCGTTCCCAGCAGCCGCGGCGGCCGCAGTTGCAGGGCCGGCCGTCCTTGACAATGACGGTGTGGCCCATCTCGCCGGCGGCAAAATTGAACCCGCGCAGGATCTTGCCCGCAAGGATGATGCCGCTGCCGATGCCGGTGCCCAGCGTGATGACCACCGCGTCCTTGTAGCCCTTGGCGCCGCCGGCCAGGTATTCGCCGAAGGCGGCGGCGTTGGCATCGTTTTCCACATAGACGCGGCAGCCCAGCAGGGCCTCCATATCGGGGCCGAGGTTCCAGTCATAGTAGCCGAAGTTGGTGTTGTAGCCCACAAAGCCGGTGGTGAACTTGACGCTGCCGGGGGTGCCGATGCCCACATACTCGATGTCCGCCATCGAGACGCGGCTCTCCTTGGCCACGGCGCGGCAGAGGTCGGCCATGGCTTTTTCCAGGTCCCGGGCCGGGCGGGGCAGCCGGGTGGCCCAGGTCAGCTTGCCGACGATCTCACAGTTTTCGTTGACCACGCCGGCGGTCATGGTGGTGCCGCCCAGGTCGATGCCGATGGTATATTTCATGCCAGAATTCCTCCCAATTCATCCGCGCAGGGCCGGCCGTGCCGGCGCAGTTCCGCCACCAGAGCGGCGGCGGAGGCGTTGACGATGCGGTCCTGCGGGAAATTTTCTTCTTCCACAAGGGTGTACAGCGCCGCCATATTTTCCTGCAGCTGGCGGATGCTGTGCGCGTCGGAGTTCAGGGCGATGCGGCAGCCGTTGTCGCGGCAGGCCCGCATCAGCGTCCGCATATTGGGGATGCCGTCGCGCCGGACCTGGCAGGAGTTGCCGTTGAACTCCACCACCTTGTTGCGGGCGGCAAAGGCCCGGGTGACCAGGTCGTAGTCGTATTTGTAGTGCTGCTGCTCCGAATGGCCGATGCAGTCCACATAGGGGTTTTCGGCCACGCCCAGCCAGAGGCGGTTGGCTTCCCGCTCGGTGAGCAGGCCGGGCAGGCAGGGGCTGTGGATGGAAGCCACCACCCAGTCCATCCCGCGCAGCAGGCTGTCGGGCAGATCCAGCCCGCCTTTGGTGTCCATCACGTTCACCTCGGCGCCGTAGAGCATGGCCACGCCGTCCACGGCCCGGGGCAGCCCCCGCCAGTTTCCGAAATGCCAGCTGTGGGGCGCGTCGGGCATGGCGGGGGCATGGTCGGTGACGGCCAGCGCCCGATAGCCCAGTTCCCTGGCCGCCGCGGCCATCTCCTGCAGGGTATGGAAGGCGTGGGTGGAGGCGAGGGTGTGGGTGTGCAGGTCTGCGATTATCTGCATGGATGTACTTCCTTCTGTTTCGGGCGGCGGCAGGCTTACAGCCCGCTGCCGATGTCGTTCTGCAGCCCGAGGGTGTTGAGCAGTTCCTGGGCGGCGTTGTAGCCCATCTCTTTCTGACGGTTGTTGATGGCCGCCGTCTCCAGGATGACGGCCAGGTTGCGCCCGGGCATGACCGGGATCAGCATACTGGGCACCGCCACGCCCAGGATGTCGTAGCTGTCCATCTCCAGGCCGGTGCGGTCATAGTTCTTGGTGCGCTCCCAGGGTTCCAGCTCCACCACCATCTCCACCTCGACGCTGTTCTTGACGGCGCCGGCGCCGAACAGACGGGCCACGTTGATGATGCCGATGCCCCGCAGCTCGATGAAATGGCGGATGTTGGCCGGGGCCATGCCCATGATCTTGCGGGAGGACACCTTGCGCAGTTCCACCGCGTCGTCGGCCACCAGCCGGTGGCCCCGCTTGACCAGCTCGATGGCGGTCTCGCTCTTGCCGACGCCGGAATCGCCCAGGATCAGGATGCCCTCGCCGGCCACCTCCACCAGCACGCCGTGGCGGGTGATGCGGGGGGCCAGCTCGGTGTTGAGGGTGGTGATGAGGCTGCTCATCAGCGGGCTGGTCATCTCGGTGGAGCGCAGCAGCGGCACGCTGTACTTTTTGGCGAATTCCAGCATCTCGGGCAGGGGTTCCAGGTCCCGGGTCAGGATGACGCAGGGCGGCCGGAAGGAGAAGAGCTTTTCCAGGTGGGTGCGCCGCACCTCGGGTTCCAGCTCCTGCAGGTAGGACAGCTCGGTCAGCCCGATGATCTGGATGCGGGTGTTGTCAAAATACTGGTAGTACCCGGCCAGCATGATGCCCGGGCGGTAGACCTCGGCGGTGATGACCTTGGTCTCGGACAGGTCCTTGGCGGCGTAGAGGGTGGTCAGGTTGGATTGCTCTGCGATCTTGGCCAGCGTGACGGAAAATTGCGGCACGGAAGGTCTCCCCTTTCTGGATCTGATTGCAGGGCGCGAAGCGCCGCGGCCCGGCGGCCCGCGCCTGCCATTTTCTTTCATTATAGTCCACCGGCCGGGTTTTGTACAGGGTGCCCGACGCAAAAAAATCGGCGCGGGCCCGGGCGGGTCTGCGCCCGCCCCAGCCTACGCCGAAACCGGCCGGGTTATGCCCCCGCCCCGTGCCAGAGCACCCCCGCCCCGGCCCGGACCTTGCCGTCCAGCCAGTAGAGCAGCGCCGAGGCCGCGGCGGTGGCCACCAGGTAGCTGAAAAAGAGCAGTACGGTGTCCCGCCGGGTGAGCACCGACAGATCGAACCCCCGCACCAGCCGCTGGATCAGCACATGGTGGCAGAGGAACACCGCGTAGGAATACCGGCTCAGCAGCCCGCAGCCCCGCCGCACCGGGCCGCGGTCGAGCAGCGGCGAGAGCAGGGCCAGCGCCGCAAAGACCGCCGCGCTGAACAGCGCGCAGAGGATCTTGGTGTCGGCCAGCGGGCCGCCCAGCGCCCACAGCGCCAGCAGCCCGGCCAGGCTGGCGCCCAGCGCCCCGGCCTGGCCGCGGCGGGTCAGCTGCACGAACGCCATCCCGAAAAAGAATTCCGGCAGGTGGATGGCCACGAGCCGGGCGTCCCACCCTGTCAGGTGAACGGCGACGCCCAGCACCGCCGCGCCGGCGAAGCCCAGCCAGCGCACCGCCCGGCCTTTGCGGCACAGCGCCAGCAGCAGCGGGAAGAGCAGATACAAAAACAGGATGCTGCCCAAAAACCACTCGCCCACACAGGCGAAGTCGGCCCCCACCCAGCCGGCGGCCACGGCGAAGTTGTCCAGCCCCAGCAGGGTGAGCACCAGCGTGACGCCCCGGGCGCCGGCGAAGGCGCCGGGGACGGTGGTGAACCGCACCGTGAAGCAGATCGCCCAGGCCAGCCAGAACATCGGGTAGACGGCCCGGGCCCGCTTTTTGTAGAACCCCTTCACCGAGAAGGGCTCGGCCGCCGTATAGCACAGCGCCGCCCCCGATACGCTGAAGAAGAGGGAGGAGCCGAAGTCACCGAGATAGATGCCGAAGGGCAGCGTGGAGCCGAACAGCCGGGAGGGATAGGTGAAATACCCGGTGACGGTGGCGTTGAAATGGATGATGAGGATGCTGATGAGCGCCGCCGTGCGGATCAGATCAAGATAAAACAGCCGGGGCTTTTTCATGGGGTGTCCTCCTTGGGGTGGATCGGTCGTGCCGGCGCAGGTTTTTTCGGTTACACCCTACCGCCGCAGCGCGGACCTGAGCGCACGCGCCAGCGCCCGGGCGGCCCCCTGCGGACTGAGCTGGGCGGCCAGCAGCACCCCCAGCTGGTCGGCCCGGGCCGCGGCCTGGGCGGCATCCTGGGCCAGGGCGGTGGCCCAGCCGCCCTGCTGGGCGGCCAGCGGCAGCAGCCAGAGATCTTCCGGCCCTTCCACCGGCGGCAGCCCCCCGGGGAAAGCCGCCCCCCGCAGCAGCACCCCGCCGGCGGGCAGCGGGGGCGGGTCGGCGGCATCCAGCGGCAGCTGCAGGCCCAGTTCGGCCATGCGGGCCTGCACGGCGGGCCGGTCCCGCCGCCAGGCGCGCAGGCGGGCGGCCTCGCAGCCGGGGTACAGGGGCAGCGCCGGCCCGATGAGGCCCCACAGCGGGTTTTGCTCCAGCAGCCGGACGGCGGCCGCCTGCTGCGCCGGGGTCCAGCGGGCCGCGGCCTCGTACCGGCGGGCGGGTTCGGTCTCTGGCAGCGGCAGTTCCAGCCAGTAGAACCGGTCGGGGGCAAGGGCCGCGCCCTCCCGCAGGGCGGCGGGCGGCAGCACCGTGACCGGCGCCGGGCCCGCCGGGTCCGCCGGCAGCAGCGGGTAGGGGTGCAGGCTGCGGGTCACGGCGGACAGCGGATATGCCGGCAGCAGGGCCCGGAGCAGTTCGTCCACCGGGTAGCTCGTCTCGGCCTTGAGCCAGTCGTACAGCCGGCGGGCGGCCAGGCCGTCGGTGCGGCGCAGTTCGTCGCCATAGGGGGTGAAAAAGCTGCGCCGCTTGAAGAAGGGGCAGCGCTCCTGCTGCAGCAGCTCCCGCGGGCAGGCCATGAGCGGGTTGAGGAAGATCCCCCGCCAGCGCTCGCCGTCCAGGAAGCTGTCCCACCGGTAGCCCAGCGCCGCAAAATGGGCGGTGAACCGGGCCTCGTGGCAGCGCACCGACTCCTCATAGCTGCGGGGCAGGGCCATAGCCTGCCAGTAGGCAAAGAAATCGTCGTACATCGGGCGGCGCACAGCCAGCAGGTGGGACTGCAGGTGCTCGGGCACCGCCCCGCCCCGGCCGCCGAACCGCCGGCTGCGCATGGCGTAATGGCGGCTCAGCCCCCAGAAATCCAGCGCCCGGGCGTCCATGGCCGCGAACATCTCCCCCAGCGGGTAGACCGGCCCGGCCAGGGTGTAGTTCATCAGGACGATCTCGTCCCATTCGTCCAGCGCCGGCCGGCCCAGGGTGAGCAGCACCTGCCGGTAGGCGCCCACATCAAAGCCGGTGTTCTCCCGTTCCAGCAGATGCAGCCCGGCGTCCCGGGCCCAGCCGCGGCTTTCGGCGTCCAGCCTGCCGTTTGTGACGAACCAGACCGCCCGGGCCTGCTTTTGGATTTCGCGCACCGCAAAACGGCAGGCTGGATCAGCCTGCCCGCGGGGATCATAATGAAAATAGACTACCAGCCGTTGCATGATCCGGTCCCGCCTTTTCTGTAGTGTCCCGGCGGTCATTCCTCGTAGGGGGCGCCGTGGGGGCCGAACACCGCCCGCTTGAGCCGCCAGATGCCCCAGTACAGCCCGGCGGGCAGGTGGTCCCGCAGCCAGTTGCGGGCATGGCGGCGCCGGGTGTTGGCGTAGGGCCCGTAGACCCGGAACAGCCCGAAATGCCGCCGGGCGGCAAAGCCGGTGGCGGACAGCACCGCGTTGCCGAAGGTCGTGCAGTCAAACACCCGGGCCAGCGGCCGGACCAGCCCGCCCGCATAGGCCTGCATGGCGTCGCAGCGGGTCACGGCGAACTCGGTGCTCATGACCTGGGCCGGGTAGTAGCCGGCCGCCTGGGCCGCGAAGGGATAGACCCGCTCGATGGCATGGCTGATGGTGCCGTCCTGGGGCAGCGGTTCGGGGGGGAAGTCCTCATGCCGCCAGCCGGCGCCCCCCTGCCCCTTGGAAAACAGCTGTTCCAGCGCCTTGACCCGGAACCAGAACACGCTGCCGAAGGGGGCCAGCGGGGATTTTTCCCCCGAGATGGGCACATCGAAGCCCAGTTCCTTGCACAGGGTCTTGGTGTTGTCGAAGTTGGGGCCCCAGCCGCCCGAACACAGGTTCATGAAGTACAGCCCATGGGTGGGGAAAGGCGGGCAGAGAAGGCCCAGGCGGGGGTCCCGCTCGAACTCGCAGAGGATGTTGAGCACATGGTCGGCGTTCTTGCAGACGTTTTCGTTGCAGACATAGCCGAAGCTGCCGCCCACGCTGCCCGGCTTGGTCTGCACGGCCTTTTTGTCGTGCATGAAGCAGGCATAGTCATACCCGGCCAGGCGGGGGGCCAGGTCGCAGAGGAAGGCCGCCACGTCCCGGCCGCGGTTTTCCACCACCAGCACCGTGACGCTGTGCAGCGCCAGCGGGGCGAAAGCCGCCTGGATGGCCGCCTTCTTCTCCTCGGTGTCGGTGGAGATGAAGACATCGGTCTCGGGCGGGAAGTTGGCCGCAAAGGCCGTGCTGGAAGCCAGAAGGTCGGGGAAATACAGGTGCATGGCCAGGGCGATGCGCCGGGTGCCGCGCACCCGGGCGGCCAGCGCCCCGTCCTGGAGGGTGGGCTGGATCAGCCGGGTCAGCCCCAGGTTGCGGGTGAAGTCGTAGGGGTGCATGGTGCGGATCATGTTGGACCAGATCAGCTCCAGCGGGTAGTCGGTGTGGTCCCGCAGGTAGGCGTACAGCTCCCGCACCGGCTCGCCGGCGGTGTCGTTGAGGTAGGCTTCCAGCGGGTGCATGAAGCTGCGGCGCTTGAACAGCGGGCACTTTTTGTCCCGCAGCAGCCGGGTGGGGCAGACCAGCATCGGGTAGTCGGTGTAGTCCTTGAGGTCGTCGGTGCGGACATAAACGTCCCACTTGTAGCCCTTGTCGGCAAAGATCTTGGTGAAGACCGCCTCGTACCGCTGCACCGAGTCGGTGTAGCTTTCGATCATCGGCATCTTGTCCCAGTACTGCTGCAGGTCCGCGGACTGGAGGAACCGGCGGCGGTAGACAATGAAGTGGGACTGGATGTGGACGGGCAGATAGTCGTAGATATGCTTGCCCTTGAAGGGGTTGCCCTCGGCGCCGTGGTGGACGCTGAGACCCCAGAAATCCAGGTCCTGGTTTTCGGCCATCGCCTCAAACATCTCGGACAGCGGGCGCACCGGGCCCATCAGGGTGGAGTTGGTCATGACCACCTCGTCGAACCCGGCCAGGCGGTCCCAGCCATACTGGTCCAGGGCGGTCTTGTAGGCCCAGACATCCAGGCCCTTGTTTTCCCGCACGATGATGTTCTGCGTATAGCGGGAGAAGGCCGCCCGCCCCTGTTCGCTGAGCTTGCCGTTGCAGACCACCACCAGCTCGGTGAGGTTCTTGACCAGATCGGCCATGTAATAGAGGATGAAGTCATCCACATAGCCGTTTTTTTCAAAGAAGAAGAAGATTCCCAGGCGTTTCATGCGGTCTCCTCAGATGGTAAATTTTTATCTCTCGCCGGCGGCGCCCCGCGGTTCAGTCCAGGCTGGCGCTGCGCAGGATCTCGTTGATCCGGGCGGGGTCCCCCCAGACGCCGGGGCTGTCGTAGGGGCGGTCGGGGTAGGCGCCGTAATCCAGCCGGATCTTGTAGTGCTTGTCCCGCAGGAACTGCTCCACCCGGTCGGCCAGCGTCCGGGGCTGGCCGGTGCAGACGTTGATGATCCCGTTGACCTGGTCCTGCACGCTGGCCGCCACGATCATCTGCGCCAGGCGGTCCACGTCGATGAAGTCGTACCGGTTTTGGCCGCTGGTGAAGGGGAAGGTCTCCTTGCCGTCCAGTTCGGCCTGGGTGATCTTGGCAAAGATCGAGCTGCCGTGGGCTTCGTCGCCGGTGATGTAGTAGGCCCGCAGCCAGTGCAGCAGGCAGCCGGTGTCGGGCAGCGAGAGCAGCAGGCTCTGGCGCAGCGCGTTCTTGGCGATGCCGTACTGGCTTTGGGGGGCGCAGGGGGTGTCGGCGGTGATGGGGCCTTCCCAGTAGCCGACCTCGTGCATGGTGCCCATGACGGTGAGCATCGGCAGGCCGCCTTTGGCCAGGTTGTTCAGAAACACCACATGGCTGGACAGGTCCTTCATGTGGCTGGACGCGTTGTGGCGGAAGCCGTCCCGCCAGGCCAGGTGGATGCAGACATCCGGCGCGCCCAGCGCCTGCCAGATGTTCTTGTCACCGCTGAACAGCGGCACATCGCAGAATTCAGCCCGCTCGTCCACCCCTTTGAAGGCAAAGTCCGAGGCGATGACCGGGTAGCCCATATCCAGGGCGGTCTTGACCACATGGCGGCCGATATAGCCGGCGGCGCCGGTCACAAGGATCTTTTTCATGTCAGCAGTTCCTCCTCCTTGTTGGGAAGATGGGCGTAGAGGTCTTGCAGGTGAGCCGCATAGAGCAGCAAGGCGGCGGCCTGTTTTTTATTTTGCCCTGCCACGCGCAAAAAGTCAAGGGCCGGGGCCGGGTTGGCCAGCGGGGCCAGCGCCCTGCGCAGCGCCCGCCAGGCCGCTCGGGCCGCCGGGCGTGGGGCGGCGCTGTCCCGCAGCTGGTGCATCAGGAAGGTGACGAGCTCGGCCTGCCGCGCCGCCCAGACCCGCCGCCGGGCCCCGGCTTCGCACCGGGCGGCCATGGCGGCGTGTTCGGCTTCGGCCCAAAGGGGCAGCGACTCGACCCGGGCGGCCACGGCCGCCGCGCTGGCCCGGGAGGTGCTGGCCGCGCTTTCGAAATGGCGGGTGGTGACCACCGGGTCGTACACCGCCCGGGGTCCCCGCGCATACACCGCTGCGTTGAGGACGAAATCCTCCAGCCCGGCGCGGCAGCGGCTGTCAAAGCGCAGCGGCCCGAAGAACTCCCGGCAGTACCAGGCGTTCCAGACAAACTGGGGGCCGCTCTGGCGCAGGAAGTGCAGGTAGGCCCCGCCGTCCGGCGCCGGGTCCAGCCCGCAGGGGGTCCCCGCCGGGTGGGGCAGGGTGACGAACCGGCCGTCGGCGGTCTGCCGCCGCAGCTCGTACCCGGTGCGGATCAGGTCGGCCCCGGTGCGGGCGATCAGCGCCGTTACCGCCGCCAGGGCGCCGGGCAGGTAGAGGTCGTCGTCGTCACAAAAGCCCAGGTAGCGGCCCCGGGCTTCGGCCAGGGCGCGGTTGCGGGCGGCGCAGATGCCGCCGTTTTTCTGGGCGAACACCCGCACCCGGGGGTCGGCGGCGGCCAGCGAACGGGCCAGGGCCAGGCTGCCGTCGGCGGAACCGTCGTCCACCAGCAGCAGTTCCAGGTCGCCCTGGCTCTGGTCCAGCACGCTGCGGGCGGCTGCTTCCAGCGTGGCGGCGGCGTTGTACACCGGCATCAGGATGCTGAACAGCGGCGGTTGGGTTGTCGGTTGATTTTGCATCGGTCTCACCCGTTCTGCCTGTGTTTGAGCGCCGCATACACCTTGTCCCAGGGCAGCGGCAGGGGCAGCGCCCGCCGCAGGAAGGCGGTCTTCCAGCGGGCGTCCCGCAGGTCCCGGCCAAAGGCCCGGGGGTCCCGCAGATAGTCCGCCCGGCGGCGGGGGGCGGCCAGCGGCCATTCGCCGCCGTCATCCACCGTCAGGTCGCCCAGGGCGTCGGCCTCGGCGCGGCCGGGCGCACGGATCAGGTCCAGCAGCGCGGCGGCCGCATACTCGGCCGGCAGCCCCAGCCCGGCCCAGGGGCCGGCCAGCCAGTCGGCGGCAAAGTCCAGCGCACCGGCCCGGGCTGCCGCCACGGCCCCCGGCACCGGCGCCGGGTCTGCCGGGACCGCCGGGCGGGCCCCCTCCCCTGCCGGTTCGTAGGCGGTGGTGGGGGCGCAGGGTTCGGAGATCAGCCGTTCCAGCATCGGCTGGCCGGCCCAGTACCACAGCGGCGCCGGCCGCCCGCCGAACAGGAAGGCCGCGGCCCGGTCGGGCGGCAGCTGGGCGTGGAGGCGTTCGTCACAGGCCAGGTAGGCCCCCTGCAGCCGGGCGCCGGTCAGCTCTTCCAGGATGCGCTGGGTGGTGCCGCCGCTGCCGATGTCCACCAGGCAGACCGGGTCGCGGCCGATGCCCTCGCCGGCCAGGTAGGCCCGCGCCAGGCGGGCCTGGCGGCGCACCGGTTCCCCGGCCGGGCCCTTGGCCAGCGCGGCCGCTGCCAGCAGCAGTTCGCCGGCCGCCCGGCTCAGCGGACGGGTGCGCAGGTCGATCTCGGCGCCAGCCGGGTGGCCGGGCAGGGCGGTGCCGGGGGCAAAGCCCAGGTAAGCCAGCACCTGGGCGACGGTGAGCCGCTGGCGGGGCAGCGCGTCGGCCAGCAGGTCCAGCGCCCCGCCGGTGAGGGGGCGCAGCAGCAGCGCCGGGCACAGGCTGCGGCGGGACACCCGCAGGTACCCGCTTGCCCCGGCGCCGGCGGTCCGGTCATACAGCCGGCGCACCAGTTCCATGTCCCGGGCCAGAAAGACCATCCGCACCCCGGGGCGGGCATTGTCCCGCAGCCAGGCCGCAAAGGCCAGCAGCAGCGGGCCCAGCAGGGCATACCCCGCCGCCCCGGCCGGGTCCCGGGGACCCCGCCCCTGCAGGAAGGCGTACAGCGCCCCCTCCTCTGCCGAGGCGGGCGGCCCGTAGTGGGCCGGCGGGGCGGGCGGCGGCACCAGCAGGCAGCGGATGCCCGCCAGCGCGGCGCCCAGCGCGTCGGCCCGGCGGTCGTTGCCCACAAACAGCACCTGGGCGGGGCGCAGACCGGTCTGCCGCAGGAAGGTGCGGAACAGCCTGCCGCTGCGCTTTTGCACCCCGTATTCCGACGAGACGAACACTCCGTCCAGGAAATCGAACCCGGCCCGGCGCAGGATCTCCCCGATCTCGGCGGCGGGCAGGTACATATCCGACACCACATACACCCGCAGCCCCCGGTCCTTGCAGGCCCGGGCGGCGGCCAGCAGGTCGGGGTCGGGGCGCAGCACCGCCCGCTCGGCGGCACACTCGGCGGCCGGGTCGGCGCCGGCCAGTTCGGGGCAGGCGTAGATCTCGGCCAGGGTGACCTCCCGCCCCGGGTGCCGGGCGCGGGCGGCGGCCTCGGCGGCGCGGCGGGCGGCGGCGAAGCCGGGGCGGGCGCGGCCGGTGCGCTCCATCAGCGCAAACAGGTCGGCCGGGGCGGCCACGTCCCGGTACAGCAGCGTATCGAACACATCAAAAGCGACCGCCCGGCAGGAGCCGGCGGTCCGCTGAAGGTGTTGAAGCAGGCGTTGTTTGGTCATGGCGTTTCCTGTGGGTCGAGGGCGGGCAGGGCCGGGCGGAACCGCACGCCGGCGGCGAAGCCGCCCCAGATGATCCCCAGCCGGTAGCCCTTGCGGGGGCCGGGGCGCAGCAGCACCTGCAGGCTGTGCCAGGCATCCTTGGCCAGCAGCCACAGCCAGCCGCGCAGCCCTTCCCGCCGGTAAAGGACCACGTCGTTGCGGTAAAAATAGCGGTAGCGCTCCCACCGGTCGGGGGTGTCCAGCGCGATGTTGCAGGGGGTGGCGCGCTGCATGGCGTGGACCACCCGGCTGGCGGGCACCGTGTAGCAGGGGCGGGTGCGGGAGATGCGGCGGGTATACTCCCAGTCGTCGGACCAGATGAAGAACTCGGCAATGGGCAGCCCAAAGGCCCGCACCACCGCCCCGGGCAGGAAAAGCGAGACAAAGCTCGCCATGACCGAGGGGATGTGCGGGGCGTCGTAGCCGGGGATGTCCCGATAGGGGGTCGCCCGCTGGCGGTTCATCGGCTGGTCGGCCCCTTCAGGGGTGAGTGCCCGGGAGGACAGCCACCCGTACCCCCCGCCCAGGGCCCGGTCGGCCGCCAGCAGCGCCGCCAGGGCGCCGGGTTCGGGCAGGGTGTCGTCGTCCATCAGCCAGTAGAAATCATACCCGCGGGCCGCGGCAGCCCGCAGCCCCCAGGCAAAGCCGCCGGCCCCGCCCAGGTTGCGCCCGGTGCTGCGGTAGACAAGGCCCGGGTCGGCCCAGGCGGCCATGGCCGCGCCGGTGCCGTCGGTGCTGGCATTGTCGATGACCCACAGGTCCAGCGCCGCCCCGGGGCAGGCGGCCCGGCAGGCGGCCAGCGCCGCCAGGCAGCGGCGCAGCAGCGGCAGGCGGTTGTAGGTGACCACCACCGCCGCGATGCGTGGGGTGTGCAAAAGCGTTCAGTCCTTTTTGGGGAATAGTTTGCGCCACAAAAACGCGCTGCCCTTGCGCAGCCAGTGCTGGGGTTCCATGTGCAGCAGGGACAGTTCCTCGTAGGAGATGTTGTTGGTGATGAGCCAGGCGTCCAGCAGCCGTTCGCTGACAAAACCGAACACCCGCTTGTCGTTGGTGGAATAGTGGGAGATGTCCAGTTCCCGCTCCAGCTCGAAGAGGATGTCGAACAGCCAGGTGCAGTAGTGGTCCAGCAGCTCCCGCTTCATGACGAACATGTTGAAGTGGTGGCCGTGGGTCTTGGACATATACAGGTCGTAGGCGGGCAGGTACTCGGGGCATTTGCGGGCGATGATGGCCCGGGTGACCTCCAGGTCCTGCTTGTGGTGGGCATGGATGTACTGGGTGTAGTTGGTCTCGATATAATAGTGCCGCTCCTTGGGCAGAATGACGTTGGTGGTGGCCAGGATGCTGCCCAGCTCCTCATGCCGGATGACCCGCTGCCGCTTGGGGGCGAAGCGGTTCTGGCGGCTGGCGAAGTAGCGGCGGTAGTGGACAAGGCCGATGTAGTCGGCGTCGATGTTCTTCCAGGCCCAGTACAGGCCGGTGAGTTCGCAGAAATTCCAGTTGCGGTCGGAGATGTTTTCGCCGGTGTCGTCGCCCACATAGCCGATGTCCGGGTGGATGGCATGGCCCATCTGTACCGGCAGATACATGGGATCGTCCGGTACCCAGTAGGGCTTATGCGTCGCTATGATGATCTTCGTTTCCAACTCGGTTCCCCGCTTACAACGTCGTAGCCGCCGCGGGCCGCCGACCGTTCCTTCCATAACACATTTTTTTAATTTAGTATACCGCTTTTTTGCAAGAAAGCAAGTTACAGTTATATTAAGGGCGGCTCACTGGCCGGCGCTCTCGGCCTCCTCGGCCTCCAGGCGCTCCTGCTCCTCGCTGAGTTTTTCCCACTCGTCAAATTTTTCCTGCTGGTGGAAGCGGGCGTCGTCCAGTTCATCGCACTTGTCCCGCAGCAGCAGATGGTCCCGCAGCACCTCGGGGTCGTTGATCTCGCTTTCCAGCGCGACGATCTGGGCGCCCAGCTCCTCGATCTCGTTTTCCAGGGTGCGGATGCGGGTGCGCAGCTCGGCCCGGCGGCGGCGTTGTTCCTTGCCGTAGCCGCCGCGGGACCGCTCCTCCTTCTGGGCGGGGCGGGGGGCGGCGGGGGCGGTGTCCTGGGCGTGCAGGGCTTCGAAATCCCGGTAGAAGGTGGCCTTGCCGTCTTCCAGGTACAGGATCGGGCAGCCCAGCGTCTGCATCAGGTAGCGGTCGTGGGTGACCAGCAGCAGCGTGCCGGTGTAGGCGGCCAGCGCCTGGGTCAGGCTTTCCCGCATGTAGATGTCCAGGTGGTTGGTGGGTTCGTCCAGGAACATCAGGTTGGGGCGTTCCAGCGCCAGCTCGGCAAAGCGCAGGCGGGCGGCCTCGCCGCCCGAGAGGGTGGCGCAGTCCTTGAAGACCTGCTCGCCCCGGTAGCCGAAGCGGGCCAGGTGGCTGCGCACCTCCAGCTCGGTGAAGCGGGGGTACTGGTCCCAGATGGCGTCGATGACCCGCCCCACCCGGCGGGCCTGCTGTTGGGTGAAGACCCCCGGCTTGGCGCCGGAGCCCAGCCGCACCATGCCGCCAGAGGGTTTGCGCTTGCCGTCCAGCACCTGCAGCAGGGTGGACTTGCCGGCGCCGTTGGGGCCGGCGATGACCAGCTTGTCGCCCCGGTGGACGGTGTAGTCCAGCGGCTGCAGCAGGGTGCGCTCGCCGATGCGGATGGTCAGCCCTTTGAGGATGACCAGCTCGTCATAGGGTTCGATGTCGTATTCGAACCGGAAGTTCAGCCCCCGGCCGGGGCGCTCGGGGGCGTCCACGATCTCCAGCTTTTCCAGCTGCTTGCGGCGGCTCTGGGCCATCCTGGTGGTGGAGGCCCGCACCAGGTTGCGGTCGATGTAGTCCTGCAGTTTGGCGGCCTTTTCCACCGCGGCGTCGTGGAGTTTCTGCTGGCGCTCGTCGGCGGCCTCCCGCTGGGGCAGGTAGGCCGAATAGTTGCCCTTGTAGGTCAGGATGGTCTTGCCGGCCAGCTCCCAGATGCGGGTGCAGACGGCGTCCAGGAAATAGCGGTCGTGGCTGACCACCAGCACCGCGCCCCGGTAGGTCTTGAGGTAGCTTTCCAGCCAGTCCATCGTGGCCAGGTCCAGGTGGTTGGTGGGTTCGTCCAGGATCAGCACGTCGGGGCGTTCCAGCAGCAGGCGGGCCAGGCGCAGGCGGGTCTGTTCCCCGCCCGAAAGCACGCCGGCCTTCTTCTGCCAGGTGTCGGCCGGGAAGCCCATGCCGCTGAGCACCTTGCGGATCTGGGTGTCCATATTATAGGCATCCATCGCGTCGATCACCGCGATGCAGCGGGTGATCTGCTCTTCCAGGGCGGGGTGCTGGTCCGGGGCGGCCTTGGCCAGCTGTTTCTGCAGCGATTCCTGCTGCTGCATGGCGGCCAGCGCCGGCGAAAAAGCCTGGCGCATCGTCTCGTACACATCCCGGCCGGGTTCCAGCCGGCCGTTCTGTTCCAGGTAGCCGATGGTGATGCCGGCGGCAAAGGCGATCTCGCCCGCATCGGCGGAAAGTTCGCCGCACAGCACCCGCAGCAGCGTGGTCTTGCCGGTGCCGTTGGCCCCGATGATGCCGATGCGGTCCCCCCGCTCGACCCGGGCCGTGACCCCGGCCAGGACCTCGTGTTCGCCAAAGCTCTTGCCAAGGCCCTGCAGTTCGATCAACATGGTGTTTCACCTTTCTTCTCTTTTGTGGGAAGGCGGGCGCCCGCCGGGCCCGAAAGAAGCCGCTGCCCGGCAAAGCAGCGGCATCCTTGGTGTCAGATCCCTTCGTTTTGATGGCGGCGGTTGCGGGCGCCGATGTTTTCCAGTTCCTCCGGTTCCATGACGATGCGGTAAAGCGCTTCGTAGGAATCCACGGTAAATTTCGGTTCGATGCCGGTGTCGTTGTCCCGGCGGTCAAAGTTCACCCAGCAGGTGTCCAGCCCGGCGTTGCGTCCGCCGCGGATGTCGGCCAGCAGGTCGTCGCCCACCACCAGCACCCGGCTGCGGTTGGTCACCCCCAGGTCCCGCAGCGCGGCGTCAAAGATGCGGGCGTTGGGCTTGGCGGCGCCCACCTTCTCCGAGATATAGACCCCGTCCAGGAAGCGTTCCAGCCCGGCGTCCCGGATGCGGGACATCTGCACCTTGTGTGCGCCGTTGGAGACGATGGCCAGGGTGGCCACCTCGGCCAGCTCGTTCAGGGCGGTGAGGGCCCCGGGCATCAGGTCGGCATGGAGGGCGAGCTGCTCCTCATAGTAATCGTTCATCTCCCGGCCCTTGCCGTTGTCCGGCAGGTTCAGGGCCTTGAGGAATTGGCCGAAACGGACGGCAAACAGCTTGTTGCGGTTCAGCTCGCCCTTGGCCAGGCTGTCCCACAAACGGCGGTTGACCTGGTGGTAGGCGGTCAGGGCCGCGTCGTCGTGGGGCAGTTCGTAATGGATCAGCGTATCGGCCAGGGCCTTGCGCTCGGCCGCATCAAAGTCCAGCAGGGTGTTGTCAGCATCCAGCAAAAGGCAGGTATAGTAGGCCATGGTTTCTCCTGTTCTGCACCGGCGGGGGATCAGCCGCCGCTGGGTGTGCTCGTGGGGGTCGGCGTGGCCGCGGGAGCCGTGACGTTGAGCACGAACTCGGCGGTGGCGCCGTTGTTGGTGGCAAGGATATGGTACTCGCCCGGGGTGTCGGCCGAGAACTGGGCCGAGTTGCCGGTGGCGGACCAGTCGGGTTTCTGGGGGCAGGACCAGCTCACATCGCCGGAGGCGTTTTCCACCGTGGCGGTCAGGGTGGTGGCCTGGCCGGCCGGGATGGACTGGACGCCGGACACCGACACCCGGGTGGCGGGCTGCTCGACGGTGACGGTCACCTCGTTGGAGGCATAGACCCCGTCGATCTCGATGCCGGCGCGGATGGTGTAGGTGCCCTCCGACTCGGGGGTGAAGGTGAAGCTGTAGCCGTTGCGCTGCAGTTCGCCGTTGACCGCCCACTGCACGTTGTCGGTGTTGCCGTCCTCCTCATTGACCTTGAGGGTGGAGTGGAAGGTGATGCTCTCCCCCACCCGCATGGTCTGGTTGCCCTCGTCGATGGTCAGGGCGACGGTGGTCTTTTTGTTGAACATTGCGGTGACCGACAGGTCCTTGGTGACCAGGTCGTAGCGGGTGGCGTTGGTCTGGCCGTCGCTCCACTGGTAGAACTCATACCCTTCGGCCGCCACGGCGGTGACCGACACGGTGGAGCGGTCGTCCACCTCCATGGTCACGGTGGGCACGCCGCTGGTGTCGCTGGTCTTGAGGGTGCCTTTGCCCTCCTCCACCTCATAGGTGACGGTGTGCTTGCCCGGGGTGGCGGTGGGGGTGGGGCCGGGGGTGGCCTCGGCCGATGCCTGGGTGGCCCGCAGCGGGATGTCGCTGGTGTCGGGGCGGCGGTCCTCGGCGTCATAGGCGTGGGTGGTGACGTAGTTCAGCATCGCCTGGGCGCCGGATTCGCTGAAGCCGTTGGCGGTGACATAGCCGGCGTTGGCATAGCCGGTGCTGTCCTTGAGGACCTCGGCGGTGTTGAGCAGCTTGTAGCCGTCCTCATTGCAGGCCACCGCCAGCTGCTGGTTGATCTGGTCGATGAGGGTCTGGCGGGCGGCGGCGTTGTCCGAGGTCTCGGCCACCGGGGGCAGCGTGCTGACGATGAGATCACTGTAGGAGTAGGCGGTGTTCAGCGATTTGAGCACGTTGCGGAAGTCCATCAGGAAGCTGTCGGCGGTGGTCCCGTCGGAGAGATCGTCGCTGCCCAGCAGGATGACCACCCGGCGGGGCTTCATCTTGGCCAGGGCCTGGGGGATGGTGTAGGTGGCACTGTCGTTCGCAAAATTGATGCAGGATTTCTGCAGCACGTCCCCCAGCGTCAGCCCGTTGGCGCCCAGGTACTGATCCAGCTGGATCTGGCCGGTGGAGTAGAGGGAATCGACATAGCTGTCGCCCAGGAAGACCGTGGACCCCAGATAGTTGGAGTCCGAGGAGGTGGCTTCGGGCAGAACCGAATCCAGCGAGGTATCCAGCGGATAGGCCGACGGGTCATAGCCGCCGGAAGACGTTTTCCCGCCCAGCAGGTTCGGCAGCAGGACCCAGGACAGCAGGAAGGTGGCAACAACGGCCAGCACGCACAGTACCAGCACAAGGCAGGCGCGGCGCTGAGTGGGGCTGAAGGAACCCCGGCGGGAATCGTTGCGGCTCATAATGGGTAAGTACCTCCGTTCGAAAACTACAAAAGGTCGGCGCGGGCGGCGCTTGCGCCCCGGCCCAGGATCCAGGCGGTGAGTTCGGCGCAGTCCCCGGCCAGGAACCGGGGGCCGCAGGCTTCCAGCTCGGCCCGGCTGCCGTAACCGTACAGCACCCCGGCCGCAGGCAGGCCGCAGTCGGCGGCGCCCAGCAGGTCGTCCTGCCGGTCGCCCACCATCAGCACCCGCCGGCCGGCCAGGCGCGGGTCGGTCAGGACCTGGGCGATCACCGCGGTCTTGGTGTCCACGCTGGCGTCCATGCTGGCGCCGCCCACCCGGTCAAAATAGGGCAGCAGGCCCTGCTCTTCCAGGATGGGGGTCACCACCTCCACCGGTTTGCAGGTGGCGGTGGCCAGGTAGAGCCCCGCCTGCCGCAGCGCGGCGAGCATCGGCGCCACGCCGGGAAAGGGCGAGCACTCGTGCATACCGACCTGCGCATAGCGGGTGCGGTAGAAGTCCACCGCCCGCTCCACCTCGGCCTCGGTGGAAAAGTGCTGCGCAAAGCTCCAGCGCAGCGGCGGGCCCAGGTAGCGGGTGCAGTCGATCTGCGCCGGGTCCAGCCCCATCTGCCGGAAGGCGTAGGCAAAGGTATTGAGGATGCCGGGGCGGGAATGCAGCAGCGTTCCGTCCACGTCAAACAATACGGCGTCAAAGGCCCTCAAGGTCGATCTCCTCCTGCGGGTGGATTGGCCGGCACAATGCGGCAGCATACTAGTAAGTTAGATTATAGCATATTTGCCGGGATTTGAAAATCACTTTGTACGATTTTGCGGATTCGTCACATTTTCGTAACCCTTCCCCCGCCCGGGGCAGCAAAAAGGCGGCCGCGCAGCGGCCGCCTCAGGCGGTTGTGGGGTGCGGAGCGCCGGTCAGGAGAGCAGCATCCGGTCGTTGGCGAACTCGCCGTCGCTGACCTGCTCGAACCGGGCCAGCAGGTCGGAGACATGCAGCGCGGCCTTCTCGGCCCCGCGCACGTCGTAGATCACCCGGCCTTCGTACATCATGATCAGCCGGTTGCCGTACTTGATGGCGTCCTTCATGTTGTGGGTGATCATCAGGGTGGTCAGGCGGTGCTCCTGCACGATCTTTTCGGACAAGGCCAGCACCTTGGCCGCCGTCTTGGGGTCCAGCGCGGCGGTGTGTTCGTCCAGCAGCAGCAGTTTGGGCTTTTTCAGGGTGGCCATCAGCAGGGTGATGGCCTGCCGCTGCCCGCCGGACAAAAGCCCCACCTTGCTGGTCATCCGGTCTTCCAGGCCCAGGTCCAGCTCCTTGACCATCTCCCGGTATTCCGCCCGCTCCTTCGCCGAAATGCCGGTGCGCAGCGTGCGGGGTTCGCCCCGGCGGCGGGCCAGGGCCAGGTTTTCGTCGATGCCCATGGTGGCGGCGGTGCCCATCATCGGGTCCTGGAAGACCCGGCCGATGTAGCGGGCGCGTTTGTGTTCGGGCAGGCGGGTGATGTCCTTGCCGTCAATCAGGATCTTGCCCATATCCACCGGCCAGACCCCTGCCACCGCGTTGAGCATCGTGGATTTGCCGGCGCCGTTGCCGCCGATCACGGTGACGAAGTCGCCGTCCTCCAGCGTCAGGTCCAGCCCGTTGAGGGCCACCTTCTGGTTGACGGTGCCCGCATTGAAGGTCTTGTAGACATTTTTGATCTCAAGCATGTTTGTCGGCCCCCTTTGCCACCGTGGGTTTGGTGAAGTATTTTGCCTTCCAGTACGGGATGGCCAGGAAGATCGCCACCACCACGGCGCTGAACGCCTTGAGCAGGTCGGTGTCCACCTTGAACCAGATCACCACCTGGTAGACCAGGTAGTACACGACGCTGCCCACCGCCACGCTGAGCATTTTGAGGGCGAAGTTGTGGAAGACCTTGCCCAGCAGCGCCTCGCCGATGATGACGGCGGCCAGGCCGATGACGATGGACCCGCGGCCCATGTTGATGTCGGCAAAGCCCTGGTACTGGGCCAGCAGCGCGCCGGACAGCGCCACCAGACCGTTGGAGAGCATCAGCCCGATGACCTTGTTCAGGTTGGTGTTGATGCCCTGGGCCCGGGCCATGTTGGCGTTGCAGCCGGTGGCCCGGATGCCGCAGCCCAGCTCGGTGCCGAAGAACCAGTACAGCAGCCCGATGACCACCGCGATGACCACCGCCACCACCAGGATGGTGTTGCGCCAGAAGGGCACATCCTTGATATAGCGCAGCGAGACCAGCAGGTCGTACTTGTCCACATTGATGGCCTGGTTGGACTTGCCCATGATCTTGAGGTTGATGCTCCACAGCGCCAGCTGGGTCAGGATGCCGGCCAGGATCGGCTGGATGCCCATGAAGGTGTGGAAGATGCCGGTGACAAAGCCCGCCAGCAGCCCGGCGCCGGTGGCCGCCAGAATGGCCACCCAGACGTTGCAGCCCGCCAGCATGCACATGATGCAGACCGCGCCGCCGGTACACAGCGTGCCGTCCACCGTCAGGTCGGCGATGTCCAGCACCCGGTAGGTGATGTAGACGCCGATGGCCATGATGGCCCAGATCAACCCCTGCGCCACCGCGCCGGGCAGGGCGTTGACCAATGTCATGATATCCAAAAGAAACAAACCTCCCCGTTTTGCACCGGGCGCCCTGCGCCCTGTGCCCCGGCCGCCCAGGCGGCCGGAAAAAGTTATAGACTGTTATAGTATAGCAAAAAGGCGGGAAAAAGGGAAGCCCTTTTTCCCGCCTTTCCTCATCCGGCAGGTTGCCGGAGGGAAGGGTCATTCCTCAATGGCGACGTAGTCGTCGGGCACCGTGATGCCCAGCGCTTCACAGTTGCCGGGGTTGTACATCTTGGTGAAGTTGGGGGCGTACTCGATAGGCATGGCGGAGATGTCCGCTTCGCCAGTGAGCACCTTGACCGCCATCTCGCCGGTGGCATAGCCCAGGTCATAGTAGCTGATGGACAGGGTGGCCACGCCGCAGCCGGAGCAGATGCCCTGCTCGCCCGCGATGATGGGGACGCCGGCAGGCAGGCAGATGTTCTGGATGATCTCGGTGTTGGAGGCGGCGGTGTTGTCGGTGGGGATGTAGATGACATCGCAGCTGGTGGAGGCGTTGGTGGCGATGGTGGCCAAGTCGTTGGAATCGCTGAAGGAGTAATCCTCAACGGTGTAGCCCATCTCGGTCAGGTAGCCGGTGACCTGCTCCACCTGGTAGGCGCTGTTGGGCTCGGCGCTGCAGTACAGCATCCCCACGGTGGGGTACTGGTCCGCCGGGAAGAAGTCGGCCAGCATCTGGGCCTGCTGGTCCAGCGGGGCCAGGTCGCTGGTGCCGGAGACGTTGCCGCCCACGGTGCCGTCAAACCCGTCGATGCCCAGCGCCACGCCGTACTCGGTGACCGAGGTGCCCAGGATGGGGATGTCGGCGGTGCCGGCGGCGGCCGCCTGCAGGGCGCTGCTGCCGTTGGCCATGATCAGGTCGTACCCGCCCGACACAAAACCGTTGATGATGGTGGAGCAGGTGTTGGAATCGCCCTGGGCGTTCTGCTCGTCAAAGCTGACGCCGTCCTCGCCGAAGGCTTCCACCAGGGCGTCCTTGAAGCCCTGGGTGGCCGCGTCCAGCGCCTCGTGGGGCTGCTGCTGGCAGATGCCGATGGTGTAGCCGGCCGCGGCGGCGTCCCCGGCCGCGGTGCTCTCGGCGGTTTCGGTCTCGGCGGGGGTCTGGGCGGCTTCGCCGGTGTCGGCGGCCGCCGAGCTGCTGCCGGCGCCGCCGCAGCCGGCCAGGGACACCGCCAGACAGCCGGCGGTGAGTGCTGCCAAAATACGCTTTTTCATACAGGGTTCCTCCTCTTTCTGCTTTTGCACAACGGGGCGCCCGCCGGCCCTGCACAGGTCCCTCCCGGCGTTTGCCGCTTTAATGTGCTAAAGTATAGCACAGCTTTTGGCCGGATGCAAGCCGCTTGCTGACAAAATCGACCGGAAAACTTTGTAAGTTTCGACGAAAAAACGCCCCGACCGGGCGGATGAACCGGTCGGGGCTTGCGGGACGCGGATGCGGCGGGCTCCTGGGGGGCCCTACGGCGGGGCCGGGCCGCAGGGGCGGCGCGGTCGTTCCGGGCGGGGGTCACTCCTCCTGCCGCAGCCCGGTGAGGATGCCCCGGCGGTCCAGCGCCCGCAGGGCCGGCAGGGCGGCCAGCAGGGTCAGCCCGGTCAGCCCCGCCGCGACCGCGAGGATGGCGGCCCAGGGCAGGGTGAAGGAAAAGGCCCAGGCCGTGCGCAGCAGGCGGTATTCGGCCAGCAGGCAGACAAAGGCCAGCGGCAGTCCCCAGGCCAGCGCCTGCAGGGCGTAGAGCAGGCTTTGCAGCAGCACCATGCGGCGCAGGTCGGCCGGTTCCATCCCCACGCTGCGGAGCATGGCCAGTTCCCTGCCCCGCAGCGTCAGGCCGGTGGAGACGGTGTTGGCGATGTTGGCGGTGCCCAGCAGGGCGATGAGGGCTACGAACCCGTAAGCCAGGATGCGCAGCACCAGCAGCATCGACCGGTAGGCGGCAGCCTCGGCGGCGTTGTTCACCGGGTAGGCGCTGAGCCGGCCGCCTTCGGTCCCGGCCGCCGCCACGGTGTCGGTGAGCTCTGCAAGCAGGGCGGCGGGGTCGTCGGTCTCGTAGGCCAGGGTGTAGTTGCGGCGGCAGCTGGCCGCCGGGTCGCCGCCCCGCTCGGCATACCACCGGTCGAACACGGCCTGGGCCGCGCCGGCGCTGGTGTACAGTGTCAGCTGCCAGGCGCTGCCCGCCTGCCCGGCGTACTCCGGCCGTTGGGTGACGGCCTGCACCGACAGGGTCAGCGGCATCGTGTTGAAGCTCCAGGCCAGGGTATCGCCGGCGGTCAGGGTGGTCTGGGGGTTCAGGTCCAGCCGGCCGAAGTCCCCGGCGATGAACTGCCGGTTGGACAGGACCACCGGCAGGGTCTCGCCCGAAGGCTCGGCCGGGGCGCCGGCCAGGGCGGCATAGTCCTCGTCCGGCAGCACGGTGATGCGGGGCTGCATCGGGTAGCCGTCGGCCGTGGCGAAGATCTCGCCCCGGGCGACCTCGCTGAGCTGGCCGGCCTGCAGGGTCAGGTCCCCCCAGTAGATCTCCTCGGTGACGGTGAGGCCCTGGATCGGGGTATCGGGGTGGAGCAGCCGGTCCCAGGCGGGCAGCGCGGTCGGGTCGGCGGTGCCGTCGCTGGTCAGGTGGAGTTCGGCCTGGGCCTGCAGCGCCCCGTGGGTGGCGATGAAGTTGCGTTCCAGGTACAGCACCGCGCCGGAGGCCGCCACCGCCAGCACCACCACGACGGTGAGGGAACAGACGGTGGCCCGGTAATGGCGGTGGCAGCGGCGGGCAAACCGGGCGGCCAGCACCCCGGCCGGGCCGAACAGCCGGCCCGACAGCGCCCCTTCCCGCCCGCGGGTGGCGCGGACCCGGATCTCCCCCTGCTGGCGGATGGAGTCCATCGCCGAGGTGCGCCCCGCCTGCCGGGCCGGGCGCCAGGCGGCCAGGGCCACCACCAGCGCCGTGAGCAGCGCCGCCGCCCCCAGCAGCCGCCCTGCGGGAAAGACGCAGAGGGTCAGGCTGCCGCCCAGCCAGCCGACGGCCCTGCTGACCAGCGGCTGGACCAGGGTGAAGGCCAGTTTGACGCCGAGGCAGCCGGCCGCCACCCCCAGCGGGATGCTTGGCAGAGCCACGAAGACGGCTTCCCGCCAGAGGAACCCGGCTTTCTGCCGCGGGGTGGCCCCGGCGCTGGCCAGCAGCCCCAGGGTGCGGCGGCGCTCGGCCAGGCTGATGGAGAAGGAATTGAGGATGAGCAGCGCGGCGCCCGCCGTGATGAGCCCCAGCAGAAAGACCCGCAGCCCGCCGACGATCGCCTTGAACCGGCTGTTGTCGTAGGGGCGGACCCAGGGCTGCTCGGCAAAGGAGAGCAGCCCCGTGTTGTACCAGCTGCCGAAGCCTTCGGCCTGCAGGCGCTCGCCGGCGGCGCGGGCGGCGGCCAGGAAGGCGGCGCCGGTTTCCCGCAGTTCCAGCGGCTGGGCGGCGGCGTAGACCGCGAATTTCTCCCCCGCCGGCAGGGTGTCCAGCTGCAGGTAGATCGGCGGGAGCTCCACCAGGTCCGGGCCCAGCGTGGCCAGCAGCCGGCTTTCGCCGTACAGGCCGCTGACCGTCACGCAGCCTTCGCCTTCCGGGCCGGTATAGCGCAGCGTGTCGCCGGGGGCAACGCCCAGCCGGCGGGCCAGCCCGTCGGGCAGCAGCGCCTGGCCCGGGGCCGGGTAGCCGCCGTCGGTCAGGCGGGTGTTCTGGATCTCCAGCTGGTGGCCGGCCACCCGGACCAGCGGGACCTTTTCGCCGCCGACGGTGACGGCCGGGTTGGCCTGGCTGACCGCGCCGGTGCGCTGCAGCGAGACATCGGCCAGCAGCCGGGCGGCCGTTTCGCCGGGCAGCCCCTGGGTCTGCCAGTGGTAGGTGCCGGTCTGGGCCGCCGTGGCGCCATAGAGGGAACGCAGCACCGAATGGCTGCCCACCAGCACGGCGGTGAGCAGCGCCGCAGCCAGCAGGGTGCCCAGCACGGTGAGAAGGTAGCGGCCCCGGGCGGCGCGGATCTGGCGCAGGGCCAGGCGGGTGAGCAGTGTCATGGGCGCATCACCTCGTCCTTCTCCAGCCGGCCGTCCCGGAGGGACAGCACCCGGTCGGCCTGCCGGGCGATGGCCGGGTCGTGGGTGATGAGCAGCAGGGTCTGGCCCAGCTGCCTGTGGAATTGCTGAAGCAGCGCCAGGATGGCGGCGCTGTTTTTGGTGTCCAGGTTGCCGGTTGGTTCGTCGGCCAGCAGCAGCGCCGGGCGGGTGATGAGCGCCCGCCCCACCGAGACCCGCTGCTGCTGCCCGCCCGAAAGCTGGTTTGGCAGCGCGTGCAGCTTGTCGGCCAGGCCCAGCCGGGCGGCCAGTTCCATCAGGTGGCCCCGGTCGATGGGGCGCCGGTCCAGCAGCAGCGGCAGGGTCAGGTTTTCCTCCACCGTCAGCGCCGGGATCAGGTTGTAAAACTGGTAGACCAGCCCGATCTGCCGGCGGCGGAAGACGGCCAGCCGGCTTTCGGGCAAAGCGCCCAGGTCGGTGCCGTCCACAAAGACGGTGCCGGCGGTGGGGCGGTCCACCCCGCCGATGAGATGCAGCAGCGTGGATTTGCCCGAGCCGGAAGGCCCGACGATGGAGACAAAGCTGCCCCGCTCCACCGAAAAGTTCACATCTTGCAGGGCGGTGACGGCCGCTTCGCCCCGGCCGTAGACCCGGCCCAGGCCGCGGACCTGCAGCAGCGGGGCGCCGGGGCCCGCCGGGGGGTTGTTTTTCTGTGTCATAGGCGATCCTCCTTGTTCTGTGCGGGGCGGGCCCGGGTGGGTCCCTGCCCTTTGCTGCCAGCATACCACCCCCGGGTGGCGGATCGGTGACCGGGCGGGTGACGGTTTTGTCACACCGTCAGCCGCGGGAACCAGAAGGTGAAGCGGGCGCCGCCGGGGATGTTGGCGGCGGTGAGGGTGCCGCCCTGCCGGGTCAGGATGGACCGGGCCAGCGCCAGGCCGATGCCGGCGTGGTCGGCGGCGTCGCCCCGGCGGCTGCGGGCGGTGTAGAACCGTTCGAACAGGCGGGGCAGGTCGGCGGGGTCAATGCCCCCGCCGGTGTCCTCCACCGTCAGCGTCGCGCCCAGGGCGTCGGTTTGGGCGGCCAGGGTCAGCGTGCCGCCCCGGGGCATCTGCTCGACGCAGTTTTTCACCACGTTCTGCACGGCCTCCACCGTCCAGGACCGGTCGCAGAGGACGGCGGCGTTTTCGGGCAGGTCCAGCCGGCAGGCCACCCCCTGCAGCTCCATCGGGATGCGCAGCGGTTCCAGCGCCCGGTCCAGCAGCTCGGCCAGCGGCACCGGGGCCGGGGCGAGGGTGACGGCCCCGGCGTCCAGGCGGGAGAGTTTGAGCAGCGTCCCCACCAGCCACTGCATCCGGGTGAGCTGGGCGGTGAGGCTTTGGGCAAACTCCCGCCTGCGGTCGGGGGGCAGCGGGTCGGCCCCCAGCAGGTCGGCCAGCACCAGCGCGCTGGTGAGCGGCGTTTTGAGCTGGTGGGAGATGTCGCCCAGCGCCTGGGCCAGCAGGGTCTTGTCCCGCCCCAGCTGGTCGGCCTGGCGCTGCAGGGCGACGGTGATCTTGTACAGGTCGTTTTTCAGCAGGCTCAGCTCCCCTTCGGTGTTGCTGCGGATGTCCAGCACCCGGTCGCCCGCATAGACGGCGGCCAGGTAGGCGGCCAGGCGGCGCAGCTGGCGGTACCGCCAGGCCGTGAACACCGCGTACCCGGCCCCCAGCGCCGCCCCCAGCCCCAGCGCCGCCCACCCCGCCGCGCCGGGCGCAAGAAAGCCCGCCGCCGCGGCCAGGGCGGTGGCGGCCAGGCTGTACAGGGTCAGCAGGGCGATCTCACGGTTGCGAAGCATGGGGCACCTCCGGGGCCTGCAGGCGGTAGCCCAGCCCCCGCACCGTGGCGATGAGCGCCGGCGCGCCGGGGGTGTTGAGCTTGGCCCGCAGCCGTTTGATGTAGACGGTGAGGGTGTTGTCGTTGACAAAGTTGCCGCTTTCGTCCCACAGGGCGTCCAGCAGCTGGGCGCGGCTCAGCGTCTGGCCCGGGTGGGCCAGAAAGACCAGCAGCAGCTTGTATTCCAGCGCGGTCAGGGCCAGCGGTTCGCCGCCGCGGGTGACCTCGGCTTTCTGCAGGTCCACCCGCACCCCGCCGGGCAGCAGGCAGGCGGGCGGGGCGCGGCGGCGGCGCAGCACCGCCCGCAGCCGGCTTTGCAGTTCCCGTAAACGGAAGGGCTTGGCGATGTAATCGTCAGCCCCAAGGTCCAGCCCCAGCACCGTGTTGCCCTCGTCGTCCCGGGCGGTCAGGAAGACGGCGGGCTGGTCGGGGTCCAGCCGGCGGGCCCGGCGCAGCACCTCGAAGCCGCTGCCGTCGGGCAGGGTGATGTCCAGCAGCAGCAAATCGAAGCCCTCGGGCAAGGCGGCGCAGGCCGCGGCCTGGGTGGCGGCGCGGCGCACGGCGTAGCCCTCCTGCTCCAGGGCATAGCACAGCCCCCGGGCGATGGCGTCGTCGTCCTCCACAAGCAAAAGTTGGATGGGCATGGCTGCGCCCTCCTTTCAAGAATCTTCCTCTCCATTATAGCCGAAACCACCGGGCTGCGGGTGACAAAATCGTCAGATTCAGGGCCGGGGCCCGGCAAAAAGCCGGCAAAAAAGGCCGCGCTGCAAAAACGGGTTCTGCAGTGCGGCCTTGGAGAATGCCGGTTTGGGTTCGGGGTTCAGGCGAAGCGGGAGGCTTCGGCCCGGGCCAGGCGGAGGATGAAATCCTCCCGCGAGACGCAGGCGCGCAGGTTGCGCACCAGCGTTTCGTCGGACAGAAGGTTGACCAGCCGCGCCAGGATCAGCAGGTGGGCGCTCTCGGCGTCCGGGGGCACCGCCACCATGAAGGCCAGGTCCACCGGGCGGTTGTCCGGCGCGCCCCAGTCCACGCCGCGGCGCAGGGTCAGCGCCGCCACGCCGGGCGCCGCCACCCCCGCGCTGGCCGCATGGGGCAGGGCGATGCCCCCGCCGATGGCGGTGCTGCCGCCGGCGGTCTCCCGCTGGAGGATGGCGTTGTAGTAGGCAGTACCGTTGGTGATGACGCCGTTTGACTCCTGCAGTTCCACCAGCACGCCCAGGGCGTCGTCCCGGTCGGCCATGTCGGCGTGGAGCAGCACGCTGTCCCGGTTGAAAAGATCGCTTACCCGCACGGCGCATCCCTCCCTTTGGTCAGAGCGCGGTACACTCTTCGATGAGCTTGTACAGATATTCCCCCACGGCGCCGTCGGCGCAGCTGCAGTTGGTCACCTCGTCGGCGGCCGCCTTGACCTCCGGCGGGGCGTTGGCCACCGCCACCGAGTACCCGGCCGCCTGCATCATCTCCAGGTCGTTGTAATAGTCCCCGATGACGATGGTGTTTTCCAGCGGCACATTGAGCAGGGTACACAGGTCCCGCAGCGCCGAAGCCTTGCCCACGCTGGCGGGCATGATCTCGTAATAGATGCTGTTGGTGGCCAGGAAGTAGTTCTCCCGCCCGTAGTAGCGGGTCTTGGCGTACTGGCCCACCTTGCGGATGGTCTCGGGGTCGGCGGCGAACACCACCTTGACCCAGCCGTCGGGCACGCTTTCCACCGGGCAGGCCACGCTGGAGATCTTTTCGTCCACCTGATGGGCGTGGGTGTAGGGGTTGGCCCGCACCACATACATATCCCCGGCGCCGGCCATCACCTCCACCCCCAGGCGGGGGAACTTGGTCAGGATGTCCTGGATGGCGGCGGTGGCCTGGCCCCGCTCCAGCGTGGCGTGGCGCAGCACCCGGTCGGCGCCGAAGTCATAGAGCAGCGACCCGTTGCAGGAGATGGCCGGCAGCGAGAGCCGGATGTCCCCCAGCGCGGCCCGGATGGAGGCCGGCGGGCGGCCCGAGGCCACGGTGAAATGCCCGCCCATGCTGGTGAACAGCCGGATCACGGTGCGGTTGCATTCCGGGATGCCCTCCTTGGCCGTGAGCAGGGTGTTGTCCATATCGCAAAAGACGAGGAGATCTTTCAAATTCCGTTTCATCCGCGATGTTCCTTTCTCAACCGTTCCAGGAAAGTGGTGAAATAGGCGGGCAGCGGGCTGTCGAACCGCATCTCCTGCCCGGTGACAGGGTGGCGGAACCCCAGTTCCTTGGCGTGCAGGCACTGCCCCTGCAGCTCCCGGATCACGCTGCGCGGGCCGTAGACCGGGTCGCCGGCCAGCGGGTGGCCGATGTGGGCCATGTGGACCCGGATCTGGTGGGTGCGGCCGGTTTCCAGCCGGCAGGCCAGGAGGGTGAACCGGCCGAACCGTTCCAGCACCTGCCAGTGGGTGCAGGCCCGCTTGCCCTGCCCCGGGGTGACCGCCATCCGCTTGCGGTCCCGGGGGTCGCGGCCGATGGGGGCTTCGATGGTGCCGGCGTCCTGCCGGATGTTGCCGTACACCACCGCATGGTAGACCCGGTGGATGGCGTGGACGGCCATCTGCTCGGACAGGCCCTGGTGGGTCAGGTCGTCCTTGGCCACCACCAGCAGGCCGCTGGTGTCCTTGTCGATGCGGTGGACGATGCCCGGGCGGATGGCCCCGCCCACGCCGGACAGCTGCCCGCGGCAGTGGTACAGCAGCGCGTTGACCAGCGTGCCGTCCGGGTTGCCGGGGGCCGGGTGGACCACCATGCCCTTGGGTTTGTTGACCACCAGCAGGTGGTCGTCCTCATAGACGATGTCGAGGGGGATATCCTGGGGCTGCGCCTCGATGGGCTGCGGGTCGGGCAGGGTCAGGATGATGCGGTCGCCGGCGGCCAGCTTGTCCTTTTTGTTGGCCGGGGCGTCGTTGCGGCGCACAAAGCCCGCCTCCATCAGCCCCTGCAGGGCGCTGCGGGAGGGCGCCCCCGCCTGCCCGGCCAGCCAGCGGTCCAGCCGCTGGCCGGCGTCCGCCGGGGCGGCCGTGAATTCAAGTGTCTCCATGGCTGGGTTTGGGGGCGTCGGCGGGCGGGGCGGCGCTTTCCCGCCGCAGGTCGAGCAGCAAAAGCAGGATCAGCAGCGCCACCCCCACCGTGACGCAGATGTCGGCAAAATTGAAGACCGGGAACTGGATGAACTGGAAGTTCAGGTAGTCCACCACCGCGCCGGTGCGGGCCCGGTCGATGAAGTTGCCGATGCCCCCGCCGGCCACCAGCACCCAGACCGCCCGCTCGGCCAGCGCCATCCGCCGCAGCAGCAGGATGAGCAGCAGCGCCGCCAGGATCAGCCCGGTGGCGCCCAGCAGCAGCCCGCGGCGGCCGCTGAGCATCGAGAAGGCCATGCCGTCGTTGAGCACGAACTGCAGTTCCACCACGCCGGGCAGAAAGGGCATGGACCCCCGGGGCTGCAGCACGGCCACGGCCCAGGCTTTGATGAGCTGGTCCAGCCCGGCCAGCGCCGCCACCGCCAGCAGCGACAGCAGCCCGGCGCGCAGCCGGCCCGCCCTGTTTTGTGTTTGTTTCTCCATGGCAAAAATCGTCCTTATACGCCCACAAAGGGCCGTTGCTCAGCCGTTTTTGGTTGTGCAACAGCCCTTGGGCGGTTTTGTATCAGGCGCGGTCCAGCACCCGGGCGCAGCGCGGGCACAGGCCGTCCTCGCCCACCTGCTCGTCAAACTTCCAGCAGCGCAGGCACTTGTTGCCGGCGGCGCGGCCGGCTTCGACGCCAAGACCTTCCACCGTGCCCTGCACGCCGCCCTTGCCTTCGACCAGGGTGGCTTTGGACACGATCATCAGGTCGGCCAGTTCGTTCATCGGGATGGCGTTGAGCAGCTCGTAGACCGGGCCCTCGGCATACAGGGTCAGCGCGGCTTCCAGCGAGGAGCCGATGACCTTGTCGGCGCGGGCCTGCTCCAGCACCTTCTTCACATCGTCCCGCACCGCCATGATGCGGGCCCACTTGTCGGCAAAGGCCGCGTCGGCGGCGGGGCGGGCTTCGGGCATCTGCTCAAAGACCACATAGTCCTTCATGCCGGGGCACTTGGGCACATAGCTCCAGATCTCCTGGCTGGTGAAGCAGAGGATCGGCGCCAGCAGCTTGGTGAAGTCCACCAGCACCCGGTACAGCGCGGTCTGGGCGCAGCGGCGGGCGTGGAGGTCGGCGCAGTAGAGCCGGTCCTTGATCACGTCCATGTAGAAGTTGGACATGTCGATGACGCAGAAGTTGTAGATGGCGTGGTATGCGCGGGAGAAGTCGTAGCTGTCATAGGCGGCGCGCACGGTGCGGGTCAGCTCGTTGCAGGCTTCCAGCGCCCAGCGGTCGATCTCGAACAGCTGGTCGTCGGCCACGCAGTCCCGGGCGGGGTCAAAGCCTTCCAGGTTGCCCAGCATGAACCGGGCGGTGTTGCGCATCTTGCGGTAGGCTTCGGACAGCTGGCGGAAGATCTCCTTGCCGGCGCGCACATCGACGGTGTAGTCGCTGGAGGCGACCCACAGCCGGATGATGTCGGCGCCGTAGTCCCGGATGATCTCGGCGGGCTCCATGCCGTTGCCGGCGGATTTGTGCATCTGTTTGCCCTGGGCGTCCACCACCCAGCCGTGGCAGAGCACCCCTTTGTAGGGGGCGACGCCCTCGGTGGCCACGCAGGTCAGCAGGCTGGACTGGAACCAGCCGCGGAACTGGTCGGCGCCTTCCATGTAAAGATCCACCGGCCAGGCCAGCTCGGGGCGTTCCCGGCAGACGGCGCTCCAGGTGGAGCCGGAGTCGAACCAGACATCCATGATGTCGTGGTCCTTCTCCCAGTCGGCGGCGCCGCAGCTGCAGGTCTCGCCCTTGGGCATGATGTCGTTGGCGTCGTACTTGTACCAGGCGTCGCTGCCCTCCCGGCGGAACAGGTCGGACACCGCCCGGATGGAGGTTTCGGTGATGTGGTACTTGCCGCACTTTTTGCAGTAGAAGGCCGGGATGGGCACGCCCCAGACACGCTGGCGGGAGATGCACCAGTCGCTGCGGTCGCGGACCATGCCGGTCATGCGGTCATGGCCCCAGGCCGGCTGCCACTTGACCGCGTCAATGGCCTTGTACACGTCCTGCTTGAAGGGGTCGATGGAGCAGAACCACTGCTCGGTGGCCCGATAGATGATGGGATGGTGGCAGCGCCAGCAGTGGGGGTACTGGTGGATGATGTGTTCCACCCCCAGCAGGTGGCCGGTGCCGCGGATGTGTTCAAGGATCGCCTTGTTGGCGTCCCAGACCTTGAGGCCCGCGAACTCCCTGCCGCCCTCTTCGGTCAGGCGGCCGGCGGCGTCCACCGGCATGACGAAGGGCAGCTGCGGGTAGGGCACGCAGGCGTTGAAGTCGTCCTCGCCGTGGCCGGGCGCGGTATGTACGCAGCCGGTGCCGCTTTCGAGGGTGACGTGGTTGCCCAGGATGACCAGGCCCTTGCGGTCCAGGAAGGGGTGCTGGTACTCCATGAGTTCCAGCTCCCGGCCCGGCACCCGGGCGTCCAGCACGGTATAGTCGGTGATGCCGCAGGCAGCCATGGTGGCCTGCACCCGGCCCTCGGCCATCAGGTGGTAGTCCTCCCCCACCTTGACAAAGACATAGTCAAGGTCCGGGTGGACGCAGGTGGCCACGTTGGCGGGCAGGGTCCAGGTGGTGGTGGTCCAGATCACGACCCAGGCCCGGTCCAGCGGCACGCCGGCCGCGGCCAGCACGCCGTTGGGGTCGGCGGTGAGCTTGAAGCGGACATAGATGGAATCACAGGGGTCCTCGCCGTATTCGATCTCGGCTTCGGCCAGGGCGGTCTGGTCTTCGGGGCACCAGTAGACCACCCGGCGGCCCTTGTAGATGTAGCCCTTGAGGGCCATCTTGCCGAAGATCTCCACCTGGCGGGCCTCAAATTCCGGCTTGAGGGTCAGGTAGGGGTCGTCAAAGTCGCCCTGCACGCCCAGGCGCTGGAACTGGCTGTTCATCAGATCGATGTGTTCGGTGGCGAATTCGCGGCAGATGCGGCGCAGCTCCAGCTGGGAGATCTCGTTCTTCTTGTCCCCCAGCGAGCCCAGGGCCTTGAGCTCGATGGGCAGGCCGTGGGTATCGTAGCCGGGCACATAGGGGGCGCAGAAGCCCGCCATGTTCTTGTAGCGCAGAATGATGTCCTTGATGATCTTGTTCAGCGCGGTGCCCATGTGGATGCTGCCGTTGGCGTAGGGCGGGCCGTCGTGCAGAATGAAGCGGGGCTTGCCCTCGTTGTTCTTGATCATCTGCTCATAGACATGGTTCTTCTGCCAGTCTTCCAGCATACGGGGTTCCTTTTTCGGCAGTCCCGCCCGCATTTCGAAAGGCGTTTTCATCTTATGGATGGTATCGTTGTAATTCTGCGCCAAAATCGTACACTCTCCCTTGTCTCTATTGTGCTGAGCCCGGCCTCGGGCCCGCAGAACCCTGCGAACAGGGGTCAGTCGTTGTAATCCACACCCTGGAAGGAATCAAAGCCCGGGGGCAGCGGGTCCTCCGTCTGCTTGGGCTGGGCCTTGGGCTTGCGGGTGGTCTTTTTGGTGGTGCTGCCGCTGCGGCTGCGGGCGGCCTTTTTGGGGGCCGGGGCCGCGGCGGGTTCGGCAAACAGCGGGGCGGCGTCGGGCAGCGGGGCGGCGTCGGGGGCAGCCTCCGCCGGTTCCTCCTTGGGGGCGATGGCGAATTCCACCGTGCTGACCCGGCCGCCGGGCTCGCCGGTCTCCGGCTCCTCGCCGTAGTATTCCGTCTCCCCGTAGCCGGCGTCGGCGGGGGCGGGTTCCTCATAGGCCGGCTCCTCATAGGCGGGGGCCGGGGCAGGCGCGGGGGCCGGGGCGGGCTCGGCATAGTCCTGCACCGGCTCGGCGGGGGCGGGCTTGTCCGGCTCCTCGGCGTGTTCGGTGTATTCGGGGATCTTGCTGAGCACCTCGATGTGCTGACGGTACATGTCCATCAGGGTCTTTTTGAAGTTGGTGGCCTCTTTTTTCAGGGTGATGAGCTCCTGCTTGGCCAGCTCCACCTCGTCCCGGGCGTGCTGTTCCCGGTCCTCGGCCTTGATGGTGGCCGCCCGGATGATCTCGGCGGCCTTCTGCTTGGCCTCCCGGATGACGTTTTCGCCCAGGCGCTGGGCGTTGATCATGGTGGTGCGCAGGGTGTCTTCCTCGGCGCGGTACTGGTCGATGCGCTGGGCCAGGACCACGAGCTTTTTCTGCAGGTCCTCGTTCTCGGCGCTCAGGGCGTCCATGCTGTCGGCGACCTGTTTCAGGTAATCATCCACGTCCTCGCAGCGGTAGCCGCGCATGGCGCGTTCAAACGTCACGCGGCGCACGTCCTCCGAAGCAATCATCCGTCATTCCTCCTGTTCGGGGCACCCGGGCCTGCGCAGGGCCGGGGTGCCGGCAGTCAATATTGGAAAAAGGTGATGAAAATGCGGTCCTTGCGGCTTTTGCCGCCCACCGCCTGCAGCCGCCACCGCCCGGCCCCCCGCACCGTGAACAGGTCGTTTTCGTACACGGGCTCGTGGGCGCTGCGCAGCGGCAGGTGGTTGATCTCCACCCGGCCGGCGGCGATGGCGCCGGCGGCCAGTGCGCGGGAAGTGTTCATCATGGCGCCCAGCACCGCGTCGGCCCGCAGGCTGGGGACGGTGGCCTGGCGCAGCGTGCGCTCCGGCGCGGCCAGCACCCGGTCGGGCACGGCGTCGCACCGCTCGGCGCGCACCGGGCAGCGGCCGGCCTGGGTGAGCTCGGCGGCCAGGAAGTCCGCCTTGTCCTCCAGCACGAAGGCGTAGACCACCCCCGCGGCGTCCGGGTCGGGCAGGATGTCCCCCAGGCAGGTGCGCTGGATGCCCAGCCCCAGCAGCGCGCCCAGGTAGTCCCGGTGGGCGGGCGGCGGGGTGCCCTGGGCGGCAATGCGCAGCGCCGCCACCGGTTCCAGCGCCCAGCTGCCGGCGGGCTCGATGCAGAGCACCCGGCGTTCGGCCCCCGGGTAGCCGCCTTCCCAGCGGGTGCAGCCGCACCCGGCCCGGCAGACGGCCGCCCAGGCCAGGGATTGCTCCCGGTCGGACAGAAAGCCGGTGGCGCGGGGAAAGCCGCGGCTTTCGGCGGTGCGGCAGAGTTCCTCCACCCGGGTCATCAGGAAGCGTTCCGCCTCGTTCTGGGGCGGGACAAAACCCCGGCGGGCCTGTTCGGGCGGATCAGAAAAAGACGCCATTGTTTTCCAGCTCGTCGATCAGGTCGCCCATGATGTCCACGTTGTAGGGCGTGATGATGAAGGTGCTGGTGGCCACCCGCTTGATCTGGCCGTTGTTGGCGTAGGCCACGCCGGACAAAAAGTCGATCAGACGGCGGGAGACTTCCTTGTTGGTGGATTCCAGGTTGAGCACGACGGTGCGCTTGGCGTTGAGCTGGTCCGCGATGGTGGAGGCGTCGTCAAAGCGCTCCGGCTTGACCAGCACCACCTGCAGCTGGGTGGTGGCGTTGATGTTGACCACCTTGTTGCGCTGCTGGGCGGCTTCGGGCTGGGCGTACTCCTGGGCGGCCGGTCCCCCCTGGCCGCCGGCGAAGATCTCGTCCTCGGTATCGTCCACATAGGCATCCCCGTCGGGGTCCTGATTGATGCCCAGGACGTTTTTCAGACCATCGAACATGGACATGGTATATTTCTCCTCTTAACTTACTGTCTATGGTATGCGCCGCCCGGGCATCGGCCCGGACCGGCGGCCGCCGGGAACGGACAATACTCCCAGCGATATACATAGAATATTATCGTCATTTTTGGCCCGCTTGTCAAGGCGGGGCGCCGGAAAAATGCGTGGGGACGGCATCACACCCTAAACGAGCCCGCCGTCCTGCAGGTTTGGCCCCTCCACAATGATCTCGTCGTACAGGCGGACTTCGTTGTCTTCCGCTTCGGGGTCCAGCAGCAGGTAGTTCTCATCCTCGAACAGGACGACGATGCGGCGGAAGCGCTGCAGGCTGCCGTACTTCACATACACCCCCCGCTCGCCGTCCACGATGTGCATGGCCCGCTTGCTGACCCGGATGCCCTCGTAGGTGTTGAGGACGATCTCGGCGTCCTCCCGCCCCAGGCGGAGCACGTCGGCGTTGATGGTGCGGCATTCCAGCGTGATCTTGGCCAGGCCGGCGGTCTCGTCGGCGGCCACCTCGGTGACGGTGGCGTCCAGGGCCTCGTCCTGCTTGCCGGGCACCCGGATCTTGACGCTGGTCACCCCGTCAAAGCGGGCGGCGGTGTCCAGGTCGCAGACGCCGTAAAACCGCCAGGAAAAGCCGGTGACGATCCGCCCGGCCAGGTCCGACCCGGTGGTGGGGATCTCCTGCTGCAGCCGCTCGGAGAGGGCGGCGGCGGTGTCGCTTTTCAGCGTGTCTTCACTCAGGTCCAGCGGCAGGGCCGCGGCGGTGGAGATGAAGTAGCCGTTGCGGTCGGCGGTGATGGTCTGCAGCCCTTCCAGCGCGGCGGCGGCCGCATCCCGCTGGGTCTGCAGATCGGCCAGCGTCGCCGTAAAGCCGCTGGACTGGCCGGTGGAGATCTGCAGCCGGTTCTGGGCGAGCAGGAACTCATCGATGGCGTCGCTCATGCCGGTATAGCTGGCGGTGTCCAGCTGGTCCAGCAGGTTGAACAGGGCGGTGCGGGTCTGGGCGGTGAGCAGGGCCAGGTCGCTGCCCACCGAATTCTCCGACTTGGTGAGCAGGTCGATGATGCGGTCCAGCCGGTCCAGCTCCTCCCGCTGGGTGCTCTGGGCCGGGTCGGTGTAGATCTCGGCCAGGACGGTGCCCTCGGTGACCCGCTCGCCGTCCTCCACCAGATAGCCCAGGCTGCCGCCCCCCGACACCGGCACCGCGTCGAACATGGCGATGCCGGACAGCGGGACGGTGTCCTCCATCGAGGCGGAGATGGCCGTCTCGGTCTGATAGGTGCGCCCCAGGATGGTGTAAAGCTGCAGCACGATGTACACCGCCGCCAGCGCCAGCAGCATGCCGCCCATGACAAGTGCGGCCCGCACGGCGGCGCGGCGGCCGCGGTCCCGGTGGTCCATGGTTCCGGCACCCCCTTTCCAGGTATTGTCGGGCAGGGTTCAGCCCCCCTGCCCCCGGGCAAGAAACGCCCGCACCAGCGCCTCGGCCCGCTGCTGCACCGGCGGGGCGTCGGGTTCGTCCAGCCAAAGCCACTGCACCTCGCCCTGGTGGCGGAACCAGGTCAGCTGCCGCTTGGCGTAGCGGCGGGACGCCTGCTTGAGATCGGCCACGCAGCTTTCCAGCGGCGCCGCGCCCGCAAAGAAGGGGAACAGCTCCTTGTAGCCGATGGCCTGGGCGGCGGTGCGGTAGCGGTCCCGGTTTTCGTAGACGGTCCGCGCTTCATCGAGAAGGCCCGCCGCCATCATCCGGTCCACCCGCTCGTCGATGCGGCGGTAGAGGGTCTGCCGGTCCCGGAAGGCCAGGCAGAGGCAGAGGGACCGGTAGGGCGGTTCGGCCGGGCGGGCGGCCCGGCGCTCCTCGCTCATCCGGCGGCCGGTGGCGGCGTAGAGTTCCAGCGCCCGGATCACCCGGGGCAGGTTGTTGGGGTGGACGGCGGCCGCATACGCCGGGTCCACCCGCTGCAGTTCGGCATACAGGGCCTCCCGCCCTTCGGCTGCGGCCCGGCGCTCCAGCGCGGCGCGCAGGGCCGGGTCGGGCTTTTCGGGGGTGAAGTCCATGCCGCCCAGCAGGCTGGTCAGGTACAGCCCGGTCCCCCCTGCCAGGATCGGCAGGGTGCCGGCGGCGGTCAGCGTGTCGATGCAGCGGCCGGCCGCCGCGACGAAATCCGCCACGCTGAAGGGCTGCGCCGGGTCGAGGATGTCCAGCAGGTGGTGGGGCACCCCCTGCCGCTCCGCCTCGGTGGCCTTGGCGGTGCCGATGTCCAGCCCGCGGTAGACCTGCATCGAGTCGGCGCTGATGACCTCGCCGCCGAAGGCGCGGGCCAGGTGGACCGCCAGCGCGGTCTTGCCGGTGGCGGTGGGCCCGCCCACCGCCACCATGTCGGGCTTTTCAGACAAGGCGGCCAAACTGTTTTTCCAGCTCCTTCCGGGTGATTTTGAGCACGCAGGGGCGGCCGTGGGGGCAGAAGGGCGGCACCGTGCCGTCCAGGATCTTCTGGGCCAGGGCCACCATCTCCCGGGCGTTGGTGCGGTCGCCGGCCTTGATGGCCGCCCGGCAGGCGATGGAGTGCAGCACCCACTCGGTCTTTTCCCGCAGGGCGTCGCCGCCGCCGTTTTTCAGCCGGTCGGCCAGTTCCAGCAGCATGTCGCCCACATCCTCCACCGGCACGTCGGCGGGCACCGCTCGCACCAGCACGGTGGCGCCGCCGTAGTCCTCGGCCTCGATGCCGGCGTCCCCCAGCAGGTCCAGGTGCTCCATGACCGCCTGCTTTTCCTCGGCCGAAAGGTTCACCTGCACCGGCACCAGCAGCATCTGGGCGGGCACGTTGCCGTAATGTTCCGACAGCTGCTCAAACAAAATGCGCTCGTGGGCCGCGTGCTTGTCGATGAGGCAGAGCTCCCCTTCCCGTTCGGTGATGATGTAGGTCTTGAACACCTCCCCTACCAGCCGCAGCGGGGCGCTGGCCGGAGCCGGCGCAAAGGTCTGCTGTTCGGGGTCGGGCAGTGCGCTCAGCCCGCCGGGGTCCCGGGTTTCCTCCGCCCCGTCCGGCTGCTCCCCCGCCGGGGCGGGGGGCTGCGGCGCCGGTTCCAGGCCGGCGAGCGCCTGCTGCATGGCGTCGGGCAGTGTGCGGCCCCGGGCGTCGGGCAGGCTGTCCAGCGCCCCGGCCGCCTCGGCCGGGAAGGCGGCCGGTTCCCCGTCCGCCGTGTCGGGCAGGATGTCCAGCTCTGATTCCGGCCCGGTGGTGGGGACGGATTCCAGCCGGATGGTGTCGGGCACCGCCGGGACGTTGAGCCCCGGCACCCGGCGGGCGGGCAGCGGATCGGTGAGGGTGTGCAGCGCCCGGAACTCCGACGCCGACAGGGTGGCGAAGTGCTTCTGGGGCTGGGCCGCGGCGCCGGCGGGCCGGGCGGGGGCCGGGCGGGCGGCGGGGGCCGGGGCCGGCGCCTGGTCCGCTTCCGGCTCGGTGTGGCCCAGCTGGAAGCGGCACTCGCCGCTGCCGGGGGCGGCCAGGGCGGCGCGCACCGCCCGGTAGACCGCGTCAAAGACATCGCTTTCCCGGGCGAAGCGGATCTCGGTCTTGGCCGGGTGGACGTTCACATCCACCAGATCGGCGGGCAGTTCCAGCATCAGCACCGCGCCGGGGAACCGCCCCTGCATGACGGTGCCCTTGTAGGCGTTTTCCAGCCCGGCCATCATCGTGCGGTTTTTCACATACCGGCCGTTGACGTAGAAATGCTGGGCGCTGCGGGACCCGCGGCAGGCCCGGGGCGGGGTGATGAGGCCGGTGACCTTGTACACGCCGCTCTCCCCCGCCACCTCCAGCAGATCCCGGGCGAACTCCCGCCCGAGCACCGCGTAGGCGGCGCTGCGCAGGCTGCCGTCGCCGGGGGTGACGAACTGCTGCTTGCCGTCCCGCAGAAAGCGGAAGGAGATCTCGGGGTGGGACAGCGCCGCGTGGAGCACCGCCTCCGAGACAAAGGTGCCCTCGCTCACATCTTTTTTCAAAAACTTCATGCGGGCGGGGGTGTTGTAGAACAGGTCGTTCACCGTGATGGTGGTGCCGCGGGGGCGGGCGGCGGGTTCGAAGCCCCGGGGCTCGCCCCCCTCGATGCGGTAGAGGCAGGCGAATTCGTCCACATCGCTTTTGGTGAGCAGCTCCACCCGGGCCACGCTGGCGATGGAGGCCAGCGCCTCGCCCCGGAAGCCCAGGGTGTGGATGTGGGCCAGGTCGGCGGCGGTGGCGATCTTGCTGGTGGCGTGGCGGACGAAGGCGTTCTCGATGGAATCGGATTCGATGCCCGAGCCGTTGTCGATGATCTGCAGCTGCTCAATGCCGCCGCGCCGGATGGACAGGGTGATCTGGGTGGCGCCGGCGTCGATGGCGTTTTCCAGCAATTCCTTGGCCACCGAGGCGGGGCGCTCCACCACCTCGCCGGCGGCGATGAGTTCTGCGGTATGTTTGTCCAGCACATGGATCTGTGCCATGGGGTTCACCTGCCTTGATAGAATCGGGAGCCGGGGAAGCGCCCCCGGCCGGGGGGCCGTCCCGCCGGGTGCTTCCGGCCCCCGCCGTTTATTGCAATGCTTGCTTGAGTTCGTAGAGGAAGTTGAGGGCTTCCAGCGGGGTGAGGGTCTCCACGTCGATGTTGTGGAGCTTTTCCACCACCTCGCTGGGCACCGCCGGGTTCTGGTAGGCATCCACCGTGTCGAAGTCCAGCTGGATGGTGTTCTGCCGGCCGGGGGCCTGGGCTTCCAGCTGGCGCAGCACCGTGTGGGCCCGCCGGATGACCTTGTCGGGCAGGCCGGCCAGCTTGGCCACCTCGATGCCGTAGCTGTCGTCGGCCGGGCCGGCGACGATCCGGCGCAGGAAGGTGATGTCGTCCCCCCGCTTTTTCACCGCGATGTTGTAGTTTTTGACGCCGTACACGTCCTTGTCCATGCCGGTGAGTTCGTGGTAGTGGGTGGCGAAGAGGGTCTTGCAGCCGATGTTGTCGCAGATGTACTCGACAACGGCGCGGGCGATGCTCATGCCGTCAAAGGTGGAGGTGCCGCGGCCGATCTCGTCCAGGATGACCAGGCTGGAACGGCTGGCGTGCTGCAGGATCTCGGCCACCTCGGTCATCTCCACCATGAAGGTGGACTGGCCGGCGGCCAGGTCGTCCGAGGCGCCCACCCGGGTGAAGATGGCGTCCACCACCCCCACCCGGCACTTGGCCGCCGGCACGAAGCTGCCGATCTGGGCCATCAGCGCGATGAGGGCGTTCTGGCGCATGTAGGTGGATTTGCCGGCCATGTTGGGGCCGGTGATGATGAGCATCCGGTTGTCCCCTTCGTCCAGGGTGGTATCGTTGGGGACGAAAAGGCTGTCCTTGAGCATCTGCTCGATGACCGGGTGGCGGCCTTCGGCAATGTCCAGCACGTCGCTGGAATCCACCGTGGGCTTGACATAGTTGTTCTGCACGGCGGCCTCGGCAAAGGAGGCCAGCACGTCCAGCTGGGCCACCGCCGAGGCGGTGCGCTGCAGCCGCAGGATCTGGCCGGCAATGTCGCTGAGCAGGTCGGCAAAGAGCTGGTGTTCCAGCACCAGCAGCCGCTCGTTGGCGCCGAGGATCTTGTTTTCCAGCTCCTTGAGTTCGGGGGTGATGTACCGTTCGCCGGTGGTCAGGGTCTGTTTGCGGGTGAAGCTGTCCGGCACGCTGCCCACATAGCTGCGGCTGACCTCGATGTAATAGCCGAACACCTTGTTGAAGCCGATCTTCAGCTTGGGGATGCCGGTCTCCTCCCGCAGTTTGGCTTCCAGCTGGGAGAGCACCCCCTTGCCCCCGTGCATGATGTCCCGCAGCTCGTCCACCTCGGCGTTGTAGCCGGCGCGGATGGCGCCGCCGTCCTTGAGGTTGGCCGGCGGGTCGTCCACCAGGGCGCGGGTGATCTTGTCCAGGATGTCGGCCAGGGGGTCCACGGCGTCGGCCAGCCGGGTGAGCAGCGCCGCGTCCGCCGCCGCGGCCTGGGCCCTGACGGCGGGCAGCTGGCGGCAGGTATCCCCGAGGGCCTTGACCTCCCGCGGGGTGGCCGAACCGTAGAGGATGCGGGTGGTCAGCCGCTCGATGTCAAAGACATGGGACAGGGCTTCCTTGAGTTCAGCCCGGCCCACATTGGCATTGTACAGCGCGTCCACGGCGTCCAGCCGCTCGTTGATGGCCAGCGGGTCCACCAGGGGCTGCTCGATCCAGGCCCGCAGCATCCGCTTGCCCATCGAGGTCTCGGTCTTGTCCAGCACCCAGAGCAGCGTGCCCCGCTTTTCCCGGCCGCGCATCGTTTCGGTGAGTTCCAGGTTGGCCCGGGTCACCGGGGACAGCCGCATGTACTGGGCGTCGGCATAGTTCTGCACCGCCTTGATCCGGTCGATGCCGTGCTTCTGGGTCTCCTTCAGGTAGCCCAGCAGCGCCCCGAAGGCCGGGGCGGCCAGGCCGTCGGGGGCAAAACCGGTGGCTTTCTGCCATTCCGGCCCGAACTGCTGGGCCAGGGCCGGCTCCACCGCGGCGGGGCGGTAGCAGGCTTCCTCCCGCAGTTCCACCAGGGCGTTGGTGTGCTGCTTGATGTAGTTGGTCACATCCTTCAGGTCCAGCACCGCCGGGTTGATGAGGATCTCGCTGGGCATATACCGGCAGAGCTCGGTGATCAGCGCCCCGCCCATCTTTTCGGCGCTCAGCTCGGTGGCGTAGGCCTCGCCGGTGGAGATGTCGGCAAAGCAGATGCCGGCCTTCCAGCGGCTGCGGCTGCGCCGGGCGCAGATGGAGCAAAGGTAGTTGTTCTTGTCCTCGGCCAGCATGCTGGACTCGATGACGGTGCCCGGGGTGACCACCCGGATGATGTCCCGGCGGACCAGCCCCTTGGCGGCGGCGGGGTCCTCCATCTGCTCGCAGATGGCCACCTTGTACCCCTTGGCGATGAGCCGGGCCACATAGATCTCGTAAGAGTGGAAGGGCACGCCGCACATGGGGGCGCGCTCGTCGCCGCCGCAGGCCTTGCCGGTCAGGGTCAGTTCCAGTTCGCGGGAGGCCGTGAGGGCGTCGTCGTAAAACATCTCGTAGAAATCCCCGACACGGTAGAAGAGGATCTCGTTGGGATGCTGTTTTTTGATCTCAAAATACTGCTGCATCATGGGCGATACAGTTTGTCCGGCCATGCTTCACACTCCTGATTCTTGGATGATTGGGTGCGTAAGGTCCCTTGCCGGCCGCGCTCAGTGGCAGCCCGCGCAGGAGGCGCAGCTGCCGGTGCAGCCGCCGGCCGGCGGGTTGACGGTCATCGGGTCGCCGCCGTTCATGGCGGTGTTGATGATCGCGTCGATGTGGCTGATCAGCGCCTCGCACTCGGCTTTGGCGGTGTTGTAGCGGACCATGCCCTCGCTGGACATGATCTGGCTGTACAGGTCGTTGACCTTCTTGTTCAGCTCGGCGGTGCGGGCGGTGTCGGGTTCCGGCTTGCCCGCCTCGTTGTTCAGGTCCAGCCGGGCCAGGTTGAACTCCCCGATCAGGTTCTGCAGTTCCTGGTCGCTGTCGTTTTCCCGCCGGGCGGCGTCCAGTTCCAGGTAGCGGGGGTCGGTCTGCAGGGCCATGGCGGCCTTTTTGAAGAGATCAATGCAATCCATTTTGTATTCTCCTTCTATTATAGTACAATCTGTATCCGGTATTTGGTCGTTTTCGCCCGGTCAGTCTTCCGCCAGCCGGCCTGTCAGCATCGCGGCGCGGGCGCCGGTCAGTTCCACCCGGGCCCACTGGCCGATCCGGCTTTCGGGGGCCGGGAACTCCACCACCAGGTTGTTGTCCAGCCGGCCGTTGAGGGTGCCCGGCGTGCGGCCGGCCCCTTCCACCAGCACCCGGACGGTGCGGCCCACCAGCGCCGCCACCGCCGCGTGGGAGTGGCGTTCCTGCACCTTGAGCAGCCGTTCCATCCGGGCGGTCTTTTCGGCCCGGGGGGTGGGGTCCTCCATATCGGCGGCGGGGGTGCCCTCCCGCCGGGAATAGATGAAGGTGAACAGCTGCATGTAGCCCACCCCTTCCACCAGGTCCAGCGTACCCAGGAAGTCCTCCTCGGTCTCGCCGGGGAAGCCGACGATGATGTCGCTGGAGAAGGTCACGCCGGGGATCCTGGCCCGGGCATAGTCGATGAGCTGCCGGTACTGGGCGACGGTGTAGTGCCGGTTCATGAGCTTGAGCAGCCGGTCGCTGCCGCACTGCACCGGCAGGTGGATGTGCTTGCAGACCTTCGGCTGGGCGGCGATGGTGTCGATGAGCTTGGGGGAGGCGTCCTTGGGGTGGCTGGTCATGAAGCGGATCTGGTAATCGCCGGGGACCCGGCACAGCAGGTCGAGCAGGTCGGCAAAGTCGATGGGGTTTTCCAGCCCTTTGCCGTAGCTGTTGACGTTCTGCCCCAGCAGGGTGATCTCCTTGTAGCCGGCCTGCACCAGGCTGCGGAACTCGGCCAGGATGGCGTCGGGTTCACGGCTGCGCTCCCGCCCGCGGACGTAGGGCACGATGCAGTAGGTGCAGAAGTTGTCGCAGCCGTACATGATGGGCAGCCAGGCCCGGAAGCCGGAGTCCCGCCGGATGGGCAGGTCCTCCACCACCGCGTTGCGGGTGCGGGGCTCCTCCAGATACCGCCGGCCCTTGCAGAACCGCTCGGCCAGCATGGCGGGCAGGCGGTCGATGCCGTCCACCCCGAACACCAGGTCCACATAGGGGTAGCTGCGGCGCAGTTTGTCCACGATGCGGGGCTGCTGGGCCATGCAGCCGCAGACCCCGATGACCAGCTTCGGGTTGCGGGCCTTGAGCTGCTTGAGGGCGCCCACATTGCCGAAGACCCGCTGCTCGGCATGTTCCCGCACGGCGCAGGTGTTGAAAAGGATCAGGTCGGCCTGTTCCAGGGTGTCGGTCAGGCCGAAGCCCACGTCCTGCAGCACGCCGCAGATCTTTTCGCCGTCGTTGACGTTCTGCTGGCAGCCGAAGCTGTGGACATAGGCCATGGGCGGCGCGTCCGGGTAGGCGGCGGCGATTACCGCCGCGGCGGCCGCGTCATGGGTGTAGGTGAGTTTTTCCAAGGTTGCCCCCTCCGGGTGTTGTGATGCGTGAAGGGACGCCGCCGGCGGCGCCGGCCGGGGATCCCGCCCCGCCGCGCACCGAGGGGCACACGTCCAGATATACTGTATTAGTATACCGCAACGCCGGGAAATACACAAGATGCCCGGGGGGTGAAATTTGCGCCGGCCGGCCCCGGGGGTGTACCCGCCGGGCCGGGTGTGGTATACTGGGCAGAAAAAGGAGGGTGATCCCATGAACCGCATCCTGCTGGTGGAGGATGATGAAGCGCTGTGTACCGGCATCGCGCTGGCGCTGGGCACACCGGAGGTCCGCCTGACCGCCTGCCGTACCCTGGCCGCGGCCCGGGCCGCGCTGGCCGGGCAGAGCTTTGAGCTGCTGATCCTGGATGTGAACCTGCCGGACGGCAGCGCGCTGGACCTGGTGCGGGGGCTGCGCCCCCGGGACCCGGTGCCGGTGCTGCTGCTCACCGCCAACGACCTGGAGGTGGACATCGTCAACGGGCTGGAGGCCGGGGCCGACGACTATGTGACCAAGCCCTTCAGCCTGGCGGTGCTGCGGGCGCGGGTGGCGGCGCTGCTGCGGCGGGGCCGCGCCCGGCCGGCCTCGGTGTACCGGCAGGACGGGCTGGTCTTTGACTTTGCGGCCCCGGCCTTCTGGCGGGCGGGCGAGCCGCTGACCCTGAGCCCCACCGAACAGCGGCTGCTGCGGCTGCTGGCCGGGGCGGCGGCCCGCCTCCCTGCCCGGCCGGATGCAGAGCGGACGGAAAAGCCGGGCGCCGGGCATGGAAAACGACCCTCCGGGAAAGCGGAATCCCGCTTTCCGGAGGGTCGTTTTGCTGTGATGCGTTTTCCTGCCGGCGCGGGGTCAGCCCCCGGCCCGGCGGCGGGCGGGTTTTGCCTCGGCGGCGGCCTGCAGTTCCCTGGTGCGGGCCAGCACCGGGCCCAGGTACTGCCCGGTGAAGGAAGCCGGGTTTTCGGCCACCTGTTCGGGGGTGCCGGTGGCGACCACCTGGCCGCCGCCGCTGCCCCCCTCCGGCCCCAGGTCGATCAGGTAATCGGCCCGCTTGATGACATCCAGATTGTGCTCGATGACGATGACGGTGTTGCCCGCATCCACCAGCTTGTCCAGCACCTTGACCAGCCGGTGGACATCGGCCACATGCAGGCCGGTGGTGGGTTCGTCCAGGATATAGACGGTCTGGCCGGTGTCCCGCCGGGCCAGCTCGTTGGCCAGCTTGACCCGCTGGGCTTCGCCGCCGGACAGGGTCGTGGCCGCCTGGCCCAGCTGGATATACCCGAGCCCCACCTCCTGCAGCGTCTGCAGTTTGCGGGCGATCTTGGGCTGGTTGGCAAAGAAGACGCAGGCTTCCTCCACCGTCATGTTCAGCACGTCGGAGATGTTTTTGTCCCGGTAGTGGACCTCCAGCGTCTCCCGGTTGTACCGTTTGCCCTTGCAGACATCGCAGGGCACAAAGATGTCGGGCAGAAAGTGCATCTCGATCTGCAGGATGCCGCCGCCCTCGCAGGCTTCGCACCGGCCGCCCTTGACGTTGAAGCTGAACCGGCCGGGGCCGTAGCCCCGGGCCTTGGCGTCCTGGGTGTTGGCGAACAGCGTGCGGATGTCGCTGAACACGCCGGTGTAGGTGGCGGGGTTGGAGCGCGGGGTGCGGCCGATGGGGCTCTGGTCGATGCCGATGACCTTGTCCACCCACTCCATGCCCTGGACCTCGTCACAGCTGCCGGGGCGGCTGCGGGCGCCGTTCATGGCGGCGGCCAGCGTTTTGTAGAGGATCTCGTTGACCAGGGTGGATTTGCCCGACCCGGACACCCCGGTGACGCAGATGAACTTGCCCAGCGGGAAGTCCACCGTCAGGTCCCGGAGGTTGTTTTCCCGCGCACCCACCACCCGCAGGAACTTGCCGTTGCCGGGGCGGCGGGCGGCGGGCACGCCGACGAACTTGCGGCCCGAAAGGTACTGCCCGGTGATGGAGCGCCGGACCTTGCAGATGTCGGCCACGCTGCCGGCGGCCACGATCTCGCCGCCATGGACCCCGGCGCCGGGGCCCACATCCACCAGGTAGTCGGCCTGGCGCATGGTGTCCTCGTCATGTTCCACCACAATCAGGGTGTTGCCCAGGTCCCGCAGCCGCTTCATGGTGGCGATGAGCTTGTCGTTGTCCCGCTGGTGCAGGCCGATGCTGGGTTCGTCCAGCACATAGAGCACCCCGGTCAGCGCGCTGCCGATCTGGGTGGCCAGCCGGATGCGCTGGCTTTCGCCGCCGGACAGCGAGGCCGCCCCGCGGGACAGGGTCAGGTACCCCAGCCCCACGCTGCGCAGAAAGCCCAGCCGTTCCCGGACTTCCTTGAAGATGGGTGCGCCGATCATCCCGTCCCGCTCCGAGACCTTGGCGGTCTCGATGAAATCCAGCTCCTGCTGAATGCTCATCTCGCAGAAATCCGCGATGTTGATGCCGCCCACCGTCACCGCCAGGCTGGCGGGCTTGAGCCGCTTGCCGTGGCAGGCGGGGCATTCCTCGCTGGACATGACCTGGGCGATCTCCTCCTTGACCCACTCGCTGCCGGTCTCCCGGAAGCGGCGTTCCAGGTTGGGGACGATGCCCTCGAACTCGTTTTTGTAGGTGCCGGAGCCGAACATGTTCTCCCGCTGCATCTCGATCTTTTCGCCCTTGGTGCCGTAGAGGATGGCCTCCAGCCCTTCCTTGGGGATGTCCTTGAGCGGTGTGTCCAGCGTAAAGCCGTAGCGCTTGCCAAGGGCCTTGTAGTACATTTCGGAGATGGAGCCCTCGGCATAATACCAGCCGCTGGCCTTGATGCCCCCTTCCCGGATGGACTTGCGCCGGTCGGGCAGGATGCGGGCCGGGTCCACCTTCATGAAGGTGCCCAGGCCGGTGCAGGTCTCGCAGGCGCCGAAGGGGTTGTTGAAGCTGAACATCCGGGGGTTGAGCTCCTCAATGGAGACGCCGTGTTCGGGGCAGGCATAGTTCTGGCTGAAGGTCATCGGCTCGCCGCCGATCACATCCACCGTCACCAGTCCGCCGGTGAGCGAGAGGGCGGTTTCGAGGGAGTCGGCCAGCCGGCTGCGGATGGTGTCCGACATGGAGAGCCGGTCCACCACGATCTCGACGGTGTGCTTGATGTTCTTTTCCAGCCGGATCTCCTCGTCCAGATCATACATGTTGCCGTCGATGCGCACCCGGGCGTAGCCGCCCCGGCGGGCGGCGTCCAGCTCCTTGGCCTGGGTGCCCTTGCGGCCCCGCACCACCGGCGCCAGCACCTGGAAGCGGGTGCGCTCGGGCAGGCGCATGACCTCGTCCACCATCTCGTCCACGCTCTGCTGGCTGATGGGCCGGCCGCAGACCGGGCAGTGGGGGATGCCGATGCGGGCGTACATCAGGCGCAGATAGTCGTAGATCTCGGTGACGGTGCCGACGGTGGACCGGGGGTTGTGGGAGGTGGTCTTCTGGTCGATGGAGATGGCCGGCGACAGGCCGGTGATCTCGTCCACATCCGGCTTTTCCATCTGGCCCAGGAACTGCCGGGCGTAGCTGGAAAGGCTTTCCATATACCGGCGCTGGCCGTCGGCGTAGATGGTGTCGAAGGCCAGGCTGGACTTGCCCGACCCGGACAGGCCGGTCATGACGATCAGCTTGTTGCGGGGCAGCGTCAGATCGACGTTTTTCAGGTTGTGCTCCCGCGCACCTTTGATGACGATGCGCTGGTTGGCGTCGATGGCGATTTTCTTCTGGGGGCTCACTTTGTCTTCCTCCTGCCTTTTCGCTTCTTGTCCGCGGCCCGGCGCTCGCCGGCGTCGGCGTCCGGGTCTTCGCCCCGCTCCAGCCGGGCGATCTCGTCCCGCAGGAAGGCCGCGTGTTCAAACTGCAGCAGCCTGGCGGCCTCCTTCATCTCGCGGGTCAGGCGGGCGATGGTCTGTTCCCGCTCGGCGCGGCTCATGCGGCGCCGGCGCATCTTTTTGTTCTCCTCCGACATGCTGATCTCCAGCCCGCCGCCGATGGCCTTGACGATGGTCCGGGGCACGATGCCGTGGGCCTGGTTGTAGGCGTCCTGGATGGCGCGGCGGCGCTCGGTCTCCCGGATGGCCCGCTCCATGCTGGGGGTGACCTCGTCGGCATACATGATGACCATGCCGTTGGCGTTGCGGGCGGCGCGGCCGATGGTCTGGATCAGGCTTGTCTCGCTGCGCAGGAACCCTTCCTTGTCGGCGTCGAGAATGGCGATCAGCGACACTTCGGGCAGGTCGAGACCTTCCCGCAGCAGGTTGATGCCGACGATCACGTCGATGGCGCCGGTGCGCAGGTCCTTGATGATCTCCATCCGCTCGAAGGTGTCCACCTCGTGGTGCATATACTTGGTCTTGACGCCGTGCTCCTCCAGATAGTCGGTAAGGTCCTCGGCCATCTTGACGGTCAGGGTGGTGACCAGGGCCCGCTCGCCCCGGTCGATGCGGGTGCGGATCTCGCCCAGCAGGTCCTCGATCTGGCCTTCCACCGGGCGCACGCTGATCTGCGGGTCCAGCAGGCCGGTGGGGCGGATGACCTGCTCGGCCACCCGGGAGGAGTGGGCTTTCTCATAGTCGCCGGGGGTGGCGCTGACAAAGATGGTCTGGCCGACCTTCGACTCGAACTCCTCAAACCGCAGCGGGCGGTTGTCAAAGGCCGAAGGCAGGCGGAAGCCGTATTCCACCAGCGTCTTTTTGCGGCTGTAGTCGCCGCCGAACATTCCCCGCACCTGGGGCAGCATGACGTGGCTTTCGTCCACCAGCAGCAGGAAATCCTCGGGGAAATAGTCCAGCAGCGTCGTGGGGGTGGACCCGGGCGCCCGGCCGGACAGCACGGCGGAATAGTTTTCGATGCCCTTGCAGGTGCCCACCTCCTGCAGCATCTCCATGTCATATTTGGTGCGCTGGGCGATGCGCTGGGCTTCGATGAGCTTGCCGGCCTCGGTGAAGGCGCGGACCTGCTCCTCCATCTCCTGCCGGATCTTGGCCAGGCCGGCCTGCATCTTCTCCGGCCCGACGATGTAGTGGGAGGCCGGGAAGATCGCCACATGCCGCACCACATTGCGCCGCTCGCCGGTGAGGGGGTCGAACTCACAGATGCGGTCGATCTCGTCGCCGAAAAATTCCACCCGGATGGCCAGCTCGTCGTTGTAGGCCAGGTGGATGTCCACAATATCCCCCCGGACCCGGAACTTGTTGCGGATGAAGTTCACATCGTTGCGCTCATACTGCAGCTTGACCAGCCGGCGGCAGAGCTCGTCCCGGTCCATCTGCATACCGGGGCGCAGGCTGATGACCATGCTGCGGTAGTCGATGGGGTCGCCCAGGGAGTAGATGCAGGAGACGCTGGCCACGATGATGACGTTGCGCTGCTCGGACAAGGCCGCGGTGGCCGAATGGCGCAGCCGGTCGATCTCGTCGTTGATGGCGCTGTCCTTCTCGATGTAGGTGTCGGTGGAGGGGATGTAGGCTTCGGGCTGGTAATAGTCGTAGTAACTCACAAAATATTCCACCGCATCGTCGGGGAAAAAGCCCCGCATCTCGGTGCAGATCTGGCTGGCCAGCGTCTTGTTGGGTTCAAGGATCAGGGTGGGGCGGTTGCACCGGGCGATGATGTTGGCCATCGTGAAGGTCTTGCCCGAGCCGGTCACCCCCAGCAGCGTCTGGCCCTTGTCGCCGGCCAGCACGCCGCGGGTCAGCGCCTCGATGGCCTGGGGCTGGTCGCCGGTGGGGGCAAAAGGAGCCTGCAGGTGAAAAATGCTCTCGTTGGTCTCGGTCATGGTGCCCTCCCCTGTTGCGGCGCGCCGGGGCGCGGCCGGTTTTAACAACCTAAAATCGTTTTAACAACTATATGGTGTTACACTCTGTCCTTATTATAGAACAACCGCCCGGGAAAGTAAAGGGTCCGCCCGGGGAAATTTTTGCCCCGGGCCGCGCCCTTCATTCCTCCGGGTGTTCCCGCTGATATTCCGCGATGACCCGCAGGAATTCCATGCCGTAGCGCCGGGCCCGGGCGTCGCCCACCCCCGATATGCGCAGGAAGTCGCCGGTGGTGCGCGGGCGCTTTTCGGCCATCTCGGTCAGGGAGGCGTTGGTGAAGATCACATAGGCGGGCAGGTGCTGCCGCTGGGCCAGCTGGTTGCGCAGCGCCTTGAGCCGGTCCAGCAGGCTGTCGGCGTCGGCGCCGGCAGGCTGCGGCCGGCGGGCGGGGCGGCCGGCCGGGGGCGCTGGCCGGGGGGCGGGGCGGCGCTCGGTCATGGTGACGGTGCGGCCGTGGAACAGCACCTCGCCGGCCGGCGCCCCCAGCCGCAGCACCGGGTACTCGTCGCCGGCAGGCACCACATAGCCCTGCTCTTCCAGTGCGTCCAGGTACTGGCGCATCCGGGCGGGCGGGGTGTCCTTCATGATGCCGTAGGTGGGCAGCCGGTCCAGCCCGCGGTTCAGGGTGTTTTTGTCCCGGCTGCCCCGCAGCATCTGCACCAGCGCCACCACCCCCAGCCCGCCGGGCCAGCGCTTCTGGATGCGGGCCAGACCGGAGAGGATCTTCTGGGCTTCGGTGGTGATGTCGGTCTCCACAAAATCGCCGCAGCAGTTGCCGCAGTTGCCGCACTTGCCGGGGTGGTGTTCGCCGAAATATTCCAGCAGCACCCCCCGCAGGCAGCGGGTGGTCTTGCAGTAGGCCACCATCCGGTCCAGCCGTTCCAGCTCCCGGGCCCGGACCGTCCCGGCCTGGGCGGGGGTCAGGTCCTCGTTGTCGGTATTGTTGTCGATGAAATAGCGGGCGGTCTGCACATCCCCCAGCGAGAACAGCAGGATGCACTCGGCCTTTTCGCCGTCGCGGCCGGCGCGGCCGGCTTCCTGGTAGTAGTTTTCCAGGTTTTTGGGCATATTATAATGCAGCACGAAACTCACATTGGATTTGTCGATGCCCATGCCGAAGGCGTTGGTGGCCACCATGACCCGGCGGCGGTCGTAGACGAAATCCTCCTGGTTCTTCTGCCGTTCGCCGGCTTCCAGCCCGGCGTGGTAGCGGGTGGCCGGGATGCCCGCCGCCCGCAGCTGGCGGCAGAGGGATTCGACGCTTTTGCGGGTGGCGCAGTAGACGATGCCGCTTTTGCCCGGGTGGTCGAGGATGTACTCCTCCACATAGCGTTCCTTGTCCCGGGGGCGGGCCACCGCGAAATAGAGGTTGGGCCGGTCGAAGCCGGTGGTCAGGGTAAGCGGGTCGCGCAGCCCCAGCAGCGCCGCGATGTCCGCCTTGACCTGTTCGGTGGCGGTGGCGGTGAAGGCCCCCACCACCGGGCGGCGGGGCAGCCGGGCGAGAAAATCCGCGATCTTCAGGTAGCTGGGGCGGAAATCCTGCCCCCACTGGGAGACGCAGTGGGCTTCGTCCACCGCCACCAGCCCCACATCCAGCCGCAGGGCCAGGTGGAGGAAGCTGTCGGTCTCCAGCCGCTCGGGCGCCACATACAGGATGCGGAAAGCCCCGTCCAGCGCCGACGAGACGATCTCCCGGTAAGTCTCCTCGGCCTGGCCGGAGTGGATGCAGGCGGCGGGGATGCCGGCTTCCCGCAGAGCGGCGACCTGGTCCTGCATCAGCGAGATCAGCGGCGAGACGACCAGCGTGACCCCCCGGCGCAGCACCGCCGGGATCTGGTAGCAGGCTGACTTGCCGGCGCCGGTGGGCATGACGGCCAGCACGTCCCGCCCGGCCAGCAGCGCGTCGATGACGGCTTCCTGGCCGGGGCGGAAGGCGGTGTGGCCGAAATAGGTTTTGAGGGCGCTATATTTATCCATGGGTGCTCCCGCCCGGCCAGGCCGGGTCTTTGTGAACATTTTACAAATTTTACAGGATTTCCGTAAAAGTATTTTACTTTTCGCAGAGAGATTGCTATAATAAAGGTACGGTAACCCGCCCGCCGAAGGCCGGCCCCGACGCGGCCGGGCGCCGAGAAGCCGGCGCGCCCCCGCCGGGTGCGCGCCGAATAAGGGAGGTTGTCCTATGAAAGTCACATGTACCGGTCGCCGTGTCACCTTGAAGCAGAGTTTCATCGATCTGGCGGAGAAGAAGCTGGCCAAGCTGGATAAGTTCTTCCCCGAGGAGCCCGCGGCCCAGGTGACCGTGACGGTGGAAAAGAGCGGACAGACGGTCGAGCTGACGATGCGCAGCGGTTCGCTGACCATGCGGGCCGAGAAGACCGCCGAACGCATGGAGGACGCCCTGACCGATGCCGTGGATCTGCTGGTGCGCCGGGTGGTAAAACACCGCAAGCGCCTGGGCGACAAGCTGACCGCCGCGGCGGCCGCCGAAGCCCCGCAGGTGGCGGAAGATCCGATGACCGTCGTGCGGGAAAAGCATTTCTCGGTCAAGCCCTGCACCACCGAGGAGGCCATCCTGCAGATGGATCTGCTGGGGCACAGCTTCTTCCTGTTCCGCAGCGTAGACAGCGGCGGCATCGAAGCGGTGTACCGCCGGGCAGACGGCGGGTACGGCCTGCTGGTGCCGGAGGAGTAAGTTCCCCCGCCCTGCGCCGGGCGCCGCCGCGCCGGGTTTTGCCCGGGCGACCGGCCGCCCCGTGAGCGCCCCACTTCTCTACAACAGTCTTGCCGCCCCGAAAGGGGCGGCATCTTTGTGTATTCAGGGTGGATTCGGGCGGTACCCGGGCGCATCGTCTGCGGGGCTGCCGGCGGGGGTCAGGGCTGCGGGGGTTCGGGGCGGGGCGGGTCCTCCTCCCCGTCCAGCAGAAGGATCGGTTCGCTGGCCAGCAGCAGCTCGGTGCTGCCGACCGCGGGGCGCCGGTCGCCTCCGGCGCTCCGGTACTGGCGCATCATGCTGGCCGCGCTGTCCGGCGCGACGATGATGTGGTCCAGCAGATGGACGCCCAGCGTGCCCAGCAGCTGTTCCACCTGGGCGGTGGCCAGCAGGTCGGACCGGGAGGGCACCGCGATGCCGCTGGGATGGTTGTGAGCCAGGTAGGCGCAGGTACAGCCGCTGGCCACCGCCTCCCGGGCGAGTTTGCGGCTGTTGATGCCCACATGGTTGGGCGCCCCCTGGGAGACCAGCACCTCCCGCAAAGGCAGGCACTGGTCGTTCATGGCCACCAGATAGCAGCGTTCCTCCTGCTCGGTGAGGAAGAGGGCGCTGACATACTCGATGCGGTCGGCTTCGGTGCGCAGCGGGCGGGTGCGGCCTTTGCGCTTCTGCAGCTGGTAGTACTGTTCGAACTTGCGCAGCGAGGCGATGAGCCGGGCGCTGGCCGGGCCGACGCCCTCCACCTTGCAGAGTTCCTCCTCGCTGGCGTCCAGCACGTTGCAGTAGCTGCCGAACCGCTGCAGCAGCCGGTGGGCGATGGGGTTGGTGTCCTGGCGGGGGATGGCGAAGTAGAGCAGGTATTCCAGCACCTCATGGGCGGCCAGGCTGGGCAGGCCCTCCCGGCGGACCCGGTCCTGCATACGGGCCCGGTGGTCGGCGTGGAGGGGTTTTTCTTTCTTTTTGTCCTTTTTGTCCGGCGCCATGGGGTATCTCCTTCCCATCCCTGTGGTTTACGAAGAGCCGATTTTATTATATACTATTCTCAACAAAATGGAAAGTGGAGGAAGGCATGAAAGAGTTTACCGCAGGGAGCAATGAGGAAGGGGTGCGGCTGTCCCGCTTTGTGGAGGGGGTGACCCGGGGGATGCCCCGCAGCCTGCTGTACAAGAGTTTCCGCAACAAGCGGATCAAGGTGAACGGCCGGCGGGCCGAACCGGACACCCGGCTGGCGGCGGGGGATGTGATCCAGCTGTACCTGAACGACGAGTTTTTCCCCGAAAAGCCGGCCCCGGCCCCGAAGCCCGCCCGCCGCACCCCGCCGGTGCAGGTGGTGTATGAGGATGAGGAGATCGCGGTGCTGTACAAGCCCGCCCACCTTTTGTGCCACAGCGACCGCACCGGCGACCCCAACCTGATCGACGCCTACATAGCCCGGCTGACCGCCGAGGGCCGCTATGACCCGGCGGCCGAACAGCGGTTTGCCCCGGCGCTGTGCAACCGGCTGGACCGGGGCACCGAAGGGCTGGTGCTGGCGGCCAAGACCTACGCCGCGCTGCGGGATATGAACGAGATCATCCGCAACGACTGGCTGAAGAAGGAGTACCTGACCATCACGGTGGGTGCGCCGCCCGCCGGGCGGCATGTGGCCTGGCTGCAGCACAGCGAAAAGGGCAACAAGGTGCGCATCCACGCCCGGCAGAGTGAGGGGTACAAGCAGATCATCACCGAGGTGACGGTGCTGCGCCGGCAGGGGCCCTTCGCGCTGTGCCGCATCGGGCTGGTGACCGGCCGCACCCACCAGATCCGGGCGCATCTGGCCTACCTGGGCCACCCGGTGCTGGGGGACATCAAGTACGGCAACCGCAAGCTCAACGAGCGCACCGGCCTGAAGACCCAGGCCCTGTGCGCCCAGCGGCTGACCTTCGGGCGGATCCCCGAATCCAACAGCCTGCACCGGCTCAGCGGGCGGTGCATCAAGCTCAGCGACCCCGAGATCCTGCGGGTGTTTGAGCGGGTGAGCACCCCGCCGGACGAAAAGGCATGAAAAAGGGCCGCCCCGGGGCAGCCCTGCAAGCAACCGGAAAACGACCCTCCCGGGAAGCGGCGGCTTCCCGGGAGGGTCGCTGTGTTTTGGCACCGGGCGCCTGTTTTGCCAAAGCTCCCGGGCTTTGCAGCCGGCGGGTCAGGCATTGAGCCGGTAGCCCACCTTGAACACCGTCTCGATGCGGGCGGCGGGGCCCAGCTTGCGCCGCAGATGCTGGATGTGGACATCCAGCGTGCGGGTGCGGATGTCCGGCGGCCAGCCCACGCCGGCCAGCAGCCGGGCCCGGGGCACGGCTTCGCCCCGGTGGGCCTGGAGCAGCCGCAGCAGGGCGGCTTCGTTCGGGGTCAGTTTCGGCATGGTCATTCCTCCCCTTTGGGGTCAAACTGCAGGTAGTGGCCGGGGTCCCAGCCGCAGGTCCGCCCCAGGCGTTCCAGCAGCGTCTCGCCGGACTGCTGCAGGTCCTCCATCAGAAAATCGTCGGCGATCACCCCGCCGTGCAGCACCAGCACCCGGTCGAGGAAATGCTCCACATCGTCCAGGTAGTGGGTGGTGAGCAGGATGGTCTCGCCGCCGCGCAGCACCCCGCTCATCAGCTTGAGCACATCCTTGCGGGTGAAGGCGTCCTTGCCCAGGAAGGGCTCGTCCATCAGGTAGTAGTCCACCCGCTTGGCAAAGCCAGCGGCCAGCTCCACCCGGGCTTTCTGGCCGGTGGACAGGTGGGCGATGCGGTCGGCCTCCTCCAGCCTGAAAAAGTCGAGGAAGGCCCGGTACCGCCCGGCGTCGAACGCCGGGTGCAGGTCAGCCAGGAAGGCGCCGTACTCCCCCACCGTCATGGACGGGTAGTAGCTGCCCTCGCCGGTGAGGAAGCTCAGCCGCTCATACTGGCAGGCGGCGGGCCTGCCGTCAAACAGGGCCGTGCCGCCCCCGGCGGGCAGCAGCCCGGCCATTGTGCGCAGCAGGGTGGTTTTGCCGGCGCCGTTATCCCCCAGCACCCCCACGATCTGGCCGGTGGGCACCGTGAAGCTGGCCCCCAACAGCCCCACCGTCTTGCCGCGGCGGCGCCAGGTCTTTTTGAGATTGTTGACTTCGATCATGGGAAACCTCCTTACAGGGTCGGCTCGTCGGTCAGGTGGGGGAACCACACCTGTGTGTTGAATTGCATCACGCTCAGTGCGTCCAGCCTGTTGGGGGAGGCGGGCCGGTGGGTGCCCCAGGCCCAGTCCCCGGCGGTCAGGCCGGCAGTGAAAAGCACGTCGCCGCTGCTCAGGTCCTGCACCCGCAGTTCGTAGGCCGGATCCGATGCGCCGCGGTGGTAGCCGCGGACCTCCCAGTCCCAGACTTCCAGCTTTCTGTCCACCTGCAAAAGCCGGGTGCCGGTGTCATCCAGCGCCGCGAACACCGGCAGGGCGTCCTGCGCCGTCAAGGGGCATTGGCAGTATACGGTCAGGCGGCCGTTTTCCGCCCGCATCACCACCAGCTGCGCCTGCTCGCCGCCGTTCGGGCCCTGGCTCCTCACCAGCAGGCCGGCCTCCCCCGGCCGCTGGCGGGGCAGCGGCGTGATCCGCAGGGTCTCGGCCGTGGCCTGGTCGGTCAGGGTGCGCCGGTCCACCCGCTGCCCATCTCCGTTCACCAGGTCGAGGGAGAGGGTGCCGGCTTCGTCCAGCCAGGTCACGGCCAGCAGATCCCCCACCGGCAGGCAGCCGCTCACGAACACGGCGTTCTCCGGCGTGTAGAAGCGCTGCACACGACCGTAGGGGGCGGTCTCGTCGGCGGCGGTGGCGCCGCCCGCCCCCACCGGCACGGCGGGCAGCTGCGCCCGGGCTTCCGCCTCGGTGAGGGATTCCTCCACCCGGTAGATCCCAGCGGTCTGCAGGTCGGTGGACCGGGGCAGGGTCAGGCAGTAGTGCCCCTGCCAGGGGGTGAGGTTCTGGTCCGGCCGCAGTTCCGACTCAGTGTCGATCACATCAAAGGCGCACCAGTCGGTCCATTCCTCATCCACCGGGTCCCAGTAGGCGGTCACAGGGGTCTCTTCGGACCAGGTGGCTATCGGAAGGCGGACCTCGGTGCCGTCGGGCAGGAAAAGGGTCTCCATCCACACCAGGCGGGGGGCGGTGGAGGTCAGCGTGTCGCCGTCCGGGACCGCGGCGGCGTTGACGGCGGCCCGGTCGGCGGGGTCGATGGTCCAGTTCGTCCCGTTGTAGAGCTGGTAGTCCCAGTTGGTGGCGCCGGCCAGGGTGTTGGTGTCCAGCCGGGTCTCGCTGCAGAATTCGCCGTCCTCCAGCGTGAAGGTGGTCACGGCGTCGGCGTTCAGGTGCTGGACCTGGCCGAGCAGGGTGAAGCCCTGCAGCGCGGCCGGGTCCCCCTGCCGGTTCTGCAGCCGGGCGTTCAGGGCGCCGCGGCCGGCTGCCCGGAACACCGCCCAGCCGGCCAGCATGGCCAGGGTCGCCGCCGCCACCGCCGCCAGGCTGCGGGCGGGGGTGCGGGGGATGCGGGGTTTGTTCATACGGAACGCCTCCTTTCACAACAGCGCGCCGCGGCGCAGGCGCAGAATCGTCCAGCCCCACTGGACCGCCAGCGGCAGGGCCAGCAGCAACAGGGCGATCCCCCCGGTGACGGCCATCGCCGTCCCGGCGTTGACAGGGGTCTGCAGGTGCAGCTGATCCACCAGGCGGACCGTGAGCAGCCCGCCCAGGCAGCTGGCCAGAAAGAGCGCCGCCGAGACCACCCGCCCCCACCCCCGGTGGAAGAACAGACACCCGGCCTGCACCGAGACGCAGAGGACCCCCGCGGCCAGCGCCGCCCAACCCAGCGGATAGGCGGGTGCGATGTACCGCAGCAGCGGCTGGACGGCGGCCTGGGCGTACAGGTTGGCGGCGGGCAGCGCCGGCGTGACCCGCCCGGCCGCCGTGCGGGCCAGCACCGCCGTGACCAGGGGAGATTCCACCCCGTAGAGAAGCAGCTGCCAGGCGGTGAAGGCCAGCCCCAGCAGCCCGCAGAGCAGGCTTTGGGCTGCGGGCAGATGCCAGCGGGGGCCGGGCAGCGTACACAGGGTCACGCCGGTCCGGGCGCGGCCGGGCCGCCACAGCCCTGCCGACGCCGCCAAAAAGGCCCCGGCCAGCCCCAGCAGAAAGAGCGGCATCTGCCAGCAGGCCATATACAGGGTGGCCAGGCTGTGACCGATGGCGGCGGGCCGGCCGGCGGCGATGAGCAGGACCGCCAGCTGCTGGGCCCCGAACGCCCCGCAGAGGGCGAAGAAGATCGGCCGGGCCAGCGCCCAGTGCCAGGCGGCCAGTTTCCAGATGCGCTTCATGGGATCACACTCCTTGGTTTTGATGGGTCAGGGGTCCAGCGGGTCGGCCAGGAAGGCGGAAAGCTCCCAGTCCAGCCCCCAGGCCTGCCCGCGCCAGGACTGCCGGGCGTGGGTGTCCAGCAGCGCCCGGACCTGGCAGGCGCCGGTGTCCAGGTCGTAGACCTGCAGCCGGAACCCGTCCTGCACGGTGCCGGTGTCCGGGTCCCCGGCTTCGGCATAGTAAGCGGGCTGGCGGGCCCTGACCGTGTGGCTGGCCAGCGTGACCACCAGCAGCCGCCGGCCGGTTTCGTCCAGCCCGGCCGCCCGCACGTCGGCGTCTTCGCCCAGGGCCGCCGCGTCAAGCCGGACGGTATGGGTGGGCCGGCCCTGCCGGATGCGCAGCAGCCAGAGCGTGCCCGGGTCCCCCGGCTGACCGGTATACAGCTGCAGGGCAATCTCGTCCCCCCGCAGCCGCCGCAGCTCGGCCATATCCTCCTCGGCCCCCGCCGGGATCTCCAGGTCGGTGGTGGCGAGCAGCTGCCAGCTTGCGTCCAGCACCCGCAGCCGCAGGGTGTTGTCGGCCTTGCAGGTGAGCAGGGCGGTGGTGCCGTCGGCCAGCGGGCAGGGGGATGTAAAGATCCGCTCCCCCTCTTCCAGCGGGAAGATCAGCTCCACCGCGCCGTAGGGGGTGGCGGCCGACCGCAGGGGCTGCCCGGCCACCGTGGTGTCGGCGGGCAGGGCGTTCAGCCGGGCGTCGGTGAGCAGTTCGGTGGCCCGGTAAAGCCCACGCTGCAGCCCGGCGCCGGGCAGCGGGCTGACCACCAGCAGCGGCACCGGCGCCCCGGACAGCATATCCAGGCCGTACAGCTTTTGGCCCTGGCGATCCTCCAGGCAGGTGCGCTGGACCGCGGCCACCGCCTCGCCGGATTCGAGATGATAGTCCGTGGGGGCTTCGCCCTCATACTGCTGCGCCCGCACCGTCACCGGCTCGTCCAGCTTCAGGGTGCCCAGGTCCAGCCGGACGCTGCCCAGGTACCGATCCCCCTGGTAAAAGTTGGCCTGGCCCATCAGTTCCAGCCGGTCGGTCTCGGCATCATACAGGTGCCCGTACCGGGTCCGGTGCAGGAAGAAGGCGCCCCCGGTGCTGCTGGTCTCCGACGGGACGGCGGCGGCGTCCACCCGGTCGTGGTCGGTGGCAGGCACCGTGAGAGGTTCGGACCAGCTGCCGTATCTCTCGTCGCTCTCCCGCCGGTAATGGAAAACCGCCTCGCTGGTCAGCACCCCGTCCTCCACCCGGAAGTTCAGCCGCGGGCTGCCGTACAGCCCCGAAGCGTCGGCGGCGCCGTTCATCCAGCCCCGGACCGTGAAGCCCTGCAGCGCCGCCGGGTCCCCGGCTTCCACCGTCAGGGTCAGCTGTTGGCGGGGCCAGCCGGCTTCCCGGAAGGTCCCCAGCCCCACAAACACCGCCAGGGCCCCGGCCAGCAGGGCCAGGGCGGCGCGGTGGGGGCGGTTTGTCTGTCTCTTTTTCATGGGTGTTCCCCCTTCTTTCTTCGGTCGGCCGGCTCAGCGGGCGATCTCGGCCCGGTGCAGCGCCCACACCCCCGACAGGGCGGTGAGGCCGGCCAGCGCCAGCCCGCAGACCGGCAGGACCCACAGCGGCGGGACGGCGACCGGCCCGTAGAACCCCCGGTAGACCGCCCCCAGGCAGCAGCCGGCCGACCCCAGCGCCGGCAGCAGCGCCGCGGCCCGGTGGACGCCCCGGTGGGCGGCCAGGGCGGGCAGGGTCAGCGCCGGGGCAAGGAGCAGCAGCCCCCAGCAGGCGGCGCCGTACATCGTGGCGGGCAGCAGCGCCCGCACCAGCCCGCAGGCCGACCAGGACCACCACAGCCGCCCGGCCGCCGGCACCGCAAAGTCCACAAGATGGGCGGTCAGGGCGTCATGCAAGACCAGCGCCGGCAGGCAGAGCGCCGCCAGCAATGCCAGCTGCCACACCATCACCAGAAAGAGGTTGAGGGCCGTGGCCAGCGCCTGGCCGGCCAGCAGCTGGGCGCGGCGCATCCGGAAGGTCAGGATGGTGAAGGCCGGCCGGCTGCCCCCCTGGCGGGCCAGCAGCGGGCGCTGGGTCAGCAGCGCCGCCCCCAGGTAGCTGACCCCGAACACCCAGGGCAGCTTGGCGGCCTGGTGCAGCGCGTCATAGCTGAGGTTCACATTTTGGGGCAGGAGGATCGCCGTCACCAGCAGCCCGGCCTGGGCCAGCGTGGCCAGGCTCAGCAGCGCCGCCAGTCCCCGGCGGCTCATCTGCCAGGCCCAGGCCGCATACCGCAGCGTTTGTTTCATCGTGTGCCTCCTTTATGCCCGCGGCGGCGGGCCGTTTGTGTACCATGGCATTCATACAGCAAGGGAAAACTCAATCGTCCTCCCCGTCCCACAATTCGCTGATCAGGCCGATGACCTTTTTGTAGGACAGGCGGTTTTCCCGCGCTTCCTGCACGAACTGCTGCACCAGCCCCCGGGTGAGTTCCTCCTCGATGGCGGCGCGGCGTTCCGGCGTCAGGCAGACGGTGCTGATGTTGTTGCCCTCGGTGCGCACCAGCCCTTCCTCGGTCATCAGGCGGTAGGCTTTTTGGGCGGTGTTGGGGTTGATGCCGGTCTGGGCGGCCAGTTCCCGGCGGCTGGGCATCGGCTCGCCGTCCTCCACCAGCCCCAGCAGGATCTGCCGCTTGAGGTGTTCGGCCACCTGCTGGTACACCGGGGTGCGGTCATGGAACCGCAGTCCCTGGAAATTGACCATCGGCAAGCGCCTCCTTTCCGGGCGGGGCGCCGGGCCCCGCTGCTTTGTATGTATTATACCATTAGTACACCCCCGGCGCAAGGGGGGCAGATGTAAAGATTCCGCCAACGCAAAAAGCCGCCCCGGCAAGGGGCGGCTCAGACAATCAGGCTGCAATCAGAATTTGTACATTGTATGCCCGCAGGGCGGCCGGCGGCGGCCCGGGGACTCAGGCAATGACGAAGTAGTAGATCAGCGACACCGCAATGATCAGCGCGCAGACGATGGCGGTGATGGGCGGGGCCCAGCGGATGATGCGCTCGGCCATGATGTCGTCCTCGGTCTCCTCCTCGTCGTCGGCGTAGCGGCCGCGGCGGCGGGCCTTGGGGGCGTCGTCCTCCTCGTCCTCGTCGGTGTCGAACATCCGGGTGCCCTCGTCCTCCTCCTCGTCCTCCTCAAACAGGCGGCCGTTGGGGGCGTATTTCTGCACCCGGGCCATCTCGGCGTTGGTGGCCTCGTTGGGGTCGAACTGGGCGGTGGGCTCGTCGGCGTAGTCCTCCTCATCCGCATCGGCGATGGCCGCCTGGGCCGCCGCCGCGGTGGCGGCCGCCGCATTGCGGGGGGCGGGCTGGGGGGCGGGCTGGGGCGCCGGCTGGGGGGTCGGCTGCACACCGGCCACCGCGTTGATCTCCCGCTGCTGTTCCTCGGCGGCGCGGCGGGCTTCCTCCAGGATGGCGGTCAGGCTGGCCTTGATGAAGGCCCGGTCGCCCCCGCACTCGCTGCAGGCCGCGGCGGCTTCCTCATTGGGGTGGAAGGCCCCGCAGGCGCAGAACCAGCCGTGCTCGGTATCCTGGGGCACGCAGGTGAGCTGGGGGTTGCCGGTGCGGGCCTGCAGCGTTTTGGCGATGGAGGCGGGCAGCACCCGGGGCTGGGGCAGGCGCACCCGCTTGTAGCCCCGCAGGTCCACCCCGCGGCCGTTGAGGAAGGCCCGGTCCTGCTCGGTCTCGACGCTGGAGACCGGCGTGTCCGAGACGAAGACCGCATCGTCGCTGCCGAAGAGATCGCCGGGCTGGGCGTTGAGGTTTTCGTAGTAGAAATCGTCCTCGCACAGCACCTGGCCGGCGGCGTCCTTGCATTTGAAGTGGATGACCAGGCCGGTCAGGGGTTCGGTGCCGACGTTTTTGAAGGTCAGGCAGACGGCGACTTCACCGGTCACATCCCCCTTGAGCAGCTCGACACGGACAAACTGTACCGGGCTGCCCGCGGTGTAGTAGTTGGCGCGGGACTGTGCCATAAGGGTAAAATTCTGATCCATGATTCATTCCACCTTAGTTTTCTGTTTCTTCGGGGGTCTCGGGGGCAGGGGGTTCCGACGGGGTCTCGGCGGCCGGGGCGGGCGGCTCATCCGGGTCGGCGGCGGGGGCCGGCTGCGGCCGGGCGGGGGTCGGGCGGGCGGTCTTGCCGCTGCCCAGGTCGAAGGGCGGCAGCTTGCCGCCTTCCATCAGGGTTTTGAATTCCTCGCCGCTGATCTTCTCCCGCTCCATCAGCACGGCCGCCACGGTGTGCAGCTGGTCCATGTGCTCGGTCAGGATGCGGCGGGCGGTCTCGTAGGCTTCGTCCACAATGTCGCGGATCTCGTTGTCGATCTCGGCGGCGATGTTCTCGCTGTAGCCGCGGCCCTGGCCGAAGTCACGGCCCAGGAAGGTCTCGCCCGGGTCGGTGCCGTAGACCACCGGGCCCAGCCGCTCGGAGAAGCCGTACCGGGTGACCATGGCCCGGGCGGTGGCGGTGGCCCGCTCCAGATCGTTGGAAGCGCCGGTGGAGATGTCGTCCAGCACCAGCTGTTCGGCCACCCGGCCGCCCAGCAGGCTGACGATGTTCTCGTTCATGGCGGTGCGGGTCACATAGCTGGGGTCTTTTTCCGGCAGGTACATTGTGAAGCCGCCGGCCGCGCCCCGGGGGATGATGCTGATTTGATGGACCGGGTCATGGGTCTTGCAGAAGTAGCCGGTGATGGCATGGCCGGTCTCGTGATAGGCGGTGAGCCGCTTCTCCTTGTCGGTGACGACCCGGCTCTTCTTTTCGGGGCCGGCCACCACCTTGATGGAGGCTTCCTCGATCTCGGGCTCGGTGATGGCCTTTTTGCCCTTGCGGGCGGCCAGCAGGGCGGCCTCGTTGACAAGGTTTTCCAGATCCGCGCCGGAGAAGCCGGCGGTGGACTTGGCGATGGTGGACAGGTCCACATCCGGGCCCAGGGGCTTGTTTTTGGTGTGGACTCGCAGGATCTCCTCCCGGCCCTTCACATCGGGCAGGCCCACATACACCTGCCGGTCGAACCGGCCGGGGCGCAGCAGGGCTTTGTCCAGGATGTCGGCCCGGTTGGTGGCGGCCATGACGATGACACCGTCGTTGGCGTCAAAGCCGTCCATCTCCACCAGCAGCTGGTTGAGGGTCTGTTCCCGCTCGTCATGCCCGCCGCCGAGGCCGGCGCCGCGCTGGCGGCCCACCGCGTCGATCTCATCAATGAAGATGATGGAGGGCATGGTCTTTTTGGCCTTTTCAAACAGGTCCCGCACCCGGGAGGCGCCGACGCCCACATACATCTCCACAAAGTCGGAACCGGAGATCGCGTAGAAGGGCACGCCCGCCTCGCCGGCGCAGGCGCGGGCCAGCAGGGTCTTGCCGGTGCCCGGGGGGCCGACGAGCAGCACGCCGTGGGGGATGCGCGCCCCCAGCGAATTGAATTTGTTGGGAGCCTTGAGGAACTCCACGACCTCCTGCAGTTCGGCCTTTTCCTCATCGGCGCCGGCCACATCCGCAAAGGTGGCCTTGCGCTGGCCTTCCTGCTGGTCCTTGACCTTGGCGCGGCCCACGTTCATCAGCCCGCTGCCGCCGGCCCCGCCCCGGTACATCGACATGAACAGCAGCACCACGCTGCCGATCATGAAGGCGTAGAGCAGGATCTCGAACCAGGGGATGGAGGTGCGCAGCCCCACCATGTCGTAGACCATCGGCGCGTCGGGGTTGGCCTGGTTGTAGGCGTCGATATACTGCTGCACATACTGCAGGAAGTAGGCGGTGTAGGGCAGCTTGTAGGTTACCGACACGATGCCGCCGTTCTGGGGGCCGCTGTCCTCATCGGTCAGGCTGGTGAGGAAGCCGCCGGAAGGCTGGGACGCCTCCTCGGCATTGTCCGGCAGCGGGTACTGGCCTTCCTTCAGGCTCAGGTCGATGACGCCGGTGTTCAGGTCCAGGTTGAAGTAGGTGACCTGGTTGGCCGCGAAGTAGTTCATCACTTCGGACATCTTCATGGTGCTGGCGCCGGAAGCGGACATGGACCCGAAGGTCGTGGCCATGACCAGAACCAGCACCAGCAGGACGGCGGTCACAATGATGCCGCCCATGCGTGGCTTATGCTGCAAAAGATCAACTCCTTACCAAGAAATACTATGCCGCGGCGGCCCCGCGCAGGCCGGGCCGGCGGCGCCGGGGCTCACTTTTGGTAAACTTCCGGCTTGAGAACGCCCACATAGGGCAGGTTGCGGTAATGTTCGTCATAGTCAAGGCCGTAGCCCACCACGAACTCGTCCGGCACTTCAAAGCCGCAGTAGTCGGGGGTGATGTCGGCCTTGCGGCGGCTGGGCTTGCTGAGGATGGTGCACAGCCGCACGCTGCGGGGGTTGCGCAGTTCCAGCATCGGCACCAGGTTGGACAGGGTGATGCCGGTGTCCAGGATGTCTTCGACGATCAGCACGTCCTTGCCGGTGAGGTCCTGGTCCAGGTCCTTGACGATCTTGACCAGGCCGGTGGAGGTGGTGTTGGCGCCGCCGTAGCTGGAGACGACCATGAAGTCGATGGCGCAGGGGATGGTGACGGCCCGCATCAGGTCGGCCATGAACACCACCGCCCCCTTGAGGATGGAGACCAGCAGCAGGTCGCGGCCGGCATAGTCCCGGCTGATGCGGGCGCCCAGTTCGGTCACCTTGGCCTTGAGCTGTTCTTCGCTGACAAGGATATGATCGATGTCCTTGTGGATGGGCTGCATTTACGATACCTCCGTTTTTTCGGTGCGGATGATGAGCACTTCGCGGGTATAGCGGTCCGGGGCAAGGCCCTCGGCAAAGCCGGACCCCCACAGCCACAGCACCTGGCTGCCGTCCGCCAGAAGCGGCAGCAGCGGGCGCTCGGCGCTGGGCACCGCGATCTCGTTGTAGTATTTTTTGAGCGTCTTGCGCAGGTGGCGGCCCCGCGGGCGGTAGTCGTCGCCGGGCTGCCGGGTGCGCAAAAGAACATTCTTGCTTATTTTAGCATAATCCGCGCAACAGTTTAAGTCTTTTTTGAAAATTGGCGCATTTTTTAGAAAATCTTCATACTTTTCCACCTGAAGGGCCAGGGTATAGCCCCCGGGCAGCCGGTAGATGCCCGGCAGAGCGGGCTGGGGCGGGGCGGGCGGCGGCAGGGCGCCGGCGGCGCTCAGCCGCACCAGTTCCCGGCCTTCGCTGTATTTCTGCACCTTGTAGGTCACATCGCCGGTAAGCTGCAGTGCCCCCTCCCCTTTCAGCACAAGGAAGCGCAGCAGGCTGACGTACTTTTCCTCGGCGTCCCGTACCGGCGCCACCAGGCTGTGCAGCGCGGCGGTGAGCACCGGGCCGTCGGCTTCCCGCAGGGTCTGGACATCGTAGCCGCGGGGGGTGGCCGCCGCCTGCAGCAGCGCCGCCGACTCGGCGGTGAGCCAGCTGTCCAGCTCCTGCATCTGGGTACACAGCCGGGCGATGCACCGCTCGGCCGCCGGGTTCACCTCCCGCAGCGCCGGCACCGCTTCGTGCCGGATGCGGTTGCGGGCAAACAGGTTGGTGTCGTTGGTTTCGTCCTGCACATAGCTTTGCCCGAGGGCGGCGCAGTATGCCTCGGTCTCGGCCCGGCTCAGGCAGAGCAGCGGCCGCCGGTACACCCCGCGCCGGGGCAGAATGCCCCCCAGCCCGTGCAGCCCGGTGCCCCGGGCCAGCCGCAGCAGCAGCGTTTCGGCCTGGTCGGACAGGGTGTGGGCGGTGGCGATGCAGGCTTCCTCCCGGGCGGCCAGCTCGTCGAACCAGGCGTAGCGCAGCCGGCGGGCCCAGTCCTCGCCGGGGTGGTCGGGGATGGTCACGCCGGAGCGGCGGGCGTCGTACAAAAACAGCTCCACCCCTTTGCTCTGGCAGAAACGGGCCACGAACCGGGCGTCGGCCCGGGCGGCTTCCCCCCGCAGGCCGTGGTCCACATGGGTGGCCAGCACCTCGATGGCCAGTTCCCGCTTGCAGCGCAGCAGGAACAGCAAAAGGGCCATCGAGTCTGCCCCACCGGAGCAGGCCGCAATGACCCTGTCGCCAGGCCGGAACAGGCCCTGCCGCTTGACATAGGCAAGCAGGGTCTGTTCGGTTTTGGTAATGATGCGTTCGCAGTCGGTTCCGTTCATCTAAACTCACCACTGGAAATCAGATTTTCCGACCCGGCCGGTCTTTGCCGGCGGCGGGCGGCGCCGGGGCTCAGTATTCTTCGTGGATCTGGTCCAGGTTGCTGAAGCGGGTGTGGGCGCCGTCCCACCCGAGGCGGACGATGCTCGTCTCGCCGTGGCGGTTCTTGGCCACGATGCACTCGGCCTCGTTCTCGTTGGCCTGCTCCCCCTCGCCGTTCTGGCGGTTGTAGTAGGCCGCCCGGTAGAGGAAGAGCACCACGTCGGCGTCCTGTTCAATGGAGCCGGAGTCGCGCAGGTCGGACAGCTGGGGCCGATGGTCGGAGCGGCCGGCGGTCTTTTCGGCCGCACGGGACAGCTGGGACAGCGCGATGACCGGCACGTTGAGCTCCTTGGCCATGATCTTGAGGTTCCGGGTGATGTCGCTGATCTCCTGCACCCGGCTCTCGGTGCGCTTGGCGCTCTGCATCAGCTGCAGGTAGTCGATGATGACCAGGCCGATGGGCTCGTTTTTTGGGTTGAGGTTGATCTGGCGGATCTTGGCCTTGATCTCCGGCACCGAGATGCCGGAGGAATCGTCCATGTAGATCGGGACGTTGTAGAGCAGCGCGGTGGCGTTGGCGAAGTCGCTCCAGTCGGAGTTGTTCATCTGGCCGGTGCGGAACGCCTGGCTGTCGATGCCCGCCACGCTGGACACGATGCGGTCGGTGAGCTGCTCGCAGGTCATTTCCAGGCTGAAGATGATGGTGGGCACCTTCTGCTGGCGGGCCACATTGGTGGCGATGTTCAGCGCAAAGCTCGTTTTGCCCATGCCGGGGCGGGCCGCCAGAATGATCAGGTCGGAGCGGCCCAGGCCGGTGAGGACGGTGTCCAGATAGTTGAAGCCGGTGGGGATGCCGGCGTACTTGTCCCGGTCGGCGCCGCTGAGCTTCTGCATCTTGGCGATGACCTCGCGGATGGCGTCGGACATCATCTTGACGCCGGACTTTTCCTGCCCGCCGCGGATGTCGTAGAGCTTCTGCTCGGCGCTTTCCAGCAGATATTCCGAGTCCGGCTCGTTGACCGCCTGCTCCAGCGTTTCCCGCGCCGCCTCGATCAGCCGGCGGGTCTGGTACTTCTCCTCCACGATCTTGATGTAGGAGTCCACGTTGGAGATGGCCGGCACCGTCTCGGCGATCTGGGCGATGTAGGTCTTGGCCTCGTCCGGGCCGTTGAACACCCCGTTCTGGGCCAGGGCGTCCACCAGCGTGATCACGTCCACGGCCTCGTTTTCGCTGAACAGGGTGAGCATCTGCTCGAACACGGCCCGGTTCTGGTCGGAATAGAACATCTCGGGCTTGAGCGCCCCCATCAGCCGGTTGAGGACGGCCTCGTCCAGCAAAGCGGCGCCCAGCACGCTCTGTTCGGCCTGCATGTTGTAGGGCATCTGGATGCCCAGCGACGCCAGGCTCAGTTCTTTGGGCATGCGGGCACCCCCTTCCCACTGCGGTTTCTCACGCCAGCGGCTCCACCTTCACCGCGAAGCCGGCCGCCACCCCTGCATACAGGCGGACCTGCGCCTGGACGGTGCCGAATTCCTTGACCGAGGGCAGTTCGACCTTCTTTTTGTCGATCTCGGCCCCCACCAGCTTGCCCAGGGCGTCGGCCACGTCCTTGGCGGTGACCTTGCCGTACAGCTTGCCGGAAGCCCCGCCCTTGACCCGGATGGTCACGGTGCGGTCCTTGATCCTGGCGGCCAGCGCCTCGGCGGCGGCGCGGGCTTCGGCCTCATGGTGGGCCTTGGCCTCGCTCTTGGTGCGGGCGGTGTTCAGGGCGTTGGCGTCCGCCGGGGCAGCCAGGCCCCGGGGCAGCAGGAAGTTGCGGGCGTACCCGTCCGAGACTTCGTGGATCTCGTCCTTCTTGCCGATATTCTTCACATCTTGTTTGAGAATGACTTTCATGGCAGATACCTCGTTTTTTTCGGGATTTGGGTGGGGCCGGGCGGCGGCTCAGACCCGGGCCTCGGCCCGGCTGGCGGCTTCCGCCTGGCGGTACAGGTCGATCTGCTCGCGGATGCGGGCTTCGGCCTGCTGGAGCGTGCAGTCCTTGAGCTGGGCGCCGGCCATGGTCAGGTGGCCGCCGCCGCCCAGGGGTTCCAGAATGACCTGGACGTTGAGCGCCCCCATGCTGCGGGCGCTGATGTTGACGCCGCCGCCCTTGACCACCGCCACCACGCTGGCGTCCACGCCGTTGATGGTGAGCAGGTCGTTGGCGGCCATGGGCAGCACCACCGACATTTCGGGGGGAAGTTCCGCCGACAGGGCGATGGCGCAGCCCTTGTATATGTAGGCGCTCTCCACAATGCGGGAGCAGGCTTCATATTCGTCCTTGCTGATGTTGAACAGCAGTTTGGTCTCGGCCGTGTTGGCGCCGCGGCTGCGCAGCCAGGCGGCGGCTTCAAAGGTGCGCACCCCCACATGCAAAGCAAAGCTGCGGGTGTCCAGCATGATGCCGGCCAGCAGGGCCTGGGCTTCCAGCGGGGTGATGTTGCCCTGGCTGGGCATGAACTGGAGCAGTTCGCACACCAGCTCGCTGGCCGAGGAAGCGTAGGGTTCGTGGTACAGCAGGATTGGGTTGTCGATGTGGCCCACCGCCATGCGGTGATGGTCGATGACCACGACCCGCTTGCATTTTTCGTAGATCTCCTTGCTTTCCAGCAGATATTTCTGGTAGGTGTCCACCACGATGAGCAGCGTGTCGGGGGTGATCAGGCCGAGGGTCTCCCGCGGCTCGATGAAGTTGTGCCCCTCGCCGGCGTCCAGGAAGGCGTCGATCAGGCTGCCGGCCAGCGTGGCGTTCTGCTGCACCGCGATCACCGAGGGCACGTTGCACATCTTGCACATGCGCAGCACCCCGATGGCCGAACCGACGGCGTCCAGGTCGGACATGCGGTGCCCCATGATGATGACGCTGTCGCTCTGGCGGATCTGGTCGGCCAGGGCGTGGGCGATGATGCGGCTGCGCACATGGCTGCGCTTTTCCACCCCGTGGGAGACGCCGCCGTAGAACTCGAACCCGTCGGCGGTCTTGACGGCGGCCTGGTCGCCGCCGCGGCCCAGCGCGATGTCGATGCTCTGGCGGGCCATCTCCTGGCATTCGGCCAGCGTTTTGCCGCCGTGGCCCACCCCGATGGACAGGGTGAGCATCCCGCTGGGCAGCAGGGCCCGGACCTTGTCCAGGATGTCGAACCGGTCCTGGATCATGACCCGGATGTCCCGTTCCTCCACCACGGCGATGTAGCGGTTGTTGGACACCTTGCGCAAAAAGCCGGTGGTGTGGCTGAAATACTCTTCCAGCAGCCGGTTGATGGCTTCCAGCTCGTGGGCCTGTTCCGAGTCCTTCATGTCGGTGAAGAGCTCGTCATAGCTGTCGATGACGATGTTCAGGTAGGCCGGGCGGCTGTTGGTGTACTCATCCAGCGTGTTCTTGTAGGCGGTGTCGTCGATCAGGTAGACCAGCACCCCGCCGGCGCCGCCGGGCACCGGGCTGGCATAGCCGGTGAACCGGTAACCGTTGGCGGTCAGATCCTGGCCATGGGGCCGGGCGCAGACCGCCGGGTCAAACCCCGGCAGGTAGCGCTGCACCGGCGGCTGCACGGCGTCCTGCCCGCCCAGGACCTGGTCCCGGAAATAGGCGTTGTACCAGACGATGGTATCGCCGCCCAACAGCATGACCGGCACCGGCAGCGCGGCCAGCGAGACCTGCATCCGGCTGCTTTCGAAGGACCGGCCGCCCAGGTTGGCGGCCACGAACCGGCGCAGCCGGTGGACGTGAAAGACCAGCACCGCGGCGGCCGCCGCCACCAGCAGCGCCGGCAGGGCCAGCCAGCGGGGGTCCAGCAGGGCCACCGGCACCGCCAGGCCCAGGCAGGCCACCGCCAGCAGAAGGAAGAGGATCACCAGATCCGGTCTTTTTTTGTGTTTCATGGTTTTTTGCTATCCTCGCGGTATTCCGCCCCGGCGGGGCCGGGGTCAGACTTCCAGCAGAATCGGCAGGATCATCGGGCTGCGCTTGGTGCGGCGGTAGATATAGTTGGAAAGGGTCTCCCGCACACGGGCCTTGACGCCGGCCCAGTCGTGCACGTTTTCGGCCAGGCTGCGGTCCAGCGCCATCTCCACCTGGGTGCGGGCGCCGGCCAGCAGCTCCTCGCTTTCCCGCACATACACAAAACCGCGGCTGACCAGCTCCGGCCCGGACACCACCTGGCCGGTGCGGCCGTCCACCGCCACCGTGACCACGATGATGCCGTCCTCCGACAGATGGTGGCGGTCCCGCAGCACCACGTTGCCCACGTCGCCCACGCCGTAGCCGTCCACCATCACCGCGCCGGAAGGCACCGTGCCTTCCAGGGTCAGGCCGTCCTGGGAAAGACGGATGTTCTGGCCGTTTTCCGCGATGTAGATGTTCTGCCGGGGGATGTACCCCAGGTGCTCGGCAGTCTCGGCATGGCGCTTGAGCTGCTTGAACTCGCCGTGGACTGGCAGGAAATACTGGGGATGGGCCAGGGTGAGCATGAGTTTCTGCTCCTCCTGGCAGGCATGGCCGGAGACGTGGGTGTCGTACATGTTCTCGTAGATGACCTCGGCCCCCAGGCTCAGCAAGCCGTTGACCACCTTGGTGACGGTCTTTTCGTTGCCGGGGATGGGCCGGGCCGAGATGATGATGAAGTCGCTGGGGCCCACCTTGACGTTGCGGTGGCTGGCCTGGGCCATGCGGGACAGCGCCGACAGCGGTTCGCCCTGGCTGCCGGTGGTGATGAGCACGACCTTTTCCGGCGGGTATTTGTTGACTTCCTCCACATCAATGAGCACGTTGTCCGGCACGCGGATGTAGCCCAGCTCCCGGGCCATCTCGGTGTTGGAGACCATGCTGCGGCCGCTGACCGCCACCTTGCGCCCGCTTTCCATCGCCAGTTCGATGATTTGCTGGATACGGTAGATGTTGGAGGCGAAGGTGGCCACGATGATGCGGCGCTTCTGGGCCCGGACGAACAGCCGGCGCACCCCCTCGGCCACCGTCTGCTCGGTGGCGGTGAAGCCGGGGCGCTCGGCGTTGGTGGAGTCGGCCAGCAGGGCCAGCACGCCGCGGCGGCCGTATTCGGCGATGGTGGACAGGTCGGTGACCGCGTCGCCGGACAGCGGGGTGTAGTCGATCTTGAAGTCGCCGGTGTGGATCACGACGCCGGCCGGGCACTCGATGGCGAAGGCCAGCGCGTCGGGGATGGAGTGGTTCACATGGATCGGCTCCACCGTAAAGCAGCCCAGCTTGACCTTCTGCCGGGGGCGGATCTCGTGGAAGACCGCGCTGGAAGCCAGGCCGTGTTCCTCCAGCTTGTTCTTGATGAGGCCGATGGTCAGCTTGGCGGTGTAGATGGGCACGTTGAACTTTTTGAGCAGGTAGGGCAGCGCGCCGATGTGATCCTCATGCCCGTGGGTGATGAACAGGCCCTTGATCCGGTCCTTGTTCTCCAGCACATAGGTGAAGTCGGGGATGACCAGGTCCACGCCGAACATCTCCTCGTCCGGGAAGACGAGGCCGCAGTCCACCAGGATCATGTCGCCCTGGCACTCGTACAGCGTGATGTTCTTGCCCACTTCGCCCAGGCCGCCCAGGGGGCAGATGTGCATCGGGATGGCCGGGTCTTCATACAGGGCGGCGTTCTGGCGCCGGCGGGGCAGCCGCGGGGGCTGGGGGGCGCCGGGCAGCCGGGGCTGGGTCTGGCGCGGGGCGCGGCGGCCGCCGGCCGGCGGCTGGCGGTCGGCAGCCTTGGGGGCGGCCGGCCGGGTCTGGCGCGGGGCCTTGGCGGGGCCGCGGCCGCCGGCGGGGCGGCGGGTCTTTTCGGTCTTGGTCTCGGCCGCCGGGGCATTGCCGGCGGTGTTGCGGGGGCGGCGGCCGCCCTCGCCGTTCTGGCGGGTGCGCTTGGGCGCAGCCGGGCGTTTCTGGTTCATTTCTTCCATTCGATTTCCTCCTGTCGATTCCCCCTGCCGGGGACGCGCAGCGCCGTCCGCCGGCCCGGCCGGCCGCGGTTGGTTCGCGGGGCCGCCGGGGTTGTGGTTGCATTTTGTATTTTTTGCACGCGGCGGTCTTGGCCGCGGTTGTAGCCTGTTGGCATGGTGGGCGCGTTCGGTCCGCCCGAAGGGGTGCGACCGGGCCCTGCGAAAAACACGACATTGCAATTAGTTCTATTATAATTCCAGGACCCGCCGTTGTCAATTTTCCGCGCCGGGTATCTACCAAAAAGCATGGGCCGCCCGGCCCCGGTCCATACGCGCCGCCCCCCGCCGCCTTGCCTTGGCGGGCGAAACCGGCTATAATACCCCCATACCCATCACGAACCGGCACGCCGGGGAAAGGACAGCACATGAAACACATCGAGATCTACACCGACGGCGCCTGCAGCGGCAACCCGGGGCCGGGGGGCTGGGGGGCGATCCTGCGGTTCCGCACCCCGGCGGGCAAGGTGTTTGAGAAGGAAATCAGCGGCGGCGAGGCTTCCACCACCAACAACCGCATGGAGCTGACCGGTCTGCTGGAGGCACTGCGCCAGCTCAAGGAGCCCTGCGACATCGACCTGTACTCGGACAGTCAGTATGTGATCAACGGCCTGGAGAAAGGCTGGGCGAAGGGCTGGCGGGCCCGCGGCTGGCGGAAGGCCGACAAGTCCCCGGCCCTCAACCCCGACCTGTGGGCCCCGCTGCTGGCCGAGAGCGAGAAGCACACCATCCACTACCACTGGCTCAAGGGCCACGCCGGCCACCCCGAAAACGAGCGCTGCGACCGCCTGGCCGTGGCCCAGAGCAAGAAGTACGGCGGCCGGCAGGACTGACCCCCTGCGCCCCCGCAGACCGCCGCATGACCGGCGAGGTTTTGCCCCCGGGGCGGCGCCCCGGGCCTTCTGCCGGCCTTCGCCTTTGCCCCTTTGGCGGCGGGCGGCGGCGGAGGTTCCGGCGTTGGTACGCAAAACACCCGGGCGGGTGTGGAGATTCTCCCTCCCCCCCTTGACAGCCGCTTTTCCGGATGCTAAACTGCCCCTGCTTTTGCCTGCAGGGGCAGTTTTTTTGTACCGGGGCGGCGGACATAGTTTGTCCGGCCGCCCCGGCGTTGCGGAGGGACGATCATGGAGATCATCACTGTCAAGGACCTGACCAAGACCTTCACCTACAGCGTCAAGGAGAAGGGGCTCCGGGGCTCGCTGCACAACCTGTTTGCGCGCCCGACCCTGCAGAAGACCGCCGTGAACGGGGTGAGCTTTTCCATCGAGAAGGGGGAGGCCGTGGGGCTGCTGGGCCCCAACGGCGCCGGCAAGACAACGACGCTGAAGATGCTTTCGGGCATCCTGTACCCCACCGCCGGCACCGCGACGGTGGCCGGCTTTGTGCCCTGGGAGCGCCGGCGGGACTACCAGCGGCGGTTTGCCATCGTGATGGGGCAGAAGTCCCAGCTGTGGCCCGACCTGCCGGCGCTGGACACCTTTGAGCTGAACCGGCGGATCTACGACCTCGACCCCCGGGAATATCAGCGCACGCTGGACGAGCTGACCGACCTGCTGGGGGTGGGCAGCCTGCTGCAGGTGCAGGTGCGGCGGCTTTCGCTGGGCGAGCGGATGAAGATGGAGCTGATCGCGGCGCTGCTGCACCGCCCCGAGCTGCTTTACCTGGACGAGCCCACCATCGGGCTGGACATCCTGTCCCAGCGCAGCATCCGGGACTTTCTGCGCCACTACAACCGGCAGACCCGGACCACCATCCTGCTGACCAGCCACTATACCGCCGACATCGAGGCCATCTGCCCGCGGAGCATCATCATCAACCACGGCAGCGTGGTGTTTGACGGCCCGCTGGGCGAGGTCAGCGAGGTGTTCGGCCACAAAAAGCTCGTGTCCATCAAGGCCGGGCGGGACCTGACCGCCGGCGAGCTGGCCCCCTTCGGCGCGGTGCGGGAGCTGCAGCACAACACCGCCCTGCTGGAAGTGGAGCGCCCCCGGCTGGAGGAATGCCTGCAGCGGATGTTCGGCGCCCTGCCGGTGGTGGACCTGGATGTGAAGGACATCCCCATCGAGGAGGGCATCGCCTATTTCTATGAGAAAGCCGGGGTGAGCGCACCGTGAAACTTTCGGGATACGGGTATGTCTTCACGATGGGGATGCAGAAGGCCATGGCCTACCGGGCGGATTTTTTCCTGGGGCTGTTCAGCTGCCTGTTCCCCATCATCATGCAGGTCTACCTGTGGAGCGCCCTGTACGCCGCCGGGGCGGCCGACGCCAACGGCTACACCTATGAACAGATGATCCTGTACACCCTGCTGGCCGGCGTGACCGCCCGGATCGTGGCCGCCGGGTTTGAGAACGAGGTGGCCGGGGACATCAAGGACGGCGGGCTGAGCCGGTACCTGATCCGGCCGGTGTCCTACAGCGGGTACTGCTTTGCCCGGTTCCTGGGCAGCAAGGCGGCGGACATCGGGCTGCTGCTGGCGGTGACCGCCGCGGTGCTGGCCGGGTCCGCCCGGGTGCTGGGGGTGCCCTTTCCGCCGGTGCGGCTGGGGCTGTACGGGCTGTCGCTGGCCGGGGCGCTGGCGCTGAACTTTTCGATCTTTTACACGGTGGCGCTGCTGGGCTTCTGGCTCACCGAGATCCGCCAGCTGTTCGGCACCATCTCCATCGTCATCATGGTGGTCAGCGGCGGGGTCTTTCCGCTGGACATCTTCGGCCCTGCGGCCGCCGCGGCGGTGCAGGTGCTGCCCTTCGGCTACACCACCCAGTTCTGCGTCAACATCGTCAACGGCCGGCTGGCCCCGGGGCAGATCGGCCGGGGGTTCGCCGTCCAGTGGGCCTGGGTGGCGGGTTTCACCCTGCTGTACCGGCTGCTGTGGCGCCGCGGCGCCCGGCGATACACCGCCGTGGGCGGGTAAGGAGGCTGCCATGAAACACCTTGTGCACCGCCTGCGGTACTACCTGGGGCTGCTGGGGCTGTTTGCCCGGTATTCGCTGATGGAGCAGATGGAATACCGCATCAACTTTGCGGCCGGCGTGGCGGTGGAATGCGGGTACATGCTCATCAAGCTGATGTACGCGGTGCTGATCCTGCAGGCCGGCGCCGAGATCAACGGCCTGAGCCCCAACGAGATGCTCATGTGCATCGGCACCTACATCCTGGTCACCGGCGTCTACATGGGGGTGTACCCGAATTTCTGGGCGCTGCCCCTGTCGGTGCAGGACGGCAGCCTGGACATGCTGCTGACCAAACCGCTGAACACCCAGTTCCTGGTCACGCTGCGCAGGCTGGACTTTGGGATGCCGCTGCCCGACGTGCTGTGCGGGCTGGCGCTGATCGTGTACGGCTGGCAGCGGGAAGGTTTGCCGGTGACCTTTGCCAACCTGGCCGGTTTTGTGGTATTCTGTATAGCAGGATGGTTTTTGACCTACTGCCTGTTTCTGATCCCGGAACTGCTGAGTTTCTGGTTCGTGGCCGCCGGCGGGGCGCAGGCGCTGTCCAGCGCGGTGTTTGACTTCAACAACACCCCGATGAATCTGTACCCCAAATGGCTGCAGCGGGTGGGCATCTTCCTTGTACCGGTCTTCCTCATCACCAACTTTCCCACACTGTTCGTGATGGGGGCGCTCTCCCCCGCCCTGATCGCCTGGGGGCTGGCCGCGCCCTGGCTGGTGTTCGCCCTGCAGCGGCTGATCTGGCGGCGGGCGATGCGCCGGTACACCAGTGCCGGCGGCTGAGCGGCGGCCGGTCCCAATTTTACTGCGGAGGTTTTTGCAATGGATATGACCATGGGGTTCAACACCTTTGAAAAGCAGGACAAGATCCTTGTCGGCATGAGCGGCGGGGTGGATTCCAGCGTGACGGTGCGCATCCTGCAGGAGCAGGGGTTTGCGGTGCAGGGGGCGGTGATCCGCTTTTCCCCCGCCCACGACGCGGCGGTGGACCAGGCCCGGGACGCCGGCGCCGCGCTGGGGGTGCCGGTGCATGTGATTGACGCCGCCGACGCCTTTGAGCGGGAGGTGGTGGCCCCCTTCTGCGAAAGTTACTGCGCCGGGCGCACCCCCAACCCCTGCATCCTGTGCAACCCGGCGGTGAAGTTCCGGCTGCTGGCCGCCAAGGCCGACGAGCTGGGCTGCCCGTCCATCGCCACCGGGCACTACGCCCGGGTGGTGCTGTGCGACGACGGCCAGTGCCGCCTGTGCGCCCCCGAAAGCGCCGCCCGGGACCAGACCTATATGCTCTACCGTCTGCCCCAGCCGATCCTGTCCCGGCTGGTGCTGCCGCTGGGTGAGTTTGAGAAGGAGGACGTGCGGGAGATCGCCCGGGACCTGGGGCTTTCCTGCGCCGACGCCCCCGACTCCATGGAGATCTGCTTCATCCCCGACGGGAACTATGCCGACTTTATCCGGGCGCGGGGGTACACGCCGCTGACCGGGCGGTTCCTTGGCCCGAACGGCGAGGACCTGGGCCCCCACGCCGGGGTGGACCACTACACGGTGGGCCAGCGCAAGGGGCTGGGCATCGCCGCCGGGCGGCCGGTGTTCGTCAAGGCGATTTTGCCCAACGGCGACGTGCAGCTGGCCGAGAGCGGCGGCGAGTATGCCGGCCGCCTGACCGTCACCGGCCTGGTGACGCCGGACGGCCGGCCGCTGGCCGACGGCGACTACCGGGTGAAGGTGCGCAGCGCCGCCCCCGCCGTGCCCTGCCGGGTGCAGGACCTGGGCGATGGGGTGCTGGAGGTGCGCTTCCCCGAACCGGTGCGCGCCCCCGCCCCGGGCCAGAGCGCGGTGTTCTACCGCGGCGGCTTCGTCTTCGGCGGCGGATTCATCGCCACGGCCGAGTAAACCCCGCCCGCAGAACAAGGCAGCAGGCTGAAAAAAGCAAAACGACCTTCCGGTTTCACGCCGGGAGGTCGTTTTTTTCAGTCGGTCAGGCAATCGGTCAGGCGGTAGGCCGGCGGCTCACAGCCCCATCTTTTTGTAAAAGGGGCTGAAGTCCAGCGTGGCGAAGTAGTCGGCCGGGGTCTCGGCCCGGCGGATCAGCCGGTGGGAACCATCGGCACAGAGCAGCACCTCGGCGCTGCGCAGCTTACCGTTGTAGTTGTAGCCCATCGAGAAGCCGTGGGCGCCGGTGTCGTGGATGAAGAGCACATCCCCCCGCCGGATCTCGGGCAGGGCCCGGTCGATGGCGAACTTGTCGTTGTTCTCGCACAGGCCGCCCACCACGTCGTAGACATGGTCGGCGGGGGCGTTCTCCTTCCCCAGCACCGTGATGTGGTGGTAGGCGCCGTAGATGGCCGGGCGCATCAGGTTGGCCGCGCAGGCGTCCACCCCGATATACTCCTTATAGATATGCTTTTCATGGATGGCCGTGGTGACCAGCCCCCCGTAGGGGCCCAGCATGAAGCGGCCCATCTCGGTATAGATGGCCACATCCCTCATGCCGGCGGGGCGCAGGATGGCCTCGTACTGCCGGCGCACCCCCTCGCCGATGGCCAGGATGTCGTTGGCCCGCTGGCCGGGTTTGTAGGGGATCCCCACGCCGCCGGACAGGTTGATGAACCCGATGTGGACGCCGGTCTTTTCCTTCAGCCGCACGGCCAGGCGGAAGAGCACGCCGGCCAGTTCGGGGTAGTAGTCGTCGGTGACGGTGTTGCTGGCCAGGAAGGCGTGGATGCCGAACTCCTTCGCCCCCTTGTCCCGCAGGCGGGCGAAGGCTTCGGCCATCTGGTCCTCGGTCATGCCGTACTTGGCGTCGCCGGGGTTGTCCATGATACCGTTGCCCAGGTCGAACACCCCGCCGGGGTTGAACCGGCAGCTGATGGTCTCGGGGATGCCGGCCACCTTTTCAAGGAAGTCCACATGGGTCAGGTCGTCCAGGTTGATGACCGCCCCCAGGTCATACGCCTTGCGCATGTCCTGGGCCGGCGTCTCGTTGGAGGAGAACATGATGTCCCGGCCGGCAAAATCGCAGGCGTCGCTGAGCAGCAGTTCGGTGTAGCTGGAGCAGTCCACCCCGCAGCCCTCCTCCTGCAGGATCTTGAGCAGGTAGGGGTTGGGGGTCGCCTTGACGGCGAAATACTCCTTATAGCCGGGGTTCCAGGCGAAGGCCCGCCGCACCAGGCGGGCATTTTCCCGAATGCCCCGCTCGTCATAGATATGGAAGGGGGTGGGCACATCGGCCATGATGGCCCGGGCCTGTTCCAAGGTGAGGAAGGGCAGTTTTTCGTTGGGCATGGGGTAAGACATCCTTTCGTAACAGCGCCCGGCGGGCGCACAAGCAATCATCCTCCTGCCGCCGCGCAGAAGCGCCGGCGCGGTATACCGCCGGTCCGGGCGCGGGGAAGCAGCATCATTATACATCCTTTTGCCGGTATGGGCAAGGGCTGCCGAATATTTTTGCATAAATATGCAGTCCCGGCTGTACAAACGCCGCACAAGGGGCTGCCCTGTGCGGCGTTTGTGCGATCAGCGGGGCGGTGTTTCCTGCAGCCCCAGTTTGTGCAGCGCGGCCAGGCGGCGGGCGTGCATCCGGTTGGCCAGCTGGCCGATGGTCCAGCGGTAGGCCGGCAAGAGGAACAGGCAGGCGGCCACCCAGGCGGCCGGGTTGGACAGTTCCGCGCCGAAGTAGCCCAGCCAGGGCACCAGCGCGACGGCCACCGCGATGCGGGCCACCATCTCGGCGACGCCGGCCATCATGGCGAGGGTGGCGTAGCCCAGGCCCTGGATCACATACCGCCAGACGATCAGCGCCCCCAGCGGGATGAAGAACAGGCTGTTCCAGAACATATACTCCCGCGCCATCGAGACGATGGTGACTTCGGCGGCGGTGTCCAGGAACAGGCCGATGATGAGGACATCACAGTAGTGCAGCGCCACCAGCGCCGCCAGCGAGTAGCCCACCACCAGCACCATGGCGCTGCGGGTGCCCCGGCGGATGCGCCCCAGGCGGGAAGCGCCCAGGTTCTGCCCGGCATAGGTGGCCATGGCGGTGCCGACGCTTTCCAGCGGGACGGTGAGCAGGTTCTGGGTTTTGCCGGCGGCCGTGACCGCCGCCACCGCCACCGAGCCCAGCATGTTCACCGCGCTTTGCATGATGACGCTGCCGATGGCCGTGATGCTGCACTGCAAGCCCATCGGCAGGCCCATCCCCAGCAGCCGGGCGCTGATGGCGCGGTCGGGGCGGGTCTCGCCGGGCTGCATCCGCAGCATGGTGAAGCGGCGCAGCATGTACACAAAGCTGGCCACCCCCGAGATGGCCTGGGACAGGTCGGTGGCCAGCGCCGCGCCGAACACCCCCATGTCGAAGACGATGATGAAGTACAGGTCCAGCCCCACGTTGAGGGCACTGGTGAGCACCAGGAAGTACAGCGGGGTCTTGCTGTCGCCCAGGGCGCGCATGATGGCGGACACCATATTGTACAGAAAGACGAAGGGGATGCCCGCAAAGATCCAGCCGATGTAGGTGCAGGCGCCGTCGATGATGTCGGCGGGGGTCTGCATCAGGGCCATGATGGGGCGGGTCAGGGCGACGGTGGCCACGGTGAGCACCACGCTGCCGCCCAGGCAGAGCCAGCCCGCGTTGGCCACGCAGCGGCGCAGCCCCTGCATGTCCCGGGCGCCGAAATACTGGGCGATGGGGATGGCGAACCCGTTGCACACCCCGATGACAAAGCCGAGGATCAGGTAGTTCACCGACCCGGTGGCCCCCACCGAGGCCAGGGCGCTGACCCCCACGAACCGGCCGACGATGATGGTGTCGGCCAGCGAGTAAAACTGCTGGAACAGGTTGCCCAGCACCAGCGGCAGCGTGAACAGGGCGATCACCTTGAGCGGCGAACCGCTGGTCAGATCCCTAGTCATGACAGATCCCTCCCACCCGAAAAATGGAAGGCCCGCCGGGTACGCCCCTCCGCGGCGGTGCGCCCCTCTATCTGCGCATCGCACGGCGGTCTTGCAGGGTCGCCCGGCCGGCCTGCCCGGGACCTTTTGCCCGGCGCGGAGATTATTATACTGACCGGCGGGCGGAAAATCAAGCGGGGGCGCCGGCAGTTCACAGATTTTTTTCGGTTTGGGTCGGGATTTCCGCCCAAAATGCCGGGCCCACGCTGCGGCGCAGTTCGCAGAAGGTCTCGTACCCCAGGCAGGGGCAAAGATGCAGATTGTTCATGGCGTCTCCTCCTCCCTGCCCCAGAATTCCGCCAGCAGGGCGGAAAGCTGGGCGGGGGTGTCCACGGTGCGCAGGCCGGCCCAGTGGGGCGGCATCAGGCGGCGGTAATCGGGCTGGGTGAACCGGTCGTCGATGAGCAGCACGACCCCCTTGTCCGCCGGCGTGCGGATGACCCGCCCGGCCGCCTGCAGCACCTTGTTCATGCCCGGGTAGCGGTAGGCGTAGTCAAAGCCGCTGCCCCGGGTCGCTTCAAAATATTCCCGCAGCTGTTCCTGCCGGGGGCCCACCTGGGGCAGACCGGGTCCGACGACCGCCACCCCGATCAGCCGGTCACCGGCCAGGTCCACCCCTTCACCGAAGACGCCGCCCAGCACCGCAAAGCCCAGCAGCGGCGCCGCCGGGTCGGGGGCGAAGCGGGCCAGGAACTCCGCCCGGGCGGCCTCGTCCATCTCGGCGGTCTGGCAGAGGGTCTCCAGCCCCGGGTTGGCGGCGGTGAAGACATCGTACACCTGGCGCAGATAGGCGTAGCTGGGGAAAAAGGCCAGGTAGTTGCCCGGGCGCGCCTGCACCATCGCGGCCAGGCAGCCGGCTACGGCTTCCAGGCTGGCCGCCCGGTCCCGGTAGCGGGTGCTGATCCGCCGCGGGCAGACCAGGGCCAGCCGCCGGGGGTCGAAGGGGCTGCGCAGCGCCACCGCCCGGGCGTCGGGCAAACCGCAGAGGTCCTTGTAATAGGCCGCCGGGCCCAGCGTGGCGCTGAACAGCACCGCCGCCCGCCCCCGGCCGAAATCCGCCTGCAGGAAGGCCGAAGGGTCCAGGCAGAGCTGGGTGGCCCGCACCTCGCTGCCGAAGGCCGAGAGCTGCAGAACAAAGTGGTCGTCAAAGGTATCGGCCACCCGCAGCCAGGCCCGCACATCAAAGTAGAGCTGCAGCAGCGCGGCGTGGGTCTCGTCCGGCTCCCGGTGTTCGTCCAGCCACCCTTCCAGCGGGTCGCACAGCCGGGTGAGCAGCCGGTCGAATTCCTCGTCCCGGTCGGGGGCGAACACCGTCCTGCCGGACCGGTCCCCGGCGGCCTCCTCGCACCGGCGGCGCCAGGCCGTGAAATGGGTGCAGACCTTGCCCAGCGCAGTCTTGAGCCGGCTGCGGCCCTTGCCAAGCCGCCTGCGGGCGTCCCGGAAGGCCGAACCGGCCAGCGCGGCGGTGTGCATCTCCCGGGCGCGGTCGGGCAGGTTGTGGGCTTCGTCCAGCAGGAAGAGGTAGTCGCCGCGGGTCTCGAAAAACCGCTGCAGCCGCACCACCGGGTCGAAGAGGTAGTTGTAATCCCCCACGATCACATCGCTCCACAGCGAAAGGTCCAGTCCCAGCTCGAAGGGGCAGACGGTGTAGGCGCGGGCGTAGCGCTGCAGCGCCTCGGCCCCGAGGGCCCCGGTCTCGTCGCCCAGCGCGGCCCACAGGGCGTCCTTGCAGCGGGCGTAGTAGCCGTCGGCATAGGGGCAGGCTTCGGGGGTGCATTCCCGGCTCTCGCACAGGCAGATCTTGTCCTTGGCCGTGAGGGTGACGCTGCGCAGCGGCAGCCCGGGGGCAGAGCGGCGCAGCCGGTCCAGGGCGTCCTCGGCGGCGGCGCGGGTGGTGCCCCGGGCGGTCAGGTAGAAGACCGGCCCCGCCACCCCGGCGCCCAGCGCCTTGAGCGCCGGGAACAGCACGCTCATGGTCTTGCCGATGCCGGTGGGCGCCTGGCAGAGCAGCGCCCCGCCCTCCAGGCAGGTGCGGTAGACCTGGGTCATCATCGCCCGCTGGCCCGGCCGGTATTCCGGGAAGGGGAAGCCCAGCCCTTCCAGCGCCGCCCGGCTGGCCTGCCGCCAGTCCGCCGCCCGCCGGGCCCAGGGGGCGTAGCGGGTCAGCAGGTCGGTGAGGATGCCCTGCAGCTGCCCGGCCGTGTAGTCCCGCTGGAAGCGGAGGGTCAGTTCCTCCTCCACCTGGTAGTAGGTCAGCTGCACCCGAAGGTTGTCGAGGCCGTTCTGCCGGGCATAGATCGCCGCATAGACTTCCCCCTGACCCCAGTGTTCGGGGGCGTGGTCCTCGGTGATGCGGTCGCTGGGGCAGGCGGTGGTCTTGATCTCTTCAATGACGGTGACGCCGTCCCGGGTATAGATGCCGTCGGCCCGGCCTTCCAGGGTGTAGGCCACCCCGGCGCAGGTCAGCGTCTCCTTCAGCGGGACCTCGGCCCGGTAGTCCGGGTACAGGCGGGCGGCCTCCTTCTGCAGCCTGCGATGCAGGCGGGCGCCCTCGTTGGCCCGGTCAAAGCCGGTGAACCGGTTGTCGATGCTGCCGGTGCGCAGCAAAAACTCCACCAGCCGCCGCACCGAGAGGGCGGCAGCCAGCGGAGTTTGCGCCTGATCGTGTTGTACCGGCAGTTGGGACATAGGGCAGAGACTTCCTTTTGGTATCGGGGGAACGGCCCGGCGGATTCAGCCGAACAGCGCCTGTTCGCACCGGCGGCGCACCGCATCCACCGCCGCAAAGTCGGTGGCGCGGACGTAGGGGGCTTCCAGCGCGTCGTGGACCGCCTTGGCCCGGGCCTGGGTCTCGCAGGTGCGGCGGATCAGCGCCCCGGCCAGCCGGTTGCTGCGGCGCGGCGGCCGGGTGTCGGTGTACCGGAAGCGGGACGCCTGTACCGTGCGCTGCCCGGGGAAGGACAGCGGGTGCCAGGGGTTGGCGGTGACAAACCCCAGCCCCAGCCCCGGCAGCAGCAGGTGGTCCAGCTTGCCGGCCTGGTCGGTGGGGCAGTGGCAGAGCACCGCGTCGTAACCGTTGCGGCGTGCGTGGTCGGCCAGCAGCGCCAGCAGCCGGGGGGCGGCGGCGCCGTCCGGGTCCCGGATGACATAGATCGTCCTATCGGCCAGGGCGGGCACGGTATCGGCAAAGAGGGTGATCTGCCCGGGGGTGGGGGCCGAGAGAAGCCGGTGGGCCCGGGCCCCGGGCGCGGCGCCCCGGCGCGGCGGCATGGTGCGGGCGGCCAGCCGGGCCGCATACCGCTGCAGCCGGTCCCGGTCCAGCAGGTCGGCGGCTTCGGCCCGGCGGCGGGCCAGCAGCCCGCAGGCCAGCGCCCAGTGGGCGGCCGCCCGGGCCATCAGGTCGGCGTTGCGCTGCCCCAGCGCCAGGATCTGCCCGCTCTGGCGGGCCAGGGCTTCGTTGTCCAGCGCGTCATACAGGCTCACCACCCGCTCGGCGGCGCCGGGGTATTTGCAGTCCAGTGTGTGGGGGGCGGTGGCGTCCAGAAAAAGCGCCGCCGCCCCGGGCAGCCGCACCCCGTCCAGGCTGGCCGGGTCGCTGGAACAGTGGAGCCGCTCATTATACTGCCCGGCGGGCGGGTCGCCGGCGGCGTCCAGCAGGCGGCGCATCAGGGTGGATTTGCCGCACCCCGGCCCCGCCTTGATCAGCCAGGCTGTCTGCCCGTCCTCGGCGGCCGCCTGGGCGAACCAGCCGGTGAAGCCGGCGGGCGACAGCGCCCCCAAAAAGAAATCAACGGTGGCAGCTTTGCGCATAAGAACCCCTCCTTTGGTCGGTTTCTGTGCCATGTTATGCACAAACGCCGGCCGGGGGTTCCCGGGGGCTCAGTAGGTGTGGGTGCAGACCTGCTGGATCTTGTCCCGCAGGGCGGCGAAGTCCCCAAAGGCCAGCGGCTTGTGGTTGGGGTTGCGCAGCAGGGCCGCCGGGTGCAGGGTGGCCATGAACAGGGTGCCCTGCTTGTCAAAGAATTTGCCGTGGTCCTTGGTGACCGAAAACCCCTTTTCGATGAGCTGCTGGGCCGCCACCCGGCCCAGGCAGACGACGATCTTGGGGCGCAGCAGCCGGAACTGTTCCCGCAGCCAGGGCATACAGGCGGCGCTTTCCTCCGGCAGGGGGTCCCGGTTCTGGGGCGGGCGGCACTTGACGATGTTGGCGATGAAGACGTTGCGCTCCCGGCTCAGGTCCACCGCTTCCAGGTAGCTGTCCAGCAGCTTGCCGCTGCGGCCCACAAAGGGCAGGCCCTCCTCGTCCTCATGGGCGCCGGGGCCTTCCCCCACAAAAAGGACTTCGGCGTCGGGCACCCCCTGGCCGAACACCACATGCTGGCGGGTCTCGCACAGCCCGCAGCGGCGGCAGGCCAGGCATTCCTGTTTGAGCGTTTCAAAATCCATGGTTGCACCTCGTTTTATGTCAGCTTCCCCGGCGGATCGACACCGGGTTTTGGGTATACTATCCATCGGACGCGCCGGGCTTTGCCTCCATGGCCCGGCGGCGGTCTTTCTTAAAGAAAGGAGCGAAGGATATGGAAGGATATGAGATCTGGCTGCGGCTGCTCAGCCTGGGGCTGGGGGCCGCGCTGGGGCTGCTGCCGGCACAGCGGGCGCTGCCCCGGCGGCTGGCCGGGGCGCCGGCAGCCTGGGCGCTGGCGGCCGCGCTGACCGCGGCGGCCTGTACGGCGGCGGCCCTGCTGGGGCCGGCGCTGGGCCGGGCGGCGGTGCTGTATGCCGGGCTGGGGGCGGTGCTGGGGCAGCTGCGCCGCCCCGGCGGCTGCGCGACCGCCGCCGTGAGCACCTGGGTCGTGATCTGCCTGCCCTTCACCGGGGTGCTGGGCGTAGCCGGCGGCGGGGCGCTGGCCCTGGCCACCGGCAGCCCGGTGCTGGGTGCGCTGGCCGTGCCGGTCTTTGCCGCCCCCATCGCGCTGCTGCAGTTCGGCGGCGAAGCCGGCCTGGCGATGCTGGCCGCCGCCGGGCTGACGCTGTGGTGCTGGCGGCCGGCGCTGCAGGGCCTTGTCCCTCCCCCGCCCCGCCGCCCCGGCGGCCCCGGCGGCATGGGCTGACCCCCGGCGGCCGCCGGGGACCGCCGACGCCTGCGGGGGGATGACCCCATCATACCATGGCCGGGCGCAAAATGCAAAGCCGCCGGCCCCCGCCCGACGGCCGGAACGGCGGGGCGGCGGGGCCGGCAGAATTTTTTCAAAAAAAGTTTTGGCAACCCCTTGACATCGGGCGCAAACTTCGATATAATAATCCACGTTGCAGCCGCCACGGCGCTGCGCCGCTGGTCTTGGCCCGGTAGTTCAGTTGGTTAGAACGCTAGCCTGTCACGCTAGAGGTCGTCAGTTCGAGCCTGATTCGGGTCGCCATTTGCTGATATAGCTCAGTCGGTAGAGCGCATCCTTGGTAAGGATGAGGTCTCCAGTTCAAATCTGGATATCAGCTCCAGCGCAAAGCCCACAGCGTAGCAAAACACTGTGGGCTTTCTTTGTAGGGGCATAGCTCAGTTGGTAGAGCAGCGGTCTCCAAAACCGCGTGCCGAGGGTTCGAATCCTTCTACCCCTGCCAGAAAAAACCGCGTACCTTCCGGGGTACGCGGTTTTTTCGTTTTGCCGCTTTCGCAGCCCCTGCCCTTCTCTGCGGCAGGGCCCGGCAAAGCCGGCTCCTTTTCAGGCGAAGGTCTCGTCGCTTTCGTGGCTGTTGGGCTTGTCCATGTCGGGCGCGGGGGCGCCGTCCGGCAAAGAGGAGCCGAAGGAATGGACGAAGGAGAACTTCCGGATCAGGAAGATCACCCCGATGGACAGCACGCTGATGAGGTTTTCGACGGAGGAGCCGTGGCCCATGATCATCGAACGGGCGATGGCGTAGAGCAGCACTTCCAGCGCGCTGCCGGGGCTGTGTTTGGCCAGCATCTTGATGAACTCGATGCCGATGACCAGGTTGAAGGCGTGGCCCAGGAAGGTCTGGAAGGCTTCGGTGCTGTTTTGGGAAACCAGCGAGAACATCTCGTTGGCAATGGGGATGGTGCTGATCAGCAGCCCGATGAGCACCAGAATGGACAGCACCACCTCCAGCAGACTGGAGAGAGCCGCCACCTGATTGCGCAGGATCTGGGTGACCCGGCGTTCCTTGGAGCGCAGGCGTAGGCGGTACAGGGTGGTGACGAGGTTGTTCTGGCTCATGGCAGTTCCTTTCGCTGGCGGGTGGGGGCTTGTCGTTGATTGTATTATACCAAAAACCCGGGCCCCGGTAAATGCGCCGGGACGTATAAATCCGGTTTTTTTTCAGACAAACCGCAAAAAAGCAGGGCCGGACCCGGTCGTTCAGCCGGGTCCGGCCCTGTCAGGGTATGGGGGAAGGATGCAAAAAGCCGGTCACCCGGGCGGCGTCAGCTGCACCACCGGCCAGCCCAGCCAGGCGGCGGCTTCGGCGTCGTGGGTGACAAGGATCGCGTCCCGCCCGGCGGTGAGCCGCACCACGGCGGCGGCGGCCCGGGCGGCCAGGTCGGCGTCCATGCCGGTGAAGGGTTCGTCCAGCAGCAGGGTGTCGGCCCCGGGGCAGAGCAGCGCCCGCAGCAGTGCGGCGCGGCGCATCTGCCCGCCGCTGAGCCGGGCGGACGGCAGGGCCAGCTCGGCGGCCCCGAAGCCCAGCGCCCGCAGTTCGGCTTCGGCCCGGGCGGCGCTGCCGCCGGGCAGGGTGATGTTGGCCACGGCGGTGAGCTGGGGGCACAGGCGGTTTTCCTGAAAGACCGCCGCCACCCGGCCCACCCCCTCCACGCGGCCGGCATCCGCCCGTTCCAGCCCCATCAGGATGCGCAGCAGCGTGGTTTTTCCGCCGCCGGAGGGGCCCATGAGCACGACCGGCCCCGCCGCCTGCAGGCTGAAGTTCTGCAGCACCGGCCTTGAGCCGAAGGATTTGCACAGCCCTTCGATGCGGATGCTCATGCCTTCACCTCCCCGCACAGCGCCGCCTTGGCCCGGCGCAGCCCCCGGGCTGCCAGGGCGGACAGCGCCGCCGACAGCAGCACGATGACCAGCGTCCAGGCAAAGACATCGGGGGTGGACAGGGTGATCTTGGCCCGGTAGAGCGCATCGCCCATGCTGTGGTCGGGCAGGCCGATGACCTCAGCCGAGACACCGCTTTTCCAGCACATTCCCATGGCGGCGATGCAGCTTTCGCAGAAGGAGGGGAACACCCCCGGCAGCCAGATGTACCGCAGCCGCTTGTGCAGCGGCAGGCGGTAGACGGCGGCCATTTCCAGCAGCTGGCGGTCGGTGTCGGCAATGCCGCCCAGCACCCCGGCGTAGATCACCGGCAGCACATGGGTGAAGCTGACCACCACCGACAGGTTGGCGCTGCTGACCCACAGCAGCGCCAGGATCACGAAACTGGCCACCGGCATGGCGCGGATGAGCGCCATGGGCGGGGCGATGAGCCGCCGCACCCAGACCCAGCGGGCCCCGGCCGCCCCCAGCGCCAGCCCGCAGACCACCGCCAGGGCGAACCCGGCCAGGATGCGCAGCGCGCTGAAGGCGATGCGGTGCCAGAATTCCGCCGTGGGCAGCTGCACCGCCAACGCCTGCAGCGTCTGCAGCGGCGTGGCCAGGAACAGCCCGCCGTGGCCCAGGGCCATGGCCAGCCCCTGCCAGGCCGCCAGCCAGAAGAGCGCCACCAGGGCGAGCTGCCGGGGGCGGGGTTTGTCAGGCGCCATAGTAGAAGGCGTCGTCCGGCATGGCGCCGCCCACGCTGGCGGGGTCGGCGTCATAGAGCACCTGCAGGTAGGTGGAAAGGTCGGTCTTCATCTCGCTGCCGGTCTCAAAGACGATGTTGCACTCGGGCAGGGCCTTCTGGGCCAGGGCGGCCTTGGCGACGATGCCGTACTGCTCGCACAGGGCGGCGGTGCCCTCCAGGTCGGTGTTGGCGGCCTCGGTGCTCTGCTCATAGGCGGTCAGGAAGGCTTCGAAGGTCCCGGGGTCGGCCTCGATGGCGTCGGTGCGGGCCACCAGCACGCCGGTGACCAGCCGGGAGCCAGCGGCCTGCTCCCAGGCGTCGTTCATGTCGATGGCCACCCGCAGCCCCTCCACCTGGGACAGGGCGCTGGTGACAAAGGGCTGGGGCAGCATGGCGATGGTGCCGGCGCCGGCCTGCAGCTGGGAGAGGGCGTCGGTGGCCTCGCTGTAATATTCGATGGTCACATCATTGTCCGGGTCAAGGCCGTTGGCGCTCAGGACATAGCGCAGCACATACTCGGGGGTGGTGCCCTTGCCGGTGGTCAGGATGGTCTGGCCCTTCAGGTCGGCCACCGACTGGACGGTGTCGCCCTGTTCCAGGATGTACAGCACCCCCAGCGTGTTGACGGCCGCCACCTGGATCTGGCCGCCGGTCTTCTGGTACAGGGTGGCCGCCAGGTTGGCCGGGACGGCCGCGGCGTCCAGTTCGCCCTTGACAAGCTGGGGCACGATCTCATCCGCCGCGCCGTGCATGCTGAAATCCAGCGTAAAGCCGTACTCCCCGCCGTTGGCGGCGTCGTCCACCAGGTTGATCAGCCCCATGGTGGTGGGGCCTTTGAGGCCGGCCACCCGCAGCGCGCCGGCAGCGGCCTGCTCGGCGGTGGCGGTGTCAGGGGTCTCGGGCGCGGGGGATTCGGCGGCGGGGGTCTCGGCGGGGGTCTCGGTGGGGGCCGGGGCGCTGGCGGCGCCGCCGCAGCCGGCCAGCGAGGCGGCCAGGGCCAGGGCGGTCAGCCCGGCCAGAACGCGGATTCGTTTCATAAACAACAGTCTCCTCCCAAAAAGGGCCGTCGGCAGGCGGAAAGGCCCCGCCCGGGGACGGCCGGATTTGATTTGCTTTTGCGGGAACACTATACTATAATAGAACCGATAAGTCGATTGCCGGTGCAACATTTTTGCCCCGGCAACATTGCCCGGCCCCCGGGCCGCACAGAAAGGAACCCCCGATGGATCTGCACCCTTACTATCCCCTGCTGCGGCAGACCTCGCTGCTGCGCGGTATGCGCGATGACGAGCTGGACCTGCTGCTGCGCTGTTTTGCCCCCCGGGTGCGCCGCTACCAGAAGGGCGAACTGCTGCTGTTGGCCGGGTACGAGACCCGGGAGGTGGGCATCTTGCTGGAAGGCAAGATCCTGGCGCTGAAAAACACGCCGGACGGGTCCAGCGTGGCCATCACCCAGATGGGCCCGGGCGGGCTGTTCGGGGATGTGCTGTCCGGGTCCAGCGTGCGCAGCCCGGTGAGCGTGATGGCCCAGGCCCCCTGCCTGGCCGTCTACCTGCCCTATGACAAGATCATCCACCCCTGCGCCCAGCTGCATGAGACCCACCTGCAGCTGATGCAGAATCTGGTGCTGACCATCTCCAACAAATACTTTGCGCTGGACCGCCGGGTGGAGCTGCTGATCTGCAAAAGCCTGCGCACCCGCATCAGCCTGTGGCTGCTGGAACAGGCCGAGCAGGCCGGCAGCGACACCTTTGCGGTGCCGCTGACCCGCGCCGGCCTGGCCGAGTACCTGAACTGCGACCGCAGCGCCCTGAGCCGGGAACTGGGCCGCATGCAGCGGGAAGGGCTGATCGAGACCTTCCGCGGCAGCTTCAAGATTCTGGACAAGGACCGCCTGCGCGCCCAGTGCCAGGTAGCCTGACCCATTCCGACAGGAGGAACCCCCATGAACCACCGCCAGCATCCGGTTTTGTACATCGTCATCCCCTGCTACAACGAGCAGGAGGTGCTGCCCATCACCGCGCCGCTGTTTCTGAAAAAGATCACCGACCTGGCCGCCGCCGGCAAGGTCAGCCCCGACAGCCGGGTACTGTTTGTCAACGACGGGTCGAAGGACAGGACCTGGGAGATCATCTGCGGCCTGGCCGCAAGCGACCCGCACTACATCGGCATCAGCCAGAGCCGCAACCGGGGCCACCAGAACGCCGTGCTGGCCGGGCTGATGGAAGCCAAGGACCGCTGCGACATCACCATTTCCATCGACTGCGACGGCCAGGACGACATCAACGCCATGGACGGGATGGTGGACGCCTACCGGGACGGCTGCGAGATCGTCTACGGCGTGCGCAGCAGCCGCGCCAGCGACACCTTTTTCAAGCGGTTCACCGCCGAAGGGTTCTACAAGCTGCTCAACGCCATGGGGGCCGAGGTGGTGTACAACCACGCCGACTACCGGCTGATGAGTGCCCGCGCCCTGCAGGAGTTCGCTAAGTTCAAGGAAGTCAACCTCTACCTGCGGGGCATGGTGCCGCTGGTGGGCTTCAAGAGCACGGTGGTGACCTATGAGCGGCATGAGCGGATCGCCGGGGAAAGCCACTATCCCCTGTCCAAGATGCTGGGGCTGGCCTTTGACGGCATCACGAGTCTGTCGGTCAAGCCGATCCGGTTCATCACCGGCTTCGGCGCACTGGTGGCGGCCGTGAGCTTTCTCGGGGTCGTGTGGGCGATCATCGAGGCGCTGCTGGGGGCCACGGTGTCCGGCTGGGCCTCCACCACCTGCATCATCTGTTTTGTATCCGGCGTGCAGCTGATCTGCCTCGGGGTGATCGGCGAGTACATCGGCAAAATTTACATGGAGACCAAGCACCGGCCCCGGTACATCATCAGCGACCGGACCTGGGCGCCAAACGAACCGACCGAAAAGGAGGATGCCCGATGAGCCGCCAGGTATGGAAAGGGTCCACCCTGCTCAACCCCGAGCCGCCGGTGCTGGTGAGCTGCGGCCCCCGGGAGAGCCCCAACCTGATCACGGTGGGCTGGTGCGGCACCATCTGCACCCAGCCGCCGATGCTGTCCATCAGCGTGCGGCCGGAGCGGTACAGCCACGGCCTGATCCGGCAAAGCGAGGTGTTTGTGGTCAACCTGCCCACCGAGCCCCTGACCCGCGCCGTGGACTGGTGCGGCGTCAAAAGCGGGCGGGAGGTGGACAAGTTCGCCGCCATGGGCCTGCACGCCGCCCCGGCCGCCCAGGTGGACACCGTTTTGCTGGAGGAAAGCCCGGTGAACCTGGAATGCCGGGTGACCCAGGTGATCCCCCTTGGCAGCCACGACCTGTTTCTGGCCGAGGTGGTCGCGGTGGATGTGGACGAAGCGCTGCTGGACGAGACCGGCAAACTCTGCCTGGAGCGGGCCCGGCTGATCGTCTATTCCCACGGGGAGTATCTGGCCCTGGGCCGGCGGCTGGGCAGTTTCGGCTACAGCGTGCGCAAGCGCCGCAAGCCCCGCCGGCGCTGAGGGCCGAGGGGTGCGGCGGACCTGCCCCGCCGAAAAAAAAACGGAAAAGCGCAAAAAACGAGACGGACGCGGCGGCGTCCGTCTTTTTTGGTTTGGTGAAGGGGGTCAGCCTTCCTTTTTCGGCATCCGCAGCAGGCTGCAGGGCATCAGCGGGGTGTCGCAGGGGATGGTGTAGCGCATCATCGGGTGGGGGGTGGCGTCCACCGCCGCGCCGTCTTCGTCCCGGATCCAGCCGGGGGTAAGGGTGACGGTGCTGCCGTCGGGCTGCAGCGCCTCGATGGTGTCGCCCAGGCAGAACTTGCCCCGCTGGGTGCAGTGGGCCACCCCATCCGCCCAGGAATCCACCGTGCCGAGGAAGTCCCAGGGGCGCACATAGGTGTGGCTGGGGGTCTGCAGGGCCTTGTCCCGGCCGAAGTAGAACCCCGGGGAGTAGTGGCGGTGGCTGGTGCGGTTGAGCTCCTCCAGCACATCGTCGGGCAGGTCGAAGGAATCGGCCGCGGGGTTGGCCAGGTAGTGGTCCAGGGCGCGGCGGTAGGCGCTGGTGACCGAGGCAACATAGTAGAAGGTCTTGGCCCGGCCTTCGATCTTGAGGGAGTCCACCCCGGCCTGGCAGATCAGGTCCAGGAAGGGGGCGGTACACAGGTCGTTGGCATTGAGGATGTAGCTGCCGTCCCCGTTTTCCCCGATCTCCATATACTGGCCGGGGCGGCGTTCCTCCACCAGATAGTATTTCCAGCGGCAGGGCTGGGCGCACTCGCCCCGGTTGCCGCTGCGGCCGGTCATGTAGCTGGAAAGCAGGCACCGGCCGGACACGCTCATGCACATGGCGCCGTGGACGAAGGCTTCCAGCTCCAGTTCGGGCGGGGCGTTGTCCCGGATGGCGGCGATGTCGGGCAGGCTGAGTTCCCGGGCCAGCACCACCCGCTTGACCCCCAGCTCGCAGGCGGCGGTGGCGGCGGCGTAGTTGGCGATGCCCGCCTGGGTGGAAAAGTGGATCTCGGCGCCGGGGGCGTATTTCTGGGCCAGGCGCAGCACCCCCAGGTCGGCGATGATGAAGGCGTCCACCCCGGCGGCCGCGGCCTGCTCGATGACGCCGGGCAGGCGGGCCAGTTCCTCGTTGGTGGGCAGGGTGTTCAGCGTCAGGTAGACCCGGCGGCCCCGGGCGTGGGCGAAGATGCAGCCTTCCTGCAGTTCTTCGGGGGTGAAGTTGGGGGGCGCGGCGCGCATACCGAATTCCGGCAAAGCACAGTAGACGGCGTCGGCGCCGTAGAGCACGGCGTATTTCAGGGTTTCCAGGCTGCCCGCCGGGGACAGCAGTTCGGGCTGTTGCAGCATAGGGGAACATCCTCCCTCAAGGTTTTCATGGCTTCAAAATGCCCGCCCGGCCGGGCCGGGCGGGCAGAGTTTGTCGAAAAAAAGTTCAAAATTCGTCGCCGGCGGCGGACATGCGCCGACGACGGCGACACCGACAGGGAAATTTTCCGGCAAATTGTGTGCGAGGAGCAATAGCGACGAGTGCGCGATTTGCCGGAAAATTTTGTCGAAGGGGATACACAAGGGGAAACAGACGCGTTAGGCAATTGCCGTGCGCGGCTGTTGCCTCTTGTGGATTGGGGCAAGCGGTTTACCAGCCGGCCTCGGCCACATTGACGGCGTGCTCGTCGGCGGTCTTGGCGTAGAAGTACTCGCCGGGGTGGTCGCCGTTGGGGTTGCCGGTGACGAAGAAGTAGTAGCCCTCGGCCATGAACTCCTCGTCCGGGTTCAGCGCCGCGTCGATGGCCGCATACCCGGGGCTGGAGATGGCCCCCTCCGGCAGGCCGCTGATGCGGTAGGTGTCATAGGCGTTGAGGACCTCCTCCGGGATGGCGCCGGCCGCCGGCCAGCCCATATACTCGGCCATGGGGGAGTTCCAGAGGTAGTTGTTCTCCACATCCTGGGTGATATAGCTGCAGGCGTTGGACTCCAGCTTGTGCTCGGCCCACAGCGGGTCGTCGGATTCCAGCCGGTTGTGGAAGCAGGCGCTGACCTTGTAGTCCTCCTCGGGCACGCCGGCCTCCTCCTGAATGAAGGAAGCCAGGATCACCACCTGGTCAAGGGTGGTGCCCTTTTCGGAGATGGTGGCCATCAGGTCCTGGGTCTTGGCGTCGAACTGGGCGTAGAGGGTGTCCACGATGTCATACACCGAGGCGTCGGTGAAGAATTCGTAGGTGTCGGGGAAGAGATACCCCTCGCACTTGAGCAGCCGGCCTTCGTTGTCGGGGATCTCGTTCCAGAAGGCATACTGGCTGAAGTCCGACCCGTCGGTGCCGTTGGCGCAGTTGAGGAAGGTCTCGACACTGTCCACCAGCCCCTGGTCCACAAACAGCTGGGCGATGCCCACGGCGGTGGTGCCTTCGGGGATGGTGACCCGCACTGTCTCCCGGCGGACCTTCTGTTCGGACAGGGCGGTGATGATGTCATTGTAGGCCATGCCGGGGTACAGCTCGAAATCGCCGTACTGCAGCCCTTCGGCCCGGCCGCTGCACCGGGTGTAGAACCGGAACAGCCAGCCGTGCTTGACGATGCCGGCCTCCTCCAGCTGGGCGGCGATGTCCGCCACCGAAGAGCCCTGGGCCACCGTGATGGTCTGCATATTGCCGCCGGCGCCGACGCCGTCCACCTCGCCGTACAGCTGCATCAGCTGCCAGCCCCCCAGGGCCACCAGCAGCGCCACCACCAGCACGACCACCAGCCCGACAGGGAAGCGGCGGCGCCGGCGGGGCGGGGGTTCCTCCGCCTCGGGGGCAAGGTCGAGCTCTTCCTCAAAGGCGGTATCCTGGGTCACATCGTAGGCTTTGCGCCGGGGCGGGGCCGGGATCTGTCCGGCCGGTCCGGCCGGTTCGTCCGGCTGGCGGCGGGCCGGGGCGGCCTTGCGGTCGGCCGGGCGGCTGTTACGGTCGGCGGACGGCTGATCGCCGCGGTGGTAGACCTGGCGGTCGCCGCCGGAATCACGATTGATCTTCATGCGCAACGCTCCTTTTTCGGGCTGGGCCCGTTTTCAACTCCCCGGTCTCAGACCAGCAGGCGGAAATACACATCGGTCACAGGGAATGGTTTGGACAAAAAACAGATCATGCCGTAGCTGCAGCGCTTGCCGGCGCCCAGGTACAGCGATTGGTTTTCGGCCAGCAGCAGGCTGGCGCGGGTGGCGCCGGTTTTTTCCCGGGCGGCCTGCAGCAGCACATCGGCGCAGTGGTCGTTGTCGGCCTGCAGTTCCATAAACTGCAGCACCTCGCCTTCCTGGCAGAACAGGCCGTACCCCCGCTGGTTGGACACGACGGTCAGCCCGCGGCGGTACAGCCGGGTGACCATCTCCACCGCCGTGTGTTCCGGCAGCTGCACGCAGGCGGGCTGGTAGTGCAGGCGGGCGTCCAGCAGGCGGCGGACGGTCATGGCGTCGAAGGAAGCCTGGGCCAGCAGCCCGCGGGGAATGGGTTTGCGCACGATGCGCAGCGGGAAGGCGCTGCGGAACCCAAGCCCCTGCAGCCCCCGCCCGGCCGCAGGGGTCTCGGGCACGGTGACCGCAAAATCATACCCGCTTTGGGCGTAGGCCCGCAGGCAGGCGGCCAGCAGATTTTTCATCACGCCGCGGCCCCGCAGCTCCGGCCGGGTGAGCATTCCGCTGAACCAGATGCCCCGGCGGTGGCCGCAGTCCACCGGCACGGCACCCAGCAGCGCCATCGGCTCGCCGCCGCGCTCCAGCACCAGCACGTTGTCCAGCCCGATCATCTGCCCCAGCCAGGCCCTGGCTTCGGGCTCGTCGGTGCCGTAGGCTTCGGTGCGCAGCGCGGCCAGGGGCCCCAGGTCGGCCGGCTGGGCCCGGCGCAGGTTCGTTCCCATCACGGGGTCCCCCCTTCCTCGCTATTTTACAGAATATCGGCCAGCTGCGCAAGTACCTGGGCGTGGATCTCCTCCACCGGGCGCATGGTCTTGCGCCCGTCCTTCACCCGGGTACAGTCCACCCGGCGCCAGCCCAGCGTGCGGGCGCAGTATTCGGCCGCGGCGCGGGAGCGGGCCAGGTATTCGGTATCCTTTTCCTGAATGTCCATCCGGGCGGTGTCGCCGTGGTAGCGCTCGGCCAGCAGCCGCTGGGAGACTTCCACGTCCACCGCCAGGTAGACCACGGCGTCCGGTTCGGGGATGCCGAGCTTTTTGTACTCGAAGTCGAACAGCCAGTTCAGAAAGCCGTCCCAGTGCATCGGCGGCAGCTTGGAGCACTGGTGTACGGCGTTGGAGGTGGTGTACCGGTCGGACACCACCAGCCCGCCGCTGCGGTAGAATTCGCCCCAGACGGTCTTGTAGCTGGCGAACCGGTCCACCGCAAAGAAGGTGGAGGAGGCGTAGGCGTTCACATCGTCCGGCCGGTCGCCGAACCGGCCGGACAGGTACATCCGCACCAGCGCCGAGGAATCGCTCTCATAGTCGGGGAAGGTGATCTGGCGCAGGTCCACGCCGCGGCGGCGCAGCGTGTCGCACAAAAGGGCGGTCTGGGTGCCCTTGCCCGACCCGTCCAGACCTTCAAAAATCAGCAGTTTACCCATGCAGTGCCTCCTGTTTGAGCTGTTCGTATTTTTCCCGCACCCGGGCCTGGCGGCCGCAGCACATGGCGCCTTCGGGGCAGGGGCCGGTCAGGCAGCGGGGGCCGGCGGCGGCGAAGATGTGGGGGGCCAGCGGCAGCACCAGCGCCAGCATCCGGTCGGCCACGGCGCGGATCTCCCACTGGGCCCGCTCGCAGCAGCGCAGGTTGAAGAAGTTCAGCAGACTGCGGCAGTTCATCGTCATGACCATCTTGGTCTCGCAGGCGTTGGGCAGCACAAAGCGGGCGTCCTCGTTGGCCTGCTTGGCGGCCTTGGCCCGGGCGGCCTTTTCGGGCAGGCCCTGGGCCATCAGGGTGCGGGTGTGGGCGTCCTCCAGCGTGCGGGCCAGTTCCAGGTATTTTTCGGCGTCGGCGTTCATCGCGGCGACGAACCGGGCCTTCGCCTCGGGGACGGCCTCGATCTCAGGCGGGATGACGTAGCGGAAATCTTCCAGCCGCACATACCTCTGGCTCTGCACGCTGAAGGAGGCGATGCGGTGGCGGGTGACCTGGGCCAGAAAGGCCCGGCTGACCCCCTCGATGCCGAAGGTGAAGCTGGCGTGCTCGATGGGGCTGGCGTGGCCCAGATCGCTGAGTTTCTGCAGGAAGGCGGCGGTCTTTTCGGGGGTCAGGCCGTCGAGCAGCGTTTCGATGTGGGCGTCGGAATAACAGAGTTTGGCCGCCGCGGCGACGGTGCGCTCCGGTTCGGCGGTGTGGGCGATGAGTTGGACCAGCATGGCGTTCTCCCCTCCCTGGCAGGTGGGCGGCACGACGGCCGTCAGGTCTCGGTAAACTTGGTCATCGGCGCGTAGTTGGCCAGCGTCTTTTTGACGCCGACCCGGTCGAACTGGATCTCCACCAGGCTGTCCCCGGCCATCGGCGTGACCTTGATGACCTTGCCGCGGCCGAATACCTTGTGGTCCACCAGGTCGCCGGGGGCGTAGCCGGCCGCGGGCTTTTTGGCGGCCGGGGCGGTGCTGAGCAGGGTGGAACTGCCCGCCCCGGCCGGGGCGCTCTGGCGGGAGGAACCGTACCCGGCCCCGAACCCGCCGGAAGGCAGGGTGCGGGCGCCGGGGCCCCGGGGGCTTTCGTGCCCGCCGGTGGCCGCAAAGCCGCTGCGGCTGCCGTAGCGGCTGCCGAAGCCGGCGTTGTACTCCCGGTTCAGGTACCCGCGGGAAGCGCCGGAATACCCGCTGCGCCCGCCGGGCACCCCGGCGCCGAAGCTGCCGTACCCGGCCCCGAACCCGCCGGAGGCCAGTTCCGGGCTTTCGGTTTCATCCATCACGGCGGGGTCGATCTCGCTCAGGAAGCAGGAGGGCGGGTTGCGGCGGGTCTGGCCGAAGATCATCCGGCTGCGGGAGGAGGAGAGGTACAGCTCCTTCTTGGCGCGGGTGATGCCCACATAGCAAAGGCGGCGTTCCTCCTCCATATCCTCCTCGCTGTAGCGGACCAGGTCCCCGGGGAAGACCCCGTCCTCCATCCCGATCAGGAAGACGTAGGGGAATTCCAGCCCCTTGGCGCTGTGGATGGTCATGAGGGTGACGGTGTCGTTCTCCTCATCGTAGGAGTCGATGTCCGCGATCAGGGCCACCTCCTCCAGAAAGCCGGAGAGGGTCGCCTCCTCGCCGTTCTGGTCGGCGTAGGTCTTGACCGAGTTGACCAGCTGGCCCAGGTTTTCCAGCCGGGCCTCCCCTTCCTCCTTCTGGGCCTTGAGCATGGCCTCGTAACCGGTTTTGCGGATCACCTCGCCGGCGAACTCGTCCAGCGGCAGGGTGACCGAAAGGTCGCACAGTTCCCGGTACATCTCGTAAAAGCTGTGCAGCGCCGATGCCGACCGGGACAGCGCCGGGTAGGTGGCGGCTTCCGAGATGATCTGCAGCATCGGCACCCCCCGGCCGGCGGCCAGCTCGGCGATCTTGTCCACGGTGGTGGGGCCGATCTTGCGGGCGGGTTCGTTGATGATGCGGCGCAGCCGCACATCGTCCCGGGGATTGACGATGACGGCCAGGTAGGAGTTGATGTCCTTGACTTCCTTGCGGTCAAAGAAGCGCTGGCCGCCCACGATCCGGTAGGGGATGCCGGCCCGGGCGAAGTAGGTTTCCACCGGGTTGGACTGGGCGTTCATCCGGTACAGCACCGCGTGGTCCCGCAGCCGGGCCCCGGCGCGCAGGTTCTGGCCGATGATGTCGGCAATGTGGCTGGCTTCGTCCTGCTCGCTGGCGGCGGTGTAGTGGTGGACCTTGTCGCCGGTGCCGTTCTCGGTCCACAGGGTCTTGCCCTTGCGGCCGTTGTTGTTGCGGATCACGCTGTTGGCGGCGTCCAGAATGTTGGAGGTGGAGCGGTAGTTCTGCTCCAGCCGGATGGTCCGGGCGCCCTTGAAGACCTCCTCAAAATTGAGGATGTTCTCGATGGTGGCGCCGCGGAACTTGTAGATGGACTGGTCGTCGTCGCCCACCACGCAGACATTGCGGGTGCCGCCGGCCAGCAGCCGGACCAGGTGGAACTGGGCGACGCTGGTGTCCTGGTATTCGTCCACCACGATGTAGCGGAACTTTTTCTGGTAGTATTCCCGGGCTTCGGCGTCCTTTTGCAGCATCCGGACGGTGTGGAAGATCAGGTCGTCAAAGTCCATGGCGCCGGCGGTGCGCAGCCGGGCCGCATAGGCGGTATAGATCTTGCTGACCAGCGCGGCCTTGGTGTCCGAGGGGACCTCGGCCGCCACGTCGGCGGCGCTGAGCAGCTTGTCCTTGAAGCTGCTGATGCGGGAGATGGCCGACTTGGGCGGCAGGAACTTGTCGTCGATCATCAGTTCCTTGTAGATCTGCTTGATGACCCGGAGCTGGTCGTCCGAGTCGTAGATGGTGAAGCTGTTGGGGAAGCCGATCCGCTCGGCGTCCCGGCGCAGGATGCGCACGCAGGCCGAGTGGAAGGTGGAGGCGTTCACGTCGCCGCCGACGGTGTCCCCCAGCATGTTCTTCAGCCGTTCCTTCAGCTCGCCGGCGGCCTTGTTGGTGAAGGTGATGGCCAGCACGTTCCAGGGGCGGGCCGGCTCCACGGCCAGCAGCCGCAGCTGGTCCTGGCTGGGGGCGCGGCGGCTTTCCATCGTGGCCTTGAGGTGGTCGATGTCCGCCCGGGTGACCGGGCGGCTGAGGACCGCCGACCCGTGGGCCTTGCCGAAGCGGATGATGTTGGCGATGCGGTTGACCAGCACGGTGGTCTTGCCCGAGCCGGCCCCGGCCAGGATCAGCAGCGGGCCCTCGGTGGTGAAGACAGCCTGCCGCTGCACCGGGTTCAGGTTTGCAAAGCAGGATTCGATGTACCGGTCCCGCAGGGTGAGGTATTCTTGGGTGATGGCATCAGGCATTCGGCGTCCGTCCTTTGCTTTGGGGTGCCCGGCGGCGCAGACCGCGGCCGGGTCACTGGGTAGTATAGCATATTTCACAGGTTTATAAAAGTTTTGGGGCGAAAGAAATCCCGGCCGGCGGGGCCGCCTTACAGCCCGGGCCGCCAGAGTTTCGGGGTGGCGTCCCGGAAGCCGGCGGTGAGCTGCCGGCCCATGCCGAGGCTGATGGCGGTGCCCCGGGCCACGCAGTTGAGCGGGTCGGGGGCGATGGCCACATCCACATGCAGCTCGCCGGCCAGGTAGCCGGCCAGCCCCCGCAGCATCGACCCGCCGCCGGTGAGCAGGATGCCGGTCTTGGAGATGTCGGCGGCCAGTTCGGGCGGGGTGCTTTCCAGCACGTTGTGGGCCGCGGCGGCGATGCGGGCGGCCAGTTCCCGCACCGGGGCGTACAGGTCCCGGGTGTAGACAAGGTGGCGGGCGGGGAGGTTGGTTTCCCAGGAATGGCCGCGCACCTCCATAACCCCTTCGAACTCGCTTTTGGCGCAGCAGGCCACCTGCCTTTTCAGCGCCTCGGCGGTGAGGGGGCCGATGGCGATGCTGAACTTTTCCTGCACATACTGGGCGATGCAGTTGTCAAAGGCGTTGCCGGCCACCGGCAGGCTGGCGGCCCGCACCCGGCCGCCCATGCTGATGACCGCGATGTCGGTGGACCCGCCGCCGATGTCGATGACCATGCAGCCCTTCGGGGTGCGGATGTCCAGCCCGGCGCCCAGCGCCGCGGCCACCGGCTCGTCCACCAGGAAAACCTGCTTGGCGCCGGCGGACATGACCGATTCCACCACGGCGTCGGCCTCGACGCCGGTGATGGCCGCCGGCACGCAGACCGCCACCCGGGGGCGGATGAGCCGGTTGGGGCAGACCTGGTTGATGAACCGGACGATCAGCTCGTTGGTCATCCGGTGGTCCTGGATCACCCCGTCCCGCAGCGGGCGGACAATGTCGATGTAGGAGGGCGCCCGCCCCACCATGCGCAGGGCCTGCTCCCCCACCGCCAGCACGGTGTTGCTGCGGGTGTCCACCGCGCCCACGCTGGGCTGGTGGAAGATCACCCCCTGTTCGCGGGTGGCGATGATGATGGAGCTGGTGCCCAGATCAATGCCGATTTCATACTGTTTCATGGAAGTTTCTCCTGGGCCGGCGGGGCCGGCCGTGGTTGGGGGGATGGCGGCGGGTCGGCGGCCACGCTGACCGCGAACACGCTGACGGCGCCGGCCTGCAGCAGCGCCAGCGCACAGGCCGAGACGGTGGCCCCGGTGGTGATCACATCGTCCACCAGCAGCACCCGCATCCCGCTCAGGTCGGTGCCCGGGCGGCAGGCATAGGCGCCGCGGGTGTTTTCCAGGCGGGCGGCGCGGTCCAGCGTTTTCTGCGGGCGCATCGGCCGGGTGGTGCGCAGCGGCGAAGCCGCCGGCACCCCCAGCACCCGGCCCAGCCGGCGGGCCAGCCGCACCGGCAGCCGGCTGCCGCCCCGGCCCCGGGGCGGGACCGGCACGACCAGGTGGTACGCCGGCAGACCGGCAATGGGTTCCGGCTGCGGGCGGCCGCCCGGGCGGGGCGCCGGGGCGGCGCCGTACACCCGCACCGCGATCAGGTCGGCCAGTTCCCGGGCGTACCAGGGTTCGCCCCGGCCCTTGCAGCGCAGGATCGCCCGGCGCACCGGCCCTTCATACCGGAAGGCGGCCGCCGCGCCGCTCAGCGCATAGAAGGCATACGCCCCTTCGGGCAGGCGGGGCGGGGTCTGGGCCAGGGCGGCGGCGGCCGGGGCGCAGCGCGGGCAGAGCAGCCGGTCGGCCGCATCGGGGCCGAGCAGGGCGCCGCAGAGCGGGCAGCGCCGGGGCCACAGCCAGCCCGCCAGCCGCTCGGCCGCCCGGGCTGCCCGGCTCATGCCTGACCGGCCGCCCGGGCCAGCAGGTGCCTCAGGCAGCTGTACCGCCGGTTGGACCCGGCGCGGCGGACCATGTTCCCGAGGATGGCCCCCCGGCCGGGCAGCACGCAGATCTGCCGGGCGCGGGTGACGCCGGTGTACAGCAGGTTGCGGTACTGGAGCTTTTCATACACATCCGCCAGCGGGATGACCACGGCCGGGAACTCCGACCCCTGGCTTTTGTGGATGGTGATGGCGTAGGCGGGTTCCAGCTCTTCCAGCTGGTCGGCGGTGTAGGTGTAGACCCGGTCGTCGATCTGCACCTTGACGGTGCGCCCGCCGGGGTCCACCTCCACAATGACCCCCATATCCCCGTTGTAGGCGGCGGTGCCCGACTCGCCATGGAGGGATTCGTAGGGGATGTCGTAGTCGTTTTTGACCTGCATGACCTTGTCCCCCAGCCGCAGCACCCGCCGGCCCCGGACGATCTCCGGTTTGCGGGGCGAAGGCGGGTTGAGCAGCTGCTGCAGCCGGGCGTTGAGCTCCTCGCTGCCGTTCAGGTTCCGCTTGCCCGGGCAGAGCACCTGGATGTCCCGCATGGGGTCCAGCCCGTAGGCGTGGGGCAGCCGGTCGGTGACCAGGTCGCAGACCAGTTTCTGGCAGGCTTCCCCCCGCGCTTCCATCATGAAAAAGTCGTCGGTCTTGCCGCCCTGGCAGGGCATTTCCCCCTGGACGATGCGGTGGGCGTTGCGCACGATCAGGCTCTGCCGGGCCTGGCGGAAGATCTCGGTCAGCCGCACGGTGGGCAGCACCCCGGCCTGCAGGATCTCCCCCAGGATGTTGCCCGGCCCCACGCTGGGCAGCTGGTCGGCGTCCCCCACCAGCACGAACCGGCAGTGGGGCCGGCAGGCCGCCAGCAGCGCCTGGAACAGCTTGACATCCACCATGCTCATCTCGTCCAGGATCACCACGTCAAAGGGCAGCAGGTTGCGCTCATTGTGGACGAACTGCACCTGTTTGGCGGTGCGCTTGACCTCCAGCAGCCGGTGGATGGTGGCGGCGTTGTGGTGGGTCAGCTCGCTGAGCCGCTTGGCCGCCCGGCCGGTGGGGGCGCACAGGGCCACCTTTTCAAAGGCGCCTTCGTACAGGGCCAGGATCGCGTTGACGGTGGTGGTCTTGCCGGTGCCCGGCCCGCCGGTGAGCACCATGACCCGGCTGGACAGCGCCAGCCGCACGGCCTGGCGCTGCAGCGGGGCGTAGTCGAAGCCCTGGGCCATCTCCAGCACCCGGATGTCGCTTTCCAGCGTGGCGGGGGGCTCGGTGGGGTAGGTGGAAAGTTCGCCCAGCCGGGCGGCGATGTCCTGTTCGGCCGCCAGCAGGTCGGGCAGGTAGATGTAGGTCTTGCCCTCCGCCTCCAGGGCGCGGACCTCCTCCTCGGCCAGCATGGAATCCAGCGCCCGCCCGGTCTCGTCGGGGTCCACCTGCAGGAAGCGGGCGGTCTTTTCCACCAGCTTGTCCCGGGGCAGGCAGGTGTGGCCGTTGCCGGCGTTGCGGCGCAAAGTGTACAAAAGCCCCGCCGACAGCCGCAGCGCCCCGATGCGGTCCATGTCCAGCGAGATGGCGATGGGGTCCGCCTGGCTGAAGGGCAGGTTCAGCGGTTCGCTGCACAGCAGGTAGGGGTTCTTTTCCACCGCTTCCAGCGCGTGGGGGCCGTAGGCGGTGTAAAAGTCGATGGCGCTCTGGGCCGGGATGCCGTACCGGGCCATCCAGGCAATGATCTCCCGCGCACCGTACATCCGCCGGTATTCCTGGGAGATGGCCCGGGCCTTCTCCTTCGTGATGCCCTTGATCTGGCAGAGCTGTTCGGGGTCCTCGGCGATGACGGTGAGCACCCGCTCCCCGAAGCAGCGCACCAGCTTGCGGGCGGTGGCCGGGCCGATGAAGGGCAGCGCCCCGCTGGCCAGGTAGCTCAGGATCGCGGCCTCGGTCTGGGGCATGACGGCCTCCATCTGCTCGGCAAAAAACTGTTCGCCGTAGTTCTGGTGGACCCCCATGTGGCCGTACACCACCACCGACATGCCGTTGTGTACATCCCCCACCGGGCCCGCCACCACCACGTCGGCGCCGTCGGCGTCCAGGGTGAAGACGGTGTAGCCGTTTTCCTCATTGCGGAAGATGACGCTTTCCACCACGCCTTCCAGCTTCTGCAGTTCCGTTTCCGTCTTTCATCCCTCCCCGAAGGGCACAGCCCCCCAAATTATCTTATTATTATATCCTGTTTGCCCTCGTTTGGCAAATGCCGCCCCTTGACAGCGGCGTCGGGGCTGCGGTACATTGGGTGGGAAAAGGAGGGTTCCGGCATGAAGATCAGTGTGATCGGTTACAGCGGCAGCGGCAAGTCCACCCTGGCGGCGGCGCTGGGGCGGCGGTACGGCGCCGAGGTGCTGCACCCGGCCCGGCGGGCCCGGTTCACCCGGGTGGTCCGCCGCTGGGGGAACAAGGTGACGGTGGTGAAGAACCAGCGGGCGCTGACCCGCCTGTATCAACGGGAGGGACTGGTATGAAGCGGATCTTTCTTGTGGAGGACGACCCGGACATCGCCCGCAACCTGAGCCGGCTGCTGGGGGCGGAGGGCTACGCCGTGACCCGGGCCGCCGGCCAGGGCGAGGCGATGGCCCGGCTGGAAGGGGGCGGGTTCGACCTGGCGCTGGTGGACATCTCGCTGCCGGACGGCAACGGCTTCACGGTCTGCACCGCCATCAAACAGGCGATGGACATTCCGGTGCTCTTTCTGACCGCTTCGGGGGAGGAAGCCAGCGTGGTGACCGGGCTGACGATGGGGGCGGACGATTACATCGTCAAGCCCTTCCGCCCGCGGGAGCTGGTTGCCCGCATCCAGGCCGCGCTGCGCAAGTACGGCCGGGCCGGCGGGGTGCTGCGGGTCGGGGCGCTGCAGGTGGACACCGCCGGCGGCACCGTGACCCGGGACGGGCAGGAGGTGTTTCTGTCGGCGCTGGAATACCGGCTGCTGCTGGTGTTCGTCAACAACCCCCGGACCGTCCTGACCCGGGAACGGCTGCTGGGCGAACTGTGGGACGCCGCCGGCGAGTTCGTCAACGACAACACCCTGACCGTCTACATCAAGCGGCTGCGGGAGAAGATCGAGCCGGACCCCGCCGCCCCCCGCTACATTCTGACCGTGCGGGGGCTGGGCTACCGGCTGGGCGACGGCCATGCGGAATAAGGAGATCGGCCGGCTGGCCGGGGCGCTGGCCGGCGCCGGGCTGGCGGCGGCCGGGCTGGGGTGGCTGCTGGGCGGGCCGGCGGCGGGCTGGGCGGCGCTGGCGGCGGCCGCGGCCGAAAGCGCCCTCTGCCTGGGCTTCACCGCGGGGCGCTACCGCCGGCTGGCCGACCTGGCCGGGCAGATCGACCGGGTGCTGCACGACGCCGAGACGGTCTTCATCAGCACCCAGGAAGAGGGCGAGCTGGCCATTCTGGAAAGCGAACTGGCCAAGACCACCCAGCGCATCCGGGAGCAGAACCGGGCGCTGCAGCGGGAGAAGAGCCGGCTGGCCGAGGCGATGGCCGACATCGCCCACCAGCTGCGCACCCCGCTGACCTCCTGCAACCTGGTGCTGGCGCTGCTGGAACAGGCCCCCGACCCCGCCCGGCGGCTGGAACTGCTGCGGGAGGCCGAGGCCCTGTTCGCCCGGATGGACTGGCTGCTGGACGCGCTGCTGAAACTGTCCCGGCTGGAGGCGGGCATCGTTCCCTTTGCCAGCGGCCCGGTGGCGCTGGATGCACTGGTGGACCGGGCATTGCAGCCGCTGGCCGTACCGCTGGAGCTGCGCAGGGTCACGGTGGTGCGGCAGATCCCCGCCGGCGCGGTGTGGCAGGGGGACGCGGACTGGCTGGCCGAGGCGGTGCAGAACATCCTGAAAAACAGCCTGGAAAACGCCGGGGCGGGCGGGCGCATCGAGATCGGCGCCGCCGACACCCCGCTGTACACCGAGCTGACCGTGCGGGACAGCGGACCGGGCATTGCCGAGAAGGACCTGCCCCACCTGTTTGACCGGTTCTACCGCGGCCAGACCGGCAGCGCCGGCTACGGCATCGGCCTGGCGCTGTGCCGGCAGATCGTGGCCGACCAGGGCGGCAGCGTGTGCGCCCGCAACCACCCCGGCGGCGGGGCGGTGTTCCGGGTGCGGTTCCCCAAACCGCTGCCGGCCGCCGAAAGTGACGATTCTCTCACCGGAAAGTCACCGGGGTGTGAGCCGCCGGCGGTATGATAGGGCCAGACCGGAAAAGGAGGTCATATCATGAACAACCGCACAACAAAGCCGAAGCCGGCAGCGCCGGCCCCCGCCGCCCCCGGCGGCTTCCTGACCGTGGAGGACCTGTGCAAGGTCTACGGCCAGGGGGAAAATCAGGTGGTCGCCCTGGACCATGTCTCGCTGACCATCGAAAAGGGGGATTTCACCGCCATCATCGGGCCGTCCGGTTCGGGCAAGTCCACCCTGCTGCACGCCATCGCCGGGGTGGATGTGCCCACCGCCGGGCGGGTGCTGCTGGCCGGCCAGGACGTGTACGCCCAGAGCAGCGAGAAGCTGGCCATCTTCCGCCGGCGGCAGGTGGGGCTGATCTACCAGTTCCACAACCTGATCCCCACCCTGAACGTGGTGGAGAACATCACCCTGCCGGTGCTGATGGACCGGCGCCGGGTGAACACCCAGCGGCTCAACGAACTGCTGGACCTGCTGGGCCTGACCGAACGGCGGGACCACCTGCCCAGCCAGCTTTCCGGCGGGCAGCAGCAGCGGGTGGCCATTGGCCGGGCGCTGATGAACGCCCCCGCCGTGATGCTGGCCGACGAGCCCACCGGCAGCCTGGACAGCCGCAACGGCCATGAGATCGTGCAGCTGCTCAAGGCCAGCCACCGCAAATACCAGCAGACGCTGATCGTGGTGACCCACGACGAGAACATCGCGCTGCAGGCCGACCGGATCATCGCCATCGCCGACGGGCGGGTGGTGCGGGACGAAAGGCTGGTGAGCCGGGCATGAACGTCTTCCACAAAACCGCCCTGCAAAGCCTGCGCCGCAACCGCACCCGCACGCTGGTGACCATTGTGGGGGTGGCGCTGTCCGCCGCGCTGTTCACCGCCGTGACCAGCTTCGGCGTGTCGCTGCTGAGCTACCTGACCCGGGGCGCCATCCAGCGGTACGGCAGCTGGCAGGTGGCCTTTTCCGGCGCCGACACGGCCTTTGCCGCCGCCCAGACCCCGGACCTGGACCCGCGCATCCGCCAGGCCGCCGCCTGCGACGAACTGGGCTACGCCCGGATGGAAGACGGGCAGAACCCCGACAAGCCCTACTGGTTCCTGACCGGTTTTACCGACGCGGCCTTTGACCAGCTGCCGCTGAGCCTGCTGGAAGGCCGCCTGCCCGAGACCCCCGGCGAGGTGCTGGTGCCCGCCCACGCGCTGACCAACGGCGGCGCCCGGGTGGCGGTGGGCGACACCCTGACCCTGGAACTGGGCGCCCGCATGGCCGGGGAGATCGCCCTGGGGCAGGACACCCCCTACCGCCCGGACAGCGAGACGCTGACCGGCGCCGCCGTCCGCCGGCTGACCGTGGTGGGGCTGTACCAGCGCCCGGGGTTCGAGCCTGAGAACGCCCCGGGCTACACCCTGATCAGCTGCGCCGACCCGGCCGACCCGACCCCGTTCCAGACCGTCTTCGTGACCCTCCGGGACCCTTTCCGCTGCCGGGCGTATGCCGACGGCACCGGCTACCCCTACCGGCTCAACGACGAGGTGCTGCGGTTCATGGGCCTTTCCAGCGACCGGCTGGTCACCAGCCTGCTGCTGGCCATGGGGGCGGTGGTCATGGCCATCATCCTGGTGGGGTCGGTGTTTTTGATCTACAACGCCTTCCACATCTCGCTGGGCGAGCGGATGCGCCAGATCGGGGTGCTGGCCTCGGTGGGGGCCACGCCCCGGCAGCTGCGGGGCATGGTCCGGTTCGAGGGGCTGTGCATCGGCGCGGCGGGCATCCCGCTGGGCATGGCGCTGGGGCTGGGGGCCATGGCCGCCGTGCTGGCGCTGGTGGGCCGCAGCTTCCGCACCATCGCCTACGAGGGGGTGCCCCTGACCCTGGTGATCTCGCCGCCGGCGCTGGGGCTGGCCGCGGGCATCAGCCTGCTGACCATCCTGATCTCGGCCTGGCTGCCCGCCCGCAAGGCGGCCGCCACCCCGGTGCTGGACTGCATCCGCCAGGGCGGCGAGGTGCAGGTACAGGCCAAAACGGTGCGCACCGGCCCGCTGGTAGGCCGGCTGTGCGGGCTGGAAGGCACGCTGGCGCTGAAAAACTTCCGCCGCAACAGGCGGCGGTACCGCAGCATCGTGCTTTCGCTGGTGCTCAGCGTCGTGCTGTTTGTGACCACCCACTCCTTCGTGCTCTATCTGCAGCAGGCTTCCCGCATGGCGGTGGTGTACACCACCTACGACATCGGGGTTTCCGCCGACACCGACATGACCCCGGCCGAGCTGGGCGAACTGTACGAGACGCTGCGCCCCGCCGCCGGGGCCGAGGAGGGCATCTGCCAGCAGGCGCTGCTCTGCCAGGTCCGGCTGCCGGCCGGGCTGGTGGACCCCGCCTACCGGGCCGCCGCCGGCTGGCCGGACACCGGCACCCTGACGCTGCAGCTGCAGCTGCAGCTGCTGGACGAGGAGACCTTTGCTTCCATCGCCGCCGGGCTGGGGCTGGACCCGGCCGCCTTTGCCGGCGACGCCCCGCAGCTGCTGTGCTGCGCCAAGCAGCCCCGGCAGAACAACAGCCAGAATCAGGTGGAGGACTTTGCCGGGCTGTTCACCACCGACCGCCCCGCCCTGACCCTGCAGGCCCCGGGCAGCGGCGAGACCCGCGACGTGACGCTGCAGTGCGCCGACTTTGTGCCGCCGGACATCCTGCCGGCGCTGACCCCTTTTTCCTCCACCGACTACTTCCTGATGGCGGTGGCACCCTTCTCGGCCCGGGAGACCCTGGTGGGGACGGCGGCCCGGCCGCTCAGCCAGGGGGTGAGCTTTACCAGCGAAGACCCGGCCGCCACCGCCGAGGCCGTGACGGCGGCCCTGGCCGGCGCCGGGCTGGCCGACCGCTGCACCGTGTACAACACCCGGTCGATGTTCCAGCAGAATGAAAACATGATCTTCATTGCCAACGTCTTTGCCGACGCCTTCATCGCCATGATCTCGCTGATCGCGGTGGCCAACGTCTTCAACACCATCTCCACCAACATCCGGCTGCGCCGGCGGGAGCTGGCCATGCTCCGGTCGGTGGGCATGTCCGACCGGTCCTTCAACCGGATGATGCGGTTCGAATGCGCCTTTTACGGCCTGCAGGCCCTGGCCGTCGGGCTGCCCCTGTCGCTGGGCTGCTCGGCGCTGGTCTGGCTGTCCTTCCGCTCCGGCGGCGCGGAGGAAGTCGCCTTCACGGTGCCCTGGGGCGCGCTGGCCGCCAGCACCGGCAGCGTGCTGCTGGTGATCTTTGTGACCATGATGTACGCCGTGGGCCGGCTGCGGCGGGCGAACATCATCGACGCACTGCGGGAGGACATGGCCTGACCCCCGCCCCCGGCATACGACAGCGGCCGCCGCCCTGCCCCTCCGGTTCCGGAAGGCAGGGCGGCGGCCGCTTTGTATTTATATGCCAAAAATTACAGTTCGTAATCCATGCAGACCTTGCGGGGGCGGAAGCCGCAGGACTCGTAGAACCGCCGGGCGGCGTCGTTGCCGGTCCAGACGTTCAGCGTCAGGTCCCGGCAGCCGTGGGCGCGGGCATAGTCCCGGACCGCTTCGAACAGGGCCCGGCCGATGTGCCGGCCCCGCAGCGTCTCGTCCACGCACAGGTCGTCCAGGTAGAGGGTGCGGCGGTCCTGCATGATGTTGTCGTCCCGGTATTCCTCAAACTTGCAGAAGGCGTAGCCCAGCAGCCGGTCGTTCTCGTCCACGGCGGCCAGCACCGGGCGGGCGTCGTCGGCCAGGATGTCGGCCAGCTGGGCGTCGGTGTACTTGCGGCCGCCGTCCCGGAACAGGTCGGGGCGGATGCGGTGGTGGACCTGCTCCACCTGCCAGAGCAGCTGCTGGATGCGGGGGGTGTCTTTCTTCTCGGCACGGCGGACGGTCATGGCGGTTCCTCCTTGCCGCCCCTGCGGGCGGCGATGCGGCGGCGCCGGTTCCGGCCGGGGCGCTGAGGCCCCGGCCCCTGCCAGACGCCGGGGTGGTTTGCGGTGCAGTTCCAGTATACACCCGCCGGCCCGGCGCCGCAATCCCCAAAAAAGCGGCAGCCCGCCCCCTCCCCCGCCGTTTGGGGGAAAGGGCAGGCTGCCGCTGCGGGTACAGGCAGGCGGGGGCCGGGGGTCACAGGGCGGCCACGGCCGCCTTCAGCTCGTCGGCCCGGTCGGTGTTTTCCCACCGGACGCCCAGATCCTCCCGGCCCATGTGGCCGTAGGCGGCCAGCGGGCGGTAGATGGGCTTGCGCAGGTCCAGGTCCCGGATGATGGAAGCCGGGCGCAGGTCAAAGACCTTTTCCACCGCCGCTTCCAGCGTTTCGTCGGCCACCTTGCCGGTGCCGTAGGTGTCCACCATGATGGAGACCGGCTCGGCCACGCCGATGGCGTAGGCCAGCTGCACCTCGCACCGGCGGGCCAGGCCGGCGGCCACGATGTTCTTGGCCACCCAGCGGGCCGCGTAGGCGGCCGACCGGTCCACCTTGGAAGGGTCCTTGCCCGAGAAGGCGCCGCCGCCGTGGCGGGCCGCGCCGCCGTAGGTATCCACGATGATCTTGCGCCCGGTCAGGCCGCTGTCGCCCTGGGGGCCGCCCACCACGAACCGGCCGGTGGGGTTGATGAAGTAGCGGGTGTTTTCGTCCAGCAGTTCGGCGGGGATGGTGGGGCGCACCACATACTCCAGCATGTCGGCGCGGATCTGCTTCTGGTCCGCCTCGGGGCTGTGCTGGGTGGAGATGACCACGGTGTCCACCCGGACGGGCCGGCCGTCCTGATACTCCACCGTGACCTGGCTCTTGCCGTCCGGCCGCAGGTAGGGCAGGGTGCCGTTCTTGCGCACGGCGGCCAGCTGCTTGGCCAGCTTGTGGGCCAGGCTGATGGGCAGCGGCATGAGCTCGGGGGTTTCGTCGCAGGCATAGCCGAACATCATGCCCTGGTCACCGGCGCCGGCCACGGCGTCGTTGGTGCCCAGCGCGATGTCGGGGCTCTGGGCGTCGATGCTGGTCAGCACGCCGCAGGTGTCGCAGTCAAAGCCGTACTTGGCCCGGTCGTAGCCGATCTCCCGGATGACCTGGCGGGCGATGCCCTGGATGTCCACATAGCAGCTGGTGGTGATCTCGCCCATGATGTGGACCAGACCGGTGGTGCAGGTGGTCTCGCAGGCCACCCGGGCACCGGGGTCTTTTGCAAGGATCGCGTCGAGGACAGCGTCGGAGATCTGGTCGCAGATCTTGTCGGGATGCCCCTCGGTGACCGACTCGGATGTAAACAGGAATTTGGACATTGGGTTGCCTCCTTATTGTGCGTGGGTGAAAAGGGTCAGAAAGGCAACTTGCCGAAAACCAAAGCGCGCTTCCCGGTCGCCCGGAAAGCGCGCTGATCGCTTATCTTCCGGTTTCCCGCAGGATTTGGCACCTTACGCACTGCGCAGGTTGCCGGGCTTCACTGGGCCTGTTCCCTCAGCCACTCTTGATAAGTTGCTATTCTGATGTCGTGTGCTATCATACCACAAGGTACTGGGCATGTCAACGTTTTTTTGCGGTACAAATTGGTGATTTTGTCCAAAGTCAGCGCCGGCCGTGGAGGATCGGGGAGAGGGGTTTGTAGATCACAAAGCAGAGCGCCGCGTCCAGCAGGCCCTTGACCAGGGTGAAGGGCATGTTGAAGGTGACCAGGCAGCCCAGCAGGCTGCCCGCGGCAGGGTTGATCTCCTGGTAGGCGGCGAGGATCGCCTCCATCCCGCCGAAGGCCGCCGCGTACACCGGGTAGGTGAAGAAGTAGTTGATGGGCACGCTGGCCGCCGCCATGGCCGCCGCCCCCGCCAGCGCGCCGATCACCGCCATTCTGCGGGTCTTGCGGCGGCGGTACAGCAGCCCGGCCGTACCCACAAAGACCGCGCCCATCAGGAAGTTGCACACCTCCCCGATGCCCAGGGTGGAACCGTGGAAGATCGCGGCCAGCACGTTCTTGATCAGGCAGACCAGCACGCCGTACACCGGCCCCAGGCTGAAGGCGGCCAGCAGGGCGGGCAGCTCGGAAATGTCCATCTTCACAAAGGAAGGAATGAGCATCGGCAGCGGGAAATCCAGCATCATCAGCACGCAGCCCACGGCGGACAGCATGGCGGTGACGGCAAGGGGACGGACAGAGTTTCGGGTTTGCATACAATACCTCCCGGCCGGGGTGACCGGCCATTTCAAAAAAAGATTTTTTGAAAGCCGGCAACAGTGGGAAAGGAGGTTCGGCCAAAGCCCATGCAAAAACGCCCTGCCAGCAGCGACACTGGCAGGGCGAAACAGGCATGGCAAACCGCTTCCGTTTCTTCCATCCGGACTATACCGTCGGCTTCGGAATCTCACCGAATCAGCGGCTGCCTGAGCAGCCGGTCGCGGGCTGTACCGCCGGTGGGGAATCGCACCCCGCCCTGAAACAGACTTTCTGGAAACCAGTATAGCACGGTTTCACAAATTGTCAACCACATGGCGGCGCAGGCGTGGTATAATGGTTGTATGGAGCGATCCTGCGCCCCGGCCCGACAGGCCGGGGCTGAAAATAAACCCGGACAAGGAGGGGTGACCGATGGAGACTGCCGAGCAGACCCTGATGCAGAGCCAGATGATGCAGTCCTTTCTTTTGTTTGTCTATACCCATGGGTTCTGGCTGCGGCTGGGGCTGATGGCCTTGCTGGCGCTGGCGGCGGTGTTCGGCGCCCGGCTGTACCGCAGGCTGGTGGCCGCGCTGCGCAAAAAGCTGGCACGCTATATGCCCGAGTGGCTGCAGATCTTGTACGACGGCTTTTCCGAGCCGCTGGTGCTGCTGCTGCGCTGCCTGCTGCTTTACTGGGCCGTGCTGGCCGCGCCGCTGCCGCTGAGCGTTTCGCAGGTGAACCAGCTGGCCGGGCCGGCGTTTTCGGCCGCGGTGATCGGGCTGCTGGGCTGGGGGCTCTGGCGCAGCGAAGGGCTGTGCGGCCTGCTGCTGCGCAGCGCCCAGAACCGGCTGGACCTGGAAAGCAACAAGACGATGACCCGGTTTTTCGAAAAGATCTTCCGGGCGCTGGTGGCCGCGGCGGCGGTGCTGGCCATTCTGGAACTGTTCGGGGTGCCGGTGGCGGGCCTGCTGGCCGGCGCCGGGGTGGCCGGGCTGGCGGTGTCGCTGGCGGCCCAGTCCACCCTGTCCAACCTGATCGCCGGCATCACGCTGGTGATGGAGCGGCCCTTCGGCATCGGGGATTACATCGTGCTGGGCAGCTTTGAGGGCACGGTGGAGGAGATCAGTTTCCGCTCCACCAAGCTGCGCACGCCGGACAACTGCCTGATCACGGTGGAGAATTCCAAGGTCAGCGCCGAGTACATCCAGAACGTGACCACCCGCAACAGCCGGCTGTGGAATTTTGTGATCGGGGTGACCTACGACACCCCCCGCGACCGGATCGAGGCACTGTGCGCCGACCTGACCGCTTTGTGCCAGGCCGAGCCGATGGTGCTGGCCGACACCGTGCAGGTGGCGCTGATCGGCTTCGGCGCGTCCAGCATCGACATCGACCTGCGGATGTATGTGACGACGCTGGGCCTCAACGACTTCCGGGCGCTGAAAAACCGGCTGAACCTGCAGATCATGGACCTGATGGAGCGCCGCGGCTGTGAGTTCGCCTTCCCTTCCACCAGCGTCTACCTGGAAAAGACCCCCGCCCCGTGACCCGGGGCCGTCTTTCCCAAAACGACAGGCCCCCCATGACAAGCCAAACACCCTGCCAGCCGGCAGGGTGTTTTTGTATCGCGTATCGGGCGCTTCGGGCGCGGGTCAGCCGTCCGCCCGGCGGCAGTCGAGGAGGAAGGTGTCGGTCCCCTCCTGCCCGGTCACGGTGATCGAAAAGCTGTACAGCGTATCCACCCGCACTTCGACCCCCTGCTCGGTGTCGGTGCGCAGGTAGTCGATCTTCTCGGTGGGGCTGCTCAGATCATAATAGCGGTAGCCGTCGCCGGCGGGTTCCACGAACCGGACCTCCACCGCGTCGGTCTTCACCCCCTCGATCTCCAGCCGCGCCGGGCCTTCGCAGCGCAGCAGCGTCAGGGTGTGGGCGGTGTCGGTCTCGTCCAGGCAGGTGGTCTGCCCCGCCTCCACCGTCCGGGCGGCCACCGCCAGGACGGCGCCGCTGGCCGGCAGCGTCGTCTGCCAGGAAGGTTCGGCCGGGGGGCGGCCGGCGCAGGCCGCCAGCAGCAGCGTGCCGGCCAGGGCCGCCGCCATGCAGGGCTTGAACTTCATAGATGCCTCCTTGCGGCGGGCTCAGGCATAGGGGTCGTAGGGGCCCTGGGGGATCTCGTCCCCCAGATCCAGCACCCGGGGGCACAGGCCGGTCTCGGCCAGCACAAAGCCCATGAGCATCCCCACATGCAGGTGCAGGTGGCGGTACTGGGCCAGGATCAGCGTCATGCGGGTCCACTCGCAGCCTTCGGGGCGCTGGAGCAGGTCCTCGTCATGCAGGGCGGTGAGATAGAGCGAGAGCTTCGCCTTGATGGTATGGAAATATTCGTTGATCTGGCGGCGGGTCAGGCGGGTGGCCGGGTAGATGGCCAGGTCCTGCAGCCGCGGGGTGTGGATGGGCGGTTCCACAAAGTCCTGATCCCGGGGGTTCAGGAACCACTGGTCCAGCCCGTGGAGGGTGTGGTAGAGATACTGCCACAGCGGCGCACCGCCGTAGGGCTTGTCCCAGATCTCGTCGGGGATGCAGTCGATGACGTTCTGGGTCTCCCACAGCGCCCGGACCGTCATCTCGGTGAGGATGGCGTGGTAGGATGATTCCCGCATACCGGGCCTCCTTTGCTGGTTTTTGCATGGCTATGCGCTTACACCGCATAGTATCGCACAAAAACGCAGCCGGTATGCACCCGGGCGGGCCGAAGGGGGCTGCCTCAGTCCTGCACGATCAGGGTGGGCAGGGTCTTTTCGCTGTACTGGGAGGAGATGATCGGGGTCAGCGACACCCGGGAGTACAACCCCTGGGGTTCGCCGTCGTAGACGTACAGGCCGGTCAGGTTGTAGTACCGGTGGCGTCCGAACCGCCCGGCCGCGTCAAAGCCGTAGTTCTCGCTGACAAAGGGCAGGTGGAACGCCTGGAGCAGCATCCCCTCGGCCGGGGTGGACTCCACGATGGCCCGCCACTCTTCCGGGGTGGACTCCACCCCGGCGTGGACCCCGCGGGAACCGTAGGAGTCGGCGGGCTTGAGGATCCAGCCGTCCTTGTTGGCGATGACCCGGGGGGCCAGGTCGGGGGTGTACTCCACGGTATAGGGCAGATGGTCGGCGATATACTGCCGTTCCTGCCGGGTGAGCAGCGCGGCGGTCTCGGGCCGGTGCAGCACCCGGAACAGCTCCTTGTTGTGGACGATCTGGGTCTGGAAATCCCCCAGCAGCAGCACCGCCCCGGCCCGGGCCGCCTCGATCATCGCCCGGCTCTCCTCCAGGTGGGCGAGCAGGTCGCTGGTGACGGCGCGGCGGTAGATCACCTGGATGGGCCGCCCCGCCGGACCGGTGAGGGTGCGGCCGTCGAACCGCAGGTCCCGCACATCGCAGACTTCGGCGGGCAGGCCGGCAGCCTCGAACCGGCTGCGGAAGATCTCGAACTCATTGACGGTGCCGCATTCCAGGTAATCCACAATGGCCACCGCCGGCAGGGGCCCGGTCTCGCCCCGGCGGCGCCACAGCCGCACCACCGTGTTCACCCAGCTGTCGAACAGTTCGCAGCGGCGGGTGCGGTGGTTGGCGGTGAAGTTCCGGTACCCTTCGCTCAGCCGCTGGGCGTTGTGCAGCTCCCGGTCCTCGTTCATGGCGCTGGAACCGTCGGTGTTGAACTCACAGAAGGTGTAGGCGCCGGTGAGCTCGTTGTAGAAAAAGTCGATGCGGGCCATCGGCAGCATCGAGACGCTGCGGTCGGCGTGGAGGATCAGGTCCTCGGCCTGGGGCGAAAAGCGGAACAGCGCCCGGTAGGCCGGGTCGGCGTACCAGGCGTCGATGACCTTGGCGAAGATGCCGTACAGCACCCGCATATCGGCCTTGAGGGCCGCGAACTGGCTTTCGGTGAAGAGCTTGGGCAGGTAGCAGGTGCGCACATACTCGCCGTGGTGGATGGCGGTGGAGCCCTTCATATACAGCACCATATCGTCAAAATCCCGGCGCAGCGCGGCGGGGTCCCGCTCGGCCCGGGCCAGGTAGTTCAAATTGAGCACCTGGGCGCTCTTGATGGGGGTAGTCACAGGGCGATCGCCTCCCGGATGGTTTTTTTCTGGGCGGCCAGCGCGGCCAGCGGTTCCAGCCGGCGGCGGGCCTCGGGGGTGGAGATCCGGCTTTTGGCCTGGGCCATGAGCCAGGCGATCTCGTCGGCCACCGGGTGGCCGTAGATCTGGGCCTGGTAGCCGTGGCAGCAGACCCCCAGCTTGGCGGCCTCGATGGACCCCACCGTGGCCCCGGCATAGTGGCGCAGGATGCTTTCCTGGGCGGCGGGGCTGGAGAAGATCGCCTTGATGACCTCGGCATAGCCGGCGATGTAGCCGGCGGGCATGCTGTCGGCCACCCGGATCTCGATATAATTTTTCAGCCGCACATCAAAGAAGAACATCGAGAGGATCTGCTCGATCTCCTCCCGCTGCAGCGCCGAGGGGTAGACCTCAAAGGCCGACTTGCGGCCCACCCCCTCGGTGCGGTGGCCCCGGCGGGAGACCACCAGCGGTTTTTGCAGCACATAATCGGCGTAGGCTTCAAAGCCGAAGTCCGCGTCCATGAGCATGGGCGGGATGCCGCAGCGGTCGGGGTCCACATCGTTCCAGATGGTGGTGCGCACGCAGGCGCTGCGGTTGGGCTGGGCTTCGTAGACTGGCGCATTGTCGGTGAGCAGGGCCAGCAGCGGCGCGATCAGGCAGGCCACCCGATATTTGCGCACAAAGTCCTGCTCGCTGAAATAGTCCACCGACACCTGGGTGGAGGCGGTGCCCCGCATCATCTGGGTGCCGTGGCGGCCCCGCTTCTGCAGGTAGCGGTCCATGACTTCGTACCGCTTTTTGGGGATCAGGGGCAGCGACTCGGCCCGGCGGGTGGGGTGGTAGCCCAGCGTCCACACCCGCAGCCCCAGCGGCCGGGCCGCCCGGTTGAGCCGGGCGGAAAAACCTTCGTACACCGCCATCAGCGCCCCCACCCCGGCCTGGGGCAGTATGCTGATCTCCAGCTGGGCGGCCGGTTCCAGCGTCAGCAGGTAGGCGTCGCTGCGCACCCCCATCTTTTCGCCGTCCTGCAGGATCGGCTGGTCGCCGGCCTGCTGCAGCGATTCCAGCAGCGCCTGCACCTCGGCAAAGGCGGCGGGGGCGCCGTCCGGGTGGGTGAGGAAATGCTCCACCTCCAGCCCCAGCGACAGCCGGCCTTCGGGCTTGCAGCCGTCCTGAAAATAGCGGATCATTGCTTCTTTTTGTCGTGTGAGATTTGCCAAAGCGTCCTCCTTCACGGCGGCGCGGCCGGGTGCGGTACCCTCTGCCCGCCGCCGCAGACTCATGCACATTGTACACCACTTGCCCCGCAAAAGCAATGCCGCGCCCCGGCCCGGCTTCCGGCCGCCGCCGGCGGGAACCGCGCTTCATCGAATCTTTCCCGCCTTTAGTCTGCCCCGTCCGCAAAGATTTTACAATTTTTCCACCGGCGGCGCCGGGCCCCCGGTCCGGGTCCGCGCCGGCCCCCGATGCGCCGGGGCGGACCGCCGGACACCCCGGAAGCCCACCCGCATAAGAAACCGGCCCGGGGAGAAAGCCGTCTCGGCTTCCCCGCGGGCCGGTCTTCTCTGCCGGATCGTTTTTGTGCCCCCCGGGCGGCCCCCCGCCCCGGACGCAGCGCTCATTCCTCCCCCCGGGTGCCCAGCCGCTCCCGGATGTAGGCGGGGGCGTCGGCCCGGTCGATGCCCAGCACATACCCCAGCTCGCCATAGAGCTGGTTTTCGGCCAGGCGGAAGTACCGCTCGTCCACCCCGGTGGGGCGGCGGCCCTGCCGGGCCCGGTCGGCCCGCCGGTGGTGCAGCGCCTTGATGAGCCCGGCCAGCGCCCGGCAGTCACAGCCGTGCAGCACCGCCCGGTAGCAGCCCTCCCGCTTTTTCTCCTCCTCCACCTGCAGTTCGGGCACCCGGGGCAGCTCGTCGATGACTGCCTCGGCCTGGGCCCGGGTCAGGGGGTCCCGGATGACGATGGCGGTGCCCCCCACCGGCGCATAGATCACCAGCTCCGGCTGGTAGTAGGACCGCAGCGTGTAGTACAGCGCGTCCGGGCTGCCCAGGTTCATCTTCAGCGGGCCCACCGCCTCCACCCGGCAGATGCCCTGTGCGCCGTAAATTACAATATCCCCTGTCTGATACATCGCATTCACTCTTTCCTGACTCGTTCGAAACAACTTAACTTCGTATTTTTTATTATAGCACACTTTTTGCTGCTCGGCAAAGCGCCGGCCCGGGGCGGGGCGCTTTTTGTGGAAACTGGCAAGGAAAGGCCGGGAAAAATGTTTTACGATTTGTATACTTTTATAGGTTTTTACCCTGTGAAAAGAATGTGCTGCCGCCGGGGCTTGCCAGCCCCGGCCCAAACGTGTAAGATAGAAGCGGAAGTTTTTGAGTATGCAGCGGCCTGCCCGACGGCGGCCGGAAGGGAGTTTTGAGGATGGTAAAGACACAGAACAGGCCGATCCTGGTGGTGATGGCGGCCGGCATGGGCAGCCGTTACGGCGGCCTGAAGCAGATCGACCCGGTGGGCCCCCACGGCGAGGCCATCCTGGATTACAGCCTGTACGACGCCCGCCGCGCCGGGTTTGAGACGGTGGTGTTCATCGTCAAGCCGGAGATCGACGAGGCGTTCCGGCAGAGCGTGGGCGCCCGAGCCGAGGCCGCCGGGCTGACCGTGCGCTACGCCTACCAGACGCTGGACCGCCTGCCCGCCGGCTTTGCGGTGCCCGAAGGCCGCCAGAAGCCCTGGGGCACCGCCCACGCCGTGCTGGCGGCGGCGGATCAGATCGACGCGCCGTTTGCCGTCATCAACGCCGACGACTACTACGGCCCCACCGGCTTCCGGCTGATCCACGATCACCTGGCCGCCGCCTGCGCCGGCCCCGACGCCCCCGCCCCCTGGGCGATGGTGGGCTTTCTGCTGGGGAACACGGTGAGCGCCAACGGCTCGGTGTCCCGCGGGGTCTGCCAGCTGGACGAACACAGCCGGCTGGTCCAGGTGACCGAGCGCACCCGCATCGAAAAGCGGGGGGACGGCATCGCCTACACCGAGGACGGCGGCGCCAGCTGGGTGCCCCTGCCCGCCGACGCTGTGGTGTCCATGAATCTGTGGGGCTTCACCCCTGATTTTGTGGACCGGGCCCGGGCGGGGTTTGCGGCGTTCCTGACCGAGAACCTGCCCAAAAACCCGCTGAAGTGCGAATACTATCTGCCCAGCGTGGTCACCGCCGCCCTGGAGGCCGGCGACGCCGCCGTGACCGTGCTGACCAGCCCCGACCGGTGGCACGGCATCACCTACCGGGAGGACAAGCCCGAACTGATGGAGGCCCTGGCCCGGATGAGCCGGGAGGGGCTGTACCCGCAGGACCGGCTGTTCTGAACTGCCTTTCCCCCGCAAAAGCCACCATAGACACGCCAAAGGGAGCGCCCTGCCAAGGCAGGGCGCTCCCTTGTCTTTATGTGTCCGGTGTATATGTCCAGCCGCTTGGCGCCCGCGGCGGCTCAGGCCGGGGCGAAGGTGATGGTCTGGGCGTCGGCATCCACCCGGGCGGGCAGGCCGAAGGGCAGGATGCAGCGGGGGGTGGCGTGGCCCACATTCAGGTTGGCCAGGATCGGAAGACCGGGGTCGTCCACCACTTCCTGCAGGATGGCGTGGTATTCGGCCTGGTAGCGCTCGTCCATCGGCTTGCCGATGAGCAGGCCGTTCACAACGCCGAACACGCCGGTTTCCTTGAGGGCGGTGAGCATCCGGCGGTACTTGTCCGGGGTGGGCTGCTCATCGCTGGATTCCAGCAGCAGGAGCCTGCCGCGCCAGTTCTCCAGCGAGGGGAAGAGGCCGTAGCGGCGGCAGACGGCCGGGGAATCGGCGTAGCGGCTGCCGTCGAACAGATCAAACAGCGTGTCGATGCAGCCGCCGAGGATGGGGCCGCCGAACCGGGCCGGGCCCTGCAGCAGCAGGAAGCCTTCGTTCGGGTGGGCGGGCATCTCGGTGCCGGCGGCTTCGGGGGAGAAATCGGTGCGGCCGTCGTACCAGACCGGGCTGGGGGTGACCTGCCGGATGGTGCCGGTGCGGATCAGTTCCTCGAAATACCCGCGGGTATAGGGCAGCATCCCGGGGCCGAGCTCGCACACATCCGCCAGAAAGCTCTGGCCGTAGAAGGTGGGCAGCCCCAGCTTGTGGAGCATCAGGTGGTTGACCGTCGTGTCCGAAAAGCCCAGGAAGATCTTGGGGCGCAGGGCGCTTTTCAGCTCCCCCCGGCCGAAAAGGCTGGGCAGCAGCCGGTAGGTGTCGTCCCCGCCGATGGCGCAGAGGATCATGTCGGTCTCCTCGTCCCGGAAAGCCTCCAGCAGATCGGCGGCCCGGGCTTCGGGGTGGGCGGCCAGGTAAGCCCGGCCGCCCAGCGCGTGGGCCGCAAATTTGACCCGCAGGCCCAGGTCCCGCAGCCGCTGCAGGCCCAGGTCCCGCTCGTGCCGGACGAAGTCTTCCCCCAGCGTGCCGGCCGACAGGCTGACGATGGTGATGGTCTGGATCATGGTGGTCGTCTCCCTTCCCGGTTGGATGGCGCGGGCCCCGGCCCGCCGGAAAAAAGCCAGGCCGCGGCCTGTTGGTTTGCAAGCGCCGGGTTCAGCGCACCTCGGGCGCGGGGACCGGGGCGTCGATGGCGGCGGGCTTGCCCTCCACCCAGTGGATGGCCTTTTTGGGGCACTTGGTCACGCAGGTGCCGCAGCCGTTGCACTTGGTGTAGTCGATGACCGCCACATTGTTTTTAAGGAAGATGGCCTGCTGCGGGCAGTTTTTGACGCACAGACCGCAGGCGATGCAGCCCACCTTGCAGGTCTTGTTGACGGCGGCGCCCCGCTCGGTGTTGGAGCATTTGACCACCGGCTGGGGGGCGATGGGCTTCATGTCGATGACATGGCGCGGGCAGGCCGAAACGCAGGCCGTGCAGCCGGTGCATTTGGCCCGGTCCACCAGCGCCACCCCGTTCACCACATGGATGGCGTCAAACTGGCAGGCGCGGGTGCAGTCGCCCAGCCCCAGGCAGCCGTAGGCGCAGGCGCTGGGGCCGCCGGCCACCGCGGCCGCGGCGGCGCAGGTCTGCACGCCCTGGTAGGTGAAGCGGCGGCCGCAGTTTTCGCCGCCGTTGCACAGCACCACCGCCCGCAGGCTGGGGCGGTCGGTGGCTTCGGCACCCATGATGGCGTTGATGGCGTCGGCAGCCTTGTCGCCGCCGGGGGCGCATTTGTAGGTGGGGGCGCCCTCCTCCACAATGGCCTTGGCATAGTCGGCGCAGCCGGCGTAGCCGCAGCCGCCGCAGTTGGCCCCGGCCAGGCAGGCCGTGACTTCGGCGATGCGGGGGTCCTCATACACGGCCATGAACTTGGAGGCCAGCACCAGGATGATGCTGCCCACCAGCCCCAGCACGGTCAGGACGGCCACTGCCAGAACGATCGGATTCATAGTGCAAGTTCCCATCCTTTACAGCAGTGCGCCGATGATGTTTTCCACCAGCCCGCCGAAGCCCATGAAGCTCATGGAGGTGATGGCGGCGGACACCAGCGTGATCGGCAGGCCCTTGAAGCTCTCGGGCGGGTTGGAGGCTTCCACCCGCTGGCGCACGCCGCAGAACAGCAGCATGGCCACCATGAAGCCCACGCCGGCGCCGGCCGCGCAGACCAGCGCTTCGGCATAGGCCAGCCCGAAGCCCTGCTGGGCCACGACGGCGGAATAGTCCTGCACCGCCAGGATGGTGACGCCCAGCACGCAGCAGTTGGTGGTGATCAGCGGCAGGTAGACGCCCAGGGCGGTGTAGAGCGCGGGGACGTACTTTTTCAGCGTGATCTCGATGAGCTGAACCAGCACCGCAATGACCAGGATGAAGATGACCGTCTGCATATAGCCCAGGTCGTAGGCATCCAGCAGGAAGATCTGCAGCGGGAAGGTGACGGCGGTGGCCAGCACCATGACGAAGATGACGGCCAGGCCCATGCCGGTGGAGGAATCCAGCTTTTTGGACACCCCCAGGAAGGGGCAGATGCCGAGGAACTGCACCAGAACGTAGTTGTTGACCAGGATCAGGTTAAAGAAGATGGTCGCAAAAACTGCCACTTGGTTCACGCCTGGTCACCTCCTTCCCTGCCGTCCGCCCGGGCGGCGTCCAGCTCTTCCAGCATCACATCGCCGCAGGTCTTGCGCTCGATGGGGTGGTTGGTCTTTTTCTCGATAAAGATGCACAGTGCCATCAGGCAGCCGAAGACGAAGAAGCCGCCGGGGGCCTGGTTCATGATGCCCAGCCGGTCCACCGATTCGGGAATGATCGGAATGCCCATCCAGGAGCCGTTGCCCAGGATCTCGCGGACGGAGGACATGCACAGCATGGTCAGGATATAGCCAAGGCCCATGCCCAGGCCGTCGAGGGCGCTTTCCACCACGGTGTGCTTGCAGGCGAACATCTCGGCCCGGCCCAGGATGATGCAGTTGACCACGATCAGGGCCAGGAAGACGCCCAGCGACTGGTACAGGTCGGGCACATAGGCTTGCAGCACCATCTGCACGATGGTGACGAAGGCCGCGATGATGACGATGTAGCAGGGCAGATGCACCTTGTCGGGGATCGCCTTGCGCAGCGCGCTGATCACGATGTTGGAGCAGACCAGCACAAAGGTCATGGAAAGGCCCATACCCAGCGCGCCCGAGACGGTGGTGGTGATGGCCAGCGCCGAGCAGCAGCCCAGCACCAGGCGCAGCACCGGGTTTTCCCGGATGATGCCCGCTGTAAAGATCTTCCACTTGCTCTGTTTTTCCGCCATAGTCAGGCCACCCCCTTGATCTCGTTGTTGTAGCAGTCGATGGCGCTGTTCAGCGCCGTGATCACTGCGTTGGAGGAGACGGTCGCCCCGGCGATGGTATCCACCGGGTTGCCGGCCGAGACCGGCTCGGCGGCGTTCCAGCCGATAAAGCCGGACCAGAAGCTCTCCTCGCCGGTTTTGGAGCCGATGCCGGTGGTCTGGGTGGAGGCGTCCACGCTCAGCCGGGCGATGGCGCCGGTGGTGTCAAAGCTGACAAAGACCGTCACCTCGTTGCCGCTGTAGCCGGCGGCCGAAGCCTGCACGGCCACGCTGCCGTCCGGCGTGGTCACGGCGCCCACCACCCCGTCGGTGGTCAGCCCTTCCAGGGTGGTCAGCTGGGCGGCGTCGGTGCCTTCGGGCAGAACGCCCAGGTAGGCCGCCTGGGTCTGGGCGGCCTCGTTGGCCGCGATGATGGGGGCGGTGACATCGTTGAGCAGTGCCAGCAGCGCGCTGCACACCACACAGATCACCACCAGGATGATGACCGGGTAGATCATCGTCTTGAAGACGGATTCCTGCGCTTGCTTCTTAGCCATCAGCCCTCGCCCCCTTTCGCGGCTTTGGCCGCCTTCTGCTTTTTGGGCTTCTTGTAGCCCAGCGCGGTCTGCCGGCCCCAGGCGTTGAACCAGGGGGTCATCAGGTTGCCCAGCAGGATGGCGAAGCTCATGCCCTCGCTCATGCTGCCGAAATAGCGGATCGCAAAGGTGATGAGCCCGATGAAGATGCCGTAGAACAGCTTGCCCCGGGTGGTGAAGGGGCTGGTCACATAGTCGGTGGCCATAAAGACCGCACCGAACAGCAGGCCGCCGGACATCACCTGCAGCAGGGCTTCCTGCCAGCTGCCGCTGGCCAGGAAGCTGCATACGAACATGGTCACGGCGATGCTGGCCGGGATGGTCAGGCTGATGGTGCGGGTGAAGACCAGGTAGGCCAGCCCCAGCAGGATGGCCAGGATGCAGGTCTCGCCCAGCATACCGCCGTGGATGCCCAAAAACACATCCAGCATGCTCATGGAAGCCGCCGCCTCGGCCCCGCCGTCCGCCATCAGCTTGAGGGGGGTGGCCGTGGCCAGCGCATCCACCGCCATGTCGGGGTAGACATAGGCGGTCATGCGGGCGGTGAAGCTCAAAAACAGCACGATGCGGCCCACCAGCGCCGGGTTGGCGAAGTTGTAGCCGATGCCGCCGAACAGCTGCTTGACCACCACGATGGCCACAAAGGCGCCCACCACGCAGATCCACAGCGGCATGCCCGCCGGCACGTTGAGCGCCAGGATCACGCCGGTGACGCAGGCCGAAAGGTCGCCCACCGGGTTGGGCTTTTTCATCAGCAGGGTATACAGATATTCAAAGGCGACGCAGGCCAGGGTGGTGACCGCCACCGTCACCAGCGCCCCGTAGCCGAAGATCAGCCCCGAGGCCACCACGCAGGGCACCAGCGCGATGAGGACGTTCCCCATCAGGCCGCGGGTGGTGGAGGTGTCCCGGATATGGGGCGAGGCCGTTACGAGCAAAGTCTGATCCATCGTTTACTTTCCCCCCTTGCGCAGTTCGCTGAGATACCAGCCCTTGGCCAGCGTGACCGACTGGGACACCGGCCGCTTGGCCGGGCAGACATAGGTACAGCTGCCGCAGGACACGCACAGGTCCACACAGAGCTTTTTGAGGGCTTCGGTATCCTTCTGGTTGTAGTTTTCCACGATCACCACGGGTTCCAGCCCCATGGGGCAGGCGGCGATGCACCGCCCGCAGCGGATGCAGGGCTCGGCTTCGGGCAGGGCGGCGGCCTTGCGGCTGAACAGCAGCAGGCCGTTGTTCTGCTTGAGCACCGGGTAGTCCGCGCTGGGCGCGGCGCCGCCCATCATCGGGCCGCCGAAGATGATCTTGCCCAGCTCCACATCCGGTTTGATGCCGCCGCAGGCTTCGATCACATCCCGGTACAGCGCACCCACCGGCACCTCGATGTTCTGGGGGCGGGCGATGGCGTCGCCGTCCACCGTGATCCGCTTGGACACCAGCGGGATGCCGGTCTTCAGGTATTTGCCCAGGGTGGACACCGAGGTCACGTTCATGACGATGCAGCCCACGTCGGCGGGCAGGCCGGGCTTGCCGGACGGCCCCACCTGGGGCACCTCCCGGCCGGTGCAGGTCTCCACCAGGGTCTTTTCGGCGCCCTGGGGGTAGCGCATCGGCAGCGGCTTGACCGAGACGCCCTTGAGCTCCCGGGTCAGCGAGCACATCAGGTCGATGCAGGCGGGCTTGTTGCGCTCAATGCCGATGATGCAGTGCGGGATCTTGCAGTACTTCATCACCGCCCGGATGCCGGCCAGCACGGTGTCGCTGCACTCCAGCATTTCCCGGGCGTCGGTGGTCAGGTAGGGTTCGCATTCCGCCGCATTGATGAGCAGGGTGTCCACATCGGCCCCCAGCTTCACATGGGTGGGGAAGCCGGCGCCGCCCACGCCCACCAGCCCGCAGGCCTGCACGGCCGCCAGCAGCGAGTCCCGGTCCTTGACCACCGGCGGCTGGCAGGCCGGGTCCACCGTCTGCTTGCCGTCGCATTCAATGGCCACCGCCTGGCACACCACGCCGTGGACCATCCGCATGGGCGCCACCCCCACCACCGTGCCGGACACGCTGGAGTGGATGTTGGCGCTGACAAAGCCCCCCGCCTTGCCGATCAGCGTCCCCACATACACCTGGTCGCCTTTTTTGACGACAGGCTCCGCCGGGGCGCCGATGTGCATGGACATGGGAATGACCACATTCTTCGGGATCGGCATTGGCACGGTGGCCATCTCGGCGGTGGATTTCTCATGCGGGACACGGGCGCCCTGGGCAGAGCGTTTCAGGAATTTCAACATGAAACCTGTTTCCCCCATTTCTCAAGTCATCTGGTCGGGCCGGGGCCCGACGAAAGGACAAAGTTATACAGTGTTTATTTTAATCGCCCCGCTGTGACAAGTCAAGGGCGCGGGGGCCGCAAACCGGTTCAAAACTTTTCCACAACGCCCGGCCCGTTTGGGATTGTTGCACAGCGCCCCCGGCTGTGGTATACTGAAATTATCCGATCACAGGGCAAACGGGAGGTAGACCGTATGAAAACACTGCTGAAATGGACCGCCGCGCTGGCCGTGGCGGCCGGTCTTCTGGTGCTGGCGGCGGCGCTGCTGTGCAAGTGCCGCAAGCCGGACCCCTACATCACGCTGTACGGCAGCCAGGACCCCCGGGAACCGTGACCCTGGCCGAAAGCGTCAAGAAAACAGCCCGCTGCGCAGGCAAACCGCCCCGCAGCGGGCTTGTTTTCTTTTCCGTTTTTTAGCCGCCGGCCGGGGCGGTCCATTCCCACACCACCGCCGAGAAGGGCGCCATCTCCCCCTGCAGGCTGCCGGCTTCCACCCGGCAGGGGGCTTCGCCGGCCGGGGCGGCGCCGCCGTAGGGCTGCCAGTCGGTGGAAAGCAGCACCCGGGCCCCGGTGTCCGGGTCGGTGGGCAGGGCAAAGCGCTGGGGCCTGTCGCTGAAATTGAAGGCCGCCCCCAGCCGCTGGCCCCCGCCCCGGCGCTCCAGCAGGTAAAGGCACTGGGCTTCCCGGTGGCAGTCCAGCCAGGCAAAGCCGTCGGGGTCGTCGTCTTTGGCCCACAGCGCCGGGCTTTGCAGGTACAGCCGGTTGAGGTCCCGGATAAAATGGTAGAATCCGTCGTGCAGCGGGTAACGGCGGAGCATCCAGTCCTGTTCCCGCCCTTCGTCCCATTCCCGCAGCTGGCCGAATTCGCTGCCCATAAAGTTCAGCTTGGCCCCCGGGTGGACCATCATGTACAGGTACAGCGCCCGGCCCTGGGGGAACTTGCCCTCGTAGCCGCCGTTCATCTTCTGCAGCACGGTGGCCTTGCCGTGGACCACCTCGTCGTGGGACAGGGGCAGCAGGTATCGTTCCTTATAGTAATAGAGCATCGAGAAGGTCAGTTTGTGGTAGGCGTCGGGGCGGGCCGCCGGGTCGGTCTGCAAAAAGGAGAGGGTATCGTGCATCCAGCCCAGGTCCCACTTGTAGGTAAAGCCCAGGCCCCCCTGTTCCGCCGGGCGGGTGACCCCTTCGAAGTTGGTGGAGTCCTCGGCAGCCAGGATGCAGCCGGGGTGGCGGGCCTGCAGCCCCTGGTTCATGGTGCGCAGGAACTCCACCCCATTGCCGTTGACCCCCCGGCGCTCATCCCCCTGCCAGTAGAGGATGCGGCTGATGGCGTCGAACCGCAGGCCGTCGAAGTGGTAGCGGTCCAGCCAGTAGTGGGCCGCGCTCTGCAGGAAGCTGCGCACCTCCCCACGGGAGTGCATGAAGTTGCAGCTGCCCCACTCGCTGACCCCCACGTCCTGGCTGGGATATTCATACAGGCAGGTCCCGTCAAACCGGGCCAGGCCGTAGGCGTCCACCGCAAAGTGGGCGGGTACAAAGTCCAGCAGCACCGCAATGCCCCGCCGGTGCAGCGTGTCCACCAGCGCCATCAGCCCCGCCGCCGTGCCGTAGCGGCTGGTGGGGGCAAAAAAGCCGGTGGTCTGGTAGCCCCAGCTCTCGTCGCAGGGGTGCTCGGCCAGGGGCAGGAACTCCACGGCGTTGTAGCCGCTCTCGGTCAGGTAATCGGCCAGCGGCTCGGCCAGCTCCTCGTAGGTGTAGAAGCCGCCGTCCTCCCTGCGCCGCCAGGACCCCAGGTGGATCTCGTAGATGTTCAGCGGCCCGGCGCCGGGGCGCAGCGGCCGGCGGCGCCAGGCGTCGTCCCCGAAGGTGTATTCGTCCAGGTCCCGCACCACCGACCGGTGGTCCGGGCGCAGTTCCATGCCGAAGCCGTAGGGGTCGCAGTGGTCCACCGGGTCGCCCTGCCGGGGGTGGACCCGGTAGGCGTAGACGGTGCCGGGGCCGGCTTCGGGCAGGGTCAGCTCATAAAAGTTGCCGTCGTAGATCTTCTGCATCGGCAGCACCCGGTCCAGGGCCAGCAGCTCCACCGCCCGGGCCGACGGGGCAAACACCCGGAAGGTCGTGCCCCCCGGCCCCGGGTGGGCGCCGAGATACTCGTGGGCGTCAAAGATCCGGCCGGTGTAGAATCCGTAAAAGTCCATACAAACCGCTCCTTCCCGCCGGGCGGGCCGCCCGGCGCAATTACTTGACTGGTGTCCATTTCTGTACTACAATCCAGTATAGAGAAGCTGCGCCCGGTTGGCTATCTGCAATTTGTACGTTGCGTCCATTATTGGACGCATGTCCAGTAATTGGCCACTATTTTTACTTCTGTTTGTTGGGCGGTTCGGATCGCCGGATTGTCCCAGGTGACGTTGGCCGCTATTTCCCCCGCTTTTCCTGCGGGCGGCCCGCCGGGGGCCGGGAAAGGAGAGTTTTATGGACCGTCGTGAGATCAAGACCCGCCAGGCCATCCGCAACGCCTTTCTGGCCCTGCGGGCCCGCAAGCCGCTGGAGCGGATCACCGTCAAGGAGCTGGCCGAGCAGGCACAGATCAGCAAGGCCACCTTCTACCTGCACTACCATGACATCTACGATCTTTCCCAGACGCTGCAGGAGGATGTGATCCAGCAGATCCTGCACAGCGTGACCCGGGCAGACCTGTTCGTGCAGGACCCGGCGGCCTTCACCCGGGAGCTGTTCGGGGCGTTTCTGGCCCACCAGAGCCTCATCGACATCCTGTTTTCCGGCACCCAGGCTTCGGTGCTGCCCCGGCGGATCGAGCAGGGCGTGCGGGAGCATATCTTTGCCATCGTGCCCGCCTACCGGGAGGATGCGGCCTTCAACATCCGGCTGACCTACCAGGTGCAGGGGGCCTACTACGCCTACAGCGAAAACGTCCGCCGCTTTGGGGTGGAGCGGGTGCTGGGCGAGCTGGAGTCCATCGTCCGCCGCATCTACCCTGCCGGCGGGGCATGATCCCACCACGAAAACGCCCCCGCCCGGGCAGTTTGAACCGAACCAGTAAAAACGGACAATAGACAAAGTACCCCCTGATGTAGGA
>ERZ1643247.32-NODE-32-length-198862-cov-18.458087_pt1 | contig 198862 bp, 172 predicted proteins | sample MGYA00579264_ERZ1643247 | MGnify/ENA primary metagenome ERZ1643247 (study PRJEB29033, sample SAMEA4952262) | chicken gut metagenome | biome: Broiler Chicken; feature: Gastrointestinal Tract; material: Caecum | place: Ireland | collected 2018 | study: Broiler... | reverse complement strand
TACCAAAAAGGAGCCATTTTTTACCAAAGCCACAAAGTTTTTTACACTACCAAGGTATGTCTCAATGCATGAACCGTACATTCGGAAACAGAACAGTTGGCTCTGAGCATGATTTTTTTGAGTGTTCGATTAACATTTTGCCGGGATTTGATTTTACCGCCATTCTTTGTAATAAATACATAATCGTCAGGCGTATGGTCTGGATTTAATTTTTCTTCATGTTCTATAATTAGCAAGGCCTGTTCATTTAGCGGAATGGAGCGATATCCCGACTGTGTTTTTGTACTCGAGACACTGTGAACGTATTTATTGTCGTCAGATCGGTCTTTGACAGTGGCGGCGTTTTTACTTACCGTAAAGTATTTTTTTTCAGAATTGATATCTTTCCACTGTAATTCTATTCCTTCGCTTATCCGGATTCCGGTAAATAAAATAAACATTAGCAGATATGCATTATTTCCATAAGTGGATTCGCCTATTTTTCCGCCAAAATTAAATCCCGGTGTATTTATACGTTTTGCTTCGAGGCAAAATTTATTAACATCTTCTTCTGTCAGGAATTGTATCTTTTTCTTTTTCTTTGCCACTACATCTTCATGGGGGATTTTGATATCATCCAGATCAATGAACTGAGAAAAATGGTTATGTTTATTTCCATAATTAATGCATTGTGAAAGGATGGCATAATTTTTCTTTATGGTTGATCGTGAGTAATGCTTTGCCAAAGAACTATAATATTGAATGAAATCATCGGTAGTTAAAATACCCACTTGTTTATCAGACAAATTGTTAAAGGTATAATTAAGTAACTGACCATTTAGGCAGGCCTCATAGCCATCGGTTGAATTCCGTTTGATTTCCAGTTTTTTTTGATCCAGAAGCCAGGAAAGAACATAATCGCCAAAAGCCTGGCGGCGGATATCTTCAACGGCGGATGTAAGATGTTGTTTCTGAGTTTCTTCCCATTTTTTTCTTTTAGTGTTAATTTCAGAATTTGTTTTGCCGTAAAAATATTTGCCCTCAGCGTTTCGAAAATATTTATAGGTAACACCTTTGATTGTTTTTGTTCCCCAGGAACCTTCCCCATTATGCCGTCTTGCCATTTTACCACTCCGTTCAATTTAAAATAATATAATTTTTTTCGGCAAATACTTGACAATTTTTATGGCGGTTGCTAAAATATGTCTCGTGTCAAATATATGCCCTTTATTATAGTTTTCTACCTTGATATTATATCAATAATTAGGGTAGAAATCAATAAACACGGGGAGAGAAGAGTGGATGAGTATTTCTACCCTGATTTCTACCCTAATCGTTCTGGTCTTCTTAATACTTTGTTGATATTGTAAAGGAATTGACAGATAATTCTGGAGATTCCGGAACCCTAGTAAATACAAGGTAAATCGGAACATAAAAGGGCAAAAATAACACAAGCTGGAATAGCTCAGTCGGTAGAGCACTTCACTCGTAATGAAGGGGTCGAGAGTTCGAGTCTCTTTTCCAGCTTTTTGACAGGCCGGGGACAGAATGTTTCCGGTTTTTTTCTTGCATTCAGAAAAAAATATGATATGATAAAATAAGTGCGAAAATATCCGCACTGTAATGTACGAAAGTGAATGAAAAATCTATAGATTCATAGAATACATTGCTGAAAAAGGAGTTGGTATCTATGGACAAAACAGAACAGAAAATTCTTCGTCTGATCGATGAAAACAGAGACAGGATCATTGAATTTGCGGAAGATATCGCCGCCCATCCGGAGCCGGGATTTGAGGAAAGACGGACTGCGGAGAAAACAGCGGGACTTCTGAGAGAACTGGGATACGAGGTACATACCGGATTGGCGCTGACAGGCGTCCGGGGAGACTGGGGCCCGGAAAAAGGTCCGAATCTTACGATCATCGGAGAATTGGACGCTATTGGATGCAAAACGCATCCCATGGCGGATCCGGCTAACGGAACTGCTCATGCCTGCGGCCATCACGCCCAGATGGCGGCGATGATGGGATCGGCTTTTGCTTTTGCAGATCCGGAAATCCGGAAAGAACTGGGCGGTTCCCTGTCCTTTTTTGCTGTTCCGGCGGAAGAGTATATTGACGCGGACAGACGTCCTCTGTTAAGGGAAAAAGGAGTGCAGTTCATGTCCGGCAAAAGCGAGCTGATCCGGACCGGTGCTTTTGACAGAACGGACATCGCCATGACTACCCATGTGCATATGGTTCCGGTGGAGGAAGATTTTTATTTGGGAAATCCCGCCTGCAACGGATTTACGGCGGAGCGGGTAACAGTGCGGGGAAAGGCCGCCCATGCGGCGGTGGATCCATGGAATGGAGTAAACGCTCTGAGCATTGCCACCAGCGCCATACAGATGATGGGGCTGATGAGGGAAACTTTCCGGGAAGAAGATCATGTGCGCCTTCACAATGTGATACGGAAGGCGGGAGACGTGCTGAACAGCGTGCCGGACGAGGCAGTGCTGGAAACAAAGGTCAGAGCCGCGTCTCTGGAAAAGATCCAGGAGATCCGGGAAAAAGTCCACCGGGCATATGACGGAGCCGCCTATGCTTTCGGAGGAAAGATCGAAAGAGAGGTTCTTCAGGGGTATATGCCGATCATCCCCAGAGGGGCTGACGAGGCGCTTGTGGACGCGGCCCGGGAACTGGGACTTAAGTACCGTACCGTACAGAAGGGTGATTTTAATAATGCCTGTACAGATGTCGGGGATTTAAGTCAGATTTTCCCGGTGGTGAATTTTACGTTTAAAGGATTTGAAGGCAAACTTCATGGAGCGGATTTCCGCATCACAGATCCGGAGAAGGCATATATACTTCCGGCGAAGCTTCTTGCGCTGACAGCCTATAAACTTTTGAAAAACGGAGCTGAAAAAGCGCTGGAGATCAAAAGAAATCATCAGCCCGTCTTTGACACGGAGGGCTATGTCAGATATGTAGAGCAGCTTCTTGAGCGGAAATAATCTGCGGACAATACAGTTGGAGGCTTTCAGCTCAATATTATTTCACAAAAGAAAGAAAAATACAGGAGGTTTCTATAGGAAAAGAGAATGACAGAGATTTGTTTGGAACTGAAAGATATCAGAAAAGGATTTGAAAGGGAGACAGACGTATTAAGAGGGATCAGTCTTGCTATCGGAAAAGGCGAGTTTATTACGCTTCTCGGTTCTTCCGGATGCGGAAAGACGACGACTCTGAGAATTATCGCAGGGCTTGAAATGCCCGATGCCGGACAGGTGTTTCTGGACGGGAAAGACGTTACATCCCTGGCGCCGGAAGCCCGTGACGTAAACACGGTGTTTCAGAATTACGCGTTATTTCCCCATATGAATGTGGCGGATAACATCGGATACGGATTGAAGCTGAAAAAAACGCCGAAAGCGGAGATCAGGAAAAAAGTAAAAGAAATGCTGGAGCTGGTCCAGCTGTCAGGCTATGAAAAAAGAAAGCCTTCCGAGCTTTCCGGAGGACAGAAGCAGCGCGTTGCCATTGCAAGGGCGCTTGTGAACAACCCGAAAGTCCTTCTTCTGGACGAGCCTCTGGGGGCTTTGGATCTGCAGCTTCGCCGGACAATGCAGGTGGAACTGAAGCGTCTTCAGAAAAAACTTGGCATTACTTTTATTTATATCACCCATGATCAGGAAGAAGCAATCAATATGTCCGACCGGATCGCGGTAATGAACCAGGGAAGATTTGAACAGATCGGAACGCCGGATGAGATATACAATCATCCGAAAACAAGCTATGTGGCTACTTTCGTAGGAAACGCAAATATCCTGAAGGGAACGGTCAAAGGAGCGGAGGGAGACGGCCGCTGCCGGGTATCCCTTCCGGGAGGCGAGATGCTGGCGGTTTCCGGGGAGAGTCCGGTAAAAGCAGGAGAAGCCGTGACTTTGGCTGTACGGAGTGAAAATATCCGGATTGAGGAAGAAAGCGGTCTGGAAGCAGAGGTTATGGAAAAAAGTTTCGCAGGGGGACTTTTGCGCGTTGTGCTGAAGCTTTCGGACGGGACAGAAGTGATCGCAAGCCGGTACGGAATTGACGCCGGGGTCCAGCCGGGGCAGAAGCTTCATATAAGTTTCCAGCCTGAAGACGCGGTCCTTGTAGACAGACCGGAGAAAAATCCCGGGGAGGAAGCTGATGCGTAGGCGCAGATCCAGCTCTGTCTGGATGATCCTTCCCCTGTATATATTTACTCTGGTATTTGTGGCCGGACCGCTGATCTATATGGTGGCCCTGAGCTTTTCGCAGTCAGCGGACGGATTCGGCGTACAGTGGTCCTTTACGCTGGAAAATTACAAAAAGATCCTGGAGCCGGTATACCTTCAGACTTTCCGGGAGTCTTTCCAGCTTGCTCTTACCAGTACGGCGATCATCTGTCTGGTCGGCTATCCCTTCGGATACTTTATGGCAAGGCTTTCCGATGGATGGAAGAAAAAAGCCATGCTGTTTCTGATGCTGCCTTTCTGGGTGAATTCCCTGATACGTCTGTATGGATGGATCATCATTCTCCAGAATAAAGGCGTTTTGAACTTTATCCTGAAAAAGATCGGGATAATCGATAAACCATTGAAAATATTATACAGTTATCCGGCGATCGTGGTGGGAATGGTTTATGTGCTCCTTCCCTTTATGATCTTGTCTGTGTATTCCAGCGCGGAAAAGCTGGACTGGTCTCTTGTGGAGGCTGCCCGCGATCTGGGAGCGTCGAAGACGAAGGCTTTCTGGACAGTATCCTTTAAGCTGACACTTCCGGGACTTCTCTCAGGCATTATCCTGACGTTCATCCCCTCCATGGGACTGTTCTTTATTGCGGATATTCTTGGAGGAAACAAGATCGTCCTGGTGGGAAGCCTGATCCAGGAGCAGATGACAAGAGGCAACAACTGGCCCTTTGCCGCGGCTCTGGCAGTGGTGCTGATGGTGCTCACCACACTGATGATCGTTTTGTACCGCCGGATCACAAATGTAAAAGAATTGGAGGGAATCGGATGAAAAAGAATACGAAGCTCTCCGGAGTGTATCTTGGAATTGTGTTTTTCCTGATGTACCTGCCGGTAGCGGTGGTCATTATCTTTTCCTTTAATGAATCAAAGCTGCCTGTTCGTTTCAGCGGATTTTCTTTGAACTGGTACCAGGAGCTCCTTCAGGATGAGGATATGCTGGAAGCCCTGAAAAACAGCCTGATCCTTGGCGTTTCAAGCTGTCTCCTCTCAGCCGTGATCGGAACGCTGGGCGCAGTAGGGCTGTCCAGGATCAAATGGAGAACAAAAGGAATTCTGGAATATGTTTCCATCCTTCCTCTGATGATTCCGGAAATCATCCTCGGCATGGTGCTGATGGCGTTCTTCTATCTTTTGAATATTCCTTTTGGAATGCTGACGCTTCTTCTGGGACATACCGTTTTCTGTGTGCCCTATATTCTCATGGAAGTGAAAGCGCGGCTTGCAGGAATGGATCCGGCTCTTGAGGAGGCGGCCAGAGATCTGGGGGCAGGTTCTTTCCGGGCCTTCTGGGACATTACCCTGCCGCTGATCATGCCGGCGGTCATGTCCGGTTCCCTGCTGGCTTTCGCCATGTCCATGGACGATGTGGTGATCAGTATTTTTGTAAACGGGCCCAGACTTTCCACGCTGCCGATCAAGGTATATACCCAGTTGAAAACCGGAGTGACGCCGGAGATCAACGCTCTCTGTACCCTGATGCTGGCGTTTACCATAGGCGTGCTTCTTTTGTACACTCTGATCGGAAAAATTTCAAAAGGAAGGAATAGGCTCTTTTCAACAAAGAAAAAGTAAGATATACTGTACCTACAGATCTTCACAGAAGAATCTGAATATAGATAAAAAAGGAGAGACGATATGAAAAAAATTTTAGCTGCTGCACTGTGTGCGGCTCTGGCAGTGCCTGTAATGGCGGTCCCGGTCAGCGCGGATTCCGATGAACTGGTTCTTTTTACCTGGGAAAACATGTTCCCGCAGGAAGTTTTGGACGGTTTTGAAGAAGAGACCGGCGTAAAGATCGTATATTCAAACTTTGATACAGATGAGACAATGCTGGAGAAGCTTTCCATGGCGAAAGGCGGCGACTATGATATCATTATCGCCGATGATTATATTCTGGAAAATGTGATCCAGGAGGGCCTGGCGGAGAAGCTGGATAAATCAAAGCTCAGCGGATTTGAAAACATCAATCCACTTTATCAGGGACAGTTTTATGATCCGGACGATGAATACACTGTTCCCTACGGAGCGGGAATCCCGCTGATCGTTTACGATCCGGAAATGGTGGACATTGACATTAAAGGCTACAGCGATCTGTGGGATCCTTCTCTTGAGGACAGCATCGCCCTGATCGCCAACTACAGAGTGATCAACGGAATCACCAATATGGCTCTCGGAAAGAGCATGAACGAAGAAGACGTGGAATCCATTAAGGAAACAGGAGAGAAGCTTCTGGAACTTGCCCCCAACGTGCGTCTGATCCAGGATGACAACACTCAGAACGCTCTTTTAAACGGAGAGGCAAGCGTAGGATTTATTTACACCTCCCAGGTGACTGCGGCTCTGGCGGAGAATCCGGATCTTAAGGTGGTATATCCGGAAGAGGGACTTGGCTTCGGCATCATGGGTATGTTTATCCCCAGCGCAGCGCCGAACAAAGATGCTGCGTACCAGTTTATGGATTACATCCTGCAGCCGGAGATCGCTGCGCAGTGTACAGATTTCATCGGATATTACAGCACAAATAAGGCTGCCGATGAATTTGTAAACCCGGATCTTGTTGTTCCGGATTCTGTAAAAAGCGGAGAGATCGTACAGAATGTAAGCGAAGAAGCAAACGAACAGTACAACAAGAACTGGACAGAATTCAGAGCTGCATGTGACTGACAGGCAGCAGGAGGGATGAAGGATGGAAATTTTTAAAGGTACAGCGACCTTTTCGGGAATTGCCATCGGAAAGATACTTTATTACAGCAGAGGGGAATACCAGATCCGTCAGTCCCTTGTCAGCAACATCAAAAAGGAAATTGAAGAGTTCCAAAGAGCCAGGTCCCAGGCGGCCGCGGCTCTTCTGGAGCTTTATGAAAAGAAGCGCCTCCTGAATGAACAGGAGGCGAAAACCTTTCTTGAACAGAAAAATCTTCTGGAATCAGAAAGCTATCAAAAAGCCATCGAAAGCTGTATTTCATCAGAAAAAGTAAACGCCGCCTATGCGGTTATGACAAACAGAGATGAGATCACAGAGACTTTCCGCAGTCTGGAAGAACCGGCGGTAAGAAAGAGGATCGCGGATATTCAGGAGATTTCCAACCGTCTGATCCAGATTCTTGGCGGCGCGTCTCTTCATATTAATCTGGGAGAGGAACCGGTGATCCTTGTAACGGAGTCTCTGTCGCCCACAGAGATCATGGAGATGGACAAGGAAAAACTTCTGGCTGTAGTCATGCATCATGGATCAGCCGTTTCCCATACTTCCATCGTAGCCAAAACTATGGAAATCCCCACTCTGGTTGATATTGTGGCAGACGACGCCTGGGACGGGCTGACGGCTATTGTGGACGGCTATACAGGAACTCTTTATCTTGACCCGGATGGGGAAATACAAAAAGAATATGAGATCCGTCTGGAAGCAGACAAAAAAGAAAAAGAAGAGCTTCTGAAGCTGAAAAATGAGAAAGATGTGACAGCGGACGGGAAAGAGATCGGCCTATATGCCAATATCGGCAACATGAGCGACCTGAATAACGTCCTTTATTACGGGGCGGCGGGCATCGGCCTTCTGCGCAGCGAGTTCCAGTATCTGGGCAGAGAAAGCCATCCAAGGGAAAACGAGCTGTTTCTGGCCTATAAAAAGATCGCGGAGACCATGGGCGATCGTCCTACGGTGATCCGGACGGCTGATCTTGGCGCGGACAAGCAGGCTTCCTATCTGGATATTCCGGAGGAGATAAATCCGATCATGGGAAACAGAGGGATCCGTTTCTGCCTTGACCGCAAAGAAATGTTCAAATCCCAGCTTCGGGCGATTTACCGGGCCAGCGTCTATGGCAACCTTGCCATGATGTATCCTATGGTTTCTTCGGAAAAAGAGATGGAAGAGATAGAAGAACTGATCCAGGAGGTAAAGCAAAGCCTGCGGGAGCAGGATATTCCTTTCCGGGATATCCGCACAAGCATTATGATTGAAACGCCGGCGGCTGTGATGATCAGCCGTGAACTTGCCAGACGTGTAGATTTCCTCAGCATCGGAACAAACGATCTGACCCAGTATACGCTGGCTATGGACAGACAGAACCTGCTGCTTAAGGATAAGTACGACGATCATCACCCGGCAATCTTAAGAATGATCCGCATGGTGGTCGAGGCAGCCCATCAGGAAGGACGCGAGGCGGGGATCTGCGGAGAGATTGCTGCAGACACAGCGCTGACGGAAACCTTCCTCAGAATGGGAGTGGATTTTCTGTCAGTGGTGCCGGCATGTATCCTTCCGGTGAGAAAAGCGCTGAGAGAAACAGATCTCGGCGGCAGATGAGGTATTCGATGAAAGAAAAAAGCAAAGTAATTCTTCTTCCCTGTAACTCCTACAGGGAAGATTCTGTTTATGAAAGCCTGAAAAAAGGGACAGAGCTTCTGGGAAGGCTTGACAGGCTGATAAAAAAAGAAGAATCTATTCTTTTGAAGCCAAATCTTCTGAAAAAGGCGGAAAACAGCCGCCCGGTGATCACCCATCCGGCCGTGGTCGGGATGTTTGCCAGAATCCTGAAAGAAGAGGGCTATGAAAAGATTACTTTGGGGGATTCCTGCGGAGTGGGAACCACATCCAGAGTCATATCCGGAACAGGAATGGAGGACTATCTGAAAGAATTGAATATTCCGGCGGCGGATTTTTCCAGAGGAGTGAAAACGGAATTTCCGGAAGGAATCCAGGCAAAAGAATTTATCCTGGCCCGGGAGGTTATAGAGAGCGATTGTGTGATCTCTCTCTGCAAGATGAAAACCCACGCCCTGGAAAGAGTGACAGGGGCGGTAAAGAACAGCTACGGCTTTGTCCAGGGACTTCATAAGGCAAAGGGGCACACTCAGTATCCAAGCGCGGACAGCTTTGCCAGAATGCTGGTGGATCTGAACCGGCTGGTAAGGCCAAGACTTTATGTCATGGACGGGATCACGGCTATGGAGGGAAACGGCCCAGGCTCGGGAGACCCTATAGCAATGAATGTGATCCTGATGTCGGAAGATCCGGTGGCTCTGGACAGTGTATTCTGTCATTTGATACACCTGAAGCCTCAGATGGTTCCAACAAATTATCATGGAGAAAAAATGGGGCTTGGAACCTGGAAGGCAGAAGAGATTGAGATCCTGACGCCGGAGGGGCGGATCTCTATGGAAGAGGCCGCAGAAAAATTCGGCAATCCTGACTTTCATGTGGACCGCCGGACTGTGCGCCGGGGTATCTGGGAACGAATGGCAAAAGCGCTGAATCTTTTCCAGAAAAAACCGTATATTGACGAAAGTCTCTGCATCAGATGCGGGGTCTGTGTCAAAAGCTGCCCTGTACCGGGAAAGGCTGTGGAATTCAGGAACGGAAGAAAGAAAGCTCCTGTTTATGATTACAAAAAATGCATCCGGTGTTTCTGCTGTCAGGAAATGTGCCCGGAGAAAGCAATCAAAGTGAAATGAAAAAAGTGCTTCTGAGAAAAGATCCGGTACGGATCCCTCAGAAGCACTTTTTTTAGCTGATGATCCCGGACAGCGCCCGGATAAATTCCGGAGTGGTGCCGCAGCAGCCGCCTACGAGAACAGCTCCCGCGTCCACCAGCGCCTTCATATGGCGGGCAAAGTCGGAAGACGTCATACTGTAGACAGCGTTTCCCTGATCGTCGATCACGGGCATTCCTGCATTCGGCTTTGCGATCACCGGAATGGAAACAGCCTCCCGTATGCTGCGCACTACGGATACAAGCTGATCCGGCCCTACGGAACAGTTGATGCCTACGGCGTCGGCTCCTGCGCCTTCCAGTGCGGAGACGGCTTCTATGGCGTTTCCGCCGCTGAAAATACTTCCGTCTGCCTCTACAGTAACGGTACACATGACAGGAAGACTGCAGACAGAATTCGCCGCGTCTACTGCAGCCAGAGTTTCCTCAATATTGATCATGGTTTCAGCTACGATCAGGTCAGCTCCGGCATCAGCCAGAATCCCGATCTGCTCCCGGTACATCTCGTAGGCATCCTCATAGGTGTAGCCGCCGTCAGCCGTGACAAACTGCCCTGAGGTAGTTACATCGCCGGCAACGTAACAGCGGTTCCCGGCAATTTCTCTGGAGTAGGAAAGCAGGGTGCGGTTAATATTTTCAATCTGATCTTCCAGATGATGATTTTTAAGGCTGAGTCTGTTTCCTCCGAAGGTGGGCGCGTAAATGATCTGGCTTCCCGCGTCAATATAATCACGCTGAAGCTTTTGTATGATGTCTTTATGCTCGATCACCCACTGCTCTGTGCAGATCCCTCTTGGCATACCCTGGGCCATCAGATTGGATCCGGTGGCTCCGTCAAGAAGAACTGTCTTTTGGGTGAGCTGCTGAAATTCCTGTTTAGTCAATGAAACCTCCTCCTTGTCCTGTTTTATCCACCTATTATAGCATGAAGAGAAGGATGGGGAAATAGAGAAGAACGGGGAAATAAAATTTTTGTGAGATTATTTTTTAAAATCATGTAAAATATATTGAAATCCCGCTGTTTTTATGATATACAGGAAAGGCTGCACTATTTGAAAACAACGGGATTTTTTGGAGGGAAAAGGATGAGCAATAAGCTGATAGATTTTATGCATATTTCCAAGTCTTACGGGATGCAGACAGTTCTCGATGATCTGAATCTTTACATAAGGGAAAATGAGTTTCTGACGCTTCTGGGTCCCAGCGGCTGCGGAAAAACAACCACGCTCCGTATCCTGGGAGGATTCGAGACCCCGGATACAGGAAAGGTGATCTTTGACGGGAAGGATATTACGAATCTCCCGCCGAACAAACGCCAGTTAAATACAGTTTTTCAGAAATATGCCCTTTTTACCCATATGACCATTGCGGAAAATATAGCTTTTGGTCTGAAGATCAAAAATAAAAGCAGACAATATATCCATGATAAGATCAAATACGCGCTGAAACTGGTGAATCTGGACGGATACGAAAACCGCATGCCGAATTCCTTGAGCGGCGGGCAGCAGCAGCGGATCGCCATAGCCAGGGCTATTGTAAACGAGCCCAAGGTGCTTCTTCTGGACGAACCTTTAGGCGCCCTGGATCTTAAGCTCCGCCAGGACATGCAGTACGAACTGATCCGTCTGAAAAACGAGCTGGGGATCACTTTCCTTTATGTAACTCACGATCAGGAGGAGGCCCTTACCATGTCGGACACCATCGTGGTAATGAATCAGGGATATATCCAGCAGATCGGCACGCCGGAAAAAATATATAATGAGCCGGAAAACGCCTTTGTAGCGGATTTTATCGGGGAGAGCAACATTATCTCAGCCACCATGGTAAAAGACCGCCTTGTAAAGATCCTGGGAGTTCCCTTCCCCTGTGTGGACGAGGGATTCGGGCAGAATACCCCGGTGGATGTGGTGATCCGTCCGGAGGACATCGACCTTTTAGAACCAGGCCAGGGAAGTATCGACGGAGTGGTGACCCATCTGATCTTCAAAGGGGTCCATTATGAAATGGAAGTTATGGCGAACAATTATGAATGGCTGGTACACAGCACAGATATGTTCCCGGTAGGGACGGAAGTCAGTATCCATGTGGATCCTTATGACATCCAGATCATGAAGAAACCGGAATCGGAAGATGAGGAGGCGGTAAACATTGAAGAGTAAACGTCTCCTGGCCGGCCCCTATCTTTTCTGGTCGGTATCTTTTGTGGTGATCCCTCTTCTTGTGATCGTGTATTATGCCTTTACAAACGATGAGGGGGGCTTTACTTTTTCCAATTTGGCGCAGATCACCACCGCTGAAAACCTGAAGGCTCTGGGACTTTCCGTACTTCTGTCTCTTGTCAGCACAGCGGTCTGTCTGATCCTGGCCTATCCGCTGGCTATGATTCTCAGCCAGAAAAACGTCAGCCAGACCAGCTTTGTGGTGCTGATCTTTATTCTTCCTATGTGGATGAATTTCCTTCTGCGGACAATGGCCTGGCAGACTCTTTTGGAAAAAAACGGCGTGATCAACAGTATCCTGGGCTTTCTGCATCTGCCGGCGCTGGAGATCATCAATACGCCTTTCGCTATTGTTCTTGGAATGGTGTATAATTTTCTGCCCTTTATGGTCCTGCCGATCTATAATGTCCTGATCAAGATCGATCCCAACGTACTGAACGCGGCGAGAGATCTGGGAGCCAATCCGGCGCAGACTTTTGTAAAGGTGACGCTGCCGCTGAGCATTCCCGGCGTGATCAGCGGGATCACAATGGTTTTTGTTCCCGCTTTGACCACTTTCGTGATCTCAGACCTGCTGGGAGGCGGAAAAATCCTGCTGATCGGAAACGTGATCGAACAGTCCTTTAAGCAGAACAGCAACTGGCATGTGGGAAGCGGACTGTCTCTTGTGCTTATGGTGTTTATTATTGCCAGTATGGCCCTTGTGGCGAAATATGACAAGGAGGAAGGAGGCGCGGCTTTTTGATCAGAAAATTTATTCAGAAAATCTACCTGGCGCTTATTTGCCTTTTGCTGTACGCCCCTATCGTTACGCTGATCGTACTGTCTTTCAATCAGTCGAAAACAAGAGCGAAATGGGGCGGCTTTACCCTGAAATGGTATCAGGAGCTTTTTAAAAACGAACAGATCATGAGCGCCTTTTATACCACCCTGATCATCGCTTTTCTTTCGGCGGCGGCGGCAACTCTGATCGGAACGGCCGCGTCCATTGCCATTCAGGGAATGAAACAGAGATGGAAAACGCTTTATATGGGCCTGACGAATATTCCCATGATGAATGCGGAGATCGTAATGGGCGTATCCCTGATGCTTTTGTTTATCGCTCTTAGGGCTACTCTGGGATTCGGCACGATTCTGATCGCCCATATCAGTTTCAATATTCCCTATGTGATCCTCAGCGTGTCCCCGAAGCTCCGTCAGACCAGCCGTCATACCTACGAGGCGGCTCTTGACCTGGGAGCTTCTCCGGTGAAAGCTTTTTTTAAGGTGGTATTTCCGGATATTGTGCCGGGGGTTCTTTCCGGATTTATGCTGGCATTTACCATGTCCCTGGATGACTTTGTGATCACGCACTTTACAAAGGGACCGGGAATAGACACCCTGTCCACAAAAATCTACACCGAGGTCCGCAAAGGGATCAAACCGGAAATTTACGCCCTTTCTACAATCTTGTTCGTGACTGTACTCGTTCTTCTGATCCTGGTGAATTATTCTCCTGACGGGAAGGAAGACGGCGAGGAGAGGAAAAAGGCCAAAAAGCCGTCCAGGGCAAAGGTGATCCTTTTGCGCCGTGTGATCCCTGCGGCGATCTGCATTGTGTTCATCAGCGGAGGCATTTATTATGCCAGTGAAAACAAAGTCATGAACTCGGAAAAGGTGGTAGTATACAACTGGGGAGAATATCTTGATCCAAAGGTGCTGACGATGTTCGAGGAGGAAACAGGGATTGATGTTGTATACGAAGAGTTTGAGACTAACGAGATCCTTTATCCCAAGGTAAGTTCCGGGGCTATTGCCTACGACGCTGTCTGCCCCAGCGATTATATGATACAGCGTATGATGGAAAACGGTCTTCTGGCGGAGATTGATTTTGACAACATTCCGAATATAAAATATATCGGAGAAGAATATATGGAGCAGTCCCGTCAGTTTGATCCGGAAAACAAATATTCTGTTCCCTACTGCTGGGGAACTGTGGGAATTCTCTATAATAAAACGATGGTAGACGGGCCTGTGGACAGTTGGGAGATTCTCTGGGATGAAAAGTACAGGGACAACATACTGATGCAGGATTCTGTCAGGGACGCGTTCGGCGTTGCCTTAAAGTATCTGGGATATTCCCTGAATTCCACTGACCTGGATGAACTGACAGAGGCAAGAGACCTCCTGATCAGACAGAAGCCTCTTGTACAGGCATATGTGATCGACCAGGTACGGGATAAGATGATCGGAAATGAAGCCGCCATAGGAGTGATCTATTCCGGAGAGGCTATTTATACGCAGAAAGAAAATCCTGATCTGGAATATGTAGTTCCAAAGGAAGGATCCAATATCTGGATCGACTCCTGGGTGATTCCAAAAAACGCGGAAAACAAGGAAAACGCGGAGAAATTTATTAACTTTCTCTGCAGGCCGGATATTGCTCTTATGAATTTTGAGTATATCACATACTCTACGCCAAACACGGCGGCCAGGGAGATGATCGAAGATGAGGCTGTCCGCAACAGCGAGATCGCTTTCCCTGATCTTTCCGCTCTTCCTGAACTGGAAACATTCCAGTATCTTGGAAAAAAGGCAGACGAGATTTACGGAGAACTGTGGAACCAGGTAAAATCGTCCTGAGCCAAAAAGCTCAGGATGATTTCACAAAATGTTTTTCAATAAGGTTCAGAACGCCGTAAAGCATCATGGCGATGATACACAGGATCAGTATGGACATCAGTACGGTGGTAAGCTTAAAGGTCTGGCTGGAATAAATGATCAGATATCCCAGTCCCTGTCTTGCCCCGATGAATTCTCCGATGATGACGCCTACCAGACAGAGGCCGATATTCACTTTCATAACGCTCAGAATAAGAGGAACAGAGGACGGAAGGACGATTTTTGTCAGTTCGTCCTTTTTTGATCCTCCTAGAGTGGCGATCAGCTTAAGTTTCTCCGGATCGGTCCCGCGAAAACCTGTATACAGGTTAATGACGGAACCGAAAATCGCAACGGACATTCCGGCCACCACGATCGTCCGCATATTGGCCCCAAGCCATACGATCAGAAGAGGCGCCAGGGCGGATTTGGGAAGGCTGTTTAAAACCACCAGATACGGCTCAAGGACTTTGGAAAGCTTTGGGCAGGCCCACAAAAGGACAGCTGTTCCGATGCCTAAGGCAACTACAAGAAAAAAGCTGACCAGGGTCTCGGACAGAGTAATGCCGATATGGACGAATAATTCCTGGTTTCTGCTCATTTCGATGAAATTTCTGATAACCGCCAGGGGACTGCTGAAAATAAAGGAATCGATCCATCCCCTTCTTGCGGATATTTCCCAGAGAAGCAAAAAGCCCAGGAAGATCAAAATCCTGGACAGATTGATCATATATTTTTCCCGTTTTCTTTTGGCAAGGTATTTATTTTGTTCCGCGGAAAATTCAGGCATTCTGATTCAGCTCCTTCCAGATAAGATTAAAGTAGGATTTAAAGTCCGGGGCATTTCTTGAGGAAAGGGGAGTCCTGTTTTCGATATCCAGCTTTATGGAGATGATGTCGGCAACAGAGGCCGGTCTTTTTGTAAGGATAATGACACGGTCCGCCATGCTGATGGCTTCGGAAATATCGTGGGTTACCAGGATAGCCGGCTTTTTTTCTTTTTGAAGGATCGTACCGATATCGTCGCTTACATTCAGTCTGGTCTGATAATCAAGGGCGGAAAAGGGCTCATCAAGGAGAAGGAGATCCGGCTTCAGAGCCAGAGTGCGGATCAGGGCGGCCCGCTGGCGCATTCCCCCGGAAAGCTGGGAAGGCCGGGAGGAACGGAATTTGTCCAATCCGTAGATCCGCAGCATATTTTCGATATAGGAGAGCTTATCCACGGTGATCTCTTTCCGTATTTCCAGTCCCAGAAGTACATTTTTGTAGACAGTCCGCCATTCCAGAAGATGATCCTTCTGAAGCATGTAGCCGATACGGGGATCGCCTTTCAGGATGGGAGTTCCGTTCATCAGTACGGTGCCCTCCTCCGGACGCAAAAGACCGCAGATCACGTTGAGAAGAGTGGATTTTCCGCAGCCGGAAGGGCCGACTACAGCGAGAAATTCACCGGGCATCAGATCGAAGGATATATGCGAAAGGGCTTTTGTTTCCCCGGAAGGCGTATGATAAGAAAGAGATACATCTCTTACTTCCAGCAGTGGGTTCATGTAGATACCTCCATATTTTGTATATGTTTATGATATGCGCGGAAAGATTTTTGTGTTATGATAGCGTTAATGTACAAGGGGCAGCACGCTCCAAAACGCTAGATGCAACACAGGAAAAATGGAGGAAGACCAGTGAACAGAAATTATCAGAAAGAACTTGACAAGCTGATACAGACTATAGAAAAAGAAAAAAAAACTCCAAGGCTGTTCCTTCATAGCTGCTGCGCTCCCTGCAGCAGCTATGTGCTGGAATATCTTTCGGAATATTTTGAGATCACCCTGTTTTTTTATAATCCGAATATCTCTTTTAAAGAGGAATATGAGAAGCGGATCCGTGAGCTGCGGCGCATGACAGAAGAGATGGCGTTCCGGCATCCGGTGCATGTGGAGGAGGGCCCCTATGATCCGGAAAAATTTTTCCAGATGGCAAAAGGCCTGGAGGATGTTCCGGAGGGAGGCGAACGCTGTTTCCGCTGTTACCGTCTCAGAATGGAGGAGACCGCAAAACTGGCCAGGGACGGAGGCTACGATTATTTTACCACTACGCTTTCCATCAGTCCGCTGAAAAACGCGTCCAAGATCAATGAGATCGGGGAAGAACTGGGAGAGATATACGGGGTGGCTCATCTGCCCTCGGATTTTAAGAAAAGAAACGGCTATAAAAGATCTGTGGAACTTTCGGCAGAGTACGGCCTGTACAGACAGAACTACTGCGGATGTGTTTTTTCAAAAAGAGAGCAGGAGAAGAAAAGAGAAGCGGAAGGAAAATGAAAAAGACGCCCCGGGTTTTTTCTTTGAATTTTTCAGGAAGTATGATACACTGATAGCGTGCGGTGCGGCAGGCGGAAGAAAAGAAGCCTGCCTCCCGCGGGAATAAATTATATACAGAAATGAGGAAAATATATGGCACAGTTATGGGGAGGCCGTTTCACAAAGGAGACGGACAAGCTGGTTTACAATTTCAACGCATCGATCTCGTTCGACCAGAAGTTTTATAAACAGGATATCATGGGAAGCAAAGCTCATGTGAAAATGCTTGCAAAGCAGGGAATACTTACAGAAGAAGAAAGAGACCAGATCCTTGAGGGCCTGGACGGTATTCTGAGGGATGTCGAGAACGGCAGCCTTGAGATCACCCCGGAATACGAGGATATCCACAGCTTTGTGGAGGCGAATCTTATCGACCGTATCGGAGACCCTGGCAAGAAACTTCACACAGGACGGAGCCGCAACGACCAGGTGGCTCTGGATATGAAGCTGTATGTCCGGGATGAGATCGACGAGATCGACGGGGAACTGAAGACACTGCTTCAGGAACTGCTTTCTCTGATGGAAAAAAACGTACATACATATATGCCGGGATTTACACATCTTCAGAAGGCACAGCCTGTAACGCTGGCCCACCATATCGGGGCGTATTTTGAAATGTTCCGCAGAGACAGGGAACGGATGGCTGATATCCGCAAAAGGATGAACCTCTGCCCGCTGGGAGCAGGGGCACTTGCGGGAACCACTTATCCTCTGGACAGAGAATACACGGCGCAGCTTCTTGGCTTTGACGGCCCTACCAGAAACAGCATGGACTCTGTATCGGACAGGGATTATGTGATCGAGCTTCTCTCCGCTCTTTCTACGGTGATGATGCATCTCAGCCGTTTTTCCGAGGAGATCATCCTCTGGAATTCCAATGAATACGGCTTTGTAGAGATCGACGACGCCTACAGCACCGGCAGCAGCATCATGCCCCAGAAAAAGAATCCGGATATCGCGGAGCTTCTCCGGGGAAAAACAGGCCGTGTGTACGGTGCGCTGATGTCCATCCTCACTACCATGAAAGGGATACCTCTCGCTTATAATAAAGATATGCAGGAGGATAAGGAGCTTACCTTTGATGCCATTGATACGGTAAAAGGCTGTCTCCGTCTTTTTGCGGGAATGATCTCCACTATGGAATTCCGCAGAGAAGTGATGGAAGCCAGCGCCAAAAACGGTTTTACCAACGCCACAGACGCAGCAGATTATCTTGTAAATCATGGCGTTCCATTCCGTGACGCTCACGGAATTGTAGGGCGTCTGGTGCTTTTGTGCATTGACAGAGGGATTTCTCTGGACGAGCTTCCGCTGGAAGAGTATCAGAAACTCAGTCCGGCATTTCAGGAGGATATCTATGAGGCCGTAAGCATGAAAACCTGCGTGGAAAAAAGGGAAACTTACGGAGCGCCGGGACCTGAGGCAATGGAAAAGGTGATCAGGGAAAACAGGAAATATCTGGAAGGCTGAGGAGATCTGCGGAAAAGAAATAAAAAAATACTTGCATTTTTGGAAAAAGTGTTATAGTATTTACTAGAAAAACAAATGTATGTAATACAAAGACATCAGAGCGAGGAGAAGTATTATGAGTGAAAAACTGAGAGTCGGCATTTTAGGAGCTACCGGAATGGTAGGACAGAGATTTATTTCCCTTCTGGAGAATCACCCGTGGTTTGAGGTGGTGACTCTGGCAGCCAGCGCGAGAAGCGCAGGCAAGACTTACGAAGAGGCAGTAGGCGGAAGATGGAAAATGGACACTCCTATGCCGGAAGCTGTTAAGAAAATCGTTGTTATGAACGTAAATGAAGTGGAAAAGGTCGCTTCTACTGTGGACTTTGTTTTTTCCGCAGTAGATATGTCAAAAGAGGAGATCAAGGCGATCGAGGAAGAATACGCAAAGACGGAAACTCCTGTGGTTTCCAATAACAGCGCTCACCGCTGGACCCCGGATGTGCCTATGGTAGTTCCGGAGATCAATCCGGAGCATTTTGACATCATCGCTGAGCAGAAGAAGCGTCTTGGAACAGAAAGAGGCTTCATCGCAGTAAAACCCAACTGTTCTATCCAGAGCTACGCTCCTGTACTTACCGCATGGAAAGAATTTGAGCCTTATGAAGTAGTAGCGACTACATACCAGGCGATTTCCGGCGCCGGAAAGACCTTTAAGGACTGGCCGGAGATGGAGCACAATATTATCCCGTATATCGGCGGCGAAGAGGAAAAGAGTGAAAAAGAACCTCTGAAGCTTTGGGGCAAAATCGAAAACGGACAGATCGTTCCTGCCGCAGAACCGGTGATCACCTGCCAGTGCGTTCGTGTTCCGGTCCTCAACGGACATACGGCGGCGGTGTTTGTAAAATTCCGTAAAAAACCAACAAAAGAGCAGCTTATCGAAGCACTGAAGAATTTCAGAGGAATCCCCCAGGAGCTTGAGCTTCCCAGCGCGCCGAAGCAGTTTATCCAGTATCTTGAAGAGGATAACCGTCCTCAGGTTACTGAAGATGTGGATTATGAACACGGCATGGGCGTTTCCGTGGGACGTCTCCGCGAGGACACTGTATACGATTACAAATTTATCGGACTTTCCCACAACACAGTAAGAGGAGCGGCAGGCGGAGCGATCCTCTGTGCGGAAACCTTAAAGGCAAAAGGATATATTACAAAGAAATAAATACGCCATAAAACAAAATACCCCCATAAGTTCATGATAAAGCAGACTTCCGGATACTTAGCGCAAGAGTATCCGGAAGTTTTGTTTTGATCCGGAAATACTTTTTTGTTCTCTATATCCCCTCCGGAGAAAGCATTGAAGACAGAAAAAATAGCTGATATAATGAAAATATTGAAATTACCGGATCTGAAATACAGACTGCGGGAATATGACAGAAGGATGAGTGAGAAAAATGGAAAACAGAAAAACAGATGACAGAAAAAAAGATCTCTATTCCCTCCTTCTTCTAGCCGGAGGAAAGAGCAGCCGCATGGGAAGAGATAAGGCGGAGCTTCTTCTGGGAGAAAAAAGCTTTCTGGAATGTATTCTGGAAAAGGCGGAGATGCTGGGGATCAGGAAAAAATACCTTTCCGGCCATGGCTGGGAAGGAAAAGACGTCCGGACAGTTCCTGACAGATACCGGGAAAGGGGACCGCTGGGCGGAATGCACGCCTGTTTTTCTGTTATGGATACGCCTTATGCCCTTGTGCTTCCGGTAGATGTGCCGCAGATTTCCATATCTGTGCTGCAGACACTTCTGGATGCTCACGGCAGGCTGCTGAATAAAAATCATCAGGAATACGTCCGTCCGTTACTGCTTTCTCACGGAGAACGGACGGAACCGCTGATCGGAATTTACCCTGCAATGCTGGGAAGGAAGATCGGCGCTATTATAGAAAAAAAGCCCGCTCCGGTATTCCGTCTCCTTGATGAAACCGGATACGATATCTGCCGGGTTTCCGCCCGGGAATGGGAACTTGGGAATATCAACACTCCAAAAGATTATGAGATGCTGCTGGAGCAGCGGAAAAGAGGAATAGAAAAATGATGGAAGGAATTTTGCTGGAGGAAGCTCTGAAACTGATCCTGGACAGAGTGCATATCATAACGGATACCGTAAATACAGAAGTCAGCGAGGCAGGAGGCTGCATCCTTGCCGAAGACGTATATTCGCCTTTGGATAATCCGCCTTTTCCCCGCTCCCCTGTAGACGGCTATGCGGTAAGAGCCGTAGATATAAAAGAGGCGGATCAGGAACATCCGGCGGAGCTTAAGGTGGCGGGATGTATCTATGCCGGAGACAACGGGCAGTCCTGTTCCCTGAAACCGGGAGAGGCGTACCGCATCATGACAGGAGCGCCCTTTCCGGCAGGAGCGGATACGGCTGTAAAACAGGAGGATACGGACTTCGGGGAAGACAGGGTAAAAATTTATAAAAGCCAGAAATCCTATGATAATTACTGCTTCCAGGGGGAGGATTACAAAAAAGGCCGCCTGCTTTTAAAAAAAGGAACCCGCCTGACGTTTGCGGAGCAGGGAATCCTTTCCGGCATCGGGTACACAGAAATTTCAGTGTTCCGAAAACCGGCGGTCAGAGTCTTTACCACTGGAGACGAACTGTGTCCTCCGGGGCGTCCTTTGAAGCCGGGGAAAATTTATGATTCCAACGGAATGATGGTATCCTCCCGGCTGAGGGAACTGGGAATCCTGCCGAGATCCGTCCTTCACCAGCCGGACAGTGAAGAGGAACTTGCCGAAGCTCTTCAAGAAGCCGCAAAGGATGCGGACGTGATCCTTACTACAGGAGGAGTTTCTGTGGGAAAAAAGGATATCCTCCACGGCGCGCTGAAAAAGCTGGGAGCGGAGAAGGTGTTCTGGAGGATCAGGCTCCAGCCCGGCATGCCTACGATTTTTTCTGTATATCACGATACCTGCATTCTTTCCCTGTCAGGGAATCCCTTTGGAGCCATGGCAAACCTGGAGCTTCTGTTCCGCCCTATGCTGGCGAAAATGACGGGAGATGAAACCTGTCTGATGGAAAAAAGGCAGGGGATAATGGAAGGGGACTTTCAGAAAAAAAGCCGGGTGCGGCGTTTCGTCAGGGCGGTTTATAAAGACGGAAACGTATCCTTTCCCCAGGGGATCTACTCCTCAGGGGCCATCGGTACCCTCAGGGGCTGCAACTGCCTTCTGGATATTCCCGCCGGAACAGAAGGTATCAAAGGGGGAGAGAAGGTGACGGTGTGGATGCTGTAAGACCGTATATTGCCGCAGTCAGCGGCGTGAAAAACTCCGGCAAGACGACTTTTCTGGAAAAGCTGATCCCGGAACTGAAAAAAAGAGGATACCGTACGGCAGTGCTCAAACATGACGGACATGAATTTCAGGCAGATACAGAAGGAACAGATACCTTCCGGCTCCGGCAGGCGGGAGCTTTCGGAACCTGTATTTTTTCCGGAAGCAGATGGATGGCGGTGAAGGAACAGCCGGACAGCAGTCCGGAAGAGCTTGCAAAGCTTTTTCCGGAGGCGGATGTGATACTTGCCGAAGGTCTGAAAGGTTCCGGGTATCCCAAATTTGAGATCGTCCGCGGAGAAATTTCAAAGGAAAGTGTCTGCGATCCCGCCACGCTTCTTGCTCTGGTGACGGACACCGGGATAAAAATTGCCGGAATTCCGTCCGTAGGTCTGGAAGATATCGGAAAATGCGCCGATATTCTTCAGAAGAGGATAGAAAAATATAAAAAACAGAAAAAAATATAAGAAACTACTGCTTTTTCCTTGCTGAGAAAAAGCATCAATGTTAAAATAAAAACGAATAGAAAAATGTAGTGGGAGGAGGAACATTCATGGCTTTAAAACAGGTTCAGACAACCTGTCCGTACTGCGGAGCGGGCTGTCAGATAATGTTTACGGTCGATTCCGATGCGAATAAGATCGTAGAAGCAGTGCCTGCCAAGGGCAGGACAAATGACGGAACCCTCTGCCTGAAAGGTCATTACGGCTGGGATTATCTTAACGATCCCCAGATACTTACCAAGCGTCTGCGCAAGCCGATGATCCGAAAAGGGGGAAAGAAAGCGCCTCTTCAGGAGGTATCCTGGCAGGAGGCCATTTCTTATGTGGCAAAACGTTTTGGAGAGATCAAGGAGAAATACGGCCCGGATTCCATTATGGGAACAGGCTCCGCCAGAGGCGCGGGCAACGAGGCCAATTACCTGATGCAGAAATTTATGCGCGCGTGCATCGGCACCAACAATGTCGATCACTGCGCCCGAATATGACATGCGCCTTCGGTAGCGGGTCTACTGTATTCTTTAGGTTCAGGCGCAATGTCCATGGGCATCCCGGAGATCGAGGATGCAGGCTGTTTGCTTTGCTTCGGCTATAACGGAGCGGATTCCCATCCTATCGTCGCGAGACGTATTGTCCGCGGACGGCAGAAGGGAATGAAGATTATCTGTGCGGATCCCCGTGTGACGGAGACCGCCCGTATCTCAGACATTCATCTCCAGCTCAAGGGCGGTTCCAACCTTGCCCTGGTAAACGCTATGGCGAATGTGATCTGGAAGGAAGGTCTGGCGGATACGAAATTTATTGAGGAACACACAAAAGGCTTTGAGGAATTCCTGAAAGTGATCGAGAAATATACTCCTGAATATGCGGAGCCTATCACTCACATTCCTGCGGAAACGATCCGTAAGGCTGCGAGAATGTACGCCACCACCAAGCCCGCCATGATTCTTTACGGCATGGGCGTCTGTCAGTTTACCCAGGCGGTAGACGTAGTGAAGGGTCTGGCGAACCTGGCTCTTATGACAGGCAATTTCGGAGGCCCGGCAATGGGTATCGGCCCTGTCCGCGGACAGAATAACGTTCAGGGCGCCTGCGATATGGGAGCTCTGCCGAATTCCTATCCCGGATATCAGAATGTGACGGATCCGGAAGCAAGGGCCAAATTTGAAAAAGCCTGGGGCGTATCCCTTCCAAGTGAGATCGGATGTCCCATTACTCATGTGCCCCACAGGATCCTTCATGAGAAAGACGAGAAGAAACGTATCCATGCGTACTACATATTCGGCGAGGATCCGGCCCAGTCGGATCCGGATCTTGCGGAAGTCAGAGAAGCTCTGGACAAGTGCGACTTTGTGGTAATGCAGGATATCTATATGAACAAGACAGGTCTTTATGCGGACGTGATCCTTCCGGCTGCGGCCTGGGGAGAAAACGAAGGTATCTATACCTGCGCGGACAGAGGATTCCAGAGAGTGAGAAAGCTTATTGAGCCGGAGGGCGATGTAAAGCCTGACTGGCAGATCATCGCGGAGATTTCCACAGCTATGGGATATCCTATGAATTATAAAAATACAGAGGAAATCTGGAACGAAATGATCGATCTCTGTCCAAGCTTTAAGGGAGCTACCTACGAAAAGATCGAAAAATATGGCTGCGTACAGTGGCCCTGCCGCGACAAGTCCATGGAAGACAAGGGTACGCCTTATCTTCACAAAGACGGCATTTTCGGAACAAAGGATCATAAGGCGCTGTTCTATGGAACAGACTGGCATCCGCCTGTGGAGCTGGAAAACGACCAGTATCCGATGACGCTTTCCACTGTCAGGGAAGTAGGGCATTATTCTGTCCGTACTATGACAGGCAACTGCCGTACCCTGCGTAATCTGGAGGATGAACCGGGATGGGTGCAGATGAACACAGGAGACTGTGAGCGTATGGGCCTGAAAAAGGGAGAACTTGTAAAAATCCTTTCCAAGAGAGGATACTGTATTACAAGATGCCTGCCTACAGACCGTGTGGAGCCGGGTGCGACCTATATGACTTATCAGTGGTGGGTCGGAGCCTGCAACGAGCTGACAACGGCCAAGCTTGATCCTGTCAGCAATACGCCGGAGTACAAATACTGCGCCTGCCGCGTGGAAAAGATCGAAGACCAGGAGTGGGCGGAGCGCCATGTCATGGAGCTTTACGACGATATCCGCGCCCAGATGGGAATTGATACAGGAAAGGGGGCGGAAGTATGAATTACTTTGTGAAGGGAAACCCTGATCTCTGTATCGGATGCCGCACCTGCATGATCGGATGCGTAGTCGCCCATGAGGGAAAGCGTATTTTTGAAGTGGATCCGGATTCCTATGATTTTAATCCGAGACTTCATGTGGTGAGGACTGTGCGCCTCAGCGTTCCGGTACAGTGCAAGCACTGTGAAAATCCGGCCTGTATGGCTGTCTGTCCGGTGGGAGCCATTTCCCAGAAGGATCACTGTGTGATCATAGACCAGGACAAATGTATGGGCTGCAAATCCTGTATGGACGCCTGTCCTTTCGGCGCCATCAATATGACGGAAAGAAAAGGCCATATCCAGGCGGACGGAACCTTGAAAAAAACTGCCAATAAATGCGACCTGTGCTACGGGCTGCCAGGCGGTCCGGCCTGCGTGAGAGTCTGCCCGACAGAGGCTCTTACTCTTATCACGGAGGAGGATCTTGAAACCGCCATGGAACGCAAGCGGGCGGAAACAGCCAGAAATACATTCAAAGAGAATCATCCACAGGAATAGGAGGACAGGATCATGAAAAAGGAATTAGGTTGCTTCGTAGTGGGTGACAGTACAAAATGTACAGGCTGCAGAGCATGCGAACTGGCCTGCTTTACCGTTCATAACCGTGAGAGCAATCACGTAGGAAAAACCGTGGGAACTGTGTCGGTTCCTGTTGCGCCCAGATTATTTCTGACGAAATTTGAAGAGGGCTGTATGCCGATCCAGTGCAAGCACTGCGAGGACGCTCCCTGTCTGAACGCCTGTACAAAGGGAGCGATCAGCCGCATCGACCATCAGGTGATCGTGGACGCGGAGAAATGCATCGGCTGCAAAGACTGTATGCAGGCATGTCCTTTCGGCGCCATCGCGCTGCTTCCTTACGCAAAGGATGGAAAGCTTGTGGCTCAGCCCATGGGAGAGGAAACCAAGGTTTTCGCTTCCAAGTGCGATCTCTGCGCCGGCATCGAGGGCGGTCCCGCCTGTGTCCGCGTCTGTCCGCACCAGGCTCTTCGTCTGGTGGATCCGGAAGCGGAACGGGAAGAAAAAAACATTAAAGCGGCAGAAGCTCTGCTCCTGACGAAAAACTGGAGATAAGGGAGGACAGAATTCATGATAGTAGAAATAGATAAGAATCTTTGTACCGGCTGCCGTGAGTGCGCAGAGGTCTGTCCTGCCTATGCCATAGTAGGAGAGCAGGGACAGCCTCAGACTATTGATGAGAGCCGCTGCGTCAGATGCGGCCAGTGCGTGCAGAAATGCAAATCCTATGTGTCTGTACTGACCCATGGCAAAGACGCTTATGAAAGAGTAAAAAAAGAAAGACATATTCCGGACTGCGTACAGGAGCCGTTATTCGCCGCCCATGCAGTCTGCAATGTAGATAAAGTAAAGGCAGCCCTTGCGGATAAAGAGAAGTTTACCATCGTCCAGTGCGCGCCTGCAGTCCGGGTAGCCATCGCGGAGGAATTCGGCGAAGAACTTGGTTCTCTTACTCCGGGAAAACTTTCCGCCGCCCTTCATGCGCTGGGCTTTGACAGAGTATATGACACCAATTTCCCGGCGGACGTGACGATCATGGAGGAAGGAACGGAACTGGTAAAACGGATCACAGAAGGCGGCGTTCTTCCCATGTTTACCTCCTGCTGTCCCGCGTGGGTGAAATTCCTGGAGAATAATTATCCGGAGCTGAAGGATCACCTTTCTTCCGCGAAAAGCCCCCAGCAGATCGGCGGAGCCATTTTTAAGACATACGGGGCCCAGCTTGAAGGAAAAACAGGAGCCGACATCTACAGTGTCTCCGTGATGCCCTGCACCTGCAAGGAGTTTGAGTGCAGCCGTCCGGAAATGAAAGACAGCGGTTATCAGGACGTGGATGTGGCGATCACCACCAGAGATCTGGCATGGCTGATCCGTGATATGGGAATTGACTGGAACAGTCTGGAAGAGATGGATTTCGACCAGCCTCTGGGGCTTTATACCGGTGCCGGAACGATCTTCGGTGTTACGGGCGGCGTAATGGAGGCGGCGATCCGTACCGGATACGAGCTGGTAACAGGACAGCCGATCCCTGATGTGGAGGTAACGGCAGTGCGCGGAACAGAAGGCTTCCGTACTTCTACCCTGAAAGTCGGGGATCTGAATCTGAAAGTAGGTGTTGTCACCGGACTGAAAAATGTGATCCCTGTGCTGGAGGCTGTGAAGAACGGCACCCTGGATCTTCATTTTATTGAAGTCATGACCTGTCCGGAAGGATGCGTCAGCGGCGGCGGGCAGCCCAAGATGCTGATGGACACCGACCAGGCGGAAGCGTACGCTGCCAGAAGAGAGGCTATCTTTGCCCATGACAGAGAGCTTCCATACAGGAAATCCCACGAAAATCCGGCTATAAAGAAGATTTACGAGGAGTTTCTGGAGGAACCCAACAGCCATATTGCCCACCATTTGCTCCATACGACTTACTGTATCAAATAAACAGCGGATGAACAGAACCGAAAAAAGTTAAAATGACGAACGATAAAACACCTGGGAGGGGATGCTGCGTCAGGAAACCGGCGCAGTCTCGCCGGTTTCCAGGTGTTTTTGTTCCGGAATCGTCTGTGTGATCCGGTCCTCTGCTTTACGTCCTTTGGCGAGTGTGGTAGAATAAGGGGCAGACAAACCCTTATACGAGGTTAAGGCTATGAGATATGGAATTATCGGTACGGCGGGTCATGTGGATCATGGAAAGACCTGCCTGATCCAGGCATTGACGGGAATTGACACAGACCGTTTGAAAGAAGAAAAAAAGCGAGGCATTACCATTGAGCTTGGTTTTGCCTGGATGGATTTTCCGGATGGTGGCAGAGTAGGGATCGTAGATGTGCCCGGACATGAAAAATTTGTAAAAAACATGCTGGCGGGAGCAGGGGGCATGGATCTTGTGATGCTTGTGGTGGCGGCGGACGAAGGCGTGATGCCCCAGACAGTGGAACATCTGGACATCCTTTCTATTCTTGGAATCCGCCACGGAGTGATCGTCATCACCAAGACGGATCTGGCGGATCCGGAGCTTGTGGCTCTTGTGGAAGAGGACGTCAGAGAACTTGTAAAGGATACTTTTCTGGAAAACGCCCCTGTGGTTCCTGTGTCTGTATATAAAAACCAGGGACTGGACGTCCTGAAGGAAACACTGTATGAAATATACCGGGAGCTTCCCCCAAGGAAAGAGGGACCCCATTTCCGGCTTCCCATAGACCGCGTATTTACCATGAAAGGATTCGGCACTGTTGTTACAGGAACGCTTTCCGAAGGAAAGATCAGGAAGGACCAGGAGGTTGTCCTTTATCCTGAAAACCGCCCTGTGAAGATCCGGAGCATCCAGGTCCACGGACAGCCGGAGGAGACAGCCTTCGCCGGCCAGAGAGCGGCGGTAAATCTTCCGGACCGGACAAAGGAGGAGGTTTTCCGGGGAGATGTGCTGGCCTCAAAAGGAAGCCTTTTCCCCACGCGGATGGCGGACGTGCTTCTTACAATGCTGCGTCATACGGACCGCACCGTAAAAAACGGGAGCAGGGTGCATATCTATCACGGAACCCGGGAGCTTTTGGGCAAAGCGGTCCTTCTGGACCGTGAGGAGCTGAAGGCAGGAGAAAGCTGTTATGTGCAGCTTCGTTTGGAGGAGGAAACAGTCCTTCGTAAAGGCGACCGTTTTGTGATCCGTTTTTACTCTCCGGCGGAAACCATCGGAGGAGGCGTGGTGCTGGACGCCTGTCCCGGAAAACACCGGAGAAAAGACGAGGCAGTATTAGAAGCCTTCCGTATTAAGGAAAAAGGAACGCAGGAAGAACAGTTAGAAATCTCCGCTTTGGAACACTGGGGATGTTTCTGCACCCTGGAGGAGCTGGCGCTGAGAAGCTCGCTGGACCGTTCCAGCCTGAAAAACGCCGCCCTGAAGCTGAAAGAAAAGAAGCGCCTGGTAAAACTTAATGAAAACCTCTATATCCACAGGAGAGAATTTGAATATTATCGAAAAAAAACAGAAAGATTCCTGGATGAATTTCATAAAGCCTACCCTCTGAAAGAGGGAATGGGGATCGAGGAGGCGCGGAGCCGCCTGGGGATTGCGGACAGCAGAAGAGCGGATGAGATTTTTTCTGTGCTGAAGGAAGAGAAAGTGATAAAAGAAGAAAACGGCTGCCTCAGCAAAAAGCGTTTCCGGGTTGTTTTAAAAGAGGACGAGGACGCCATGGTGCAGGAGATCCTGAAACATTATCTGGAGGCGGGCTTCGCGCCTCTGACTACAGAACTTTATATAAAGGAACACCGCAGCCGGAAAAAATTTCAGGCAGTGTTTACTTCTCTTCTGAATAAAAAAGCGCTGATCCGTCTGGACGGGCAGTACTGTGTACACAGAGAGTATTATGAAAAAGCAAGAAAAGCTTTCGCGGAAATGGCGGCGGTCCGTTCCGAAGTGATTCTTGGCGAATACCGGGATTACCTGGGGTGCTCAAGAAAAGTGGCGGTAGCCCTTCTGGAGCATTTCGATAAAAACGGCTATACCAGAAAAACGGAAGGCGGAAGAGTTCTGAAAAATCCGTCTGACAGAAAGGAAGGGAGGTGAGGGTATGGCAGAGGAAAAGATCAGCCTGACGCAGATGTCGTCATCCGCCGGATGAGCGGCGAAAATAGGTCCTGGGACCCTTGCCCAAGTTTTGGGCAAGCTGCCGAAATTTCAGGATCCCATGCTTTTGGTGGGAACAGAAACGTCGGATGACGCTGCCGTTTACAAGATCAGCGAGGAACTGGCGGTCATCCAGACGGTAGATTTTTTTACTCCGGTGGCGGACGATCCCTATCTGTTCGGACAGATCGCGGCGGCCAACGCCTTAAGCGACGTATACGCCATGGGAGGAGAGCCGAAGCTGGCTTTGAACCTTGCAGCCTTTCCAAACTGCCTGGATACAGAGATCCTGGGAGAGATCCTCAGAGGAGGGGCGGACAAGGTAATGGAAGCAGGAGCTGTTCTGGCCGGAGGCCATACCATCTCTGACAATGAACCAAAGTACGGCCTTTGTGTAACAGGTTTTGTGCATCCGAAAAAAATGTGGAAGAACTGCGGCGCGGAGCCGGGAGACCTTCTTGTTCTGACAAAGCCTCTGGGAAGCGGAATCCTTTCCACGGCTGAAAAAGGCGGGATCATCCGGGAAGCGGAGCGCCTGGAAGCGGCGAAGACTATGACGACGCTGAATAAATATGCCGCGGAGCTGGCAAAGGAGTTTCTGGTGCATTGCTGTACGGATATCACCGGCTTTGGTCTGGCGGGACACGCCATGGAAATGGCAAAAGGGAGCAAAAAGACCCTTGTCATCTATGGGGAGAAGCTACCCGTACTTTCAGGCGTCCGGGAATATGCGGAAATGGGCCTGATACCTGCCGGAGCTTACAGGAACAGGGAGTTTCTGGAGAAAGATATGGAAAGCCGGGTTTCCGGATGGAGAGAAGATCTTTTTTTTGATCCCCAGACATCGGGAGGACTGCTTCTGGCGATGCCGCCGGAGGATGCCGCGGGACTGATGAACAGGCTTTCCGGGTTGGAACTGCCTTGTGCGGTTGTGGGAGAGGTAACGGAGAAAAAAGGGAAATTCCTTATATTTGTATAAATAGTATCCCTTTATTGCCGCAGTAAATGCGGCAGGAGTATGGAAATGGATAAGAATGTGATTTTGAGAAAATTACCCAGGGTGGACGACCTTCTGAAAGAAGAGAGCCTTCGGGAACTCTGTATGATATACGGAAAAAAGGAGGTTCTCCGGGCAGTGCGGGAGGAACTGGACTGCCTGCGGCAGAGGATATTGTCCAAGCCCTGGTCAAACGACAGTGGAGAGGAAGCCGGGAAAACTGCGGAATATGATGCTCTGGAAAGTCTTATTCCCTCCGGGACGATCCCTTCTGCGGAGAAGATCGCGGAGCAGGTTTCTCTGAGACTGGAGAGAGATTCGCGGCTTTCTCTAAGGAGAGTATTTAACGCTACCGGGATCATACTTCATACAAATCTGGGACGCGCGCCATTGGGAAAAAAGCAGATGGCGGCGGTGCTGGATGCGATGAGCGGCTATTCCAATCTGGAATACAATCTTTCAGATGGAAAGCGGGGGAAACGCCAGGAGCACTTTTCAGAACTGATCAGCAGGATCACAGGAGCGCAGGCTGCTGTTGCCGTAAATAACAATGCGGCGGCGGTGACGCTGATCTTAAGCGCCCTTGCCAGAGGAAAAGAAGTGATCGTTTCCCGCGGAGAGCTTATTGAGATCGGAGGACGCTTCCGGATTCCGGAAGTTATGGAACAAAGCGGCGCTGTCCTGAAAGAGACAGGCTGCACCAACCGCACCAGGATCAGCGACTATGAAAAGGCTGTTACAGAAAATACAGGAGCTCTTCTTAAGGTTCATACCAGCAACTATAGGATACTGGGATTTACGGAAGAGGTCTCAGTGGAGGAACTGGCTGCCCTGGGGGAAAAATATCATATTCCGGTGATCGTGGATCTGGGAAGCGGCGTTTTGACGGATCTGGAAAAATTCGGCCTTTCTCATGAGCCTACTGTCCAGGAAATCCTACAAAAAGGCGCGGATCTGGTATGTTTTTCCGGTGATAAGCTTCTGGGAGGTCCCCAGGCAGGAATTATTGCGGGAAAACAATCATATATAAAAGAGATGGAAGAACACCCGCTGATGCGCGCCCTCCGCCTGGACAAGTGTACCATTGCCGCCCTGGCGGCCACTTTCCGGGAATATCTGAACGAGGAAGAAGCCTGTGAAAATATTCCTGTATTAAAGATGCTGTCCAGAACTGTGGACGAATTATGGGCTCAGGCCCAGGAAACGGCTTGGGAGATCACTTCACGGAACTGTGAAGACACGGTTACGGTTGAAAAGAGCGTTTCTATGCTTGGCGGAGGTTCCATGCCTCTGGAAGAAATTCCAAGCTGCGCGGTAGTGATAGAGCCGAAAGGGGAAAGCGCGGAAGAGTTCGCGCGCCGTCTGGCGGAACTTCCTGTACCGATCATTGCACATATAAAAAACAACAGGGTAATTCTTGACATGCGGACAATATCCGAAGAAGAGCTGAATGAATTTAAATCTTATCTGGCGGGTGCCTGTGAGAATCGAACTCACCCAGGGCGCTGTTAACGTCCAGCACAGGTTTTGAAGACCAGGAGGCACACCAGTTGCCTATCGACACCCAAACGCTGTTATTATAACAGAGAGAAGGCCTGTTTTCAATAGCTTCGGAAAGAATTCTGCGCCGCATATCAGCTTAGCCCGAAAGTGAGCAGAAGAAAGGCAGGTGCGGCTATGAAAAAGCAAACCATACAGATTCTTAAGATAAAAGACGGAAAAAGCCTTCCGGCAGAGGATGAGGTGGCTCTGGAAAAGCACTTTTCAGTAAAAATAAACGGAGAGAAAATGTTTTCCTTAAACTGTACGCCGGAGTTCCTGGAAGAACTGATCCTTGGCCGTCTGTACACAGAAGGCATGATACGGGAAAAGAAACAGGTAAAAAACATCCGGATTTTGTGGGAACAGGGGGAGATCCACGTTTCTCTGAACACCAAGATCACCTCTTTTTCCAGGGCAGGCTGGGTATTTTCTTCAGAACGGAGAGAGCCGGGAGATAAGGATGTCCGGGAAAATAAAGAAGGACAGAAAGACGGAGAAGACGAAACAAACCTGGAAATTTCCAGGCTTTTCCGGACGGCGGATGAGATTTTTGAAAATCCGGGGGAGCTTTTCCGCGACACAGGATGCGCGCATTGCTGTGCCTTGTATCTTAAGGAACGGACAGTCTGCAGGTTTGAGGATGTGGGACGCCACAACGCGCTGGATAAAGCAGTGGGCTGGGCTCTGAAAAGGGGACTGCCTCTGAAAGAATCGGCTGTATTTACAAGCGGAAGGATATCCGGAGATTATCTGGCTAAGATCATCCGAGCCGGCATTTCCACTGTGGTTTCCAGGGCGGCTGTCACCGGAGAGGCGGTAAAGCTTGCAAAAAACCATGGGATCGCCATGTATGGATTTGTGCGGAGGGGAAGCGGCAACGTATATGCCTCCGGAAGAAAATGTTTGATAAAAAATTAACAGAAAATATTGTGTGCGGAACCAGAAAGTGTTATAATATTAACAATCGTTGATTTATGTGCATCATTTCAGCAGCTACTGCATCGCGTCTGGTATAATTCCAGGAGGTGTTTGATTTGAATTATGAAGATGTACAGAAAATCTCAAATGCGGCGGCAGGAAAAGCGGGCCTTTTGGCGTCCAATGCCGGAAAATATTTTGTAAGAGCGGTGATGGCAGGATTCTTCATTGGTGTTGCGATGATCTTTTCCAATGTGGTGGGAAATGTTTTCTCTTCCAATGAGCTCCCTGCCTGGGGCAAATTTTTAAGCGCCGTTGTTTTTTCTATTGCAGTACTTCTGATTTCGCTTGTGGGAGGAGAGCTTTTCACCGGAAACAATCTGGTGATGGCGTTTGGTGCGTTTGATAAGAAAGTAGGCTGGAAGGATGCAGGTAAGATCTGGATTGTCAGCTATATCGGAAACTTTGTCGGATGTGTGATCTTATCCCTGATCTTCGTCTGGGCGGGAGCCTCCGGTACTCAGGATTATTTTGCCGGGATCATGGAGACGAAGCTTTCCATTCCGGTAGGGCAGATGTTCTTCCGGGCAATTTTATGTAACTTCTTCGTCTGTCTTGGAGTACTCTGCGGCATTAAGCTGAAGAGTGAGGCAGCGAAATTTCTGATGATCGTCATGTGTATCTCAGGCTTTGTAATAAGCGGATTTGAGCACTGCATCGCAAATATGGCAATCTTTACAGTGGGATTTGCGATGGTGCCGGGACTTTCCGTAGGAGCAATGCTGAAGAGTATGCTTGTGGTCACCATTGGCAATATGGCAGGCGGCGCGCTGCTTCTTGCGTGGCCGCTGAGAAAGATGAGTGCAGATCAGTAAGATTATGACAAAAGCATTATACATAGCAGAAAAGCCCAGCGTGGCGCAGGAATTTGCAAAAGCATTAAAAATCAACGGGCAGAGAAAAGACGGATATCTGGAGTCGGAAGACAGTATAGTGACCTGGTGTGTAGGACACCTGGTCACTATGAGTTATCCGGAAAAATATGATGAAAAGTATAAAAGGTGGAGTTTTGATACCCTGCCTTTTTTGCCGCGCGAATTTAAATATGAAGTGATCCCCGGCGTACAGAAGCAGTTTCAGATCGTGAAGGGACTTCTGAACCGTCCTGATGTGGAGACCATCTACGTCTGTACAGACTCCGGACGGGAGGGGGAATATATTTACCGTCTCGTAGCCCAGATGGCAGGGGTTAAAAATAAAAAACAGAAAAGAGTCTGGATCGATTCCCAGACGGAGGAAGAGATCCTGAGAGGGATCCGGGAGGCAAAAGATCTGTCCGCTTACGACAATCTCTCAGCTTCCGCTTATCTGCGCGCCAAGGAAGATTACCTTATGGGGATCAATTTCTCCAGGGTCCTGACTCTGCGGTACGGAAACAGTGTTTCCAATTATTTAAGATCAAAATACCAGGCCATTTCTGTGGGAAGAGTGATGACCTGCGTTCTGGGAATGGTGGTGCGCAGAGAAAGAGAAATACGGTCTTTTGTAAAAACGCCTTTTTACCGGGTGCTGAGCAGAATTTCCCTGGAAGGAGAAAGTTTCGAGGGAGAGTGGAGGGCTGTGGAGGGAAGCCGGTACTTCCAGTCCCCTCGCCTGTATAAAGAAAACGGATTTAAAGAGAAAAAGGATGCGGAAGAACTGATCAGTATCCTGAACACCGAAAGGCCTCTGACCTGCCGGGTGGAGAAGGCGGAACGAAAAAAAGAAAAAAAGAACCCGCCCCTTCTTTTTAACCTGGCGGAGCTTCAGAATGTCTGTTCCAGGCTATTTAAGATCAGTCCGGACGAAACGTTAAAAATCGTTCAGGAACTTTATGAAAAGAAGCTGGTCACTTATCCGAGAACAGACGCCCGGGTGCTGTCAAGCGCCGTGGCGAAGGAGATCTATAAAAATATTTCCGGACTGAAACGGTATTCCCAGACAGGAAACGCCGCAGAGGAGGTCCTTGCGTCAGGCACTTATAAAACCATTGCAAAGACCCGTTACGTCAATGACAAACAGATCACAGACCATTACGCGATCATTCCCACAGGCCAGGGCCTGAACGGACTGCATACGCTTTCTCTTACTTCTCAGAGAGTGTATGAGACGATCGTCCGGCGGTTCCTCTGTATTTTTTATCCTCCGGCAGTTTACCAGAAGGTCAGTCTTGTGACTTCTATGCAGAAGGAAGCTTTCTTCTCTTCCTTCCGGGTGCTGCAGGATGAAGGATACCTGAAGATTGCCGGGAATTCTTTCTCGTCCCAGCGGGCTTCGCAGAGTGAGAAAAACACAGGGCAGGAAGAGGACAGGGAGATAGCCTGCGGCGGGGCTCTTCTGACAGCGTTGCAGAAACTGAAAAAGAATGATATACTGACAGTGGACTCCCTGGATATCAAAGAGGGAGAGACCTCTCCGCCGAAACGCTACAATTCCGGTTCTATGATACTGGCCATGGAAAACGCGGGCCAGTTGATCGAAGATGAGGAACTGAGAGCTCAGATCAAGGGAAGCGGCATCGGGACAAGCGCCACAAGAGCGGAAATCCTGAAGAAGCTGTTTACCATCAAATATCTGTCTCTCAATAAAAAGACCCAGGTGATCACCCCGACACTTCTGGGAGAAATGATATTCGATGTGGTGAACTGCTCCATCCGGCAGCTTTTAAACCCCGAGCTGACGGCAAGCTGGGAGAAGGGCCTGACTTACGTGGCGGAGGGCAGCATTACCTCTCAGGAATATATGGACAAACTGGAGCATTTTGTCCGTGTACGCACAGAGCAGGTGGAGAGAAGCAGCTATCAGTACGCTCTGCGGCAGTTCTTTGACGCTGCCGCTCAATTTTATAAAAAGAAGCCCAAGCAAGGAGGAAATGAAAAATGAAAGAGTTTGCCATTGAAAATATGCTGGATCTCAATGAGACGATCGCAAAGGAACTTTTTGAGGGAAAGGAGTATCCCTGGGAGGTTCTTCCGGAAATCGGCGCTTTTATAAAAAAGCTGGGAGCGTCTCTGGATCCCGAGGAGTATGAATATCGGGAAGGAGATATCTGGATCGCAAAATCCGCCAAAGTAGCTCCTACCGCCTGTATCAACGGGCCGGCTGTTATTGGGAAAAACGCAGAGATCCGTCACTGTGCCTTTATCCGCGGAAACGCCATTGTAGGAGAAGGCTCTGTAGTGGGAAATTCTACGGAACTGAAAAATGTGGTGCTGTTTAACAGCGTGCAGGTCCCACACTATAATTATGTGGGAGATTCTGTTCTGGGCTACAAATCCCACATGGGGGCAGGGTCAATCTGTTCCAATGTAAAATCAGATAAGAAACTGGTAGTGGTAAAGAACGGGGAAGAAAAGATCGAGACAGGACTGAAAAAATTCGGAGCGATGCTGGGAGATCATGTTGAAGTGGGCTGCGGCTCTGTCCTGAATCCCGGAACCGTTATCGGAAGAAACACGAACATTTATCCTCTTTCCCCGGTAAGAGGCTGCGTACCGGCTGACAGTATTTACAAAAAGGCCGGAGAGATCGTGAAAAAAAGCTGAAAATAAAAGCGCCGCCTTTTCAGAAAAGCAGGCGGCGCAGTATCACCAGGATGGTAATGTGAAGGGGGTAGAATACATAGAAAAAGTATTTGGATATTTTTCCCTTCACAAAACCACGTTTTCCATTGTACATATTAATGGGGAGAAAGGCAAAGCAGGCTTTCCATTCATAAAAAAGCCAGCAGCTCCCTACAATCGCCTGCGTTACTTTTTCTTCCCGGAGAAGATACATGAGCAAAAGAAAAACATAACCTCTCCATCCGTAATCCGCGTTCAGCTTTACGGAGACGAAGAGAAGGGCCAGCAGGCAGAAAAACTGTTTCCAGTAGACGTCATGGAAGCGCTCGATGGCGCAGAATCCAAGATATCCCAGAAACAAAGTAAAAAAGACGTTCTGTTTTGCATAAGTCCAAGTGTCTGCAAACATAAAATTCCAGGGAATCTCTGAAATCAGTGCAAAAAGAAAAAGATTTCGTCCATATCTCCAGCGGTTCCGCGTATGAAGAAATCCCTCGATCAGCAGAAAACAGAAAATAGGAAAAGCGATCCTGCCGATATCCCGGCAGATCCGGTAGGCGCTGTAGCCGCGGCCTCCAATATAAAACAGCGGCGTCATGGCCGGAGGATAAATGCTCAGAAGCACAGCCGCAGTGTGGTCGATCAGCATAGTGATAATAGCGATGAGCTTCAGCCCGCTTCCGCTTAAAATCTGAAAGCGGGCGGGAAGAAAGGAAGGGGGAAGATGTTCCGTCATATGAGTCTCCTTTTGTTTTTTTTCAGTTTACCACATCTGTCCGGGGATTGCCAGAACTCTTTTGCTGTGATATATTAAAGTAAATAAGGAGGGAGAGCCTATGGTGCATAAGTGGAAGATCACTATTCCGGAGCTTACCGGAAACGAAGAGCGCAGCGCATATGTTTACCTTCCGGACTCCTATGAAGCGGATCCGGAGACTCGTTATCCTGTCCTGTATATGTTTGACGGACATAATGTGTTTTTTGATTCCGACGCTACCTATGGGAAGAGCTGGGGGATGAAGGAGTACCTTGACCGTACGGAGACGCAGATCATTGTGGCGGCTGTGGAGTGCAATCACAGTCCGGATCACGGCAGGCTGAAAGAATATGCGCCTTTCAGCTTCCGGGACAGCCAGTGCGGAAGTATTACAGGAATGGGACACCTGACTATGGAATGGATGGTACATACTTTTAAGCCGGAAATCGACCGGAAATTCCGCACACTGCCGGACCGGAGCAACACTTTTATCGGAGGAAGCTCCATGGGAGGTCTGATGAGTCTTTATGCTGTCACACAGTATAATCACGTGTTCAGCAGGGCGGCGGCTCTGTCCCCCTCAATCTGGACAGCTCCGGTAAAACTGGAGCAGATGATCCGCAGAGTGCGCATCCGCCCGGATACGGTGGTCTATCTGGACTACGGCGCAAAGGAAATGAACCAGCGCCCGGGAATAAGAAAAAGCCTGGAGACGATAGCGGCCGTACTTCTGGAGAAAAACATTCTCCTGACAGGACGCATCATTCCTGGCGGGACCCACTGTGAGGCAAGCTGGGAGAGGCAGATCCCGTTTTTTATGAGCACGCTTCTGTACAGAGAATAGGGGAAACGCCTGAAAACCGCCGGACAGATGGAAAAGGAAGAGAGACAGATGGAAATACAGTATATGAAACAATACAGCCCGGCTATGGGCTGTGAAATGGAGTGTAAAATATATGGGCAGAAAGGAAGACCGGTACTGTTCATCCCCTGTCAGGACGGGCGTTTTTTTGATTTTGAAAATTTCCACATGACAGATGTCTGGAGTCCCTGGCTGGAATCCGGTCAGGTGACGGTATTTTCCATTGACACAGTGGACAGAGAAACCTGGTCGGATTATGGCGGGGATCCTGCCTGGAGGATTCGCCGCTATGAACAGTGGATCCGATATATTACTGATGAAATGGTTCCGTTTATGCGGGAAACGGCGAATACCCGGAACGGATGGACCGGATACCCGGGAGTTATGGTCTGCGGATGCAGCCTTGGGGCTTCTCACGCGGCAAATCTTTATTTCCAGCGGCCGGATCTTTTCGACAGACTTATGGCGTTAAGCGGAATCTACAGCTCGGAATTTGGATTTGGTTCTTATATGGACGAAGCGGTCTATCGGAATTCTCCTATTCACTATTTAGGCGGAATGCCGAAGAATCACCCTTATATTGCACTCTATAACCTGAAAAAAGCGGTGATCTGTGTGGGACAGGGAGACTGGGAGCTTCCCGATTCCACAAGGCAGCTTGAAGGAATCCTTAAGGACAAAGGCATCCAGGCATGGGTGGATTATTGGGGATACGATTGTTCCCACGACTGGTACTGGTGGTTTAAACAGACAGAATATTTTCTTCCTTATCTGCTGGATAATTCCTGAGTATGGAGGAAAATGTACGGTGAGGAAACAAGAGAAAAGGGAAGGGGATCATGAAAAATTTTGTGTTTATTTCTCCGAATTTTCCCGCGAATTACTGGCTGTTCTGCAGGGAACTGAAAAAGAACGGCCTGAATGTTCTGGGAATCGGAGATCAGCCTTATGAGGAACTGAGCAAAGATCTGAAAGACAGTCTCTGTGAATATTATAAAGTCAGCAACCTGGAAAATGACGATGAAGTCTACCGGGCGGTGGCTTTTCTGATCTTCAAACACGGAAAGATCGACTGGCTGGAATCCAATAACGAATACTGGCTGGAGCGGGACGCCCGGCTTCGAACCGCTTTTCACATAACCAGCGGCTTTCAGGAGGAAGATATTCCGAGAGTAAAGTATAAATCAAAAATGAAAGAATATTACGACCGGGCGGGAATCCCCACGGCAAGATACCATCTTGCGGACACGCTGGAGGAATGCCTGGAGTTTATTTCTCAGACAGGATACCCGGTAGTGGTAAAGCCGGATAACGGCGTGGGAGCCAGCCATACATACCGCCTGGAAAATGAAGAGCAGGTTCGGGAATTTTTCCGGACAAAAGACCCGGCGATTTCGTACATTATGGAAGAATACGTTTATGCGGAAGTGAATTCCTATGATGCGGTGATCGACTCTCATGGAAATCCCCTGTTTGAAACGGGAAACGTTTCCCCTGTTTCCATTATGGATATTGTGAATAATGAGGACAACGCCGTATTTTATATCCTGAAAAATCTTCCCAGCGACACGCGGCAGGCAGGGCGGGCGGCGGCAAAAAGCTTCGGGGTCAGAAGCCGTTTTGTCCACTTTGAGTTTTTCCGCCTTCTGAAAGATCAGGAAGGACTGGGAAGAAAAGGAGATCTGGTGGGGCTGGAGGTCAATATGCGGCCCAGCGGCGGTTTTTCTCCCGACATGATGGATTTTGCCGGAACTACGGACGTATATAAGATCTGGGCGGATATGGTGGCTTTTGATAAAACAGAACTGAAGCCCGGAGAGCGGAAATACTGCGCTTTCGCAGGCAGAAGGGACGGAAAGCGGTTTGTGATGAGCCATGAAGACATTATGGCAAAATACAAGGAACAGATCAAAATGACAGACAGACTTCCGGAGGTTCTGGCTTCCGCAATGGGAAATCAGATCTATATCGGCGTTTTCCGTACCAGGAAAGAAATGGACGAATTTTATCAGGATATTCTGAAATGTGAGGTCTGACGAGAAAAGACTTGATTTTTTTACAAAATTTGACTGGACTATTGGCAGGTTTTATGAGAGAATATTCTCAGGTTGTTAGGATTTTCTTTAACAACATTATAGTAAATCTATACTTGAAAGGAGTTTTACAATGATTTATTCACGCGAAGTAGAAGAAATGTGTCCAGTGGCACAGGGCGTTCATCATGGCGCTGCTCCAATCCCGGAAGAAGCGAAATGGGTACAGGCAAAAGAAGTTAAGGATATTTCCGGTCTGACACACGGTGTCGGCTGGTGCGCACCGCAGCAGGGCGCCTGCAAGCTGACTCTGAATGTTAAAGAGGGTATCATCCAGGAAGCTCTGGTAGAGACCATCGGATGTTCCGGTATGACTCATTCCGCAGCTATGGCTTCCGAGATCCTTCCGGGTCTTACTGTTATGGAAGCACTGAACACAGACTTGGTTTGTGATGCGATTAATACAGCTATGAGAGAACTGTTCCTGCAGATCGTTTACGGACGTTCCCAGTCCGCGTTCTCCGAGGACGGACTTCCGGTAGGCGCTGGTCTTGAGGACCTTGGAAAGGGACTTCGCTCTCAGGTTGGTACAATGTACGGAACTCTGAAAAAAGGACCTCGTTATCTGGAAATGGCAGAAGGCTATGTAACCGGTATCGCACTGGATGAGGATAATGAAATCATCGGTTATCAGTTCGTAAGCCTTGGCAAAATGACTGATTTCATCAAAAAAGGCGACGATCCCAACACCGCATGGGAAAAAGCAAAAGGTCAGTACGGACGTGTTGACGATGCAGTGAAGATCATCGACCCAAGAAAAGAGTAATCGTTTTAGATATTATTAGATGATAAATCAGGAGGATAAGTAAATGGCTTTATTTGAATCATATGAGAGACGAATTGACAAGATCAATTCTGTTTTAAACAGCTACGGAATCGCTTCTCTGGAAGAAGCTGAGAAAATCACCAAAGACGCCGGCCTGAACGTATACGATCAGATCAAAGGCATTCAGCCGATCTGCTTCGAGAACGCATGCTGGGCATATATCACAGGCGCGGCTATCGCGATCAAGAAAGGCTGCAGAAGAGCAGCAGACGCAGCGGCGGCAATCGGAGAAGGCCTTCAGGCATTCTGTATCCCGGGATCTGTTGCTGATACACGTAAAGTAGGTCTTGGCCACGGAAATCTGGGCAAAATGCTTCTGGAAGAAGAGACAGAATGCTTCTGCTTCCTGGCTGGCCATGAGTCCTTCGCAGCAGCAGAGGGCGCTATTGGTATCGCTGAGAAAGCCAACAAAGTTCGTCAGAAACCGCTTCGTGTTATCCTGAACGGTCTTGGAAAAGACGCAGCTCAGATCATTTCCCGTATCAACGGCTTTACATATGTAGAGACAGAGTATGATCCATACACAAACGAAGTAAAAGAAGTATTCCGCAAATCCTATTCCGAGGGACTTCGCGCGAAAGTAAACTGCTACGGTGCAAACAGCGTGCAGGAAGGCGTTGCCATCATGTGGAAAGAAGGCGTTGACGTTTCCATCACCGGTAACTCCACCAACCCCACACGTTTCCAGCATCCGGTTGCAGGTACTTATAAGAAAGAATGCAACGAAAAAGGAAAGAAATACTTCTCTGTTGCATCCGGCGGCGGTACAGGACGTACCCTTCATCCGGACAACATGGCAGCAGGTCCTGCTTCCTACGGTATGACCGATACACTTGGACGTATGCACTCCGACGCTCAGTTTGCAGGCTCCTCCTCCGTTCCGGCTCACGTAGAAATGATGGGTCTGATCGGCGCAGGAAACAACCCCATGGTTGGTATGACTGTAGCTGTTGCAGTTAGTGTTGAGGAAGCTGCAAAAGCTGGCAAATTCTGATCGAAAGCAACTTAGCGAAGACGAGCCTTTAGGCGAAGTCTGAGTTTAGTGCGAGATCGTTCCCGGCACTTGGCGAGAACGGCAGCAGGCCGTTCGAGGTTAGTGGAGGGAACATCTGATTTAGTAAAATCAAGGGTTTCAGGGTGTGGTGCAAAGTAGTCAAAATAGGGGTAAAACAGGCTACTCCTACATTACTCCTACACCACACTCCTACACCTATGATATCTTATTGTATCTTTTCAATCTCATCTTTCAGCCAGTCAAATTCTCGTTTTGTGTACACACGTTCAGTCAGATCGGTGATTGCATGACCGACCATATATTTGATGGCATACTCATCAACGTCATATTTCTTTGCCTGTGTGATAAAGTGCATACGGCCGTCATGACAACGATGCTCCGGATTTAATTCCAGGGCCTTTTTTATTTTATCAAACCTCGCCCTATATTTATCGTAAGTAAACATATGACTGCTCCGGTGAGTATGAGTGTCTGTGCAGTTGATCAGATATTTGCTTCCGATTTTTTGAGCTTCATCATATCTTTTCTGAACAAGCCCTCTTATTTTTGTATGGATGGGTACCTTCCGGTTACGTCCGGCTTCTGTTTTTAATCCTCCGGAGAATACCCAGTTTTCGAGGTCTACATCTTCGAGACGAATTAATCCCAATTCCTGTGGTCTCCATCCGGAATAGCATTGGATCAGGATCACATCCGTATACTGTACTTTATTGATATTTTCCCATAACGTATTTATTTCTTCGTCTGAGAATGTCAGATGTCCCCGTCTGGCCTGTTCTTTTTCGTTAATGACATCCTGGGAGATGTTGAAAGTCCGGGCGTAGTTTTTCTCAACGATCTCATATTCCAGAGCGTAATCGAACATGAGATTGAAGAGCGATTTCATCCGGGATTTGGTTCCGGCGGATGGATGACGTGTTTCTCCTTTTATAATCGCTGTGCCTTCTTCCATGCATCCTTTTAAATGCCTTGCCCGAACGTCGCGGACTCTCATATTATATATGGATCCGCAGTACGCCCAAGCCGAAGTGATTGTTCGCTCGCTTGATACTGATTTCAGAGTCTTAAAATACTCCTCCGACCATTTTTCATACAACTCTTTAACAGTCATCGCGTCATCCAGATCATATGGATTCTTATGATACTCCACGAGAGCTTCATAGGCTTCGTTATATGTAGAAAAATAGGATTGAGGCTTCAGAGGTTTGCTAAGACATTTTCCAGTTTGAGTCTTTCCTACGGGAACCATTACGCGATAAGGTTTTCTAAGCCTTTTGTTTTTTATTTCACTTATCTGACCAAAACCATTAGGAAGACGTCGTCTCTTGTTTGGCCTTCTAGGGCGCTTTGAACGCGTGCCTACGGACGGCATGGGATATCCGCAATGAGGGCAGGATAACGCTTTATCGCTTACTTGTAATTCGCATTCTGGACATTTCACTAACATATTTATCGCTCCTTCTTGAATTATTTTTTGTGATTATATATGATTGTCTTGTTTTTAGGTAAGAGTCAAAACTAATCTAGGATAAAAATTTTTATATGAACAGAGAAAATAATTCAAAATGCAAATCGTGCGGAGCAATCCATAGGAAGTTGCCAGAGGGATTATATCCCTATAAACATTATGACGCAGAGATAATAAACGGCGTGGTCAATCATGTTATTACACCGGAAACTTTGGGGTATGAAGACTATCCCTGTGAAATGACAATGAAGAGGTGGATTTCGCAACATAAACATTCTCTTTTATGAAAGGAGAGTGAAATTATGTTGATCAGAAAATGAAAAATATAATCGATATTGCCAAGATTGCAGTTCCACTATAGGAGCTTTTGTAATGAGATTGATTTCTATGAGATGGGAAAAGACGGATACCATTACTTCAACGGTCGGAAAAAGCAGTTTGAGAGACATTCTAAGATTTAAGTAAACGCTGAATATTAGAGACTGTGGAACGATGGAGGACGATGAATAGTATCTTCTGGCAAATCCATTAATATTATGTTATAATTCAGAAAAGAGGTCGAGAAAGGAGTGAGCGTTTATGGCATTGACACAGGAGAAGAAATATACGGTAAATGATATTTACGCGCTTCCGGAAGGGACCAGAGCAGAGCTGATCGACGGCGATATGTATATGATGGCTCCTCCAGGAAGAAGGCATCAAGATATATCTGCGTATTTGCACTCAACAATTTATAACTATATTCACGATAATGGTGGTCGATGCAAAACATATGCTGCACCATTTGCAGTTTTTCTTAACGAAGATGATCGAACCTATGTGGAACCTGATATTTCAGTGATTTGCGATGAGTCCAAATTAGACGACCGGGGATGTAACGGGGCTCCGGATTGGATTATTGAAATTGTATCACCGGGAAGTAAAAGGATGGATTATTTTACAAAACTGTTTAAATACCGGACCGCCGGAGTTCGTGAATACTGGATTGTAGATCCTGAAAAGGAAAAAGTTATGGTATATCTTTTTGATTGTGGCGATGCAAGCATGTACGATTTTACAGACGAAATTCCAGTTAATATCTACGATGGTGGTTTAAAAATTAAAATTAAATAATAGAAAGTATAAAAATGATAAGAAAAATGAATAGAAAAGGAGCGATATTAACGACTATCGGTGCCGCGCTGATCGCTATGGGATTAAAAATAGCCGTATATAAAAGAAACGATAACTAAGGAGTCTTTTGATAAGGCTCCTTTTTTACTATGTGTAAAAATGAAAAGAGAACGACAGATGAAAAAAATATTGTGGTAGAATTGGTGCTAGTATATAAATAGTGCAAGTCAAAATAGGGGTAAAACAGGTTGCTCTGACATTACTTTAACATTATTTTGACACCACACTTTGAAATATTTCAGGAATTATCAGTTTAAAAAAGAGCATAGCAGAAGAAGGGGAGAGGAAAGCGGTTATCCTGTTTTGCCGAAAAGATGTTGAAATTTCATCGATACAAATTATAATAAAAAAGATAGAAAAAACGGAGGACAGCCAAAATGAATAACATCAGAATCAGAACAGCCAGACCGGAGGATGCGATAGAATTGTTGGAAATATATGCGCCTTATGTGAGAGAAACTGCAGTTACTTATGAATATACTGTTCCTTCCAAGGAAGAATTTGCTTCCAGAATCCGCCATACAATGGAAAAATATCCCTATCTTGTAGCAGAAAAGGACGGAGAAATTCTGGGGTATGCTTATGCGGGAGCGTTTCATCCAAGGGCGGCTTATGCCTGGGATGCGGAAATGTCGATTTATATAAAAAAAGACAGGAAACGTTCAGGAATAGGGAAAACGCTTTATGAAGCGCTGGAAAAATTACTGGCTGAACAGAATATTCTGAATGTATATGCCTGCATTGCCTGTCCGGAGGAAGAGGATGAATATCTGACGAAAGACAGTATCCGGTTTCATGAGAGAATGGGGTACCGGATTGTAGGCGAATTCCGGGAATGTGCCTATAAATTTGGACGCTGGTACGGTATGGTCTGGATGGAGAAAAGAATCGGAAAGAGAACAGCAGATCCAGCGGAGGTAAAAAGCTTTGATAAATCATACCAGGTGGAGTCGGGAATATGGAAAAAGAAGCTGGAAAAAAATTAAAGAATATTGAGTTCCTGCGTTTCGTTTTCGCAGGAAGCATTGTATATTTTCATCTTCTGCATTCGGCGCTTATGCCCTATACAGACAATGCAGAGATTTATCAATGCCTTGCCGAACAATCAAAATATACAAAATACATTGTGGAATGCTTTTTTATCATATCAGGTTATTTCCTTTACCAGTCTATGGTACGGCATCCTGAAAAAGGACTGGGACGTTTTGTTTGGGGAAAAATTGCCCGCCTCTGGCCTGTATTGGCCTGTGCTACCTTGATATCTGTTATTTTTATGAAAAAATCGGTATATTCCGCTATAATCAATCTCTGCTTTCTCCAATCAACTAGCCTGGCTATAGACTGGAAGGGACTGAACTGGTATGTATCCGCATTTTTCTTCGCAGAGATTTTTTATTTTATGCTTTATAAAGCGGTGAGAAATGCTGCTGCAAGACGCCTGATTGTGTGCCTTATAGTATATTTTGGATACAGCCTTAATCTTATGACGACAAACGGCGAATTTGGACGGAAAGTGGTTTATGGCGTATTCAGTCTGGCGATTGCCCGGGCTCTGGCAGGAGTTGGTCTGGGCTGTCTTATAGGAGAAGCATATAAGACATTTGCCTGTGGCGAGAACCATTTAAAAATCGTTTTATCAGAAAAATGGCGTATTTTTCTGGTATCCGTCTTGGAAACCGGAAGTTTTCTGCTTTTGTTATATGACTTTTTTGGAGGAAAAAACGCTCCGCAAAATCAGTTCCTTGTGGTGGTCTATTTTTCTGTTCTATTTGTCTGTATGCTTACAGAAAAGGGAATATTGTCAAAGATTATCAGCAGGAGCAGACTGTGCAGGATGGGTAAATATGCCTATTCAATATATGTAATGCAGGAAACGGCATTTTTCCTTCTGAAGCGTACATTATGGAAAAATTCGGTTTTTGTACAAAGATACGCAGCGATTTGTCTTGGAATATCTGTATTGGCAGCCGTCCTTTTAGGAATTATAATTTATTATCTGGTAGAACGTCCGGTAGGGGAAAAAATGGCAGGTTTGGTCACTGCGGATGATGGGAACTGAAGCAGAAGGCAGAAAAGTGATAAGAAATAACTTTAAAAGGAGCCGTGTCAGGGCTCCTTCATATGTGATATCAAAATATTACTTCTGGTGGTTCATAAGCTCCGCAATTTGAAAATCTGTCATATCTGGGTGTTCCTGAAGTAATGTATAGACATATTTGATATAACCATGATCCATCTCCAGAAGCTCTGCGGTTTCAGCAGAGCTTAATCCTCTGGAAAATTTGCACCGGATAATCCGGATCATGTCTGCGCGGCCGGCTGCTAATCCTTCTGTTCTGCCGGTTTTCAGTCCTTCTGCTCTACCTTCAGCCAGCCCCTCATTTAATAGCATTTGCCCAAGTTTTGTCATCCGCATATCCTCCTTAATTTCTTCCATATCCATAGATTCTAAAAATTTGTCAGCCATTGCGTAAATCACCGCCTCCAGTTTTTCTGTTTCCCACGAGGGAAGAACAGTGCAGTCTTTTGTAATTTTATGAGCAGCTTTGATACGGTCTTTGATCGGCATGGAACCGCCCATGATGGGAGTCAGAGTGAGCCAGACCAGTTCAGACCGCAGGATTGGTTCACCTTTAAGTATTGATCCCCTCTGTGAGTTGTGTTTTTGGGTTCCGTATCTTCCCGGAGCATACCACATAAGTAGTTACCGGAGCTTTATACTGATAGCTTGTTACAGATTCGTAGGACCGGAAACGTTTTAGGTCGTCCAGCGTAAGATCGGAACTTTGAAATTCCAGGTGCTTTATAGAACCGTCTTCCATGAAAAAATTGAAATCCTGGTAAAAGTTGGCGATTCTGATATCCATAAGCTCGGTAGGAGCGATGGAGGCCACTTTGCCTTGGATTCCCAAAAGGGGAACGAGCTCTTCCGCAAAAAAATGCATCATTGTCTTCATAGCGGCGTCTTCATGTTTGGATGCGGAGGAAGAACGGAATTTCTCTTCAGTAAATCTGTTTTTGTCCATATAGTATCCTTTCCGCGGAAATACTATAACAGGAAAAATCATCTGATTTTAACTATAGCAGATTTGTTTCATGCATACAATGGATTTCCGCTGAATTTTCGTGCTACTTAAAGGGATAAAAAAGAAAGTGCCTGTTAAAATAAGCAGATATGAGCATTGAATCCGCAGATCAGTGTCCAGAATGGAAAGCTGCAGACAAAAAGAATATCAAAGAGCTGCTTTCCTGATATACAAAAATTATTGATATAAGTGTATAAAATATATGCGAGAAAATCAATAGGAGACTTTGTCGAAATATGTTGTTAAAAATTGGATAGAGGAATTTTATTACAGAGAGATCTGCTTCTATTACTGACAATAAGGTGGCTGCAGTTCTCTGGATGAAAGAAACTTGCAGCCATCATATGCGGATTATTTTTGGGAAGAAAATTTTTTCCTGAAATTATGATATTTATTGTAAAATAATTGCTTTAACGTTATGGGCTCCAACACCAGGTTTTTGGCGCTGCATTTTAAGTTCAGACGCCCGGATTGCAGATAAGCGTGCCTCATCCCTTTTGGAACAGGAAAAGTGTTTTCAAAATTAAGGTTCCGGAACAGTATTGTATGAGAGTCACAGGTCATACAGAATTCCAGGCGAGTGATTTTTTTAATAAATTTTCTGGGAAGATTTGCCTCAAAGTCGGTAAATTGTGCCAGAGGTTTACCCATAAAATAAAATGTCTTGTCCGGATTGTTTTTAAAAACGCAAGGAATCTTTGAAATATTATGATCGGTGACAGCTCTTATATATATTTCCGATGGATATGGAAATTTGCAGTTCAGTTTTACAGAACCAGAAATATGCACGTTTTTATGATCTGCCTCCAATGTTTTAACCTTCAGCATATAGGAGGAAAGCGGATGTGTAGCCGTTTCTCCATAACGGATATGTCCGTCTTCTCCTGAGTATTCATATACTGGCTTACAGGAGCTTTCCTTCATGCTGATAATATAATCCTTCTGCTCTTTTGACAGATTTTTCTGTTCCAGGATGATTTGATCATCAATATAGGACAGGGACTTGCGTAAAAGCTCCATAAATTCTGTTTTCTCATTTTCCGTAAGCACACCATCTGGCAACTCTTCCATTCGGAAACGGCCCTGAAGATCATACATGATAGTAAACTGCACAAATTTAGGGACAAAGCCAAATTTATGCAGAGCAGTCTCTGCTGACCAGAGAATATAGTCTTTTAAACAGTCGAGATACCATTCCTTGTGCTGTTTGGAACCATTAAGAGCAGAATTCATGGTATGGCGGTAGCGATAAAGATAGCCTCCGGCAGGGACAATACCATAATTACTGTTGTTAAAAAATAACTTCATAATAGCTTTTGCGTCCTCAGCATATCGAAGTGAAGTATCAAAAAAGTCAGGAGTAAGAACCGATCTCTTAAAAAAAGAAGATGCAGCGGACATCTGGACATAGGAATATTGGGTATTAAGATCAATAATTTGATTCGTATTTGAAACATACTTATAATTCAGACGATGCGGCAGTTCTTTTCCTTCAAAATAATATATGGGAATAGAGATAAGATCAATTTTTGGATCGCTTTTTGAAAAAAAATCATAAACAGCAGAAAGTGTACCAGGTGTGATTTTGTCATCTGAGTCCATAAAATTGACATAACGGCCTTCGGCAAGAGAAATTCCCTGGTTTCTGGCAGAGGAAACCCCTCCGTTTTTCTTGTGAATTACTTTAATATTATCCGGATATTTTCTCTGATAAGAGTCACATATCCTGCCGGATTCATCAGTGGAACCGTCATCTACCAGAATCATTTCTACAGAATCTCGAAATCCAATGTCCTGATGGATAATACTTTCTATGGCTTCTTCAAGGTAATTCTCGACATTGTATACTGCCATAACTATAGAAAACTTAAATCGAGATATATTTTCTTTCTTCATCGCTGAACTCCTTATAACAAAAATAGTGCCAGAATGCAGAAAAACGCATTGCATTCTGACGCTATCTTATCATAAAAAAACAACTTTGTGTGGAATATACAGATTTATAAAATATTTTTAACAATTATTCAACATTTAAACCACATATTTCTTAAGAATAGGTACCTGATGGATAACAGCGGAAACAGCAAAAGCCAGAACTGCGGTAATACTCCAAATAACAGGTATCGATACTACCGGAGAAAAAGCCATAGTAGTTAATCCCATTTTTGCCAACTGTTCCAGTATCATAACATGAACCAGATAAGCACCAAAACTGTATTTTGACAGTAGAATTACGATTTTATTTAACTTATCAGAACAAGGGCAGCGATATTTAAACAGGACGAATACAAAAATACTTTCAAAAAGTACATTGACAGTAAAATCTCCATAAAATCTACCGCTAGGTGTCTGCAGTCTGAGAGACAGATAAGAATCTGCTGCGATGGTAAAGAGAAAACTTGCGATTCCTAAAAGGCAGATACCTCGCTTCTGCCTATAACTCAGATCTGTTTTAACCAAATAATACCCGAGGATGAAATATACCGTATATCCGAGTACAAGATGAAAATTCATATCGGTGATATTAGAATTTATAGCAGAGATAATATCCTTAAACAGCCCCGTGCCGAAATCATTCACAAAAGATGTAAATTGAGGAAGCAGAAAGGCGAATATAAAAGCAAGGGCAAGAAAATACCGCGTTATAGAAAGGGACTCAGTGATTTTCTTTATTATAGGAATACATATATACATTCCAATGATCATGGGAATAAACCACAGATGATACCGCCCTTTTATTGTGTAGAGCAGCAGTTCTTTTGGTCCGCCGCCAAGGAGAAGCGCATATAAAAATCCCCAAAATAAGGCTGCTGTAACAAGACGCAAGACATATTTAGTATAAATAATACGGATACTGCACCGGCGATTTAAAAAGAGAGCGCCGCTGATCATTACAAATGCGGCAACACACCACCTGGAAATACTGTCTCCAAAATTAAAAATTTGCCATTGGTATGTGTTTACATTTGTTTCATGCCAGTTTTGAGCGGAAACATGAAGAAGAATTACTGCAAAAGTAGCTAATACTCTCAAATAGTCAAGGTAAAGAATTCTTTCGTTTTTGGAAGCCTGAGTTGCATTATTGGAAAAACGGTTCATTTGATTACTCCTCTGCGTAGCAATTAATATAATAGATAAATCTTACGATGAAGATTATAACACTTTGGAGTTTTTTGGACAATGCTGTTTGATATTAGCGAACCCTATTTCTTTGGTTGCATTAATTATAGATATGGGATATGATAAGAAGCGTAAAACTGGGAATTATACCAGTATAAGTTTTCTGGAATAGTTAAGATAAAAAGATATTTGTATTATAAGGAGAAGAGTAAATATAAATGATGATAAATGTTTCGGTTATTATACCGGTATATAATGTGGAAAAATATCTTGTGGATTGTTTGGAATCAGTGATTCAACAGTCAATGCGTGAAATAGAAATTATTTGTGTCAATGATGGGTCAACTGACAGTTCATATGATATTTTGTCTGAATATGCAGATAAAGATCCTCGTATTCTCATTTTAAACAAAGAAAATAAGGGTCTATCTGCTGCAAGAAATACAGGTTTAAGAAAAGCTTCAGGTAAATATATTCTATTTCTAGATAGTGATGATTATCTTTCATCACCAGATATTCTAGAGTCTTTATGTAAAAAAGCAGACAAAGAAGAGTTGGATCAACTTTATTTTGACGCAAAAGTTGTTTTTGAAAATGAAAATGTAAAAGCTGCGAATTCAAATTATATTACGTATTATCAACGAAAAAAAAATTATACTGATATTTTATCCGGAAAAGAACTTTTTTGTGAATTTCAGTCAGTTTGGGATTTTAAGCCTAATGTATGCATGCAGTTCTATCGTAAAAGATTCCTAGAAGATTGTAAATTGATTTTCTGTGAAAATTTATTGCATGAAGATGAAGTGTTTACTGTAGAATGTGCAGCTTTTGCAAAAAGAGCAGGGTACATTAATACACTTGGACTTACAAGGAGAATTAGAGAAAACTCTATTATGACAACCCGTCAAAAGGCAAGCAGTATTTATGGATATTATGATGGAGCAAAAGAGCTGCTTGATTTTGCAAAAAGAAATCTTTCCATAGAAGATGAGCCTTTTATGCACTTTTACCTGCAACGAGTAAGGGTGATGATGGAGTCAGCAGTAAAACTTCTTTGCAAAGAAGATAAAGAAAAGAAAAAAATTTTAATGGAGAAAGGCGAAGCACAAGAACAATTCGAGTTTGCAGCGGACATGCAGGTATGGCAGAATATAGTTTCGTTAAAGGAAACAAATTTACAAATAAAAGAGACCAGAAGAAAAGAAAAAGAGGATAGTAAAAAACAAATCGAAGAGTTAAAGAAACACATAGAAGAAAAAAAGCAAGTGATTGAAAATTTGTCTTTAGATCTGAGACAAGAAAAGCAAGTAGTTGAAAAATTGAAGAAAGAGCTAAATGAAGAAAAAAACACACATGAGATATTAGAGCAAAAAATGAAAGAAAAGGACGAAAAGTTAAAGAAGACAGCAAAAAATTTGGAAAAGGAAAAAAGAAAACTGATAGAGATAAAGCAGTCAACAACATTTAAAGCTGGAAAGATTGTGATGTGGATTCCTAAAAAAATCAAAATTATGTTAAAAAAGATTAAGTATCATATTAATAAGCAGTAAGAGCTTAGGAAGAATATGAAAAAGGCGGCTGTTTTAATACCTTGCTATAACGAGGAAAAAACAGTAGAAAAGGTAGTTCGTGATTAAGACATTCTTAAAGAGACAATCAATGTATTAAAAAAGCCCCCGGCATCGATCAGACAGCTCGCACGAATCGAGAGAAGGAGTGATATATTTGGATATCGAAAAATCTATATGTTTCTTCATCGTGAAGGCACAAAGGTCTCTATGGTCATCTTTAAACAGAAATGTTTTATGGATGTAATGGGGATCAATATAGCATTGAAGCATTCCGACTAATTACTTTACTTTTTATACAATCTGTGATATCAGCAGATATCATAGAAATATATTTCCAAAACGGAGCCATCAGGCTCTAGAGGACATCGATGCGTTGCATGGCATTAATATCCATGGTTATGCGCAATGAGCTAGGCTAGCATATTTTTTTTGAACTAGATATCCATCAGCGTATAATTCGCTTGATAAGATTATCACTTTTTTACATATTATGTATTTTGACGTGATAATACTATTATGTCAAAGGGTGGGGACTATTTTTATGTCAATATACCAATAAAATATATTTTTTGCCAGATAATTAAACATTAGTATGGATTATGCCAGTGGGAAAGTTGAGTTAAATGATATAAGAAGAAAATAAAAAAATTTGAAGGGAAACAGGAAAATGGAAAAATTATATATTATTATTCCGGCCTATAATGAGGAGGAAAATATTGAGTCACTAATTAAAGACTGGTATCCGGTAATAGAAAAATATAATGGGAATGGAGAATCCCGTCTTGTAATTATAAATGATGGAAGCAAAGATAATACTTATGAAATACTGAAAAAATATGACAAAAAAAAGCCCCTACTTAAAGCGTTGACAAAAGAAAACGGTGGACATGGTCCGACAGTACTTTACGGATACCGCTATGCTTTAAATAATAATGCGGATTATATTTTTCAGACAGATTCGGATGGTCAAACGGTTCCAGAAGAATTTGACTACTTTTGGAGCTGCAGGAAGGACTATGATGCAATACTGGGGGATCGAAGGAATAGACAAGATGGCAGTTCCAGAAAATTTGTTGAAAATACACTTAGACTTATTTTGAGACTTGTGTTTGGTATAAAGGTACCGGATGCTAATGCCCCATTTCGGCTTATGAAGAAAGAAATTTTAAAAAAATATATTAATAGAATGCCACAGGACTTTAATTTACCAAATGTTATGCTTACAACATATTTTGCATATTATAAGGAAAAAATTTTATTTTCTAAAGTGACATTTAGACCAAGACAAGGTGGGAAAAACTCAATAAATGTTAAAAAGATTATAAAGATTGGGTGTAAGGCATTAGTAGATTTTAGGCATTTAAAAAGCCAAATGAAATAAATTCTAAAAAAATATGTTTAAATTAATATATATTTCTAAATCCTGTAAAAGCAAATGGTTCTTAGTAGGAGGAAAGGGATGAAACCTTGGAAAAAAATATATGAAAATAGATACGTGATATTTTTTATAGTAGTTTATGCTTTTATTTTGACTATGGCAAATGAGTTCTTTTTTGCCAGTGAACGTATGCAAAATTGGGATCAGGCAATCTATCAATATATTGGTCATTTGATTGTAGAAGGTAAAATGCCATATGTCGATGCTTTTGATCACAAGGGATCGTTACTCTATATTATCTATGCACTAGGCTATTTGCTTAATGAAAAATGGGGAAGTTGGCTGATAAATTATTTGTTTATGATTGCAATGCTTTGCATTTCATATAAAATTTCTCATAAATTTGTGGGAAGATTATTATCGGTAATTATTTGTTTTATAATTTATTCTGGATTTATTTTACTTGATTTTAGAGGTGGTACACCGGAATTTTATGCGGGTTTATTTGTCGCACTATCACTATATTATATGATAGATTTTTACAAGAAAAACGATATTTCGAGAAAGAGACTTATACTTTTAGGAATTTCAGGAGCAGCAATATTTTGGTTAAAACATTCAGTTTTAATTACAATTCTCATTTTCTGCTTTTTGATTGTTGTAGAGATGTTGCGGGTTAAGAGATTTCAAGATGTTTTCAAATATTTGTTTTGGTATGGATTAGGTTTTTTAAGCCTATCAGCAGTCATTTGTATATGGATTTTTGCTAATCATGCTGGAATGGAAATGATTGAAGATTATTTTATTGCCAATATCTCTTATGCCGGGGATATTTCTATGTTAAATCGCGCACAAGCCTTTTTATATTTAGCATTTCATGCAAGTGTCGTTTTGTGCTGGGGTATGTTGTTGATTTTTATTTTATTTAAAATCAATGCTAGTAAAGAATATGATAAAAATACGTCAGGAAATATTATTTTTCATGGTTATACGGCTTTGGTTTTAACATTACTGTTCTTTGCTATGCCTGGAAGAAATTACTATCATTATTTATCTAGTTTGTTTCCCTTGTTAACTTTTATAATGGCTTCTGTCTTTTCAAAAATTCAAATTAGGGAAATTTGGAAAGGTTATATTAGTGGTATAATAGGTTTAGCTTTAGTATTAGGTTTAATAGTGTATCCTAATCTAATTAAGATACCTTCTGTGTGTGCAGATTCCTGGACTGCAGATCAGTCCAGACAAGAAGAATTAGCAGTGATTGAACAATATGCAAAAGATCATGATAAGATTTCAGTGTTAGGTGGTTCGGCGGGGCAATATCTTGCCACAGGTCATGAATCTGCAACTTCTTATCCATATATCGCACAAGCTGTTTTGTTTTCTGAGGAAAGGGTTATGGATTATAGGGAGCAGATTATAAATAATAAGCCTGCGATTATAATTGCTGAGCCATTATATGATCAATATCAGGTTTTGGGATATGATGTTTTAAAAAACTATTATTTGTGCAAAACAGTTGACTCAAGAAGTATATATGTTAGAAAAGATAGAGTGAAAGATATAGATGAGTCTGAAAAGCTTAGTTTTATAATTGATATGGAAACATATTTAAGTGAAATATCGCAACTAAATGATTGTACAGTAATATTAGCTGTAAAGGATACTTCTGAGGATATTAGCGAAGAAGCCTTAAAACAAATGAAACGCTTGGGGTTGGAACAGTCTGCTAAATTTGTAAATAATGGAAAACATAGTTTTATTGGTGTTATCCAAAACGGAAAATTTATTTATCAAAATATAGGCAATGAAGATCAGGTACTTCATTATGAATGTGATGTGCAAAAATGCTCAGTTCATATGGAAATGGAAAGTAAAACTTTTTTATATGGAAATCAAGCATCTATAAAAATTGATGATGTAGAATATGCTGTAAATAATAGGGGATGGAATATGGTTGTATATAATAATAAAACACGTGAAATAATGGATTCAGTAGCGTTTGACACTTATGACGAGCAATGTAGATGCTATAGACTGGGTTAAGAGTTTTTTAGTAAAATTATGGCTTGAAATAGCTTTAATTTGCTATATATAGAATGGTGTGCTATACTGAATCAAATTGATAGAAATCATGATTATGGAAGCAAACTACGTATGAGGAGAGGGAAATGGTAAAAGTATCTGTAATAATTCCAGTATTTAATGTAGAAAAATATCTGGAAGAATGTCTTGATTCCATTTTGGCACAGACTCTAAAAGAAATAGAGATTATCTGTGTAAATGATGGGTCGGTAGATAACTCATTGAGTATTCTCAAAGAATATGAAAAAAAGTATACACAGATAAAAGTGCTTGATCAGATTAATGGAGGACAGTCTGCGGCAAGAAATAGAGCATTGGAAGTTGCGTCAGGAGAATACGTTTATTTTATGGACAGCGACGATCTTTTGACATCCAAAGCTCTTGAAGAGCTGTACCAAGTATGTAGTGAAAAAAATTTGGATATTTTATATTTTTCCGGGACGAGTTTCTTTGAAGATGAGGAACTGGCTAAAAAACATAGAGGATTTAAAAATAATTATTATCGCAAGGGAAACTATACAGAAGTACAGTCTGGAGAGAGAATGCTGGTAACCCTGATTGATAATGGCGACTATTTTGTTTCGCCCTGTCTTCAGCTCTTAAGAAGAGAATTTTTAAGTAGCAATAATATTAGGTTTTTTAAAGGAATAATACATGAAGACAATTGTTTTACTTTTCAATCACTGCTTTTAGCACAAAAAGTTTTTTGTATAAATGATATTTACTTTTATCGCAGGGTTCGAGGAGCCTCTGTAATGACACACGAAGAAACATCCCGAAATCTCAGAGGATATTTTTGCTGCCTCATGGAACAGATGAGTTTTGCAGGAGAATTGGGAATTCAGGATGTTGATGTAAATGAAAAGATTGATTATGTCCTGATGCTTTTGAATAAACATGTGCAGCGTATATACAGTGGCCTTTCCAAGCAGCAGAGAGAAATATTTTTGAGAGAATGTTCTATGTATGAACGGTATCTGTTTAACGCAATTATTAGGGACGCAGCTTGGAAAAGTGAAAAAGTTGTAAGGTATGAGCGGGAAATAAAATCATATCGGAAACAATTAAAGTCAATAAAAAAGTCGCACTCCTATAGGCTCGGACGGACACTTACAATGCCTTATAGGCTGATAAAAGGTGGGATTAAGTGCTGCCGTCAGCATGGTTTTACTTATACGTGTAAACTTACAGCGAAAAAAATAATCAGAAAGTTAAAATGAGAAGGAGAAGCTATGATTAAGGTATCAATTTTAATGCCGGCATGTAATGTGGAGAAGTTTTTAAGAGAATGTATGGACAGTGTAGTGGGACAAACATTAAAGGATATTGAGATTATCTGTATTGATGATGGTTCTAAAGACTCTACCGGAGACATTCTCGATGATTATGCGGAGCAGGATGAAAGAGTAAAGGTAATCCATAAGCCAAATTCCGGATACGGGCATAGTATGAATGTTGGGCTACAGCATGCAACGGGGGAATATATAGGGATTATAGAGACAGACGATTTTGCGGATCTGGACATGTTTGAGAGATTATATGAAGTGGCGAAGAGAACGGATGCAGATGTGGTAAAATCAAATTATTATACTTACGTTTCTGAACCGGAACCTAAGAGTGAACTTATGGAGGTCCTCAAAAATTATAATTTATATGATAAGGTATTTAATCCCAGTACAGAGCAGGAGATTTTTCGTGTACGTCCGTGTATCTGGTCGGGGATTTACCGTCGTGAAATGCTGATAAAAAATAACATTTGGTTTACGGAAACGCCAGGTGCATCCTATCAGGATACATCTTTTGCATTCAAGGTATGGGCCAGCGCTGAGAGAGCATGTTTGGTAAAAGAGCCGTATCTTCATTATAGGACAGATAATGCAAATTCTTCCGTAAAATCTGCAGCAAAAGTATTTTGCCTGTGTGATGAATACCGTTCTACAGAAAAATTTTTGGATGAAAATCCTGATAAAAAAGAAAAACTGCAAAAACTGGAAATATCCCTCAAATATGAATCCTACCGTTGGAATTTGCAGAGACTGACACAGGAATTTAAATATGCTTTTCTGGTCCAGATGCATAAGGAATTTAAAGATGCAAAAGAGCAGGGGTTTTTGGATAAAAAGTATTTTACTGATTATGCATGGAAAAATGTAAAATGGATCATTGACGATATGGAAGGATATTATGCATCCTGCTGTCGGGCAGAAATGAAAGGATACGACAGCATCCGGGACATGAAAGAGGCAATAGAGAAGAAAAATAAAAAGATCAAGCGTCTTGAGAAAAAAATTAGCGATATAGAAAATTCTACATCATTGAAGGTAGGACATGCGATCACATATATCCCAAGAAAAATAAAAAAAGCGTTACGCTGAATGAAAGAGGAAATTATCTATGGAAAATATGCCAAAAGTTTCAGTAATTATACCGATTTACAATGCGGCAGAATTTCTGGGAGAATGTTTGGACAGTGTTCTTGCGCAGACACTTACAGATATAGAAGTGATTTGTGTTAATGACGGTTCACCAGATAACTCTTTGGAAATACTACGTGAATATGAAAAAAAAGATTCCCGTATAAAGATTATTGATCAGAAAAACCAAGGGGCAGGTGCGGCGCGGAATCATGGTATGTCTGTAGCAAGGGGGGAATATCTTTCCTTTTTGGATTCTGATGATTTCTTTGATAGGGATATGTTGAAGGATGCCTATGAAGCTGCACATGACTGTGGGGCTGATGTATGTGTATTTGATGCGGATCTTTTTAATCATACGACAAAGACTTTTAGAAAATGTACATGGGCTTTCCGCAGGCAGTTCTTTCCAAACAGAAATCCTTTTTCCCCTCTTGATGAAGATGTCAGGGAAAATATTTTCCGTATGTTTAATGGCTGGCCCTGGGATAAACTCTTCCGCAGAGAGTTTGTTCAGAAGATTGGTCTGCAATATCAGAATCTCAGAACGACAAACGATATGTTTTTTGTTTTTATCGGTCTTGCAAGAGCAAAAAAAATCGTAACGGTTGATAAGGTGTTGGTACATCAGAGAGAGGAAGTAAAAACGTCTCTTTCCCGTACCAGAGAAAAGTCCTGGAATTGTTTTTACATAGCGCTTCTTGCTATGCAGGAGGAACTGAAGAAACGGAGGCTCTATGACAGATTGGAAAGGGCTTTTGTCAACTGGGCTTTGAATATCTCCCTTTGGCAGTTAAATACTATGCAGGGCGAGGTGTTTCCAAAAACCTATAATCTTCTGAAAAAGGAAGGATTTGAACAGTTGGACATTACTCGGCATGACAGAAGCTATTTTTATAATCAGAAGGAATATGAACAGTTTTTGAAGGTGTTTACGACTCCTTTTGAAAAATATAAACGAAGTTGAAACTTTCCTTCATGAATGCGAGGAATGGTTAGTAATAAATTCAGCAGGAGGTTAAGGATGGACAAAAAAATAATAAAAAAAATAGTTCCTGCGACCTATAATAAGGTTGAAAGCAGTAATAATAAATTGTTGCATCAAATAGGGGCTGTGATCGAACGTCTTGAGAAAAAGTATGACAGAATAATCCAAAATGAAGTGGGAGAACTAAAAAATCAAAATCGTATTTTTGAAAATCAAACAGAGAGACTTTTAAACGAGCAGACAGAGATTTTTAAAAAACAAATTAATAACCTTACCTGCGAACTGGAAAATCTAAGAAAAGAAATAGAGACAAAGTATGTAGATGTCCAGAAACAGATATCAAACACACAGTCTCAGAATAAATCCATTTCACAGTCCTTGAATCATATGGAGCACAAATATCTATATGATAATGCATATGAACGCAAGGCGATTCGTTCATTTGATGAATATTATAAACGCGACGATTTTAAAGAGATGTTTCTGGCTTTGATCCGGGGATTTTCTGATGAAGATAAAGCGCAGATTGTCAGGATTCTGCAGCGACAGAGGCTGGCATTGGACTCAGAAGGACGTGAAACGGATATTTTTACAAAAGAAGAACAGCAGAAAATCTTGAAATTGAAAAAAGAAATGGGAATCAACGAGTTCAAAGTTGCTGATGACATGTACTGTCTGAACCAATATTTTCTTCCTGTGAAACATTTTGAGGCAAGTGTATTTTTTTATAAACATGGAATTGATTGTATTGAAAATATAGACACTTTAAAAAATAAGGATATTTTAGATGTGGGCGGTTTTATTGGTGATTCCATTCTTATATTAAAGCCTCTTACAGAAAAAAGAGTATTCAGTTTTGAAGCTTTGGAAGAACACTACGAGCTTATAAAAAAAACAGTAGCAATGAATCAACTGGATAATGTGATTCTGGAAAGAATGGCTTTAGGAGACGAAAATAGAGAAATTGAGATTGAGGTGGCCGGATCATCCAGTTCAATAAAACCTAATGAAGCTGTAGAAGTAAAGGGTTCGGAAAAAGTAATGATGCGAACATTGGATTCTTATGTAGAAGAGCATCCTATGGATATTGGACTTATTAAAGTCGATGTTGAAGGTGCGGAGCAGCAGTTTATGAAAGGGGCTAGAAAGACTATTGAAAAATACCGTCCAGTTCTTCTTATGAGTATCTATCATAATGCAGATGATTTTTTCCATATTAAGCCAATAATTGAAAGCTGGAATCTTGGATATAAATTCAAAATTCATAAACCTGTTGATTTTTCTATTTCCAGAGAGGTTTTGCTTATTGCAGAGGTACGGTAGAAATATGTAAAGTAATAAAAATGAATTTTAATTAGATGAAATAAATAATTAGGTAAAAAGGAGACCATCATGAAAAAGTACGATTATCTGGTAGTAGGCTCCGGTCTTTATGGAGCGGTTTTTGCCCATGAAGCAAAGGAGGCGGGGAAGTCGGTTCTGGTGATCGACAAACGCCCGAATATTGCAGGAAATGTTTATACAGAGGAGATTGAGGGAATCAATGTCCATAAGTACGGCGCGCATATTTTTCATACAAACAATAAAACTGTATGGAATTATATCACGCAGTTTGCGGAATTCAACCGCTTTACCAACAGCCCGGTGGCAAATTACCATGGCGAACTCTATTCTTTGCCTTTTAATATGTATACGTTCAACAAGATGTGGGGTGTGGTAACGCCTGAGGAGGCTGCGGCCAAGATTGAAGAACAGAAAAAAGAGGCCGGGATCACAGAACCGAAGAATCTGGAAGAACAGGCAATTTCCCTTGTGGGAAGGGACATTTTTGAAAAACTGGTAAAAGGCTACACAGAAAAACAGTGGGGAAGAAAATGTACAGAACTGCCGCCTTTTATTATCAAGCGTCTGCCTGTCCGTCTGACTTTTGACAACAACTATTTCAATGCGCTTTATCAGGGGATTCCTATTGGCGGTTACACCAAAATGGTGGAGAATATGCTGGAGGGAATTGAAGTGCGTCTTGGTGAAGATTATCTTGAAAAGAAAGAGGAGTATGATTCTCTGGCGGAAAAGGTTATCTACACAGGGGCCATTGACGCATATTTCCAGTATAAACTGGGTTATCTGGAGTATCGTTCCGTACGGTTTGAGACAGAGGTGCTGGATAAGCCGAATTTCCAGGGAAATGCGGCTGTGAATTATACGGATGCCGAAACGCCCTGGACAAGGATCATTGAGCATAAATGGTTTGAGTTTGGAACACAGCCGAAAACTGTGATCAGCAGAGAATACAGTTCTGAGTGGAAACCGGGAGACGAACCCTATTATCCGGTAAATGATGAGAAGAATACGCTTCTTTATAAAAAATATAAAGAGCTGGCTGATCAGGAAAAGAAGGTTATTTTCGGCGGCAGGCTGGGAGAGTATAAATACTATGACATGGACGCAGTGATCGCGTCAGCGTTGGAAATGTGTGCAAAGGAATTACATTAGACCGTTTCCGATATAGGAAGAGTTCAAAGAAATTGACACGATGATATCCCTGTGCTATATTTTTAATCAGAAAAACAAAGGAGATTCCGTCCCCCGGGACGGAAAGGTGAAGATAATGAAAATAGCAGTAGCAGGAACAGGATATGTTGGACTGGTGACAGGGGTGGCTCTGGCGAACGCTGGACACCATGTAACCTGTGTGGACGTAGATCCGAAGAAGATTGAAACCATGCGTCAGGGTATTTCCCCCATTTATGAGCCGGGGCTGGAAGAGCTGATGCATGAAAATATGGATAGGCTGACCTTTACTACCGATTACAGTTCTGCCTATGAGGACGCGGAAGTGATCTTCGTAGGAGTAGGCACGCCGGAGAAAAAGGACGGTTCCGCGAATCTGAGTTATGTAAATCAGGTGGTGGATCAGATCGCCCAGAGTGTAAAAAGAGACTGTGTGGTTGTCATCAAGTCCACCGTTCCTATTGGAACAAACGATAAGCTGGAAAAACGTCTGAAAGAGTCTGTGCGGGAGGATGTTTGGGTGGAAGTCGCTTCCAATCCGGAGTTCCTTTCTCAGGGTACGGCCGTAAGAGACACTCTTCATGCAGCCAGAATCGTCATCGGAGTGGAATCAGACCGGGCGAAGGAAATCATGCTGAAGGTCTATGAGAACTTCCATCAGCCCTTTGTGGTTACAGACAGAAGAAGCGCGGAAATGATCAAATATGCATCCAACGATTTCCTGGCGCTGAAGATTTCTTATATCAATGAAATTGCCAATCTCTGCGAGATGCTGGGAGCGAACATTGAAGATGTGGCGGAAGGAATGGGATATGACAGCCGTATCGGCAACAAATTCCTGAAGGCGGGAATCGGATACGGCGGTTCCTGTTTCCCGAAAGATACAAAGGCTCTTCACTGGGTATCTAATTACTACGAGAAGGAAATGAAAACAGTAAAGGCCGCCATTGAGGTAAACGACAGTCAGAAGCTGCGCCTGATCAAAAAAAGCAGAAAATATTATGAATCTATGGAGGGACTGAAAGTAGCGGTATTGGGACTTACCTTTAAGCCGGATACAGACGACCTCCGGGAAGCGCCGTCTCTCGTAAATGTTCCCATTATCCTGGATGAGGGCGCTCAAATTTACGCATGGGATCCTATTGGAGTAAAAAATTATAAAAAATACTATCCGGATGAGATCACATACTGTGATACCATTGAGGATGCCCTGAAAGATGCGGACCTCTGCTTTATTTTTACAGAATGGAAAGACATCCGGGAGTTGGATGTCCAGAAATACCGCAGCCTGATGAAAAAACCGATCGTGCTTGACGGAAGAAATTGTTATTCTCTGGAGCAGTTTAAAGGTACAGGCATTACCTACGATTCCATCGGACGAAAGGTAGTAAGATAAATAACGAATGAGAAACCGGAGCTTTTCTGAGAAGAGGCTTCGGTTTTTTGTATTCGTTAAAAACAGATTTTTCGTAAATATGACAAAAATGTGAAATCCAGGTGAAATTCATGTTGCACTATATTTGGAAAACTGTTATAGTAAGGGTGAAACCATCGGGGATAAATGATTCCCGAAAAAATAAAATAAGGAGTTAGATATTTTTATGAGACAGGTTGCAGGCAAATGGAAATGGGCAGTTTGTTTACTGATGTTGTCAGCGCTGTTTTTGGTCGGCGGTAGCAGGAAGGTTTCAGCACAGCCGACGGACACAACGAGTTGCAGAGTTGTTTTTGCAAATGCGAAAGGGGTGGTTTCAACAAGCACTTACCGGAATTGGTGCCAGGTTGTAGAGCCGGGAGACTGGATCAAGCTCCCTAAGTTTTCCCAGAAGGGATATAAGTGTTACTGGGTTCTTAAGAGCGGCAATACGGCACGCAAGTATTATCCGGGAGCAAATTACAGAATAACAAAGAATACAAAGTTCTGTCTGTACCGCTACAAATTGTATAATGTGCGGTTTATGACGGCAAATGGCAGGAAAGAATACCTCAGCCAGAGGCAGCAGGACATTAAAGGACAATACATTACACTGCCGACGATTCCCAGCACCGGTAATTATCAGATCGTAGGATGGAAAACATCTTTAAATGCGAAAACCTATAAAAAAGCCGGAGAGAGAGTGAAAGTGACTGGCAATATGAAGTTTTATCCTGTGGTTCAGAGATTTTCTTCATATGTTACGCTTCGCAGCTCGAACGGACAGATATATACTACTGTAAATACATCGTCGGGTACTCGTGCGGTTTTTCCGTCAGCGGATGTAGGCAATGGAGATATGGTTCTCGGCTGGAGCAGGACGAGAGGAAAAACTTCTCAGCCGGAATATTACCCGGGAGATGCGATTCCAACCAAACGCGGGAATTACTATATGGTTGTATTCAGCAGGAGCCAGGACAAGGCGCCGGCTGTTTTGAACCAGCCTCTGAAACACGATATGGTTTACTTTGTAGGCGATTCCAGAACTATGGGAATGAGAAAAGCATTGGGAAGTTCTGTTCCATCAAATGTGAAATTTGTTTACAGATCAGGTCAGGGGTTGACATGGTTCAGAAAATCAGGGTATAGCATCCTTCTCAGGAACGTGGCAAATCAGCCTAAAAGAATGAAAAAAGCGGTAGTCATAAATCTGGGAGCTAATGATCTTAGAAATTATAGCTCGTATACCAAGTACATGACTCAGGTTGCTAAAAAGTTAAAGGCCTATAATTGTGATATGTATTATTTATCTGTGAATCCGGTAAATAGTGCAATGATAAAAAATCGCACTGGTGCGGTCACGAAATCAGAGGCTGAAGTAAAGCGGTTTAACAATATGATCTATTCTACTTTGTGTACAGGTAGAAATAAATCTTTTACCTACATTAATACCTACTCTAACTTACTGAAATATGGATGGATCAGTGATCGGTATAATAATGGGATTTATGATGGAGTCCATTACTCCAACGAAACCTACCTGCGTATCTACGACTACTGTATCCGGACTCTGAACAGATAAGCGGTTCTGTACAGGACATGAAGAGAGGTAACTGACAATGAAACGTGTGATCACATACGGAACCTTTGATCTGCTTCATTACGGACATATCAATCTGCTGCGCAGAGCAAAGCAGCAGGGGGATTACCTGATCGTTGCTTTATCTACAGATGAGTTTAACTGGAAAGAAAAAGGAAAAAAATGTTATTTTTCCTATGAGAAGCGTAAGCAGCTTCTGGAAGCGATCCGTTATGTGGATCTGGTAATTCCGGAAGAAAGCTGGGAGCAGAAGAGAACAGACGTAAAAGAATATCATGTGGATACCTTCGTAATGGGCGATGACTGGAAGGGAAAGTTTGATTTCCTTAAGGAGGAAGGCTGTGAAGTGATTTATCTTCCCCGGACTCCGGAAATTTCCAGCAGCCAGATAAAAGAAGATCTGCATACAGAGCAAAATAACACATAAGCGCTGCAGACAAGGCGGTGAAACAAGGACTGGCCGGGGATTATACCCCGGTCAGTTCCTGTAATGAGGAAAAATGATAGCCCATTTCTTCCCATTTTGTCAGCAGTTCGTCGAGAATGGCGGCATTGGTGGAGGATGTGCTGTGGAGCAGAACGATAGAGCCGGGATGAACTCTTGTCAGAAGCTTGCTGAAGGCCTCCTCTTTGGAGGGCTGCTGATCCTGGATCCAGTCCACATAGGCAAGACTCCAGAAAAAAGTATGATAGCCCAGTTGTTTGGCCATGGCCAGATTATCTGTACTGTATATGCCCTGAGGGGGACGGTAGAATTTTACCATGGATTTTCCTGTGATTTCTTTGTAAAGAGTTTCCACACCTTCCAGTTCTTTCTGAAAAGATTCCAGAGAGGATATTTTTGACATATCCGGATGAGTCATTGTATGATTGCCGATCGTATGTCCTTCTTTTACAATGCGCCTGACAAGATCCGGATTGTCTTCCAGAAAGTTTCCTACTGCAAAGAAGGTTGCCGGCGCATTGTGCTTTTTCAGAGCGTCCAGAATAGCTGGAGTATTTCCGTTTTCATATCCGGAGTCAAAGGTTAAATATAGTACTTTTTCGTCTGTATCCGCGGCGTAATAAGCATTGTACTGAGCCAGTTCTTCTATTGTGGCGTTTCCTGCGGGACGCCGGCCGTTTTCCTGGAAGCTCAGCCCCCAGTTGGAGGACTCAGAAGACAGGGAAGGAAGAAAGACCTCAGATGCAGCGGAGCCGGCGGAGGTGTGAAACGAAGAGACAGAGTGTCCTGCCCAGGCGCCTGCCAGAAAGGCTCCTGCAAAAAGAAAAAGGATTTTAGGATGTATCAGGCGGAAAAATACAGATGCGGAGAATTTTTTAAAGAAATGTTTCATGGAGTTCTCCTGAAAGACTTTCATTTTATTATATGATTTTTGAGAGTTGTTTATGTGGGACATGAGCAGCAATAAAAAAGAGCCGTCAGATATGATTTCTGCTGGCTCTTTTTACTGTTCACTGTCCAATGGATTTACCTCCTGGATATTATTTATAAAACATTCCGGGTTTTAAATTTTACGTTCTCGGCGGTCCGTACCTTCCTTTCTTGAATATTATGAAGTTCAGCTTACGTTTTTGGTGGTCTGTACCTCCTTTTCTCAGATTATGAAGAATCACTTACGTTTTCGGTGGTCTCACTCTCCTTTGTAATTTTTCTTCCCTTTTGTTTTATGCATTTACTATAACAGATAAAATGTGAAATGTCAAGAGTAAATACAGAAAAAATATAAAAAGTATTATTTTAAACTGTTAAAAAGTATAAAAATAACAAATAAACTAAAAATTTAAAACAAATACGGTGAAATAGAGAGAAATTTATATAGCATACGGAAGTGAATAGAAAACCTGCTTTCGGGCAACGATAACAATATCAAGTTATAGGAGGTAAGATCATGTTGCGATATTTGCCTGTACGCAGAATTCACGCAAGACAAGTGCTTGATTCCCGCGGAAACCCCACAGTAGAAGTAGAAGCTACAGTCGGTGAAGGAATCGTAGGGCTTGACGGATATACAGCAAAAGCGATAGTGCCCTCCGGAGCGTCTACCGGGAAATTCGAGGCAATAGAGCTGCGGGACGGGGATAAAGGAAAATACCTGGGACTTGGCGTAGAAAAAGCGGTTGCAAATGTAAACACGAAACTTGCGGAAGCCGTTCTGGGAGAGAATGCTCTTAATCAGTCTTATATTGATCACTTGCTCATACAGACCGACGGCACAGAGAATAAAAGCAGCGTCGGGGCGAACGCGTCTCTTGGCGTATCGATGGCGGTTGCGAGAGCCGCTGCAATGGCGCTGAGAATCCCTCTTTACCAATATCTTGGAGGCTGCCATACAAGAAAGCTTCCGGTACCTATGATGAATATTCTCAATGGAGGAAAACATGCCGACAACACGGTGGATCTTCAGGAATTTATGATTATGCCTTCCGGCGCCGGCTCTTTGGAGGATGGAATACGGATCTGTACGGAAATCTATCATTTTCTGAAGATCATACTGAAGGAAAGAAAACTTTCTACCGCAGTGGGAGATGAAGGCGGTTTTGCTCCGGATCTGGAGGACTCCCGGGATGTGCTGGAACTGATCGTCCAGGCAGTAGAGCGGGCTGGATATGAAGCCGGAAAAGATATTGTAATAGCAATCGACGCGGCTGCCAGCGAGCTTTACGATGAAGAGCGGGGCGTTTATTATTTTCCTGGAGAAAGCCGGATGAAAGGAGAAGATATTTTCCGTGACAGCTGGGAAATGATCAGTTATTATGAAAAACTGACAGAGGATTATCCAATCGTTTCCATTGAAGACGGTCTGGAAGAAGATGACTGGGAAGGCTGGAAACTGATGACAGAACGCCTTGGGAACAGGATCCAGCTTGTAGGCGACGATCTGTTTGTGACAAACAGGAAACGCCTTGGCTGCGGCATCAGACTGAAAGCAGCAAACGCGATACTGGTAAAGGTAAATCAGATCGGAACTCTCAGCGAAGCTATGGATGCGGTGGAAATGGCTCATCATGCCGGGTACCGGGCGATCATTTCTCACAGATCAGGGGAAACGGAAGATTCTTTTATTGCGGATCTTGCCGTGGCGACAGGAGCCGGACAGATAAAAACAGGAGCGCCCTGCAGGTCGGACCGGAACGCTAAATATAATCAGCTTCTCAGGATCAGCGAGAATCTGGGAGAGCTGGCAGTATATGAAAATCCTTTTCAGGGTTATGGAGACTGACATGCCTTTCAGTGTCCGGGACTGATGGCGGGAAAATGGAAAGACGTTCCTGGGCATACCAGTCCTGGAAAAAATCAGAAAAAGCCGGAAACCAGCTTCTTCCCGTGGTATAGGAAAATCTGCTGATTTCCGGCTTTGCCGGCGAAAGCCTATTTCTTTGTGTAATAGCGGAGAATGGCTCCTTTGAATTCAAAGGTCTGAGAAACTTCGTAATGATCAGTGATCCATTGATATTTCTTTTTGGAGCTGTATTTTTTCATTCTTTCCATTGTTCCCTCTCCTGCAAGAAAAGCAGGAAGGTCTTTTTCTCTGATATCGTCCATAACATGATCACCCACCGACGGACGCAGAGAAAGATCGGCAAAATCCAGGGTGTAACACTGAGTATCCCAGCGCAGGATCGCGTATATTTCAGGAACGCCGATGCCGAAAGCGTATGTGTTTTCCGGAATGTGAGCGGCCACATGAGCGGCAAAATCATTGATATCCTGTTTGTTGTGAAGCTCGGCCCGCAGCCCGGTATTAAGTCCGTACTGGATAAAATTGCCTGTACAGACTGTCAGAAGAACCACCAGAGATACAACGGTGAAAGCACCGCGGAAAATCTGGCTGCCGGAAAAGCGCCGGAGATCTTTCAGCCGGAAAGAGCGGAAAGTTTCCAATCCTCTTTCTGCAAAGAGACAGAGAAGGAGGATTGCCGGAAGATGACAGATTTCCAGATTGTGATATGCGGCCCGGTTGATAAAGTAGGTGATCTGTCCAAGGGTCAGGACCGCTGCGAAAAAGGAAAAACAAGGAAGCAGGGCTCTGCCGCCGTCTGTATCCGCTCTCAGCCAGCGCATGTGAGAAATTCCCCATGCAGCCGCCAGGAACAAAAGTACCAGTATCGCCATATAAGCGGCCGGAAATTCCGGAAGATCCACACGCAGCAGCCCATCCATATAGGAGGACTGAAGAAGCGGAAAAAGAAACTCCCTGACGCCGATCAGAGCGCCTCCGCTTGCAAGGTTATATAATTCTACAATTCCATATGCGCCCAGGAAAGAAAGGATGATCCCCAGTACATGAAAAACAATGCCGGAAACCACTGCCGATGCTTTTTTTGTCTTGCTGCAGAACAGTCTGAGGATCCAGAAGCCCGCCCAGGCCGCTGCGCAGAACAGTCCGCTTTCCGTGTTCCACAGGATCCCCAGGAGGGATAAAAGATATCCCAGGACACAGGTGAGCCTGTTCAGCTTCCGGTACCGCACACAGAAGGCTGCGTAGCAGAACATCAGGCTCATAAAAAGAATCCGGTGGGGCCAGAGCTGCCAGTATATGCCGCTGCGCATGGCAAGGATCGGAAATGTCATTGCAATGGCGCCGAGAATGCGGAGCAGGTTATTTTTTACAATAAAATGCAGAGCCAGAAACATAGCGAGAAAACACAAAGCTCCGATCAGGGAATTGAGAAGGATAAAATCGATCAGATCTCCGCCGAGAAGCTTCATGGGCAGTTTATACAGGATCGCGTAATGGCCGTAAATACTTGTGGCGTTTTCTGTATACGGGCTTCCGTGAAGGACATTGTAAATGGAATTAAAGTAGGCGTCCATATGAAGACGGTCCGCCTCGTCCCGGAGAAATACTGCCGGTGTGTAGAAATTATAACCCACCAGAACCGTCAGAATCCCATATAAGGGGAACATGGCCTGATCCTTTATGGAAATGGATGTTTTCCTTACGCAGAGAAGGAAAAAAACAGAACCTGCAAAAAGACACAGCAGGATCAGCCAAAGCGGCATTGTGTGCCAGATGTACCTGGCGGATACAGAACCGTATACATTGACCTCCAGAATATACATAATAATAAGGAAGATCAGATTTCCCGCCAGGAGAAAAAGGGAGGCTGTCAGAGCAGCGCCGGGTCTGTCGAATATGTTGTTTTTTATCGTGCGGTCCAGGAGCAGGGAAATCAGAAGATAGGAAACACAGAATAAAATCACAGTCCCCGCATAAGTAAGAAGATTCAGATTTCCTATGGAGCTTATCAGACTGGAGACCGGCGGAATCTTCAGGCAGCAGGCCGCAAAGCCAAAGGAAATCAGAAGAGATACAAGAAAAGCCGTAATCTTGTTGGTTGATGTTTTCATGATAGTCATTCCTTTGATAAATTTAATAAATAGTGTGGGCGGAAAGAAATAATCCTTTCCTGACGATACTATCATCTATGAAACAAAAGATTTTGTCAAGAATTTATTATATACAGAAGAAGTTTTTGCCCCGGGGAAGAAAAGAAAACTGTTGAAATCCGGATTTGCTTATGTTACAATATGCAATAGTTGATTAGGAGGTGTAACCGGAGTGCAGGTTTTAAGAATTATTTTAACGATAATTTTTGCCATAGATTGTATCGCCCTTACCACTGTAGTTCTGATGCAGGAAGGAAAGCAGCAGGGACTTGGAAGTATCGCCGGTGTTGCGGATACTTACTGGGGAAGAAATAAGGGACGTTCTATGGAAGGCGGCCTCGTAAAGGCGACTACCATTATGGCGGTGTTGTTCTTTGTTCTGGCCCTTGTATTAAATATTATCTATTAAGAATGATATGGAGCAAAAAGGAGACACTCTTGTATATTCGCAAGAGTGCTTTTTTTTCCCGATTCTTATAAATTTGTTTCTAGTAAAGGAGTTTCAGTGAGCAGAAAAAAAATCTGGGAGAAGAAGAAAAAGTTCTCAAAAGAAAAACAGGTGTTAAAAAAACGGAATATAAAGAGCTTAAAGAAACAGGGACTTCTGAAGGAGGGGATTTTCGTTGGAAATCCCAGGGGCTTCGGGTTTGTAGAAACCGGAGATGAAGAGGAAGATATCTTTATTCCCGGAAAAGGAACCGGTACGGCGCTTCACGGAGATCATGTGCAGGTTCTCCTGGAAAAGGAGGAGAAGGCAGGAAAGCGCCGGGAAGGAACTGTGGTAAAAATTCTGGAACGGGGAACCGGAGAAATTGTCGGAACCTTCCAGAGAGAGGGAGACTACGGGTTTGTTGTCAGCGACAATCAGAAATTTTTCAGAGACGTTTATATTTCTCCGAAAAATTCCCAGGGAATCCGGGACGGGGAAAAGGTTGTGGCGGAGATCCTGGACTACGGATCAGAAAAGCGCAAACCGGAGGGAAGGATCAGGGAAAAGCTTGGAAACCTCCATACTCCCGGAGCAGATATCCTGGCAGTGGTCAAAAGCTACCAGATTCCTGTGGAATTTCCGGAAAAAGTGCTCAACCAGGCTATGCGGGTTCCCGACCATGTGCTTGAGGCGGACTGGAACGGACGCATGGATCTGACCGCTCTACTGACAGTTACCATTGACGGAGAGGACGCGCGGGATCTGGACGACGCTGTTTCGCTGACAAAAGAAAACGGCATTTTTCATCTTGGCGTTCACATTGCGGACGTAAGCAATTATGTACAGGGTGGAAGCGCTCTGGATCGGGAAGCTCTGAAAAGAGGCACCAGCGTATATCTTGCGGACAGAGTGATCCCGATGCTTCCGGAGAGACTTTCCAACGGCATCTGCTCTTTAAATCAGGGAGAAGAGCGTCTGACTTTAAGCTGCCTGATGGATATTGATGAAAAAGGAAATGTGGTAGACCATAAGATCACGGAATCTGTTATCTGTGTGGACCGGAGAATGAGCTACAATGAAGTCCTCAGTATCCTTGAGGATAAAGAGTTTGCGGCAAAAAAAGAATATGAAGAGTTTCTGCCCATGATCTTCCTCATGAGGGAACTGTCGAAAATCCTGAGAAGCCGCAGACATAACCGCGGATCCATTGATTTTGATTTTCCGGAGAGCAAGATCGTCCTCAACGGTGCGGGACGGGCCATTGACGTAAAGCCTTACGAATCCAATGCGGCTACGGAAATTATTGAGGATTTTATGCTTCTGGCAAATGAAACAGTAGCCGGAGAATACTGCCGGGGAGAATTTCCGTTTGTTTACAGAACGCATGAAAATCCTGATCCTGAAAAAGTGGAGAGCCTGTTCAGCCTTCTGAGACATCAGGGGATCCGCATCCGGAAATCAGGAGAAAAAGTTACGTCCAAAGAGATCCAGGAGGCTCTGGAAAAAATCCAGGGACTTCCAAATGAAGCGATGCTCAGCCGCCTGACGCTCAGAACCATGAAACAGGCGAAATATACTACGGAATGCAGCGGACACTTCGGGCTTGCCGCAAGGTATTACTGCCATTTTACCTCACCGATCCGCAGGTATCCGGATCTTCAGATACACCGGATCATCCGGGATAATCTGAGAGGAAGGCTTAAGAGAGAGGGAAAAACGGAACATTACAGAGAAATCCTGGAAGAAGTCGCAAGGCAGTCCAGCGTCTGCGAGAGAAGAGCCCAGGAAGCGGAACGGGAATCAGACAAAATGAAAAAGGCGGAATATATGTCCTATCATCTGGGAGAGGAATTTGAAGGAATCATCTCAGGAGTCACCGGATACGGTCTGTATGTGGAGTTGGACAACACCGTAGAGGGACTTGTGCATATATCCAGTCTGAGAGACGATTACTATTCCTATGATCCTGAGAAATTTGAGCTGCAGGGAGAACTGACAAAGAAGGTATATCACCTGGGCCAGAGAGTAAGGGTCCGGACCGCGGATGCGGACGCTCAGAAAAGGACGGTGGAATTTGTTCTGCTGGAGGATGGAAAGGAGGAGGATTATGCCGAAGAAAACAGGAATCCGGCTGATCGCCAATAATAAAAAAGCTTTTCACGATTATTTTATAGAAGATACTTATGAAGCCGGCATTGCCCTGGCGGGAACGGAAGTGAAATCACTGCGTATGGGAAAATGCAGCGTCAAAGAATCCTTTGTGAGAGTGGAAGGGGGAGAGGTGTATATTTACGGTATGCATATAAGCCCCTACGAGAAAGGGAATATTTTCAACAAGGATCCTCTCCGCGTCCGCAAGCTTTTGCTTCACAGACATGAAATAAATAAAATAGAAGGAAAGCTGAAAGAAAAGGGCCTGACTTTGGTGCCTCTGAAAGTTTATTTCAGGGACAGTCTTGTAAAAGTGGAGATCGGCGTTGCCCGGGGCAAAAAATTATATGACAAGCGTCAGGATATTGCCAAGAAGGATCAGCGCCGGGAGGCGGAACGTGATTTCAAGGTGAGAAATCTCTGAAACATTGAGATGTCTAAAAATTGTATGAATTTCAACAACACTTGGTTGACAAGAAAGCGATACCTAGTATAATTATGGTAATGAAACTATCATATCGGATATTCCATTATATGAACGAGAGGAGTAATTATAATGAAAAAACGATATCTGGCTTTTGCCGGTCTGCTTGCGTTTGCACTTGCCGCGGCAGGCTGTGGTGATAAAAAAGAAGAACAGCCGCAGAAAGCAGAGGCCACTCCTGTGGCCGAGCCTACAGTTACGGCGTCTGCGGATCTGGTGGACATGGAGGTTGCCGAGGAGCAGAACGTGATGGGCGAGCAGACTGCAGCTGCGTCGAAAGTGACGATCATTAACCAGACGGGCTCTGAGATCGGCGCAATATATATCAGGGAACATCCGGAGGACGAGGATGATGACCAGTGGGGCGAGGATCTGATCAACGGAATGTTTACTGTGAAAAACGGAGATCAGGCGGTTTATTATTTTGAACCGGCTTCTGATTCCGGGGTTACTTATGATATCAGGATCACTTATACGGACGAGGACCGGAATGAGTGCTTCTTCCGGGATCTGCCGCTGAGTACCATCAGCCAGATCACACTGCGGATGAAAGGCTCCGGCGAGAACTCAGTTCCTTACGCCACATACCGTACCGGTACAGGCACCAGCGAAGTATCTACGCTGAAAGATGTGCTGGAGAGACTGGGAATGACGGAAGACGACCTGGACAGCGGGGAAGAGGATACGGAGGATACAGAAGATACGGAAGATACAGAGGACGCGGAACCAACGCCTACGGCCGCTCCTGAGGATACTTCCGCTCCGGAACCGACCAGTGCGCCGGAACCGACCAGTGCGCCGGAACAGCCTTCAGATCCGGACGAGGATCCTTCTGATCCAGACGATACGACGCCTACGGATGATACGATCACTCAGGCGGAGGGATACATCGGACAGAATTTTGAAGATCTGGTAAGCGGTCTTGGAGAACCGCAGTCCAACGAATATGAGGACGAACCGGAGACAGGAAGAACGGGATATCATTATTATCCAAACTTTACAGTGTCTACCACAGTAGACGAATACGGCAATGAAACGGTTGCCGGAATATGGTAAAATATAACGCCAGTAGAAAAAACAGAGGGAAAGGATAAAAGTATGAAACGTATATTACTGAAGCTGAGCGGAGAGGCTCTGGCCGGACCGAAAAAGACAGGATTCGATGAGAAAACAGTGCTTGCTGTGGCGAAACAGATCCGTACGATCGCGGAGGAAGGCACTCAGGTCGGAATTGTGATCGGCGGGGGGAATTTCTGGAGAGGACGTACCAGCGAGACGATCAACCGGAATAAAGCGGATCAGATCGGAATGCTGGCTACGGTGATGAATTGTATTTATGTTTCTGATATCTGCAGGTACACCGGCCTTTCAACGGAAATTTTTACACCCTTTGTCTGCGGAGCTTTTACGAAACTGTACTCCAAGGACGCGGTGGAAGAGGAATTCGCAAAGGGAAAGATCCTGTTTTTCGCAGGCGGGACAGGCCATCCTTATTTTTCCACCGATACGGCTACCGTCCTGAGAGCGGTGGAAATTGAAGCGGAAGCGATCCTTCTCGCCAAAGCGGTGGACGGCATTTATGACAGCGACCCCAAAACAAATCCGTCCGCGGTTAAATACGATGAAATCTCCATTGAGGAGGTAGTAGATAAGAAGCTGGCAGCTATGGACCTTACAGCGTCTATTATGTGCCTGGAACAGAAGATGCCGATGCTGGTGTTCGCGCTTGAGGAAAAGGACAGCATTGTCAATGCGGTCCATGGGAATTTTTCCGGTACGAAAGTAACGGTTTAAATGAAAAAAACAAAAAGGGAGAATTGACAAATGGATGAAAGAGTTCAGAAGTATGACAGCAAAATGACAAAAACGTTAAAGGGGTTTGAAGCAGAACTGGCTACAATCCGGGCGGGACGCGCTAATCCGCATATTCTTGATAAAATTACCGTAGATTATTATGGAAGTCCTACGCCGCTGCAGCAGGTTGCCAACATCACGGTTCCGGAAGCGCGTATGATCCAGATCCAGCCGTGGGAAGCAAGCCTGATCAAAGCCATCGAGAAGGCGATCCTTACCTCCGATCTTGGACTGAATCCAAGCAACGACGGTAAGATCATCCGTCTTGTCCTTCCGGAGCTGACGGAAGAGCGCCGTAAGGATCTTGTGAAGGATGTGAAGAAAAAAGGCGAAGCCGCAAAGGTTGCTGTCCGCAATATCCGCCGCGACGCCAACGACGCTTTTAAGAAGCTGGTAAAACAGGATGTGTCTGAGGACGAAGTGAAAGATCTCAGCGATGAGGTTCAGAAGCTGACAGATAAGTATATGAAAGATATCGAAGCGGCAGTTGAGAAAAAATCAAAAGAGATCCTGACTGTATAAGAGGGAACGGACAAGAAGGAGAGCCATGAAACAGAGGGCTCTCCTTCTATTGCAGAGTATGCGGAAAGCCCCGGCTTTCCAGAGAAGAGAGGGAATCTTATATGAAAGTACCGAATCATATTGCCATTATTCTGGACGGCAACGGACGCTGGGCCAAGGCAAAAGGAATGCCGAGAGGCTACGGCCATGTAAAGGGATGCGCCAATCTGGAGTCCATCTGCGACGATATTAAGGATCTGGGCGTAAAATATCTGACGGTCTATGCCTTTTCCACAGAAAACTGGAAACGTTCCAGAGAGGAAGTGGAGGGGCTGATGAAGCTGTTTCGCAGTTACCTTAAAAAGTGTATACGGAGCGCTGAAAAAAATAAAATGCGGGTAAAGGTGATCGGCGATATCTCCGCTTTTGACAGTGATATCCAGGAGAAAATACATCGTCTGGAAGACTTTTCCAAGGATTACGACGAACTGTTTTTCCAGATTGCCCTTAATTACGGAAGCAGAGATGAAATTGTCAGGGGCGTGCGCCGTCTGGCCCAGGATGCTGTAGACGGCAAGCTGAAGCCGGAAGAGATCGACGAACATGTTTTTGAGAATTATCTGGATACTGCCGGGATCCCTGATCCGGATCTTCTAATCCGTACCAGCGGAGAACAGAGGCTTTCCAATTATCTTTTGTGGCAGCTTGCCTATACGGAATTTTATTTTACTGATGTGGCGTGGCCGGATTTCCATAAACCGGAACTCCTGAAGGCCATTGAGAAATATAATGAAAGAGACCGTAGATACGGAGGAGTGAAGGAGGAGTAGAAAAGATGTTCAAGACAAGGCTCTTAAGCGGGATCCTGCTGGTGGCGGCGGCGCTTCTGACGATCATAAGCGGGGGAGCTGTCCTGCTGACTGTGCTTCTTTGCGTTTCCTTTATAGGCGCGATGGAACTGTACCGGGCCATGGGAGTGCATAAGGAGGGATACGGGCTTCTGGAAACGGCGGCTTATCTGGGAATCCTTCTGTACTATGGCGGAATAGTCCTGGATTTTGAAAGGTACGGGATGATGGCTGTGATCCTGACCCTTGTACTCCTGATGTTTGTCTACGTGTTTACTTATCCGAAATATGAGGCTTCCCAGGTTATGGCGGCAGCCTTTGGCGTTCTGTATGTAGGCGTTATGCTGTCCTTTATCTTCCTTACAAGGAATCTTCCGTCAGGAAAATATATCGTATGGCTTATTTTCATCTGTTCCTGGGGCTGCGACACCTGCGCTTACTGTGTGGGAATGCTGATCGGAAAACATAAAATGGCGCCTGTGCTGAGCCCGAAAAAATCCATAGAGGGGGCTGTAGGAGGCGTTGTTGGAGCAGCGGCTCTGGGCGCGGTTTATGCTGCGGTATTTCATGAACCGGCGGCGGAATATGCCGTTATCTGCGCCATAGGCGCTCTGATATCCATGGTGGGCGATCTTGCCGCTTCGGCTATAAAACGAAATCAGGGCATCAAGGACTACGGAAAGCTGATCCCGGGCCACGGAGGGATCCTGGACCGGTTTGACAGCGTGATCTTTACGGCTCCTGTGATCTATTACATGTCGCTGTTTCTTCTGGCGAGATAGCAAAGGGGAGGTTTTTTCATGAAAAAAATAGCAATTTTAGGTTCCACCGGATCCATTGGGACACAGACGCTGGATGTGGTGCGTTCCAACGGAGATATTGAAGTCCTGGGAATCAGCGCGGGAAAAAACATTGAGAAACTTGAGGAGCAGATCAGGGAGTTTTCTCCGAAGCTGGCCGCTGTGTGGGACGAAGAGAAAGCCAGGGAACTGGCGGTAAGGACAAAAGATACGAATACCCGTATCCTGGCGGGAATGGACGGACTTCTGGAACTGGCGTCTATGGAGGGAACAGAGATCCTGGTGACGGCCATTGTGGGAATGCTGGGTATCCGGCCTACCATCGAGGCGATCCGGGCAGGAAAGGATATTGCTCTTGCAAATAAGGAAACACTTGTTACGGCAGGACACCTGATCATGCCTATGGCGAAGGAATACGGAGTGAGGATTCTTCCTGTAGACAGTGAGCACAGCGCGATCTTTCAGGCGCTGAATGGAGAGTCCCGCAAAGAAATACATAAGCTCCTGATCACTGCCTCAGGCGGCCCCTTCCGCGGGAAAAAGCGGAAAGATCTGGAAAAGGCAACGCTTCAGGATACGCTGAAGCATCCCAACTGGGTAATGGGACAGAAAATCACGGTGGATTCCGCGACCCTTGTCAATAAAGGTCTGGAGGTTATGGAGGCAAGATGGCTGTTTGACGTAACTCTGGATCAGATCCAGGTTGTGGTGCAGCCCCAGAGTGTGATCCATTCCATGGTGGAATTTGAGGACGGCGGGATCATCGCCCAGCTTGGAACGCCGGATATGCGTCTTCCTATCCAGTATGCTCTTTACTATCCGCACAGAAGATATCTTGAGGGAGAAAGGCTTGATTTCGCAAAGCTGGGCAGCATCACCTTTGAGGAGCCGGATATGGAGACGTTCCTCGGGCTTCCCATGGCTATCCGCGCCGCAGAGGAAGGCGGTTCCATGCCGACTGTGTTTAATGCTTCCAACGAGCTGGCGGTAAAGAAATTTCTTCAGCAGAAAATCGGCTTTCTGGATATTTACGAGATTATCGGGCAGTCTATGGAGAGACATAAGAAAATAGAAAATCCGGATCTAGATGAAATTCTGGCAGTAGAGAACGAGACTTATCAGTGGATTGAAAGCAGGTGGTAGATTGAAGATTCTAATTGCAGTGATCATATTCAGCGCAATTATTCTGATACATGAACTGGGGCATTTTCTTCTGGCAAAGAAAAACGGGATCGTGGTAACGGAGTTTTCTCTCGGAATGGGTCCAAGACTTATCAGTACGGAAAAAGGCGGAACGCGGTATTCGATCAAACTGCTTCCCATCGGGGGCTCCTGCGCCATGCTGGGAGAGGATACTGCGGAAGAGGAACTGCCGGGGACGTTCAACGCGGCTCCCGTATGGGGAAGAATATCCGTGGTGGCGGCAGGTCCGGTGTTCAATTTTATTTTAGCTTTTATCCTTTCCGTGATCATTACCGGATTTGTAGGATACGACCCGGCGGAGATCATGGAGGTGACGAAAGGTTCCACAGCGGAGGATGCCGGGCTTCAGAAAGGCGACGTTATTACGGAATACAACGGATACCATATTGATGTGGCCCGGGATCTTTATGTATATACCTATCTGAATCAGCTTAGGGAGGAGCCGGTCACGATTTCTGTAGACCGTGACGGAGAGGAAAAAACGGTTACGTTTATGCCGGATGTGGAGGTCAGCTACCTTCTTGGCTTTAACCGATCAGACGCAAACTCTATGGAAGTGGAGTCTCTGATAGACGGAATGCCTCTCCAGGAGGCCGGACTTCAGGAGGGCGATGTGATCACTTCGGTGAATGGTACGCCGACGCCGGACGGAGCGGCTTATGAAGCTTATATCGAAAAACATCCGCTGTCTGACCAGCCGGTGGAGATCACTTATGAAAGAAACGGGAAAGAATATACGGCGGAGATCACGCCCAGAGAATACCGGACGCCAAGCCTTGGATTTTCCTATAATATGGGATATACGAAGGCAGAGGGCCTTGGGGTATTGAAATACGGCGCTCTGGACGTAAAATATATGATACGGACTACGATCCTGAGCCTGAAGGAGCTTGTGACAGGCAGTCTGGGGGTAAAAGATCTCAGCGGTCCTGTAGGTGTGGTTGACGCTATTGGAACTGCCTACGAGGAAAGCAGGGACGAAGGGGCGCTGATGGTATGGATGAATCTTCTGAATATGGCTGTGCTGCTGTCTGCGAATCTGGGAGTGATGAACCTTCTTCCTCTTCCGGCTCTGGATGGCGGAAGGCTGGTATTCCTTTTGCTGGAGGCGGTCCGCCGAAAGCCTGTAAACCGGGAAGTGGAAGGAATGATCCATTTTGCGGGACTTATGGTCCTGATGGTTTTAATGGTAGTAGTCATGTACAACGATATTCTGAAGATTTTCTGAAAAGAAGGATCAGATTCGCTGTAACGGAAAGATGTGTGAGAAAATGAAAAGAAGATACCGCAGGACTGCTGCGGCAGCGGCGGCTCTGGTGCTCGTTGGAGGCATCGGAGCTGCTTCTTATTATCAGAAACAGCAGGAAACGTTCCGACAGGAACAGGAGGCGCAGCAGGAAAAAGAAGAACAACAGAAACAGCAGGAGGAACTCCGCCGGGAACAGATCCGAAAGGCCGCAGAACAGGAAGAAAAACAAAAAGCGGAAAAAGCAAGGGAGGAAGAACGGCAGAGGCAGGAGGCGGCGGAGAGGATGAACAGGATTCAGCAAGGCCTGGAATCTCTTTATGACGCTTCGGCAGATTCCGTGGCGATGAATACCGGAAAAAACAGGAAAATTTTTCAGGATGTCCAGAATGAAATGTGGAAGCTGCCGGATTCCTGCAAATCTCAGCTCAAGGAATATCAAAAGGTTATCGACCGTATTTCTGATGCGTGGAATTACAAAAACGATCAATGGAATTATGAGACAAGCACTTTGAAGGTTTCTGTAGAGCTGAAGCAGACAGAATATACAAAATACTGGGTATGTCATGTGCAGACTTTCAGCCCGGCGCAGCTTTGTTCCGCTCTCTGCGGAGGAACCTACGGGAATCCCAGAAAGAAAACTTCGGAAGAGACGGCTGAACATAACGGGGTGATCGGGGTAAACGGAAGCGGCTTTTCATATTCTACAGGCGTACCCGCTCCGGGAAAGACAATGATCAAAAACGGAAAAATATATAATGACGTTTACTCCAATGGAAATATCTTCTGTATCACAAAAGACGGAGGAATGTTTACCGCGGCGGCGGGGATGACGGCGGAAGGCATGCTGAACAGAGGCGTGAAGGATACCTATTGTTTTGGCCCTACGCTGGTAGAAAACGGTGCGGCGTATGAAATATCCGGGGAGTTTCGCCAGTCAGGGCGCTATCAGAGGACAGCAGTTGGAATGGTAAATCCAGGAAATTATTATCTTGTGGTAGTAGACGGAAAAGGTGCGGGAGGATCCCAGGGAATGACATATCAGGAGCTGCAGCAGGTTTTTCTGGATCTGGGGTGTGACTACGCCTACAATCTGGATGGAGGTGGCTCGTCAACGCTGGTGTTTAAAGGACGGGTGCTGAATTCTCTGACAGACGGCGGAGAAGAACGTCCCTGTGGAGATATCCTGTATTTTATTGACGCAGGGGACGGAGGCGAAGGAGACTCCATTATCGTACATGAAGATGAGGCGATGATCCGGCCGCCTTCGGAGTAACGAGGAAGTTTTCGCGTATATTTTTAAAGATCAGTACATACGTTTCTGTAAAGGGCTTTTTCAGGAGAACGGAATGTATCAGACAGATCCATATAGGAGAATTGTGCGGGCGCAGCAGGAACAGGGAGACAGAGGACGGCTCCAGGTCACGGTGGTGACAGAGGACGGAGCGAGACCTGTAGAAAACGCTCTTGTAAAAATTTCCTATACCGGCGTTCCGGACAGTGTGCAGGAAGAAGTGCGTACAGATTCTTCCGGAAAGACTCCGGTGCTGGAGCTTCAGGCTCCGCCTTTGGAATACAGCATGGAACCATCAGAGGAACAGCCTTATGCGGAGTACACTGTCCAGATCCAGGCAGAAGGATATGAGCCGGAAGAAATAGCGGGGACAGAAGTTCTTCCCGATACTCTGGCGCTGCAGCCGGCGCGGCTTCGCGGACGGGACGCAGGAGATTTTGAAAGAATCGTCATCGGCCCCCATACGCTGTTTGAGGAATATCCGCCTAAGATACCGGAGGCGGAAATAAAGCCTGTGGACGAGACGGGAGAGATTGTACTGAGCCGGGTGGTGATCCCGGAATATATCGTGGTGCACGACGGGCCTGTGGGAGATTCCGGAGCGAAAAATTATTATGTGAAATATAAAGACTATATCAAAAATGTGGCGAGCAGCGAGATATACGCTACCTGGCCTGCCGATACTATCAGGGCAAACGTGCTTGCCATTATGTCGTTTACTTTAAACAGGGTTTACACGGAATGGTACCGGAACAAAGGCTATGATTTTACGATTACATCGTCTACGGCATACGATCACAAATGGATATATGGCAGAAATATTTTTGAAAGCATTTCAAGAATTGTAGATGAACTTTTTGAAAATTATCTTTCCAGACCAGATGTGCGTCAACCCATCCTGACCCAGTACTGTGACGGACGAATGTCAAAATGCCTGGATAAAGGATGGATGACCCAGTGGGGAAGCAAGTCGTTAGGCGATCAGGGATTTTCAGCCATAGAGATCCTGCGGTATTTTTACGGGAACGATATGTATATCAATGTAGCGGAGGCGGTTTCCGGAATTCCGGCGTCCTGGCCGGGATATGACCTGGATATCGGCGCTACAGGACAGAAGGTACGCCAGATACAGGAGCAGCTGAATACTATCGCAGGTTCTTATCCGGCTCTGCCGGTCATCAGCGCAGATGGGATTTATGGAGAAAAAACAAGAGACGCCGTAAAAAAATTTCAAAATGTTTTCGGCCTTCCGCAGACAGGAATCGTAGATTACCCTACCTGGTATAAGATCCAGGAAATCTATGTGGCTGTCAGCCGGATCGCTGAGCTTAACGGATAGGAACAGCCAGGTTTGACGGCGCTGTGAAGCTAATGAAGAAAAAAATGAAAAAGTTTAAAAAAATTTGAAAAAAAGTATTGACTTTGTCTGCGTCCTTTGCTATACTAACACATGTCGCGAGGGGAAAGAAAAAAGAATCCCAAAAGAAATGCGATATGCGGAAGTGTCGGAACTGGCAGACGAGCAAGACTAAGGATCTTGTAAGCATTGCGCTTGTGTGGGTTCAAGTCCCATCTTCCGCATTAGAAATCCCTTGATTTTCAAGGGATTTTTTAATGCAAAGAAGTTTCTGAAAATATAATCATCAACTCAAAAGACAGGAGGCGGTCTGAGAGCAGGCTGCTTCCTTTTTTGTACCCTAAAAGAGAAAAATTATTAAGTATTTTTTTGAAAAAAAGAGGAATTTGCTACTTTGTGTAGAATATAATTTATAAGAGGTATTTTTTCAGTCGGTGGAGGAGTTGCCTATGAATATAAGAGAAAACATGGAACAGAGAGAGCTTGAGCTTCTGAGTCCCTATGCTTCCCACAGCCTCCATTCCAGAGGCAGGGAGCGGCCGGAAGAGGAATGCGACGTCCGGACCGTATATCAGCGGGACAGGGACAGGATCCTGCACTGCAAGGCGTTTCGCCGTTTGAAGGACAAAACCCAGGTGTTCCTGGCGCCTCAGGGGGATCATTACCGGAACCGGCTGACACATACACTGGAAGTTTCTCAGATCGCCCGGACTATCGCCAAGGCGCTCCGTCTGAACGAGGATCTGGTGGAAGCCATTGCTCTGGGACACGATCTGGGACATACGCCCTTTGGACATGCAGGAGAATACGCCCTGAACCAGATCCATCCGGGAGGCTTTGCTCATTACCGGCAGAGCATCCGGGTGGTTCAGGTACTGGAAAAGGACGGAGAGGGGCTGAATCTGACCTGGGAGGTCCGGGACGGGATACTGAACCACCGGACAAGCGGGAGCCCGGCTACCCTGGAAGGACAGGTGGTCCGTTTTTCCGACAAGATCGCCTATCTTCATCATGACATGGACGACGCCCAGAGAGCGGGGATCATCACAGAGGACAACATTCCTGTCACGCTGCGGATGCTTCTGGGCTATACCACAAGAGAGAGACTGAATACCTTTGTCCATGATATTATTGAGAACAGTCTGGGAAGGGACAGTATACAGATGTCTCCTGAGATCCAGGAGGGCCTTACGGAGCTCCGGGCTTTGATGTTCCAGAACGTATATACCAATTACGAGGCAAAACGGGAGGAAACCAAGGCCATCAACATGCTGAAGCAGCTTTATCGGTACTATACGGAGCATCCGGAGGCTATGTCCAGAGAGTACAGGGACCTTCTGCAAAGGGGAGAATCCAGGGAGCAGACGGTCTGCGATTATATTTCCGGTATGACGGACCAGTACTCCATGGCGAAATTCAGGGAATTATATATACCTCAGTCATGGGAGGTATATTGAAAGGAAGAGGAGGAAGGATAATGCGGTATTCGGACGATATCATTGAAGAAGTAAGAAGCAAAAATGATATTGTAGACGTAGTATCCCAGTATGTAAAACTGACAAGAAAGGGAAGCTCCTATTTTGGGCTTTGCCCTTTTCATAACGAGAAAACGCCGTCTTTTTCCGTGACCCCCGGAAAGCAGATGTATTATTGCTTCGGCTGCGGGGCAGGAGGAAACGTGTTTAATTTTATTATGGAATATGAGAACTTCACCTTTGGAGAAGCTCTGAAATATCTTGCGGACAGAGCGGGGGTGGAGCTTCCGAAGATCGAATATTCCAAAGAAGTAAGAGAAAAAGCAAAAGAAAAGTCCGAGCTTCTTGAGATCAACAAGCAGGCGGCGCAGTACTATTATTATCAGCTCAGGACAGAAAAGGGAGCTGCGGGATATCAGTATCTTTCCGGCAGAGGACTGACGGAGGAGACTATGCGCAGCTTCGGGCTTGGATATTCGGATAAATTCAGCGACGGTCTGTACAGGTATCTGAAATCAAAAGGATATAAAGACGACAGACTGAGAGAATCCGGCCTTTTCAACGTGGACGAGCGTCACGGCATGTATGATAAATTCTGGAACCGGGTGATCTTTCCGATCATGGATGTGAACAACCGGGTGATCGGTTTCGGAGGAAGAGTGATGGGAGACGGAAAGCCCAAGTACCTGAACTCTCCTGAAACGAAGATCTTTGACAAAAGCCGGAATCTTTACGGGCTGAATGTGGCGCGGAAAACAAGAAAAAATTATATCATTCTCTGCGAGGGATATATGGACGTGATCTCCATGCATCAGGCAGGATTCACCAATGCGGTGGCCTCTCTGGGAACCGCGCTGACTTCCGGTCACGCAAGCCTTCTGAAGCGTTATACCCAGGAGGTGCTTCTCCTTTACGACAGCGACGAAGCAGGAATCAGGGCGGCCCTGAGAGGTATTCCCATACTGAGAGAGGCGGGAGTCAATTCCCGGGTAGTGGATCTGAAGCCTTATAAGGATCCGGACGAATTTATTAAAAATATGGGGGCGGAAGCCTTTGAGGACCGTCTGAACCGGGCTTCGGACAGCTTTATGTTCCGCGTCCGCATAGCGGAGGGAGAGTTTCCAATGGAGGAGCCTCAGGGACAGAACCGGTTTTTTGAACGGTGCGCGGAAATGCTTCTGGAGCTGAAGGACGAGCTGGAGAGAAATCTGTATATTGACGCCATTGTAAAAAATTATGGAGGACGATACGGAATCAGCAGCGAGGATCTCAGAAGAAGAGTGAATACGCTGGCTATGAAGGGTACTCCGGCGGAACACAGGCTCCAGCCGAAAACAGGTTCTCAGGAGAAGAAAAAGAAAGATACAGCCTCCGCCCAGGCCCAGAAGCTGATGCTGACCTGGCTGGTGAGCTACCCGAAGGTTTTTGACAAGGCCGCGCAGTATCTTTCGCCGGAGGACTTTACGGTGCCTTTGTACCGGGAGGTGGCGGAGATGCTTTTTGAGCAGAAAAAGGAGGGGAGTGTAAATCCGGCCCGTCTTCTGAACAGCTTTCCTGACAGTGAGGAACAGAGAGAAGTGGCTTCTTTATTTAACGCCACGATCCATCTGGAAACGCCTAAGGAGCAGGAACAGGCCTTTGCAGATACTCTTTTGAGGATAAAAAAGGAAAGCCTGGCGGAAAAAAACAGAAATTGGGATCCGGCTGACCTTCAGGGACTTCAGGATCTTGTAAAAGCAAAAAAAGAATTGGAGGAACTTGGCCGGAAGCGCCGGGAACTGCATATTTCTTTTGAATAAGGATAAAATATAAACACTATATGGAGGGATTAAGCACCTATGGAAATGAATATGGGTAAATTCAGTGAAAAACTGGTAGAGCTTCTGGAGCTGGCCAAAAAGAAAAAGAATGTGCTGGAATACCAGGAGATTAACGACTTTTTTAAGGATCAGCCGCTGGAAGTGGACCAGATGGAGAAGGTGTTTGACTTTCTGGAGGCCAGCGGAGTAGATGTTCTGCGCATCACAGGCAACGATGAGGAAATGATGCTGGACGACGATCTGGATATGGACAAGCTGGATGACGAAGAAGAGGTGGAGCTGGACAAGATCGATCTTTCCGTTCCCGAGGGAGTCAGCATTGAAGACCCTGTCCGTATGTATCTGAAAGAAATCGGAAAAGTCAGCCTTCTGACTGCCGATGAGGAAATCGAGCTGGCGAAAAGGATGGAACAGGGCGACGAGGCTGCGAAGAAGCGTCTTGCGGAAGCCAACCTCCGTCTTGTTGTCAGCATTGCCAAGAGATATGTGGGCCGTGGAATGCTGTTCCTGGACCTGATCCAGGAGGGAAATCTGGGGCTTATCAAGGCAGTGGAAAAATTTGATTACCGCAAGGGATATAAATTCAGCACCTATGCTACCTGGTGGATCCGTCAGGCGATCACCAGAGCTATTGCGGATCAGGCCAGAACCATCCGTATTCCGGTGCATATGGTGGAAACCATCAACAAACTGATCCGTGTATCACGTCAGCTCCTTCAGGAACTCGGACGGGAACCTACCCCGGAGGAGATTGCGGAGGAAATGGATATGTCGGTGGACCGTGTCCGTGAGATCCTTAAGATTTCCCAGGAACCGGTTTCTCTGGAAACTCCTATCGGTGAAGAGGAGGACAGCCATCTGGGAGATTTTATTCAGGACGACAATGTTCCGGTGCCTGCCGACGCGGCTGCCTTTACTCTTCTGAAGGAACAGCTTATAGAGGTGCTGGGAACTCTTACAGAGAGAGAGCAGAAGGTGCTGCGGCTCCGTTTCGGCCTTGACGACGGACGCGCCCGTACACTGGAAGAAGTAGGAAAAGAATTTAATGTCACCAGAGAGAGGATCCGCCAGATAGAAGCCAAGGCTCTCCGCAAGCTGCGTCATCCCAGCAGGAGCCGCAAGCTGAAGGATTATCTTGATTAAGGAGCGGCAGGATGCAGTTATCTTTAAGACTGTCCGCCATTGCGGATATGGTGACGGAAGGAAACCGGCTGGTAGATGTGGGCTGTGATCATGGATATCTGCCGGTGTACCTGGTACTGAATAAAAAAATACCAAAAGCCATAGCTGCAGATATCGGGGAGGGACCGTTATCCAGAGCAAGAGAACATATCTGCCGGTATGGGCTTGAAGCGTACATAGAAACAAGGCTCTGCGACGGCCTGAAAGGAATCGGGCCGGAGGAAGGAGACACGCTTGTCCTTGCAGGCATGGGCGGTCCTTTGATGGAGCGTATCCTAAGCGAGGGCAGAAACGCGCTGGAAGGTTTTAAGGAGCTGATATTGGAACCGCAGTCGGATGTGCCCCATCTGCGGCAGTTCCTTTTTGAAAACGGTTTTGTCATTGTCCAGGAGGATTTTATAAAAGAGGATGGAAAATTTTATCCAGTTATGAAGGCGGTTCCGGCCTCCGGACAGGATGACGGGAAGAAGGCTCCCTGGACCCTGGAGGAGCTTCTTTTCGGAAAATATCTGCTGGGGAACCGCCATCCCGTTCTGAAAGAATATCTTGCCCGGGAGCTCAGGATCCGGGAAACGATTCTGGCCCGTCTTGCGCAAGAGGAGAATTTAAGCGGGGAGGCCATAAGGCGCAAAAAAGAAGTAGAGGAGGAAAAACGGCAGATTCTTGCCGCGCTGGAACAATATGAAAGTAAATGAACTGACTGGCTGGCTTGACGGAAAGTATCCCTGCCGGATGGCAGAGGATTGGGACAATGTAGGTCTTCTTGTGGGAGACGATGAGGCGGAAGTGAAACATGTGTTTCTTGCTCTCGATCTTACGGAACAGACGTTGAAGGAAGCCGCAGAAGCGGGAGCGGATATGATAGTGACTCATCATCCCATGATCTTTCATGGAATGAAAAGGATCAATAACCATGATTTTACAGGACGGAAAATCTTGTCTCTGATCCGGCTCGGAATCCAGTATTATGCCATGCACACCAATTACGATATCCTGGGCATGGCGGAACTCAGCGCAGATTACCTGAAACTGAGAGAACGGCAGGTGCTTACGGTGACAGAGGAAACGGAGCATGGGGCAGAAGGACTGGGAAGGATAGGGCTCCTTCCGCACAGAATGACGCTTCGGGAGTGCGGAGAATTTGTAAAGGAAGCTTTTTCCCTTCCAGACGTAAGGGTTTACGGTGATCCGGAGCTGATCGTAGAGAAAGCTGCCGTCTGTACCGGCAGCGGCAAGAGCCTGATTTCCGACGTCCTGGAGAAGAAGGCCCAGGTCTATATCACCGGAGACATCGACTACCATACAGGGATCGATGCAGTGGCTCAGGGACTGGCAGTGATCGACGCGGGTCATTTCGGAACGGAATATATTTTTATGGACGCCATGAAAAAAACTCTGGAGAAGCAGTTCCCGGACCTGAAGATATCATGCGCCCGGGTGAAGGCTCCATATACTGTATTGTGCTGAGAACAGGAACAGGAGGTTTCAGAGGAGTATGGAGCAGGAAACGGCAAAAGTAACGATAGACGGGGTGACGGAAGAATATCCTGTAGGAACCAGCTACGCGGACATTGTGAAAAAATACCAGACGGACGGGAAGGCGCCTGTCATCCTTGTGACAGTAAACGGAAAGCTCAGAGAGCTTCACAAAAAACTGAAAAAGGACTGCACTATAGAATTTGTGACGACCAGAGATCCCATCGGACACAAAACATATAAGCGCAGTGCCTGTCTGATCCTTCTGAAAGCGATCTATGACGTAGGTGGATATCACAACATAGATAAAGTGATCATCCATTATTCTGTGGGCTCCGGGTATTATTTTACCATGGAGGGAAAAATTGACCTTGACCAGAAATTTCTGGATCAGGTAAAGGAGCAGATGAAAGATATTGTGAGAGCGGAAATCCCGATCATTAAACGTTCCGTAGGTACGGACGAGGCGATTGCCCGTTTTCATAAACACCGGATGTACGATAAGGAGAAGCTGTTCCGTTACCGCAGGGTGTCCAGGGTGAACCTTTACAGCATCGGAGAGTACGAAGATTATTTCTACGGGTTTATGGCAAACCATTCCGGATATATCAAATATTTTGATCTGAAGCTTTACGACGATGGATTTGTGCTGGAGCTTCCGGAGAGCAGCGCCCCGGATGTGATCCCGCCTTTCGCTCCGGAAGAAAAGATATTCCGTGTGCAGAAGGAATCCAAGGAATGGGGAGAAAAAATGGATATTTCCTGTGTGGGAGAGCTGAACGACCGCATTACCCGGGAGGGGATCCGCAGCATTCTTCTGGTTCAGGAAGCTCTTCATGAGGCCAGGATCTCCAGCATTGCGGAACAGATCAAAGCTGCCGGAAACAAAAAGTTCGTTATGATCGCCGGCCCTTCTTCCTCCGGGAAAACCACTTTTTCCCACAGGCTTTCTATTCAGCTTATGGCTCATGGGATGAAGCCCCATCCTATTGCGGTGGATAATTATTTTGTCAACAGAGACAAGACGCCTCTGGACGAATTCGGGGAGAAAAATTACGAATGTCTGGAGGCTATCGACGTAGAACAATTTAACAAGGATATGCTGGCGCTTCTGAGAGGCGAGAAAGTAGAACTTCCGGTGTTTAATTTCAAAACGGGGATGAGGGAATACAGAGGCGATTTCCTTCAGCTTGGAAAAGAGGACGTTCTGGTGATCGAAGGGATCCATGGACTGAATGACAAACTCAGTTACGCCCTTCCTATAGAGAACAAATTCAAAATCTATATCAGCGCCCTGACCCAGCTTTCCATTGACGAGCATAACCGGATTCCCACAACAGACGGCAGATTGATCAGAAGGATCGTCCGGGACGCCAGAACCAGGGGGATTTCCGCAAAGGAAACCATTGCGCGCTGGCCTTCTGTAAGAAGAGGAGAGGAAGAAAATATTTTTCCTTTCCAGGAGCAGGCGGATGTGATGTTTAATTCCGCCCTTGTCTATGAGCTGGCCTGCCTGAAACTGTACGCGGAACCGCTGCTTTTCAGTATCGGCAAAAAGGAGCCGGAATATGTGGAGGCAAAAAGGCTCCTGAAGTTTTTTGATTATTTTGTGGCGGTACCCAGCGAGGAAGTGCCTCATAACTCCATTCTTAGAGAGTTTGTGGGAGGAAGCTGTTTCGACGTGTGACCTAAGAATTTTTATACAAAAGGAGATTAGTTCTTTACTTAAAAATAAATCCATGCTAGAATAGCATTTGCGCAACCAGGACAGGTGATCGCGGCTGCATAGACGAAAGGGTGCAGACGAGGAAAGTCCGGGCTTCACAGGGCAGGATGCCGGATAACGTCCGGTGGAGGTGACTCCCAGACCAGTGCAACAGAAATAAACCGCCTCCTCCTTCGGAGCGGGGTAAGGGTGGAAAGGCAGTGTAAGAGACTACCGCCGTTCTGGTAACAGGACGGGCACATGTAAACTCCATCTGAAGCAAGACCGAAAAGAAAGCGATACGGCGGCCCGTCGTGCTTTCAGGTGGGTCGCTTGAGCCGTCTGGCAACAGACGGCCTAGATAGATGATCACTCAACGACATAACCCGGCTTATCGTTCTGGTTGCCGATGAAAAAAGAAAAACCCGGCTTTGCGGCCGGGGTTTTTCTTATTTATTTCTTTTTCCTCTGTATTTTTCTTCACAGTATTTGCAGCGGTAAATCTCTTTTTCTTCATCCGCAAGGATAAATACATGATCCAGTCCCTGCTCAATAGAAGTGATACAGCGGGGATTTTTGCATTTGATCACATTGGTGATCTGCTTGGGAAGCTTTAACTGCTTCTTGGCTACGATCTGCTCGTCCTTGATAATGTTGACGGTGATATTATGATCAATGAAGCCGAGGATATCCAGATCCAGTTTCTCAATGGGACATTCCACCTTGATGATATCTTTTACTCCCATCTTATTGCTCCGGGCGTTTTTGATGATCGCTACGGTACAGTCAAGTTTATCCAGCTTCAGATCATGATAGATCGTCATCGCCTTGCCGGCCTTGATATGGTCGAGAACATAGCCCTCGCGAAGTGCTCCAACATTTAACATGATACATCCACCTCCAGTAATGTGAGAATCAGGGCCATACGCACATAAACGCCGTACTGGGCCTGTTTGAAATATGCGGCTCTCGGGTCAGAATCCACTTCTACGGAAATCTCGTTTACGCGGGGAAGAGGATGGAGAATATACATGTCTTTTTTGGCAAGCTCCATTTTCTGCTTGTCCAGTATGTAAAAGTCCTTCATGCGGACGTAATCCTCTTCGTTGAAGAAACGTTCCTTCTGAACACGGGTCATATAGAGGATATCCAGATCCGGAAGGGCGTCTTCCAGTCTTTCCACTTCCTGATATTCCACATGATTCTTCTGAAGCACGTCCTCCCGGATATAGCTGGGAACGCGAAGTTCCTCCGGGGAGATCAGGACAAATCTGACGTTGTCGTAGCGTACCAGGGCTTCGATCAGAGAATGAACGGTACGGCCGAACTTCAGATCCCCGCACAGACCAATGGTAAGATTGTCGAGCCGTCCCTTCAGAGAACGGATGGTAAGCAGGTCGGTGAGAGTCTGGGTGGGATGCTGGTGACCGCCGTCACCTGCGTTGATAACGGGAATAGAAGAAGCCATAGAAGCAACCAGCGGAGCACCTTCCTTCGGATGACGCATGGCGCAGATATCTGCATAGCAGGATGTAACACGGATCGTATCGGCAACACTTTCGCCTTTGGCGGCGGAGCTGGAATCAGCAGTGGAGAATCCAAGCACCTTGCCTCCCAGATTCATCATAGCGGCCTCGAAGCTGAGACGCGTCCGGGTACTGGGTTCGTAGAACAAAGTGGCAAGCCGCTTTCCTTCGCAGACATGCGCGTATTTATCTGGATGTTTCTCGATGTCGTTGGCCAGGGTAAGAAGCTTGTCAAGCTCTTCCACTGAAAAGTCCAACGGGCTCATTAAATGTCTCATATGGTACCTCCCATTTTGAAATAGAAACTTAAAAGAAAGATTCCCTAAGTTCTCTTCCCATCATCATATAATAGACTGTGCTTTTTTTCAAGAAGATTTCGTAAGTATTTTCTCGAAAAGAAGTCCTGTGACAAACCACACAGGGGCATAATCCAGACGGATCACGCCTTTTACATGAAAAGGGGTGCCTGTGTAGTCCCAGGGACAGATCCCGAAATGCTTCAGGAGACTTCCTGTGGAAAATTCCGCCGCGAAAATTCCGGCGGCATACAGGCAGCCCCGGAATACTGCAGGGACGGCGGAAATCTTCCGGTATACGGGAGCGATCACCGCCGCGCAGCCGTAGATGGGAAACATGAGAAGAGAAGTTTTTCCCATCATGGTAAACTGGCCGGCGAGAAGTGCGTGGAAGCCGGTCCAGAAAATCTCCAGACACCAGCCCAGAGAACCGCAGAGTAAAAAGTTATGCTTCATTAAAAATACCTCCTGACAGATAAGCGCAAACCTTGGATTTTACATAAATTTAACTGTCATATAGTATTGCCTGCCCTTGAAAAAACAATACACAAATGCTATATTTATCAGAAGAGAACAGCAACTGGAGGAAGAAAATACAAATGACAGATTTGCAGGAATGCAGAAAAGAGATAGACAGGATAGACAGCGAGATCGTAAAGCTGTTTGAGAAACGGATGAAAGTCAGCGAGGAAGTGGCAGAATACAAGATACATACGGGAAAAGAGGTGCTGGATTCCAAAAGAGAGCAGGAAAAGCTGAAAACGCTCAGAGCCCAGGCGCACAGCAGTTTTAACGCTTTGGGTGTGCAGGAGATCTTTCAGCAGATCATGGCGATCAGCAGAAAACGCCAGTACCAGCTTTTGACAGCAAACGGCGCTGCTTCGGGCCAGGATTACACAATGGTGGAAAAACTTCCGCTAAACGGTGTAAAAGTCGTCTTTCAGGGAGTGGAAGGCGCGTACAGCTATGCGGCCATGCGTGCATATTTTCCGGAAGATATCGAAAACTACCATGTAAAGACTTTCCGCGACGCTATGGAGGAAGTTGCCTCCGGAAGAGCGGATTACGGCGTGCTTCCTATCGAAAATTCCACCCAGGGGATCGTGACGGATATTTATGATCTTTTGACGGAATATCAGCTCTATATTGTGGGAGAGCAGGTGATCCGGGCGGATCATGTGCTCCTTGGCCTGCCGGGAACCTCGATAGAGGAGATCTCTACGGTATATTCCCATCCCCAGGCATTGGCCCAGTGCAAAAAGTACCTGGAAAGCCATCCGGACTGGGAAACCGTAAAAACAGAGAACACAGCGGCGTCGGCAAAAAAGGTAAAAGAGGAAGGCAGGTCCTGCCAGGCGGCTGTGGCAAGCCGCGAAGCGGGAAAATTTTATGGCCTTTCTGTTCTTGCGGAACATATCTGCCACAATGGACAGAACGTTACCCGTTTTATTATTGTCAGCCCGAAACCTGTTTATGAGGCAAAGGCGGAAAAGGTCAGCATTTGTTTTGAACTGCCCCATGAGAGCGGAACTCTCTACAATATGCTTTCTCATATGATCTACAATGGACTGAACATGACGAAAATCGAATCCAGACCCATTCCGGGGAAAACATGGCAGTACCGTTTCTTTGTGGACTTCCAGGGAAATCTGGCGGATCCCGCCGTCAAGAACGCTCTGAGAGGAGTGGAGGCGGAAGCGGACAGTATGCGTGTGCTGGGAAATTACGGACAACAGGAGGAAGCGTAAAATGACAGGAATACAGGAGTGTGTGCTTTACCGCGGCTTTGAAAAAGGAGAAATCCTGGATAAAATGACAGAATTAATGGATGTTCTGGACGATCATCCTTCCGAAATACAGAAATACAGGTCTGTTTTCTATCAGTGTGTCAACGGACTTCTTGAAACAGCCGGTTCCTACGGCTTTTCCGGCAATCTCTGGCATAATTATCTGACCCTTCTTCTTGTGAACCATGAAAACGCTTTCAGTACGGCCTGCGAGATCAGGGGAGCGAGAGAGGGCACGATAAATGACTTTGCTCTTCATGATTTTTCCATATTTAAAAAATTATATGATTTTGATCTGACTGCATTTGACAAGGTGTTCCAGACGTCCTGCTGCCGTAAGCTGTGCAGCTATCAGGCGCCGGAAAACACAGGAAAGATGTTTAACAAAAGAATACGGGACCGTATCTGCCAGATGAGCCGGACTTTGGCCATGGCGGAAAATACAGAGGAATTTATGAAGGATATGGTTCAGTTCTATAAAGATTTCGGAGTAGGAAAGCTGGGGCTGCATAAAGCTTTCCGCGTGGAGCATGATAAGGACGGACAGGTGGCGATCGTTCCGGTGACCAGGATCGCTCATGTGCGCCTGGAGGATCTGGTAGGCTATGAGATTCCGAAACAGAAGCTGATCGCCAATACAGAGGCTTTTGTGCAGGGAAGAAAAGCAAACAACTGCCTGCTGTTCGGAGACGCCGGAACAGGAAAATCTTCCAGCATAAAGGGGATTCTGAACAGATATTACGAGGACGGGCTTCGTATTATCGAGATCTATAAGCATCAGTTCCAGGATCTGAACCAGGTGATCGCCCAGATCAAGGACAGAAACTATAAATTTATTATCTATATGGATGATCTTTCCTTTGAGGAATTTGAAATTGAGTATAAATATCTGAAAGCAGTGATCGAAGGAGGACTGGAGAGAAAGCCGGACAACATTCTGATCTATGCCACCAGCAACCGCAGGCATCTTGTGCGGGAGAGAGCGGGAGACAAGCTGGAACTCTCCGATGAGGATGATCTTCACTCCTCCGATACTGTTCAGGAGAAGCTTTCCCTTGTATACCGTTTCGGTGAGCGGATTTATTTTGGTGCTCCGGATAGAAAAGAATTCCAGAATATTGTTAAAGTGCTTGCCAAGCGTCATGGAATTGAGATGCCGGAGAAACAGCTTCTTCTGGAAGCAGGACAGTGGGAACTGTCTCACGGAGGACTGACAGGAAGAACCGCCCAGCAGTTTATCGACCATCTGCTGGGACGTGGAGAAGGTAAACAATAACAGGAAGGAGAAACGATATATGGCAGCAACAGTTTTTGCCGCAATTGACATTGGTTCCTATGAAGTCAGCATGAAAATATTTGAATTTTCAAAAAAAGTAGGCTTCCGGGAATTAAACCATGTGAGATACCGCCTGGAAATCGGAAAGGGAGTTTATTCCTCCAGAAGGCTGGATCATGAAATGGTTGACGCGATCTGTATGATCCTGAAGGACTTCAGCAGGATGATGCAGGAGTTTGGCGTGGAGGGATACCGGGCCTGCGCCACCAGCGCTTTCCGTGAAATGGTGAACCCGGTGATCATCATTGAGCAGATCTATCAGAGAACCGGTATCCGTGTGGAAATCCTAAGCAACGCGGAACAGCATTTTCTGGGCTACAAATCCATTGCGGCCATTGAGGCAGGATTCAAAAAAATGATCCAGAAGGGTACGGCGATCCTTGATATCGGAGGAGGAAGCCTCCAGGTGTCGCTGTTTGACAAAGACGCCCTGGTTTCCACACAGAGCCTTAAGATCGGAAGTATGCGTATCCGTGAGCGCCTCAGAAAACTGGAAAAGACAAATATTCATTATGACCAGCTTATTCTGGAATTTATCCGCAACGATCTGACAGCATTCCAGCGCCTGTATCTGAAGGACCGCGACATTAAAAATATCATCCTTATGGGCGACTTCCTGTCGGATACGATCTTCCGCGGAGAGAGAGAAGAGCATATCGTCACAATGGAAGAATTTATGAAGCGCTACGAAGATACGGTTTATAAGACAGAGCAGACGCTGGCGTCGGAGATGGACATTGACCCGGAATTTGCTTCTCTTATAGTCCCCACAATGGTTATCTGCAAAAGCTTCCTGGATATCTTTCAGGCGGAATCTGTATGGGTGCCCGGTGTGTCTCTTCTGGATGGGATCGCTTACGATTACGGAGAAAAGAAAAAATTCATTAAGAGTGCCCATAACTTTGAAAACGATATTCTGGTGGCTTCCAGAAATATCGGAAAGCGGTATTCCAGCGGAAAGAATCATATTCAGGGAACCACAAAGCTGGCGCTGGCTATCTTTGACAGCATGAAAAAGGTTCATGGCATGGGAGCCAGAGAAAGGCTGCTTCTTCAGATCGCCGTCCAGCTTCACGACTGCGGCAAGTATATCAGCATGGCGGATGTGGCGGAGTGTTCCTACCGGATCATTATGGCCACAGAGATCATCGGGCTTTCTACAGAGGAGCGGCAGGTGATCGCCAGCGCAGTACGCTACAATACCACGGAATTTGTTTATTATGAAAATTTTGACGACGGGGCCGGACTTGACAGGGAAAGATATCTTCTGGTTGCGAAGCTTACGGCGATCCTTCGTCTGGCTAATGCCATGGACCGGAGCCATTATCAGAAGGTACAGGGACTCCGGGCTGTGCTGAAGGACAGGGAACTGCATCTGATCATCGACTCTAACCGGGATATTTCTCTGGAACTGGGACTTTTGAAGGACAAAGTAGACTTCTTTGAAGAAGTGTTTGGAATCCATCTTGTACTCAGAAGAAAGAAAAGAGCTTAACAAGAATCTCTGAAAGGAAAAAGCAGAGGAAACGAAGAAACAAACAAAATCCGGGAGGAAATTATGGATATAAAGACATTTGAAAAATCAGAATATTTTGTGAACAGAGAACTGAGCTGGCTGAAATTCAATGAGAGAGTATTAAGCGAAGCCAGGGACAAAAATCTTCCGCTTTTTGAGCGGCTGAAATTCCTGAGTATTACCGCTTCGAATCTGGATGAATTTTTTATGGTGCGTGTGGCTTCTCTGAAGGATCAGGTACATGCGGGATACGAAAAACCGGATATCGCCGGAATGACGCCCAAGGAACAGCTTCGGGAGATCAGCGCCCAGACACATGAGCTGGTGCGCCAGCAGTACAGCACTTATAACCGCTCTCTTGTGCCTGCACTTGAGAAAGCCGGCCTGCATATGATCACGGAGCATGAAGATCTTTCGGAAAAGCAGAAGGAGTTTGTGGACCGGTATTTTGAGGACAACGTATATCCGGTTCTGACTCCTATGGCTATGGATTCTTCCAGACCGTTTCCGCTGATCCGGAATAAGACTTTGAATATTGGCGCACTGATCGCCAAAAAAGATAAAAAGAAAGGCAAAGAAGTTCTGGAGTTCGCTACCGTCCAGGTGCCTTCTGTGCTTCCGAGAGTCATTGAGATCCCTTCTGAAAAAGCAGGCGCAAAAGCAGTGATCCTTCTGGAGGAAGTGATCGAGAGGAATATCGGCAAGCTGTTTCTCAGCAACGACGTAGTGTGCGCCCATCCTTACCGTATTATGAGAAACGCGGATCTTACCATTGATGAGGACGAGGCGGAGGATCTTCTGGTAGAGATCCAGAAACAGTTGAAAAAGCGTCAGTGGGGCGAGGTTATCCGTCTGGAAGCGGAAGAAAAGATGGACAAGCGCCTTCTGAAAATACTGAAAACAGAATTTGATATCAAGAACGAGGATATTTTTAATATCCAGGGACCTCTGGATCTTACTATGCTGATGAAGGTATACGGTCTGGACGGATTTGACCAGTATAAGGCAAAGAAATATATTCCCGCCCCTGTGCCGGAATTCCAGAATGACAAAAATATTTTCGATGTGATCCGTGAGGGAGACGTATTCCTCCATCACCCGTATATGAGTTTTGACCCGGTTGTAAACTTTGTCCGCCAGGCGGCAAAGGATCCGGGGGTTCTGGCTATCAAGCAGACTCTTTACCGCGTCAGCGGAAATTCGCCTATTATTGCCGCTCTTGCCCAGGCGGCGGAAAACGGCAAACAGGTTTCCGTTCTGGTGGAACTGAAGGCGCGGTTTGATGAGGAAAATAATATCGTCTGGGCGAAAATGCTGGAAAAGGCCGGCTGTCATGTGATCTACGGTCTGGTTGGCTTAAAGACGCACAGCAAGATCACTTTGGTGGTAAGAAGAGAAGAGACAGGAATCCGCCGGTATGTACATCTGGCCACCGGAAACTACAATGATTCTACCGCAAAGCTTTATACAGACTGCGGTATCTTTACCTGCGACGAAAGATACGGCGAAGATGCTACGGCAGTATTCAATATGCTGTCCGGATATTCAGAGCCGAAGAGATGGAACCGTCTGATCGTAGCTCCGATCTGGATGAAAAACAGATTTCTGGAGCTGATCGACCGGGAGGCGGAAAACGCGAAAAAAGGCGTTCCGGCTCATATTATGGCAAAGATGAATTCGCTCTGCGATCCGGTGATCATGGCGGCTCTTTATTACGCATCTTCCTGCGGCGTAAAGATCGACCTTGTTGTCAGAGGAATCTGTTGTATCAAGGTGGGAATTCCAGGCGTCAGTGAAAATATCCATGTGAGATCCATTGTGGGAGATTTTCTGGAGCACAGCCGTATTTTCTACTTCTTTAACGGAGGAATGGAAGAAGTTTACATGGGAAGCGCCGACTGGATGCCGCGAAATCTTGACCGCCGTGTGGAAATCGTATTCCCGGTGGAGGATGAGAAGATCAAAAAGCAGGTGATCCATGTTCTGGACGTGGAACTGAGAGACACGCTGAAAGCGCATATTCTTCAGCCGGACGGAACTTACGAAAAACAGGATAAGAGAGGAAAAGTTCTTCTGAATTCTCAGATGGAATTCTGCAGAGAAGCTCAGGAGGCGGCGAAGAAGAACAAAAAGGATCAGAAGGAACATTCCAGAGTTTTCATTCCGGCGGAACCGGCAGAAGATCCGGAAGCAGAGGAATAATTTATCAGGTTGATATATTGACCGGGGCTCTAACAGTACGGGCTCCGGTCAATAAGATTTAGAAGAACGCTGCACTGATAACAGAAATAGCGCTTGACAAATAATGTTCGGGCCGGTATCATGATATTACCATTTCTTTTCGTTATATTTATCTAAAAAAATCCCATATGTTTTAAGAGAGAAGAACCTTGATAATTGAATAGACTTTGCGCCTTGCAGATGATATAATAAAAAAAGTAAGGAGAGTGAAGCGGATGAGTCTAACCAGAGAAGATTTTGAAATTTTCGAGAAGCTTTTGGACAAAAGTCTGGAAAAGAAGCTGCAGCCCATACGATCTGATATATCTGAATTGAAGAAAGATGTGTCTGTCTTGAAAGAGGATGTGTCCGGCCTGAAAGAGGATAACATCAGCCTGAAGGAAAGGATGACCAGGCTTGAACTGCATATTGAAAACACAACAGATAAACATATCAGGATACTTGCGGAGAACCATCTGGAGCTTATCAATAAAATGAATGAAAACTTGCTGTTGGCAAGCAGAAGCCGAGTCAATGAGGTAAAGATGGATGTCCTTTTTGATCAGATGGAAAATCTTAAGGAACGAGTACAGGCGATAGAAAATAAGATAGCATAGGATAAAATTAAAAAGTGTAAAGTCTGTTCAAAAATCAAGGCGTGGCTGGTATCTGCTTTCCATCCTTTATGCTGTCCCTTTTGAGGCATCATAAAGGAAAATTAAAAAAATAAAAAAATTTGAAAAAAGTACTTGCATTTTGTTTTATCCTGTTGTATACTAACGAAGTCGGTTGAGACAAGGCCAGTTGGTCAAGGGGTTAAGACGCCGCCCTCTCACGGCGGAAACACGGGTTCGATTCCCGTACTGGCTGTTAAAAATACTGCTTTGTCAAGCGGTTATAGTTTGATATTAGGGAAAGAGGAAAGCCAATCAAGCGTAAAGCTATGGTTGGTTTTTTGTTTGCCCGAAAAATGCCGCAGCGGAAGGAAAACGGCAGCAGTTGAAATTCTTCTTGCAAAAAAGCGGAGGAATAGGTTATTATAGAGAACGAATGTTTGAATGAGGAAAAAGAAAGGCAGGAAAGCAGTCATGGCAAAAAAGGAAACCTATGATGCCGGAAGTATTTCCGTCCTGGAAGGGCTTGAGGCTGTACGGAAGCGTCCGGGTATGTACATTGGAAGTGTGTCCAGGAAGGGCCTGAATCATCTTATATATGAAATCGTGGATAATTCCGTGGATGAGCATCTGGCAGGATACTGTACAGAAATCCATGTGGTTCTGGAGCGTGACGGTTCCTGTACAGTGACGGACAATGGAAGAGGAATTCCGGTGGATATGCATGAAAAAGGAATGTCGGCCGAAAGGCTTGTGTTTACCACGCTTCATGCGGGAGGAAAGTTTGACAATTCTGTTTACAAGACCAGCGGAGGACTTCACGGGGTAGGCTCTTCAGTGGTAAACGCTTTGTCCACCTATCTTGATATTAAGATCAGCAGAGATGGCTACATCCACCACGACCATTACGAAAGAGGAATTCCTACCATAGAATTGGAGAACGGCCTTCTGCCGAAGATCGGCAGAACGAAAGCCACCGGAACCTGCGTGAATTTTCTGCCGGATCCGGAGATATTTGAAAAGACCCGTTTTTCGGCTGCGGAGGTAAAAAGCCGCCTTCATGAAACAGCGTACCTTAATCCGGAGCTGACTATTTTTTTTGAGGACAGAAGAGGGGATAAGGCGGAAAAAGAAGAATATCATGAGCCGGAAGGGATCGTAGGATATATCCGCGACCTGAACCGAAACTGCCAGGTGCTTCATGAACCGGTTTACCTGAAGGGAGAGTCCGAAGGGATCCAGGTGGAGCTCGCGTTTCAGTTCACCAGCGAATTTCGTGAAAACGTGCTGGGATTCTGCAACAATATTTATAACGCAGAGGGCGGCACCCACCTTACCGGATTTAAGACCACGTTTACTACGGTGATGAATAATTATGCCAGAGAAATCGGCGTTCTGAAGGAAAAGGACGCGAACTTCACAGGGGCGGATATCCGGAACGGAATGACGGCGGTGGTGTCCATCAAACATCCGGCTCCCAGATTTGAGGGACAGACAAAAACAAAGCTGGATAATCAGGACGCGGCCAAGGCCACGGGAAAAGTTCTGGGAGAACAGCTTGTACTTTACTTTGACAGAAATCTGGAGACTTTGAAAACAGTTCTTTCCTGTGCGGAAAAGGCGGCGAAGATCCGGAAAACAGAGGAGCGGGCAAAGACGAACCTTCTTACAAAACAGAAGTATTCCTTTGATTCCAACGGAAAACTGGCCAACTGTGAAAAGAAAGATCCTTCCCAGTGCGAGATCTTTATTGTAGAGGGAGATTCCGCCGGAGGCTCCGCCAAAACTGCCAGAAACAGAAATTACCAGGCCATCCTTCCTATCCGGGGCAAGATCCTGAATGTAGAGAAGGCCACCATTGACAAAGTTCTTGCTAATGCGGAGATCAAAACCATGATCAACGCCTTTGGCTGCGGTTTTTCCGAAGGCTACGGAAATGATTTTGACATCAGCAAGCTGCGGTACGACAAAATTGTGATCATGGCGGACGCGGATGTGGACGGGGCGCATATCTCCACGCTGCTTCTGACCTTGTTTTACCGTTTTATGCCGGATCTAATCACAGAGGGACATGTATATATTGCTATGCCGCCTCTTTACAAGGCCATGCCGAAAAAAGGACCGGAAGAATATCTCTATGACGACAAAGCTCTTGAGAGATACAGAAAGAAGCATAAACCGGGAAGCTTTACGCTGCAGAGATATAAAGGCTTAGGAGAAATGGACGCAGAGCAGCTCTGGGAAACGACTCTGAATCCAGAGACAAGACGGATGAAGCGTGTGGAGATCGAGGACGCCAGGATGGCATCCAGTATCACGGAAATTCTGATGGGAAGCGATGTTCCGCCCAGAAGAGCCTTTATCTACGAACATGCGGCGGACGCAGAACTGGATATTTAATACAGAGGGCGGCTGTTTCTGCGGAGAGCAGAAAACGGATCTGATACTGCGCAGGTTCGGCCGCCAAAATATGAGGGAAACAGATTATGGAAACAAAACAGGAAAATGTAATTCGTGCAGATTATTCAGAGATCATGCAGAAATCCTATATTGACTATGCGATGAGCGTAATTATTTCCAGAGCGCTTCCGGATGTGCGGGACGGGCTGAAACCTGTCCAGAGAAGAACTCTGTATGATATGTATGAACTGGGCATCCGGTATGACCGCCCGTATCGAAAATGCGCCCGTATAGTGGGAGATACCATGGGTAAATACCATCCCCATGGAGACAGCTCCATTTATGAAGCGCTGGTGGTAATGGCTCAGGATTTCAAAAAAGGAAAGACGCTGGTGGACGGCCACGGAAATTTCGGCTCCATAGAGGGAGACGGAGCGGCAGCCATGCGATATACGGAAGCCCGTCTGGAAAAACTGACCCAGGAGGTTTTTCTTGGCGATCTTGATAAAAATGTAGTGGACTTTGTGCCGAACTTTGATGAAACAGAAAAAGAGCCATCCGTACTTCCGGTAAAGATCCCGAATATCCTGGTGAACGGAGCGGACGGTATTGCCGTAGGAATGGCTACCAGTATTCCTCCCCATAATCTCGGGGAAGTCATAGACGCCGTGAAAGCTTACATGAAAGACAATACCATCAGCGTGCGGGGACTGATGCGGTACCTGAAGGGACCGGATTTTCCTACCGGCGGAATCGTGGTAAACAAAGACGAACTGAAAAAAATATATGAAACAGGAACCGGAAAGATCCGTATCCGCGGGCGGGTGGAAACAGAAAAGGCTCCGGGAGGCCGGATGAAGCTGGTGATCACAGAGATTCCTTATACCATGCTGGGCGCCAATATCGGAAAGTTCCTGAACGATGTTGCTTCTCTTGTGGAGACAAAGAAAACCACAGATATTACAGATATTTCCAACCAGTCCTCAAAAGAGGGGATCCGTATTGTCCTGGAGCTCAGAAAAGATACGGACGTGGAAAATCTGACGAATATGCTCTACAAAAAGACACGTCTGGAAGATACCTTCGGCGTCAATATGCTGGCGGTGGCGGACGGAAGGCCGGAGACTCTGAATCTGAAACAGATCATTGAACATCACGTGGACTTCCATTTTGAGATCACTACCAGGAAATACAATACCCTTCTTGCAAGGGAAACGGAAAAGCGGGAAGTGCAGGAAGGCCTGATCAAGGCGTGCGACGTGATCGATCTGATCATCGAGATCTTAAGAGGCAGCAAAAACAGAGAGCAGGTAAAGAACTGCCTTGTAAACGGAGTGACGGAGGGGATCCGGTTTAAGAGCAAAGCCAGTGAAAAAGCGGCGGCAAAGCTGAAATTCACAGAAAAACAGGCGGCGGCGATCCTGGATATGCGTCTTTATAAGCTGATCGGTCTTGAGATACAGGCGCTGGAGGCGGAATATCAGGAAACCATGAAAAATATCGCTGCCTACAAGGATATTCTGGATCACTATGAATCCATGGCGGCGGTGATCGTCCGTGAACTGGATTCTATCAAAAAAGAATACGGAACAAAACGCCGCACTTCCATAGAAAACGCGGAAGAAGCCGTATATGAGGAAAAGAAAATGGAAGAGACAGAAGTCTGCTTCCTGATGGACCGCTTCGGCTATATGAAGCTTATTGACAAGAACGCCTATGAGCGCAACAAAGAAGCGGCGCATAATGAGAACAGATATCTTTTTACCTGCATGAATACAGACAAGATCTGTCTGTTTACCGACAACGGGAAAATGCATACCATAAAAGCCGCGGACATTCCTCTGGTACGATTCAGGGACAAGGGCGTTCCGGCGGACAATCTCGGCAATTATGACAGCAGCTTGGAACAGATCCTGTATGTGGCTCCTGTGAGCAGACTGAAAGAGGATGTTCTTTTATTCGTCACAAAAGCGTCCATGTGCAAACTTGTGGACGGAGCGGAATTTGACGTGGCAAAAAGGACGATCGCTTCTACAAAACTTTCCGGTGAGGATTCCCTGGTCTTTGTGGGAAGCGCGTCGGAGATGGATCAGGTGGTCCTTCAGAGCAAAAACGGATATTTCCTCAAATTCCTGAAAACAGAAATCTCATCCATGAAAAAAACAGCGGTAGGAGTACGGGGAATGAAGCTTTCCGGCGGAGACTGCCTGGAACATGCCTATCTTCTCGGAGGACATCAGGAATATACCGTCACCATCCATGAAAAGCCCTATTCCCTGAACAGGCTGCGTCTTGCGAAGCGCGACACAAAGGGCGTAAAGCCCAGGATCTGATCCCTGGAAAAGCCGTTTTTCCGGGACGGAAGCGCCATGGAATGGAAAAAAAGCCTTGCTTTTCCTATTAGATGGTGCTATTATGGAGATAACATGATAACGGATAACATAAGAGTGGACTTCGCAGTCCACTCTTTTCAATGTAGCCGGATGTATGAAAGGCAGGTGGAAATATGAGCAGACGGGAAGAATATGAAAAGAAGGCGGAAGCGCTGCTTGCTCCTATTGTAGAACAGGCGGGATTCGAGCTTGTGGATGTGGAGTATGTGAAGGAAGCAGGAAACTGGTACTTAAGAGGCTATATCGACAAGCCGGGAGGAATCACGGTAAACGACTGTGAAGCAGTAAGCAGGATCTTCAGCGACAAGCTTGACGAAGATGATTTTATCGAGGACAGCTATATTATGGAGATCAGCTCCCCGGGACTTGACAGACCGCTGAAAAAAGACAAGGATTTCGCCAGGAGCATGGGAAAGGAAGTGGAGATCCGCACATACCGTCCCATTGAAAAACAGAAAGAATTCAGCGGGATACTGACTGCATATGATGATAACAGTGTGACCATTGATGAAGACGGAAGCCTGCGTGCATTTGACAGGAAAGAGATTGCCCTTATCCGTTTAAAGATTGAGTTTTGATAAAAATTTTCGGTACAGCGCAGTAAGGAGGAAGATAGAAAAGATGAACAGAGAGTTAATGGAAGCCCTGGATATACTGGAAAAGGAAAAAAATATCAGTAAGGATACGCTTCTCGGAGCCATTGAGCAGTCGCTGATCCAGGCGTGCAAAAACCATTTCGGAAAGGCTGACAACGTACATGTTACCATTAATCCGGACACCTGTGATTTCAGCGTGTACGCGGAGCGGGTGGTGACGGAATTTGTAGAGGATCCTGCTCTGGAGATTTCTCTGACAGACGCCCAGAAGATCAACACCAACGCGGAGCTGGGCGATACTGTAAAAGTGGAGATCCAGTCAAAGGAATTCGGCAGGATCGCCACACAGAACGCCAAGAACGTGATCCTTCAGAAGATCCGCGAGGAAGAGCGCAAAGTCCTTTATGACGAATACTATGGAAAAGAAAAGGAAGTTGTCACCGGAATCGTTCAGCGCGTTATGGGCAGAAACGTCAGCATCAACCTTGGAAAAGCGGATGGAATCTTAAGCGAGAACGAGCAGGTGAAAGGCGAGGAATTCCGTCCTACCGAGAGGATCAAGGTATATATCCTTGAGGTAAAGGATACGCCAAAGGGTCCCCGCATCCTCTTATCCAGAACACATCCTGGCCTTGTAAAACGCCTTTTTGAATCCGAGGTGGCGGAAGTAAAGGACGGAACAGTAGAGATCAAGAGCATTGCCAGAGAGGCTGGTTCCAGAACGAAGATCGCTGTCTGGAGCAATGATCCCGACGTGGATCCGGTAGGCGCCTGCGTAGGTATGAACGGAGCGAGAGTCAACGCCATTGTTTCCGAGCTCCGGGGCGAAAAGATCGATATCATCAACTGGGATGAAAACCCGGCGATCCTGATCGAGAACGCCTTAAGCCCGGCGAAAGTCATCGCGGTTATGGCGGATCCCGATGAAAAAACAGCTCTTGTGGTGGTCCCGGACTATCAGCTTTCCCTTGCCATCGGCAAGGAAGGACAGAACGCCCGGCTGGCTGCCCGCCTGACAGGATTCAAGATTGATATCAAGAGCGAGACTCAGGCAAGAGAATCCGGCGAACTCTATGAGTACGAAGACGACGAGTATTATGAAGACGAATACGAGGACGGCGAGTACGAGGCGGACGAAGAAGCCGCGGCGGTAGAGGAAACTCCGGAAGCGGCGGAAGAGGAGCCGGAATACGCATCAGAGGAGGAAGATGCGCCAGATTATGAAGACGAAAACTAAAATTCCCATGCGTCAGTGCATTGGATGCAGGGAAATGAAAAATAAAAAAGAAATGATGCGGATTTTGAAGACACCGGAAAACGAGATCCTTCTGGACACTACCGGAAGGAAGAACGGAAGAGGTGCTTATCTGTGCGTCTCCATGGACTGCCTGGAAAAGGCGGTGAAAAACCATGGGCTTGAGAGATCGCTGAAAACGGCGATTCCCCAGGAGGTCTATGAAGATCTGAAAAAGGAGTTTGAAAAGATTGAGAAACACCAATCATAAGGTTTTATCTCTGATCGGACTTGCCACAAAGGCGGGCAAAACCGTCAGCGGAGAATTTTCAACAGAAAAGTCCGTGAAGACAGGAAAGGCTTTTTTGGTGGCCGTAGCCGGAGACGCTTCGGACAATACCAAAAAGAAGTTCCAGAATATGTGCGATTTTTACAGTGTTCCGGTATTCTTCCTTTCTGATAAGGAAGAGCTGGGGAAGTTCTGCGGAAAGCAGTTTCGCGCCAGCCTTGCCGTGCAGGATGAAAACTTTGCGAAAGCAATGATGAAAGAACTTGAGAAATCATTGACCTGAAGGAGGAGAACTGCATGGCAGACATGAGGGTATGTGAGCTTGCGAAAGAGCTTGGCAGGCAGAACAGAGAAGTAATAGAAGTTTTAAAAGCAAACGGGGTAGACGTCAAGAGCCATATGAGCCGTATTGAAGAACCCTGTGTCAGAATGGTAAAAGAAAAATTTTTACAGATGGGAAAGGAGCAGATCACGAAGGTGGAAAATTCCAGAACAGAAGAAAAAACGGTAACATCGAAGCCTGAAGCAGAAAAGACAGAGGCTCCCAAAAAGAAGAAAAATATTATCCGCGTGTATCACGCGCAGAACGCAAGCGACGGCGGAAAAAACAGACCGAAACGTCCGGCGTCAGATAAAAAACCAGGGGCAAGATCCCAGCAGAGATCTCAGACGGCAAAAAGACCTGCGGAGACTGCTGCAAAGAAACCGGCGGAAGCTGTAAAGAGACCTGTGGAAAGGACAGCGGAACAGCCGAAAGCCGCAGAGGTGAAAACCGCCGAGGCAGCGGCGCCTGTACAGAATACGGCAAAAGCGCCTCAGCGCCAGGAACAGTCCCAGACAAGAAACGCTCGTCCGGCAAGAGACGGAAGAGAAGGCAGGGACAGCCGTGAAAGAGGCCGTGATTTCCGGGGCGGGGAGAGAAAGTCCTCCGAAAGAGGCTCTCAGCAGGGCGGAAGACCTGGAAACCGTTCTCAGAGACCGGGAGAAGGCCGTCCGGCACGGAACGGAGAAGGCGGAACAAGACCTGCCCGGGGCCAGGGACGTCCTCAGGGAGGCCAGGGAAGACCTGATTCAAGAGGAGGAGAAGGCGGAAGATTCTCCGGAAGAGACAGCCGCGGAGGCCAGCGTCCGGGAGGAAGAAGAAATGAAAATGATTCCGTATTTACACCGGAACTGACAAAAACCTCCAAAGACAGCAAGAGAGAAAGAGACAGAGAGAACAAAAACAAAAAGAAAGATTTCGATAAAATGTCAGGTGCGGGACACAGACCGAACCAGGGTGGAAGAAAAACACTTTCCAGACTTCCGAAGGCTCTTCAGAAACCGGCTCCTCAGCCGAAACAGGAAGAGAAGAAACCGGAAGTAAAGGAAATCACCCTTCCGGAGAAGCTGACGATCCGCGAGCTGGCGGAAGCAATGAAGATGCAGCCTTCCGTGATCGTGAAGAAGCTGTTTATGCAGGGCGTCATGGTAACGGTAAACCATGAGATCGACTTTGAAAAGGCTCAGGAGATCGCTCTGGACTACGATATCATCGCAGAGCCGGAAGAAAAGGTGGATGTGATCGGTGAACTTCTGAAAGAAGATGAAGAGGACGAGGCGGATATGGTTCCAAGACCGCCGGTAGTCTGCGTTATGGGCCATGTTGACCATGGAAAGACTTCTCTTCTGGACGCCATCCGTCATACCAACGTGACACGGGGCGAGGCAGGCGGCATCACCCAGCACATCGGCGCATATGTGGTGGAGATCAACGGACAGAAGATCACTTTCCTGGATACTCCCGGCCACGAAGCGTTTACCGCTATGCGTATGCGCGGCGCCAACGCTACGGATATCGCGGTTCTTGTGGTGGCTGCCGACGACGGCGTAATGCCTCAGACAATAGAGGCGATCAGCCACGCGAAAGCGGCAGGCGTTGAGATCATTGTGGCTATCAATAAGATCGATAAGCCCAGCGCAAATATCGAACGTGTAAAACAGGAACTTTCCGAATACGGACTGATCCCGGAAGACTGGGGCGGAAGCACCATCTGCGTTCCGGTATCCGCTCATACAGGAGAGGGAATCGATACTCTTCTGGAGATGATCCTTCTTTCCGCTGAAGTATGCGAGCTGAAGGCAAATCCAAACAGAGCCGCAAGAGGTCTGGTGATCGAGGCTAAGCTGGATAAAGGAAAAGGACCTGTGGCGACAATCCTTGTACAGAAGGGAACCCTTCATGTAGGAGACTTTATCGCCGCGGGAGCATGCAGCGGCAAGGTCAGGGCGATGATGGACGACAAGGGACGCAGAGTAAAAGAAGCGGGCCCCTCTACTCCGGTAGAGATCCTCGGTCTTGGAGACGTCCCGAACGCAGGAGAGATCCTTATGTCCTTCGCAAGCGACAAAGAAGCCAAAAACTTCTCCGCAGCCTTTGTATCAGAAAACAAAAACCGTCTCCTGGAAGAGACAAAAGGCAAGCTGTCTCTTGACAATCTCTTTGACCAGATCCAGGCCAGCGATCTGAAGGAGCTGCCGATCATCGTCAAGGCTGACGTACAGGGATCTGTAGAGGCGGTAAAACAGAGCCTTACAAAACTTTCCAATGAAGAAGTTGTGGTCCGTGTGATCCATGGAGGCGTAGGAGCTGTCAATGAGTCCGACGTTTCTCTGGCGGCTACGTCCAACGCGATCATCATCGGATTCAACGTCCGCCCGGACTCTATGGCAAAACAGCTTGCGGAGCAGGAAGGCGTGGATCTCCGTCTTTACAAAGTCATTTACCAGGCAATCGAAGACGTGGAGTCCGCAATGAAGGGTATGCTGGATCCTGTTTACGAGGAAAAAGTGATCGGCCACGGCGAAGTGCGCCAGCTTTTCAAGGCATCCGGCGTAGGAACCATTGCCGGAAGCTATGTGACGGACGGCGTGTTCCAGAGAAACTGCAAGGTGCGTATCACCCGGGAAGGCGAACAGATCTACGAGGGCGCGCTGGCATCGCTTAAGCGTTTTAAAGACGATGTGAAAGAAGTCAAGGCAGGATATGAGTGCGGTCTTGTATTTGAAGGCTTTAACGACCTGAAAGAAGAAGACCAGGTAGAAGCATATATCATGGTGGAAGTACCAAGATAGGAGTGGATCATAAATGAGAAAAAACAGCATTAAGAATACCAGGATTAACGGAGAAGTCCAGAAGGAACTCAGCGCGATCATCCGCGGCGAGATCAAAGATCCCCGTATTCATCCCATGACATCCGTCATGGCTGTGGAAGTGGCTCCTGATTTAAAAACATGCAAGGCTTATATCAGTGTTCTGGGAAGCGGCGAGGCGAAAAAATCTACGATCCAGGGACTTTCCAGCGCAGAAGGCTATATCAGGCGGATGCTGGCGAAAAACCTGAATCTCAGAAATACTCCGGAGATCAGATTTATTCTGGATGAATCCATAGAATATGGTGTAAATATGTCAAAGCTTATTGACGAGGTAGCCAAGAAAGACGCTTCCCACGGGAAGACGGAAGAAGAGGAGTGACATGAAGAATATTTCAGAGATACTTACGGGAGTGAAGACCATGGGGATCGGCGGTCATATCCGTCCGGACGGCGACTGCGTAGGTTCCTGTATGGCACTGTATCTGTATGTAAAGACCTATTATCCGGAAATTGACGTAAGGGTCTATCTGGATCATCCGAGACCTGTGTTTTCACATATTGACAGGATCGGAGAGATCCGTACGGAGCCGGACGACGACGTGAGTTTTGATCTTTTCGTAACCTGCGATGTCAGCGCGCTGAACCGTCTGGCTCTTGTAAGAGAAGCTTTTGACAAAGCGGAAAAAACCGTCTGCATCGATCACCACGCCACCAATGGAGGATTTGCGGATATCAACCATGTGGAAGGCGAGATCAGCTCCTGCTGCGAGGTGATGTACGGGCTTTTTGACAGCGAAAAGATCGACAGATCCATCGCCGCCGCAATCTATACGGGCATGATCCACGACACCGGCGTGTTCCAGTATTCCTCCACAACTCCGGAGACAATGCGGATCGCGGGAGAGCTGATGAAAACAGGCTTTGAATTCAGCAAGATCATCGACCATTCCTTTTATGAAAAGACCTACATTCAGAATCAGGTGATGGGACGGGTGCTGGCGGAAAGCATCATGCTGCAGCACGGAAAGTTCATAGTAGGGTATCTTCGCAGAAAAGATATGGATTTCTACGGCGTGGACGGCAAAGATCTGGACGGGATCGTCAGCCAGCTCCGCCTGACAAAGGGCGTGGAGGTAGCCATGTTCCTTTATGAGATCGAGACGCAGACCTTTAAGGTATCTTTGCGGTCAAACGGAAAAGTAGACGTCAGCAAGATTGCCGTGTACTTCGGCGGCGGCGGCCATGTAAGAGCGGCGGGCTGCGATATGCAGGGATCCGTCTACGATGTGATCAACAACATTTCCACAGAAATAGACCGTCAGCTTTCCGCGGAGCAGGAAGCATGATGGACGGAGTGCTGGTTGTCCGGAAGGAAAAAGGGTATACCTCCCACGATGTTGTGGCGAAACTGAGGGGAATCCTTCATATGAAAAAAATTGGCCATACCGGAACACTGGATCCGGATGCCGAGGGGGTTCTTCCTGTGGTTCTGGGAAAAGCCACAAAACTGGCGGAGCTTTTGACGGACAAAGAAAAAACATATCAGACAGTGCTCCGGCTGGGAATCGAAACAGACACCGAGGATATGACAGGAACTGTGCTGAAGGAGCTGCCAGTAACCGTTTCGGAGGAAGAAGTCCGCGCCGCGGCGTCCAGGTTTCTGGGCCGGCAGCAGCAGATTCCTCCCATGTACTCGGCGGTAAAGGTAAACGGGAAGAAGCTTTACCAGCTCGCGCGGGAGGGCGTTACAGTGGAACGGAAGCCGAGAACCGTTTATTTCCGGGAGATACGGATCCTGGACATGGCTCTTCCGGAGGTGGAGCTGTCTGTATCCTGCAGCAAGGGAACCTACATCCGTACACTCTGCCATGACATAGGCAGGTATCTTGGATGCGGCGGATGCATGAAGGAGCTTCTGCGCACCAGGTCTGGGCAGTTTACGCTGGAAGAAAGCCTTACCCTGGAAGAGATCCGGGAGTATGCAGAAAAAGGATGCCTTGAGGAACATATCCGCAGTATCGAGGAAGTCCTGGGGGATTATCCCGCTGTTTTCTGCCGCGAAGAGGCTGACAGGCTTCTCCTGAACGGCAACGCGCTGAAAGAGGAGGACGTATCCGGATCGGAAAAAGAAGGATGGATGCGTATGCATACCAGCGCGGGAAGATTTATAGGAGTTTACCAGTGGGATCCGGAAAGCCGCAGCTGCCGCCCTGTAAAAATGTTCCTGTAGGCGGAATGTTCAGCGTCCTGCTGCGGGAAGCCGGAAAACTGCGGATCAAAGGAGAGCATAAGAAGTATTATGGAATATATGATCATTGACGGCCAGTTTCCCAGACTGAACAACTGTGCGGTGACAATGGGAAAGTTTGACGGAATACACCGGGGACACAGAAAACTGATCGAAAAGATACTGGAGCATAAAAGAGAGACAGGAGCGGCGGCTGTTGTGCTGGCTTTTGTCTCGGACAAAAAAATGATCCTTACAAAAGCGGAAAGACGGGATCTTCTGGAACATCTGGGAGTAGACGTTCTCCTGGAATGTCCCCTTGACGGCAGGCTCAGGCACATGAAGGCGGAAAATTTTATCCGCCAGATCCTGGTAGGAGCCCTTCACACATCCCTTGTGGCTGTAGGAGAAGACTTCCGTTTTGGCTTTGAAAGAAAAGGAACACCGGAGATGCTGAGAAGATTCGGAGAGAAATACGGATTTTCCACAGAGATCCTTCCAAAAGAAATGGACGGACAGAGAAAAGTCAGCAGCACCTTTATCCGGGAGGAACTGAACCGGGGCAGCATGGAAAAGGTATCCTCTCTTCTGGGCTGCGATTTTTATGTGTCCGGCATCGTGGAGCACGGAAGAGGAATGGGGCACAGGACATTTTTTCCAACCACAAACCTGATCCCCATGCCGGAAAAGCTCCTTCCCCCAAACGGCGTGTACGTAACGGTGTCCAGCTTCGGACCGGAGGTATACCCCGGGATCACCAATGTAGGATACAAACCTACGGTGGGGGAAAACTTCATTGGAGTGGAAACATATCTTTTTGACTGTGAAAAGAACCTTTACGGCAAATGCTGCACCGTCCAGTTCAAAAAGTTTCTCAGGCCGGAGCATAAGTTTTCTTCCTTTGAAGCCCTGAAGAAACAGATTTCCAGGGATATCGAAAAGGGAAGAGAATTTTTTCAGAAGAGTTAAATAATTATTTACAGGCAATATCTTTTATGCTATACTATCTGAGGTGTGAATCAGCCCACATTCAGAGATTGGAAGCTCCAACCGTTTCTTAATGTGCGGCGGTTATCAATAATAAGAGAAATAAGGAGGAAATCACAATGATTTCAAAAGAAAAGAAACAGGCGATCATGAAGGAATATGCAAGAACAGAAGGTGACACAGGTTCACCGGAGGTACAGGTTGCAGTCCTTACAGCAAGAATCCAGGAACTTACCGAGCATTTACAGACACATCACAAAGATCATCATTCCAGAAGAGGTCTTCTGAAAATGGTTGGTCAGAGACGTGGACTTCTGGCTTACCTGAAAAAGACAGACATCGAAAGATACCGTGCACTGATTGAAAAATTAGGTTTAAGAAAATAATTAGTATGCGGAAGGGCGGATATCCATCCGCCCTATTTTTAAGCAAACATTGCAGGAGTAATTTCCGAGACTACTGAAAAGTCTATTTGCCGGGACAAGTAGTTTTTTCAGTTGTTTCGGACTCCTGCCTGATGTAATAAAAGAAAAGGAGAAAAGCTATGTACAAAAGTTATTCTATGGAACTGGCCGGCAGAACCCTGACCGTAGACGTAGGACGTGTGGCGAAGCAGGCAAACGGCGCTGTTCTCATGCATTACGGCGATACAACGGTGCTTTCCACGGCAACCGCTTCCAAAGAGCCAAGGGAAGGCATTGATTTCTTCCCCTTAAGCGTGGAATATGAGGAGAAAATGTACGCGGTGGGCAAGATCCCCGGCGGCTTCAACAAAAGAGAGGGAAAGGCAAGCGAGCACGCGATCCTTACCTCCCGTGTCATCGACCGTCCCATGCGTCCTCTGTTTCCAAAGGACTACAGAAACGATGTTACTCTGGTAGATATGGTAATGTCCGTAGATCCGGAATGCAATCCGGAGATTCCCGCTATGCTGGGCTCCTCCATTGCCACCTGCATTTCCGATATTCCTTTTGACGGTCCCTGCGCCACCACACAGGTGGGACTGATCGACGGCGAGTATGTGATCAACCCGTCCCTGGCCCAGAAGGAAATTTCCGATCTTCAGCTTACCGTTGCCTCTACAAGAGAAAAAGTCATCATGATCGAGGCCGGAGCCAACGAAGTTCCGGAGGACAAAATGATCGACGCCATTTACAAAGCCCATGAGGTAAACCAGGAGATCATCGCCTTCATCGACAAGATCGTAGCAGAGTGCGGAAAAGAGAAGCACACCTACGCTTCCTGCGCTGTTCCGGAAGAACTGTTTGCGGCGATCAAAGAGATTGTTCCTCCGGAAGAAATGGAGGTTGCCGTATTCAGCGACGACAAACAGACAAGAGAAGAAAATATCCGTCAGGTAACAGAAAAGCTTGCGGAAGCTCTGGCAGACCATGAGGACTGGCTTGAGGTTCTGGATGAAGCTGTTTACCAGTATCAGAAGAAGACTGTCCGCAAGATGATCCTCAAGGATCACAAACGTCCGGACGGACGGGAGATCAAACAGATCCGTCCTCTTGCGGCTGAGGTTGATATCATCCCCCGCGTTCACGGTTCCGCCATGTTCACCCGGGGACAGACCCAGATCTGTACAGTGACCACTCTGGCGCCTCTTTCCGACGCTCAGAGACTGGACGGACTTGATGAATTTGAAACCTCCAAGAGATATATGCACCATTACAATTTCCCGTCCTATTCTGTAGGCGAGACAAAGCCGTCCAGAGGACCGGGACGCCGTGAGATCGGTCATGGAGCCCTGGCGGAGAGAGCCCTTGTGCCGGTGCTTCCTTCTCCGGAGGAATTCCCCTATGCTATCCGTACAGTATCCGAGACTTTTGAATCCAACGGATCTACCTCCCAGGCAAGTATCTGTGCTTCCACCATGTCTCTGATGGCGGCGGGCGTGCCCATCCGCAAACCGGTGGCAGGTATTTCCTGCGGTCTGGTGACAGGCGACACGGACGACGACTATATCGTCCTGACCGATATCCAGGGCCTGGAAGACTTCTTCGGAGATATGGACTTTAAGGTTGCGGGAACCCACGATGGAATCACCGCGATTCAGATGGATATTAAGATCCACGGCCTGACAAGAGAGATCGTAGAGGAAGCGATCCGCAGGACAAAAGAGGCAAGAGAGTACATCCTCACAGAAGTTATGGAAAAATGTATTCCGGCTCCCAGGGATCATGTGAACAAATATGCTCCCAAGATCATCCAGATCCAGATCGATCCTCAGAAGATCGGCGATGTGGTAGGACAGAGAGGAAAGACCATCAATACCATTATCGAGCGCACCGGAGTACAGATCGACATCAGCGACGACGGCGCGGTATCCATCTGCGGCGTTGACCAGAAGATGATGGATGAGGCGGCTCATATGATCCAGGTGATCACCACAGACTTTGAAGAAGGCCAGATATTTACCGGAACAGTAGTCAGCATCAAGGAGTTCGGCGCCTTTATTGAGTTCGCGCCGGGCAAAGAAGGAATGGTACACATTTCCAAGATCGCGAAACACAGGATCAACCGTGTGGAGGATGTTCTGACTCTGGGCGACAAGGTAAAAGTGATCTGCCTTGGCAAAGATAAAATGGGACGTATCAGCTTCAGCATGAAAGACGTGCCGGAAGAAGAGTAAAGCTATGAGATATCACAATATAACAAAAGACGACATGCTGAACGGCGACGGACTGCGTGTCGTACTGTGGGTGGCCGGCTGCAGCCACTGCTGCAGAGAATGCCAGAATCCCATTACCTGGGATCCAAACGGCGGTCTGCCTTTTACGGAGGCGGAGGAAAACGAGATTTTCGCGGAGCTTGACAAGGATTATATCAGCGGGATCACCTTTTCAGGAGGAGATCCTCTCCATCCATCGAATATTTCGGCAGTGACGGCTTTTGCCCGCAAAATCCGTCAGAAATATCCCCAGAAGACGATCTGGCTTTACACAGGCGCTCTTTGGGAGGAAATCCAGTGCGAAGAGATCGTGAATTATCTGGATGTCTGTGTGGACGGCGAGTTCGTGGCGGAGAAAAAAGACGTTACTCTGCAATGGAAGGGCTCTTCCAACCAGAGAGTGATCAATGTGCCTGCTACCCTCCGCGAGGGAAGGATTGTCCTTCATACGCAGTAAAGCGGGACTTAAGAAAATACAGCATAGAAAACGCGGCGGTATACAGAAAAATGTGCACCGCCGTTTTTTTAAGGAGGAACAGAATGAAAAGAATCGCGAAATTCCACAAAGTCAGCAGGGAGCGCTTTTTAAAAGACTGGAAGGATAAATTTCCGGAAGCTTCCGAAAAGGAGATCCTTGAAATTTACGATGGGATCTCTCTGCCGAAAAGAGCCACGGCGGGAAGCGCGGGATACGACTTTTTTGCTCCGGCGGACGTAAAGCTGGCTCCGGGAGAGATTACCACCATTCCTACGGGAATACGGGCGGAAATGAAAGAAGAGTGGGTGCTGAAATGTTATCCCAGAAGCGGGCTGGGCTTTAAATATCGTCTGCAGCTCAACAACACAGTAGGGATCATAGACAGCGACTACTTCTATTCAGACAACGAAGGCCATATTTTTGTGAAACTGACAAACGACAGCCGCGAGGGAAAAACAGTGAAAATTTCTGCGGGAACAGGTTTTATGCAGGGAATCTTCGTAGAATACGGAATCACAGTGGACGATGACGCCAGCGCCGTCCGAAACGGCGGACTGGGAAGCACCACAGAACAAAAAGCGCAGTAAAGCACAAAAGAGAGCGGAAGAAAAAAAGACCCCGGAATTATTCCGGAGCCTGTCCTTTTTCTTCCGCCCTTTTTGCGTTTTCCACAATGGCCTGGAAAGCCTCTGCCGCAGCGTCGTACTCCTGGTCGTCATCGATATTGGAAAGCATCGGGTCGCCTGATTCTGTGCGGGAGAAGGAATAAAGATATACCTCGCCGCTCTGGTTCTGGCCGTTTTCATCCAGAGGAAGAAGGGCGATGTAATCCTTCTTGTTTACCGGATAAATCGTGAGAATGGCACATTCCACCTCAGTATCGTCCTCCAGAGTCAGAGTAATGGTATTATGGCCTTCATCCATTCTGGAGCCGCACTCCATGCCGCAGGAAGCACAGTCGCTGGGACTGCAGGATGATGCGTTGCTGAATTCTTCGCTCATGGTCTGATCCTCTCTGATTTTGTATTTAAAGTACTGCGGAAGCCGGTAAAAATCCTGGATTCCGCATGAGTCTCATTTTATCAGATATTTTCGGGGAATGCAATGCGGTTTCTGCATCTTGGCGAAAAAGCCGCCGGATCGCAGCAAAAAAGTTGACGGGGCAAAGCGAAAAGTTATTTGCTATGCGGGTGGAAGATGCTATAATGAATTATAGAAAAATTTGAAGGAGGCAGAAAGTGAAATTTATTTCATGGAATGTAAACGGCATCAGGGCCTGCCTGACAAAAGGATTTGAAGAAAGTTTCCGGAAGCTGGACGCGGATATCTTCTGCATCCAGGAGACGAAATGCCAGGAGGGCCAGGTAAAGCTGGAGCTTCCGGGCTACCGCCAGTTCTGGAATTACGCCAATAGAAGAGGATATTCCGGTACAGCTGTCTTTACAAAAGAAGAACCGGAGTCCGTATCTTACGGAATAGGAATAGAGGAGCACGACAAGGAGGGACGGGTGATTACCCTGGAATTTGAGCGGTTTTATCTTGTCACCGTATATACGCCGAATTCCCAGACAGAGCTGAAGCGCCTTTCCTACCGTATGGAATGGGAAAGGGATTTTCTTTCCTATCTGCTGAAGCTTCAGGAAAAGAAACCGGTGATCTGCTGCGGTGATCTGAACGTGGCCCATCAGGAGATCGACCTGAAAAATCCCAAAACAAACCGTAAAAACGCCGGATTTACCGACGAGGAAAGAGCGTGCTTTACAAAAGTCCTGGAAAGCGGATTCATTGACACTTTCCGGTACTTTTATCCGGATCAGGAGGGCATTTACTCCTGGTGGTCCTACCGGTTCAGGGCGAGAGAGAAAAACGCAGGGTGGAGGATCGATTATTTCCTGGTTTCCCCTACTCTGAAGGAAAACCTGAAAGACGCCGGAATCCACACGGAGATTATGGGTTCCGACCATTGTCCGGTGGAATTGGATCTTGATTTCTGACGGGGAAGAGAGAACGGGGCAGTATAGAAAGAAACGACCGAAAAAGGAGAGCTGGTTATGAAAAGACAGAATGTATTAGATATCCGCAGCGGCTATCCGGCTTTGTTTGGCGCCAACAAAATCGCGGAAGGGCTGAATTTTGCCGCAGAAGTTCCGAAAGGAGCAAAAGCCTCCCTGATCCTTTACCGTAAAGGTTCCGGGGTTCCCTGGAAGGAAATCCCTTTTCCGGAGGAATCCAGAACAGGAAAGATCTGCGCTTTGATCGTATCCGGACTGGACAGAAACCAGTACGAGTACAATTTCTGTATTGACGGGGAGATCGTGCAGGATCCTTATGCATACGGGATCCGCGGGAGAGAGCGCTTCGGCGCGCCTTTAGAATCCGGAGACGGGCATCAGATACGCTGCGCTTTTCTCCCGGATGAGCCCTACGACTGGGAGGGGGACAGATCTCCGGACATTCCCTATAAAGATATGATCCTTTATAAGGTTCATGTGAGAGGATACACAAAACAGTACAGGCTTTCACCGAAATTAAAGGGAACTTTCAAAGGGCTGCAGGAGATGATCCCTTACTGGAAGGAACTGGGAGTCAACGCCATAGAGCTGATGCCTGCCTATGAATTCTGTGAAATTCCCTCCTCCGGCAAAACAAAGGGAATGATCTCCGAGAAGAGACAGGAGGGAAAGGTAAACTACTGGGGTTATGTTTCCGGCTTTTATTTTGCTCCCAAACGGTCTTACTGCGCCACAAAGGAACCGGAAAAGGAATTCCGGGACATGGTGAAGGCGATGCACCAGGCGGGGATCCAGTGCATCATGGAATTTTATTTCCCAAAAGAGGTGAATCCGCTTCTTGCGTTAAAGGCCGCCTGCTTCTGGAAATGTTATTATCATGTGGACGGTTTCCATTTTGTAGGGGACGGCGTGCCGGGAGAACTGATCGCGGGGGATCACCTTCTCTATGGAACGAAAAAGATGTTCCAGAACCTTCCCGCCTGTGCAGAGGACGACAAAATGATGGCGGAATACCAGCCCGGGTTCCTCCAGGATATGCGCCGCTATCTGAAAAGCGACGAGGGAATGATCCCCGGAGCGGAATATCATATCCGCCATGTGAACCCTTCCGGCGGAACGATCAACTATATGGCGTGCCAGGACGGGTTTACCCTTTCCGATATGGTGTCTTATAATTACCGCCACAACGAGGAAAACGGAGAAAACAACACTGACGGAAGCGAATACAATTATTCCTGGAACTGCGGGGTGGAAGGCCCCAGCCGGAAGATTGCCATACGGAAAATGAGAGAGCAGCAGATACGGAACGCTTTTCTGATGCTTCTTATAAGCCAGGGAACTCCCATGATCTACGGAGGCGATGAATTCTGCAACTCACAGAACGGCAACAACAACGCCTACTGCCAGGATAATCCGGTAGGCTGGACGGACTGGAAGGCGTGCAAAAAGAACGGGAAGATCCTGCGTTTTGTCCAGGAAGCCATCGCTTTCCGCAAGGCCCATCCCATCCTTCATTTGGAGGAGGAGCCAAAAGGAGTGGATTATCTGGTGAAAGGATTTCCGGATATTTCCTTCCATGGAGAAAGGGCATGGTATCTGAACGAAGAGAACACCTGCCGGCTTCTGGGCGTAATGTACTGCGGAGCCTATGCAAAGAAAACGGACGGAACCCCGGATGATTTCCTTTATGTGGCCTGCAATTTCCACTGGGAAAACAGGACCATCGCTCTTCCCAACCTGCCGGAGGGAATGGTATGGAAAAAAACGGCGGACACCTCCGACCCGGAAGAAAACAGTTTCCGGGAGCGGGAGGAAGATTATCAGAAAAATATAGAGATCAATCCCCGGACGGTGGTTATTCTGGTGGGGAGAAAAAAGGAGGAATAAAAAATGCATCCCTGGCTGCATTTTAAAACCATTACAAGGCATAAACTGCTTGTCATGCAGTACTGTTTCCGCATAGGACTTTATAAGCAGGGACTTCTGCACGATCTGTCAAAATATTCTCCTGCGGAATTTCTTGTGGGATGTAAGTATTATCAGGGGACCAGAAGTCCGAATAATGCGGAAAGGGAGGCTATCGGCGTCTCCACCTCCTGGCTTCACCATAAAGGCAGGAATAAACATCATTTTGAACACTGGGTAGATTATTCCCTGGATAAGGAGCATGTGATCATGGGCGCGCGGATGCCCCGCAAATATGTGGCGGAGATGGTAATGGACCGCATAAGCGCCTCACGGAATTATCTGGGAGATGCCTATACGGACAGCCAGCCTCTGGAATATTTCCTGAAAAGCAAAGAAAAGCTCTGGTTTATCCACCCGCAGACAAAGAAGGAGCTGGAGGGTCTGCTCCGCATCCTGAACGATCACGGCGAAAAAAAACTGCTGCGGTATATCAGGCGCGTTTATCTGAAAAACAGGCCAAAAGAGCCGCGGTATTAAAATAGCAGTACAGCGAGAAATAAAAGATGATTTATATTCCAGGCGGGAACTGTCTGTGAAAAGCGGAAGCTTTCTGAAGAGCGGCCGTTTTTTGCAGGCAGTTTTTCTTTTATAAAATAAACAGTATATAACACTTGACAACAGTTGCATACTGTTATATACTGTTTGTGACAGGAGGGATGGATATGCATATCATCATCAATCATTCTTCCATGGATCCCATATATGAGCAGATCGTAGCCCAGATTAAGGCGGAAGTCATCAACGGCAGTCTTCCCGCAGGAGAAGCGCTTCCTTCGGTGAGGACTCTTGCCAGGGAACTGAAGATCAGTGCCCTGACGGTAAAAAAGGCATACGATTATCTGGAGGAAGAGGGCCTGGTGGTCACAGTCCACGGCAAAGGCAGCTTTATCGCCCAGGCAAATCAGGGACTCCTGATGGAAGAGAGAAGAAAGGAACTGGAAAAAGATCTGGAACAGGCGGTGAGAAAGGCCCGCTCCGGCGGCCTGACAGACGAGGAGATCCGTGAACTGTTTCAGCTTATTATGGAGGAGTAGAAGATGCTGGCGGAATTAAATCATGTAAAGAAGACATATAAAGATTTTCAGCTTGACTGTTCTCTGGCTGTCCGGGAGGACTGCGTCACCGGACTGATCGGGGCCAACGGAGCGGGAAAGAGCACCACATTTAAGGCGATTCTGGGACTTGTCTATCCGGAGAGCGGCGAGATCCGTATATTCGGTAAGGAAAGCTCCGGGATTACCGCAAAGGATAAAGAGGACATCGGCACGGTGCTTGGGGGAAGCGGTTTTTCGGATTATCTTACCGCAAGACAGATACAGAAGATCATGAAAGATTTTTATCCGAAATTTCACAGCGAAGAATTTGAAAAGAACTGTGTCCGGTTCAAAATCCCTATGGACAAGAAGGTGAAGGACTTTTCCAGCGGCATGAAGGCAAAGCTGAGAGTGCTTCTTGCAGTAAGCCACGAAGCGAGGCTTCTGATTCTGGACGAACCTACGGCGGGACTGGATGTGACGGCCAGGGAGGACATTCTGGATCTTCTCCGGGAGTATGTGGAGACGCCGGGAAGAGGCATCCTGATCAGTTCCCATATATCCGCGGATCTGGAACAGTTTTGCGACGATATCTATATGATCCACCAGGGGAAGATCGTTCTTCACGAAGAAACGGACAGGATACTGGAGAATTACGGCGTGGTCAAAGTAAGTGACGCCGATTATGAGAAACTGGACAGAAGAGCCATTCTCCGGGTAAAGAAAGAGAGTTTCGGCTATAGCTGCCTGACCGACCAGAGACAGTTTTATCTGGAAAATTATCCTGATCTGGCGGTGGAAAAGGGCTCTGTGGACGAAGTGATTTCCATGATGGTGAGAGGTGAAGAGTTATGAAAGGACTTCTGAGAAAAGATCTGGCCCTTGTGGCCGTAAACGCGAAGACTTATCTGGTTGTACTGTTTTTCGTGGCAGTCTGGATGTTTACAACTGTAAAAGGCGGGGAAATATCTTATTTTGGCAGTATTTATATGATCGTCGTTTTCGGATTTGTGGGCCTTGGAACCATAACTTCCGATGAACAGAACGGAGCGCTGGGATTTCTGATGACGCTGCCTGTTAAGAGAAGCGATTATGTAAAAGAAAAATATCTGCTCTGTGTAATGTATATTGCCTGCGGGTGGGCGTTATCTGTCATTCTGTCTGCCGTCATATACAGGGGACGTATCTTTGCCGGTGACGAGCCATTCGTAATAATCAGTATTCTTTATATGCTGGCGGCTGTCATACTCGTTTTTCTGATGATTCCCATAAATTTCCGGTTCGGTCCGGAAGTTGCCAGAATCGTACTCTTTGGCGTTTTTGCCGCGATTGTTCTGGGCGTAGTCGCAGGCCTGTATCTGCTGGAAAAGCTCATACCGGATCATTCTTATTTTGATAAGATCGCGGAGATGATTGACAAGGTAACAGCCGGACAGCTTCTCATCGTATTTCTGGCTGTACTGGCAGTGGAAGGCGTCCTGTCTTATCTTTACAGCCTGAGAGTGATAAAACGGAAGGAGTTCTGACAATCCCCCGAATTTCTGGTATAATATTCAGAAATCAGAAAAGCGAGGGAAGAGAAATGAACAGAAACCAGATTTTTATAAAATGCGGAACCCAATACCAGAAGATGACAGAAGAGCTTTTGGAGGAAAGCAAGCTTGCGGCTCTTATCGGAGACAGGAAGAAACGTATCGCGATCAAGCCTAATCTTGTTTCCGCCTCCGACCCGTCCAACGGAGCCACCACTCACCGGGAGATCCTGGCGGGCATTATGGAATACCTCAGGCGGAACGGTTTTCAGAATCTTGTGCTGACAGAGGGTTCCTGGGTGGGAGAAAAGACAGAGGATGTTTTTCAGGCATGCGGCTATCAGGAGATCTGTGAGAAATATCAGGTTCCCTTTCATGACACCCAAAAAGACAGAGGCGTTTCTGCAGACTGCTGCGGAATGAAGCTGAATATCTGCAGCAGCGTTCGGGAGATCGACTTTCTGATCAATGTGCCTGTGCTGAAAGGGCACTGCCAGACAAAGATCACCTGCGCTCTGAAAAACATGAAGGGCCTGATCCCTAATTCCGAGAAGAGAAGATTCCATTCTCTTGGGCTCCACAAACCCATAGCTCATCTGAATACGGCTATCCGGCAGGATTTTATCGTAGTGGACAATATCTGCGGAGATCTGGACTTTGAGGACGGAGGAAATCCGGTAGTCATGAACCGTATCCTTGCAGGAAGAGATCCGGTGCTGATAGACGCTTATGTCTGCCATATGATGCATTACGCCGTATCGGAGGTGCCTTATGTGGAAATGGCGGCAAAGCTGGGCGTAGGCTGCGGGGACATCGGAAAAGCGGATATCCGCATATGCGGAGACAACGCCGGAGAACAGCTTCCCCGATCCAGAAAGGTGGTGGAGCTTTCCGATGCTGTGGAGGAAGTGGAATCCTGCAGCGCCTGCTACGGCTGCCTGCTGCCTGCTCTTGACCGTCTGAAGGAGGAAGGGCTTCTTGAGAAACTTCACGAGAAGATCTGCATCGGACAGGGCTTCCGCAAAAAGGAAGGAGAGCTGGGAATCGGTCACTGCACAAAAAAATTCCGCTGTCATCTGGAAGGCTGTCCTCCCCTTGAAGGGGAAATCTATGATTTCCTGAAAAACTATATTCTGGAACACGATAGATAAAACATTTTTTGCAGACAGAAAAAGACTGCTCTCATTGTCCGGCGGACAGATACGGCCAGACGATGAGAGCAGTTTCATACAGAAGGAATGTTCTCAGAAGTCTCTTGCCGCCTCTGTGAGAATCTCCAGAATCTGATCTTCCGTAAAGCGGCTGCTGTCAATGCAGAGGTCGTACTGCGTCAGATCCGTCCACTTTTCGTCTGTGAAAAACTCATAGTAAGCGCGGCGCTCTTTGTCCATCTGCTTCACCATCTTGCGGGCGCTTTTTTCCTCCCGGCCTGTGCGGGCCCGGATATTCCGGACGCGGAGCTCATAGGGAGCGTAGATAAAGATACTGAGCGCCTTATCTTTCAGGATATGGTTCGCGCAGCGGCCGACGATCACACAGTTGCCTTTGTCTCCAAGGGACAGAATAATATTCCGCTGTATCTCGTAAAGCACGTCGTTCATGGGGATCGCATAGTAATCAGGACTGATCTGTATTTCATGGTCTATAGAAAAACGCCACTGGCTGGGCTTTTTTTCATCTACCTTTGCAAATTCATCAAAAGGAACCTGTTTCTCTTTGCTGGCCATTTCGATCAGCTCTTTGTCATAGAACGCATATCCCAGTTTGTCTGCAAGAGCTTTTCCAATGACACGTCCCCCGCTGCCGTACATACGGTTGATGGTAATGATGTGTTTACTCATATGAAATCCTCCCTCCCGGCTCTTTCTTTTGTCTTAATCATATCATAATTATCATACAATTTCCACAATAAATCAATATAAAATGAAATAAATTCAGAGAAAATATACATATAAACAGAAGGGTAAAAAATATTCGCTGGTGATTATGACGAAAAGCTTTCCGGCCTGTGACAGACGGCAGGGGGAGAAAAGGGGCGGCTCCTGTCGGAAAAAACTGCTTGACATATTCGCGCTTATTAAATATAATTTTCTTATGCATTACAAAAATGTTACAAAAAAATAAAAACATGTGAAAAATGCAAGGAAGTAAATGTTATGAGGAACGCAAAATTATCGGACAACCATGAAAAAAGTGAAAGAAAAGGAAATCCATCCATCCATGGATTTGTATCGCTGAGTGTATGTGCTGTTACGGTAATCACTCTGTCGCTGGGGATGCGGATTGCCGGAAGCGAGAGGAAGAACCAGGTATACGCTGCTTCTGACTCTGAGGCCGTTTCCGCCAGTGTGAGCAGTGTGGATTACGATCTTCCAACAGGGATCGCGGGAGTGGCTTCCGGCGTAAGCTCAGCTCCGGAAGTGGGATCTGAGATCTACCGGATCGGAACGTCCTGTGAGCATGTAGTAGTAGGCCAGAGGGTGCAGAAGGTGCAGAGAGGCGTGCAGGAACTCAACGTAAGCGAGTCCATGGCCGCCGCCGTGGACGATTTTGATTCCCAGGCGATCACCCTGGCTTCTTCCGCTACAATGATGTCGGACACGGATTATGAGAATCTTTTGAAGATCGTGGAGGCAGAGGCAGGAACGGAAGATATCAAGGGACGTGTCCTTATCGCCAATGTGATTATGAACCGCGTGATGCATCCGGAATTTCCTGATAACATTACAGAGGTGATATGGGAATATGACAACGGAGTGCCTCAGTTTTCTCCTGTAGCGGACGGCCGGATCAATGAAGTGACGATCTCGGACGAGACGAAGGAAGCGGTCAGACTGGCTATGGAGGGTGTGGACTATTCGGAAGGAGCCCTGTTCTTTATCCAGAAATCCGCGGCGGAGAAACACAATATCGCGTGGTTTGAAAGAGACCTGAAGAGATTGTTTAAACACGGCGTCCATGAATTTTATACATATCCGGAAGAAACGTCAGAGAGCGGAGAAGCTTCAGAAGAAGACGCACAGGATTCTTCCGGTGAGGACACCCAGCTTGTACAGATGATAAAGACAGATACTTCCCAGGTATCATAAAATACAGGAGAGAAAAACGGGAAAGCCCTGCGTCAGCAGGGTTTTCCTATTTTTCTATGGCATTTTGGAAAAGAACATGATACAATGTTGCAGAAGAAAATGAAGCAGAGAACGATGTGAGAAAGATAAGAAAGGCAGGAACAGTATGCAGGTATTATATAAAAGCACCAGAGGAAACGGAGAAACAGTGACGGCTTCCCAGGCAATCTTAAAAGGACTTTCCCAGGACGGAGGACTGTTTGTCCCCACCGTGATCCCAAGTCTGGACGTGCCGGCGGAACGCCTTGCGCAGATGTCTTACCAGGAGACGGCTTATGAAGTGATGAGCCGCTTTCTGACGGATTTTACAGAAGAAGAACTGAAAAGCTGCATTTCACGGGCATATGATTCCAAATTTGACACAGAAGAGATCGCGCCCCTTCACAAGGCGGACGGAGTGTATTTCCTGGAGCTGTTCCACGGCGCTACGATTGCCTTTAAGGATATGGCGCTTTCCATTCTGCCCCATCTTATGACTACGGCGGCTAAGAAGAATCATGCGGACAAGGAGATCGTAATCCTCACCGCTACTTCGGGAGATACCGGCAAGGCAGCTATGGCAGGCTTTGCGGACGTTCCCGGGACGAAGATCATCGTATTTTATCCGAAGCATGGAGTAAGCCCCATCCAGGAGAAACAGATGGTGACGCAGAAGGGAAACAATACCTATGTGGTAGGGATCACCGGGAATTTCGACGACGCCCAGAGCGCGGTGAAGAATATGTTCAACGACCAGGGGCTGGCGGAAGAGCTGGCTGAGGCGGGATTTCAGTTCTCCTCCGCCAACTCCATCAATATCGGACGCCTGGTGCCTCAGATCGTATACTATGTATACGCTTATGGAAAGCTGGTAAAATCAAAAGCAATACAGCCTGGGCAGAAGATCAACGTGGTGGTTCCCACCGGAAACTTCGGAAACATCCTGGCGGCTTACTACGCGAAGCTTATGGGGCTTCCGGTAAATAAGCTGATCTGCGCCTCCAACGAAAATAAAGTGCTGTTTGATTTCTTCCGCACAGGAACTTACGACAGGAAGAGAGATTTCATCCTGACCTCGTCTCCTTCCATGGATATCCTGATCTCAAGCAATCTGGAACGTCTGATCTACCGCCTTACAGGCGAGGACGCCGGAAAGTGCAGAGAGCTTATGGAGGCTTTGAGCAAAGGCGGAGAATATACGATCACTGAGGAGATGAAAGCCGGACTTGCGGGCTTCTACGGAAATTACTGCAGCGAGGGAGAGACAAGGGAGGCCATCAGCGCCACATACTACGGCTCCGGCTATGTGATCGATCCTCATACGGCTGTGGCGGCAGGAGTTTACCAGAAATATCTCCGGGATACGGAAGATTCTTCTGTTGCAGTCATAGCGTCTACCGCAAGCCCATATAAATTTACAAGAAGCGTAATGGACGCGGTTTCCGACAGATATCAGGGACTGGATGATTTTGCCCTTGCAGACGCTCTTTCCGCCCTTACTGGGATCAAGGTGCCGAAGGCTGTGGAGGAAATCCGTACGGCTCCTGTGCTTCACGACACAGTGGTGGCGGCTTCCGAAATGCCGGATACGGTGCGGAAGATTCTCGGAATCAGATAAAAACCGTATTTTTTGTAAAGAGATTGAAATATATTAGAATAAAATGTTGAAAAACAGCATATAATAGAGTACAATAAAAGAAACAAAATCCTGGGATGTGCGAGACCCCTTCCATTTTTGAACCTACATTGACAACAAGGGAATCCAACATCGCAAATGTGATGTCAGACCTCTCGTCGTGGTAGGCAGATCATTTGTTGAGGACACCCACCTAGCGGCGGCTAGGCGTCAAAAAGAAGGGAACGGCATCCTGGGACCTTTAAGAAAAAGCGAGCCATCTGATGGCTCTTTTTTTGAAGGCAGAAACCAGTAGCGGGAGGGAAAAACATGGTAACAGAAAAAATTTTTGACAGACTGCCGTCCGGCGGAGAGATCCGCTGTTTTCATCTGGAAAACGCTTCAGGGGCATATGCGGAGGTTCTGGAGTACGGGGCGCTTTTGACAAAGCTGTGCGTACCGGACAGGGACGGCGTACAGAAAGACGTGGTGCTGGGATATGATTCCATAGAAGGATATCTGACAAACGGCTGCTTCTTCGGGGCCACGATCGGAAGAAGCGGAAACCGTATTGAAGGCGGCCGTTTCATGCTGGAAGGCAAAGAAGTCGTTCTGGCGAAAAACGAGGGAGAAAATAACCTTCACAGCGGCCCGGAAGGGTTTGAGAAAAAGATGTGGAAGGCGGAGAAGATCTCCCAGGAAAAAAACAGCGTTACTTTTTCCAGGATCAGTCCTGACGGGGAAAACGGATTTCCGGGAGAGTTTCACGTTTCCGTTACATACGAGTTTACAGAGGACAACGCTCTCAGGATCGTCTATGAGGGAACCAGCGACAAGACCACAGTTGCCAATATGACGAATCATTCCTACTTTAATCTTAACGGAGAGGGCAGCGGCAAAGTTCTTGACCAGTATCTTACTATCTATGCTCAGTCCTACACTCCGGTAAGGGAGGACTCGATCCCTCTTGGAGAAAATGTGCCGGTGGAGGGAACTCCTATGGATTTCCGCAAAGAAAAGACGATCGGTCAGGATATCGAGGCGGATTTCCAGCAGTTGAAATATACAGGCGGCTTTGACCATAACTATGTGACGGAGGGCTATAAGCCGGGAGAGATCCGGAAGATTGCCTGCGCCAGATCAGAAAAAACAGGAATCGTGATGGAAGTTCTCACTGACTGTCCCTGCGTACAGTTTTACGCCGGAAATTTTGTAGAGAACGAAAAAGGAAAAAACGGCCATGTTTACGGCAAAAGGGACGGCTTCTGCCTGGAAACACAGGTGGAGCCCAACGCGGTGAACGTTCCCGCCTTTCATTCCCCTGTTCTGGAGAAAGGCGGCCGTTATCATTCAGAGACCGTCTACAAGTTTAGCGTGAAAAAATAAGCAGATGCCATTGGCAAGTCTGGCATGAAAAAGAAACAGATGCCATTTTTTCTGGTTTTCTTCATATACTCTTTATATGAGGAAAACCAGATTTTTTTATGCACATCATTTTTTACTGGCAGTTCTTTTGGGAAGTATGGTCCTGATCAATTCCGCAATGGAAACCCGAAGGGCGCAGAAAGAAGAATACCTGAAGCTGGCGGAGCGGGAAGCGGAGGAGACAGGGATACAGGAAGCGGAGAAGACCGGGATACAGGAAGCGGAGAAGAGGGAGATACAGGAAGCAGATGCGGAAAAAACAGCAGGGCAGGAAGAAGGAGAACCGGCAGATTCCGGTAAGGAGGAAGAGGGAGCCGCGGGAAAGGAAGCAGATGGGGAAAAGAAGGAGGAGCCCATGATCCGGGTGCTTCTGATGGATACCGGCTATACGTCCTGCTTTCATCCTTTTGTTTCCCTGGTCTTTGACGGACAGGAAAGGTCATACAGCCCTGACAGCATGGAAACAGGGGAGGATCTGAAGATCACTCCCAGGGAGGGCGGCGTACAGATCACTTCCATACAGCGGCAGAGCGGAAGTCCGGTATATGAAGGAAGTATTGAGATCAGCAGACGGGAAGAGGGGTTTCTTCTGGTCAATGAGCTTCCTCTGGAAACTTATCTGGAAGCGGTGGTGCCCAGTGAGATGCCTTCCGGATATGAGATGGAGGCGCTGAAGGCCCAGGCAGTCTGCGCCAGGACCTATGCCTGGAAACAGATGCAGGAGAGAAAGCTGGAGGAGTACGGGGCGGATGTGGACGACAGTGTGAATTATCAGGTATATCAGAATATCAGCCCCCAGGAAACGACTACCCAGGCGGTAGAGGAGACAAGGGGGAAAATCCTCTGTCAGAACGGGGAGCCGGTGGAGGCCTATTATTTTTCTACTTCCGCAGGAGTCACAAGTACAAATGTGATCTGGGGAGCAGACGAGCCGGCGTCCTATCTGAAAAGCGTGCCCTGTTCCTTTGACGCCCAGGAACCCTGGAGCTGGTGGCAGGTGGAGATCCCCTGGGAGAATCTGGAACAGAGAGCTGCGGACCGTCTGGGAAAGGAGGGAAGGCTTCTTGGCGTAGCCGTGACAAGGAAAGAGGAAAGCGGTGCGGTGACAGGACTGGAGGTGGCTTCGGAGGCTGGTTCTTTTCTTCTGGAAGAGGAATATGCCATCCGGGAATTTTTATCGCCTCAGGGATGTGTGATCACTGAGAAAGACGGAACTTCCGCAGAGGGAGGAACTCTGCTTCCAAGCTCTTATTTTGAGATCGAGGCTGCGCCGGGAACCTCGGTTGTTCTTACCGGAGGCGGGTATGGACATGGAGTGGGGATGAGCCAGAACGGAGCCAACCAGATGGCGGCCCGGGGATATACCTGTGAAGAGATCCTGGATTATTTTTTTAAGGATGTAGAGATCCGGACGCTTCCTCTGACAGGATAAGGCGCGCCGGAGGCGGGAAGTCTTGTCACGGCAGCGGATTCATGGTATGATGATTAAGCAGTAAATATATTTGCCGGAGAAGAGATATGGAAAAGATAAAAGAAAAAAGTTCTCTTCATTTAATCCTGGGATTCGCGGAAAGGATCAGGGTGGACCATGTAGGCGCCTACGCTGCGCAGACGGCCTATTTCCTGATGATGTCCTTCATTCCCTTTATATTGTTTCTGACAGCCATTGTGCAGTATACGCCTCTGACCTACAGGGTGGTGCGCCAGGTGATCATCGGGATCGTTCCGGAAAATCTCCAGGGATTTGTCCTCAGCATTGTGGCCGAAGTGTTTTCCAAAAGCATCGCTGTGCTGCCTGTATCCGCCGTTATGGCGCTGTGGTCATCCGGAAAAGGAATGCAGGCGCTGATCAACGGGCTGAATACGATCTACCATGTGCGGGAAACACGTAACTGGCTTGTCAACAGGATCTATTCCATGTTTTATATGTTCCTTTTTGTGATCGCCCTGATCGTCAGCCTTCTGCTTCTTGTTATGGGAAACAGGATCCATGAGGCGGCAATGGAATATGTTCCTTTCCTCGGGAGAGTGATCGGCAGGATACTGGGCGCAAAAACGTTTCTTGTTTTTGTGATGCTGTTTCTTGTCTTTCTGGTGCTGTACCGGTATCTCCCCAACAGAAAGGCAACCCTGAAAAGCCAGGTGCCGGGAGCTTTTCTCACGGCGGTGGCCTGGTCGCTGTTTTCTTATTTCTTTTCCCTGTATTTCGAGTTCTTTCCGAATGTCAGCAGTATGTACGGAAGTCTCTCCACTTTGATCATGGTGATGCTTTGGCTTTACTGCTGTATGAATCTTCTGCTTTACGGAGCGGAGATCAACGCATATTTTGAAAATCAGTTCCGGCAGGCCCAGATCAGCTTCTGGAAGCTGATCGCGAGAAAGAGAAAGCAGTTCCTGGCGGAGCGGAAGGAAGCCAGACAGGAAAAGAAGGGCCGCGGAGAAGAAAAAGAAGAGGAGAAAAAATCTTGACAGATTTTTCTTCCTGTGGCATAGTAGTATAAGATGAAAAGCTGTGAAGGCGTATCAGGGAGTTGTTTCCTTGCAGAGAGAAGAAGTCACCGGCTGTAAGCTTCTTTAAGTTCAGACAATTCCTCAATTTCCCGCCGGAGCCGCATTTCTGAACAGATCCGGATCTGCTTTTGGGTTTCAGTAGGAAATGACGTCGCTGCGCGTTAAGCAGACACTGAGAGCTTGTATTTTTTATACAGGAAACAGGGTGGTACCGCGGATATTCCGTCCCTCATCAGAGGGGCGGTTTTTTTGTGAAATTGCGGGAGCGCGAAGAGCGGGGAGAACCGCATGGCATCAAAGTGGATGCAGCCAGATGCATATGGTGTTTTGGCTGCCTGCGGCTGCATCCGGTGCACAAAAAGCAAAAACTGATTAAAATTTTAAACGCATATCAAAAGGAGACATGAACCATGAATATGAAGGAAAAGCTTCAGGAACTGGCGGAGACGGCCAGAAAACGGATTCAGGAAGCAGACGCTCCGGATAAGCTGAACGAAGTCAAAGTGGCTTATCTTGGAAAAAAAGGCGAGCTCACCGCCATTCTGAAGGGAATGAAGGATGTAGCTCCGGAAGAGCGCCCGAAGGTGGGACAGCTTGTCAATGAGACAAGGGCAAAGATCGAGGAGCTTCTTGAGGAGACGAAGAAGAACCTGGAGGAAGCTGTCCTGGAGGAAAAAATGAAGGCGGAAGTGATCGACGTAACCCTTCCTGCGAAGAAGGCCAGAATCGGACACCGCCATCCAAACACCATCGCTCTGGAAGAAGTGGAACGTATTTTTATCGGCATGGGCTATGAAGTTGTAGAAGGACCGGAGGTAGAATATGCGGACTATAACTTTACCAAGCTGAACATTCCGGAGGACCATCCGGCAAGAGACGAACAGGATACTTTTTTCATCAATAATTCCATCCTGCTCCGTTCCCAGACCTCCCCGGTACAGGCCCGTGTTATGGAAAAAGGAAAGCTGCCTATCCGTATGATCGCACCGGGAAGAGTATTCCGCTCCGACGAAGTGGACGCAACCCACTCTCCTTCTTTCCACCAGATCGAGGGAATGGTCATTGACAAACATATTACCTTCGCGGATCTGAAGGGAACCCTGGAGGAATTCGCGAAAGAGCTTTTCGGACCGGAGACGAAGACGAAATTCCGTCCCCATCACTTCCCGTTTACAGAGCCCAGCGCGGAGGTGGACGTATCCTGCTTCAAATGCGGCGGAAAGGGCTGCCGTTTCTGTAAGGGTTCCGGATGGATCGAAATTCTGGGCTGCGGTTCCATTCATCCCAATGTGCTGAAAATGTGCGGGATCGATCCTGACGAATACACAGGCTTCGCTTTCGGCGTAGGTCTGGAGAGAATCGCTCTTCTGAAATATGAAATCGACGATATGAGACTTTTATATGAAAATGATATCCGTTTCCTGAAGCAGTTCTGAAAACTGTTTCTCTGTTTTACAGGAAATACTAATGCGTGCAAAAGCACCGGATTTCCTGTGGGAACAAAAATACTCCGCTAGGATGCGGCCAGATGCAGATAGAGATAGAAAGGTGGATAAAAAATGAATACATCAATGTCCTGGATAAAAATGTATGTACCGGATCTGGATGTGACAGCGCAGGAATATACGGACGCTATGACGCTTTCCGGAACAAAGGTGGAAGGCTATGAGGAGCTGGACGCGGATCTGGACAAAATTGTCATCGGACAGATTAAAAAGATTGAAAAACATCCTGACGCAGATAAGCTGATCGTCTGCCAGGTGGATATTGGAACAGAAACAGTACAGATCGTAACCGGGGCGCCAAATGTAAAAGAAGGCGACAAGATTCCGGTTGTTCTGGACGGCGGCCGGGTTGCCGGAGGCCATGACGGAAAGAAAACTCCCGGCGGGATCCAGATCAAAAAGGGAAAACTCCGCGGCGTGGAATCCTGCGGTATGATGTGCTCCATTGAGGAGCTTGGAAGCACCAGAGAAATGTATCCGGAAGCTCCGGAATACGGCATTTATATTTTCCCGGAAGACGCGGAAGTAGGCGCAAGCGCCGTGAAAGCACTGGGACTGGACGACGCAGTATTTGAATATGAGATCACGTCCAACCGTGTGGACTGCTACAGCGTTATCGGTATCGCCAGAGAGGCTGCCGCTACCTTCGGAAAAAAATTCTGCCCTCCTGTTGTGACGAAAACAGGAAACGATGAGGATGCTTCCGACTATATTAAAGTAACGGTGCAGGATCCGGATCTTTGCCCCCGCTATACAGCGAGAGTGGTAAAGAATGTAAAGATAGGCCCTTCTCCAAAATGGATGCAGAGATGTCTTGCCTCCAATGGCATCCGTCCGATCAATAACCTGGTAGATATCACCAACTATGTGATGGAAGAATACGGACAGCCCATGCACGCTTATGATCTGGACACCATTGAAGGACGGGAGATCATTGTGCGTCGCGCTCAGGCAGGAGAAAAGTTTGTGACCCTGGACGGACAGGAAAGGATCATGGACGAAAACGTTCTGATGATCTGCGACGGAAAGAAGCCGGTAGGCATCGGCGGAATCATGGGCGGAGAGAACTCCATGATCACAGATCATGTGCATACGGTGCTGTTTGAGGCAGCCTGCTTCAACGGTCCGAATATCCGTCTGTCTTCCAAGAGGATCGGTCTTCGTACAGACGCTTCCGGAAAATTTGAAAAAGGTCTGGATCCCAATAATGCAGAGGCGGCTATCGACCGCGCCTGCCAGTTAATGGAGGAACTGGGTGCAGGGGAGGTTGTCGGCGGCATGGTAGATGTGTGCTGCGAGACAAGAGAGCCTTCCAGAGTTCCTTTTGAGCCGGAAAGGATCAATCATATCCTGGGAACAGATCTTACAAAAGAAGAAATGCTCTCCTATCTTGCGAGAGTAGAGCTTGCCTATGACGAAAAGACAAATGAGATCGTAGCGCCTACCTTCCGTCAGGATATCCACTGTACCGCGGATGTGGCTGAAGAAGTGGCAAGATTTTACGGATACGACAAGATCCCCACTACTCTTCCAAAGGGCGAGTCTACAACAGGAAAGCTTCCCTTTAAGCTGAGGATCGAGCAGGTGGCAAGAGACATTGCGGAATACTGCGGCTTCTCCGAAGGAATGACGTATTCCTTTGAAAGCCCGAAGGTATTTGACAAACTGAGAATCCCTGAAGACAGCGATCTGAGAAAGGTGATCACTATCAGCAATCCGCTGGGCGAGGACTACAGCATCATGCGTACCACTACACTGAACGGAATGCTCAGCTCACTGGCCACCAACTACAACAGAAGAAATAAAAACGTCCGTCTCTATGAGATCGGAAAGGTTTATCTTCCGAAATCGCTTCCCCTTACCGAGCTTCCGGATGAGAGAGTGCACTTCACTCTTGGAATGTACGGAGACGGAGATTTCTTTGATATGAAAGGCGTCTGCGAAGAATTCTTTGAAAAAGCGGGAATGAAAAAGAAGGTTCACTATACTCCGGACAGCGGCAAGCCTTACCTGCATCCGGGAAGACAGGCAAGGATCCTGTATGAAGGCAAAGCGGTAGGTTATCTGGGAGAGGTGCATCCTCTTGTTGCCGACGCCTATGGAATCGGTGAAAAAGCATATATCGCCGTGATCGATATTCTTGATATTCTGGAATTTGCAGGCTTTGACCACAAATATACAGGAATCGCGAAATATCCGGCGGTGACAAGGGACCTGAGTATGGTGGTTCCGAAAAATGTTCTTGCAGGCGATATTGAGAATATGCTGGAACAGAGAGGCGGAAAGATCCTGGAATCCTATCAGCTCTTTGACGTATACGAGGGAGCGCAGATCAAAGCGGGATATAAATCCATGGCGTACTCTATTGTATTCCGCGACCATGACAGAACATTGGAGGAAGCGGATATTACCGCGGTAATGAAGAAGATCCTGAACGGTCTTACTTCTCTTGGAATCGAGCTGAGAAGCTGATGAGACTTTATATTATCAGACATGGGGTGACAGAGTGGAACGCTCTGAAAAAGGTTCAGGGGGCGGCGGATATTCCTCTTGCCCCTGAAGGGATCCGCCTTGCGAAGATCACGGGGGAAGCCTTAAAGGATGTGCCTTTTGACATCTGTTTTACCAGCCCCCTTAAAAGAGCGGAGGAAACTGCCCGGCTTGTGCTTGGAGACAGAGCCTCCAGGATTCCGGTGATCCCTGACAAAAGAATCCAGGAAATTGATTTTGGAGTCCTGGAAGGTACAAGGTTTAAGGATGAAAACGGGAAGATCCTCAGCGAGGAAATGGAAATTTTCTTTTCGGAGCCGCAAAAGTTCAAGCGCCCGGAAAACGGAGAGAATATCCCGGATATCCTGGCCAGAACGAGAGATTTCTGGGAGGAAAAAATCCACGATCCTTCCCTGGAAGATAAGACTGTCCTTATCGCTTCCCACGGCTGCGCAGTCCGGGCGCTGCTTCAGAACGTATACCATGATCCGGAGAATTTCTGGCATGGAAGCGTTCCCCCGAACTGCGGCGTGAATATTGTGGATGTCCAGAATGGAGAAGCAGTACTCCTGGAAGAAGATAAAGTATACTATTAAGAAGAAATTTAAATAAGTATTCTAAATAAGCTCGCCTGTTGGCGGGCTTGTTTTTTTCTCGGATGTAAACAAACCTTCTAAAGAGTTTATCTAATGGCGGGTTTGTTTTTTCTGTGGATGTAAACAAACTTTCTAAAGAGTTTATCTAATGATGAGCTTGTTTTTTCTAAGATGCACAGTTAAGGATGATCAATTCAGTTGGACAGTTACATTTCCCCCTGACATTTCTGATAGACGGATATTTCTGTTGTGCCAGACAGGATCTTACGGTTAAAAACAACAAATCGAGGGAAGTAACCGTAACCCCGGACGGAATCCTACGGACGAAAATACGGAATCGAGGAAAGTAACTGTAACTCCGGACGGAATCCTACGGACAAAAATACGGAATCCAGGAAAATAACCGTAACCTCAGGTGCCAGTTTACGGTTGAAAACAACAAATCCAAGGAAATAACCGCAGAGCTTCCCTATTCATTTCTATTTCCTATAGTGAAATGGAAAATGACTTCCCTGTCTGGGTGAAATGTTGCCGATCATTGCCGCTTATACATTTCAGGTTATACATTTCAGCCCCGGTAAAGTGGAAAAGACAGCTTGTAGTGTCAGAAATGATATGATATTATGGTAAAAAAGCAAAAATTATACATCTAAGGAGGATGATTATGGGAAAAAAGATAGCAAACACACTGCTGTTTCTGGCAGTTCTGGCTGCGGGAATAGGAATGACGCTTTATGTAGGCCAGGGAGCGGTCAGTGTTCTGGTCTATAATTTCATTTTCCTTGCAGTGATGGTAGTGATCTATGTAATCTGCCTGTTCGGCGGAATGTTCCGTATGAATGATCTGGCACGTGCTTTCCGGGATGCGGCGGAAGGAATTTCCAACGCCTTCCAGGCGCCGGGAAAAGCAGAGATAAATAAGATCCAGGCTTTAGGCGGGATTTTTCAGCACAGATATCTGGACAGGCGGATGAACGATTTTACGGAGGAAATCGGTAAAAGCGCGGAAGGACTGGCGGATATTGAGGAATATTTTAATGAGGATGAACTGGACAACCATATCCACAAACGCCTTCTGGAAATGGCGCCGGATATCTTTACCAGCCTGGGTATTCTGGGAACCTTTGTAGGACTTGTCTGGGGCCTGAAAAACTTTGAACCTTCCAACTACGAAGCCATGACAAATTCCGTTTCCGCTCTCGTAGACGGAATTAAAGTGGCCTTTCTGACTTCCATTTACGGAATTTCTTTATCCATTATATACAGCTACGGGATGAAAAGTGAGTATTCTTCTATGACAGAAGGACTGCAGGCATTTCTCGGGAAATTCCATACATATGTAATGCCTACGGCGGAAAGCGAGTCCATGAATCTTCTGGTGTCCAGCCAGAAGAACCAGACGGCTGCCATGAACCAGATGGCGGAAGAATTTTCCGTAAAAATGGCCGACAGCTTTGAAAAAGTGATCACCCCTACATTTAAAAAAATGAACGATTCTCTGGATGTGCTCGTTTCTTCTGTGACACGGTGCCAGGAGGATGCGGTGAAAGAAATTCTGGATGCTTTTCTGAAAGAAATGAACAACTCTTTTCAGACGCAGTTTTCTGATTTCGGCAAAGCGCTGGAGCGGCTGAAGGATGCGCAGACAGACAACACGAATTATACGACAAATCTGTATCAGGCAATGAGCCGGCAGCTAAGCGACTCCTATGTGCAGCATGAAGCCGCTATGAAAAAAATACTGGAAGAATCCGGAAAAAGCCAGAAGCAGTATCTGGATACAGCCAACAGACTGGTGCAGGACAACCAGATCATCCAGAAACAGCAGCAGGCGGATTATCATCATCTTGCGGACTACCTGAAAGAAGCGGAAACATCTTCCGCCAAGTTCTGGGTGGCCTGCAATCAGACGATGCAGAAATACGTGGAAGCGGCGGCTCAGGGAATGGACCGTGTATCTGCGGCAGGAAAGGCTGGCAGCGACCTGATGGAATCCAATCGGCGTGTAGTAGAGGAATTTGATGCCAGACTGCAGGAATTTGCGGAGTATCAGAAGAGATCCTACCGGACCATGGAACAGGTGCGCAGACTTTTGTCAGATATTACGGCGGCGAAGGATAAAGGAGAAATTCGTCTTTCCGCAGGAAGAAACGCCCAGAATGAGACAATGGAAAAGCTTCAGGAGATCCTGACAGCCCAGAGCGAGCAGCAGCAGGAGATCCTGGAAGAAATGTCAAAAAATATCAGAGAGATGGCGAAAGCTTCCGGAAAAGGAAAGTTCGGCTTATTCAGATAAAAGGAGAAATACATGCGCAGAAGAAAAAAATCAGAAGACCGTGGCTTCAATGTCTGGCGGTCTTATTCCGACATGATGGCAGGCGTTCTGCTCCTGTTTGTACTGATCATGTGCGTAACCCTGTTTCAGGCGCAGAAAAGCTATAATGAAAGTGTTCAGGAGAGGGATGAAAAGCTTGCCATGCAGGAGGAATACACCCTTGAGATCCTGGCAAAGCAGAATGAATTGGACGAGCAGCAGGGAAAACTTCAGGATCAGGATCAGCAGCTGAAAACCCAGGATGAAAAGCTGGAGGAACAGGAACAGCTTCTCTCCCAGCTTGCGGCCAAGCTTCAGGACCAGGAAGATACGCTGAACGCCCAGCAGGCGGATCTGGATGAAAAGACAGCTCTTCTGGCGGATCAGCAGGCCCAGATCGATCAGATCATCGGCGTAAAGGCGGATGTTATTGAAGCACTGAAGTCGGAATTCGCGAAGAATAATGTAAATGTAGATATCGACGCCAATACAGGAGCACTTACCCTGGACGCGAACGTAATGTTTGATTACGACCAGTCGGAACTTACAGATGAAGGAAAGGCGGTTTTGGAGCAGATCCTTCCTATTTACTGCCAGGTGCTCCTCCAGGATGACTATAAGCAGTATCTGGCGGAGATCATCATCGACGGCTACACCGACACAGACGGCGATTACAGTTATAATCTTTATCTGTCTCAGATGCGTTCTCTGGCGGTAGCACAGTATCTTCTTGATATCCAGGGAAATTTCCTCAGCGGAGAACAGAGCCAGGAGCTTCAGGATTACCTTACGGTGAACGGCCATTCTATGGCGAATCCTATTCTGGACGCTCAGGGAAATGTGGATAAGGACGCTTCCAGGCGTGTGGAAGTTAAATTCCGGCTTAAAGACGATGAAATGATCCAGGAGCTGAACGAAATCATGAGCAGTGACCAGGGGAACTCTGAAGAGGCGGACAGCACTGAAAAAAATGTCCAAAATAATTGACCACTATTGTGGTTGTGCGAAAAATATCATAAAATATAATAAAAATGATAATTTTGTGTCCAGTATTGTATATACAAACAATTCCGGGCACAAAATTTTTGTCATATTTTGGAATATTAATCAATTTTATAATCAGATTATGATACGAGGGGATGAGATAGTATGGAAGCATTGAGTTGTCCATGCTGTGGTGGAAGAACGATGGTCAGCAGTGATCAGTCGCTGGCTAAATGCAGTTACTGTAATGCAATTATGACTGTTCCTAAAACAGAAAAAAGGCGTATGACGTTGTATAATCGGGCAAATACACTGCGAATGAATCAGGAATTTGACCAGGCAATCCTTCTTTATCAGAATATTCTTTTAGAAAATGAAAAAGAGGAAGATGCTTACTGGGGTGTAGCTTTATGCAAATATGGTATCGAATATGTTAGAGATGAGAAAACTGAAAAAATGATTCCAACCTGCCACAGAGCTGTGTACACTCCGTTTCTTCAGGATAAGGATTATCTCAATGCGCTGAAGTATGCCAATCCGGAAAAACAAAACTTTTATCGGAAGGAAGGCGGGTATATAGATGAAATTTTAGAGAAGATTCTGCAAAGGGCATCAAATGAAACGCCTTGCGATGTTTTTCTTTGTTATAAAGAAACAGATATGAATGGAAATCGAACGCAGGACAGTGTTTATGCTGCTGAGATCTATAAGGCTCTAACACAACAACGTTTCAGAGTGTTTTATGCTCGAGAAACGCTTCAACTGGGAATGGAATATGAACCGCAGATTTTTGCAGCGCTACATAGCGCTAAATTAATGTTTGTAATAGGAACGGACGCTTCATATTTTGAAGCTACATGGGTACGGAATGAATGGGGCAGATACCTTGAAATTATTCAAAAACAGAAGGACAGGGTATTAATTCCTCTGTATAAAGGATTAAATCCGGACAGAGATTTTCCTTATGAACTCCGTAGATTTCAAGCATATGATCTGGATACAATGGGTTATTTGCTGGATATTGTTGACGTAGCCAAAAAAATTGTAACTCCTTTAGAAAAAATCGAAGAGGAATATGGAGAGAACGGGGCGGAGGAGTATATTTGCCTGGCCGAGACAGAAATCAAAGAATATCGGTTTGATACCGCAGCCGAGTTTTATATGGCAGCTTTGGAGTTGTATCCCAATGACAGCAGACTGTGGTGGGGATTGCTGCGCTGTAAAACGGAAAATTTTAGTCCGGTTGGAAGAACAGAACTTTTTACCGAGGAAGAGCAAAAAATTTATAATCAGCTAATTGCATGTTCGTCTGCAGAGCAGAAAATAGGATATAAAGAGAAAATAGAGGAATTTAACCAGAGGATACAGACGTGGAACTGTGCGCGGTATTATAAAGAGCTTCAAGAGCTGCAGAAACGGGAGAAGGAATGTTGCAAAGAAGACAAAGAGCATTGGCGTTATAAAGAAAATTATGACGAATGGTTGGAAATGTATAAAAAGCTTGCGGACAAATTACAAAGCTATTCCGCCGAAAAAGGATTGGAACCGCTTAGAGAACTTCTCGACTATAAAGCGGAGGTTTATGCATTGATAAAGAGGTATAAATCACATGATCAGACAACAAATCAGTATGCGAGGGACTTCTGGCTACTACAAAGTCAAACAGAGGCTTTGGATAAAAAAATTGAGTCTCTAAAAAAAGACATAGTATCTAGTGAGTCTGCCAAAGGATTTTTTGCAAAAAGAAAACAACAGAAAAAACAACAGAATGACATAGAGACGCTTAGAAGGTATCAGGAGCAGAAAACGGAGATGGAACAAAAATACCATATGCAGAAAGCGTTATTGTATCAGGAGATGAATGCTGAGTTAGATATGATTGAAGAAAAATATCAGAAACTATCGGAATGTTTTTTTGACCGAAAATCAGTTTGCGAAATTGTGTGTTGTTAAGAAAGAAATTTATAGTATGGAGGAGAGCTTATGGCAACTTATGTAGATGATATTACATTTTTATCCGGTAATGATAAAAGATATGATACAAACGATATACTTGTATGGAAAAGCGACAGTTCAGATTTTCACACAGGATCAGTAGTTACAGTAGGAGAATCGCAGGAAGCTTTGTTTTATCTGAATGGAGAATGCATGGGAACTTTAGGACCAGGTCGTCATGTTTTGGAAACCGATACGATTCCATGGCTGTCGCGATTGATCAACTGGATAACAAGGAGCAAATATATTTTTCATGCAGAAGTCTATTATGTCAATAAAGTAGAAACACCGATTAAGTGGGGTGTTGGCGATATTACATATGAAGATCCTTTAGGACCGGTTTTTTCCATAGGAGCACATGGCGAGGTAAATGTATCTGTGACAAATCCTCGTATGTTAGTAGAAAAGCTTTCCGGCGTGGAAAAGTTCATGACCAAAGAAAAGCTGGTAGATCGTTTTAGAGGAATTATCACTTCTGAGGTTACACATTCTCTTGTAAATATGATGGTGGAAAACGATATATCCGTGATTAATGTTGTCAGCCATCTGAAAACTCTGTCCATATCGCTTCAGAATGTTGTTTCAGATATTTTTGAGGAGTATGGATTTACGGCAAAACAGTTCCGTATTTTAGGTGTGCAAGTACCTGAGACAGATGAACAGTATCTCCGGCTAAAAAAATTAAAGGCGAATCAGTCTATGATGGGAAGCGAGCTTGTTCTTGAACAGCAGGCAGAGCTGATGCGGTATAAAACGGATGCTGAAAAAACAAAAATTAAAGCGGAGGCTGAAGCAGAGAAAGTTAAGCGCCTGGCAGAGGCACAGGCATATGAAAGAAAGGTCGGCGGTTATAATTATCAGGAGGAACGGAAATTTGATATTTTGAAAGCGGCTGTTGAAAATGATAGAACAGGAACTGGGAGTGTTATAGGTGAGATGGCTCAACTAGGTGCAGGAATGGGAGTTATGGAGAATTTTGGGCAAATCATGAGAAAAAATATGAACAGTATGTCTATGAATGAAATGATGCCTCAAAGTAACACAAGATATTGTACAGAATGTGGAGCGGCTTTGGGAACAAATGCTAAATTTTGTGGGAATTGTGGAGCGCCTGTAAAAAATAACTCAGATAAATGTCCGAACTGTGGATATCAGGTAAGTGAAGGAAAATTTTGTCCGAACTGCGGACAGCGTTTGGGAAAGGTGGAATGATTTGTGAAAGAGAAAAAGCAAATTGCGCTTGTGTCTGTGTTTGTGGGAATTATTTGGATGGTTTATCTGATCGTCGCATATTTACAGAGTAAAGAACATAACTCATCCTTTTTTATGTGTATGGGTTTTGTTTCAGTGTCAGCCCTGATAAAATGGCGGTCACACATTCATGTGATACGAAAACTACAAAACGAGAAAGGCTTCTTTTTTTATCAGTCAGTTATTACAGCAGGTAATATCTATTTCTTTGCTGAAATGGTAGTTGCTGCAATTTTGATATGGTTTCAGGTACAATTAAAAAGATGTTTTATTATCCAATTTATTCTTTTGGCGGCAGGAGTTATTACAATTATAGCTTCTATGGTACAGTGCCGTGAACTGGAACGCCGTGATCGAAACCGGTGTCAGATGACGGGAGAAGTCAGAGCCTTGGAGAACTATATAAAATCTCTTTGCGAAAAAGCTAAAGATAAGGAATTAAAGAAAATGCTTGTAAATCTTTCTGAAGAAACCCGATTTAGTGAACCGTTTTATGGAAATGGGGCAGAAACCTTTAATAAAGAAATTGAAATACAGATGAAAGCTCTAGAAGAGGCTATTTCCATAGAAGAAACGAAGACAGCCAAGGAATTGGTTATGCAGATAAAGGAAGTGTTAAAAAATAGAAATAATAGTATCAAAATGCTAAGACGGAAGGGAAATCAGTAATATGGAAATTTTAAAATGTCCGGTTTGTGGAGGAAGAATTGAATTAAATGAAGATGAAGAGAAGAAAATCGGGGTTTGTCCGTATTGTACTTATTCAGTTCCAATTCCTACAGCTAGAGATAAGAAACTTAAAATGTATAATTTCGCAAATGAATTCAGACAAAACGGAGAGTTTGATAGAGCAAGGGCAATTTATGAAAATCTTCTGCTGGAAAACGAAACTGAGGCGGACGCTTATTGGGGAATGATTTTGTGTAAATATGGGATTGAATATGTGGATGATCCCAAGACAGGAAAAAAAATCCCGACTTGCCACAGAGCCAGCGATAAGCGGATTCAGGATGACAAGGATTTTAAGCTGGCGATTCAGTATGCGGACAGTCAGAAAAAAGAGCTTTGGATAGAGGAAGCGCAAAAGCTGGATCAGATATTATCGGATATTATGGCTGAATCGGCAAAACAAAGTGATTATGATGTTTTTATCTGTTACAAAGAAAGTGATTATAACGGAAACAGAACAGAAGACAGCGTTTTGGCGCATGAAATTTATGATATGTTGTCTAATCAGGGATACAAAGTATTTTTTGCGCCAAAATCTATTGGGCTTGGACAAACATATGAGCCTGTTATTTTTGCAGCGCTTAGAAGTGCAAAACTGATGTTTGTAATTGGAACAAAAGCAGAGTATTTTGAAGCTCCGTGGGTGAAAAATGAGTGGTCAAGGTATATGGAATTAATCTACACTGGCAGAGAAAAGACTTTGATTGTCTTGTATAAAGGCGTTAATCCATCTCTTGATCTTCCGGCTGATCTTCAGCGGCGTCAGGGATATAACCTTGATACATTGGGATATCTTCAGGATATATCAGATGCTGTGAAGAAAATTGTAGGACATAAAGAAGGTGTTTCAAAAGGAAGAAACAGCAATAATGCCGCGCGTAATGTGGCTTTCCGCTATGTGGTTCAAGGTGACGAGAAACTTAAAGAAAACGATTGGATATCGGCCGATGAGTTCTATGATAAAGCAATCGCGGTTGATCAGACATGTGTAAAGGCATGGTGGGGAAAGCTCAAGGTACAGACACATAATTTTGAGGTAGGACCATGGGAGCCGGTTTACACACCGGAAAGTCAGGAGTATAGAGCGCAGGTACTTCAGTATGCAGATGCTCAAGAAGCGGCTGTATATAGAAAGATTCTTAATGAATATGAAAAGAGCGTCAGTGATCTTGTGGTTCCAAAGTATCGGAAGAAATTAGATCGTCTTTATGAGGAAGAAAAAGAGAAACTCTCGGATTCAGAATATGTGTTTCAGATTGACCGGCAAAAAATGCAGGAAAAGATGGAAGTGTATCGTGAAATTTACAAAAGTATTGAAAGAAATTCATATAAGGATAATCAGGCGGAGGTACGGAAACAGTATAGTCAGTTCGAAAAATATAGAGATGTATTTAACGGGCTTTTGACAAAGTATATAGCAGGAGGAAGTAAAACGGACGAATTTTCTCAAAAACGTTTTGATCTTAGTAATAAAAGGGAACAATGTTTACAAGAGAGGTGGCGTATAACTGGAGGATATAGCGGATGTATTAGCTGTATAATGGCCATTATTACTGCAGTTTTGATAATAGTTATGGCTTTGTTTGGTTCTGGTAATATGGAAGGACCAATTGTTCTTGCTATGTTAATTGAACTGATCTGCTTTGGTGTGGATATTTCTTTCAACCATATGAAAGACTTTGGGAATATTACCAGAACATTGATGTTTTTTGTCGCGCCGTTGTTGCTTCTTATTGGAGCAATAGCAGGATCCTCATATTTTATTGCCCAGTTTGACATCGGAATAGATGAGCAGATGATGTTCTTAATTGTATTAAATGGAGTTCCGGCGTTTATTATGGCTGTGGATCTGTACTTTAACAGGAAAAAATATCAAAAAGAAAAGGCGGCCGTGAAGCAACTGGAAGAAGTTGAACGGGAATATATGAGTGTAAAGGATGAAATGATCGATCAGGTAAATAACCTGCTTGATCAGGCTGAACAGGAATGTGAATTGGCGAAAGACTACTTTTTGAATAGAGAAATCATTTACAAATTAATTAATAGATTCTTTTTTTAATGTCAGATTGATCTAAACTCAGAGAAGATAACGAAAAAGGCAGGAGGAATTGGAGATGTCTGTGTTTTCAGATAAATTGTCAGCATTTATGAAAGAAAAAGAGATGACTACCTATGCACTGGCTAAGTATTGCGGCATGGATCGATCCAATGTATATAAAATTGTCGAGGGAACACGTCCTCTTCATTCAGAAAATAAAGTCAAAAAGATTGCAAACGTTTTGGCGTTATCCCCCTATGAATGTAAAGAAATGCTTCAAGCCTGGAGAATAACGGAAGTTGGAGAATATATATTTTTTGAGAGAAAATTGATACAGGACTTTATTTGTCATTTAAACGTTAATCCTAATCTATTACTGCCAAAGCAAAATAAAGGAATGTCGGCTGACAATAGAGAAGATATTTATAATAATATGTTGCTGAAAGGGAAAAATAATCTTTATGTATTTATAAAACATATAATTGAAAAAGAAGTATTGTTGGAGAATCCTTCTATTGATCTTATATGTCAGCCAGAAAATAGTTTTTTATATAACTTATTGGCACTGTACGGAAATGAAAGGGGAAATGTTACGGTCAGACATTTGATTTGTTTGGAAAGTCTTACGGTAGAAAAGGAGAACAAATATAATTTAAAGGGATTAGATGTATTGACCCCATTACTAATGTCTTCCTGCTGTTATCAGGTTTATTATTATTACGATAAAGTCCAGTCACATTTTTATAATTTGAATATTCTGCCATACATGATCTTAACTCAGCAGGATGCTCTTCTTGTAAGTTCTGATTTTGAATATGGGTTTTCTATTCATAATAAAGAGCAGATACAGCTTTTTAAACAAATGTTTGAAGAGTATATTTCAAATGATAATATTCAAGAATTGTTTAAGGATGTATTGCATGTACAAGAATTAATATCGACCTATTCCGATTTATCGGAGAATACTATTACGGCAGTTCTTTCTTCAGGGCCGATGTCAGCTGCTGTTCCGTTTCAGATAATTGAGAAATATGTAAGGCCGGAAAAGAAAAAAGAAATGGAATCGTTTTGTAATAAAACAATAGATTATGTCAATTGTTGCATTGAACAGCAGAACTATAAAAATTTCTTTACTGAGGACGGAGTTAGAGACTTTATGGAAAACAGTCATATTGTAGATTTGATGGCGGATGATATAGAGGATTTTAATAAAGAAGACCGACTGTATGTTCTTGAACAAATGATCTGGCTTCTGAAAAATAAAGAAGTAGATGGGTATATGATTCGGCCGGGAATGATAAATATGCAAAGAGATTTTTATATGACTGTTTATAAAAAGGGTTGTATTAATATTTTGTATAAAAATTCAAATGCCTGTTGGCGTCTATTGGCCATAAATGAAAAAAGTCTGGGGATTTCGTTTTATAATTTTATGGAGCATTTATCAGAGAGCGATTATGTATATGATCGGAATGGAACATTGGAACGAATGGAGGCGCTCTTGAAGGAATATAGGGATAGATTTGGAAAAATATAGACATTTTTATTATAACTTGATATACTGCCAGTAGAATATCCGGAGTAAAAGCTATTTATATTACCGATTTTGAGGGTAAGCATATGCTAAAAATGAAAGGGGTATTGTGCGGCAATAATAAAGGCAGATATGTTTGAAATATGTTCCGCTATGCCGCAGGGAAAGGATTTACTGATGAATTTATTTCTTGGTATCATGATTCCGTTTATTGGAACTACACTGGGCTCCGCCTGTGTGTTTTTTATGAAAAAAGAACTCAGCCCTCTTGTACAGAAGGTGTTTCTGGGCTTTGCCTCCGGCGTGATGGTGGCGGCCTCCGTATGGTCGCTTCTTATTCCGGCTATGGATATGAGCGGGTCTATGGGGAAATTTGCCTTTATTCCAGCCGCAGTGGGCTTTCTTGGAGGAATCGCCTTCCTGCTGGCGATGGACAGGGCGGTTCCGCACCTCCACCTGGGAAGCGAAAAATCGGAGGGGCCGAAGGTGGCCTTAAAAAAAACAACTATGCTTGTCCTCGCCGTTACTCTTCATAATATTCCTGAGGGGCTTTCAGCAGGAGCTGTGCTGGCAGGCGCCGCAGCAGGAAACGCCTCTGTGACTATGGCAGGCGCCCTTACGCTGTCTCTGGGAATCGCTATTCAGAATTTTCCGGAAGGAGCGATTATTTCCATGCCTCTGCGCGGAGCAGGCGTATCAAGAAGAAGGTCTTTTGTCTACGGAGCCCTGTCGGGGGTGGTGGAGCCTCTGGCGGCGGCCCTTACGCTGTTGGTGGCCTCCTGGATCTCCCCGGTTTTGCCTTATCTCCTGGCTTTTGCCGCAGGAGCCATGATCTATGTGGTGGTGGAAGAACTGATCCCTGAAGCCAGCGAGGGCGAACACAGCAATACGGGCACCATCGCCTTTGCTGTTGGTTTCGTACTGATGATGATACTGGATGTGGCGCTTGGATGATATGTCCCGGACGGGCGGCGGATTTAGATTTGTAAAATCCCAAAAAACTTCTTGCAATAGAAGATTTTCTATAGTATAATCAATCTGTTGCAAAAAAGATGGTCCTCTGTTACAGATTTTATGTATTAAGAACATCCAGAAGAATAGGAGAGAAAAAAATGAACGACATTATCAGAAACATTGAAGCTGCTCAGTTAAAAGCAGAAGTACCGGAATTCCGTGTAGGAGACACAGTAAGAGTACATGCGCTGATCAAAGAGGGAAACCGTGAGAGAGTTCAGGTTTTCGAGGGAACTGTTCTGAAGAGACAGGGCGGCAGCACCAGAGAAACCTTCACTGTAAGAAAGACTTCCAACGGCATCGGCGTTGAAAAAACATGGCCGCTGCATTCTCCTCATGTAGTAAAGGTAGAAGTTGTACGTCGCGGTAAAGTTCGCCGTGCGAAGCTGAACTACTTAAGAGACCGTGTAGGAAAGGCTGCAAAGGTAAAAGAGCGCGTAAGATAATGAAAATTTCAAAGGTTTCAGAAGCAGGGACAATAACGGCAGCTATTGTCCCTGTTTGTATATCGGGCGAACGGAAAAGGCGGGATGCGTCAGAGAGGCTGATGTGCGGCGGTAAAAGGGCCTTTTCGTAAAGAGAGGATAAGATATGGATATCAAAAAGCTGAAAAATTGGAAAGAGCATCCGAAATTTCTGGAACTGAAATCACGTCTGGAAAACGAGAAAGTGAGAAAAAGTCTCCGCTGGGTGTTTGAAATCGCTGTGACGCTGGCTTTTGCCGCTTTGACAGCGGTGCTGATGTTCCAGACAGTGACAATGCAGGAAAGCTCTATGGAGCCGACTTTGTCAGTAGGAGGCCGTTTTTTTATGAATCGTGTGGTCTATAAACTTTCTTCGCCGAAGCGGGGCGATATTATCGTATTCCGCACCAATGCCAGCGACGACGCGGCTCTGCACATACGGCGGGTGATCGGACTTCCGGGAGAAACCATTCAGATCCGGGACGGCCGGATTTATATTGACGGAGAAGTGTATGACGAAAGCCGGGATTTCCCGGAGATCACCAATCCCGGCCTGGCGGAAAACGGAGTAAGTCTGAAGGCAGGAGAATATTTTGTGCTGGGAGACAACCGGAACAACAGTGAGGACAGCAGGTATGCGAACATCGGAATGGTGAAAAAACGGTATATTGTAGGGAAAATCTGGTTTACCTGTTTTCCTTTTGAGAAGATAGGATTTATGAAAGGATAGGTATCGTATGAACGTACAGTGGTATCCTGGTCATATGACCAAGGCAAAGCGGCAGATGCAGGAGGATCTGAAGCTGATCGATCTGATCATAGAGCTGGTGGACGCAAGAGTTCCTCTTTCCAGCAGAAATCCGGATATTGACAGTCTGGGGCAGAATAAAGCCCGTCTGATCATCCTGAACAAGGCGGATCTGGCGGACGAGCGCCAGAATGAAGCCTGGACGGAATACTTTACAGAAAAAGGATTTCATGTGGTTCAGGTGGACTCCAGAAAGGGCGGCGGAATGAAGCGCGTGCAGGCGATGATACAGGAAGCCTGCAGAGAAAAAACAGAGCGCGACAGAAGGCGTGGGATCAAAAACCGTCCGGTCCGGGCTATGGTGGCGGGAATTCCCAATGTGGGAAAATCCACTTTTATCAATACCTTTGCGGGAAAAGCCTGCGCAAAGACGGGCAACAAGCCAGGCGTTACAAGAGGTAAGCAGTGGATCCGCCTGAACAAAAACGTAGAGCTTCTTGATACGCCGGGAATTCTCTGGCCGAAGTTTGAGGATCAGAAGGTCGGAGAGCGTCTTGCCTGCATCGGTTCGGTGAAAGACGATCTTTTGAATCTGGAAGAGCTGTCCCTGCTTCTTATAGACTATCTGAAAGAAAGGTATCCGGGAGTCCTGGCAAAGCGCTACGGGATAGAGGAAGAAAAAGAGGCTTTGAAAGTTCTGGAGGCGATCGCAAAGGTAAGAGGCTGTCTGAAGCGGGGAGAAGAGCTAGATTATGAAAAGGCCGCAGGCCTGATCTTTGACGATTTCCGCAGCGGAAAGACAGGGCGGATCACTTTGGAATGGGCCCCTGAGGAGCAGAAAGCATGAAGACTGTAAAAGAGATACGAATGGAGTTTGACAGCGCCCCTGTGGAAAAATGGAGGGAGCTGTACGAAATCTACGGGAAAGATGAACGGCAGGGAGTCAGAAAGCTTCTGGAGCAGTACCGGAAAAAAGAAGACAGGCTGGAAGCGGAAATGCAGCGCATGGAGCAGATGATGCAGTATGAAAAGAAATATGAGCATCTTGGATATATCTGCGGCATCGACGAGGTTGGAAGAGGCCCCCTGGCAGGACCGGTAGTGGCCTGTGCGGTGATCCTGCCGAAGAACAGCAAAATCCTTTATCTGAACGATTCCAAGAAATTGACGGCGGCAAAAAGAGAAGAACTTTATGACGTGATCATGAAGGAAGCGGTTTCTGTAGGACTGGGCATGACGGGACCGGAGCGTATTGATGAGATCAATATCCTTCAGGCTACCTATGAGGCCATGCGCCAGGCTGTGGCGCGGCTTTCTGTGCGTCCCCAGCTTCTTTTAAACGATGCTGTGACCATACCGGGGATCGATATTCCGCAGGTTCCCATTATCAAGGGTGACGCCAAAAGCGCTTCCATCGCGGCGGCCAGCATAGTGGCGAAAGTCACAAGGGACCGTCTTATGGTGAAATACGATGAAACCCTTCCGGAATACGGATTTGCCTCCAATAAGGGCTACGGCTCCGCGGAACATATTGCCGCTCTGAAAAAATACGGCCCGTCCCTGATACATAGAAAGACTTTTATTACACATTTTGTCTGAAAGCCTCCGGCTTTTTCGTCAAAGGGAAAAGCGGTCCCGGCGCATAAAGGGACGATGACCGCAGGAAAAACGGAAGAGAAAATCTATCCGGGAACACAAAAGAAGCCTACATCAGAAAAGAAAACAGGTGAAAAAGATCAATAAGCGCAGGGTGGGCGGCCGCTATGAGGACAGAGCTGCCGCGTTTCTGGAAAAGAAGGGGCTTCAGGTCATAGAAAAGAACTTCCGGTGCAGGACAGGGGAAATCGACCTGATCGCAAAGGACGGAACATATCTTGTGTTTGTGGAGGTGAAATACAGACACACCTCAGAAAGCGGAAGAGCAGCTTCTGCCGTAGACCTCAGAAAACAAAGAGTTATCAGCCGTACGGCAAAGTTTTATCTTCTCAGCCGGGGATACGGGGAGGACACAGACTGCAGGTTTGACGTGATCGCTTTCGACGGAAGTACGCTTCGCTGGATAAAAAATGCCTTTGACTGTTTGTGAAAAGAGGAGAGGGGGGCATACCCCGCAGGAAAAAAATAGGAGAGAAAACAAGAGGATGGATATTAAGTGGCATGAGGGCGTCGGGCCTCATATGAAAATAAATGAAACAAAAGGGGTAACGTATCTTACCTTTCCGGCGCTGGAAGGGCTTCCAGGAATCCTCCACGGTTTCAGTACCCGGCTGGGAGGCGTCAGCAGAGGCATCTATTCCTCCATGAATCTCAGCTTTACCAGAGGAGACGAGAAGGAGGCTGTGCGGGAAAATTTCAGGAGGATCTCCGGCGCCCTGGGATTTTTGCCGGAAGATATCGTGGCTTCCAGCCAGACTCATACAGCCAATGTAAGAGTTATGACTGAGGCGGATAAAGGAAACGGCGTGACAAGACCGGGAATCTATGAGGATGTGGACGGCATGATCACCAATGTGCCGGGAGTGGTCCTGGCAACCTTTTATGCAGACTGTGTTCCGCTGTATTTCGTGGATCCTGTCCGGAAGGCAGTGGGACTGTCCCATTCCGGGTGGAGAGGAACCGTTGGAAAGATTGGCGCGGAAACGGTAAAAAAGATGGGAGAAGTCTACGGCTCACGGCCGGAGAATATTTACGGAGCCATCGGCCCGTCTATCTGTCAGGAATGCTATGAGGTCAGCGAAGACGTGATTCTTGAATTCCAGAAGGTTTTTGAGGAAAAAGACTGGAAAAATCTGTATTACCGGAAGGAAAACGGGAAATATCAGCTAGATCTCTGGGAGGCTAACCGCCGGATCATGGAAACCGCCGGGCTTTTGCCGGAGCATATTTCCCTGCCGGGAATCTGTACCTGCTGTAATCCGGAGTTCCTGTTTTCGCACAGGGCCTCCAAAGGAAAAAGAGGGAATCTGGGAGCGTTTCTCGGAATCACAGAAGAGAGAAAATAGAAAAACAGCCGGCGCCGCAGCATTACGCTGCAGAAGCCGGCTGTACTTTTAACCGTTTTTCTTGACTTTTCTCATCAGTTCCATAATCTTTTCGTTGCTGGAACGTACCTTCTCGACGGAAACGTCATGATTGATGATATCAATAATGCTTGCCAGATATTTGCTCATATTCGCCTCGATATAATAAGGCTTGGTCAGAAGCTCGGGGATACGGTAGTTCAGGTTTGTGGTAATAACCTTATCGATCCATCCTCTGTTGTAGTAATCGTCGAATTTGCTAAGACCGTCTGTGAAAAGACCGTATGTAGTACAGATAAATACGCGTTTCGCGTTGCGCTCTTTCAACTGTTTGGCAACATCCAGCATACTCTCGCCGGAGGAGATCATATCGTCGATGATGACCACATCTTTGCCTTCCACGGAATCGCCGAGAAATTCATGGGCGACAATAGGATTCTTGCCGTTGACGATCGTGGAGTAATCGCGTCTCTTATAGAACATTCCCATATCCACGCCAAGGATATTTGAAAAATATACGGCTCTGGACATAGCTCCCTCGTCAGGGCTTATGATCATCAGATGATCGTTGTCCAGCTTGAAATCCGGAACATTCTTCACCAGCGCCTTCAAAAACTGATAAGTGGGGAAGAAGTTGTCGAAGCCGTTCAGCGGGATGGAGTTCTGTACGCGGGGGTCATGAGCGTCAAAGGTGATGAAATTGGATACACCCATATCGCTTAATTCCTTCAGAGCAAGGGCGCAATCCAGAGATTCCCTTTTGGAGCGGCGATGCTGGCGGCCTTCATACAGGAAGGGCATGATCACGTTGATGCGGTGCGCCTTTCCGGTGGAAGCGGAGATGATCCTTTTCAGATCCTGATAATGGTTATCCGGAGACATATGGTTTTCGTGGCCGCAGACCGTATATGTTTCGCTGTAATTGGTGATATCTACCATAATAAACAGGTCGGCGCCGCGGACGGATTCCTTGATATACCCCTTGCCTTCTCCTGTGCCGAAACGTACGCACTCACATTCTACGAGAAAAGAAGGTTCGCTGTAACCCTGAGGGATAATGCTGAGCTGCTTCTTTTCTACAAGCTCCTTACGGAATTTTACAAGTTTCTTGTCAACTTCCTTTGCCAGATCCTGGCACCCGGAAAGGGCGGCGATACGGATTGGTGCGACGGGAAGTGATTTTTCAAGTAACTCTATATTGGGCATGATTTTCCTCCTGGATATTTTATTTTCAATGATGAGCTGCCCCCTTTTGCGGCAGTGCGCACCGGGGGTACCTACTACATTTATAACATTTGCCCTAAATCACGTCAAGGAATTTATTGATTTTTACTTCTGAAATTGTTATGATGTTACTGTTTATAATAACATCATTCTGATGATATGACTGAGAGGAAAGAGATTGAAAGAAAAAAAACATGTGATTTCCAGGGTCCTTCCGGGAAGCATTGCAGAAGAGCTGGAGCTGGAGCCGGGAGATATCCTGACAGCGATAAATGACCAGCCGGTGGAGGATGTGTTTGACTACCGGTACCTGATGAATGACGAATTTGTGACTTTGACGGTTGAAAAGCCGGATGGCGAACTGTGGGAACTGGAAGTAGAAAAGGAATATGAAGAGGATCTGGGAGTGGAATTTGAGAACGGGCTGATGGACGAATACCGTTCCTGCAGCAACCGCTGTATTTTCTGCTTTATCGACCAGATGCCTCCGGGGATGAGAGAGACGCTTTATTTTAAGGACGATGATTCCAGGCTTTCTTTCCTTCAGGGCAATTATGTGACGCTGACGAATATGAGCCAGGAGGACATTGACCGCATCATAAGATACCGCCTGGAGCCCATCAATATTTCCTTCCAGACAATGAATCCCAGGCTCCGCTGCGAAATGCTCCATAACCGTTTCGCCGGGGACGCGCTGAAAAAAACAGACCGTTTTTATGAGGCGGGGATTTCCATGAACGGACAGATCGTTCTCTGCAAGGGGGTCAATGACGGGAAGGAACTGGAATACAGCCTTGAGAAGCTGTCCGTCTACGCGCCTGTCCTGCAGAGCGTATCGGTGGTTCCTGTAGGACTGACAAAATTCCGGGAGGGATTGTATCCTCTGGAACCTTTTGAAAAAGAAGACGCTCTTAAGGTACTGGAGACGATCCACCTCTGGCAGCAAAAAATGTTCCAGAAACACGGGATCCATTTTGTCCATGCTTCTGACGAATGGTACATTCTGGCAGGGATGGAGCTTCCGGAGGAGGAACGGTACGACGGGTATATCCAGCTTGAAAACGGCGTGGGGATGCTGCGGCTTCTTGATACGGAGGTGCGTCGCGCCCTGAAGGAGCGCCAGGGAGACGGCAGAGTCCTGAAGGTGACTCTTGCAACAGGAAAGCTGGCCGGACCATATCTGGAAGGATGCATGGAACTTATCAGGAAGAAGTTTCCTCAGGTGCATACAGAGGTAAAGGTGATCATCAATCACTTTTTCGGAGAAGAGATCACAGTGTCGGGGCTTATTACCGGACAGGATCTTAAGGAACAGCTTGCAGGAGCGGATCTGGGAGACAGACTGCTTCTTCCCTGCAATATGCTCAGAAGCGGGGAGGACGTATTCCTGGATGATGTGACGGTAGAGGAGCTGGCGGATTTTCTGAAAACAGAGATCGTAGTGGTGGACGAGGACGGAGCAGATCTTGTTTCCTCTGTGCTGGATCCGCCTGACCATAAAAAACAGATAAGGAGACAGATGTATGAGCAAACCAGTAGTAGCGATCGTGGGCAGGCCTAATGTGGGAAAGTCCACCTTGTTTAATGTGCTTGCCGGAGAAATGATTTCCATAGTAAAGGATACTCCGGGAGTTACCAGGGACCGTATCTATGCGGATGTGACCTGGCTGGATCATTCCTTTACACTGATCGATACAGGAGGAATCGAACCGGAGAGCAGCGATATCATCCTTTCGCAGATGAGAGATCAGGCGCAGATCGCCATTGACACAGCGGATGTGATCATTTTTATCACAGACGTCCGTCAGGGGCTGGTGGACGCCGACGCGAAGGTGGCGGATATGCTCCGCCGAAGCCGGAAACCGGTGATCCTGGCGGTAAATAAGGTAGACAGTCTTCAGAAATATATGATGGACGTCTATGAATTTTATAATCTCGGTATCGGAGAACCCATCGCCGTTTCCGCCGCCAACCGTACCGGTATCGGAGATCTTCTGGACGAGGTGGTAAAGGAATTTCCGGAGGGCTCTGAGGCGGAAGAGGATGAGGATATCCCGCGCATAGCCGTAGTAGGCAAGCCGAATGTGGGAAAATCTTCTCTGATCAACCGGCTTCTGGGCGAGGAGCGGGTGATTGTTTCCGATATAGCGGGAACCACAAGAGATGCTGTGGACACCAGAGTCAAATGGCAGGGAAAAGAATATATTTTTATCGACACTGCAGGACTTCGCCGGAAAGGCAAGGTAAAAGAGGAGATTGAAAGATACAGCGTGATCCGTACGGTAACTGCCGTGGAGCGTGCCCATGTAGTGGTGATCCTCATCGACGCTGTGGAAGGCGTTACCGAGCAGGACGCGAAGATCGCCGGAATCGCCCATGAGAAGGGCAAGGGAGTGATCATTGCGGTAAATAAGTGGGACGCCGTTGAAAAAGACGACAAAACCATCTACAAATATACGAACCGTATCCGGGAAGTCCTGGCTTATATGCCCTATGCGGAGCTTGTGTTTATCTCCGCAAAGACAGGACAGAGGATCTCGCGTCTTTTCGAGACGATTGACGCAGTGATCGAAAACCAGACGCTCCGTATTCAGACAGGAGTTCTGAACGAGATCCTTTCAGAAGCGCTCGCAATGCAGCAGCCTCCTTCCGACAGAGGCAAGCGGCTGAAAATATTCTACATGACGCAGGTAGGGGTAAGGCCGCCTACATTTGTGATCTTTGTAAACGATAAGGAACTGATGCATTTTTCCTATACAAGGTATCTGGAAAACAAGATCAGAGAAGCTTTCGGTTTCCGGGGAACGTCTCTGAAATTTATCATCCGCCAGCGCGGAGAGAAAAGTTGACGGGAAGGACAGGTTGTGCTATTTTTATAGCCGGAATATTACCTGAATACCGGGAGGAGAAATTATGGAACGTATTATTTGTTTGATCATCGGATATGTGTGCGGGCTTTTTCAGACTTCGTACATTATCGGGAAAATGCACAAGACGGATATCAGAGAGCATGGAAGCGGGAACGCGGGAACAACAAACGCTCTGCGCACCTTCGGAAAAAAGGCCGGAGCGCTGACTCTTCTGGGAGATCTCCTGAAATGTATTATCGCGATCCTGTTGGTAAGGCTTATTTTCGGAAGAACAGAAGGCAGTATAATGCCTCTGCTTTCCGTTTACGCGGCGGCGGGATGCATACTGGGACATAATTTTCCGGTATACCTGAATTTCCGAGGCGGCAAGGGGGTTGCGGCTTCGGTGGGATTCATTCTTGCTTTTGACTGGAGGATCTTCCTGATCGGGGCGGTGGTTTTCTTCGGACTGTTTTTCCTGACCCATTACGTTTCTCTCTGCTCATTGAGCGCATATCTTACGGCACTGATCGTAATGATCGTTTTTGGACAGCATGGAGCTTACGGAATGGACAGACCTCATACTTTGGAAATGTACGGGATCATGGCTGCGCTGACGGTTCTGGCTTTTTATAAGCACAGAGAGAATATCCGGCGGCTTGTCCATGGAAACGAAAACAAAATCTATCTTGGGAAAAAGCAGTAAGCGAAAACTGCGTGCCGGTGAATGAAAAAATATAAACAGAAAGGTAAATGGTGGAGTGAATGGCAAAAATCAGTGTATTAGGCGCGGGAAGCTGGGGAACAGCGCTGTCTCTCCTTCTTTTTAATAACGGACACGAGGTAAAACTGTGGTCCGCTCTGGAAGACGAGGTAGAGATGCTGAACAAAAAGAGAGAACATGCATCCAAGCTTCCGGGAGTGCACCTCCCGGATCAGATCGAAATTACAGGAGATCTGGAAAAATGCCTGAAGGCTCCGGATGTGGCGGTGCTGGCCGTACCGTCTCCTTTTACAAGAAGCACGTCAAAGCAGATGGCTCCTTATGTAAAGGAAGGACAGATCATCGTAAATGTGGCCAAGGGCGTGGAGGAGCATACCCTTATGACTTTAAGCGAGATCATCAGCCAGGAGATCCCCGGGGCAAACGTCTGTGTCCTTTCCGGACCCAGTCATGCGGAGGAGGTTGGAAAAGGGCTTCCCACCACCTGCGTAGTCAGCGCGTTTTCGCGGGAAACGGCGGAATATCTTCAGGGGATCTTTATGAGTCCTGTGTTCCGTGTTTACACCACACCGGATATTCTGGGCGTAGAGCTGGGGGGAGCCTTGAAAAATGTGATCGCCCTGGCTGCAGGAACGGCGGACGGTCTGGGATACGGAGATAATACCAAGGCGGCTCTTATCACAAGGGGTATGGCGGAAATCGCCCGTTTGGGAACGAAAATGGGCGCCAGGATCGAAACTTTCTACGGGCTGTCGGGCATCGGCGATCTGATCGTAACCTGCGCCAGCGTCCATAGCCGCAACAGAAAGGCGGGCTATCTCATGGGAAAAGGCTACTCCATGCAGGAAGCCATGGATGAGGTGAAGATGGTAGTGGAAGGAGTTTACTCCGCAAAGGCGGCCAAAAGTCTTTCTGAGAAATACCAGGTGGAAATGCCGATCATAGATGAAGTGAATAAAGTGCTGTTTGAGGGCAAGGCCGCGTCTGAAGCGGTGAAGGATCTTATGGTCCGAGACAAAAAAGTGGAGACGCCTATGTTGCCCTGGCAGTGAGAAAGAAAATCCCCGGCTTTTCGGCCGGGGATTTTCGATGCTGCTTGTTCGAAAGTACAAGCAGGCGCCGGTTAAGATTTACAGGATCACACCCTGCAGGTCTTCGGGTACGTGAGAACTGTGGAAATCCTCGTTAAGGGTATCCAGAAGATCCATGTCTTCCTGGTCTATGGAAAAGTCAAAAATGTTCCCGTTGGATTCGATCCTGTCGGGATGGACGGACTTGGGGATAACAGAGATCCCTTTCTGTACAGCCCAGCGGAGGCCGATCTGGGCGGGAGTCCGGGCATATTTGGTTCCCAGCACGCAGAAAATATCGTTGTCCAGATACGCGCCTCTGGCCAGGGGAGCGTAAGCCTGAACCTGGATCCCGTTTTCCTGGCAGTAGGTGATCAGCTCTTTGGGATAACAGAGCGGATGACATTCGATCTGGTTCACCGCCGGGACGATGCCGGAAACTTTGCGGAGCTCTTCCAGATGACGGATCTCAAAATTACTGACGCCGATGGAAAGCGCCCTTCCGGAGCTTAAGATCTTTTCCATTTCTTTCCAGGTGCTCAGATAACATCCGGGTACAGGCCAGTGGATGAGATAGAGATCAATGTAGTCCAGACCGAGACGGTCCAGGCTTCGCTGAAAAGCTCCCTCCACATCTCCGAGACGCTGGGCGTTGTTCCAGATTTTTGTTGTGATAAAAAGATCTTTTCTGGGAATGCCGCACTTTGCAATGCCGCGGCCTACGTTTTCTTCGTTCTTATAGACCGATGCCGTATCGATCATGCGGTATCCGCATTTAACCGCGTGGATGATGGCATTTTCCGCTTCGTTTTCTCCGGTTGCTTTATAGACACCTAAACCCAGAAGAGGCATTTTTCTGTCGTTATTTAAAAATACTGCAGTTGTCAAGATAGTTCCTCCTTGTTGTATCCGGTTCTTATAAAACCGTTCCTTCGATAAGAGATACTGCAATTTTAGATGCAGAAAACGCAGCATCTGCCCATATATTGGACATTATACCATAAAAGTATGAAGGAAGAACATCATTTTTATTAAAAAATTACTACGAACTTCTATGAGATGTAATCTCCAGGTAAAAAAATGAATCCGGAAGCCTCCGGAGAACCGGAAAGGCGGAATGTATGTTAAGAAAAAGACATTATTGTTATAATAGTAACAATTATTTCCGGTCAGGGAAAAATATAACAAATATCCGGAAATAAAAGAAGGCTTTTTCGGTGCTTTTTATTATGAATTTATCAATATTTTCTTGATAAAAAAAGAAGAAAGATGTATAATATCTATAATTGATAATTTCTTGTCATAACTATGCACTTTTTTACTTTTGCAAAAAATATTTCCGGCCTGTACAGTACAGAAAAGACAGCTTAAGGCCAGACGCCGGGATATGGATATAAATACAGCCTCCGGCTGACTGAAACGCCGGAGAAAGGAGAAGAACAATGCATCTTATTAAAGACGAAAACGGCAATCCGGTTCAGCATGGACATGAGCATGACCACAGCCATGGAGAAGGCTGCGGGAATCACTCTCATGAACACTGCGGTTCCTGCCAGGGCGGCGACTGCAAAAATGAAACAGTGGCCCTTCTGACATACATGCTCCAGCATAACGAACACCATGCCAAGGAACTGGATCAGATGGCAGAAAACCTTGAGAAAATGGAACTTTCTGCCGCGGCTAAGACGATCAAAGAAGCTGTGGCGGATTTCCAGAAGGGAAATATGCGTCTGGGGCTTGCACTGACACTTGTAAAAGAAGAACTGAAATGACTAGGCAGACAGACTTCAGGAGGTGACAGTAATGTGTCTTGCAACGGTTTATAAAGAAAGCGACGATTCTGTGATTTTCAAGAATGTCAGCCGGATCGATGTGGATGGGGAAAAGATCATTCTCCGCGACATCATGGGCGACGAGAGGATCGTAGAAGGACGTATTCTTATGGTGGATCTTGCAAACAGCATTGTAAAGCTGTGCTGCGACTGATAAGATTTACGGCGGGATACAGAGGCTTCTGTCCGCACCGGACAGGGGCAAATGATTACTTGATTTAGGAGGCATCATTTATATGGCACATGTGATCGCTGTTGCCGGAAAAGGCGGCGTAGGGAAAACAACTTTGTGCGGAATGCTGATCCAGTATCTCTGCGAGCAGGGCAAGGGCCCTGTCCTTGCAGTGGATGCGGACGCGAATTCAAATCTGAATGAGGTTCTGGGCGTAAAGGTGGAGACAACGCTGGGAGATGTCCGCGAGGAGATCGCTCAGGCGGAAATGGCTCAGAAGAGCCCGATCCCGGCAGGAATGTCAAAGGCGGACTATGCGGAGCTGCGTTTTGAGGACGCTCTGATCGAGGACGACGACTTCGACCTGCTTGTGATGGGAAGAACCCAGGGGAAGGGATGTTACTGTTATGTGAACGGACTTCTCCAGGCCCAGCTTGCCAAATATCAGAACAATTATCCGTATTTTGTGGTGGACAACGAGGCGGGAATGGAACATATCAGCCGCGGCGTGCTTCCCACAATGCAGACGGCGATCCTGGTAAGCGACTGTTCCAGAAGAGGAATCCAGGCGGTAGGCAGAATCGCCAGACTTATTGAAGAATGCGATATGCATCCGTCAACTGTGGGACTGATCGTCAACCGCGCGCCGGGAGGCGAACTGAATCCAGGGATCCAGGAGGAGATCGCAAATCAGGGACTGAATCTTCTGGGAGTGGTACCCCAGGACGAGACGGTTTACGAATACGACTGCGAGGGACGCCCGACGGTTTCTCTGCCGGAGGATAATCCTGTGAAGCAGGCGCTTAGAAAAATTGTAGATAAACTGAATCTGTAAGAGTGACCCTTGCCGATCAGACGGCAAGGGCTCTTCGCGCCGGAAATTTATTCCGGCCGCTTTTGCACGAGAATAACCCATGGGCGGGGATGGGTTCTGTCTGCGGGGTTATTGATAAAAAATTCAAAAGGGAAAATACATGAACATAAGTCATGTATCATTAAAGGAGGTCTATAATGAGTGAATTCAAATTAACTACAGTGGAAGAATTTGAAGCTGCCACTAACCGGCTGTTGGAAACCGGCGCCAAGGTAGGCGCAGATTCCTGGCAGCTCCGTGTGAAGAACCAGACTCCTCACTGCAAGTTTGGAGAGAAGGGTATCTGCTGCCGTATCTGTTCTATGGGACCGTGCCGTATCACACCCAAGGCTCCGAGAGGTATCTGCGGATGCGACGCTCATGGTATCGTAGGAAGAAACTTCCTGAAATTCACTGCAGGCGGAGCAGCTACACATTCCGATCACGGACGTGAGATCTGTCATACTCTGTACTGCGCGGAAAAAGACGGAAACTATAAGGTAAAAGATCCTGAAAAGCTGATCCGCATCGCAAAGGAATGGGGCGTGGAAACAGAAGGCAAGGATATTTACGATCTGGCACATGAGATGGCTGAAACAGGTCTGATGGAATACGGTAAACCGTTCGGTTACCAGAGATTCCTGGACAGAATGCCCGAAGGACAGAAGGAAAAGCTCATTGAGAACGAGATCGCGCCCCGCGCTATCGACCGTGAGGTTGCTTCTTCCCTTCATATGGCTCATATGGGATGTTCCTCCCTTCCGGAAGCTCTTGTAAAACAGTCTCTCCGCTGCGGTCTTGCCGATGGATGGGGCGGTTCCATGATGGGAACAGAGTTCTCAGACGTGCTTTTCGGAACACCGAAGCCAATCGACACTGAGGCAAACCTTGGAGTTATGGTAGAGGAAAACGTAAACATCGTTGTACACGGACATGATCCCAGCCTTTCCGAGATGATCTGCGAATACGCGGACAGCAAGGAAATGATCGACTACGCAAAATCCATGGGAGCGAAGGGAATCACCGTATCCGGCGTATGCTGTACATCCAACGAAGTTGCAATGCGCCGCGGCGTGCCTATGGCAGGAAACTTCCTTCAGCAGGAAAACGTGGTTCTCACAGGAGCATGCGAGGCAATCGTTGTAGACGTTCAGTGTATTTTCCCGGCTCTTGGACCATTAAGCAAATGCTTCCACACAAAATTTGTCACAACTTCTCCGATCGCTCAGATGCCTGATTCTGAATTTATCAGATTCAACGCAAAAACAGCAGGAGAAAACGCAAAGGCTATCGTTAAGATGGCGATCGAGAACTTCAAGAACAGAAAACCGGAGCTTGTACATATCCCGCAGTTAAAACAGAAAGCAACTGTCGGCTACTCTGTAGAAGCCATCATCAAAACTCTTGACGGCGTAACCAACTCCCAGGTAGACGAGACAGGAACAACAAAACCGCTTCTGGAGTGCATCACCTCCGGCGTTATCCGCGGCGCGGTAGCTATGGTCGGATGCAACAATCCGAAGATCCGTCCGGACTATGCTCATATCGAGCTGATGAAAAAATGCATTGCCAACGATATTATTATCATCGCTTCCGGATGTTCCGCGCAGGCTGCTGCAAAAGCAGGTCTTATGGACAAATCCGCGAAGGATCTCTGCGGCGATGGTCTGAAGAGAGTCTGTGAGCTGGCTGATATCCCGCCGGTACTCCATATGGGATCATGCGTGGATATCTCCCGTATGATGGTTCTTGCCGCTACTCTGGCTAAGGACGCCGGACTGCAGATCAATCAGCTTCCGGTTGTAGGATGTGCTCCGGAGTGGATGTCTGAAAAGGCAGTATCTATCGGAAACTATGTAGTTGCTACCGGTATTGATACCTTCCTTGGCGTAGATCCGTATGTGGCAGGTTCTGACCAGATGGCAGAGCTCCTTACAGAGGGAACAAGAAAATGGGTAGGCGCTGCTTACACAGTTGAAACAGATATTGAAAAATTAGTTGATCTGATGATCGAAAGAATCGAAGAAAAGAGAGCTGCTCTCGGCATCTGATAAAAACGGGAACAGTGAAAATTTAACAAAGGTGGATGACTGAAAATGAAAATTGCGGTAACAGGAAAAGGCGGCGTGGGAAAAACTACATTTGCGGCGACACTTGCACGTTTGTACGCGGCGGAGGGACGTCCGGTCCTTGCGGCGGACGTGGATCCGGACGCGAATCTGGGACTTGCTCTCGGATTCGATGAAGAAACCCTGGACTCTATCGTTCCGATCTCCAAAATGCGCAAGCTGGTGGAGGAGCGTACCGGGGCAAGCGCCAATAACCAGTTCTACCATCTGAACCCGAAGGTAGACGACATTCCCGATAAATATGGAAAGGTCTGCAACGGGGTCAGGCTGCTTGTTCTTGGGACCGTGGAAACAGGCGGCGGCGGATGCGTATGTCCGGAGCATGTAATGCTGAAAAGGATCATCAATAACCTTGTCCTCAGAAAAGAAGATGTGGTGATCCTCGATATGGAGGCAGGACTGGAACATCTGGGCCGGGGCACTACCGAGGGCATGGACGCTTTCATTGTGGTGATTGAACCCGGCGCCAGAAGCGTCCAGACATACAAAAACGTCAAGCGCCTTGCCAGTGATCTTGGGGTTTCCCAGGTGAAGGTGGTGGCCAATAAGGTGCGCAACGAAGAGGATGAGGCTTTCATCCTTGACAGGATTCCACAGGAAGATCTTCTTGGAATGATCCATTACAATACAGAAGTGATCGATGCGGACAGACAGGGAAAATCCCCTTATGATTTCAGCGAAGCGGTTACCGGTGAGATCCGGAAGATCAAAGAAAAAATAGATCGTCAGTAATCTACATGTTTAGGAGGTATAACAGTGACTTTATTTGAAAGTGTTTTCGCAGGAAACGATGCGGTTTACGGCCTTACTGAGGGGGCCATTGACCAGGCTATTGAAAAATACGGCGCTGACAAGGCTGTCAGCTTCCCGAATACTGCTTATTCCCTTCCCTGCTACTATGCAGTGACCGGAACAAAGGTTGGCACCCTGGCAGAGCTGAAAGAAGCTCTCGGCGTGGTGAAAACTCTTATGACAAGAGAAAACAGGACACATGATGCGTTTATGTCCGGTGTTGCTACCGCTCTCTGCGCAGAGTTTATCGAAGTCCTGAAATATATCGACGGCGCCGCTCCGTATGAAGAGCCCTGCTACGGCCATCTTGCCGACGCAGTGATCCGTGAGCTGGGCGTTCCGCTGGTAACAGGCGATATCCCGGGCGTAGCCGTAATCCTCGGCAAAGCTTCTTCCGCAGACGAGGCGGCAGCTCTTGTAAAATCCTATCAGGCACAGGGTATCCTGGTAACTCTGGTAGGGGATATCATTGACCAGCTTGCAGAGATCAATTACAAGACAGGCGCTAATGTACGTGTGATCCCTCTTGGAAAAGACGTTACTTCCGTGACCCACGTAGTATCCGTAGCGATCCGCGCAGCTCTGATCTTCGGTAACGTAAAACCGGGAGACGCCGCTGCTCTGATGACATATACAAAAGACCGTGTACCGGCATTTGTAAACGCTTTTGCTCCTCTTAACGATGTGATCGTAGCCTGCGGCGCCGGAGCGATCGCTCTCGGCTTCCCGGTTATCACCAACCAGGAAGATGTTGCAAGAGTACCGAAGAGCCTGATCTGCCAGCCGGATGTTTCCAAGTGGAACGCAACTTCCCTGGAAGCGCGGGACATCAAGATCAAGATCACCAATATCGACATTCCGGTAGCCTTCGCGTCTGCGTTTGAAGGAGAGATCATCCGCCGCAAGGATATGCAGGTAGAGTTCGACGGTTCCCGTGTAGACTGCGCGGAGCTGGTACAGACCTGCGACCCCAGCGAAGTAGAAGACCATAAGATCACTGTAATCGGACCGGAAGCGGACGAGATGGAACTTGGAAGCAAGAACAATATCGCTTATATTGTAAAAGTTGCGGGCAAGAACATGCAGGCGGACTTCGAGCCGGTTATCGAGCGTAAGTTCCATAACTATATCAACTGCATCGAGGGCGTATACCATACCGGCCAGAGAGATATGCAGCGTATCCGTATCAGCATCGACGCGTTCAACGCAGGATTCCGCATCAAACACATCGGCGAAGTGCTTTACTCCCAGGTAAAGAACGAGTTTGACGCTGTAGTGGATAAATGTGAAGTAGTGATCTACACAGATCCGGAAGAATGTAAGAGAGTACGTCATGAGATTGCTATCCCGACCTTTGAAAAACGTGATGAGCGTCTGGATAACCTGACCGACGAGTCTGTAGACGTTTACTATAGCTGTATCCTGTGCCAGGCATTCTCCCCCAGCCACGTATGCGTGGTAACACCGGAGAGACTTGGACTTTGCGGAGCGGTTTCATGGCTGGACGCAAAAGCCACCAACGAGCTGGATCCCAACGGCCCATGCCAGGTGATCACCAAAGAACGTCCTATCGACGAGAACCTTGGTTCCTACGAAGATGTGGATGAGGCAGTGAAGAAACTTTCCCAGGGCGCTCTGGAGCATGTAACCCTGTACTCCATCATGCAGGATCCTATGACCTCCTGCGGATGCTTCGAGTGTATCTGCGGAATCGAGCCGTTCTCCAACGGCGTTGTAATCGCAAACCGTGAGTATGCGGGAATGACACCTCTTGGAATGACCTTCCCGGAAATGGCGTCCATGACCGGCGGCGGTGTACAGACACCAGGTTTCATGGGACATGGAAAACATTTCATTTCCTCCAAGAAGTTCATGAAGGCAGAGGGCGGAATCGAGCGTATCGTATGGATGCCTAAGGAACTGAAAGATTTCGTGGCTGAGCGTCTGAACAAGACAGCGAAAGAACTGTACGGAATCGACAACTTCACCGATATGATCGGAGACGAGACTGTAGCAACCGATCCGGAGACACTGGTAGCGTTCCTGACAGAGAAGAATCATCCGGCTCTTGCTCTTGAACCGATGATGTAATATCCAGGAGAAATCCTGTTAAGGGGAAGAGGCCAAGGCAGGCGGCAGACAGCTTTTTTCAGGAAAAAGCCGCAGCCTGCCTTGTCAATGAACCTGGAAATGTAGTATAATAAATGCAGCGCAGACAGACTGTAGGCGCTGCATTTAGAAATAAGTAATCTAATATTTAAGAGGAGGCTAATGAGAAATGCCGTTTAATCAGAAACCACAAAAGTTTAATGCAAAGATTAACTCAGTCACAATCGGAAGCGGAGACAAGACTGTGACAATCGGCGGAGACAGCACATTTCCGTTTTACACCTTTGACGCTCCGTCAGAGAACTGCCCGAAGATCGGCGTAGAGATTTCTGACATGGGCCTGGAAGGTGTGTCTGAGGGAATCAAAGCATACTATGAAGGTGCTTCCACTATGGCAGATATCGCAAAGAAAGCTGCTGAAATGGAAGGAGCTGATTTTGTCGCACTGATTCTGGAAGGCGGAGATCCGAACGGTGTGAACAAATCTATCGACGAGCTGATCGAAGTGGTAAAAGAAGTTGCAGGAGCAGTAGACTGTCCGCTTGTTGTAGAAGGCTGCAAGAACGTAGAGAAGGATGCGGAACTTCTTCCGAAGGTTGCAGAAGTTCTTCAGGGAAGAAACGCTCTGATTCTTTCCGAGAAAGAAGAAAACTACAAGGCTATCGGCGCAGCTGCAGGACTTGCTTACAACCAGATCGTAGGAGCTGAGTCCGCTGTGGATATCAACCTTGCAAAACAGCTGAACGTTGTTACCACACAGCTTGGCGTAGATCCTAAGAAGATCGTAATGAATATCGGAAGCGCAGCTGCAGGATACGGATATGAATACGTTGTTTCCACTATGGACCGTATCAAAGGCGCTGCTCTGGGACAGAATGACAACATGCTGCAGATGCCTATTATTACACCGGTTTCCGCTGAGACATGGGGAGTAAAAGAAGCGACTGCTTCAGAAGAGGATATGCCTGAATGGGGTTCCCAGGACGAACGTGGAATTGACATGGAAATTATGACAGCCGCTGCTGACCTTGCGGCAGGTTCTGACGCAGTAATCCTGAGACATCCGGAATCTGTAAAGACAATTTCCAAAATGATCAAAGCACTTGTGTAACGAATAGGAGGAAAAATGAGCTATGGCACTGAATGGTATTCAGATCTTTAAATTAACACCAAAGAAAAACTGTAAGGAATGTGGATGTCCGACGTGTATGGCTTTCGCTATGAAAGTTGCACAGGGCGCTATGCAGATCGAGCAGTGTCCGCATATGTCCGAGGACGCGCTGGCTACTCTTTCCGAGGCTACCGCGCCGCCAATGAAGACGATCAAGATCGGTACAGGCGACGGAGAATTCTCACTTGGAGGAGAAACCGTACTGTTCAGACATGAAAAGACATTTGTCAGCAAGACAAGATATGCCGTTTCTCTCTGCACAGATATGAGCGACGAGGAAGTAGAGGCAAAGCTTGCTGAGATTCCTACTGTAGACTATGAGCGTATCGGCGAGAGAATGCATGTTGAGCTGGTATATGTAAACTGCGGAGCAGACGCAGACGCTGCAAAATACACAGCACTTGTAGAAAAAGCGAAAGGTCTTGGCAGAACTCTTATCCTGGGATGTACAGATCCTGAAATCGCAAAGGCTGCTCTGGAAGTTTGCAAAGACAGCAAACCGGTCCTGAACGGAGCAAACGCATCCAACTATGAGGCAATGAACGCAGTAGCGACAGAAGCAGGCGTAGTTCTGGGCGTATCCGGAAAAGACATCAACGAATTATACGACACAACAGCAGCACTTGAGAAACTGGGCAACAAGAACCTTGTTCTTGACACAACAGGCGCTGATGTAAAAGAAACTTTTGCAAATACTGTACTGGTTCGCCGCGCGGCTCTGAAAGATCAGGACAGAACCTTCGGATATCCGTCTCTTGTAAATCTTGTGAAGCTTGCAAAAGGCGACAAACATCTCCAGGCAGCTCTTGCAGCTCTGTTCACAATGAAATACGGTTCCATCGTAGTAATGGAAAGCATTACTTACGCAGAGGCACTTCCGCTTTACGGACTGCGTCAGAACGTATTTACAGACCCGCAGAAGCCGATGAAGGTAGAACCGGGCATCTATCCTCTGAACGGAGCAGACGAGAATTCTCTGGTTGTTACAACAGTAGACTTCGCTCTTACATACTTCGTTGTATCCGGCGAACTGGAGCGTTCCGGCGTTCCGCTGAACTTCGTCATCAACGACGCAGGCGGACTTTCCGTACTGACCTCCTGGGCGGCAGGCAAATTCTCCGGTACCAGCATTTCCAACTTCATCAAAGAGAATGTTGAGCCGAAGGTAAAATGCAGAAAACTTGTGATCCCGGGCAAGGTTGCAGTTCTGAAGGGCGATCTGGAAGCAAAACTTCCGGGATGGGAGATCATCGTCGGACCGAGAGAAGCAGTACAGCTTGTGAAGTTCTTAAAGGATATGCAGGCATAATATAAAGTAAGGTAAAGGAGAACACAAGTATGGCAAAATTTGTAGTAATTGGGGAAAGACTTTCAACAACAGCACCGGCTGTAAACAAGGCTTTCATGGAGAGAGATCCGGAGCCGATCATCAAGAGAGCAAAACAGCAGCTTGACGCAGGCGCTACATATCTGGACGTAAATATCGGACCGGCTGAGAACGATGGCGAAGACCTGATGAAATGGGCAGTACAGCTCCTTCAGTCAGAGTTTGACAACGTTCCGCTTGCTCTTGACACAACAAACAAGAAAGCAATCGAAGCAGGTATTTCCGTATATAACAGAAGCAAAGGAAAACCTATCGTAAACTCTGCAGATGCAGGCGACAGAATTTCCAATATCGATCTTGCGGCTGCAAATGACGCGATCGTTATCGCTCTTTGTTCTTCCGGCATGATCGCTGCAGACAACGACGAGCGTATGATGCACTGCCAGAACATGCTGGAGAGAGGTCTGGGACTTGGCATGGAAGCAGAAGATCTGTGGTTTGACCCGCTGTTCGTTGTTGTAAAAGGAATGCAGGAAAAACAGATGGAGGTTCTGGAAGCAATTAAAATGTTCTCCGATATGGGCCTGAATTCTACCGGCGGACTTTCTAATAACAGCAACGGTATGCCGAAGAACATCCGTCCGATCATGGATTCCGCTCTTGTAGCAATGGCTATGATGCAGGGTCTTACCTCTGCAATCGTAAATCCTAACGACCTTCGTCTTATGGAAACAATCAAATCCTGCGACGTATTCAAAGGCAACACTCTGTACGCAGATTCCTACCTTGAGATCTAATCGGGAAGGAGCCTGAAAACGACTTATAACGCACATAATTACGATGAGGGCTGGAGACTTCGGTCTTCAGTCCTCATTTATCTTAAGAGAAAGGTGGTTGCCTGATGTTTAAGGTAACATTTGCTTTTGAAGACGGCAGCGTGGTAGAAACCTATGCCAATACGGGAGATAATCTTCTGGAGATCGCCCGGGAAGCCAATGTGGCGATCGACGCTCCCTGCTCCGGCAACGGTGCCTGCGGAAAATGCCGCGTGCAGCTGAAAAACGGAGAATTAGAGACAAAAAAGACGCTTCATATTTCTGATGAGGAATTTGAAGAAGGATGGCGTCTTGCCTGTATGAGCAAAGTCATTGCGGACGTGGAAGTTCTTGTTCCGGATATTGCTTCTGCTTATAAAAGCAGGATGAAGGTGGCGGATTTAAGTTCCAGAGAGGAAATCGCTATTTTTGAAAACGCGAAGAGGGACATTGAACTGGCCGGGATCGAGCTGAAGAACAGTCTGGATGTTGTGGAAGTAAAAATGAACGCGCCTACGCTGGACGACACAATGCCGGATGTAGAACGGCTGACCAGGGCTCTGAGGAAATTCCTGAACCTGAAACGTGTAAGAATCCCTTATACAGTTCTCAGAAAGCTGCCGGACGTTCTCAGAAAGAGCGGCTTTTGCGTGAAATGCGTACTCCGGACAACTCCGGACGACATGTTTGTATATGACGTATTTGACAGCAAAGAAGACGTGGTGATCGGAGGACTGGCGGTAGATATCGGTACAACTACCGTTTCCGCTGTGCTGATCAATATGGAAACAGGAGATATTCTGGCCAAAAGCTCTGCCGGCAATGGACAGATCCGTTACGGCGCGGATGTGATCAACCGTATCATTGAAGCTGCCAAACCAGGCGGGCAGAAAAAGCTGCAGGATGCGGTGATCAAAGAGACCATCAACCCCATGATCCATGAAATGTGCAGGAGCATCGGTTTTCCGGAGGAGCGCATATACAGGATGTGCGTGGCTTCCAATACTACCATGAACCACCTGTTTGCAGGGATCAATGCGGATTATCTCCGCATGGAACCTTATATTCCGGCATTTTTCAAGACAAATTCTCTCTTTTCCTCTGATGTGGGAATCGAGATCAATCAGGACGCGCATATTATCATCGCGCCGAACATAGGAAGCTATGTAGGCGGGGATATTACAGCGGGAACTTTTGTCAGTATGATCTGGAACCGTCCGGAATTTTCTCTGTTTATCGATCTTGGAACCAACGGTGAGCTGGTGTTCGGAAATTCCGACTTTATGATGAGCTGTGCGTGCTCTGCCGGTCCTGCCTTTGAAGGCGGGGACATTAGCTGCGGTATGCGTGCTACAGACGGCGCTATAGAGGCGTGTACGATCGATAAAGAGACAATGGAGCCTACTTATACAGTAGTCGGAGATCCGGGCACGAAGCCGGTGGGACTTTGCGGTTCCGGAATCATAGATGTGATCAGCGAGCTGTTTATGACAGGCATTATCAATCCGAAGGGCAAATTTGTCCGGGAAGGAAAGAGAGTACGCCATGACCAGTATGGAATGGGAAGCTATGTGATCGCCTTTGAAGAAGAGGCCGGAACCACGAAGGACGTGGAGATCACGGAAGTGGATATCGACAACTTTATCCGCGCAAAGGGAGCTATTTTCTCAGCGATCAGAACCATGCTGGCGTCTATCGACTTTGACGTATCCATGATCGACGATGTCTATGTCGCAGGCGGCATCGGAAGCGGGATCAATATGCGCAACGCAGTGAATATTGGAATGTTTCCTGATATTCCTCTGGAAAAATTCCACTATATCGGCAATTCCTCGCTGACAGGCGCTTATCTGATGCTTCTGTCCACTCCGGCGGAGAAGAAGACATACGAACTGGCGTCCAATATGACTTATCTGGAGCTTTCCGCAGTGCCCACTTATATGGATGAGTTTGTGGGAGCCTGCTTTATTCCTCATACGGACGCATCCATGTTTCCGACTGTAGTGCAGCGGTAAGACGAAGATACCCGAATTTTGAAAAGATAGAAGCGCCTCCTCAAAAGGGAGGTGCGGATGAATATAAATTTAGCAGAGGTGTACGATGAGTTCTGACATAAATAAGATAAGATCCAACAGTGAAGAAACGGTATCTGTAGGAGAGAAACTGGGATATGAAAAAGACAGCAAGGAGAAAATGCCATGGGAGCATTATCTGGAGGCTTACCGGAACATGGATCCGCAGGAGACGGCGGAAAGACTTCAGATTCCTTATGATGAGACAAAAAAGACCTTTCGTCTTCCGTTTCTGGGTACCGTATATGAAATTTCCTGGCCGGACTTTCATGTAACACACCAGGAGGACGGCCGGTCCTATCATCCTCTGGAGGAGATGATCTATGCCAGAATCCTGACTATCCGTTTTCTTTTAGGCGGGGCTGCGGCAAAAAGCAGCGGAAAGATGAAAACCTACAGAGAAATGCCATGGGGAGAAGTGTATCTCCGGCAGTTTGACGGGCGCTGCATCAAACGGCTTGCCTTTTCCTACGGCAACCGTCTGGCAGATTTTCGGATGATCATGGAACACCTTCACGCCGTCCCTGTAAAACACGGTGACGCCGCCTATGATATAGAGATTTTTCCGGAATATCATGTGCAGCTGATCCTCTGGGAAGGAGACGAAGAATTTCCTCCCTCTTCACAGATCCTGTTTTCCGACAATTTTCCTGTGTCCTTCCAGGCAGAGGATATGGCGGTTATGGGCGACGTGATCATAGGATCGCTGAAAGCTTTCGGAAAATCTGTTCTTTAAGGCGGCCGGCGCCGGCAGGTGAACAGGAGATTTTCCTGAGGGAGAGATAAAGACAGGGGAAACCTGTTTTTATAAATGAATTTCGGATATGCAAATACATAACCGGTTCAGAGAACCCGGAAGGCATATCCGGCGTATGAAAAAAGGAGGTAATACTTATGGGATTCAAAAGTGACATCGAGATCGCACAGGAGTGCGAAATGCAGCCGATTACCGAGATTGCGGCAAAAGCAGGTATTGACGACAAATACCTGGAGCAGTACGGAAAATATAAGGCAAAAATCGACTACAACCTTCTGAAAGAAACTGACAAAAAAGACGGCAAACTGATCCTTGTGACCGCCATCAACCCCACACCGGCAGGGGAAGGAAAGACCACAACAACCGTAGGTCTGGCAGACGGAATGCAGAAGCTGGGCAAAAATGTTATGGTAGCTCTCCGCGAGCCATCCCTTGGACCGGTATTCGGCGTTAAGGGCGGAGCTGCAGGCGGCGGATACGCCCAGGTAGTGCCCATGGAGGACATCAACCTTCATTTCACAGGCGATTTCCATGCCATCGGAGCAGCCAACAACCTTCTGGCAGCAATGATCGACAACCATATCTTCCAGGGCAATGAGCTGAACATCGACCCGAGAAAGATCACCTGGAGAAGATGCGTGGACATGAACGACCGCCAGCTCAGGAACGTAGTGGACGGCCTTGGCGGAAGAACAAACGGAATGCCCCGTGAGGACGGCTACGACATCACCGTAGCATCCGAGATCATGGCAGTCCTTTGCCTTGCAAGCGACATCAACGACCTGAAAGCAAGACTGGGCCGTATCATCATCGGCTATACATACGGAAAAGTCTCCGAGCAGAAACCGGTAACGGCACATGACCTCCATGCAGAAGGCGCTATGACCGCGCTTCTGAAGGACGCCCTGAAACCGAACCTGGTACAGACCCTGGAGCATGTTCCGGCAATCGTACACGGCGGACCGTTCGCAAATATCGCTCACGGCTGCAACTCTGTAACAGCTACCAAGATGGCTATGAAACTGGCTGACTACACTATTACAGAGGCAGGCTTCGGCGCAGACCTGGGCGCAGAGAAATTCCTGGATATCAAATGCCGTATGGCAGGCCTGAAGCCCAACGCAGTGGTAGTGGTAGCTACTGTCCGCGCCCTGAAATATAACGGCGGCGTTCCGAAGGCAGACCTGAACAACGAGAACCTGGAAGCTCTCGAAAAAGGTATGCCGAACCTTCTGAAGCATGTAAGCAACATCAAGAACGTATACAAGCTTCCCTGCGTAGTTGCCATCAACGCCTTCCCCACCGATACCAAGGCGGAGCTTGACCTGGTAGAGGCAAAGTGCAAGGAGCTGGGCGTAAACGTAGCTCTCTCCGAAGTATGGGCAAAAGGCGGCGAAGGCGGCATTAAGCTGGCAGAAGAAGTGATCCGTCTGGTGGAAGAGCCCAACGACTTCACCTATGCTTACGAGCTGGACGGAACCATCGAGGACAAGCTGAACCAGATCGTACAGAAGGTCTATGGAGGAAAGAGAGCCGTTCTTACCGCAAACGCTCAGAAGCAGGCAAAGCAGCTTGAGGATCTCGGATTCGGCAACTGCCCGATCTGCGTGGCAAAGACCCAGTACAGCCTGACAGACGACCAGACGAAACTGGGAGCGCCTACAGACTTTGAGGTAACTGTCCGCAACCTGAAGATCTCCGCAGGAGCAGGATTTATCGTAGCCCTTACCGGAGAGATCATGACTATGCCTGGTCTCCCGAAAGTTCCGGCTGCAGAAAAGATCGATGTAGACGAAACAGGAAAGATCACAGGATTATTCTAAAAGAAGATTTGTTTGAAAGTGAGGTATGGTACGATGGGTTTTTCAACTAGTACCTGTACAGAATTTGTTGAGGTTCTGGCTTCCAAAGCGCCGGTTCCGGGAGGCGGCGGAGCTTCGGCTCTTGTTGCTGCGGTAGGAACGGCTCTTGGCAATATGGTGGGAAGCCTGACCGTAGGCAAAAAGAAGTATGCGGATGTAGAAGATGAAATGTGGGAGCTGAAAGCAAAATGCGACCAGCTTCAGAAAGATTTCCTCCGGCTGATCGAGAGAGACGCAGAGGTATTCGAGCCTCTTTCCAAGGCATATGGCATGCCGAGAGAGACAGAAGAGGAAAAGGCGGAAAAGGCAAGAGTGATGGAGATCGTTCTTAAAGACGCCTGCTCTGTTCCAATGGAAATCATGGAGAAATGCTGTGAAGCCATCGAGCTGATCGTGGAATTCGGCGCAAAGGGTTCCAAGCTCGCCATCAGCGACGCAGGGGTAGGCGCGGCTTTCTGCAAAGCTGCGTTAAAGGGAGCCAGCCTGAATGTCTATATAAACACAAAATCCATGGCGGACAGAGAATACGCCGAAGAGCTGAACAAAAAGGCGGACGCGATGCTGGAAAAATATACAAAGATCGCTGACGAAACTTTTGAAAGTGTTCTTGGACGTCTGAAATAACGGAAAACTTGGAGGAAATAGAAAAATGGCAAAACAGTTATTAGGTAAAGAAGTAACAGCGGCACTGAACGAAAAGATCAAAGCAAACGTTGCTGAATTACAGGCAAAAGGCGTGAATCCTACTCTGTGCATCATCCGTGTAGGAGAAAATCCCAGCGATATTTCCTATGAAAAGGGAGCTACAAAGCGCTGCGAAACACTTGGAGTCGCATGTGAGAAGATCCTTCTTCCGGGAGACGTTTCCCAGGAAGAGCTTCTGGAAGTAATCGATAAGGTAAACAAAGACGATCATATCCATGGCGTTCTTCTGTTCCGTCCCCTTCCGAAGCATCTGGATCAGGCAGTGATCGAGAATGCTCTTGCGGCTGAAAAAGACGTGGACTGCATGACAGATCTTTCTATGTCCGGCGTTTTCACAGGCAAGAAGATCGGCTTCCCGCCCTGTACACCTCAGGCGTGTATGGAAATCCTGGATCATTACGGAATTGACTGCACAGGCAAAAAAGCAGTTGTTATCGGAAGAAGCCTTGTAGTAGGAAAGCCTGCTGCCATGATGCTTGTAAAGAAAAACGCCACAGTAACGATCTGCCATACAAAGACAGTAGATATGCCTTCCGTAGCAAAGGAAGCAGATATCGTGATCGTTGCGGCAGGACGCGCAGGCGTAGTTGGCGCTGATTATGTAAGACCTGGCCAGACTATCATTGACGTAGGTATCAATGTCAATGCAGAAGGCAAACTGTGCGGCGACGTGGACTATGCGGCCGTAGAGCCGGTTGTGGACGCGATCACTCCGGTTCCGGGAGGTGTCGGAAGCGTTACGACTTCCGTTCTTGTAGGACACGTAGTAGAAGCTGCCATGAGAAAAGCAAACGCATGAAAAAAATAAAAATGACAGTTCAGAGAACTCTGTGCTGTTGTGTACTGACAGGTGCCCTGATTTTTGGGGCACCTGTCTTGGTACAGGGCACAGATCAGGATTCCGGACAAAGCGCTTCTGTTTTTCAGAGCACCGTTCCTTTTGAAAGCGGCTCAGAGGAAGAAGCGGATCATTCCGGGGAAGGGCAGATCAAAAGACCTTCCTATGAAATCACCGGCGGGCCGGGCACAGAGGGATTTGTAGATGACTCCACAGACAATACATACGGCTATTATACGATCATGGGAAGCACTACAGTGACACTGGAGGAAATGACTGCTCAGTATGAGGCCCAGGGAGCGGTATATCCTTCGGAAGCTATGAAGGAAGGCGGCGCGGAAACTATTGAAGAATTCTGCCGGATCATCCTGGAAGAGGCGGCTCTGGAAGGCGTCCGGGGCGAAGTGGTCTATGAACAGGCTATGCTGGAAACGGGGTGGCTTCAGTTTGGCGGAGACGCCCAGGCACAGCAGTATAATTTCGCGGGGCTTGGAACTACAGGGAATGGAGTACAGGGGCTTTCCTATCCGGACGTAAGAACAGGAATACGGGCCCAGGTACAGCATTTAAAAGCTTACGCAAGTACAGAGGAGCTGAATGAAAGTCTGGTAGACACCAGGTTCGACATGGTAAGAAGAGGATCCGCGCCCTATGTGGAATGGCTTGGGATCCAGGAAAATCCCAATGGGGGAGGATGGGCCGCAGGATCAGATTACGGCACAAAATTAAGAACTTTGCTGGCGGAGCTGAAAGGGGAAACATATACCCCGGGTCAGGAGACAGCCGCGCAAAAATAAGGCGCGAAGTAAAAGGAATTACGGCTGCAACTGCCCGGGGCTTTTGGCTTCTGTATATCAGATTTATTTCAGTTCAATGTCCTCAAGCTCTTTAGGAGGAATCTTTTTCTCTGTTTCCGCCAGATATTTTTTAAGAGCCTTGGAGGATTTCGCGAAAGGAACGTTGGTTCCGGCGCCGCCCATGCAGCCTCCGGGACAGGCCATTCCTTCGATCATACAGCCCTTCATTTTTCCGGCTTTTGCAAGAGAAAGGAGCTTTTTGCAGTCCGCCAGAGTTTCGGCATGTTCAATATGCACCGGAACATCTGGATAATATTCCTTCAGGCAGGCTTCGATGGCTCCGGCAACTCCTCCGGCAACAGCATAACCGCGGCCCGCTGCGGTAGCATCGTGAGGCGCGTCCTCCTCGTCATAGGCGGCAGGGTCGATTTCTTTTGCATCGAACATGGCGGACAGCTCTTCAAAGGTTACGACAAAATCCACATCGCTTCTTACAGTGGTGCGCATTGCCTCCAGTTTTTTGGAAGCGCAGGGTCCGATGAACACCACCTTGGAATCCGGATGTTCCTGTTTTACTTTCCGGGCGGTAGCCACCATCGGCGTCAATTCCTGAGAAATATTATCAATCATGTCAGGAAAGAATTTCTTCGCCATCATGGACCAGGAAGGACAGCAGGAGGTGAGAAGGAAAGGAAGCTTTCCGGTAACTACCTCGTTGGCATAATGGTGGGCTTCGGAAATGGCTCCGATATCCGCGCCGAGAGCCACCTCATACACGCCGGAAAAACCAAGGATCTCCAGCGCGGTTTTAAACTTGCCGGGTGTTACGTCCTCTCCGAACTGGCTGATGTAAGCCGGGGCGATAATGGCAATGATATCGTTTCCTTCTCTCAGGGAATGAGCAAGCTGGAAAATCTGGGATTTGTCGGAAATGGCTCCAAAGGGACAGCTTACCATACACATTCCGCAGGACACGCATTTGTCCTCCAGGATTTTGGCTCTGCCCTGTTCGTCGCTTCCGATAGCTTTTACGCCGCAGGCCTGCTCGCAGGGACGGATATTATGGGAGATCGCGTCATAGGGGCAGACAGATTTGCATTTGCCGCATTTGATGCACTTGCTCTGGTCGATGACAGACTGTCCGTTGACCATGGAAATGGCGCCTTTGGGACAGATCTGCATACAGGGATGCGCCATGCAGCCCCGGCACATATTGGTGACGATATATTTGTTGGGAGGGCAGGCGGCGCAGGCGGAGGGGATTACCTGCATCAGAGGCGGCTCATAATATTTTTCATCAATATTGCTGGCCTCCAGTCCGTCAGTCAGATGAACCGCTTTGTTTTCCGGACGGAGAGAAAGTCCCATGGCAAGGCGGATGCGTTCGCTGGCGACAGCCCGTTCCCGGTAAATGCTGTCGCGGTATTTGGCCCGCTCCTGGACGATTTCATAGGGGATGGATTCAATATCGTGGATCAGTGTTTCGTCTGAAGATTCAAAACCGATTTTTGCCACTGCCTTAAAGACTTTGTGGCGGATCCTTTTTACAGGAGTATCCAGATTTCTCATTTTTATTTCTCCTCTTATTTTCATGGATGTATTGATACTGACTTCATCATAAATGAAAAAAAATTTAAAATCAATATATACCATGTATTTTTTCACACACACATTTCTTTTTTCACACTTTTCTGATTCGGAAATTTACAGAATTTTTTCTTTGTATAAAAAGGACTTTGAACGTGAAAATAGAGAATTATAATCTATATTTTCGACAATTTACAGAAAAATAGAAACATATTGCTTGTGGAAATTGTATGTTTCATGTATAATTAAAACATGCTATCTGGCTATAATGACGAAAAGAGTTAAAAAGCGAGAAAAATATCAGTCAAGGAGGAAAGCAAATGTTAGACCAGTCTTATTACAGGAAGACGGACGAGATCATTGACCATTACGGACGCAAGCCTGCCTCTCTTATTCCTATTATGCAGGATATTCAGGCAGAGTATCGTTACCTTCCGGGAGAACTTCTTACTTATGTGGCATCACAGATTGGGGTTACGGAAGCGAAAGCTTTCAGCGTGGCAACGTTTTATGAGAATTTCTCATTTGAACCAAAAGGAAAATATATCATCAAGGTCTGTGATGGAACTGCCTGTCATGTGCGCAAATCCATGCCGGTAAAAGAGGCCTTGATGAAAGAGCTTGGCTTAAGCCATAAGAAACACACTACGGACGATATGATGTTCACCGTGGAAACGGTTTCCTGTCTGGGAGCCTGCGGACTGGCTCCGACCCTTACTGTAAACGATGAAGTGCATCCGAAAATGACCCCGGAAAAGGCGGTGGATCTTCTGGAAGAATTGAGAGGTGAGAAAGCATGAAAATAATGTCAAAAGATGATCTGCTGAGCAGACAGAGAGAGGTTCAGAATAATATAGACAACTATACCTGCCGCGTGCTTGTCTGTTCCGGTACCGGATGTATGGCCTCCGGCGCCCAGAAAATTTACGACGAAATGGTAAAACTCTGTGAAGATATTGACGGCGTACAGGTGGAAATGCAGCAGGATATCCCGCATCTGGGCGTGATAAAAACCGGGTGCCAGGGACTTTGTGAACTGGGCCCTCTGATGAGAATAGAGCCGTATGATTATCAGTACGTGCATGTGCAGCCGGAGGACTGCCGCGAGATTGTAGAGCGAACTGTACTTCTGGGACAGCCGGTAGAGCGGCTTTTCTACCGCGATGACGACAAGGCGTGTCCCCATCCGGACGATATTCCGTTTTTAAACCAGCAGACAAGGATCGTTCTGGAAAACTGCGGAAAAATAGACGCGGAATCCATAGACGAATATATTGGAGCCGGCGGATTTCAGGCTCTGGCAAAGGCGCTGTTCGAGATGACTCCCCAGGAAGTCATTGACGAAGTATCCAAATCCGGGCTTCGCGGCCGCGGCGGCGCAGGCTTCCCCGCTGGCAAAAAATGGTCCCAGGTAGCGCGGCAGAAGGAAAAAATTCGCTATGTAGTATGCAACGGCGACGAGGGCGACCCGGGAGCTTTCATGGACGGCTCCGTTATGGAGGGCGACCCCTATAAGATGATTGAGGGTATGATCATCGCCGCTTACGCGGTAGGGGCTGAGAACGGATATATTTATGTCAGGGCAGAATATCCCCTTTCTGTAAAGAGACTCCGTATGGCCATGGAACAGGCGGAAGCATATGGACTTCTGGGTGAAAATATCCTTGGTTCCGGAGTGAACTTCCATTTACATATCAACCGCGGAGCAGGCGCTTTTGTCTGCGGCGAGGGTTCCGCTCTTACGGCTTCCATTGAAGGAAACCGCGGTATGCCCCGTGTAAAACCTCCCCGTACCGTAGAAAAAGGTCTCTGGGAAAAACCAACGGTTCTGAACAACGTGGAAACCTACGCTAATGTTCCGAAAATCATCCTTCAGGGCGCCGACTGGTTCCGCACCATCGGAACAGAGGGAAGCCCGGGAACGAAGACTTTCTCCCTGACTGGTTCTATTGAAAATACAGGCCTGATCGAGGTTCCCATGGGAACAAGCCTTCGTCATATCATCTATGATATCGGCGGCGGCCTGAAAAGCGGCGCGGCGTTTAAAGGCGTGCAGATCGGCGGTCCTTCCGGCGGATGTTTGGTAGAAGACCAGCTTGATATTCCTCTTGACTTTGATTCTGTAAAGAAACTGGATGCCATCATGGGATCCGGCGGCCTTGTTGTTATGGATGAAAATACCTGTATGGTAGAAGTGGCAAGATTTTTCATGAGCTTTACCCAGAGAGAGAGCTGCGGCAAATGTGTTCCATGCCGCGAGGGAACAAAACGTATGCTGGAAATCCTGGAAAGAATTGTCGACGGCAAAGGTGAGATGTCCGATCTGGATGAACTGGAAGAACTGGGGTCTATGGTTCAGAGTATGGCTCTGTGCGGTCTTGGAAAGAGCGCCCCTCTTCCTGTTATCAGTACCCTGAAACGCTTCCGCAGTGAATATGAAGAGCATATCCGGGATAAAAAATGTCGTGCAAAGGTCTGCACCGCTCTCCGTCAGTTCCACATCAACGCAGAATTCTGTATCGGCTGCGGCAAATGCGCAAAGAACTGTCCGGCAGGAGCGATCACCGGAAAGATCAAGCATCCGTATCATATTGACAACGACCTGTGTATCAAGTGCGGCGCTTGTAAAGACAACTGTAACTTTGACGCAGTTTATGTGGAAGCATAGAAGGGAGGATGTATTATGGGAGTAATGACCATTGACGGCAGAAAAGTAGAATTTACCGATGAAAAAAATGTCCTGACCGTAATCCGTAAGGCAGGAATCAATATACCGACACTGTGCTATCATTCAGAAGTATCCACCTTCGGCGCGTGCCGTCTCTGTACAGTGGAGGATGACAGAGGAAGAACTTTTGCGTCCTGTTCAGAGGAACCAAGAGACGGAATGGTGATCTACACCAATTCCGGAAGAATCAAAAAGTACAGAAAGCTGATCGTGGAGCTGCTTCTTGCGGCCCACTGCAGAGACTGTACCACCTGCGTAAAAAGCGGGGAGTGCGTTCTTCAGGAACTGGCCCATCGTTTCGGCGTGAGAGATATCCGCTTTAAGAATACAAGAGAGATCCGCGAGATTGACGACAGCTCACCGGCTATTGTCCGGGATCCAAACAAATGTATTCTCTGCGGCGACTGTGTCCGCGCCTGCGAGGAGCTTCAGGGAATCGGAGCTCTGGGATTCGCGTACAGAGGCACCGACGCTATGGTAATGCCTGCGTTTAACAAAAAGATCGCGGAGACCCAGTGCGTCAACTGCGGTCAGTGCAGAGTATACTGTCCTACAGGAGCGATTTCTATCAAGACACACATGGACGAAGTATGGGAGGCTCTGTCAGACCCCAACGTCCGGGTGGTTGCCCAGGTTGCGCCGGCGGTCCGTGTGGCGGTGGGAGATCATTACGGTCAGCCAAAGGGACGCAGTGTAATGGGAAAAATCGTCAATGCCCTTCATAGAATGGGATTTGACGAAGTATACGACACAAGCTTCAGCGCGGATCTGACCATTATGGAGGAATCAGCAGAATTTCTGAAAAGACTGGAAAAAGGAGAAAACCTTCCTCTCCTGACATCCTGCTGTCCTGCATGGGTGAAATTCGTGACAGATCAGTACAAAGAGTTTATACCAAATGTTTCCACCTGCCGTTCTCCGATGGGAATGATGTCCGCGGTGATCAAAGAGTATTTCCGCGATCCGGAACATGCGGAAGGCAAAAAAACAGTAATGGTGGCGATCATGCCCTGTACGGCAAAGAAAGCGGAAGCCATCCGTCCAAACAGTTTTACAAAAGACCAGCAGGATACGGACATCGTGATCACGACTACAGAGCTTACAAGAATGATCGACAACTTCGGCCTGGATTTTGCGTCTCTTGATCCGGAAGCCTGCGACATGCCTTTCGGCTTCGGTTCCGGCGGCGGAGTGATCTTCGGCGTTACCGGAGGCGTTACAGAGGCGGTGCTCAGAAGGCTCAGCCCGGAACATACGAAAGAAGCCATGAGGGAAATTTCCGAGTGCGGCGTCCGCGGAGACGAAGGAATCAAGGAATTCAGTGTTCCTTATAACGGCACAGAACTGAATATCTGCGTAGTCAGCGGTCTTGCCAATGCAAGAACCGTTATGGAAAGGGTAAAGAACGGCGAAGCCAACTATCACCTGATCGAGGTTATGGCATGCCGCCGCGGATGCATCATGGGCGGCGGACAGCCTACCAGAGCCGGTGACAGGACAAAAGCGGCCAGAGCGAAGGGACTTTACAATGCCGACAATACGATGATCATCAAGAAATCCGATGAAAATCCGCTGGTGATCGAGCTTTATGAAGGACTTTTGAAAGGCAGGGAGCACGAACTGCTTCACAACGATTTTTATTGATAAAACTTAAGTATGGGAACAGACCGGAGGGCGAAGGCTCTCCGGTCTTGCGTGATATCGAAAATTCGGATACAATGTAGGAAACAATAAAAGTAGTATACGATAACAGGGAGATATGTATATGCGTGAAATTAATGCGGCAAAGATCACAGAGGCAATCGAACGCCTCTGCATTGAGGCAAACCAGGTGCTTCCGGAAGATATAAAGGAGGCGATCGGGAAATGCAGAGCCTGTGAGGATGGAGAGATTGCCTGTCAGATCCTGGACAACATCATTGAGAATTATAAAATCGCGCAGGAGGAGCAGGTTCCTATCTGCCAGGATACGGGAATGGCCTGTGTATTTCTGGAGATTGGACAGGATGTCCATATTATAGGAGGAGATCTTACTGAGGCAGTAAATGAGGGAGTGCGGAGAGGCTATGAAAAAGGCTATCTGCGAAAATCAGTAGTAAAGGACCCGGTAAGAAGAGGAAATACAGGAGACAATACCCCGGCAATGCTGTACACGGAAATCGTTCCGGGAGAACGGATTAAAATTACAGTAGGGCCCAAGGGCTTTGGAAGCGAAAACATGAGCGCCATACGCATGTTCAAGCCTTCGGCAGGATTGCAGGGAATCAAGGATTTTATTCTGGAAACAGTAGAAGCGGCAGGCCCGAACCCCTGCCCTCCTATGGTTGTGGGAGTAGGGATCGGAGGAACTTTCGATAAGGCGGCCCTGCTTGCGAAAAAGGCGCTGATGCGCCCGGTGGACTCAGAGAATCCGGATCCTTTTTACGCAGATCTTGAAAAAGAAATGCTGGAAAAGATCAACGAACTGGGTATCGGACCTCAGGGCTTCGGAGGAAGAACAACAGCCATCGGACTGAACATTGAGACTATGCCTACCCACATTGCGGGAATGCCCTGCGCCATCAATATCAGCTGCCATGTGACGCGGCATAAAACGGAGGTGATCTGAGATGGAAAAACATATTACGCTGCCTTTGACAGAAGAGCTTGCAAGAAGTCTCCATGCAGGAGATACCGTATATCTTACAGGAGAAATCTATACATCCAGAGACGCCGGACATAAAAGAATGTGCGAATCCCTGGCGAAAGGGGAACCGCTTCCCTTTGACCCGAAGGACGCCACCATCTACTATGTAGGACCTACCCCGGCAAAACCGGGACAGGTGATCGGTTCCGCAGGCCCCACCACCAGCGGAAGGATGGACGCATATGCGCCTACGCTGATGTCTGTAGGCGCAAGAGGGATGATCGGCAAAGGAGCCAGACTTCCTGAGGTAGTGGAAGCAATGAAAAAATACGGAGGCGTTTATTTTGGCGCCATTGGCGGAGCAGGCGCTCTCCTTGCGAAATGCATCAAACGCTGTGAGCTGATCGCCTATGAAGATCTGCAGTCTGAAGCGCTGAGAAAACTCTATGTGGAAGAGATGCCTCTGACAGTGATCATTGACAGCGAAGGAAGGAATCTCTATGAAGAGGGAAGGGCGGAGTATCTGAAAAACAGAAAAAAATAATTTCCCGTATTGTGAACAGGGGGCGGAAAGATTCCGCCCCCTGTATGATCCATACAGAAAACACAACAGCCGTCCCATCAGTTTTCAGGAGAATACATGGTGCCCAGGAAAAGAGGAAGATTATCCTGACAGTCCACAAGCATATAAAGGAAAGGCCTGTCCAGAGAAACATATTTTTCTGAATCGTCTGTAATAAGGGCGGTTTCCATAATCCCTACCTCTGTGGCGGCAGCGGCTTTTGTCTCCTGTTCATTTACCTCTATAAAGGTTTTGTGAATGACTTCGCTGATCTTTACTCCGGGATTTCCGGCAGTGCCATACATACGGGAAAAATCAGCCTGCTGGGAAAAAGCGTCTGTGATCCCCAGCGATTTAAGAGTTTCGGTCAATTCTTTGCTGGTTTCAGATCTGAACTTGGGAATTACGGCATGGACGGTATATCCTTCCTTTTTCCGGGAAAGGATTTCCGAAAGCTTTTCGCCGGTGAGAGAGTCCACATAGTCGTCCAGAGAAGTGCCTTCCTCCGGAAGAAGAGCGGCAAAAGCGTATCTTCCTCCTTCATAATATTTCAGGAAGCCCTGGGCTCCCTCTCCCTCAAGCCAGACGGACTCTGTGGAACGCATCATATCTGTTTCCCGCTCTGTTCCGTCTTCCTCCGTAAAGGTTCCGCTGAATACGTCGTCAGCTCCGTAAACTGTTTCCCATTTTGATTGGAAGGAAAGGGCATTGAGAAGGTACATCAGGGTATCCGGCTGAATTTCATCCAGAATTTCCGGAATCATGCCCTCTGTTTTTTCGTCCACCCAGCCGTTGATCTTTTCCAGCGTCTCTTCGTTCATAGGTTCCTCAAATACTTCAGAGTGGTAATAGTCCGTAACTGTTTCGGTAAATTCCGGACTTGCCAGAAGACCGCTCTGTTCATTCAGCCATATAGAATTGGCAGCGGCAAGACTGCCGCCCTGTTCAGACAGGCATTTCCGGAAATAATCGTTCAGTTCTTCCACAGAAATTCCAAAAACCTCTTCCATCTGTGCAAGGGTATTCCCGTGGGCTCCGTTTGCAGTCATGGACAAAGCGGACAATACGGAAAAGGGAGAAACAAGAGTACTGCTCCCGGGCGTTCTGGACGCCTGAAAAAGCCGGACGGAAAAATCAGTGACAGCGTCCTGGGAAGAGACGGCGGCGGATACAGGCGTGATCATGACACAGCCCATGCAGGCGGCGGAAAAAAGAATCCCTGAGAAAAATTTGCGGCGTTGTCTGCTTTTTTTCATAAGTTCATACCCGACCTTTCTATATAAATTTTCATTATTGTAACAAAAAGCGTACTTCTGTCTGTAATTATACTATATCTGGTTGACACAGGGGAGTTTAAAGTAATATACTTGAACTATAAAAAATGGAGCGAAAAAAGGAGGAAAAATAATGGCAGTTATGGACGGCTGTGAAAGCCAGTACAGAACTTCAGTGCTTGAGGAAAGGGTTTGCCCGAAATGCGGAAAAGAAGTGGAGGTATTTACTTCCAGAGGCAAGATCATTGAGCCTACGGAATGTTCCTGCGGATATGTATTTGAGGCAGAGGAGATCGTTCCGCTGAAAACCGAGCCGAAGGAGAAGTGAAAAGCGCCCTAATAAAATCAAGACATGAATCAAATTCCCCCTGCATATATTTGTAACAATACATGGGATTGTGTGAGTATATGCAAGGGGGCATTTTTATGGAAAATTTTCAGGTTTACCATGATATCCAGGCGCGTACCGGAGGAGATATATACATAGGCGTAGTAGGACCGGTCCGTACAGGAAAGTCTACTTTTATCCGGCGTTTTATGGAACTGCTTGCGCTTCCGGGAATGGATCCGGAGAAGCAGGCGGAGGTAAGAGATCAGCTTCCGCTAAGCGGTTCAGGAAAACTGATCACAACTGTGGAACCTAAATTTATCCCCAGGGAGGCAGTGACAGTAAAACTGGGGGAGGAACAGAGCGTCCGGGTAAAGCTAATCGACTGCGTGGGGTTTCTGGTAAAGGACGCTTCCGGCCATATAGAGGAAGGAAAAGAAAGAATGGTGAAAACGCCATGGTTTGAAAACGCCATTCCCTTCCATGAGGCCGCCAGGATCGGCACAGGAAAGGTGATCCGGGAACATTCCACCATAGGGCTTGTGGTTACTGCAGACGGCAGTTTTGGAGAGATTCCCAGAGAAAATTTTCTGGAGGCGGAAGAGAAAACGGTAGAAGAACTGAAAAAGCAGGGAAAGCCTTTTCTGATCCTTCTGAATTCCCAGATGCCTTACCGTGAAGAAACTCTCAGTATGGCAAGGGAACTCCAGGAGAAGTATGGGGTGACAGTGGTAACGGCAAACTGCGAGCAGCTCAGAAAAGAGGACATTGCCCGGATACTGGAAAGTGTTCTCTATGAATTTCCGGTCAGCGAAATCCAGTTCTATATTCCCAAGTGGGTAGAAATGCTACCGGCGGAGCATGAACTGAAAAATCAGATCATTTTCCAGATCAGGGAGCTGATGAAAAAGCTGGTTCATATCCGCGACGTAACAAAGGAAGCGGTAAAGCTGGAAGGACCTTATGTGCAGGAAACTCTTCTGGACGAAGTGAGTCTGGCAAGCGGGATCATCCGGATCCGCCTTCAGATAAAAGACGAGTTTTATTATCAGATACTCAGTGAACTAAGCGGGATCCACATGGAAAGCGAATACGATCTTATCCATACAATGAAAGAACTGGCGGAAATGAAAGAACAGTATGTAAAAGTCCAGTCAGCTCTGGAATCGGTTCGGGGTACAGGATATGGCGTGGTGGTTCCCGAACTGTCAGAGATCCAGATTGAGGAGCCTTCTGTGATTAGGCAGGGCAACAAATTTGGAGTGAAGATCAGATCGAAAAGTCCCTCTATCCATATGATCAAGGCAAATATCGAAACAGAGATCGCCCCCATTGTAGGAACAGAGCAGCAGGCAAAGGATCTGATCCAGTATATCGGAGAAAGCGGAGAGCGAGGCGAAAGCATCTGGGAGACAAATATTTTCGGGAAATCCATTGAACAGCTTGTACAGGACGGGATCAAAAATAAAATCGCCGCCATCGGAGAGGAAAGCCAGGTGAAGCTGCAGGATACGATGCAGAAGATCGTCAATGACAGCAAGGGGGGACTGGTGTGTATCATTATTTAATCCGGTCCTTCCGATAAAACATCTTACCGTATACAGAAAAATATGCAGGGCCAGACGGATATCCCTTATCTGCTGGCCTGTCTTTGAAAAAAGTCAAAATCGGGTTGTTTTTGTTCGCAAACAACAGAAGGTGTGAATTGACTTACAATATAAATCATTTTATAATGTAAGAAAACGTCAATTGGAGTTAGATAGAAAGATGTATAGAAAATCACCTCAGGGATGGCTGAAGCACTGGGATTTTATCCTTCTGGACATTATCAGTCTGCAGGCAGCCTTTATTATTGCGTATTTTGCCAGAATCGGTCTGGGAAATCCTTATGGAGATTCTCTGTATCGGAGCGAAGCGTTTGTTTTCGTGCTTTGTCAAATCGTCGTAGTTTTTTTCTGCCAGCCTTATCAGGGGATTATAAATAGAGGCTATTATGTTGAACTGACAAAGACGGTAAAACATGTGATTCTTGTGATGTTTCTTGCCATGACGTACCTGTTTGTAACGCAGCAGGCGGCTTTGTATTCGAGAATGGCCTTTTTTACCACGGCGGCGCTGTATCTGATAATTGATTACTTGTGCCGGATCATCCGGAAATGGAGGATTCTGAATAAAAACGGCATTGAAGGCAAGCGTGCAATGGTCGTGGTGGGGTCCTCTTCAGATATCAAAGAAACGTTGCACAGGCTTCTGGCGGGGTCGGTTCAGGATTTTTTTATTACAGGCATTGCCCTGCTTGACACAGATCTGACAGGAGACTCTATCGAAGGAATCCCTGTAGTAGGGGATGTCAATAACGTAAAAGATTATCTCTGCCATGAATGGGTAGATGAAGTCTTTATAAAACTCAGTGAATCCGAACCGTATCCCAGCAGACTGATCGACGATCTTGTTGTGATGGGATTGACCGTTCATTTGAGTCTGGACGCGGTAGAGCGCCCTATGAGCGGCAAAAAGCATGTGGAACGGATCGGAGAATATACAGTAGTTACGTCAAGCATTAACATGGCTTCCCCAAAGCAGATGCTTTATAAGCGGCTGATGGATCTGGCAGGAGGCTTTGTAGGCTGTATAATCACGCTGTTTCTGATCATTATTATCGGCCCGATGATCTATCTGAAATCTCCGGGGCCTATCTTTTTTTCCCAGGTCCGTATCGGGCAGAACGGAAAGAAATTTAAGATATACAAATTCCGGAGCATGTATATGGATGCGGAGGAAAGAAAAGCCGAGCTGATGAAAAACAATAAGATGAATGGTCTGATGTTTAAAATGGACTATGATCCCCGCATTATCGGCAGTGAAAAGAGGGGAAAAGACGGAAAGCCGAAAGGAATCGGCAACTTTATCCGGAAAACATCCCTTGACGAATTTCCGCAGTTCTGGAATGTTCTGAAAGGGGATATGAGCCTTGTAGGGACAAGGCCTCCTACAGTGGATGAGTGGGAGAAATATGAGCTTCATCACAGGATCCGTATGGCGACAAAGCCGGGAATCACCGGCATGTGGCAGGTAAGCGGGCGCAGCGATATTACCGATTTTGAGGAAGTCGTCCGTCTTGATACGGAATACATAGAACACTGGTCCATCGGACTTGATATTAAGATTCTTTTGAAGACAGTTCTGGCTGTTCTGAAAAACGACGGAGCAGTTTGACAACCACATAATTTTTATAATGTGCTAAAAAAGCCTGGCAGACGCCTTTTTAGGGTCTGTCAGGCTTTTTTTCTTAAGACCGGGAAAAATTTTATAATACAGATTGTAACAAAAAATATTCTGGAAAAGGAGAAAATTTATGGACGCATCAAAGGTTACAATCGAACAGATCTGCAAAGAATGGCTGAACATGAAAAGATTAATTGTAAAACAGTCTACTTATGCAAAGTATGATTCCGTGGTCAGAAAACATATTCTTCCGGAACTGGGACAGATCCCTCTGTGCAGAGTAAATTCTTCCATGCTCAACGATTATGCGGGAGCAAAGCTGGGAAGAGAGCAGGCCATTGAAAAAGACCAGACGGAAAAGGAACATGGAGGAATGAGCGCGAAGACGGTGAGAGACATATGCACAATCCTCAAATCCATCATAAGGTACGGAGAAAAAGAATATCAGATGAGCGGTCTTGTGGGAAATATCGTCCTTCCGAAAGTAACGGCGAAAAGTAAAGATGTGCTGAAAGGGGCGGAATTAAAAAAAATAGAGAAATATCTCAGGGAGAATCAGAATACGCCCCGCTGCGCAGGCATTCTTCTCTGTCTCTATACAGGAATCCGTCTGGGAGAGGTCTGCGCGCTGAAATGGGAAGACATTGATCTGAACCGCCGCATACTGTCCATTACACATACCACACAGAGGATCACGATTCCTGAAGACGGGAAAGTCCATGACCGGAAGACGGCAGTGATCACAGATCATCCCAAGTCGTTTTCCTCAGAAAGAATCATCCCTATTCCGGCGTCTATCTACCCTTTGATCCGGAATCTGTACTGCGGTACAGGAAACGACTGTTATTTTCTTACAAATTCAAAACGGGGGATAGAGCCCCGCAATTACCAGTATTTTTTTAAAAAAGTCCTGCGCACCGCCGGGATACGGGCGGTGAATTTTCATGTCCTCAGACATACTTTTGCATCCCGGTGCGTGGAGATCGGAATGGATATCAAGACATTGAGTGAAATCCTCGGACATGCGAATATAAGTATTACGTTAAATTATTATGTACATTCTTCTCTTGATCTCAAGAGAAGACAGATCAACAGGCTGAAATATTAACTGCTTTTGTGCTGCTTCATCCAGCTGCGTATATATTCCATTTGTTCTTCATCAGAGATTGCCTGAGACGCAGGATCGTTTCCGGCTGCCAGACAGCAGAACAATACAAAAGACTGAAGTGTGAAAAAGAGCAAAAGAAACAGGATCATACAAAACCCTCCTTTTCTGTTGATATCTTTCAGTATTGGCAAATCCATGAAAATTTATACAAAGATCAGAATTCGCAATCAGGCAGCTTTGCGAATACATTAAAATAAAACCTCTTTTTTGGAGTATATTCATGGAACAGTTGTCTTATACCGGGAAGGGCGTAGGAGTTGCTCTTCTGGATACGGGAATTTATCCTCACATAGATTTTAAAAACCGGATATGGGCATTTGCTGATTTCGTTTCATATAAATGCAGACCTTACGATGACAATGGACACGGAACTCATGTGGCCGGGATCCTGGCAGGAGACGGAACCGCCTCCATGGGAAGATATAAAGGTGTAGCTCCGGGCTGCGGGATCACGTCCCTGAAGGTGCTGGATGGCAACGGAAATGGCAGCAGGGAAAATGTGCTCCAGGCGTTTCAGTGGATCCTGGAAAACAGAAACAGGTACAGGATCCGTATTGTCAATATTTCCGTAGGAACCACCTACCGCACAAAAAACGATCAGGACGTGCTGATCAAGGGAGTGGAAAAGCTCTGGGATGAAGGGCTGGTGGTGGTGGCGGCTGCCGGAAACCAGGGGCCAAAGCCGGGAAGCGTCACCGCCCCGGGATGCAGCAAAAAGGTGATTACAGTAGGATCCAGCGATATGCTGTCCGGAAGTTCTGCAGTATCGGGAAGAGGCCCTACTTTTGAATGTGTCTGCAAACCGGATCTGGTGGCTCCGGGAAGCAGGGTGACTTCCTGCGCCGCCGGAGGAAGCCGTTTTTACGGGATAAAAAGCGGTACATCCATGTCTACGCCGCTTATTTCAGGGGCGGCTGCCCTGATGCTGGAAAAGAATCCGCAGCTGACGAATGTGGAGATCAAAATGATGCTGAAAGAAAGCGCAGACGATATGGGGCTTCCGAGAAATCAGCAGGGATGGGGGAAATTTAACCTCAGAAAGTTTATGAAACTTTAAGGCTGCGGCGGCAGGGGAGTCTCATTTCCATTGACGATTAAAGAGTTTTCGATTACAATAGCGTTAGTGTATACGGGGCGGCCCTACCGTTCCCCGGTACGCTGACGCTGATAACATCGACAGACAGAGGAAAGGAGAACACACATGGAAAAAATTCAAATGACAACGCCCCTTGTAGAAATGGACGGCGATGAGATGACAAGAATCCTCTGGAAAATGATCAAGGAGGAACTTCTGCTTCCTTTTATCGATCTGAATACAGAGTATTATGATCTGGGACTGGTCCACCGCAATGAGACAGAAGACCAGGTAACGATTGACGCGGCGGAGGCAACTAAAAAATACGGCGTGGCTGTAAAATGCGCCACCATAACGCCGAATCATGCCCGGATGGAGGAATACGATCTGAAAAAGATGTACAAGAGCCCCAACGGTACGATCCGTGCGATTCTGGATGGAACGGTATTCCGTACTCCTATTGTGGTAAAAGGAATAGAACCCTGCGTCCGCAACTGGACAAAGCCCATCACGATCGCCCGTCATGCCTACGGAGACATCTATAAAAACACAGAGCTTTATGTAGACAAACCGGGAAAGGCAGAGCTTGTCTACACTTCTGAGGACGGCGAAGAAAAAAGAGCGCTGATCCAGGAGTTTGCCGCTCCCGGCGTAGTAATGGGAATGCACAATATGGAAGCGTCTGTAGAAAGCTTCGCAAGAAGCTGTTTCAATTATGCGCTGGACACAAAACAGGATCTGTGGTTCGGAGCAAAAGATACGATTTCCAAGACTTACGACGGGAAATTCAAGGAAATCTTCCAGAGAATTTATGAGGAGGAATTCCAGGAGAAGTTTGACGCTGCGGGGCTGACGTATTTTTACAGCCTGATCGACGATATTGTAGCCAGAGTTATGAAAGCAGAAGGCGGCTTTATCTGGGCGTGCAAGAATTATGACGGAGACGTGATGAGCGATATGGTTTCTTCCGCTTTCGGCTCTCTCGCCATGATGACCTCGGTTCTTGTCTCCCCCAAAGGCTACTATGAGTACGAAGCTGCTCACGGAACAGTCCAGAGACATTACTACCGCCATCTGGAAGGAAAGGAAACTTCCACCAACTCTGTGGCAACGATTTTCGCATGGACAGGCGCTCTCCGGAAACGCGGCGAGCTGGACGGAAACAAGGCTCTTTCCGATTTTGCCGATAAACTGGAAAAGGCGACGATCGCCACTATCGAGTCAGGAAAAATGACAAAGGATCTTGCGGTGATCACCAGTCTGAAGCATCCGAAGGTGCTTTCCAGCCATGGCTTTATCATGGCGGTGAGAGAGACTCTGGAAGACCTGCTTGATTAAGGAAAAAAGGAGGAGGTTCCCGCTTTATGCGAGAGCCTCCCATTTTTCATATAATTCTTCCAGCTCTTTCTGAATCGCTTCTTTTTCCCGGCTCAGCTCCGCACAGCGCCCGGCGTTGGTACAGACGTCCGGAAGGATCAGTGTTTCATCAATTTCTTTATCCCGTGTTTCCAGTTCTTCGATACGTTTTTCGGTCTTTTTCAGTTCGTTTTCCTGCTTCCGCTTCAAAGCCTGCTCTTCCTTTTGCTGCTGCCAGGTCAGCTTGCTTTCCGAAACCGTTTCCTCAGACACCGGCGTCTGGGTTTCCTTCTGGACAGGAGCATATTTTTCAGTCAGCTCTTCTTTTTTCTCCAGATAATAATCATAATCGCCGATATAATTTACTACCGCGCAGTTTGTCAGCTCCAGGATCCTGGTGGCCGTCTGGTTGATAAAGTACCGGTCGTGGGAAACGTACAGCACTGTTCCGGTATAACTGTTCAGAGCTTCCTCAAGGATTTCTTTTGACGCGATGTCCAGATGGTTGGTGGGCTCGTCCAGGATCAGAAAATTGGCTTCGGAGAGCATGAGCTTTGCCAGGGAGACACGTCCTCTTTCGCCGCCGGAAAGAGAAGATATTTCCTGAAATACATCATCTCCGGTAAAAAGGAAGGCTGCCAGCATATTTCGGATCTCCGTCTCAGTGAGAGAAGGGTAGGCGTCTGAAATTTCCTGAAAAATAGTTTTGTCGCTGTGGAGCACATGATGCTCCTGGTCATAGTAACCGATCTGCACTTTGGCACCCAGGGAAAAGCTTCCCGTGTCCGCGGACAGAAGACCGTTGAGTATTTTCAGCATAGTCGTCTTTCCGGTGCCGTTGTTCCCGATAAGCGCCACCCGTTCGCCTCTTTTTATCTGAAAGGAAACATTCCGGAACAATGGCTGTCCGGGGAAGCTCTTGGCAAGGTTTTCTACTGTCAGCACATCGTTTCCGCTGACGGTCCGGGGTTCCAGAGAAAGCCGCATCTGCGTCTGGATCTCTGCCGGCTTGTCGATCCTCTGGATCTTATTCAGCATTTTTTCGCGGCTCTCCGCGCGGCGGATAGACTTTTCGCGGTTAAAAGATTTCAGTTTGACGATCACCGCCTCCTGATGGCGGATTTCTCTCTGCTGATTGAGATAAGCCTTATACTGGGCGTCTCTGAGACGGGCTTTTTTCTCTGCGAAGGAAGAATAATTTCCCGGGAAGCAGAGAACCTGTCCGGCCTCGATCTCCACCACTTTTGTTACGACTTTATCCAGAAAATAGCGGTCGTGGGAGACAATGAAAACCGCTCCGGAATAATTCAGCAGGTAGTTTTCCAGCCAGGAGATACTTTCCATATCCAGATGGTTGGTAGGCTCGTCGAGAAGCAGGATGTCCGGACGGGAAAGAAGGAGTTTGCCGAGAGCCACCCTTGTTTTCTGGCCTCCGGACAGCGTTTCTACAGGCTGGTCAAAATCCTCCTCCGAAAATCCCAGACCCTTCAGAACTCCGGTCAGTTCACTTTTGTAAGCATATCCGTTTTCCAGTTCAAACTCATGGTTCAGCCGGGTATAGGCGTTCATCAGGCGATCCAGCTCTTCTTGGCAGGCGTGTTTCATTTCCTGTTCAATGGAACGCATCCGCTGCTCCATGTCAAGAATATGCTGCTTTGTAGTGAGAAGCTCCTCATAGATCGTGCGGTGTCCCTGGATATCCTGGTACTGCGCCAGATATCCGATCCGGCTGTCTTTCGCAAGAACTACGGTTCCGGAATCCGCAGAGAGTTCGTGCATGATAATGCGGAGAAGAGTGGTCTTACCGGCTCCGTTGCTGCCTACCAGCGCCGCCTTCTCCCGTTCTTCTATATGAAAAGAGGCATCCTTCAGGATCACTTTGTCTCCAAAGGATTTACAGATGCCCTGACATGATAAGATCATTTGTTTTCCTCCAGCGTTTTTTAAGATTATATAGCCTGATAAGGCGGTTTGTAAAGAAAAAAGGGGAAAATTCTTATAGTTCCCGCCAACTTTAATTGACACAAAAAAAACAATTCGTTATAATTATGAAGAAATCATAAGGAGGGACATCGGTGGAGGAGAAACAAATTTCAAAGGCGGTGATCAAAAGACTGCCGCGCTATTATCGTTATCTTGGAGAATTGCTGGAAGAAAATGTAGAACGGATATCATCCAATGACCTCAGCAGAAAAATGCGTGTCACGGCGTCCCAGATTCGTCAGGATCTGAACAATTTCGGCGGATTCGGACAGCAGGGTTACGGATATAATGTAAAATACCTGTATACGGAGATTGGAAAAATTCTTGGACTGGATACGGTGCATCCGATGATCATTGTAGGCGCCGGAAATCTTGGACAGGCCCTTGCCAATTATGTGGATTTTGAAAAACGGGGATTTAAGCTGGTGGGAATTTTTGATGTGAATCCGGTTCTGGAGGGAATCGCGGTGAGAGGCATTGAGATCCAGATGGTCAGCAGCCTTCCTCTTTTTCTGAAAAATAATCATATAGAAATCGCCATTTTGACGCTTCCCAAGAATAAAGCGGGGGAAATGGCAGATATGCTGATTGAAAACGGCATTAAGGCGATCTGGAATTTCGCTCACATTGATCTTGATACGCCGGAAGATGTGATCGTAGAGAACGTACATCTTTCCGAAAGCCTCATGAGACTTTCCTACAACCTGAGCCAGTACCAGCGGGAACAGAACGAGAAACAGAACACATAGGCGAGACAGGACAGACTGCTGCTTTGCCCCGGACTTTGTACATAGTATCGCGGGCGGTGCGGCAGTTTTTCATTTCCCGGGAAAGGATGTCAAAAAATGAAAGAAATTGTAACCTGCCAAGAGATGAAAGCTCTCGACAGAAACACGATAGAAAAGATGAAGGTTCCATCCTGCGTGCTGATGGAGCGGGCAGCACTTAAAACGGCAGAAGAGATGGAGAAGTTTTTTGCAGAGAGAAAGGAAAAGGAGAGGATTCTCTGTGTCTGCGGAAGCGGAAACAACGGAGGCGATGGAGCGGCTCTGGCAAGGATTCTTTTTCTCCATGGCTTTCAGGCGGAAATTTATATGGTGGGAAGTCAGGAGCATATGACAGAGGAAACGAAGCGCCAGCTTGAGATTGCGGGGAATTATCATGTCCCCATTGTGAATAACCCGGAATGGGGCGAATATACTACTATAGTAGATGCCATTTTCGGCGTAGGACTTACCCGGCCTGTAGAAGGACGCTATGCGGAGCTGATCCGGCGTATGAACCAGACGGGGGCGTGGAAAGTAGCGGTGGATATTCCGTCAGGAGTAAACGGAGATACGGGAATGGAAATGGGAACCGCCTTTCACGCGGATCTGACGGTAACGTTCGGTTTTGTCAAGGCAGGACTCTGCCTTTACCCGGGGCGTCTGCTGGCGGGAAGAACGGCTGCGGCGGATATCGGCATTTACCGGAAGCCGGGGGAAAGAGGAAAATATTTCATAATGGAGAAAGAGGATCTTGCGGGACTTCCGGCAAGACCGCCTTATGGAAATAAAGGAACTTTCGGAAAAGTCCTGGCGGTGGCGGGAAGCCCGGGCATGTGCGGGGCAGCCTGTTTCTGCGGCGCGGCGGCTTTTGCGTCGGGAGCGGGGATGGTGCGGATCTTTACGCCGGAGGAAAACAGGATTCCCCTTCAGACATTGCTTCCGGAGGCGATCCTGACATGTGAAAAAGGCGAGGAAGCCATGGAAACAGCTTTCCGCTGGTGCGACGTACTGATCATAGGTCCGGGGCTGGGAACATCCGGGGGAAGCGCGGAAAGTGCTTTCTGGTTCCTGAAAAAAGCCTTTCAGGAGAAAAAACCAGTGATCCTGGACGCGGACGGACTGAATCTTTTGTCGGAAAATCCGGGCTGGAAGCCGTTCCTTGGCGGAAATGTGATCGTTACCCCGCATATGGGAGAGATGAGCCGTCTTACCGGAAAATCTATAGAAGAGATCAAGAAGAACCGCATAGAGGTGGCGGTCTCCTATGCAGAGGAGACAGGGACCGTCTGCGTGCTGAAAGATGCCTGTACCGTAACGGCGGGACCGGATGGAGAAGCCTTTATAAATCTTTCCGGAAATTCCGGAATGGGTGTTGCGGGAAGCGGAGACGTGCTTTGCGGCGTACTGGCGGGAATGGCCTGTATGTTCAGGAACAGCCCGGAAGGAACGGCGTCTCTTTTAAAGCCTGCTGCTTTAGGAGTGTTTCTTCACGGAAAGGCAGGAGACAGGGCGGCAGAAAAAAAAGGACAGTATGGAATGACGGCGGGAGATCTGATCCCGGAAATTTCTTATGCATTACAGGATGGAGGAAGTCATGAAGCGTTATGACAGAGTAAAAGCAGTGGTGTCCCTGGACGCCATTGCCCGCAATTTTGAGGAAATGAGAAAAAATATAGCCGAGGATACGAAGATCATGGCGGTGATAAAGGCGGACGGTTACGGACACGGAGCACAGGCTATTGCCATGATGATCCACGATTATCCGTATATCTGGGGATTTGCGGTAGCTACGCCGGAGGAAGCCATTGAGCTTAGAAACAGCGGAGTGACAAAACCGGTGCTGATTCTCGGGCTTGTCTTTGAAGAATATTTTCCGGAATTGATATCCAGGGACATAAGCCTTGCCGTGGCTGATTTTTCCATGGCGGAGAAACTGGATCAGGAGGCTGCCCGCCAGGAGAAAAAGGTACATATCCATCTGGCGCTGGATACCGGGATGAGCCGGATCGGATTTGCGGACAATGAAGAAAGTGTGGAAGAGATCCGCAAGATCGCCGGTCTTGAGAACGTGGGGATCGAGGGAATGTTCACTCACTTTGCCAGAGCGGATGAAAAAGACAAAGCACCGGCTACGGCCCAACTGCGGCGTTATCTTAAATTTTCAGAGCTGCTTGAGAATGCGGGAGTGAGGATTCCTCTCCGTCACTGTTCCAACAGCGCAGGGATCATCCGTATGCCGGAAGCCAATCTGAACGTTGTACGGGCAGGGATCACCATATACGGAATATATCCCTCCTCCCAGGTGGAAAGAGACATTGTGAAGCTTACGCCGGCTATGGAACTGATAAGTCATGTGACTTTTGTAAAAGATATACCGGCGGGAACTGCGGTAAGCTACGGAGGAACCTTTGTGGCGGAAAAGCTTGTCCGGGTAGCCACTGTTCCGGTAGGGTACGCCGACGGATATCCAAGAAGCTTATCCGGCAGGGGATGGGTTCTGATCCGGGGAAAACGCGCTCCTATCCTGGGAAGAGTCTGTATGGACCAGTTTATGGTGGATGTGACGGATATTCCCGGAGTGCAGCCGGGGGATAAAGCTGTGCTGATCGGAAAAGACGGGAAAGAAGAGATCTCCATGGAGGAATTTGGAGATCTGTCAGGCCGCTTTTCCTATGAATTCGCCTGCTGCATCGGAAAAAGGGTGCCCCGGGTATATATAAAAGACGGAAAAGAATGGGGAGAGCTTACTTTCTTTGAATAGACGGTAAATAGAAAAACCACGCATGTATACACAAGACAAATCTGGAAATACTTAGACAGAGAAAACAGAATCGGAGTGTGAATTGTGTGGTAATTAAAAGAGGGGATATTTTTTATGCAGATTTAAGACCTGTGGTGGGAAGCGAACAGGGAGGAGTGCGCCCTGTGCTGATCATCCAGAACGACGTGGGCAACCGGCACAGCCCGACTGTGATTTGCGCGGCCATCACGTCAAAAATGAATAAGGCGAAGCTGCCTACCCATATCGAAATCGACGCTTCTGAATATGGCATTGAGAAGGATTCCGTTATATTGCTGGAGCAGCTCCGTACCATTGATAAAAGAAGGCTGAAGGATAAGGTGTGTCATCTGGACCAGGGAATGCTGGACAGGGTAAATCACGCGCTGGAAATCAGCCTGGAACTGACTTTTTGAGCCGGAATTCTTGACGAATGAAGGGGAAAGTGCTATATTTTATCAGTAATTATGCAGATTCGCAGGTTTTCCTGCTAAGAAGCACTGAACAGGAAGGAATAAGTGAATACCATATGGATGACGGCAGTCGAATGCCCCTTCTGGGGCTGATGATTCTGGTGATCCTGATCCTGCTGAACGGTATCCTTTATGGATTTGCCGCGGCGGTCAGGGATTTAAGTGAAAATGAAATACGGAAAATGACAGAGGAAGGCAGCAAAAAAGCAGCTCTTCTGAAAAAGCTCACAGGAGATCCGGCAAGATATGTCAATGCCATTCCCCTGGTGGTAACCGCATCAGGAATCCTGACGGGAATCCTCATACCGTCGCTGACCGGGTTTCTGCACCACTACATAAAACATTTTCCGGTGCTGGTTCCGGTGTACCTTCTGTGCGCGGTTTTTCTGGCTTCCTTTGGGATCCTGATGTTCAGGAGGATCGGTACCTGCAGGCCGCGGCAGTACGCGTTCCGGTATGTACGCCTTGTATATGGGCTGGTTACGCTTCTTTATCCGGTTACGCGGCTGATCACCTGGTTCGCCCGGATGGCGGCGGGGATTTTCGGAGTGTCCGTAGACGAGGAACAGGAGGCTGTGACAGAGGAAGAGATCATTTCCATAGTGGATGAGGCTCATGAGCAGGGCGTCATCGAAAAAAACGAGGCGGAGATGATCCAGAACATTATCTCTTTTACAGACACAAAAGCCGGAGATATCATGACACACAGAAGCAGTGTGGCGGCCTTTGGCCTTGATGAGCTTCTGAAGGATGTAGTCGACCGTATGCTGGAGGAAGGTGATTCCAGATATCCGGTTTACGGGGAGGATATGGACGATATCCGGGGGATCATCCATTACAAAGATACGCTGAAATTTATGACGCAGAACGCCTGGGCCAGGTACAAGCCTCTGGGCGAACTTCCGGGACTTATCCGGAAAGCCGCTTTTGTTCCGGAGACAGGAAGCATCAGCAATCTGTTTAAGTCCATGCAGACAAAGCATGACCATATTGCCGTTGTGGTGGACGAATACGGGCAGACGGCAGGAATCGTCACCATGGAGGATATTCTGGAAGAGATTGTGGGGGATATCCTGGACGAATACGATGAGGATGAGGACGTTATCCGCACACAGACGGACAACAGCGTGCTGATCGACGGGTTTGCAGAACTGGAAGACGTAGGTGAAAAACTGGGTATTGATTTCGGAGATGTGGAAATGGAGACCCTGAACGGATTTCTGACGGAAATGCTGGGGCATATTCCGGCAGAAAGCGATCTGGACAGTGAGATCACTGCCTGCGGTTATCGCTTTAAGATCCTTTCCCTTGGAAACAGAACCATCGGAAAGGTGCGGGCTGAAAAAATAAACGACAAAGATACAAAAGGAGAGAGTGAACAATGTCAGGACATTCAAAATTCGCAAACATAAAGCATAAAAAGGAAAAAAACGAC